>Ga0209266_1000032_pt1 | contig 126475 bp, 122 predicted proteins | sample GraSoiAngelo_132_FD_185889 | JGI IMG/M metagenome (GOLD analysis project Ga0209266, IMG submission 185889) | Grasslands soil microbial communities from the Angelo Coastal Reserve, California, USA - 14_0929_02_40cm (SPAdes) (version 2) | ecosystem: Environmental > Terrestrial > Soil >...
CGCTCGTCCTCGTCCCGGCCCCGTTCTGCGCCGACGCCGTCATGGAGGCAGCCGACGCATGTATCCGGCTCGTCGTGACGATTACGGACGGCGTGCCCGCCCAGGACATGATGCGGGTCAAGCGGTACCTGTGGCGCTATGCCAAGGAGCGTCGCACCCGGCTGATCGGACCCAACTGCGCCGGTGTGATCAGCCCCGGCAAGGCGATGCTGGGGATCATGCCAGGGCACATCTACATGCCGGGCAACGTCGGCGTCGTCACGCGCTCTGGCACGCTTGGCTATGAAGCGGCCTCGCAAATGCAGGCGCTCGGTGTCGGTATCACGACGAGCGTCGGGATTGGCGGCGATCCCATCAACGGCAGCTCCTTTGTGGACATCCTGGCATTGTTCGAAGCGGACCCGGAGACAGAGGCCGTCATGTTGATCGGTGAGATCGGGGGGCCCCAGGAAGCGGATGCCGCCCTGTTCGTCCGCGACAACATGACGAAGCCGGTGATCGGCTACGTCGCTGGACTGACGGCCCCCAGAGGCCGGCGCATGGGTCACGCCGGCGCCATCATCTCTGCCTTCGGCGACACGGCCGCCGAGAAGGCCGAGATCATGCGGTCGGCCGGCCTCGTCGTCGCCCCCAGTCCAGCCGAGCTCGGCTCCACGGTCGCCGCGGCGCTGGCCCGCAAGCCATCGCCCCGCGTGATGGTCGGGCGGTGAGCACGCCGGGCCGGCCCACCGTCGTCGTCACGCGGCGGCTCCCGGCGCCCGTCGAGGAACAGTTGGCGCGAGAGTTCCAGGCGCGCTTGAACCCGGACGACCACCCGTTTACACCCGCCGAGCTCCAGGAGGCGCTACGCAGCGCCGATGGAGTGGTCCCGACCGTGAGCGATCGCGTCTCTGCCGATACGCTCTCGGTGGAGCCGCTGCGGGCCAGGATCCTCGCCAACTTCGGTGTCGGGTTCAACCACATCGACGTAAGCGCGGCGCAGGCGCGCGGGCTCGTCGTCACGAACACGCCGGACGTGCTCACGGACGACACCGCGGACGAAGCGATCATGCTCATGCTGATGGTGGCGCGGCGGGCCGGCGAAGGCGAGCGCCACGTGCGCACCGGCGCCTGGACCGGGTGGCGTCCCACCCACATGCTGGGCACGAGGCTGAGTGGCAAGGTGCTGGGGCTGATCGGCATGGGGCGCATCGGCCGGGCGGTCGCCAAGCGCGCCCACCACGGGTTCGCCATGCGCGTGATGTTCCACGACCCCTACCCGCCGCCGGCCGAGGTCGTGACGGAGCTCGGCGCCGAGCGGCAGCGCAGCGTCGAGGACGTGCTCCGGGAAGCAGACTTCGTCTCGATCCACTCGCCGGCGACGCCCGACACGCGTCATCTCATCAACGCCGCGCGGCTCGCCCTGATGCGGCCCACGGCCTTCCTCATCAACACCGCGCGAGGCGATATCGTGGACGAAGCGGCGCTCGTGACGGCGCTCGAGCGCGGGCAGATCGCAGGCGCCGCGCTCGACGTCTACGAGCAGGAGCCCCGCGTGACGCCGGGCCTGCTGAAGCTGGACAACGTCGTCCTGCTACCGCACCTCGGCAGCGCGACGCAGGAGACCCGCGTGGCCATGGGCATGCGCGCGTTGGACAACCTCAAGGCGTTCTTCGCCGGAGCCACCCCGCGCGACCGCGTCGTGTGAGCGACCACCCTGCTGCCCCCGCCGCTCTCGCCGCCTCTGAGTACCTCGAACAGGTGGCCGAGCTGCTGTTCGACCAGTTCCTCGACGTCATCCGCGTCCACGAACCCGAGATCGAGCCCCTGCTGCGGGGCGCAGCCCTCGACCCGGCCGCGTCCCCCGAGCTGCTGGCGCGCACGATTCAGGCGCAGGGCATGTGGTTCCAGCTGCTCTCCATCGCCGAGCAGAACGCCGCGATGCGCCAGCGACGCCAGGCCGAGCTGGAGCGCGGCCCCGAGCAACTGCGGGGAACGTTTGCCCAGGTGGTGAGCGCCGCGGCCACGCAGGGCGTCTCGGCCGACGAGATGCGGTCCTTCGCGGCGCGCCTGCGCGTGCGGCCGGTGATCACCGCCCATCCGACCGAAGCCAAGCGCGTCACCGTGCTCGAGAAGCACCGCCGCATCTACCGCCGGCTGGTCGATCTCGAAGCGCCGCGCTGGACTCCCCGCGAGCGCAACGCCCTGATCGCGAGCGTGCGCGCGGAGATCGAGCTGCTGTGGCTCACGGGGGAGTTGCGGCTGGAAAAGCCCACGGTCGCGCAGGAGCGCGCCTGGGGGCTGCACTTCGTCACGGAGAATCTGTTCGATGTCGTCCCCGAGCTCGTGGACAAGCTCGACCGTGCCGTGCGGCAGGCCTATCCCGGCGCGCCGTTCGAGTTGCCGCCGTTCTTCCAGCTCGGGTCGTGGATCGGCGGCGACCGGGACGGCAATCCGTTCGTCACGAACGAGGTGACGCACCAGACCGTGTGCGACAACCGCGTAGCGAGCCTGCGACGCTATCGGCAGCGCCTGGCCGAGCTGCTGCAGGCGCTGAGCCCCACCGAGCGCGCGGCACCGATTTCGGTGGTGTTCCGGCAGGCGCTCAGCGGCCAGCTCGAGCAGAGCGGAGCCGGCGACGAGATCGTCGCGCGCAACCCCGGCGAGGTATTCCGTCAGTACGTCGCGTGCCTGCTGCGTCGGCTCGATGCCACACTCAGCTGCGCGGAACAGGGAAACAGCGCGCCGGCCGCGCGGGGTTACCGCACTGCGGATGAGCTGATCGCGGACCTCAAGTCTCTCGAAGCCGGCCTCGCCGACGCCTGCGCCCGCGGCGCCGCCGAGCTGCTCGTGCGACCCGTGCGACGGGAGGTGGAGGCCTTTCGGTTCAGCACGTTCCGGCTCGACCTCCGCGAGAACAGCGCGCGGCTCGACGCTGCACTCACCGCGCTGTGGCGGGTGCGCAACCAAGGCGACCCGCCGGCTCCTCGCTCCGTGGCGTGGCGCGGCTGGCTCCAGGGCGAGCTCGCCCAGCCGCTCCGCTCCGACCGTCCGACGAGTCTGCCGGCCGAGGCGGCCGAGACGCTCGGTATGTTCCGGCTGACCCGCGAGCTGCGAGACCAGTGCGACCGCGAGGCGATCGGCAGCTTCATCCTCAGTATGACCCATGACGCGGCGGACGTGCTCGGCGCGCACCTGCTCGCCAAGGAAGCCGGATTGTTCGCCGACGCCGCCGGGACGGAGAGCTGCACCTTTCCCGTCGTCCCGCTGTTCGAATCCATCGACGACCTGCGGCGCGCGCCGGAGATCGTGCGCGAGCTGCTCCAGGTGCCCGTGATCCGGCGCAGCATCCGCGCACAGGGCGGCGTGTACGAGGTCATGCTCGGCTACTCGGACTCGAACAAGGACGGCGGCTTCCTCACGTCGAACTGGGAGCTCGCGAAGACGCAGGTCAAGCTCACGCGGCTGGGGCGGGAGTGCGGCGTCGCGATCACGTTCTTCCACGGCCGCGGCGGGTCCGTGAGCCGCGGCGGCGCGCCCACGGGTCGCGCGATCGCGGCGCAACCCGCCGGCTCGATCCAGGGGCATTTGCGGATCACGGAGCAGGGGGAGGTCGTCTCGTTCAAGTACGCCAATCGGGGCACCGCGGCCTACCAGGCGGAGCTCCTCGCCGCCAGCGTGCTGGAGCACTCGGTCAAGTCAGAGCGCGAGGCGGCGCTGGTGCCGACGGCGGAATTCGACGAGGCGATGGAGGCCCTCTCCGGCGCCGCGCACGCCGCCTATCGCCGCCTGCTCGGTCATCCCCAGTTCGTGAACTACTTCCAGGCGGCGAGCCCGCTGGAAGAGATCGCGCTGCTCAACATCGGCTCGCGCCCCACGCGACGGTTCGGTGCCCGCACGCTCGCCGAGCTCCGAGCGATCCCGTGGGTCTTCGCCTGGACCCAGAACCGGCACTTCGTCCCGGGATGGTACGGGGTCGGGGCCGGGCTCGACACCTTCCTCGAAGTGCGGGGCGCGCGTGGAGAGGCGCTCCTCAAACGGATGTTCGCAGAGTCTCGCCTCTTCCGCTTGATCATGGACGAGGTCGAGAAGACGCTCGCCTACGTCGATCTCGACATCGCGCGAGAGTACGCCGACCTGGTTCCCGATCCCTGGGTGTGCCACGAGCTCTTCTCGTCGCTGGCCGACGAATTCCACCGGACCGTCGCGGTGGTGCGGCGCCTCACAGGCTGCGCTACCATCGCGGAGCGGTTCCCGCAGTTCCGGTCACGGCTCGCCCGGCGCCTGCCGACCCTGAACCAAGTCAACCGTCAGCAGATCGCGCTGCTGCAGCGCTACCGCGCCGGCCGCGAAGACGCGCTGGCGCCGCTGCTGTTGTCCATCAACTGCATTGCGGCGGGGTTTGGAACTACAGGTTGACAGCCGCAAGCCGCAAGTCGCAAGCAGCTCGATAACGACCCGACGTTGCGGCTAACGGCTTGCGGCTTGCGGCTATATTCCCCGCATGCACCCCTCGCTCTACTTCACCGACCACCACCACCAGGTCCGCGACATGGTGCGCGAGTTTGCGGATCAGGTCATTCGGCCGAGCGCCCGGCAATACGATCTCGAAAGCCGCTTCCCCTGGGACAACGTCAAGCAGATGGCCGAGCTCGGCCTGTTCGGCATCCCCTGGCCGGAGCAGCTTGGCGGCTCCGGGATGGACTACCTCTCCTACATCATCGTGATCCACGAGCTCGCGAAGGTCGACGCGAGCCACGCGATCACCGTCAGCGCGCACACGACGCTGGGCACCTCTCCCATCGTCGACTTCGGGACGGACGCGCAGAAGCGACGCTACGTCCCGCTGCTCGCGACCGGGAGGGTGCTGGGCGGCTTCGGCTTGACGGAGCCGGGCGCGGGCTCGGACGCGGGAGGCACGAAGACCACGGCGGTCGACCGCGGCGACCACTACGTCCTGAACGGCTCCAAGATCTTCATCACGCACGCGGGCGTGGGTGAGATCTTCGTGGTCACCGCCCGCACCGATGCCGCCGCCAGGAAGACGCACGGCATCACCGCATTCATCGTCACCAAGGACACGTGCGACCTCACGGAGACGACGCGCGTCGGGATCGGTCACGACGCCTCGCTCCCCAAGTGTCCCGGCGTCGCCGCGGCCAAGAAGGAAGACAAGCTGGGCTGGCGGGCCTCGGACACGCGTGAGCTCGTGTTCCAGGACGCGATCGTGCCTAAGGAGAACGTGCTGGGGCCTGTGAACAACGGCTTCCCCCAGTTCCTGCACACGCTCGACGGCGGGCGCATCGGGCTCGGCGCGCTGGCGCTGGGGATCGCCGAGGGCGCGCTCGAGGAATCCCTCAGGTACACGGCGACGCGCAAGCAGTTCGGCAGGCCGATCGCGAGTTTCCAGGGAGTGCACTTCGCGCTGGCCGATATGGCGACCGAGCTCGAGGCGGCCACCCACCTCGTCTACCACGCCGCCTGGCTCAAGCAGACGGGACAGCCGTACAAGAAGGAGGCCGCGATGGCCAAACTATACGCCTCCGAGCTAGCCATGCGCGCCACCACCAAGGCCGTCCAACTGCATGGCGGCTACGGCTATACCACGGACTACCCCGTCGAGCGGATGATGCGGGACGCGAAGATCTGCGAGATCGGTGAGGGCACGAGCGAGATCCAGCGGATCGTGATCGCGCGGGAATTGCTGGGAGATCTGATAGACTAGGTTGGTGGAGGTTGTGGAGGTCGGTGGAAGATGGTGGAGGGCATGGGACGACCTCCACCATCGTTCACCGACCTCCACCAGCCTCCACTCCCAGGTTCTTCACCAGAAACGCCCACCGGTCCGCCTGCTCCTCAATGATCTTGCTCGTGGGCTTGCCGGCGCCGTGCCCGGCTTTGGTCTCGATCTCGATCAGCACCGGCTGGGGGCCCGCCTGCGCCGCCTGGATCGTGGCGGCGAACTTGAACGAGTGCCCGGGCACCACGCGATCGTCGTGGTCAGCGGTGGTGATCAAGGTCGCCGGATACCGTGTGCCGGGTTTGATGTTGTGCAACGGCGAGTACTTATACAGATAAGGGAACTGCGCCGCGCTGTCCGCCGAGCCGTACTCGGTCACCCACGCCCAACCGATCGTGAACTTGTGGAACCGCAGCATGTCCATCACCCCGACGGCCGGCAGTGCCGCGCCGAACAGCTCGGGACGCTGCGTGATCGCCGCCCCGACCAGCAGCCCCCCGTTCGAGCCGCCGCCGATCGCGAGTTTCGCCGGGGACGTGTAGCGCTGAGCAATGAGATACTCCGCCGCGGCGATGAAATCGTCGAAGACATTCTGCTTCTGCTCGTGCATGCCTGCCTGGTGCCAATCCTCACCGTACTCTCCGCCGCCCCGGAGGTTCGGCATCGCGTAGACGCCACCCATCTCGAGCCACGCCAGCAGGCTCACCGAGAAGCTGGGCGTGAGACTGATGTTGAACCCGCCGTAACCGTAGAGATAGGTCGGGTTCGTCCCGTCGAGTTTGATTCCCTTCTTGTGAGTGATGAACATTGGGACTCGCGTGCCGTCCTTGCTCGTGTAGAACACCTGCTTCGTTTCGTAGCCCGACGGATCGAAGTCGAGCGCGGGCGCCTTGAACACGCTCGTCGCGCCGCTTGTGAAGTCATAGCGAAAGATCGTCGTGGGATAGAGGAACGACGTGAACGCGAAGAACATCTCGTCGTCCTTACGCTCGCCGCTGATCGAGGCCACCGCACCAAGCGTGGGGAGATCGATGTCCTTGAGCGGTCGCCCGTCGAGCGCGAACAGCCGCAGCCGCGAGTGGGCGTCGTGCATGTAGTTTGCGACGAACATATTGTGAATGATCCGGACGCCCTCGAGTACGTCCTCGCCTTGCGGAATGACCTCGCGCCAGCGCGCTCGGTCCGGGCGCCGCGTGTCGATCGCCAGCACGCGCTTCCTGGGTGCGGCGAGATCGGTGAGGAAGTAGAACACCGGCCCATCGTTGCCGATGAACCCATAGCTTGCGTCGAAATCGTCGAGCAGGCGGACCACCTCGCCCGTGACCCGGGGGCGCTTGGGGCTCTTCAAGTCGAGGTAGTAGACCCGATTGCGGCGGTCGGTGCCGAGCCAGACGTGGAGCACGGCGTAGCGGCCGTCATCGGTCACCTCGGCGTTGAACCCCCAGTCCGGCTGGTCGGGACGCTCGTACACCAGGACGTCCTGCGTCTGGTCGCTACCAAGGCGATGGTAATACACCTTCTGGAAGCGGTTCACACTCGTCAGCGCCTTGTCCGCCACCTCAGGGTAGCGGCTGTAGAAGAACCCCTGGCCGTCGCGCGTCCACGACGCGCCGGAGAACTTCACCCAGCGCAGGTGATCGGACCGGTCGCGCGCCGCCGCGATGTCGCGCACGTGGAGCTCTTCCCAATCCGAGCCGCTCGCCGACGTGCCGTAGGCGAGCAGCCGCCCGTCCTCTGACACCGCGAGCGTGGAGAGCGCGACGGTGCCGTCTTCGGAAAAGAGGTTCGGGTCGAGCAGCACTTGCGGATCGGCGGTGAGCGAGGCCTGTTTGTAGAGCACCGACTGGTTCTGCAGACCATCGTTCTTGAAGAAGAAGTACCGTCCCGCCTTGTGGAACGGGGCGCCGTACTTGGGATAGTTCCAGAGCTGCGTGAGCCGCTGCCGGATCGTCGCGCGCTCGGGGATCTGCGCCAGATACGATGCGGTGATCTGGTTCTCGGCTTCGATCCACGCGCGCGTTTCGGGCGAGTCGGAATCCTCCAGCCAGCGGTACGGGTCCGGCACCCGCGTCCCGTGGTAATCGTCGACCACGTCGCTCTTGCGCGCCGGCGGGTATGAGATCGTTTGGCTGGACGCCGCTGGGGCGGCCCCGCCGAGCAGCATGCCTGTCAGGAGCACCCCCGGGTTGAGAAAACCGTTGTGTGGGCGCATCATATACCTTGAATCTCGGGGTAGTTGACGTAAGTCGCAAGCCCACTTAGATTTAGAGAATGCATTGGGCTTCCGGACTGCTCGCTGCCTTGGGCGCCGTGAGTGCGCCGCGGCCCCGCAGTCCGTCCAATCCGTCCAGCTCCGCCTCCGTCAATCTGCGCGAACTGCGTTCCTGTTGGGACAACAATAGGATCCCGACCGGCTGCTGGCCGAGCGGGATCGAGGGCACATGCTTTGAAACGGGAAATACTCATCAGCGGGAGTCCGCGCGAGACCCGCGTGGCCATCCTAGAGGACGACCGCCTTGTTGAACTCCTGGTGGATCGTCCCAACACCCGCCGCATGGTGGGCGACATCTACCTCGGCACCGTGGACGCGGTCCTGCCCGGCATTCAAGCCGCCTTCGTCAACATCGGGACGGAAAAGAGCGCGTTTCTCCACGCCTCCGACCTGATCGAATCGGAAGACGAAGACGAGCCGCACGACCCGGATGACGAGAACGGCAATGGGGGGGGCAGCGGCAACGGGGGGGGAGGGGGAGGGGGAGGGGGAGGGGGACGGCGGGGACGACTCCGCGGCCATCTCGGCGGGGTGCTCGAGCACGAACACCAGCCCGCACGCGTGTTCCGAGACGGCCGCAGTGAGGGTGGCCCAGCCGGCGTCCGCGGGCTGCGGGCGCTGGGCGACGACCAACGGGCAGCTGCGCGGGTCGAATCCGGTGCGCGTCACGAGCGGCGCGCCGAGCGTTCCGGCCATCGTGTGCCACACGGGAAGCGCCGGGCCGAGGGCCACGACCTGCCCGAAGCGCCAGCCGGAGTCGCGCGTCAGGTCGAGGAAGGCGGTCGCGAGGGTCGCGTCGTCGGGCGCGTCCGCTCCCTCGTCAGGCGCGAGCACCACGGTTCCCGTCTCCGCGAACCAGCGCTCGGCCACGGTCAGGTCGTCCGGGCGACGCGGGGCATAGAAGGCATAGCGGCGGGTGACGACGATCTCGCGCTCGGCCGCTGCGCGCTGCTCCTGGTGCTCCGCCGCCTGCGCCGCCCCCTCGTAGGCGACCTCGGCCGCCTGGTAGCGCCCGGCGTCGCGCAGGATCCGGCCACGCAGCCGCAGCGTCTCGGTGTGCGGCTCGAGCGCGAAGGCGCGGTCGAGCGCCAGCAGGGCGCGGGTGCGATCGCCCAGCCGGAACGCCGTGTACCCCAGCTCATGCCACACCACGCCGAGGTCGGGATCGGCCTCGACGGCCTGCTCCAGCGTGCCGAGCGCGTCGCGGTAGCGCTCCAGCTCGATCAGCGCCGCGCCCTTCAAGGCCAGCGCGAACGCCGAGTCGCCGAACTGCGCCCGCGCACCCTCGGCCAGCCGCAGGGCGTCGTGCTTGCGTCCCTCGCGCCGCAGCAGCTCGAAGCATTCGGCCCAGCACGGCTTGAGATCGGGATGCGCCGCCAGGACTTCCCGGTAGGCGGCTTCGGCCTCGGCGACGCGACCCTCTCGCGCGAGGTACCGGGCGCGGGCCATCGCCCGCTCGCTCGGCGCGTCCGGGAACAGCTCGTAAGACGCAGTCGTCCGCATGGCGGCGAATATAAGACTGGACGGCTAGACGGCTAGGCGGGTAGACGGGTAGGACATCGCGGTACCCGTCTATCCGTCTACCCGTCTACCCGTCTAGATTTTCGCGCCATGGACAACGACCGGCTGCTCCGCGAGCTCACCGACTTCCTGCGCATCCCCTCCGTGTCGACGAGCCCGACGCACAACGCCGACTGCCGCGCGGCCGGCGAGTGGGTCGCTGGTGAATTGCGACGGCTCGGCTGTCGCGAGGTGCAGTTCCTCGCGAGCGGCACGCATCCGGTGGTGTGGGGTGTGGGGCCCGAGGTGCCCCGAGCGCCGACGCTGCTCATCTACGGGCATTATGACGTCCAGCCGCCCGACCCGCTGGACGAGTGGACCACGCCGCCGTTCGAGCCGACGGTGCGCGATGGCAAGCTGTTCGCCCGCGGCGCCGCCGACGACAAGGGGCAGGTGTTCTGTCTCCTCAAGGCGATCGAGGCCGGCGGCGACCGCCCGCCCGTCAACTTCCGGTTTCTGATCGAAGGGGAGGAGGAGTACGGCAGCCGCGTGCTGTTCGAGTTGCTGCGGCGGGAGCCTGAGCGCACCCGCGCCGACGCGGTGCTCATCGCCGACATGGCGTACATCGCGCCGCGCTGGCCCGCCGTGTACACCACGCTCCGCGGGCTGTGCTACGCCGAGATCACGGTCCGCACCGCGAAGTCGGACCTCCACTCCGGCGAGTTCGGCGGCGCGGCGCCCAACGCGCATGAGGAGCTGGTGCGCCTGCTCGACCGGCTCAAGACCCCGGACGGGAAGATCCATGTCCCCGGTCTCTACTCGGCCGTGCGCCGGCCCGCCAAAGCCGAGCTCGCCACGTGGCGGAGCCTGCCGTTCAAGGAAAGCGATTTCCTGAAGCACCGCGTCCAGGCAAAAGCGCTCACGGGGCTCAAGGCGTATTCCGTGCTCGAGCGCCTGTGGGCGCTGCCGACCTTCGAGATTCACGGCATCACGGGCGGCTTCACCGGGGACGGCGCGAAGACCGTCATCCCGGCGGCGGCGACCGCCAAGGTCAGCCTGCGCCTCGTCCCCGACCAGAAGCTCAAGACCGTCGAGCGCCAGCTCGCCGCCGCGGTCAAGCGCTTCGCGCCCAGATACGTGCGGGCGAGCGTGACGTTCCTGCACGGCGCGGACCCGGCCACGGTAAAGGTGACTCACCCGGCGTTCGCGCTGCTCGATCAGGCATTTCGCGAAGTGGTGGGGCGGGGCACCATTCCCGCGCGCGCCGGTGGGTCGATCCCCGTGGTGCCCGCCCTCGGCCGGGGCGGAGCCCCGGTGATTCTCACCGGCATCGGGCTGCCGGACGACCGGCTGCACGCGCCGAACGAGAAGCTGGACCTGAAGCAGCTGTGGGACGGGATACGCGTGTTCCGGCGCTTCTACGAACTGTTGGGATCGAAAGGCGTCTAGGAACATCGTCGAGGGGAGACGTCAAGGAGACTCGTAGTCTCACGACTTCCCTTGACGTCTCTCCTCGACGTCTCCCCTAGACGCCTTTCTTGCTCAGGTTTCTCAGTCGGTTGATATCATGTTTGGTCAAGCCCCTCCCGCCGTACCGTTCTTCTGTCCAGGGATCGCCCCGCATGTGATAGCCGTTCTGCTCCCAGAACCCGGGCACGTCAGCATCGAGCAGTGTGAAGCCCCGGACCCACTTCGCGCTCTTCCATAAGTAGAGGTGCGGGACGAGCAGCCGGGCGGGCCAACCGTGCTCGGGCATGAGCCACTCGCCGCCCCACTTCAGGGCGATCAGGTTGTCCGGCCGGTCGAGGTCTCCGAGCGGGAGGTTGGTCGTGAACCCCTGCTCGGCCGATACCAGGCAGTACTGCGCCTCCGGCTTCACACCGCCACGCTCCAGCAGCAGCTGCACCGCTACCCCCTCGAACGTGTTGTCGAGCCGGCTCCACCGCGTGACGCAGTGTATGTCGCAGTTCACGGTCTTGCGCGGCTGCGCGAGCAGCTCGTCATACGTGAGCGTGAACGGCCGCTCGACGAGCCCCGCTACCTCGAAGGTCCAGCTGCGCGTGTCGACCTGGGGAACGTTGCCGTAGTGCAGCACCGGCCATTTTTTGGTGAGGACTTGGCCGGGGGGAAGGCGATCCGTCATAGAGGCGTCGAGGAAAACCGTCGAGGGGAGACGTCTAGGGCAGACGTACGACACGTTTCTCCTCGACGCCTCTCCTCGACGTCGCCCCTTGACGCAACTCGTGCTTCGACGCCGAAAGCTCTTTCGAATCCCCGGATCACAGCGGCGATGCTTCGGTCCCACAGGTCCTGCTCCCCGCTCCCTGCTCCCCGCTCCCGTTCTACGGACGTCATCACGACGCCCGGAATGCCGCAGGGGACGATGCGATCGAAGGCCGTGAGGTCGGTCGTGACGTTCAGCGCGAAGCCGTGCCACGTGACCCACTGTTTCACGTGGATGCCGATGCTCGCGATCTTTCTGCCGCGGGTCCACACGCCGGTGTAGCCGGTGTTCCGCTCGGCGGTGACGCCGAGCTCGGCGAGGGCGTCGATCAGCGCCTGCTCGAGGCTGCGCAGGTACCAGTGGAGATCTCGGCGGTAGCCCGCCAGGTCGATGATTGGATATCCGACCAGCTGGCCCGGTCCGTGATAGGTGACGTCGCCGCCCCGCTCCACTTCGAACAGGTCGACGTCGCCGCCGCGGAGCAGGTGCGCCTCGTGGGAATTGCGTCCCAGCGTCACGACGGGCGGATGCTCGAGCAGCAGCAGCACGTCGTGTGGCAGTCGCCGCTCGATCCGGGCCTGAGCCACGGCGCGTTGCCACTCGAGCGCCTCGGCGTACGGCACCACGCCTGCCTGCACCACTTCCACCACGCGCTCGCTCACGCCTTCCCGCTCCCTGCTCCCGGCTCCCGGCTCCCGGTGATCGCCCAGCGGCTGCCTACGACGCCCACCGTGACGCTCAAGGCTCCCCACAAGATCAACCCCGCCAGTCCGAGGAACCGATCGGCCACGGCGGCGAGGAAGCCGACCAGCAGCGCGCCGACCGCGGCGAGCACGGCGATCACACCGCTCTGCCACAGGTTCTCGAGCGGCGCGCTGCGACGCCCGCCGAACAGGGCGGCGACGGCCACCCCGGCGAACAGGGCGGCGAGGAGGGGGTCGGCGGCGGCCTCGCGGTAGCGCGCGGCGTCGAGCCGTCCCTGCAGCAGCTTGACGAGGATCTGGGCGACCGTGATGGTCGCGCCGCCCAGTCCCGCGCCGCAGGCGAGGGCGCCCAGCCCGATCGCGACCGGGTCCTTGCGGATCTCGCTCACAGGTGCACGACCCGGCCGAGCGAGTCGAGCGCCGCCTCGGCCACCGCTTCGGACATCGTCGGGTGGGCGTGGATCGCGAGCTCGACCTCTTCGACCGTGTATTCGTTCTCGCGCGCGACCGCGAGCTCGTGGATCAGCTCGGACGCCTGGGCGCCCACGATGTGCGCCCCTAGGATCTCGCCGTAGCGCTTGTCCCGGATGATCTTCACGAAGCCCTCGGTCTCGCCCGTGCCCCGCGCCCGGCCGTTGGCGGAAAACGGGAACCGCCCGACCACGAAATCGACCTTGCGCTCCTTGCACTGCTCCTCGGTCAGGCCGATGCTCGCGACCTCGGGATGACAGTAGGTAACGCTCGGCACGTTGTCGTACTTGATCGCGTGCGGCTTCTTGCCGGCCAAGAGCTCCGCGACGTTCACGCCTTCCCGGAAGCCCTTGTGGGCCAGCATCGGCGGGCCGGCGACGTCGCCGATGGCAAAATAGCCGGGGGCGCTGGTCTGCAGGTTCTGGTCCACCTTGATGAAGCCGCGGTCGGTGAGCTGGATGCCGCACTCCTTGAGACCGATGTCCTCGGTGTTCACGGCGCGCCCCGCCGCCATCAGCACCGCGGTCGCTTCGACCCTCTGCTTGGCCCCGCTCACGTCGACGTCCAGCACGACCTTGTCTTTCCCGACGGTCGCCTTCGTCAGCTTCGCTCCGGCCAGCACGTCGATGCCGCGCTTCTTGTAGCTCTTCGTGAGCGCGTCGGACGCTTCGGCGTCCTCGAGGGGCAGGAGGCGGGGCAGCACCTCGATGAGGGTCACCTTGGAGCCGAACGCGTGGAAGATGTTTGCGAACTCCATGCCCACGGCGCCCGCGCCGACGATCGCCAGCGAAGGCGGCGCCTTTTCGAGGAACAGCGCCTCGTCCGACGAGATCACCGTCGTCTTGTTGATGTCGAGCCCGATCTGGGGCAGGCCCTTCACGCGCGTGCCCGTCGCGATGAGCACCGCCTTCTTCGCCTCGTACACGTCATTGCCGACCTTCACCTTGCGGCCGGGCTGGAGCGTGCCGCTGCCTTTCACGACGGTGATCTTGTTCTTCTTCATCAGGAACTCGACGCCCTTCGAGTTCTGGTCGCTGACCCGACGCGAGCGTTGCATCGCGACGCCGTAATCGGTTTTCAGCGTCCCCGCTTCGACGCCGAACTCCTTGGCCTCGCGGAGCAGGTTGGCGACGTACGCCGAGTGCAGCAACGCTTTGGTGGGGATGCAGCCGATGTTCACGCACACCCCGCCGAGCTTCTCCTTCTCGATCAGCGCCGTGCTCATGCCGAGCTGCGCGGAGCGGATCGCCGCGACGTAGCCCGCGGGGCCCCCCCCGAGCACGATCACATCAAATTGACTAGCCAACGGACCCCTCCTCAAACGCGGAAGTCGGAACGCGGAACGCGGAACAGGCGGGCCGACGCTTGTGCGGCTGTTCCGCGTTCCGAGTTTCGCGTTCCGCGTTCACAAAAGCATCGCCAACGGGTTTTCCAGCATCAGTTTCAGCGTCTTCAGAAATGCCGCTCCCGTCGCCCCGTCGATCACCCGATGATCGCAGCTCATCGTGAGGCGCAGGCGGCGGCGCGTCACGACCTGGCCGTCGACGGCCACGGGCTTCGGCGTGATCGTACCCACGGCGAGGATCCCCGCCTCCGGAGGATTGATCACCGCGGTGAACTGATCGATGTCGAACATCCCCAGATTCGAGACGGAAAAGGTGGCGCCCGTGTACTCAGCGGGCTGGAGCCGACGGCTGCGGGCCTTGTCGGCGAGCTCGCGCGCCTCGCGGTTGATCTCCGCGAGGGACTTCGCGTCCGCGTGACGGAGGACCGGCGTGATCAGCCCGTCCTCCACGGCCACGGCCATGCCGAGGTGCACCTCGTTCCAGTAGCGGATGTGATCGTCCTGGAACCAGGCGTTGCAGGCGCGGTGCTTGGTGAGCGCGAGCGCGGTCGCCTTGAGGATGACGTCGTTGAACGAGACCTTGCCTTGGTCGCCGAGCTGGCGGTTCAGCGCGTCGCGCGCCTCGGCGGCTCGCTCCATGTCTACTTCCGTCGTGAGGAAAAAGTGGGGCACAGGGCCGAGCGAGGTCACCAGGCGCTTCGCGATCGTCTTGCGGATCTGAGTCAACGGGACGTCTTCGTACGCTCCCCCACGCCCCCCCACCGCTGGGGAGACGGGAGAGGGGAGAGGTACGACCGGGGCCGCGGCGGGTTGTACTGCCGCGGGGCGAACATCTCCCTTCTCCCTTCTCCCCGCCTCTTCGAGATCCCGGCGCACGACGCGGCCCCCCGGGCCCGACCCCGTGAGCAGCTTCAGATCGACGCCCGTCTCCTTCGCGATGCGCCGCGCCAACGGTGAAGCCTTGACGCGAGTCGCGTCCGGCGGCGTGACGGGCGCTGCGAGGGGTACCGCTCCCCTCTCCCCGCTCCGTGTCGCTGGTGCGGCCGCCGGCTGGGGAGCCGGCCCAGGTGTCGCGCCAGTCGCCTCGCCGGGCGCTGCGATGATGGCCACGACCTTCCCCACGGCCACCGTCTCGCCTTCGGCGACCGCCACCTGGCGCAGCACCCCGTCGGCACGCGCGACCAGGTCCATCACGGCTTTGTCGGTCTCGACCTCCGCCAGCGTGTCCCCGGTCGTCACCGGGTCCCCTTCCTTCTTATGCCACTTCACGACCCGGCCCTCCTCCATCGTCGGCGAGAGGGCTTCCATGTAGACGTTCGTGGGCATGGGGGAGACCGGGCGGGGGGCGGGAGGCTCAGTCGAGGTACAGGACGCGGCGGACGGCGGCGACCACGCGGTCGGGGCTGGGCTTCGCGAGCCGCTCGAGCTGCTTGTTGTACGGCATCGGCACGTCGGCCTGGGTGACCCGCAGCACCGGCGCATCGAGCTGGTCGAACGCGTCGCGCTGGATCACGTCCACCACCTGGGCGCCGATCCCGCAGTGGGGCCAGCCCTCCTCGACCACGACGGCGCGGTTGGTGCGTGCCACCGAGCCGACGATCGCCGCCTCGTCGAGCGGGCGGAGCGAGCGCAGGTCGAGCACCTCCGCCGAGACGCCCTCGTGCTCCGCGAGCTGTTCCGCGGCCTTGAGCGCGACGGCGACGGTCTTCGAGTGGCAGATCACGGTGACATCCCCGCCCGGCCGCTTCACCTCGGCCTGCCCGATCGGCACGAGATGCTCTCCCTCGGGCACCTCGCCCTTGACGTTATAAAGCATCTCGCCCTCGAGCACGATGACGGGGTTGGCGTCACGGATCGCCGACTTGAGCAGCCCTTTCGCGTCCGCCGGCGTCGCCGGGGCGACCACCTTGAGCCCGGGGATGTGCGACAACCACGCGTCCCATGCCTGGGAGTGCTGCGCGGCGAGCTGCAACGCGGCTCCGTTCGGGCCGCGAAACACGATGGGGATCGGGATCTGCCCTCCCGACTCGTACAGGATCTTCGCGGCCGAGTTGACGATCTGGTCGAGCGCGAGGACGGCGAAGTTCCATGTCATGAACTCGATCACGGGCCGCAAGCCCGCCATCGCCGCGCCTACCCCGATCCCCGCGAACCCGAGCTCGGCGATCGGGGTGTCCACGACCCGCATCGGACCGAATTCTTCCAGCAGCCCGCGGCTCACCTTGTAGGCGCCCTGGTACACACCCACCTCTTCCCCCATCAGGAACACGTTCGGGTCGCGCTGCATCTCCTCCCGCAGGGCCTGGTTCAGGGCGTCGCGATACGTGAGCGTGGGCATCAGTCGGCGAGCACGTGAGTGCCGAGCTCGGCGGGATCGGGGTCCGGGCTCTCGTCGGCGAAGTGCACCGCCTCCTCCACCTCCGCCCGCACTTCGGCGTCGAGCGCGTCGAGCGCCGCCTGGTCGAGCGCGCCGTCTTCCGTGAGCTTGAGCGCGAGCTGGGAGATCGGATCGCGCTTCTTCTGCTCCTCGACCTCCTCCTTGGTGCGATACACCCCGTGCAGCGGGTCGGACATCGAGTGGCCCATGTAGCGATACGTGCGCACCTCGAGCAGCGTGGGATGCCCGCCCTTGCGCGCGCGATCCACCGCCCGCTCCGTCGCCGCGTACACCGCCAGCGGGTCCATGCCGTTCACGAGCTCCGCGGCCATGTCGTAGCTGCACGCGTGCTCGACGACGTCGGTCACAGCCGCGACCCGCTCGAACGCCGTGCCCATGCCGTAGCGGTTGTTCTCGCAGCAGAAGACGACGGGGAGCTTGTAGACGGAGGCCATGTTGAGCGTTTCGTGGAAGGCGCCGATGTTGACGGCCGCTTCGCCGAAGTAGCACAGGCACACCTGATCGCCCCCCTTGTACTTGATCGCGAAGCCGATCCCGGCCGCGAGCGGCACATGACCCCCGACGATCCCGTGGCCGCCCATGAACCGCCGGCTGGCGTCGAACAGGTGCATCGAGCCGCCCTTGCCCTTCGAGCACCCCGTCGCCTTGCCGAACAGCTCGGCCATCACCGCGTTGGCGGCGATGCCACGCGCCAGCGCCTGGCCGTGCTCGCGATACGAGGAGATGACGTAGTCGTCGTCCCGCAGCGCCGCGAGCGACCCCACGGCGACCGCCTCCTGACCGATGTAGAGGTGGCAGAACCCGCCGATCTTGCCGAGCGCGTACGCCTCGGCGGCCTTCTCCTCGAAGCGGCGGATCAGCAGCATCTGGCGCAGCATGCGCCGCGCCAGCTCGGTGTCGGCGTGTCCGGGGGCGGTCTGGGCGGTGGCGGTGGCCATCGAGGTTACCCGGCGGCGGTGGCGCGCTCGACCTGCTCCCAGGCATGGTAGCTCGAGCGCACCAGCGGCCCCGCCTCCACGTGACGATACCCCATCTCGCGTCCCAACCGGCGCAGCTCGGCGAACTCGGCCGGCGTGTAATACCGCGCGATCGGAAGGTGCTGACCGGACGGTCGGAGGTATTGGCCCAACGTGAGGATGTCCGCGCCTTGGGCGCGCACGTCCCGCATCGCACCGAGCAGTTCGTCCCACTCCTCGCCCAGCCCGCAGATGATCCCGGACTTGGTCAGCATGGCGGGGTCCATCGCCTTCGCCCGGCGCAACAGCTCGAGGGCGCGGGCGTAGCGGCCCCCGGGGCGGGCCAACCGGTACAGCCGTTCGATCGTCTCGAGGTTGTGATTGAGGATGTCGGGCTTCGCGGCGACCACGAGGCGCAACGCCCGCTCGCTGCCCTTGAAGTCGGGAATCAACACCTCGACTGACGTCGCCGGCAGGCGCCGCCGGATCTCGGCGATCGCCGCGGCGAAGATCTCGGCGCCGCCGTTCGGCAGGTCGTCCCGGTCCACGCTCGTGATCACCACGTGCTTCAAGCCCATGCGCTCGACCGCTTGGGCGAGCCGCACGGGCTCGTGCCGGTCGAGCGGGGCGGGCGTGCCGTGGGCGACGGCGCAGTAGGCGCAGTTCCGCGTGCACACATCGCCCAGGATCATGAAGGTGGCGGCCTTGTGCTCCCAGCACTCCCCGATGTTCGGGCAGTGCGCCTCCTCGCACACCGTGTGGAGCTGCAGGTCCCGCATCAGGTGCTTCAGGGCCAGGTAGTTAGGCCCTCCCGGAGCGGGGACCTTGAGCCACGCCGGCTTGCGGGTGGTGAGCTGTGTGAGCGCGGTCGCCATGAGGCTTGGAGAAGATAGCGGCGCCGGGAGAGGTGGAAAAGGCCGAAATTCAACTAGACGGTTGATCGCCCGCGCCGGCCTTCCGCTCCTTCAAACGGCGGAGCTCGGCATCCAGTTCCGACTCGGTGGAGAGCATCCCGTCGGCGATCTCGGCGATCTCCTCGGCTTCCCGCCACTGTCGTTCCAGCTCGGCGACTTCGGCCTGCTCGTCCACGGCCATCTCGAGCGCGAGGCGCCGCTCCGGTCCGAGGCTGCGCAGCGTCAGCTCGCGCCGGGCCACGTCCTGAATCAACTGACCCGGTCCGCCGGCGCCTTCCACGAGCCGGGCCGCGTCCTCGGCCCGCTGGTGGTCGCGCCGGGCGAGCGCCAGATAGGTGAGGCCCTGGCGCAGGGCGGCCTGCGCGTCGGGCCCGATAAGCAACGCACCTTCCGAACGGCAGGTCGGGCAAGAGAGGAGCAGGGCGAGGTCGGCTTGCGTCTGACGGACGACGCGCGCGTACGCCACGTGCCGGGCGCGAAGCTGGAGCACGGTGCCGCAGCGTTCGCAGATCGGGGGCTCGACCAGGCCGATCCGCCGCCGCCCGACCATGCCGCGGTACATCGCCCGCGCCACGTTCGGCACGTTCCATACGAACACTCCGACGGAGCCGCCGGCGGCGACGTTCACCGCGACAGCGAGCCCCACCGCCGCGACGGTCACGGGGACGACGAATTTCAGCTGCTCCCGGCGACGCGCGCGCAGCCGCTCGCCGTACCGCCAGGTGGCGAACTCGAGGCGCGGCGGCTTGCCGACGCGCACCAGGTCGTACCTCTGCCACCGGATCAGCGCGACCTGTTCGCTCGCCGCCGCCACGCGACCATCGCGTGCGGCACGCGCCAGCGCGTCGATCCGCTCGAGGCGGTCGTCCAGCGGCGCGAGGTTCCAGCGCGAGCACTTCGGGCAGATCACCCACAGCCGGCCCTTCCACTCGTCGAACGCGAGACGACGTCCCACCCCGAGTCCCGAGGGCCCGCCGTCGCCGTCGAGCTTGCCGTTGCAGAAGGCGCAGGTCCTATACATCAGCCACCAGTCGCAAGCCGCACGCCGCAAGTCTTGCGCCTTGCGGCTTGAAACGGTTTAGGGGTTGAAACGGTCCGCGCCCAACGGCGCGATGTCCACATTCGTTTCACCGGTCGTCAGAAGGTCTGCGATGATCTCGCCCGTGAGGGCTGCGAGCAGGATGCCGTTACGACCGTGCCCCGTCGCATACCACAGGCCCGCGAGTTCGGGATCGCGCCCGAGGATGGGACGCCCATCCGGTGTGACCGGCCGCAGGCCGGCCCAGGTCCGCGCGACCGCCTGCCTCACTAACGCCGGCAGCAGCCTGACGGCTCCCCGGAAGATCTGCGCCAGCCCCTCATTGGTCACGGCGGCGCTGAATCCGGCCCGCTCCATGGTGGAGCCGAGCACCGCGTCGACACCGCGAGCGAGCACGTAGCCCTGCTCGTGATACAGGATGGCGGGCGGCGTGCCGTCGGGCCACGCGGTCGCCGCCATTTGCCCGCGCAGCGGCTCGACGGCGAGCGGGCGCGGCAGGCTCGCGATCTGCGGCGACCAGACACCGGCGGCGATCACGACGTGCTCGGCTGCGGTGACGCCGCGCGGCGAGATCACGCCGGTGGTGCGCCCATTGGCGATCTGGAGGCGCTCGATTTTCTCGGGTTGGAACGCGGCGCCGAGGCGACGCGCGTCGGCCAGGCAGGCCCGGGCTACCGCTTGCGGGTCCACGGCACCGTCCTCGGGCGCGAACAGGGCGCCGAGGCATTCGGGCGCGGCCCCGGGCCAGCGCTCCCGCACTTCGCCGCCGTCCAACCAGTCGCAGCGCAGCCCGGCCTGGCGCTGGCGCGCGACGTCCTCCTTGAGCCGGTCCGCGGTCTGGTCGTCGAAGGCGACGGAGGCGATCCCGGCGCGCCAGAAACCGATATCGATCCCCGTGGTCTCCTGGAGCGCTGGCGCGAGCGGCTCGTACAAGTCGCGCCCGCGGACCGACAAGCCGATCAGGACGTCGTCCAAGGGCTCGATCTGGGCCGCCAGCATCCCGGCCGACGCCGGGGACGCCGCCGCGGGGTCCGGCCCCGGCTCGAAGATCGCGACCTCGAGCCCGCGCAGGGCGGCGGCGCGGGCGCAGGCGGCGCCGACCGCGCCCCCGCCGACGATCGCGACGTCGACGGCGGTCATGCGCTGGCGCCCCCCTGAAACCCGCTGCTAGATTGCGCCGTAGGGCCCGACCGTCGGGCACCACGGAGGGAAGCGCCCATGTTTAGGAGCATTCTCGGTTTCGCGATCTTTGCCGCGCTGGCGTTCGTCGCGCTCAACATTCTCTTCGGCATCCTCGGCGGCCTCTTCGGGCTCGCCCTGTGGATCCTGAAGCTCGCCGCCATCGGCTTCGTCCTGTACTTCGTGCTGCGGCTCGTGAGCCCGAGCACCGCGGACAAGATCCGCGACATGATCAAGGGCCGCCCGGCCGACGCCCAGGGCTAGCGGTCCCACGGCAGCAGCTGGCTGGAGTGGGCGTGGATGATCTTCCACCCCCGCGGCTGCTGCTCGCATATGAAGGTAGCGCGGCCGGCTTCCACCTGGCTGCGCTGCGAACCGATCCACCGGTAGTCCGCGAGAATCCAGGCAAATCGGCCTTCCAGGGTCACCGACGACGCCGCGACGGTGACTCGGCCGCCGTAGCCGACGCCCGCGAAGCGGGGGGCGGCGAACCGCGTCCGCGCGTTGGCCACGACGAGCGCCTCGGGCGCGTACAGCGTGTCGGCCGCGCGGTCCCCGGCCGCGTCGAGGACGAGGGCTTCGCGCACGATCTCCTGGATCAGCTCGGGTGTGCCGAGCGCCGCCACGCCGGCCGCCGGCGCGAGGTGCTGGGTGCGCCTGACGCAGGCGGCGACGACGAGGGCGGCAAGGAGGAGGGGAAGGGGGAGCGGAAGGCCGAGCGCACCTCGAGCGCTACCGCGCATCGAGCTGGCGGATCACCGCCCAGCAGAGGAGCGGGATCAGGATCTCGTGGTGGCCGGTGAGCTGGATGCCGCGTCCGCCGGCGAGGGTCGGGCGCTCCACGACGTTGACGCGGGGCCGGTAGTGCCGCAGCATGTCGCAATCACACGCCGTGAAGCCCGTCGGTTTTCCCCCGTTGAGGTTGCGCGCCACCGTGAGCGCCTTGAGGAACACCTCGGGCATCACGACGGCGCTCCCCAGATTCAGGACGACGCCGCCGTCGTCGAGCGCCGGCAGCGAGGCCGCGAGGCGCTTGAAGTCGCGATGGCTCGTCGCGCCGAGCGCCGCGCCGTCAGCGGCAGGATGCTGGTGGATGATGTCGGCGCCCACGGTGGCGTGCACTGTCACGGGGATCCCCCGCTCGGTGGCTGCGACGAGCACGGAGACCTCCGGGGCCGCGAGCTTGCCGCGCCGCTGCAGGTACTCCATCAGGGCCTCGCCCATGCCGCGCCCCGCCGTCGCGCCGGCCGCGATGGCCGTGTTCATCTCGCGCCCCGTCTCCTCCGCCATCCCGAACGTGCCGTCGGTGAGCCCCGCGGCTACGTCCTCACTCGTGCCGCCGTAGGCCGCCAGCTCGAAGTCGTGGATCGCGGCGCTGCCGTTCAACGCGAGATGCGTGACCACGCCGCGGTGCATCAGCTCGCGGAGCAGCGGTCCCAGCCCGACCTTCACGACGTGGCCCCCGAGCATCAGCACGACGGCCCGGCGTCCCGCCGCGTGCGCGAGCCGCGCCGCGACGTAGCGCAGGTCTCGCGCGGCGAGGATGTCGGGGAGCGAGTCCCAGAAGGCGGCGAAGCTCGGGTCGCCATCGGGGCGGGGCGGGTGGGCGAGGAGCGACGGATCGACTTTGTTGGGGCGCTGCGCGATGGGGACGGTTCGCAACCGCGAGAAGTCCGCCTCGCGATAGTCGGTCATGGATGCCCCGGACGAGGGTCGACGTACTCCTTGAGCTTGAGCTGCACCGTGCCGAACGAGAAATTCGACTGCAACGCGATCATGACCCGGGTACTGTCGTCGGAGAGCCACATGCGCGCGTCGGCCTTTTCGGCAAAGATGCCGCCGCCGTTGGGGATGCGGGGGCGCACCACGATCGCGTTCCACTTTCGCCCGGCCGCGCCCACGCGCTCGCGACCGAGCACTTCGACGATCACCGGATTGCGCTCGGGGCGGAAGTAACGATGGTACTCATAGCGCTTTCCCTTCTCGAGCGGCACGGTACGGATCCAGTAGAGAAACGCGGCGTCGTCCAGCGGATCGGCGACCGTGGGGAACGTGCTGTCGCGACCGGCTTCGCGGTAGAACCCGGAATCGGGGTAGATGTCGAATTTCCGCTCCCAGGCCTTACCCTTCTCCTCGGTCTGGTTCACGAACCGGCGTGAGTGGAAGTCGGCGCGGCCGACCCACGACTCGAGATCCTGGTGGATGTGATACCAGAGCGCGCCGCCGTCGATCAGGAACACGAAGTGGACCGTTTCGACGCCGCGGATCGTGTCGATCCCGGCGACCTGCATCGTGGCGGTGCCGACGCTGAACGGCCCGTAGCGCGCCCCATACACCAGCCGCTCGCCCACGGGGAACGGCACTGCGGCTGGGGCCGCCACCAGCGCCCCGATCGGGGCCAGCACGTCGACGCGGGCGCGCGCCGTGTCCGCGTTGGCGGTGTCCGATTGGGCGCCCAGGATAGCCCCGCCCGTCAGGGCGGGGGTGACGGCGAGCAGCAGCGCGGTGGACGTCAGGCGGGCCGCGCGGATGATCGGGCGGGCGCGCCAGGCATCGAGCAGTTGGTGCCACGGCTTCACCCGGGAGGGGCGCTGGGTGAGGTCGTAGCGCGCCGCCGCCGGCACGGGGTCGGTGCGGCGCGCGTGTGGCGCGAGCCGGGCGAGCAACTCCGCGTTGGCGCACCAGCCGTTGGTCCGCAACAGGGGCGCGTCGTCGCGGCGCAGCGCCTGCCGCAGCACCATGAGCCGCACGGCGACGAACCCCGACACGGTGTCCTTGAGGCCCGGCAGCGGCAGCAGGCGCGGCGTCCAGCGGCGTGCGAAGCGCAGCGTCCGCGAAGCCGAGCCGCGCTGCTCCACCAGCTCCGCGACGACGAGGTCGGCCCCGGACTCGAGGTGCTTCACCATCTCATCCATGGCCTCGGGCGAATGCAAGAAGTCGGCGTGCAGGGTGATCGCGCAGTCACGCTTGGGCCGGTCGGTGCGCTGCAGGGCGAGGCGGAGCAGCTCCTCGAGGCTCGCGGCATAGCCCCGGCGCTCCCGGTGCGTCACGACGGTCATGGGCAGCACCTTGGCGTAGGACGCCAGCACTTCGCCCGTGTCGTCCGTCGACGCGTCGTCCAGCACCAGCAGCTGGTACTCTCGCGGGAAGGCGGTGAACACCTGGCGCACTTTCCAGAGCACCAGCCCCGCCGTGCGGGCCTCGTTATGCACCGGAACGCACACGTAGATCATAGCCCTGCAATCTAGGCGAGCGAGCGATACAGGGCCAAGACGCCCCGCGCCATGGCCGGGGCGGTGAACTGCGGGGGAAGGGGGAACGGGGAAGGGTGGTCGAGTGCCTGAACCACCTTCCGAGCGAGCGCCTCGGCGTCGCCGACCGGCACGGTCCACTCCGCAGGCACGATCTCAGGCAGGCCGCCGCCCCGGGTCGCGACCACCGGCTTGCCCAGCGCGAGCGCGTGCAGCACCGCGCTGCCAAGGCCTTCGTCCTTTGAGGACATCACGAACACGTCCGCCTCGCCGATCAGGGAGTCCGCCTCCGCAATGTACCCCACCAAGTGGACGCGATCCGCGACGCCGAGCCGGGCGATCTCGGCCGTGAGCGCCCGGCGGTCCGGGCCGTCGCCCGCGATCACCCAGTGGAGGTCGGGGCGAAGCGCCCGCGCGGCCCGCGCGGCCCGCACGCATGTGCGTTGATCCTTCGGGGGCTCGAGCGCGGCGACGTTGGTGGCGAGCGGCGCTCCGTCGGGCAGGCCGAGCCGCGAGCGGACGTCGAGCGGGACGGCGGCCGCCCGGCGCACCTCGGCGGGATCGATGCCGGAGTGGACGACCGTCACGGTGCCTGCGGGGAACCCGGCGGCGAGGAGGGTCGAGCGGACGGCCTCGGAGATCGCGACCACCGCGTCGACCCGGTGCAGGGCGCTGCGGGGGCTGACGCGGAACACCACGCGCCGGGTCGCGACGACCCGCGGTGCGGCGCCGGCGCGGCGGAGCCAGCCGCGTGCCCACACCGCGAGGGTGACGGCGTGGCTGTTGTGGGCGTGAATCACGTCGGGGCGCCACGCCCGCGCTTCCGCCACCAGGCGCCACCAGGCCCGCGGGTCCAGCCCAAGCGTCCAGGGGACCTCCCGCACGGCGACGCCTTCGGCCGCGGTGCGCCTCGCCAGCTCGCTGCCGCGCCGTGTGACGAGCCGCTGCTCCACCGCGGGCTCGCGCGCCAGCTCGCGCACCAAGAGCCGCACTTGGTTCTGGCCGCCCCGGTACTCGCGCCCCGCGTCGACGTGGAGGACCCGCACCGGGGAGGCTCAGGCCGGCTGCTGGGCGGCGTGGCCGAGGGCGTTGCGCAGCTCGGCCAGCGTGAACGGCTTGTGGAGGTAGGGGCGGCCCAGCGTTTCCAGGAACTGCAGCGTATCGCCACGCACCGTGTCGCCCGTGGCGAAGATGATCCGCTCTGCCGCGCGGGGGTCCTGGCGGGCGAGCTTCGCGTACATGTCGCGTCCCGAGAGGTGGGGCATCCGGAGGTCGCAGATGATCACGTCGAACGCCTCGGCCAGCGCGCGCTCGAGCGCGTAGGCCCCGTCGCTCGCCACCTCGACGGTGTGGCCCCAGCTCTCGAGCGTGGCCCGCATGTAGTGCAGGATGTGCGGCTCGTCGTCCACCACCAGGATGTGCAGCGCCCGTCCGGTCGCGGCCGGCGCGGGCTCCGCCTCGACCCGGGGGGCCGGCGCTCCGACCGGAAGCTCGACCGTGAACGTGGCGCCGGCCCCGGGCTTGGTGATGAGCGAGATGCGGCCGCCGTGCTCCTTCACGATCCCCTGGGAGATCGACAATCCCAGGCCCGTCCCCTCCCCCTCGCCCTTGGTGGTGAAGAACGGCTCGAACACCCGGGCGGCGATCTCTTCCGTCATGCCGGGCCCCGAGTCGGTTACGCTGACCGCGAGGCCGTCGCGGGCACGCCGCGCGGCGATCCAGATCCGCCCCGACGCGGCGTCGCCCGCGACCGCCTGACACGCGTTGTTGATCACGTTCACGAACACCTGCTTGATCTGGTTCCCGTTCACCTCGACTTCGGGCAGTCCCGCCTCGACCTCGAGCGTCGCCTCGACCTTGTGCGCCATCAGCTGATTGCGGAGCAGCTCCAGGGTCGACTCGAGGATCGGCTTGATGTGCTGGAGCTTGCGCTCGCCCTCCTGGCTGCGGGCGAACGACAGCAGGTTCTTCACGATGTTCGCGGCGCGCTCCGCCTCCTGGCGGATCACCTGGAGCGGCTCGGCCAGCGACGACGGCACCTCTCCCGCCTCGACAAGGAAGTCGCTGAAGCCCACGACCGAGGCGAGCGGGTTGTTCAGATCGTGCGCCACGCCGGCGATCAGTTGACCAATCGCCGACATTTTCTCAGACTGTATGAGCTGCTCCTGCAGCCGGCGCCGCTCCGTTTGGTCCTCGAATACCAGGACCGCGGACCCGGGCTCCGCCATGGGGATCATGGCGAGCAGCAGGATGCGCTCGCCGAACCGGATCTCCACCGAGGTCGGCGCGGCCTCGGCGATGGCGCGGGCCACCGGGTCCGCCCACGCCGGCGGCACGAGGCCGAGCCAGGGTCGGCCGGGGATGGCCGTCACGGGCACCTGGATCAGCTCGGCGAAGACGCGGTTCGCGCGGCGCACGGTGCCGTGCGCGTCCACGATGCAGATGGCCTGGCTGATGGCGTCGACCGTCTTCTCCCACTCGCGCTTCGCGGAGGAGAGGAGCTCGACCAGGCGGGCGTTCTCGAGGGCGATCGCCGCCTCGGCGAGCACGGTCGACACGAGCATCAGCTCCGCCTTGCCGAGGGCGCCGGGTCGGTCGCTCCCGAGGGAGACGGCGCCCATGGTCCGGCCGCCCGCCACGAGCGGCGCGCCGATCCAGGAGCCCGGCGGCTCGTCGACCAGCGTGGCCCCGCGGCGACGCGCCTCTTCCTTGACGTCCTTCGCGAACGCGAGGGGGCCGCGGCGCAACGCGAGCTGCAGCAGGGGGTCGTCGGTGCTCCTCGGCGCGGGGTCGGTGTCGTACGTCACCGCCAGCCGGTTCGTTTCGGCGTCAAGTAGGACGACGGCCAGCCGGTCGGGTTTGAGCAGTTCGAGCAGCGCCCGGGCCAGCAGCTCGACCACCGTCGCCGGGCGGAACGCCCCGGTGAGTTCCTGCGCCAGCGTCGTGAGGCGCGTGAGGAGGTCGGCCGCGGCGCGGGGCCCCGGAGCGGGCGCGGCGGCAGGTGCCCGCGACGCGGGGGGGCGGGGGCGGGGGGGGGCGGCTTTAGAAGGAGGCTTGCGCATGATCCTGGCCAACGTCCGCGGTCGTCTGCGGGCATCCGATTTTCGCCTGGTGGCGCTCGCCCTCGCGCGCGGCGACGTGGGGGGACGGGCGCGCTACGAGCGCCTGCTGCTTGAGGACGGCCCCGACCGGCTGCTGGACGAGCCCGGCCTGCTCGAGGCCCTGCTGGCCCTGCGTACGCTGGCGGTGCCGTCGCCGCTGCTGTTCGCGTACGTGGCGGTGCGCCACGCCCTGCTCGCTGCAGGCGTCGACGACCGCGAGCTCGCGGAATACCTCGCTGCCCTCGTGCTCGAGTTCGGCGATCACGACCGCCACACGCGGATCCGCCGCGCCGACGACGAGCGCTACGCCTATCTCGTCGACCTGGTGGCGGATCTCACCGGCCTGGACGACACCGGCGAGCGCGGGTTCCTGCTGCGCGTGCATCTGGGCAACTACAGTCTCTGGCTCGCCGGGCTGTTCCCCGACTACGTGGCGGCCCGGCGCTCGCGCCGCGGCGGACCCGACCTGCCGTACTACGACGAGCTGGGGCGCCAGGGTTACCAACTCGCCTCCGAGCATCGCCTCGCGGAGCGCTTCGGCGTCGCGGGCATCTACCGCGCCGCGGCCGAGCGGTTCCCCACGCTGCGCGTGGCCTTCAATCGGCTCTCGGACACCGTGTTCTTCCCCAACGTGAGTACCCCGGACAAGATACTTCGGAATCTCTAGATCACTCGTCTAAGAACCGCGTCGGCACCGTCGTCGCGGCCTCCACCAGCTGCTCCGCCGACTTGACGAAGCGCACGACGATGGGCAGCGAGCCCTTGAGATGGAGCTTACGCTGCATGATCCCGGCGATCGGCCCGAGCTCCTTCCGGATCACGCGCTTCCACTGCGCGTAGTCGCCCGAGATCACGAACGGCGCCTGCTCCGCCTCGCTCAGCGACACCACCTTGGCCTCCCGGCAGGCGCCGCGCTCCAGGTCGAGCCAGATCCCCACCGGCTGCGGCAGGCCGATCGCCGGCTGGGGATTCACGACCAGCGCCACGGCGCCGTGCGTCCATTCCGTCGAAGCGGCGCGATACCCTGCGCTCGCGTTAATCGCGCTGCCGTAGGCGCTCACCCACTCCGCCGACGGGAAGGGGAGGCTCACGTTACGGCTCCGGCAAAGCCGCGGAACAGCGCGTCCTCCACATCGTCCTCCGGGTGCCACTGCACGGCGAGCAGCCATGGCTCGCCGGCGGCGCCTGGTTCCGCGCCTTCGATCACCCCGTCCTCCGCCCACGCGGTGGCGCGCAATCCCGGAGCGAGATCGCGGATCGCTTGGTGATGCCGCGTGTTCACCGTAGTCGCGACGGTCGCGATGGTGCGGTGCAGTAACGAGCCGGACTCGACCGCGAGGCCGTGGCGCGCTGCCGTGTCGGCGTGGTCGATCTTCCCCGGCCGCTCGGTCGCCAGGTCCTGGTAGAGGGTGCCGCCGAGCGCCACGTTGAGAACTTGAATGCCGCGACAGATCGCGAGGATGGGAAGTCGGCGGCGCCGCGCCCCGGCGATCAGGGCGAGCTCGACCGCGTCGCGCGCCGCGTCGGTGTCGCCGAGCTTCGGGTGGGGGGCGGCGTGGTAGTGTGCCGGATCGACGTCCTCGCCGCCGGTGAGCACCAGACCCTGCACGCCGTCGAGGGCGGCGCACGCGGCGTCGGGGTCGAGGATCGGCGGCACGATCAGGGGCACGAGTCCCGCGCGGGCCAGCGCCCGCACGTAGGCCGTGTTCAGGGCGACGCGCTCGCGGCCGGCGTCGGTGCGCCGCGTGGCGCTGACGGCGACGATCTTGGTCACCGGCTCGGGGGAGGGGTCGTCGCGGCCGGCGGGCCGAGCAGGGGGCAGCGCGGGTTGGACACGCTCGCCCAGTCCACGCGGACGCCGTACAGCGGAATCGTCCGGCTGCTCCCCGTTACGGACCCGAGCTCGGGATAGGTCTTGGGGGGCCGCTGCCCTTCATACAGCAGCACGCCTTCGGCCCGCTGGCTCGAGTCGTCCACCACCAGGAGAGCGTACACGGTCGTCTCCGTCGGGAACGGCGGGAAGTTCTGGCCCTGATAGGTCATCGCGAGTCGCCCCCCGGCGGACGTGATCGTGACGGTGCTCAGCTGGGCGGTTCCGGCGACGCGGGCGGGGAGCGAGCCGGGAAGCCCACGCGGCGCCTCGCTGAGCACGTACGGCAACATGCGCAGCTGGTCCTGGATCAGGGACGGCCCGATCAGCTGCGCCATCCCGCAGGTGGGCGAGCGCGACCGGTCGCCGCCGCATGAAACGGCGAAGGACGTCAAGAGGAGCGGCGTCGAGAGCAACACCGTCGAGCGCAACGGCGTCGAGCGGAGGACGGTCATCGGCCGGTGACGACCTCCAGGATGGTCGCGGGGTAGGGGGCGTCGGGGCTCACGCGCCGCAGCTCGATCGAGTCGGCGTCGGGGACGAGCGAGGTGCCGAGCCGCAGTGTGTCGCCCACGACCCACGCCGCCGTGCGGGCGCGGGCCCACGCCGGCTTCTCGATCTCCACCCCGATGATCCAGCGCCCCGTGCCGCGCAGCGGGCCCGCTTCGACCTTGCTGCGGTCGGGCTCGCCGTGGTAGCGGCGGTACAGCCGCCCGGAGATCCAGCCGCCGGGGTGCGACTCCAGGGTGATGCGGACGTAGACGGTGGAGTCGAGCGCGACGGCGCGGGTCGCGGCCGGAGCGGCGCCGGAACGAAACACGCGCGTCAGCTCCCAGGTGCCGTCGATCGGAGCGCCTTGCAGAGCGCACAGCGCGGTCATCGCGGCGAGCGTGCGGGTCCCGGGCATCGCCCCAATTTAATACTTCCAGGCGAGAATCACGGACATCGTGCGCACCGGCTCGAGCGTGCCGGGCGTCAGGCTATACATGTAGTTGAGGAGATTGTTCATGAGCAGTCGGACCGAGACCGGGCCCCCCTCCCAGCCCGCCCGCAGGTCGAGGACCTTGGCGGCCACCCGCGGATCGCCGGCGTAGGGGCCGGCCAGCTCGATTTCCTCGATGCGGCTCACGAAGCGGAAGTCCGCGCCCACGCTGAGCGAGCGCCAGCCGTAATCGGCGCTCAGGGTGGCGAGATGCTTGGGGCGGAACGCCAGCACCAAGCCCGTCGAGTCGTCGCGGGTGTCGAGGAACGTATACGAGAGGGATGTCGTGAGATTCCAGGGGAACGGCGTCGCGACGAGGAAAAGGTCGAGCCCGCGGAGCCGGGCGCGCGCAACGTTCTGGAACTGGATCACCGGATTGCCCGCCGTATCGCGGGTGAACACGGGCTCGATCAGCCGGCGCGCCTCGGTCCAGAACAGCGCGGCGTCGAGGCGGGCCCGCGATCCGAGCGCGGCGGCGTTGCCCAGCTCGAACGACCACGCCGTCTCGTGCTGCAAGTCGGGGTTCGGGATCACCCGGTACCCGAACGCCGACGTCGAGACGAACAGCTCGGCTAGCGAGGGCGCGCGGAACCCGGCTCCAATGGAGGCACGCCATGTCCCCGCCCGCGTGGGGAGAACCGCGCCGACGCGCGGGCTGAGCACGCTCGACACCGATCCCCCGTCCCGCGCGATGAAATCCATCCGGGCGCCCGCCGTGAGCCGCACGCGGCCCGCCTGGTGCTCGCCCTCGCCGTAGGCGGCGAACGCGGTCTGGTCGTGTGAGCGGACGGTGTCGCTGGTCGCGGCGGTGACGCCCGTGAAGATGTTCGAGGTCACGTCGGAATAGCTGGCCTCCGCGCCGACCGTCACGACGCCGCCGCGCGCCGCGTGCGCCTCGCCGCGGAGCTCGGCGCCGAACCGGTTGGCGACCCCGAAGTCGTCCGGTCCCTTATGCAGGTCCGTGAAATGCGTGCGCAGCCAGGAGCCGCGCGCCTGCCACGAGAACCGTGCGGACGGCGTGCGCTCGATCGTCGCCGCGAGATACCCCTTGTCGGACCGCGTGTAGTTGCCCTGGTTCGACGTGTCGATCATGAACGGCTGAAACGCGAGCCCGCGATTGTCGCACTTATTCAGCTCGCACCAGGGATCGCCGACCTGGTACTGGTGGCTCGTCCACGAGCCGGAGGCGGTAACGCGCGTGTCGGGCGCCGGATGCCACTCGGCCTTGCCCCCGGTCTCCCACTGGTCGCTCCGGTCCTGCTCCCGGTAGCCGTCGGAGTGACGGCCGCCGAGGGTGAGGCTGCCACGCAGCTCCTGGCTGCCGTACGAGCCGGTGACGTCGAGGCCGCCGAGCCCGCCGGTGTAGTCGCGGAATTGCCAGACACTCTCCGGCGGATTGGCATACGCGCCGGCCGTGGCGCGCACCCGGCCGTGAACGCCGACCGGAATGTCGTGCGTGATGAGGTTCACGACGCCGCCGAACGCCGCCGAGCCGTATAGCGAGGAGCCGGCGCCCTTCACGACCTCGACGCGGTCCACCTCGTCGAGCGGCAGCATGTCCCAGTCGATGCCGCCGCGGTCGCCCTGATTCGCGGGCACGCCGTCCACGAGCAGCAACACCCGCGAGCCCAGGCCTTCGACGAAGCCGCTCGAGCCGCGGATGTTCACCTGGCCGTTGAGGAACAGCACGCCGGGGGCCTTGTTCACGGCCTCGTCCACGGTACTCACGGCGCGACGGGCGATTTCGGAGTCCGACACCAGGGCGACGCTCGTCACGGCCTGGTCGAGGAACTGCGAGCGCTTGGCGGCGGTGACGACGATGGGGCCAACCGTCAGTGGCGACGGGGTCAGGATCACGTCAACTTGCACTGAATCGCCACCTACGACCTCAACGGTGTCGAATGCCTGGCGATATCCTATCAACCAGGCGTTGAGGACCACGCGTCCGGCCGGAATGGCGGCTATTCGATAATGACCGTTCGCTTCCACCGTAGTGCGGAGTTCCGTGTTCATCACTCGGAGCTGGACACGGGGGATCGCTGCGCCTGCGGTGTCCCGGACCGTTCCGTACACGACCCCGACCTCCTGTCCGGATGCGAGGGAAATGGGCGCGGCCAGGAGAGGCACTAGCCAGGCGAGGCGTTTCAGGGGGGACACGGCGGAAAGTAGGTGCAGATGCGGTGCATATTGCCGAAATCGATGACGAAGTCGATCGAGTCCGTCCCCGGGCCGTTGACGGTCACGATCCCGGTGCCGTGCGTGGTGGTGTCGCCGCCGTCCTTGTAAAAGCCGACTTCCCGCAGCAGGCTGTCCGCGCTCTGCGTCGTGAGCGTTCCCTTCCTTTTCCACACCGCCAGCACCCACTGATACTGACCATTGGGCACTTTCAGGCTGTACGGATAGGTGGAGGGGCTCGTCGGGATGGGGGGCGGCGGTAGCGGCAGGAAGTTGAACAGGCTCTCGGGCGCCGTCGGGAAGTTCTTGTACGCGACGATGAACACCGCCTCCGTGGTGTCCTTCAGGCTGTCGGGCAGCGGGACCAACACGGTCACGAGTCCGCAGATCCCCACGAATCCGGGGGGGCAGGTCGGGGTCGGCTGGAGGCCCTCGTGGCACGCCGCGGCCACGGCGGCGGCGAGTGCGAGTCGCCACATGCGGCTCGACATGGGTCCAATCTTCGGGACGCGCGGCCGAACCGTCAACTTGACCCCCCTTTTCGCGCGGAATAACGTAGAGTCCGCCATGCCGATCTACGAGTATCGCTGCACGAAGTGCCGCAAGCGCTTCACGCAGCAAGAGGGCATCGAGGAGCACGGCCGCCGGCGGCCCACCTGCCCCAAGTGCAAGTCGCGCGCGGTGCAGCAGGTGTTCTCGCCGTTTTTCGCGAAGACGGTTCGGAAGAGCTAGCCTCGGCCCTTGTTCGAGCGCCTGCGGGACGCGCTCCGCGCCGCCCTCGACGCGGCGACGCCGCCGGGAGACCTGCGCGACCTGCTGCGGCAGATGCGCGAGGCGGTGGTGGAGGCGAAGCTCGCGGTCGAAGATACGCGCGCAGCGCTGGCGCGCGCGGAGCGCGACCTCGCGGACGAGCGCCGGCGGCTCGCCGACGCGGAGCGGCGCGGCCGGCTCGCGGCCGAGATCCAGGACGGGGAGACGGTGGAGGTGGCGCAGCGCTTCGCGGCCAAGCATCACGAGCGCGTGGGCGTGCTCGAGCACAAACGCGCGGCGCTGGCGGAGGAGCGGGCCCTGTACGAGCGCGAGCTCGCGGAGATGCAGGCGCAACTCGTCCGCGCGGAGCGGGACCGGCCCCTCACGGAGGCGGAGCGCTCCGTGGAGCGCGCCTGGCGCGACCTGCAGGCGGCGGGTGGCGCGCGGCCCGGCACGGACATCCAGGACGAGCTGCTCAAGTCCGAGCTGGAGCGCGCCGCGCGCGAGGCCGCGGCCGAGCGCCAGCTCAAGGAGCTCAAGAAGAAGATGAAGAAGGACTAGGCGGCGGAAGCTATGAGCGTGCTCCGTCGGGTGCTCGCCTGGTTCCGTGAGGCCTTCGAGGCCGCACGGCCGGCGCGCGATGGACGACGCTCCGGAGGCACCATGGAAATCAAGCGCGACCGCATGGTCTTTCTCGGCTACGGCAAATACTGGCGCTCGGACGCGATCGTCGGGCTGATGCCGATCGAAGAGGAGCGCGGGCCCAAGCGGCGGACCAACGTCTTCGTGGAGGGGCGTGCCGAGCCGATCGTCGCGTCGCGCACCGAGCAGAGCATCCTCGAGGACATGGGGGCCACGGAGGGCGGGTTCCAGGTGCAGGCGCTGCGCGAGGCGATCACCGAGCTGCTCGCCGCGTTCCACGAGTTCTCCCCCGTGCTGCGGCGCGCCCTCCTCAACGAGCATCACTTCGACGTCGAAAAGTGGGAGCAGCGGTTGGGCGAGATCCTGCGCGCGCCGCAGGCCCCGGAGCCGGTCGAGCAGAACGAGCTGTTCGACTGATGACCGCGCCCCGCGCCGCCCCTCCCACCGTGGCGTCCGACGCCGGGTGGTTCGGACACCCCCGCGGGCTGTCCACGCTCTTCTTCACGGAGATGTGGGAGCGGTTCAGCTACTACGGGATGAAGGCGTTCCTCATCTTCTACATGACCGCGTCGCTGACGGCGGGTGGTTTGGGGTTCGACCTCAAGCCCGCCACGCTCATTTTCGGCGTCTATACGAGCAGCGTCTGGGCGGCATCGATCGCGGGCGGACTCATCGCCGACTGGCTGCTCGGGCAGTACAAGAGCGTCCTCGTAGGCGGGATCTTGATCGCGCTGGGCCACTTCAGCCTGGCGTTCCATGCCCTGCCGTTTTTTTTCGTCGGCCTCGGGCTCATCGTTGCCGGCACGGGCCTCCTCAAGCCCAACGTGAGCGCCATCGTCGGCTCGCTGTACGAGGCGGCGGACGCGCGCCGCGATGCGGGGTTCACGATCTTCTACATGGGGATCCAGGTCGGCGCCGTCATCGGACCGCTCATCGCCGGCTGGCTCGCCCAGCGCGTTGACTGGCATGCTGGGTTCGCCTGTGCCGGGGTGGGCATGACACTCGGTCTGATCCAATACGTCCTCGGTCGGGACCGACTCCGGCCGGCCATGGCGCGGATCGCGCCCAAAGCGGGCGCGCTCCGAACGGACGCTGCGGTGGGCTCGCCGACTTCCTCGTCCGGGTTCCTCGGCTTCACGGAGGTGGAGTGGAAACGTATCGCGGCGATGGCCGTGTTCTTCGTGTTCGCGAGCATTTTTTGGGGGGCCTTTGAACAGGCGGGGTCCACCCTCAACCTGTTCGCCGACCGCTACACACGCCTGTCCGTGCTCGGCTTCGCCTTTCCGGCGAGCTGGTTCCAGTCGGTGCCGCCCACGTTCGCGATGATGCTCGCTCCCGCCTTCGCCTGGCTGTGGGTCCGCCTCGGCTCGCGCGAGCCGTCGAGTCCGACCAAGTTCGCTCTGGGGCTGGTCTCTGTCGGGCTCTCGTTCCTTCTCCTCGTCCCGGCAGCGACGACGGCTCAGAATGCCGCAGGCGTGCGGGTCAGCCCGCTCTGGCTCGTCGGGGTCTATTTCCTCCAGGAGCTCGGGGAGGTGAGCCTGTACCCTGTCGGACTGAGCCTCACCACGAAGCTCGCCCCGGCGCGCATCGTCGGGTTCTTGATGGGCGTCTGGTTGCTCTCCATCTCGGCTGGCGACCTGATCGCGGGGTGGATCGCCGGGTTGTTCAAGAGCTACCCGCTGCCCCAGCTGTTCGGTGCCGTGGCCGTGACGGCGATCGGGGCGGCGGTGCTGCTCGCGTTGCTCATCAAGCCCCTGCGGCGGCTCATGGGCGGCGTGCATTAGGGCAGTCGGTGTGGCGCACGCGCGACGGTGACGCCACCCAACCTCCCGAGGGTATTACTAGGCAGTCACACACCAGGGAGGCGTCCGTGAGGCTCATTCACCCTGTCACGGCCGTGGCGCTGCTCAGCGGTATCCTGGGATGTCGCTCGACCGAATCGTTCGCACCGGGCGGCCTCCGGCAGGTCACGGTGCAGGGGCTCGAGCAGACCGTGCAGCTCACCCCCGCGCAACCCGACTCGGGCCAAGAGGTCCATATCCTCTCGGTCGTCACGAACCGGTCGGCGGGACCCGTTGCCGTCGAGAGCCGGATTTGCGGCCTCGATCTCGCGGGCAATGTGGCGCTGGTCATGAACTACGTCAGGTGCGCGGGCTACAGCCAGAGCGTGGTGCTCGCCCCCGGTGACAGCGTGACCGGTAGCGACATGCGGGTCGTGTCGTCTCCCCCGGGGAGCTACACCCTGCTGGTGCGCCAACTGGTCCAGCCCTCGGCTTGGGTGGAGGTCCCGGTCGTCGTGCGGTGAGACGTGCGGACCTTTCAATATCCCCGGGCTTGCGCCCGGGGTCAGTGTGGCTTCTTCAAGGGTCGAGGGACGCGATCTGGGTGGCGCTCGAACTGTCTCGCGACATAGTCGATCACTCGCGAGAGATCACGTTTGTGTATGGTGGCCGCGAAGAAGCCGCGGCTCCAGCGAACGGCGCCCATCACGCGCTGGTTGGAGCGCACCGCCGCGACGCTCTTGGCGAGTCGCACGAAGTCGCTGAGCCGCGTATCCGGGCGGAAGCTGACGACCAAGTGGACGTGGTCGGCGAGCACCGCCCCACGTAGTACACGCACCGCCGACTTGCGGCAGGCGCTCGCTACGGCGCTCCTCACATCATCCACCGCGGCCTGGTCGAGGCAGCCTGAGCGCTTCCACGTGTGCCAGGTGATGTGAGCGTACAGTTGATAAGGCGATGGTTAGACACGGACAGCCTGGCCTCCTACTGACCCCGGCAAGCCCGGGGAGTACGAAGAGCTAGAGTTGCTCGGCCCTCCACCACCATATCCGTAGGCGGAGCGAGAGCGTCATCGAAACTCCGCGGCTAGGCGCGCGATCTTCCGCTGCCATCGCGCTCGCGCCCCCGCCCAACCTCTTTTCCACCTCCTGGTGCGCTCAATCGGCCACGAGGCATCGTCGTGTCTTGAACAGTGGGTGGCGGAGGCTACCTTGGGCGACGGAGCGATCCGTCTGCTGGCTATCCCGACTGTGCGGAGGTGACGATGCTCAAGAAGATCGGAGCGGTCCTGCTCGCCGCCGGCCTGGTTCTTCCGTACAGCCCCGGCCTCCGGGTCATCACCGCGGTGTGGGACAACGCCACGGTGATCCTGTTACAGGGCTCCACGGTGCTCATTCTCATCGCGTACGTGCTTCACGCTTTCGTGCCGCCGCTGGCGCGCTTCCACCGGCGCTACGGCCAGGCGCTGCACGGCTTCTTCCGCATGGTGTTCTTCGTCCTCGCCGGCGGGTTCTTCGCGACGGCGTCGGCGGGGCGCGCGGGATGGCCGGTGCTGCTGCACGTGATCGTCGCGCTCGCGATCACCGGCGGGCTGCTCTACTGGGAGCAGGGGCGGGGGACCAAGACCGAACGTCTCCCGCTGTTGCTGCTGGTCTGCGTCGGCGTGCCGCTGATCGCGTATTTCCTCGACACGCTGCACGCGGGAGCGTTGCTGTACGGCGGCTGGGTGTTCACGGCGGGCTATGCGGTGGCGGTCGTGGGCGAGGTCTTGGCTCTCAAGGCGGCGCCCAAGGTCGCGCACGGGGGGTAAGCCTGCTCAGTTGAAGCGGGTGGTTCGCCATAGCAACAGTCCGGTGCCGCCGAGCAGCGCGAGCATCACGACCGCCAGCGCGGTGATCGCGGGCCAGTCGAGTGCCAAGTCGGGGACGCGCGCCCCGCGGGCGAGAGCGACGAACACGGCGGTGGCCGCGGTCACGATGAGCCAGTCGAGCCACGTGCGGCCGCGCGCCGTCGCCGCGGCACCTTCGCCGGCCAGCGCCGAGCGGGTATAACCGGGGTCGACGGCGTAGCGCTCGCCTTCGCGCGCGGCGGCGTCCTGCCAGCGGCGGTGCTCGGGTCCGGTCGCGGACGCGAGCGCGATGCCGCCCGCGCCCAGCGCCATCAGGAGCGAGCCGCCGACCACCTGCGCATAGGTTCTCCCCGAGGCGCCGTGCAATTCGCCGAACACCAGCACGCCCCAGAGCAGGCCCCACAGCTGGTTGGTGTTGGAGAGCGGAATGCCCCGGCTGATGCCCACGTACTTGGCGGCGTACTGCTGGAACAGGTCACCGACCACCCATACGAAGCCACCGAGCAGGAGCCAGAACAGCACGTCGCGCGCGCGGGCCAGCTCGGCGAGGAGCGCCGCCGGCCCGCCGCGGTCGGCGAGCGCGATGGCCGTCATCATGCCCACCTCGCCGATCGTGAAGAACGTGACGAACGACAGCGGGTTCATGCCGGTGAGGTACGCCTTGCGGTAGGGGATGTACATCGTGCCCCACAATGCTCCGGCCGCGAGCGCGGCGGCGACGCCGCGCGCGGGGTGGCCGGCGACAGCCTGGGTCGAGGACGCGACGGCCAGGAAGGTCGCGCCGCCGAACATCACGACGGCGCCGCCCAGCACGCCGAGCCGGCGCGCCCGGCCCGCGTCGCGCAGCTCGCTGAAGAACACGATGCCCCAGAGGATGCCGAGCAGGCTGTTCGCGTTCCACAGCGGGAACGCGATGCTCAACCCGATGTCCCTGATCGCGAAGATGGTGAGCGTGTTGGCGACGGCCCAGAGGCAGCCGGCGAGCGCTGCCCAGACGACCAGGTGCGGCACCTGGCGCACGTCGGCGCGCACGGCGGACGTGCCGCGGAGCAGCGCGGGGAGGCTCCAGCGCGCGAGAAACACGCCCAGCACCATCGTCAGCGAGATGACCACGGGCGAGATGCCGAGCGACACCATCTTGGTCGGCGCCTCGGCGGCGCCGAGCCAGGCGCCCGCCGTGAACCCGCTCAGCACGCCGACGAGCTGCAGCCGGCGGAGCCGGGCCGCCGCTACCGGATCCACTGCAGCACCAGAAGACCGAGCAGCAACACTGCGACGGGAACCCAGAACTGGGCGTCGCGCAGCATCGCGGCGAGACGCGGATGGGGGGGGGACGTCATGGCGCCTCCCACGTCAGCTCGCTCACCTCGGCCGTCGCGCGGCCCCTCAGCTGGTCCGTGTCGGCGCTCACGCCCGCCGCCACGATTGCCTTGGGTGCGCCGTTGAAGACCAGACGGTAATCGGCGAAGGGATCACGCCGCTCCATGTGCCACGAGCCGTCGGCGTCGTCGGCGCCCTCGAGCACCAGGACGCCGCGGTTTGCGCCGGTCCAGGAGAGGAAGTGCTCGCCCCGGCTTTCCCGTGCGCCCCAGCTGTAGAACAGCATCCGCCCGTCCGCGAACACGAGAAACACCCGCGCGGGCGCGTCGTCGCGGGCGCGGAGGCGCAGCGCCGCGTTGCGGAGTGGGGTGGTGGTGCGCCACTGCCAGGACAGCGTTCCCGCCCGCGGCCGGAGCGGGGAGCCCAGCCGGTAGCTCGCGAACGCCGCAGCGCCGTCGGCTTCGATGCGCAACGCGTGCCCCCCGGTCACCGCGAACGTGGGTGCGGCCGCACCCTTGACGCGCTGCAGCGTCCAGCCGTGCGGCAGGCCGGGTCCCGCGGGCGCGAGGCTCAGATTCGTGAGCGCCTGCAGGGCGAGGAGGGTCGCGCTCACAGCGGCTCCTCCGCGAAGTGGCAGGCCGCGAGCTGCCCGGGCGCCACTTCGCGCAGCGCCGGCGGCTCGGTGCGGCAGCGCTCGTTCTTCTTAGGATGAGGGCAGCGCGGATGGAACGGGCAGCCGGGTGGGGGCGCGGCGGGCGACGGCACTTCCCCGGCCAGCACGATGCGGTCGCGCTGCGCCTTCGGGTCCGGCACGGGGACGGCGGAGAGCAGCGCGGTGGTGTAGGGGTGCCGCGGCGCCGCGTACAGCGCGGCCCCGGGCGCGCGCTCGACGAGCTTGCCGAGATACATCACCGCCACGTCGTCGGCGACGTGCTTCACGACGGCGAGATCGTGCGCGATGAACAGGAACGTGAGGCGCCGCCGCTGCTGCAGATCGGCGAGCAGGTTCAGCACCTGGGCCTGGACCGAGACGTCGAGCGCGCTCACCGGCTCGTCGAGTACCAGGAACTGCGGCTCGACAGACAGGGCGCGCGCGATGCCGACGCGCTGGCGCTGGCCGCCCGACAGCTCGTGCGGGTAGCTCCGCGCGAACGTCGGGTCGAGGCCCACCTCCTCGAGCAGCGCCGCGATGCGGCGCTCCGCGTCCGCGCCGCTCGCCAGGCGATGGATCGCGAGGGGCTCGGCGAGCGTCTGGCGGACCGTCATGCGCGGGTTGAGCGATCCGTACGGATCCTGGAACACGATCTGCATGCGGCGGCGCAGCGCCCGCAGCTCGCGGGTCCCGAGCGCCAGCACGTCCCGGCCGTCGATCGTGACGCGACCGGCGTCGGGCTCGATGAGCCGCAGGATCGTCCGCCCCACGGTGGACTTGCCGCACCCCGACTCGCCGACCAGGCCGAGCGTCCGGCCCGCCTGGATCGCGAACGACACGCCGTCCACGGCGCGCACGGCGCCCCGTGCCCGCCCCAGCCCGAAGAAGCCGCGCTCGGCGGGGAAATGCTTCACGAGTTCGGCGACGTCCACCAGCGCGGGGGCGGGGGCGGGGGCGGGGGCGGTCATGCGCGGGCGCTGCGACGCTGCGGCTCGGTGAGGAGCCAGCAGCGCACCGTGTGCGCGCCGGGCTCGCCGGCGCCGGCGTCGAGCGGCGGCGGCGCCTCCTGGCGGCAGCGGTCCCATGCGTAGGGGCAGCGTGGGTGGAAGCGGCAGCCCGCGGGCCAGGCGGTCGCGGCCGGCACCTGGCCGGGGATGCTGTGCAGCCGTCCCCGGACCTGGCTGACGCGCGTGTCGATCCGCGGCACGGACGCCATGAGGCCCTCGGTGTAGGGATGCAGCGGGCGCGCGAACAACTCCCCGGTCGCGGCCTGCTCCACGACCTCGCCGGCGTACATCACCACGACGCGGTCCGCCGTCCCCGCCACGACGCCCAGGTCGTGCGTGATCAGCATGACCGCCATGCCCAGGTCGCGCTGCAGCCGGTCGAGCAGCTCGAGGATCTGGGCCTGGATCGTGACGTCGAGGGCCGTCGTGGGCTCGTCGGCGATGAGCAGCTTCGGGTGGCACACGAGCGCCATGGCGATCATCACGCGCTGGCGCATGCCGCCGCTCATCTGGTGGGGATAGTGGTCCACGCGCTCGGCCGGGTCGGGGATGCCCACGAGCTTGAGCATCTCGACGGCGCGCGCCCGCGCGCGGCGGCGCGACAGTCCCTGGTGCACGATGGCGGCTTCGGCGATCTGGTCGCCCACCGTGAACACCGGGTTCAGCGACGTCATCGGCTCCTGGAAGATCATCGCGATCCGATTGCCGCGGATGGCGCGCAGCTCGCGCGGCGCGAGCGTCAGCAAGTTCCGCCCCTCGAACTCGATGAAGCTGCCGGGGCGGATATGGCCGGGTGGCTCGGGGATGAGGCGGAGGATGGAGAGGGAGGTGACGGTCTTGCCGCAGCCCGACTCGCCTACCAGCCCCAGCGTTTCGCCGGGATAGACCTCGAACGACACGCCGTCCACGGCCCGCGCCGTGCCCGAGCCGTGCTCGGTCACGAAGTAGGTCTTCAGGTCGCGCACGCGGAGCAGGGGCTCCGTCACGCCGCCTCCTTGTGTGGGTCGAGCGCGTCGCGCAGCGCGTCGCCCACGGCGTTGAGCGCCATCACGACGAGCGAGATGGCGAGGCCGGGGAACAAGCTGGTCCATGGGGCGGCGGCGAGCCGGTCCTGGCCGTCGGCGATCATGTTGCCCCAGCTCGGCTTGGGAGAGGGCACGCCGATCCCGAGAAAGGACAGCCCCGCCTCCAGCAGCATCACGCTGCCGATGCCAAGCGCGGCCGAGACGATGATCGGTGCCGCCGCGTTGGGCAGGACGTGGCGTAAGATAACCCGAGCCGACCCGCCACCCAGCGCCCGGGCGGCGACGACGAACTCGCGCTCGCGCAGGCTGAGCACCTCGGCCCGCACCAGCCGGCTCGTGCCGAACCAGCCGGTGAGGCCGATCAGCAGCACTAGCACTGGCAGCGACACGCGGTCCCACAGCGCCACGACCACGAGCAGCACGAAGACGCGCGGGATCGCGAGCCCCACGTCCACGAGGCGCATCAGCAGGGCGTCCACCCAGCGCCGGAAGTAACCGGCGACCGCGCCGACCGCCGCGCCCACGGAGACGGCGACGAGCATCGCCAGCGAGCCGATGCCGAGCGAGAAGCGCGCGCCGTAGACGAGGCGGCTCCACACGTCGCGGCTCAGCGGGTCCGTGCCCAGCAGGAAGCGGCCGGACGGCGGCTGGTTGGCGAGGTGCACGGGGTCGAGCTGCAGGTACGATGGATACGGGGCGATCAGGGGCGCGGCGAGCGCCAGCGTCACGAAAAAGGCGAGCACGACGAGGCCCGGGGCCGCCGTGGGGTGGCGGAAGAAGCGCCGCCCCGCCGGGCCGGCGGCGGCGCGCCGCGTCTCCGCGGCCAAGGCGAAGGCGAGCACGAGGGCGCCGGCGAGGGCGAGCCAGGTCCCGGCGGTCATGCGCCGCGCACCCGGATGCGCGGGTCCGCCGCGGCGTACACCACGTCCGCGAGCAGGTTGCCGACCGTGACCATCCCGCTCGCCACGAGGGCGGTCGCGGTGACCACCGGGTAATCGCGCTGGCCGATCGCCATCACGGCCAGCCAACCCATGCCGGGCCAGGCGAACACCCACTCGACGAGCACGGCACCCGTGACGAGGAAGGGGAACGCCAGCCCGAACAGCGTGATGGACGGGAGCAGCGCGTTGCGCAGCGCGTGCACGAGCAGCACGCGGCGCTCCCGCAACCCCTTGGCGCGCGCGGTGCGCACGAAGTCCTGTGCGATCACCTCGAGCATCGCGGCCCGCTGGTATCGGGCCGTGGCCGCCGCGCCCACGAGCCCGAGGGTCAACGCCGGCAGCGCCAGATGCCACAGCCGGTCCCCGACGCAGTGCAGCGAGTCGAGCCTGGCGCACAGCACCGGGTCATGCGTCCCGCCCACGGGGACCAGGTGGAGCCATTGGCCGAACACGAGCAGCAGGACGAGCCCCAGCCAGAACGTCGGCATCGAATTGACGAACAGCGCGGCGTTCCCGAGAGCGATATCGCCGAAGCGGCGCGCCCGCGCGGCCTGGTAGACCCCCAGGGCGAGCCCCAGCGTGAAGTCGATGAGCAGCGCCGTGCCCGCGAGCACCAGCGTGTTCGGCATTGCGTCCCCCAGCGCGGCGATCACCGGACGGCGTTGCCAGAACGACTGGCCCAGGTCTCCGTGCAGCACGGCCCAGAGATATTTGCCGTACTGCTCCCAGATGGGCCGGTCGAGCCCGAACTGGGCGCGCAGGCGCGCGCACACCTCGGGCGCCACCGATTGGACGTCGCGCTGCCCGCACGGCGAGCCGCCAGCGAGGTGGAGGAGGAAGAAGGTGAGGGTGACGGCCGCGAGGACGATGGCGATCGCGGCGGCGAGACGCCGCACGATCCACGCCGACACCTAGCGCTCCGCGCGGTCTCGATCGGTCAGCCGGTCGCCGGGAATGCGCCAGGTGCGGAGCAGCGCGAGCCACGAGTCCGGGCGGATCGTGACGTCCGTGATCCGGCGGTGCGCCGCCGCCACGGCATCGGGCGCGAACAGGAAGATCGCCGGGGCGTCCTGGTTCAGGACCTCGATTGCGGTCCGCCAGAGACGCCGTGCCTCGGCGTGGTTCATCGCCCCCACGGCGCGGTCCGCCAAGCGGTCGAACGCGGGGTTCACGTAGCGCCCGTGGTTGGACCGCCCCAGCCCCGCCTGCGTCCATGTCTGCGGGATGCTGGACGAGGGCGTGGGATCCGTGTTCCAGGTGTAGAGCACCGCGTCGAACCGTCCCGTTCGGGCCCGTTCGCTGAACAGACCGAGATCCACTTCGTCGAGCTGGACTTCGGCACCGATGGTGCGGAATTGCTCCTGCAACAGGCGGGCGTACAGGCGACGGCTCGCGCTCGTCGTGGGGACGAGGATGCGGAACGCGAGCTTCTGGCCGGCGCGGTCGCGCACGCCGTCCGAGTCGGAGTCGATCCAGCCGAGCCGGGTGAGCAGCCGGGCCGCCTGCGCGCTGTCGTGCGGCAGCTCGCGTGTCTCGGGGTCCCAGATCCAGGCGAGCTGCGAGATCGGGCCGGGCGGGACCTTGGCGAAATCGCCGAACACGTTGCGCAGCAGGCGCGTGCGGTCCACCGCCATGACGAGCGCGCGGCGCAGCTCGCGGTCGCCGAACAGGGGATGGGGCTTGGTCGAGTCGCCGGGCGTCGCGAGGTTGAAGCCGAGGTAGCCGTACGCGGCCCCCTTGTAGGGATAGCACGCGAGCTGGGGGGCCGCGCACGCGCGCTTCACGTTGTCGGGCGAGCCGAGCTGTTCGGTCACATCCGCCTCTCCGGCGACGAGCTGCGTGGTCACCACCTGAAGGTTCGGCGTGAAGCGCACGATGACGCGCCGGATGTGGGGACGCCCGAGGTAGAACGTGGAATCCGCGGCGAGCTCGAGGCTCTCGCCGGCCTTCCAGGCGACGAACCGGTATGGCCCGTCGCCCACGGGGGCGCGCCCGAACGGCGCGCTACGCCACTGGTCACGCGGAATAGTCCGGAGCAGGTGCGCCGGCAGGATGCGCATCTGGTATACCGCGTCGTAGAACATCTCGGGGTAGCGCTGCCGGAACCGGAACACGGCGGTGAGCGAGTCGCGCGCCGTGACGGCGCTGATCAACCTGAGCGACGAGCGGAACGGCGAGTTCACGAGCGAGTCCGTGTACGCGTCGTACGTGAACACGACGTCTCCGGCCGTCACCGCGCGCCCGTCCTGCCAGCGCGCCCGCGGGTCGAGGTGGAACACGAGCGTGACTGGCCCGTCCCATTCCCACCGCTCGGCGAGCTGCGGCTGGAAGTCCTCGTCGCCGATCGTGTTCCCCGACATCCCGAGGTCGGCGAGCTTGAGGAACAGCTGGTCGTACACGTCGCGGCTGGTGGAGAGCTCAGTCACGGGCGGGAGCAGGATGTCGGGCTCGCCGGCGGCGGCGATGACCACGGTGCCGCAATAGTCGCCGGTGCAAGCGCCCCGCCGGGCGCAGGAAGCGAGCGAGCCGAGCAGCACGCCCGCGACCAGGAGCCGGGCGATCAGGCGGTCAGGTGGTCTGATTGGCATGGCGCCAAAGATTCTACTACGCGCCTAGCGGCGCCAGGTCCAGGCGGGGTCGAGAAAGGCGGATGGGGAAGGACAGGGAAGGACGGGGAAAGACGGGGAAGGTCCGATGTCCCAGGCCGCGACGATGGCCGCAGCGACCTCCGCGAACGATACCGGGCGCCTCAGGACGGCGGATAGCGTCGTTTCCCTGCTCCCGGCTCCCTGCTCCCTGCTCACTCGGCGCACCATCTCCTGCGACCCGTCGAGCAGAATCGAGCCGTGCTGCAGCAAGGCCGTGCCCTCCCGCAACTGGGCCGAGCCCACGAGCTTGCGTCCGTCCACGAGCACCTCACCTCCGACCGACGTCGCGAAGCAGGGACTGGGGTGGTCGAGGGTGATCGAGGGTGGTCGAGGGCGGTCGGAGGCGAGCGTCGCATCGGCCCCGAGCCGGCGCAGCGCGGCGGCGAGCCGGGCGTGAATCGCGCGGTAGCTGTCGCGCAGCCGCGCGACGCCCGCGACCGGCATGACGACGGCATATGTGACCTCGTGCTCGTGCCACACGGCGCGGCCGCCGGTGGGCCGGCGCACGACCTCGATCCCGAGCCGGGCGATGGCGGCGCGGTCGTAGCGCGACCGGGCAGGCTCGTGGCGTCCGAAGGAGAGGCAGGGCGGGTCGAACCGGTAGAGCCGCAGGAAGGCGCGGCCGGTGCGGTTCACCTCCGCCAGGAGCGCCGAGTCGAGGGCCATGTTCTCCGGCCCGCTTCGGCCCGCGGGCTCGAGCAGCAGGTGCCATTGTAACTGCGACGGAACGACGGAAGGACGGAACGGGGATGGCGGCTCGGACTTCATCCCCCTTCCGTCCTTCCGTCCTTCCGTCGCCTTTTCAGTCAGCAGCAAGCGCGTAGGCTTGCATGGGGGGACACACACACACCAGGTTCCGGTCCCCGTAGGCGCCGTCGACGCGCCCGACCGCGGGCCAGACCTTGTGGTTGCGGGTCCACTCGGCGGGGAAGGCTGCGCGCTCGCGCGGGTACGGCCGGTCCCACGCGTCGGCGATCACGTCCGCGAGGGTGTGCGGCGCGTTCGTGAGCACGTTGTTGCCGCGCGGCTGCTTGCCCTGCTCGACCTCGCGGATCTCCTCGCGGATCGCGATGAGGGCGTCGCAGAAGCGGTCGAGCTCCTCCTTCGACTCGCTCTCGGTGGGCTCGATCATCAAGGTGCCGGGCACCGGGAACGACACCGTGGGCGGGTGGAAGCCGTAGTCGATGATCCGCTTGGCGATGTCCTCCACCTCGATGGCGGCGGATTGCTTGAACGGGCGGCAGTCGATGATGCACTCGTGCGCCACGAGCCCGTGGCGGCCGCTGTAGAGCAGCGGGTAGTGCGGCGCCAGCCGGTGCGCGACATAGTTGGCGTTGAGGATCGCGATCTTCGTGGCCTGCACGAGTCCCTCGCGGCCCAGTAGGGCGATGTAGGCCCAGGAGACAGGCAGCACCCACGCGCTGCCCCACGGCGCCGCCGACACCGTGCCGCAGGGCTGCTCCCGGCGCAGCGGCACCACGGGGTGGTCCGGCAGGAAGGGCGTGAGGTGTGCCGCCACGCAGATCGGCCCCATGCCGGGTCCGCCGCCGCCGTGCGGGATGGCGAACGTCTTGTGGAGGTTCAGGTGGCACACGTCGGCGCCGAAGTCGGCCGGCCGGCACAGGCCCACCTGCGCGTTCATGTTGGCCCCGTCCATGTAGACCTGTCCGCCGTGCGCGTGCACGATCTCGCAGATCTGGCGGATCGACGCCTCGAAGACGCCGTGGGTCGATGGATAGGTGACCATCAACGCGGCGAGCGTGTCGCGGTGCTCGGCGGCCTTGGCGCGGAGGTCGGCGACGTCAATGTTGCCGCGCGCGTCGGACTGCACGGGGACCACCGAGAGCCCGGCCATCACCGCGCTCGCGGGATTGGTGCCGTGTGCCGAGGTGGGGATGAGGCACGTGGTGCGATAGCCTTCGCCGCGCGAGCGGTGGTACCCCCGGATCACGAGCAACCCGGTGAACTCCCCCTGGGCTCCGGAGTTGGGCTGGAGCGACACGCTCGGGAACCCCGTGATCTCGGACAGCATGTCCTCGAGCTGGCGGAACAGGGTGCGGTAGCCCGTGGCCTGCTCGCGCGGCGCGAAGGGGTGCAGCCGGTTGAATTCGCGCCACGAGAGCGGCACCATCTCGGTGGTGGCGTTGAGCTTCATCGTGCACGAGCCGAGCGGGATCATCGCCGCCGTGAGGGAGAGGTCGCGCGCCTCGAGCCGTTTGATGTAGCGCAGCATCTCGGTCTCGGAGCGGTAGCGGTGGAACACCGGATGCGTGAGGTACGGCGAGGTGCGCCGCAGCCGTTCGGGGATCGCGGTGTCCGCCTTCGCGCCCAGGTCTTCCACCATGAACGGGAGGACCTCGTTGAGCGAGAAGGCCGCGACCAGGTCGGCGAGGTCGCCCAGGCTGGTGGCCTCGTCGAGCGAGATCCCGAGGCGGGTGGGGGAGATCGTGCGCAGGTTGATGCGGCGGGCCCGCGCGGCGTCGATGAGACGCGGCAGCGCCCACGACTCGACCTCGATGCACAGCGTGTCAAAGAACTGCGGGTGCACGACGCGATAGCCGAGCCGCACGACGGCTTGGGCGAGCAGCACCGCGAGCATGTGCACCCGCTCGGCGATGCGCCGCAGGCCCTCGGGACCGTGGTACACGGCGTACATGCTGGCCATCACGGCGAGCAGCACCTGCGCGGTGCAGATGTTCGACGTCGCCTTTTCGCGGCGGATGTGCTGCTCTCGCGTCTGCAGCGCCATGCGCAGCGCCGGGCGGCCCGCCGCGTCCTTCGACACGCCGATGATGCGCCCGGGCACGTGACGCTTGTGCTCCTCCCGCGTCGCGAAAAACGCGGCGTGGGGACCGCCGTACCCCATCGGCACGCCGAACCGCTGCGAGTTGCCGACCGCGATGTCGGCGCCCCATTCCCCGGGCGGCGCGAGCAGCGTGAGCGCGAGCAGGTCCGTCGCCACGGTGACGAGCGCTCCCGCCGCGTGGGCCCGCTCGACGAACGCGCGGTAGTCCTCGATCCGGCCGTCCGTCGCGGGATACTGGAGCAGCGCCCCGATCACGCCGGGTCGGAACTCGAAGCTCGCCGGATCTGCGACGACGGTCTGCACGCCGCGCGCCTCGGCGCGCGTCCGCACGACGGCGATCGTCTGGGGGTGGCACCCTTCCGCGATCATGAACATCGGCGTCACGCCGGCGGGCGGCTTCGCCACGGCCTCGGTCAGGTGCATCGCTTCGGCGGCCGCGGTGGCTTCGTCGAGGAGGGAGGCGTTGGCGATCGGAAGGGCGGTGAGGTCGGCGACCATCGTTTGGAAGTTGAGCAACGCCTCGAGCCGGCCCTGCGCGATCTCGGGCTGGTACGGGGTGTAGGCGGTGTACCAGCCCGGGTTCTCGACGATGTTGCGCTGGATCACCTGCGGGGTGAAGGAATGGTGGTACCCCATCCCGATATACGACCGGTACAACTGGTTCTGGGCGGCGAGGCCGCGCAACGCCTGGAGCACCTCCCGCTCGGTCCGGCCCGGCGGCAGCGCGAGCGGCCGGCGCAGCCGGATGTCGTCGGGCACGACGGCGTCGATGAAGGCGTCGAGCGAGTCGTAGCCGAGGGTGCCGAGCATGGCCCGGGCTTCGTCGGAGCTGGGCCCCACGTGACGGGTCTCGAAGCGATCGGCAGGGGCGAGCGTGGCGCGGACGGTGGACATGATGATGGGCGACGCTAGGCTCCGATGTGCTTCTGGTACGCCTTGCTCCCGAGCAGCTGTTCCAGCTCCGCCGCGTTCTTCACGCGCAGCTTGATCATCCAGCCCGCGCCGTAGGGGTCCCGGTTGACGAGCGCCGGATCGCCCTCGAGGGCGGTGTTCACCTCCGTGACCGTGCCTGCCACGGGCGCGTACAGCTCGGACACGGCCTTGACGGCCTCGATGTTGCCGAAGACGTCCATGCGGCTGAACGCGGCGCCCACTTTGGGCAGCTCGACGTACACGACGTCGCCCAGTTCCCCCTGCGCATAGTCGGTGATCCCCACCTGGACGATCGATCCGTCGCCGACCTGCTTCACATATTCGTGCTTTTCCGTGTAGCGCAGATCGGCCGGGATGTTCGCCATGCGGGGGTCGCTCGCTCGCGGGGGTGCCGAAGGTCGGGGCGAAGGTTACCGGAGCGCGAAACCTCTGTCAAGGCAACGGGTTGGCGATGGGAAATAGGTCGGGCCGTGGCTTCAGTCCCGCGGCGCCGGGCTCGACCAACCGGAGCCGCTCGTACCCCCAGGGCCGGAGGTCGAGCCGCACGGCGACGGGATCGGGGTCGTCGGAGAGATAGGCGAGCACGCCCGGCCGGCCGACCCGCTCCCACGCTTGCTCGGCCGCCCGCGCCGCCGCGGCCGTCGCGACGATCGCGTCGGGCGGCGTGGCGGTCTTGGCGAGCGCGTGATCGAGTGCGGCGGCGCTGCCCGCGATGCGGCGCACGCTGAGCCCCGCGTCCGTGTACCGCGCGGCGATCGCGTTCAGCGCGGGGTGATCACGTGTTTCCGCGGCGGCGAGCAACAGCGTGGATGCCGGGCGGCCCAAGGCGGCGCGCGCGGCACGCCGCCGCAGCTCCTCGAACACGGCGCGCGTCCCCCGCTCCAGCTCCGAGCGCGAGCCGTCGTTGTCGATCACGAAATGGCTGCGGGCGCGCTTGCGCTCCGCCGGCATCTGCACGGCGAGCATCCGGTCGGCTTCGTCGTTCGAGAGCCCGCGCATCGCGCGCAGCCGCGTCCGCCGCACCGTCGTCGCGGCATCCACCAGCACGACGATGTCGAACTGCGCGGGGTCGAGTACTTCGAACAGGAGCGGGATGTCGTTGACCACGAGCGCGTCGCCGCGCTCGCGTGCTTCGCTCAGCAGCTCGTCGCGGCGCTGCCGCACGGCGGGATGCACGATCTGATTGAGCGCGTCGAGCGCCGCCTGGTCGCCCATCACCTTGGCGCGCAGCGCGGCGCGATCGAGCGCTCCGTCGGGGGCGAGCACGTCCGCCCCGAAGCGCCGCACGATCGCGGCGAGCACCTCACCCCCCGGCGCCTGCGCCTGGCGCGCCAGCTCGTCGGCGTCGATGACCGTCGCGCCCCAGCCCCGGAACAGCTCCACGACGCTGGACTTGCCGGCCGCGATGTTGCCGGTGAGAGCGACGTTCAGCATCGGGAGCGGGGAGCAGGGAGCCGGGAGCAGGGTTTGCACCCGAGGGTACTGCTCCCCGCTCCCGGCTCCCGGCTTCTAGAGCAGCGCCGTCTGGTCTTCATCCGCCCTCGGGACTTTGTGGCAATGCCGGCACCGGGCTTCGTACGACTCCCGGCCGCCGACCATGATCGTGGGGCTGTTCCACACCGCCGGCTTGCCGTTGACGAGACGCTGGTTGCGGCTCGCGGGACCGCCGCACACGACGCAGATGGCCTGCAGCTTGTCCACGATCTCCGCGATGGCGAGGAGCGTGGGCACGGGGCCGAACGGGAGGCCGCGGAAGTCCATGTCGATGCCGGCGAGCACGACGCGCACGCCGCGGTCGGCGAGCGTATTGGCCACAGTCACGATCCCGTCGTCGAGGAACTGCACCTCGTCCACCGCTACCACCGCCGTCTCCGGCCGCCACAGCCGCATGACCTCTTCGGACGAATCCACGGGGGTCGCTTCGGCGGTCTCCCCGTCGTGTGAGGTGACCGAGTAGAGCCCGGCGTAGCGGGCGTCGAGGTGGGACTTGAAGAGCTGGACCGGCTTGCGGGCGATCACGGCCCGCCGGACTCGCCGGATCAGTTCTTCACTCTTCCCGGAGAACATGACCCCGGCGATCACCTCGATCCAACCGGGACGGGTACCGTGAAACATGGGGCAGCCTTCAGTGCGCAGGTCGCTAGGTGCCAGCGGAGTTGCAAGACGCCAAGCTAACAGCGGTCGCCAGTGCCAGCTGGTCGGTCTGGCGACTGTAACCTTGTAGCTGCTTGCGACTTGGCGCCGGGCGACGGGGGTCTGAAAACGGGGTGGCGGAGGGTTGCGAACCGGGGGGGTGGGTCGGGAAAGTGCAGCTATCTTGCGGACTTTCGGCGAGGGAGCCCATATTGTGGCGGTTTTATGCGGGTTTTCTCGTGCCCCCCCGCGAAAAGGGGCATACTTGCAGGGGTTTCTCACGCCCTAGACCCTCACAAGGAGCAACCGTGAACAAAGCCGAGCTGACCGCGGCGCTGGCCATGCGGACCAAGATGTCCAAGGCCGACGCCACCCGGACGATCGACGCCCTGTTCGACGACAAGGGCATCATCGCGGGTGAGCTGAAGAAGGGTGCGAAGGTGCAGATCACCGGCTTCGGCAACTTCGAGGCGCGCAAGCGCGCGTCGCGGCAGGGTCGGAACCCCAAGACCGGCGAGACGATCACCATCAGGGCGTCGATCGCCCCGGCGTTTCGCGCCGGCAAGCAACTGAAGATGGCCGTCAATAACCGCAAATAAGCCCGTCGCGCGCGCGACGGGCTTGCTGTTCACGGGCCGCCCCGCTGGGCGGCCCGTCGGCGTCTGGGGCTAGCGCTCGCGATCGAGCCGTGCCGCGACGCGCCTGCCGCGGATCGTCACGCCGGTGAGCCCGCGCACCACCCGCTCCGCCTCGCCCGCCGCGACCTCCACGACGCTGAACGTTTCGCGGACCTCGATCTTGCCGAGGGCGGTTTTCTCGAGTCCGACCTCGCGGATCAGCGCGCCCACGAGATCCTTCGGCCCCGCTCGATCCTTCTTCCCGACGTTCACGAAGATCTTGGTTCTGCCGGGCGCCGCCGCGGTGGCCGGAGGGCTCCCCCCCGTGGCCGACGGCCGGTGGCTCATCCGCAGCAGCGCGGCCGCCACCTCCGCCGGATCGTAGCGTTCGAGCAGCGGGGTGAGCAGCGCGAGCTCGGGTTCGACGTTCTCGGTTTCCAGCAGGGCCGCCACACGCGTGCGCAATTCCTCCGCACGGTCGAGCGCCCGCTCGGCCGCGCCGGGCAGGGGCAGCGGCGTGAGTGGGGCGGCGATGGTGCGCAGGTAGGTGAGCTGCACGGCGGTGACGAACACGGTGACCGGTGCCCCCGCTCCCGCCACGGCGAGCCCCCGCAGCTCGTCGCGGCTGGGGAGGCGGAGGCAGAGCACCGCGTCCGGTGGCGGCGTCCCGGCGGCGGGAGCGATCGGGCCGCCATCCCAGATGAGGGGCCGCATCGCGTTCAGTGCGTCGAGTGCATCGCGAACCGCGACGGAACGACGGAAGGACGGAACGATCGCGTAGCGGGCCGCGCAGACCGGTGGGAGGGGCGCGCCGGTGTCGCTCACGGGCGGCGTGCCGATGACGAGGGCGCGGCGCGCGTGACGCTCGAGAAAGTCTCCGAGCGCGCCGGGATTCCAGCTCAAGACGATGCGACGTGCGTCGCGCGCCTCGGCGAGCAGCGCGTCGAGGGCGGCGGCGTGCTCCGGTGCGACCAGCGTCTCGGGCCAGGCCACGACGACGCTCGCCACCCGGTCGAGCTTGAGGACGGCTCGTTCGACCAGGGCCGCCAGGCTCGCGACGGCGCCGGCGAGGATCTCCATGGGGCGGTCCGTGAGGAGGCGGCGCGCGCGGGCGAGACCGGCGACGGCGTGGGCGCGCCACCCCGGCGCAGCGGCGGCCTGGGCCGCCGCGGCCCACTCGGCGGCGCTCGCGTCGTCGGCGCAGATGATGAGCGCGCGTAGGCCGACCCCGGGGCCGAGCCCCGGAGTTTCCGGCGTGATCAACCCCCACAGCTCCGCCGCCTGCTCCACCGCCGGCGGCCGTACCAGCACGACCGGCCGGCCGCGGTCGAGCGCGGCCTTCGCGTCCGCAACCGTCACACGATCCTCTGTTGTCAAAGGGCGGCTTGTCTGGGGGATGGTACGGTCTGGTGGACGGAAAGGCAACGGTTGCGTGGCCCGACTGCCCGTGGCTATCCTGTCGCCCATGAGCCCGGCCTCCGGTTTCTCTCCCAACCTGCAGCACCTTGAGACCTCCGCGACGATCGCCATCTCACAGGAGGCGAAGCGTCGCAAGGCGGCGGGCGAGGACGTGATCGACCTCGGCGCCGGGGAGCCCGACTTCCCGACGCCGTCGATCCCCGCGGACGCCGGGGTTCGCGCGATCCGCGGCGGGAAGACGCACTACCCGGCGAACGAGGGGATCCTCGAGCTGCGCGCCGCGGCCGCGAAGCACCTGTCGCTGCTCTCGGGCGGCCGGCCGGTGAACGCCGACAACATCGTGGTATCGAACGGGTCGAAGCAGTCGCTCTTCAACGTGTGCTTCACCTTGTTCGGGCCGGGGGACGTCGTGGCCATCCCGGCGCCGGCGTGGGTGTCGTACCCGCAGATCGTGCACCTCGCGCGCGCGCGGCCGGTGCTCGTGTCCGGCGAGCCGGAGTGGAGCCTGAAGGTGAGCGTGCGCGATCTCGACCGTGTGGTGCCGGGCGCGCGCGGCCTCATCCTCTGCTCACCGTGCAATCCCACGGGGGCGGTGTACACCCACGCCGAGATCAAGGCGATCGCGCAGTGGGCGCGCGAGCGGAAGGTGTGGGTCATCGCGGACGAGATCTACCGACGCATCCATTACGGCACGGGGCCGGCGCCGTCGTTTCTCGACCTGCCCGACGATCTGCTGGAGCGCGTCGTCGTGGTCTACGGTGTGAGCAAAGCGTACGCGATGACCGGGTGGCGCATAGGCACGGCGCTCGCTCCCGGCCCGGTGGCGAGAGCGATGGCGGCGTTGCAGTCGCATACCACGACGGGCGCGAACCATCCGGCGCAGCTCGCCGCCGCGGCGGCGCTCGGGGACGAACGGGTGGAGCAGGACGTCGCGCGGATGGTGGCCGAGTTCCGCAAGCGGCGCGATCTCGTGGTGGCGCGGTTCCGGCAGGAGCTGCCGGGGGTCGAGTTCGTCGACCCCCTGGGGGCCTTCTACTTCTTCTTTCGGGTGGATTCCTTCGGCGGACTGAGCGGCACGGAATTCTGCACTCGGCTCGTCACCACCAGCGGCGTGGCACTCGTGCCGGGGGCCGCGTTCGGAGACGACCGCTACGTGCGGTTGTCGTACGCGGCGGCGACGGACGACCTGCTGCGAGCATTGGACCGCATCGTCGCATTTGCGAAGAAGCTGGGGGACTAGAGCTTCGCCGCCCTGTGTGACAGCACCTCGACGCCGTTCTCCGTCATTAAGCAGTCGTCCTCGATCCTGACCCCGAACTTCCCGAGCTGGTAGATCCCGGGCTCGATGGTGAACACCATGCCGGGCTCGAGGCGCGTGGCGTTGCCCTCGACGAGGTAGGGCACCTCGTGCCCGTCCATGCCGAGGCCGTGACCGAGGCGGTGGGTGAAGAAGGGGCCGTAGCCCGCGTCCGCGATCACCTTTCGCGCCGCGCGGTCCATCTCCTGGCATTGCGTGACCCGGGGGCGGCCGAGCTGCATCGCCGCGGTCTGTGCGTCGTGCACGACGTCGAACACCTTGCGGAACTCGTCCGACGGGTGGTCGCCGAACCAGGTCATGCGCGTGATATCGGAGTCGTAGCCTGAGACCCGGCAGCCGCAGTCGATGAGGACGACCGTCTCCCGCTCGAGCGGCGCGGCGGCGGGACCGCCGTGCGGCAGCGCGCTCGCCGGCCCGAACTGCACGAGCCCGCCGCCCTCGGCGCCGCGCTGCTGCATCTCGCGCGACAGCAACCGCGCGACGTCGCGCTCGGTCATCCCGCCGGCGAGCTGCCCGAACGTCGCGGCGATTGCCCCCTCGGTAATCTCGATCGCCCGGCGGATGAGCGCGACTTCCTCGGGCGCCTTGATGATCCGCAGCCGCTCGGTGACCGGCGCGCCGTCGACGAATTGCCAGCCGCCGCCCAGCGAAGCCGCGAGCCGCAGGTACGTCTCGTAGCCGGTGGAAGGCTCCAGCGCGATCCTCCCCCGGCCGCTCGTGACGAGGCTGCGCACGGCGTCACGAACGAGCGGGTAGGGATCGGCCTGCTCCTCCCAGCCGCGGACCTCCGCGATCGTGCTGTGGCGCTTGATGCGCTCCACCTCGAACGACGGGCACACGACCACGGGCACGCCGCCCGCCGGCAGCACCAGGGCGATCAGCCGCTCGCTCCGGCCGGGATTGTAGGCGGTCAGATACTCGTAGTTGGTCGAGGGCGTCGCGATCAGGAAGTCGAGCCGCCGCGTCGCCAACTCCGCCTGGGCCCGCGCGAGGCGGCGGCTGAACACCTCCGGTGACAGGGAGGGTTCTTGGGCTGATTGCGGATCGCGGATCGCGGATTGCGGATTGGGCAGGGGGGACTCCGCAATCCGCAATCGCCAATCCGCAATCAAGGCGGCGCCAGCCGCCACAAATTCCCGCCGTTCCATGCTGCTAGCCCCCCTCCGGAGTGCGGCCTATATTATCCGCCCTCCGCGAACGCTGGAAGGTGCCGTTCCCGATGAACTTCGAAGCGCGCATCGAGCCGCTCGACGGCCGGCTCCCCAAGGTCAGCTACCATTGGGATCCCGAGACCGACATCCTGTCGGTCGCCTGCAAGGGCGCGGGCAAGGCGAGCGGGCTGAACGGCACGGTGGACCTCGAGGGAAACGACGGGTCGTTCGTCGTGATCGACGTCGCCGGCGGATGCCTGCGCGGCGTGGACGTCGTCACCTGGCCCGACGACATCCGCACGCGCGACGACCTCGCGATTCCCGAGGCGGCCAAGGAGGCGCGCGTGGTCTTCCCAAGCCGCCGATCGCAGCCCGGCATCGCGGCCGTCGAGGTGGACACGGCGCTCACGGTGGAGAAGAACCAGACAGAGTCCGTCTTCCATATCCGCGTGGGGCGGGCGCGCGTGGCCGCCGTCGTGCGCGTCGCCGACCGGCTGCTCGTGGAGGTGGACAAGAGCTCGCGTCTCGCCGGCCTGTGGTTTCTCGACGTGCCGCCGTTCCCGAACGTGGAGGCGACCGCCTGAGCGTGGAGGAACGGCTCGAGCGCTACGTCACCGAGCTGTTCGCCCCCGAAGACCCCGTGCTGTCCGCCATTCGCGCCCGGCACGACGCCCTGAAGCTCCCGCCGATCCATATTTCCCCCGACGAGGGCAAGCTCCTGTACGTGCTGCTCCGCGCCGTCGCGGCGGCGCGCGTGCTCGAGCTCGGCTCGTTGGCCGGGTATTCCGGCGTGTGGCTGGCGCGGGCGCTCACCGCCCGGGGCACGCTCACGACGATCGAGATCGACGCGCGCCACGCCGCGCTGGCGCGCCAGGCGTACGTCGAGGCCGGCGTCGCCGAGCGGGTGCGGCTGATCGAGGGCGCCGCCCTGGACGTGCTGCCGACGCTCGCGCCCGGCTTCGACGCCGTGTTCGTGGATGCCGACAAGGCGCCGCTGGCGCAATACTTCGAGTGGAGCGTGCGGCTGCTGCGGCCGGGAGGGCTCTTGCTGTGCGATAACGCGTTCTTTCACGGGGCGGTGGTGGACCCGGGCGACCACTCGGCCGAAGCCGAAGGCGTGCGCGCGTTCAACCGGCTCGCGGCGAGCGACCCCCGCGTCGTCGCGGCCGTGGCGCCGATCCGCGATGGCCTGGTGATCGGCGTCAAGCTGCCGTCGTGAGCGACCAGCTGCCGCGGCTCGGCGGGCTGTCCGAGCGGGAGAAGTACGATCGCCTGGTGGAACGCCTGCCCGGCGTGTGGTGGGACGACGCCGGCCCCTTCGTCAGCCTGCACGAGCTCAATGTGGTGCGGGTCGCCTATTTTCGCGAGGCGTTCGGGGGGTTCGGGGGCAAGCGGGCCCTGGACGTGGGTTGCGGCGGCGGCCTCCTGGCCGAGGCGCTCGCCGCCGAGGGCGCGCGCGTGACCGCGGTCGACCCGTCGGAGAAGTCGCTCGCCGTGGCGCGGGAGCACGCCCGGCGCGCCGGACTCGCGATCGAATATCGCCTCGGCACCGCTGAAGACCTCGCGGGCGGCGGGCTCGAGGGGACGTTCGACCTCGTGTTCGCCGTGGACGTGCTCGAGCACGTGGACGACCTCGACCGCACGCTGGCGGGCGTTGCCACGGTGCTGGCGCCGGGCGGCGGCCTCGGCTTCCTCACCCACAACCGCACGATCGCCGCGTTCCTCCAGCTCGTCTGGGACGAGGAATACGTGCAGCATACCATGCCCGAGGGGTTCCACGACTTCAAGCGCTTCATCACGCCCGCCGAGCTGACCGAGGGCCTGGCCGCGAACGGCATGATCGTGCAGGAGATGAAGGGGGTGGCGCGTGCCGGCGACGGCGGCGGCCGCGTGCTCACCGATGACTTGAGCGTCACCTACCTCGGCTGGGCGCTGCGGACGCGCCGAGCGTGACCCGCTCCTGGCTCGACGCGATCGTCGCGGCCGGCGCCGTCCCGGCCTCCCACGTGCCCGAGGCGAGCGTGGGCCGGACCGACGTGGCGGAATTCACCGGAGCCGATCCGGTGGAGGACGACGAGCTCCGGGTCCATCCCCTGGCGGATGCGCGACCGCTCGCGCCGGGCGCCGCGTGCTTCCTCGACGGCATCGAGCAGTGGTGCGTGGCGGCCTATGCCGGCGTCACACCGATCGTGCGGGCGTACGTCGCGGCGGCGATCCGCCGCCGGGGGTCGAACCGCAGGCTGCGCACGGTGGCGGAGGATGCGGAGGAGCTCGCCATCACCCGGCTCGATCGCGTGCCGGACGCCGTGCGGGGCGCCCTCGAAGCCGCGGGTGTGCGCGTGGTCGAGGTGCCGGCGGAGGCCGCCGGGCCACCGGCGCGCGCCCTGCCGGCGGCGCACGTGGAAGTTCAGAAGGCGCGGGCCGCGCTCGAGCGGCGGCTGGCGGAGCGGCACCTCGCGGCCCTCGGCGCGGACGAATGGCTCGTCGTCGACGGCGTGCTCTCCGACTCCGCCGCGCTGTCGACGCACCCTCGGGCTCTCGGGATCGTCAAGAGTCACGGTGCGGAGTACTTCGAGGGCGCCGAGTTGGAACGGGCGCTCACGCTGCCGGACGGCCATCGCACGGGCGTGTTTCGGCCGCGCAGCCGGGGCGCGCGGCGCGACATCCACTCGTGGTACGTCCGCCTCTGGCCGTGGCAGGGCAACGACCTGCTGTACGGCCTGCTGCGCGTGGAGGCCCGTGGCCATCCCGACACGATCGCCCAGGCATCCGGGATCTCGGTCTGGCTGCGGCGCGAGCGCGCTCCGCTGTCGACCCCCGACCGGCGGTGGGATCGGTTACTTTATCCTATCCATGACGTGGAGACGTACTTGAGAGCGCGCGCACCCCGGGACCTGCTCCCTGCCGCCGGGTCCCGTCTCCCGCGCACCGGGACGTGATCGACAAGACCGCGCCGCCCCCCCCGTCCCCCGCGCCGTCCCCGACCCCCGTCGGCCGCGTGGTCGCCACCGAGCTCAAGCCTGCGACCCCGCATCAATTCCATTTCTGGACCGCGAACGAGACCCCCATCGGGATCGGGGCGATCGTCAAAGTCGAGGGAGCAGGGAGCGGGGAGCTGGGAGCGGGGCGGATCGTGTACGGGGTTGTGACGGACGGGTTCGCTTACTCCGATCTCGCGACCCCGCTGCACGACGTCGTCGGCGCGGAGGGAGATCCCGCGCGCGCCGCCGACAGCCCGACGGTGCGCCAGGAGATCCGGTTGTGGACGGCGGCAGTGCTGCGCCAGGAGCCCGCGGAGCCGCTCCAACCCGTCCCGCTCGGCCGCGTGTTTGTGGCGACGGACGCCGACGTCGCGCAGGCGCTCCGCATGGACGCCTACCTGGGCGGCGCGCAGCCGACCGCGATTCCGGTCGGCCTCTACACCTCGGGCGGGCTCGAGGCGCCGGTCTACCTCGACGCCGATTTCCTGCTCGGTCCCGAAGCCGCGCATCTGAACCTCTCGGGCGTCTCGGGGCTCGCGACGAAGACGAGCGCGGTCGAGTTCCTGCTCGCGTCGGTTTTCCAGCACTTCCCGGGGCACAAGGGGCGGATCGCCGCGGTGTGCTTCAACGTGAAAGGCCCGGACCTGTGTTTCCTCGACCAGCCCGGCCCGCTCGACGACGAGGACCGCCGGCGCTACGAGCGGCTCGGCGTCGCGGCGCGGCCGTTCGAGCGCGTCCGGTATTACGCCCCCTTCAAGGCCGACGGCGTGAACCTGAACACCCTGCGCACCCATGCCGACCTGGTGGGAGACGTGGAGCCGCTCGTGTGGGGGCTGCGCGAGGTGCTCGACTACGCGGAGGTGCTCCTCAACCGCGATGACATCGATGCCAAAGCCGACGCGTTCATCGATTTCCTGTCCGACCGCGTGGTGGACAAGGAATTCGAGGACGGCTTCGGCGGGGCGCACCGGGTCGTCACGTTCGCGGATCTGGAGCGGCTGTTCCGGGCCATCTTCGACGGGCTCGAGTTCGCGGGGCGGAGCGACACGTGGCGCACCCATCACATCGCCACGATCCGCAAGGTCCGCAACCGGCTCGCGAACATCTCGACCCGGGCGAAGGGCCTCGTCACCGACGACGGCCCGTCGAGCGACCTGCCGTGGGGGCGGTTCGAGGATCGCACGGTGTACGTCGTCGACGTCGCCAACGTCGACCCGCTCGCCCAGGACCTCGTGTTCGCACGCGTCGTCTCGCAGCTGCGCGAGCACCTCGAGCGCCGGGATCTGGGCGTGGACGCGGTAGTGGTCTTCGTGGACGAATTGAACAAGTACGCCCCCGCCGACGGCCCCGAGACGTACGTCAAGAAGATGCTCCTCGATATCTCGGAGCGGGGACGGTACCTCGGGCTGGTGCTGTTCGGGGCCGAGCAGTTCCGCTCCCAGGTGCACCGGCGGGTGGTGGGGAACGCGGGGACGGTCGTGTTCGGCCGGATGGACTCGGACGAGCTGGCGACGCCCGGCTACCAGGTGCTCTCGCCCGCTACCAAGATCAAGCTCGCCACCCTGCCGATCGGGGAGCTGATGGTGCGGCATCCCCACTTCACGCAGCCGATCTTCGTGCGCTTCCCGCGGCCGGCCGTGTTGCGCGGCCGGGACGGGGTGGAGCGCTTCGGGCCGGCTGCGGACCTGCCGTTCGACGACGCGGTCGTGCGCCAGCTCGTGCGGCTCGACCGGCGCATCCGGCCCAACCAGGTGAAGGACCTGATCGCCGAGCGGCGGCCGGAGGACGTGCGCCGCGCCCTCGCCGCCGTGCGGCGCGAGCGGCCGCAGGATGCGCTCGCGTACTTCCGCCGACAGCTCGGCGGGCGCGTAGCGGCGGCGCCCGCGCCGGCGCGGGAGAGCGTGCCGCCACTCAACCCCATCTCCGACGAGCCATACTGACCGACAGGAGTCGTGCCATGCCCGCTCCCCGCTCCCTCACCCTCGCCGCGACGGCGTTCGCCGCGCTGGCGGGCTGCCGCGCCGCGAGCGGCCCCAAGCTCACGCTGCGCTACCATCCACCCGCGGGTGCCGCCTATCACTACGCCCTCGAGCAACACAACACGATGCGGTTCGAGGGCGGGCCGATGGGCGCCATGCCCGAGCACTCCGTCACCATGCGCATGTACTACACGCAGCTCGTCGGCAGCGTCGCGGCGGCCGGGACCGCGGTGACGGTGACGTTCGACTCGACGGCGCTCGAGTCCTCCAGCATGGCCACGGGCGCCATGCAGCCGGCGCTCGACCGGATGCGCGGCCTGAAGAGCGACCTCCTGTACGACGACCGCATGCACGTCGTGAGTGCGGCCTTCAGCGGCCTCACGGGCGCGCCGTCGCCGGTGACCGAGCAGATGGGAAAGAACCTGAAGGGGATGTCGTTCCCGCTGCCCGATGGCCCCGTCGGCGTGGGCGACTCGTGGACGGCCGAGAACGAGGTGGCGCTCGCCGAGCAGCTGGGGGCGAGTGCTCCGATCAAGTCGAAAACGACGCTCACGGTGAAGGAGATCCAGGTCGCGGGCGCGGACACCGCGGTACTGCTGCACGTCGAGACCGCGTTCCCGGGCGAGCCCATCACCCTGACCCAGCAGGGGAAGCGGGTCACGATGAAGCTCTCCGGCGGCCTCACCGGCGAGCAGCTGTATTCGCTCTCGAAGAGCGCGCAGGTGCACGCGGCGATAGGCGGCACGATGCGTATCAAGGTGAAGGGGGCGCAGCCGGGGGAGGGCGAGATGACGGTGGCGATGACGCAGCGGACCTCACTCCAGCTCACCGGGGCGAAGTGAGCTGGTGAAGCTCGCTCACCTCGCCGATCTCCACCTCGGTTTCCGCCAGTACGACCGGCAGACGCCGCGGGGCGGGAACCAGCGCGAGGCGGACGTCGCCGAGGCGTTCAAGCGGGCCGTGGACGACGTGCTCGAGCAACGCCCGGAGCTCGTTCTTTTCGCCGGCGACGTCTTCCACTCCGTCCGCCCCACCAATCCGGCGATCCTGTTTCTCTTCCAGCAGCTGCACCGGCTGCGCACCGGCCTTCCGGATACGCCCGTCGTCATGGTTGCCGGCAACCACGACACGCCGCGGTCGACGGAGACCGGAACCATCCTCAGATTGTACGAGGCGCTCGGTGTCCACGTCGTGGTCGATGAACCACGCTACCTCACCTTTGCCCGGCTCGATTGCTCGGTCCTGGCGGTGCCGCATCAGGCGCTGGTTCAGTCTGAGCGGCCGGCGATGCGACCGCAGCGCGGGACGACCCACAATGTGTTGCTGGTTCACGGCCAGGTGCCCGGCGTGGGCGAGAAGCGCGGCACCATGGAGTACGGCGGTGCGCTGGTCGATCAGCACGACCTGGCGCCGGCGCAGTGGGACTACGTGGCCCTCGGGCACTACCACGTGGCGCAGCAGATCGCCGCCAACGCGTGGTACGCGGGGAGCCTGGAGTACGTGACGCCCAACCCCTGGGGCCAGCTGCAGGACGAGGAGGAGCAGGGTCGACCCGGCAAGGGCTACCTGCTGGTCGATCCGCGCGGGGCGCGCGTCGAGTTCCGGAGCATCGCGCCGGTGCGGCGGCACTTCGAGCTGCCGTCGATCGACGGAAAGGGCATGACCCCGCAGCAGCTCGACGAGCGTGTCGCCGCCCAAGTCGCGGCCGCGAAGCCACCGATCGACGATCAGATCGCGCGCCAGCTCGTGTTCGACGTGTCGCGCGCCACCGCGCGCGATCTCGATCACACGGCGATCCGCCGCTACAAGGCCCGGGCGCTCCACTTCCAGCTCGACCTGCGCCGGCCGGAGGCGCAGCGCGGCGAGGCGTTCGGCATCCCCGGCCGGCGCCACACGCTCCCCGAGACGGTGCGCGACTTCCTCGAGCACCGGCCCCTCGACGCCGACCTGGACCGCGCCGAGTTTGTGCGGATGGGCGTCGACTACGTCGAGCAGGCCGGCGGGGGGGGCGACGCCTGATGGAGCTGCATCGCCTCCGGCTCGTCAACTTCCGGCAGCATGCCGACACCGAGCTCGTGTTCGGTCCGGGCATCACCGGAATCTTCGGCCCGAACGGCTCCGGGAAGACCACCATTCTGGAGGCCATCGCGTGGGCGATTTACGGCGTCCAGGCGGTGCGCGGCGACCGGGACTCGATCCGCCGGCTCGGGGCGAAGGGCCGCGCCGGCGTCGAAGTGGAGCTCGAGTTCCGCCTCGGCGCGCACGAGTACCGCGTGACACGGGGCCTCACGACCGCGGCGCTGCATCAGGACGGCCAGGTCGTGGCGAATTCGCTCAAGGCGGTGACGGACAAGCTCGAGCGCACGCTCGGCATGACCCACGAGGAATTCTTCAACACCTACTTCACGGGGCAGAAGGAGCTGGCCGTGATGGCGGCGCTCGGCAGGACCGAGCGGGCGGCGTTCCTGTCGCGCGTGCTCGGCTACGAGCGGCTGCGCGACGCGCAGGAGCGCGTGCGCGAGGTGCGGAACGCGCTGGCGGCCGAGGTGCGCGGCCTCGAGGCCGGGCTGCCCGATGCGGCGGGCCTCGCGGGCGAGCGGCGGGCCGCCGAGGAGCGGCTCACGGCGGCGCGGCGGGCGGCGCGGGCGGCGGATGCGACGCGCCAGGCGGCAGAGCAAGCCCTCGCCAGGGAAGAGCCGCGCTGGACCGAATGGGTGGCGCGGCGCGAGCGCACGCTGTCGCTCGACGGCGAGCGCCGCATGGCGGAGCAGGCGGTCGTGACGGCGCGGCAGGAATTCCAGCGGCTCGACAAGGAGCTGGCCGATGCGCTCGCGGCGCGGGAGCAGCTGAAGCAGCTCGCCGCCGAGCTGGCGCCCGTGACCCACCTGAAACAGGAGCTCGGCGAGCTGGAGCGGCTGCAGCGGGAAGCGGCGGCGCGCCAGGCCCAGGAAGCGCAGCTCGAGGAGCTGGCGCGTGCGGCGGGCAACCTCGAGCGTCGGCTCGTCGAGCTGCAGGACGTCCCCGAGGCGCTCGCCCGGGCCGAGCTCGAGGCGCGGCAGATCGACGAACGCCTCCAAGCGGCAGACCGCACCGTCGAGGCGGAGCGGACCGCTTGGGTACGCGACCGCCAGTACGCCGACACGAAACGGACCGAGCTGCTCAAGCTGTACGAAGAAGTGAAGGAGCAGCGTGACCAGATCGTGAAGCTCGGTCCCGAGGGCACGTGCCCCACGTGCAAGCGGCCGCTCGGCCCGGAGTACGAAACGGTGCTCGAGCTGCTCGACCGGCAGCTCGAGGTGATCACCGGGGACGGGAAGTACTTCCGGCAGCGGCTCGACCAGCTGGCGCAGCCGCCCGCCAAGCTGACGGAGGCCGAGTCGGCGCGGGACGCCGTCGTCGAGGAAAACCGCCGCGCGAGCGCGCGCGCCGGAGAGCTCCGGGCGCTGGCGGAGGAGCGCCACCGGGCGGCGGCCGCGCGCGCGGCCGCGCGCCGCCGAGCGCGAGACCTCGAGCGCCAGCTCCGGGCGCGACCGACCGGCTACGACACGGCGCGCCACGACGCGCTGCGGGCCGAGCTCGCGAAGCTCGAGCCGGTGGCGCTCGAAGCGGCGGCGCTCGAGGAGCGCGCCCGTCGCGCCGAGAGCCTCGTGAAGGACGCGGAGCAGGCGGAGCAGCAGCTCTCGCTCTCGGAGCGCCGCGTCGCAGCCCTGACGGACGCGGTCCGGGCCGAGGGGTACTCCGACGCCGAGTACCGGCAGGCGAAAGACCGCTACGACCGTACGGTGGGTGCGCTGCGCGAGGCGGAACTCGCCGTGGTGGAAGCCCGCGGCGATCTGACGCGCGCCGAGGACGACGTGCGCGAGGCGGAGCGGCGTGAGGGCGAGCGCGCCGAACGGGAGCGCCAGATCGCCGCGCGCAAGGCGCGCCAGCGGCTGCACAACGAGCTCGACCGGGCCTTCTCCGACCTGCGGGGTGAGCTGAACGCGCGCATGCGCCCCGAGATCGCGGAGCTCGCCTCGGGCTTCCTGACGGACCTCACGGACGGCCGCTACGACGAACTCGAGCTCACCGAGGACTACGCGGTGACCGTCCTCGAGGGCGGCATCCCCAAGCCGGTCATTTCGGGCGGAGAGGAGGACCTCACCAACCTCGTGCTGCGGCTCGCGATCTCCCAGATGATCGCGGAGCGGGCGGGCCAGCCGCTGTCGCTCCTGGTGCTGGACGAGATCTTCGGCTCGCTCGACGAGGCGCGGCGCCAGCACGTAGTGGGCCTGCTGCGCCGCCTGGCGGACCGCTTCCCGCAGGTCATCTTGATTACGCACATTGAGCAGGTGCGGGAGGGCCTCGATCGGGTGATCCGGGTGGATTTCGACCCCGCGCGCGGGACCAGCGTCGTGCGGGACGACACGGCGACCCTAGGAGCGACGGATGCGGGCGTGGCTGCCTGAGCGGCAGGTGTACGGCCCCGAGGTGGCCGGCGAGCGGGACACGGAGGACCTGAACCGCGTCTTCGCCGACGCGTTCACGGACCGCTACCGGCGCGACGGGTTGGTGGGCGTGCGCGTGCCGCACCTGAACCCCCAGGTGTGGCGCTACGCGCTGCTCGACGCGGGGGACGGCGCGATGCTGTGGCGCGACGAGGCGGGCCGCGTGGCCGCCTTCAACATCGCCCACCGCTCCGGCGCCGAGGGCTGGATGGGTCCGCTCGCCGTCCGGCCCGACCGCCAGGGCGGGGGCGTCGGCAAGACGATCGTGCGGACGGCGACCGACTGGCTGCTCGAGCAGGGCGTCGGCACGCTCGGACTCGAGACGATGCCCCGCACCGTCGAGAACATCGGCTTCTATGCGCGCCTCGGTTTCTCGCCCGGCCACCTCACGGTGACGTCGACGAACGACATCGCGACCCGCGGGCACTCCGCTCCCGTGCTGCTGTCGCAGCGCAAGGGCGCCGCGGGCGAGGACGCCCTCGCGGCCGCCCGCTGCCTCGTCTCGTCGCTGGCCCCCGGCTACGACTTCACACGCGAGATCCGGCTCACCCTGGAGCTCGGTCTCGGCGATGCGTCCCTGGTGGACGGCGACGACGGGTTGCGCGCGCTCGTGCTGTGGCACTCCGCCGCCCTCGCCGAAGGCCGGCCGCGGGACGAAGTCCGCGTGCTCAAGCTCGCGGCGGCGGACGAGCGCGCCTTCGACGCGGGCGTCGCCGCCACCGAGGCCGCCGCCGCGCGCGCCGGGATCCGCCGGGTGGCGATCCGCTGCCAGACCCGATACGCGGAGGCGTTCCGCCGCCTCGTCGCCCGCGGGTACCGCGTGCGCTGGACCGATCTCCGCATGACCTACGAGGGCCATTCCGAACCGCAGTCCCGCGCCGGCGTGCTGTTTTCCAACTGGGAGATATGAGAGCCGCGCGCCCGTGACGCTCGGCCTCGTCATCTTCGCGGCCACCTACGTTCTCATCGCCGTCCAGCGGCTGCCGTTCGTCCACTTGAACCGGCCCGCGGCGAGCCTGCTCGGCGCGGTGGCCATGGTCGGCTTCGGCGTGCTGCCGCTCGTGGACGCCTACGCGGCGATCGACTTCGACGTGCTCGTCTTCCTGCTCGGCCTCATGCTGATCGTCGGATACCTCGAAGTGGGCAAGTTCTTCGAGTTTGCGGCCGAATGGATCCTGCAGCGCGCTCGGACGCCGGAGCGGCTGCTGTTTGGCGTCGTCGTGGGCGGAGGGCTCCTGTCGGCCCTGTTCGTGAACGACACGATCTGCCTGGTCGTGACGCCGGTGCTGCTCGCGGCGCTGGGGCCGCTGCGCGTCAGGCCGACCCCGTATCTGATCGGCCTCGCGATGGGCGCGAACGCCGGCTCGGTCATCTCGGTCACGGGCAATCCGCAGAACATGCTCGTCGGCATCTGGAGCGGCGCCTCGTTCCGGGGCTTCCTGCTGCACCTGCTGCCCGTGGGCCTGGGGGGGCTCGCGATCACCTACGGCTATCTGCGCTGGGCCTACCGCGCCGACCTCGCCGAGCCGTTCCGCGAGCGGCTCGAGACGGTGCCGGTGGCGCTCGACCGGCCCCTCGTCGTGAAGGGACTCGTCCTCTTCGCCGGCGCCGTCGTCGCGTGGCTCGCGGGGGGCCCGCTGCCCCTCGTCGCCATCGCCGCCGGCGCGCTCATGGTCGCGGTGGCGCAGCGCGACCCCGCCTACGCGATCGACCGGGTCGAGTGGTCGCTGCTGCTCTTCTTCGCGTCGCTGTTCGTCGTGATGCGGGGGCTCGAGCAGACGGGCGCGGTCACGTGGATCGATCGTCACGCGCTGGCGCTGGTGCAGGACGGGTCCCGCTGGAGCGCCGCCGCCGTCGTGAGCGGCGTGATGGCCGTGCTCTCGAACCTGATCTCCAACGTGCCGGCCGTCATGTTGTGGCGGAACACCGTGCCGCAGCTCCCCGACCCGCATCTCGTGTGGCGGGTCGTGGCGATGAGCTCGACGTTCGCCGGCAATCTCCTCCTGATCGGGTCAATGGCGAATCTGATCGTCGCCGAGCGCGCGGAGACGCGCGGCGTGCGGATCGGGTTCGGGGAGTACGCGCGGGTCGGCGTGCCGGTGACGCTGCTGACGCTGGCGTGGGGAGTCGTGGTCCTGGTGCTCACGCCCTGATCGGTCGTCCACGCACCAGATAGGTCGCTGCAGCGTCCGCAGCGACGCTACAATCTGGTGCGCCACGTCCCGTTGCCGCCGCGCCACACCGCTGACCTGCGTGCTCATCGCTTCATCTCGCCCACCGGAACGAAACTTGCCCGCCCCGCCAGGGCAAAGTCACCTTTTGCGAGGCTGGTATGCGCTCGTCGCTGTCGATCGTGCTTGTAGGACTCCTGTTCGTCGTCGCGGCGTGTCAGGAGACGTCGAATCCGACGGGGCCAGACGTCAGTAAGCTAGCCACCGCTGCCCCCGCCGAGCTGGTGCCGGGGCAGTATATCGTCGTGTTCAAGGACGCCGTAGCCGATCCCCGGGGCCTCGCTCAGACGCTCGTCACCACGCACGCCGGCTCGCTCCGGCACGCGTATGCGAGTGCGCTCAAGGGCTTCGCGGCGCGCCTCTCGGAGGCGGCGGTAGTCGCATTGCGGCACGATCCCAACGTCGCCTACATCGAGCCCGATCACGTCGTCCGCGTGGACGACACGGAGCAGATGGACGCGAACGGCGATCCCTGGGGCATCGACCGGATCGACCAGACCGCCCTCCCGCTCTCCGGCACGTACACCTGGACGTCCACGGGCGCCGGCGTGCACGCCTACATCATCGACACGGGCATCTGGACGATGCACCCCGACTTCGGCGGTCGGGCCGACGAAGTGTACGACGTCGCCAGTGTCCTCGGGATCAACGGGCAGGACTGCAACGGCCACGGCACCCACGTCGCGGGAACGGTCGGGTCGGCGACCTACGGCGTCGCGAAAGGAGTGTTCCTGCACGGCGTGAGGGTGTTTGCCGGATGCCTCGGGACCGGGTTCGCCTCCGACGTCATCGCCGGGGTGGACTGGGTGATGGCCAACCACCAGAGTCCTGCCGTCGCGAACATGTCGATCGCCGAGCAAGGCACCGACGACGCGCTCAACACCGCGACCACAAACCTCGTGAACTCCGGCGTATTCGTCGCCGTGGCGGCGGGCAACTACAGCGTCGATGCCTGCGGCTACTCGCCCGGCAATGCCCCCGGCGCCTTCACCGTCGCCGCGTCAACGAAGACCGACGCCGCGGCGTCGTTCACCGATTTTGGTCCCTGCGTGCAGATCTACGCACCGGGCGACGCCATCAAGTCGACCTGGATACTCAACGGGACCCAAGTCCTGAGCGGCACCTCGATGGCGACGCCGCACGTCGTCGGCGTGGCCGCGCTCTACAAGGCGACCTTCGGCGATGCGCCGTACACGACCGTGGGCGCCTGGATCACCAGCAACGCCACGAGCGGTGCGATCACCGGAAACCCGGGCGGCACGCCGAATCTGCTGCTCTTCAAATCCTCGCTCTAAGACCGTAGCGTCATCCGTCATTCGTCATCCGTCATCCGTCGCGAAACAGGGCGACGGATGACGGATGACGGTGAGCTGACCTGCCCGCGTTCGGAGGCGGCGCCGCGCGTCGATCGCGCGCCGCCCTTTCGTTTTGGCCCCCGCGCAGTAGAATCCCCGTCCCCTGGCACCTCGATCGCCATGATCCGAACGCCGCTCCTCTGCGCCACCGTATTCGTTGGGCTCGCGGCCTGCGCCGTCGCGCAGCGACGGCCCGCAGCACCGGCGCGCTCCGACACGGGGCCCACCGCGCCCCCCTCCGCGCCCAAGGACTCGCTCACCCGCTTTCTCGAAAGCTTCAGCTATCGGAACCTCGGCCCCGCGGCGTACAGTGGACGCGTGACGGCGCTCGCCGTCCCCTCCCCGAAGGCAGGTTCGTACCCGAACACGTTCTATGTCGGGGCCGCGGGCGGCGGTGTGTGGAAGACCACGAACGGTGGCACCACCTGGCAGCCCGTATCCGAAGGCCTCGGCACCGAGACGATCGGCGACCTCGCGGTTGCCCCCTCGGACACGAGTGTCGTGTGGGTCGGGACGGGCGAGAAGAACAGCCTCCGCTCGCAGTGGTGGGGCGACGGCGTCTACAAGTCCACCGACGGCGGGAAGAAATGGACCAACATGGGGCTCAAGGACACCCGGTCGATCGGCCGCATCGTGATCCACCCCACGAACCCCGACGTGGTGTACGTGGCCGCCCTCGGCCACCTGTGGGGCACGAATACGGAGCGCGGCGTCTACAAGACCGTCGACGGCGGCAAGACGTGGGCCAAGCTGCTCTTCGTGGATGACACGAGCGGGTTCGTGGATCTGGAAATGGACCCATCCAACCCCGACGTGCTCTACGCCGCTGCGTGGCACCGGCTGCGCTGGGGCGGGGGGCACATGCAGGGCGTCGGCAAAGGTAGCGGGATCTACAAGACGGCGGACGGCGGCAGGAGCTGGACGAAGCTCACGGACCCGGCGTTGAAGAACGGCCTGCCGACGGAGCGGCTCGGCCGCATCGGCCTGGCCGTGTCCGCGAAGGAGCCCAGGGTCTTATACGCGGTGATCCAGGTGGACCGCGGCGTGACGGACCCGCAGCAGGGGCGCTACGGTGGCGTGTTCCGCTCGGCCGACGCCGGCGCGACGTGGACGCAGGTGAACGACCTCCAGGCGATCCCGCACTACTACTACGACGACGTCTGGGTCGACCCGGCCAATCCAGACCACATCTGGACCGTCTCACCGTCACTGCTCGAGAGCAAGGACGGCGGCAAGAGTTTCGCCCCCGATTCGCTGCACCTCGTGCACGGCGATTATCACGCCCTCTGGATCGACCCGGCGGACCCGGGCCACCTGATCATCGGCAACGACGGCGGCGTGTACGCCTCCCGCGACGGGGGCAAGGCGTGGGAGCACATGGCGATTCCGATCGGTCAGTTCTACACGGTCATCGTGGACAGCTCGCTCACGCCCTATCAAGTATGCGGCGGGCTGCAGGACAACGGGGTGTGGTGCGGCCCGAGCCGCACGCGCGACACGCTGGGGATCACCGATGAGGACTGGTACCCCGTGAACGGCGGGGACGGCATGTGGGTCCAGATCCCGGCGAACGACCCGTTCACCGTGTACTCCGGCTGGCAGTACGGCCACCTCTCGCGCCTCGATTTGCGGACCTGGAAGCGCGACGACATCACGCCGCTGGCGCTCGACGCGGGCCAGGACTCGGGCTACCCGCTGACGTGGGGCTGGACCACGCCGATCCTCGTGTCGCAGCACGATCCCACGGTGCTCTACGTCGGGGCGAACCATCTCATCCGGATGACGCACCGCGGGGACGACTGGGAGCTGCTGGGCCCGGATATGACCCGGGCGAGCCGCGAGCATCCGGCGCCCGAGGTCGGGCACACGAGCTACCATGCCGTCTTCGCGATCGCCGAGAGCCCGCGCGCGGCCGGGGTCGTGTGGGCCGGCTCCGATGACGGCCTCGTGTGGAGCACCCGGGACGGCGGGAAGACGTGGGTGGAGGTGAGCGGCAACCTCCCCCGCGGGGCGCCGACGGCGTGCTGGGTGGCGGCCATCGTGGCGTCGTATCACGCCGAGCGGACCGCGTACCTCGTGTACGACTGTCACTCCCGCGACGATTATCAGCCGCACGTGTACCGCACGGACGACTTTGGAAAAACCTGGACGGAGATCGGGCAGGGCCTGCCGAAGGACGCCGGGAGTCTCACGATCTGCGAGGACCCGGCGAACGCGCGGCTGCTGTGGGTCGGGACGGCGACCGGCGTATGGGTGACGGCGGACGGCGGCAAGACGTGGCGGCGCTTCGGCAAGAATCTGCCAAATGTCCCCGTCGAGGCGATGGCGCTCGCGTTCGCGCAGCGGGACCTCGTCGTAGCGACCCACGGGCGCGGTCTCTGGGTCGTCCCGGTCGGGCCGCTCGAGGAGATGAGCGACACGCTGCTTGCGGAAGCGGTGCACCTCTTCGCCCTGCCACCCGCCTATCAGCACCGCTTGCGGGACACGCATCCCGACTGGGGCAGCCGGCCGTACGTAGCGGCGAACCCGCCCCGCGGCGCCGTGATCGTGTACTATCTGAAGGACGTGCAGTCGGACGGCGTGAAGCTCGCGATCGTCGCTGCGGCGGGGGACACGATCCGTCACCTCACCGGTCCCGGCTACCCGGGCGTGAACCGCGTGACCTGGGACCTGACGCGCGACAAGCCACGGCCGCGCGAGCTGGGCGGCCCGACGTCGCGCGAGGACTTGAAGCAGGTGGAGCCGGGGGAGTACGTGGTGCACCTCACGCTGGGCCCGCGCACGCGGTCGCAGCGGATCGTCGTGCGCGAGTGGCCCGCCGACCGGCTGGGCCGGCTGCGTTAGGACCGGAAGGTCGGCGCGCCGACGATGATGCGGCGCGCGAACAGTATCACCGACACTGCGTACAGCAGATGGACCGGCCCGCTCCCCAGGTGCGCGCCGAATACGAGCGTCCCCCACGCGAGCAGCAGTACGATCGCGGTAATGAGCGTCACATTCATGTCAATGCCCCGACGAGTTCGCGCGACGGCTTTCCTTGACGTTTCTCGTCCCCGCAGTAATGTAGTACCAGGGACGGGGAGAAGAATTATTGAGCCAACAGGCTCGATAGTGGACCCAGATACTGTGACCGATGTCACGCCCCCGCGTGGGGAAGACAAACGCCATGGTGAGGGACCAGTCATTACTCTCGGGCTTCAATAATCCTCTCCGTTCCTGCAGTACCGGTCGGCCGGGCCGTGTTACAGCGGTGCCGGCCGATCGCTTTATGGTGAGTCGACGGAACGTCGGAAGGACGGAACGGGGATGCAGCGCTGGCATCACACCCCCGTTCCGTCTTTCCGTCCTTCCGTCGCCGTCACGACCTCCCAGAAATATCTCGGCGCCAGCAGCGGCCTGCCTTTCACGACGAATCCGATCACCAGGATGGCCATCCAGATCCCGTAGGCCACCGCGACTTCCTCGCGCAGGTTGGGCCGCAGGAACTGCGCGAGCCACAGCACGAAGATGGCGCTGGCGTCGAGCCAGTCGAATTCCATCTTCGCCAGCAGCATCACGCCGAGGCCGGTCTGGAGCAGCGTCAGCAGGATTTCGAGCCGCTGCGCGTCGTCGAAATGGAAATCCAGCCACACCCCGTGGTTGCGGAGACTGGAATACCCGTACACCAGCGGGATCATGGCGGCGAGCACGGTCCACTGGTTGACGTTGCTCGACACCATGTTCATGAGCGCCATGGGCGCGTGCGTGACGCGGCGCGCCCAGTAGAACGCCGAGACCTTTTCGGGAAACTCGGACAGGAACGGCGCGACCCACTGCACCAGCACGAACTGACTCACGCCGACCAGCCCCGCGACCGCGAGCATCGACTCGAGGAAGGGATGGGCCGTGACGTACAACAGGACGCCGCCTGCCCCGAACAGCGCGCCGATCGCGGCGGGCCGCCGCCACCCGGGCTGCCGGTAGGCCCAGCGCGACACCGCGGGGGCGTCGGGGAGGTTCTCGACGGCATGCGGGGGGCTGCGGAACAGGACCCAGAGATAGGCGACGTACAGGCCGAGCAGCACGAGCGCGTCGATCCAGCCGATGCTGCGCTTCCACAGGATGAACACGAAGTAGACGAGCGGCGGCACGAGGCCGACGATCTCCACGGCGTGCTCGCGCTCGAGCCGGATCGCCGGCAGTCGCTGGGCGGCGGTCTTTCGCCCGGCGGCCGCGAACACGAAATAGATCATCGGCCAGCCCAGCCCGAGGAGCAGGCGGATGGCGCCGGTCAGGTTCGCGATCGCCAGGTGCGCGCGCTCGGGGTCGCGCCCGGCCTCCCAGGCGATCACGGCCTCCACCGCGAACTCGGGCAGCGTCTGCAACCAGGCGAGGATGGCGAGCGCCGCGCCCTGGGAGATCAGGAACTGCGCGGCTTCCGCGCCCCACGCCACGAGAAACGCCGACGCGAGAATGCTGGGGAAGGTCCACAGCGCGGACAGGGCGGAGCCTCCCGCCGCCGACAGAAAAGCGAGTACCTTTAGTTTCACGTGCGCCGAAGATAGTCCTGCCCCGGAGGCCCTACAAGTTATGGCACGCGACAAAATCAAGTCCGCCAGCCTCCACAGCTTTCACGAGGACCACGGCGAGCCCCTTCCCGTATCGCTCGAGCCGCTGGTGCACGATATCCTGCAGCGGCTCGGCGAGGATCCGACGCGCGAGGGCCTGCGCCAGACCCCGGCGCGCGTCGAGGCATCGCTCCGCTGGCTCACCCGCGGCTACCACATGTCGGTGGCGGACGTCATCGGCGACGCGCTCTACGCGGAGCGCCACGAGAACCTCGTGTGCGTACGCGACATCGAGGTCTACTCGCTGTGCGAGCACCACCTGCTGCCGTTCTTCGGGCGGGCGCACGTCGCGTACCTGCCGAACGGGCGGCTGGTCGGCCTCTCCAAGATCCCGCGCGTGATCGAGGTGTTCGCGCGCCGGCTCCAGGTGCAGGAACGGCTCACCGACCAGGTGGCGGACGCCCTCATGGAGGTGCTCGATCCGCGGGGCGTCGGCGTCGTGATCGAGGCCTATCACCTCTGCATGATGATGCGCGGCGTCGAGAAGCAGAACTCCAAGACGGTCACCAGCGCGCTGCGGGGGGCGCTGCTCCAGGACGCGAAGACGCGGGACGAGTTCCTCAGACTCGTGCACGGCGGCCGGGGATTGGAGTGAGCGACGCCCCGCTCGAGGGGAAGCTCGGCCTGGTCACCGGTGCGTCCCGCGGGATTGGGCTCGCTGTGGCGGAGGCGCTGCACGCGGCCGGGGCGCACGTCGTGCGCGTGGCGCGCAGTCTGCAGGCGGGCACCGCCGATCGCCGGACCGACGTGTCGTGCGACCTGGCCGACGCGTCGGCCGTGGAACGCGCCATCACACGGGTCCTGGCTGAGCGCGGCGTGCCCGACATCGTCGTCAACAACGCCGGGATCTTCTTCATCAAGCCGGTCGCCGATACCACGCCGGAAGACTTCACGCGCACGCTGACGGTGAATCTGACCGCGCCGTTTCTCATCCTGCGCGCCCTCGTGCCACATCTCGTACGACGCGGCGCCGGGCACGTCGTGACGATCGGATCGGTCTCCGATCACCGGGCGTTCACCGGGTCCACTGCGTACGCGGCGAGCAAGTACGGCCTGCGCGGCGTGCACGAGGTGCTCCGGGCGGAGCTCGCCACCACCGGCGTGCGCACCACGCTCGTGTCACCGGGGCCGGTCGATACGCCCATGTGGGACCCGGTCGATCCGGACTCGAAGCCGGGCTTCACCAAGCGCAGTGCGATGCTGCAGGCGCGGGACGTGGCGGCCGCGGTGTTGTTCGCGGTCACGCAACCGGAACGGGTAGACGTCACGGAAATCCGGCTGCTGCCGACGGTCTACTCGCCGAGAGGGTAATCGAATGCGGAGTGCGGAGTGCGGAGTGCGGAATTTCACGGAAGGGTCGTTCGCCTCGCGAGACCTCCCTTTACACTCCGCATTCCGCATTCCGCATTCCGCACTGTTGGTGGCGATGATCCTGATTGGGGCACCGGATCCCTCCGGCGCCCAGCAGCTCCCCCCGCTTCCGGACACGAGCGGCTTCGGGGTCCACGTGCTCGCCCTGACGCGCGCGCCCGACAACGCCCTCTGGGTCGGCACGTACGGGCAGGGCATCTTCGTGCTGCGACCGGGAGCAGGGAGCTGGGAGCAGATCAGGCACTCGAGCGACACGAGCGCCCACTCCATCTCGTGGGATTTCGTGCACGCGTTCGGGTTCGGCCCCGGGGGCGAGATCTGGTACGGCACGGTGGGGAACGGGTGGGGGCTGTCGACCGACGGCGGCAAGACGTGGACCAACTGGGACTTCTCGCAACTCGGGCCCGAGTGGCAGTACGTCGCGCCCAACGGGATCGTGACGCGCGGCGACACCGTCTACATCGCGACGGCCGACGGCATCAAGCTGTCGTGGGACCACGGGGCCAGCTGGTTCGAGATCACGGACTCGCTGGGCGCAGCTGCGGCACCGCATCCGTGGGGGGGAGCGCGGATCGGGAGCCAGTACGTGCTCGCGCTCGCCGCGGGGCCCCCTGGGGACGGCAGCTTGTGGGCGGGCCACCTGCACGGCCTCGCCCGCTCGAGCGATGGCGGGCGAACGTGGACCGAGTTCCCGACGCCGACGCGCTGCCCGCCTTCGTCACCGGGCGCCGAATGCGCGAACCGTGTGCGCGCGCTCGCGGCCGACTCGGGCGGCCTCGTGTGGGTCGGGACGGAGCGCGGCCTGTACCGCCTTGATCCGGCGCGGCGGTCGTGGCTCGACAAGAAAGGGCGACCGGCGTGCCCCGTGGCTCCGGTCGTCAAAGGGTGCCGGGTCGACATGGCGCCGATCGCCGCGCTCGTCCGCGCGGCCCCGGGCCTCGTCTACGCAGGAACGCGGGAGGGCGTCTACGCCGGAGACGGAGACGCGCTCAACGTATGCGACGTGTCGCCCGCCGTGACCGCCCTCGTCGTCCTCGCTCCCGGGAGCTACGCCGCCGGCCGCCCCAACGGTCTGGGGATGTGCCGCTTCGATCAGGGGCTCACACTCGTCGGCGTCACCTACCGCGAGCGCCCCGACTCGGACACCCAAGGAACCCGCCACACGTGGTTCGAGCGTCCCATCGCGCCCGGCGACCAGCCGTACATCGACCAGACGTACCGCTACGGCGCGACGATGGGCGGCAACTTCCAGCAGCACCAGGGCGTCGAGTTCAACAACGCGGACGGCACCCCGGTGCACGCGGTCGGCGACGGCGTCGTCGTGTTCTCGGGTCCGGCGGAGCAGGGCGCGAACACGCTCGCCATCCGCCACGATCGCAAGCTCAACGGGTTGTTCATCTATTCGGTCTATTACCACAACTCCAAGCTGCTCGTCCCGGTGGGGCAGCGCGTGAAGGCCGGCGACGTGATCGCGCTGGTCGGCAATACCGGCCGCGCCACGAACGACCACCTGCACCTCGAGATCCACGCCGCGCCGCTCGATTCGACGTCGCTCGTCGTGGACCCGAACGAGCGCTACCCGCGCTACACCGTGAACCCCGAGCTCTGGATCCGCCCGCTCCCCGGGACGGGGATCGTCGTGGGGCAGGTGTGGGACGGCGCGGGGCGGCCCGTGCCCCAGGCGCGGGTGTACGGCTTGGTGAAGGCCGAGCCGCAAGAGACTCCGTACGCGTACGCCGAGACCTACGGCGAGCGCAATCACCCCGACCCGGAGTATCGCGAGCAGTTCGCTGTGTCCGACGTCGAGCCCGGCGATTACACCCTCGCGGTCGTGGTCAACGGCAGACGGCTCACGCGCCGTGTTCGCGTCGAGGCGGGTCGGGTGACCTGGGTCGTGTTCCGTTCCGGTGCACATTGAGCTGACGGAGATGCTGCGCTGCCCCGAGCCGCACGAGGAGAACGTCCTCGTGATGTCGACGGGCGAGATGCGGGGACGCATGGTCCGGTCGGGGATTCTCGGCTGCCCGGTGTGCCACCGGGAGTATCCGATCGTCAAGGGAGTGGTCCACTTCTCGGGTGGCGAGGGCACCCCACTCCGCGACAAGAATACGCAGTCGCTTCCTGGGGTGCCCTCGCCGCCCTCCTCCCTGCCCGCTCTCGCCGTCGACGCCCAGACGCTTCAGGCGCTCCTGGATCTCAGCGGCCCCGGCGGCTACGTCGTATTGCTCGGCTCGGCGGCGCGACACGCGGTGGGGTTGGCGGGGCTGATGGGTGGGATCCATTTCGTGGGCGTCAATGCGCCGCCCGAGGTCGAGGAGCTGCCCGTGCTGAGCCTGCTCGCGTGCGACACGATGGTCCCGCTGCGCCACGCCATGGCGCGCGGCGTGGTGGTCGGCCCGGAGCTGGGGGCATGGCTCGCCGAAGCGGCGCGCATCCTGCTACGCGGCCGGCGGTTGGTGGTGGAGCGGGAGGACGCGGCAGCGCCACCCGGCGTCACGCGGCTGGCGGTGGGGCAGGGGCTGTTCGTGGGCCAGCGGGGTTGATCAACCCTCGATCGCGGCCGCCGTCGGATCGGCTTCCGCGTACACGCGGTCGATGAGCGGCTTGTAGTTCTTTTCGACCACGCGGCGCTTCACCTTGAGCGAGGGCGTGAGCTCCCCCGATTCGATCGTGAAGTCGCGCTCGATCAGCACGACCTTCTTGGGCATCTCGAACTTGGCAAGGTCGCGCAGGCCGTCCATGACCTCGCGCTCGAGCTTGGCGGTGACGTCGGCGAGCGCGATCAGCTCGGCGTGCGACCCGTAGGACAAGTTGCGCTCCTTCGCCCACCGCTCGAGCTGCTCGAAGTTCGGCACGACGAGAATGATGGGGAACTTGCGCTGGTCGCCCAACACCACGGCGCTCGCGACGAACTTGTTGAGCCGCACGGTGTTCTCGATCGGCTGCGGCGCGATGTACTTGCCGCCCGCGGTCTTCAGCAGGTCTTTCTTGCGGTCCGTGATCTTCAGGTAGCCGTCGGCGTCGAGCTCGCCGATGTCGCCGGTGTGGAACCAGCCGCTTCCGTCGATCGCCTCGCGGGTCTCCTCGGGCTTGTTGTAGTAGCCCTGCATGACGTTCGGGCCCTTGGCGAGGATCTCGCCGTCGGCCGCGATCCGGATCTGGACCCCGGGGATGGGCTTGCCGACCACGCCGAGCTTGGGTCGACCCAGGGGCGTGAGGGTCAGCACCGGCGACGTCTCGGTCAGGCCGTACCCCTCGATCACCGGCAGGCCGGCGCTGTAGAAGAACCGCGCGATTTCCGGCGACAGGGGGGCCGAGCCCGAGACGAAGAGCTTCACCCGCCCACCGGTGCGCGCCCGGAGCTTGGCGAACACCAGCCGGTCGGCGATCACGTGGCGCAGCCGGAGCAGGAGGGGGACGGGGATGCCGGCGAGGCGGTATGTCGTCCACGCCTCCCCGGTGCGCTTTGCCCAGAGGAAGATGCGCCGCTTGAGCGCACTGCCGCCGAGCGCGTTTTCGAGCACCCGGGCGTACACCTTTTCGTACAGCCGTGGCACCGCGACCACGATCGTCGGCCGCACGTCCTGGAGGTTCTGCGCCACGGTATCCACCGACTCGGCGTAGTTGATGGTCACACCGACGTGGACGAAGTAGTACTCCACCATCCGCTCGAGGATGTGCGACAGCGGCAGCCACGCGAGACAGGTGTCGCCCTCGCTCACGCGCAGCGCCTCGACACACGCCGCGACGTTGGACCAGATGTTGTGGTGGGTGAGCATCACCCCTTTGGGCGGGCCCGTGGTGCCCGAGGTGTAGATCAGCGTGGCGAGGTCGTCGGGCCGCACCGACAGCGCTTCGTCCTTGAAGCGAGGATACTTCGCCGCCGCCGCCCGGCCTCGAGTCTCGAGCTCGGCCAGCGCGAGCGCGCCGTCGGTGCCTCCGCCGGGACCGAACGCGATCACGTGCCGCAGCGACGGCAGCCCGCTCTTCACCTCACGGATCTTCTCCACCTGCGCGGCGGTCGAGCAGAACACGGCCGTCGCGCCCGCGTCGCGCAGGATGTATTCGACCTGGTTCGCGGGCAGGGTGGGGTAGATCGGGACGTCGGCGACCCGCGCGCACAGGCACGCGTAATCCGTGAGGGTCCATTCGAGCCGCGTCTCCGACAGGATGGCGACGCGATCCCCGGGCGAGATCCCCAGCTCGCGCAATCCCACCGAGATGGCGCGCACGCGCTCCTCGACCTCCCGGTGGCTCACGGACTGCCATGTCCCCCCCTCGGTCTTGTACCGGAAGGCGGCCGGGTGACTGGCAAACCGCTCGACGGCGTCGAAGAAGAGCCCCGTGAGCGTGCCCGCGCTCATGGCTGGAACCTCACGAAGAAGGTGACCGGCGAGCCGGGTACCGTGTCGCCGATGGCGCGGCGCGCGCGCGCGGTCACGACGATGCTATCGGGAAGCGCGTCGGCGAGCAGGCGCACTTTCACGAAGGCGACGCCGTTGGCGCCTGTGGTCACCGTGTCCAGAGTCACGAGGGCGTGAGCGGTGTCGGTCTTGACCAGCGTGGCCGCCCCCGGGTTGGCATACGTGATCGCGTACACCACGGGGCGACCTGCCAGCGGGACGGTGAGCGAGTCCGCGCCGGCCGAGGATTCGATCGTGTCGGCGAGCTCGACCTGGAGCGAGTCGGACAGCGAGTCGGGTGGCGTGGTGGCCGAGAGTGTCACCGTGTCCGCGATGACGCCGGTCGCGAACAGCGTGTCGGCGGCGGCGAGGGTGCGGATCGCGATGGGGTTCGAGAACAGGTTTCCCAGGTGCGCCTGGAGGCGGCCGGTCTGCCGGGTATGGCTCACCACCGTCTTACCCGTCGTGTCGTTCAGCACGGTGAGTACGCTGTCGAGGCTCGTCCATAGGATCGTGGCCGGCACGGTGTCGCCGGCACCATTGAGCGCCGCGGCCCCCGGCACCAGGGTGTCGTATTCCTCGAGGCTGTCGGGCGCCGCCGTGACGATCGCGATCACCTGATTGAGATCGGTGCCGAGCTTGCTGCACGCCACCGCCGTCGCGACCACGAGGACGACGACGCGGGCCCGGCCCCCCCGGCCCCCCCGGCCCCCGGCGCGGGGCCGACCGCTCAGGGCGCCTCCGCCGCGGCCGCCTGGGGCGGTCCGGCGGCGCCGAGGTCGCGCAGCGCCTGGGTCGCGTGCTCGACCCATTTCTGCGCGTCCGGCCCCTTGGGCGGATGGGCGAGGAAGGCGCGCAGGTGTTGCGCCGCGCCGTCGGGGTCGCCGCGCTTGAGGAGCAGGAACGCGAGGCCGTAGTGCGCGCCGGCCAGATCCCGATCGAGCTCGAGCGCGCGGCGATAGTGCCGGATCGCCTCGTCGAGGCGCCGCGTCTTGGTGAAGGCGATCGCCATGTTCTGGAGAATGCGGGCATCGGTGGGATGGTCGCGCAGCGCCAGCCGATACGAGGTCAGCGCGGCCTCGTAATCGCCCTGGCGTTCGAGCGCGAGCGCCTCGTTCAGATAATCGAGGCGCTGGGGTTTGAGCTCATCAACGCCCGAGCCGCCGAAGAGGCGGCGCCAGAAACCCATGCGCCGAAAATAGCTTGCGGCCGCGTGACTTTGCAATGTAGCTTCCCACCCCATGCCCGCCCCGCCCCCGCCCCGGACGCCCGCATCGCAGGACCTCCGGCCCGGCCGGAAGACCCCTCACGGCGTCCTCGAAGTCGACTGGCCGTTTTTCGGCGAGCTGTGCCGCGCGCTGGCGCTCAAGATCTTTCGGGAGTACGACCCCGACGTCGTGATCGGCATCGCCAAGGCGGGCGTGATTCCCGGGGCGGTCGTGGCGAGCATCCTGCAACGCGACTTCGCGTCGGTCGCCATCACGCGCACGGAGACGGGCGGGCGGCCGGTGGTGATCGCGGGCCCGCCCCGCATCGTCACGGGCCGCCGCGTGCTCATCGTGGACGAGACGTGTGACACCGGGGCCACGATGAAGCTCGCCCTCGCCGCCGTGCGCGACTTGCAGCCCGCGGCCGTGAAGACGGCGGTCTCGTTCCGCACCGGCGAGTTCAAGCCGGACTTCTACGCGCTCGAGACCGGCAACTTCATCATCCTCCCCTGGGACCGCGAGGTCATCATCGACGGGGAGATCGTCATGCGGCCCGACTACGCCCAGAAGCTGAAGGAACTCGGGGGTTGATCGACCGCCTCACCGCCGCGCTGGGCCGGTCCCGCGCCGACTACACCGAAATCCGCGTCGAACGCACCTGGAGCACGGCCGTCACCTTTCGCGGCCGGCGGCTCGAGTCCGCCACCGCGAGCGAGGACCAGGGCGGGTTCGTGCGCGTCCTGAACCGCGCGGCGGGCTGGGGCGTGGCGTCCTTCACGTCGCTCGACCGGCTCGACGCGATGGTCGCCCGCGCCCACGAGCTGTCGCGCGCCGTCCGCGTGGACCCGCCGATCCGCCTCGCCGACGTCGCGCCCCACCGGGCCGAGGCGATGCTCGACCTGGACGGCGACGTGCGCGGCGTCTCCCTCGCCGAGAAGAAGCGGCTGCTCGAGGCCTACAACGGGGCGATGCTCGCCGTGAGCGACCGCATCGTGGACACCCTCGCCACGTACCGCGACGAGGTGAGCGAGTACTGGTTCGTGAACTCCGACGGCACGATCCTGCACGAGCTGCGGCCGGAGGTGACGCTCTCCGGCACGGCCGTCGCGCGTCGCGACGGCACGATCGAGAAGGGGCTCGAGTCGGTCGGGCTGCGCCGCGGCTGGAACTCGGTGCAGGACGGGCTCGCAGGCTTCCGCACGGCGGCCGAGCGGGCGGTGCAGCTGCTCGATGCGCCGATGGTGAAGGGGGGCACGTATCCCGTGATCCTCGACCCCGAGCTCGCCGGCGTGTTCATCCACGAGGCGTTCGGGCACCTCTCGGAAGCCGACTTCGTGTACGAGAATCCGCAGGCGCGCGCCATGATGACCCTGGGGCGGCGGTTCGGGAAGCCGGTGCTGCATGTGGGCGACAACGGCGCGGCACCGGGCCTGCGCGGCACGCTGCCGTTCGACGACGAGGGAACGCCCACCCAGGACACGCCGCTGATCACGGCGGGCGTCCTCGTCGGCCGGCTGCACTCCCGCGAGACCGCGGCCACGATGGACGAGCGGCCCACCGGCAACGCCCGCGCCGTCTCGTTCCGGCACGCGCCCATCGTCCGGATGACGAACACGTACATCGGAAACGGCCGGGGCACGTTCGAGGATCTGATCCGGGACGTCAAGCTCGGGGTGTACGCCTGCAGTGCGTTCGGGGGCCAGACCCTGCTCGAGAACTTTTCGTTCACCGCGGCCTACGGTCAGATGATCCGCGACGGTCACGTGGCCGAGCTGATCAAGGATGTGGTGCTGGCGGGCAATCTCTTCCAGACCCTGGACCGCATCGACCACATCGCGGGCGATTTCCGCTGGAACCAGATGGGCGGCGGCTGCGGCAAGGGCGGGCAGTATCCCCTCGCGGTCACGGAAGGCGCGCCGCATGTGCGCATCGAGGAGGCGCTGGTCGGGGGCGACGTGCCCGCGTGATCGATCGGCTGCTCGAGCAGGCGCGGCGCCACGCCGACGGCGGCGCCGACGCGCTGTGGCGCCGCGTGGAGCGCACCTCGGTCGCGTTCGAATGGGGGCGCCTCAAGTCGGCCGGAGTCACCGAGGAGACCGGGGTGAACCTCCGGGTGCGACATGGCGGCCGCGTCGGCGTCGCCGGCACGACGGCCGCCGACGCGTCACTCGCCGATCTCGTCGCCCGCGCCCTCGCCTCGGCCGCCTTGGGCGAAGCCGTCGACCTGCCATTTCCGCCCCGCGCCCCACTGCCGCCCGTCCCCACGTACTTCGACCGCGCCGGGGAGGCTTCCCTCGATCACCTGATCCAGATGGGCCGGGGCCTGCTCGACCGGCTGGCGCGCGAGGGCTGTCGCGTCAACGTCGCGCTCGAGCGCGAAACGGCCGAGACTCGGGTCGCGAACAGCGCCGGCGCGGCGGGGAGCTACCGGTCCACCGTGATCGCGGTGAGCGCCGACGTGTGGCGCATCGCTGGCGACGACGTGCTGGTGCTGGGCGACGCGTTCGACGGCGCGGACCTGCCGTCCGACGCCGCGCTGCACGCGATCGCGGCGTCGATCAACACGCGGCTCGACCGCGCGCTCACCGTCGTGGCGCCGCCCGAGGGCGCCCTCCCCGTCGTCTGCACGCCCGCCGGGCTGGCGGCGCTGCTCTTGCCCGTGACCCAGGCGCTGTCCGGCAAGGCCGTGCTCCAGGGCATCTCCCCCCTCGCCGGGAAGGTGGGGCAGGGCGGGGTGTTCGACGCGGCGTTTTCGCTCAGCGACGACGCGACCTGCGTCGGTCGCCCCGCCTCGCGTCCCATCGACGACGAGTGCGTACCGTCGCGGGTCACGCGCCTCGTCGAGCGCGGCGTGGTGCAACGGTTCATCTACGACCTCGAGACCGCGGCGCGCGCCAAGGCGCAGAGCACCGGGCACGGGCAGCGCGGCATCTTCGGGAAGCCGGTGCCGGGATACACGAACGTCGTCCTGGGACCGACACCCGATGGTGTAGGGGCACGGCATGCCGTGCCCCTACAATTGGGCGGGGGACTGCTGGCCAACATCCGGGACGGCCTGTTGGTGGACGAGCTGATCGGCGTGGGGCAGGGCAACGTGATCGGCGGGGCGTTCAGCCACCCCGTGGCCCTCGCCTACCGCGTCGACCGGGGCGAGATCACCGGTCGCGTAAAGGACGCGGCGGTCGCGGGGAACGTGTACGAGCTGTGGAAGCGGGTCGGCGGGTTCGGGAACGACGCCCGTTGGACGGGATCGCGCTACGCGCCGTCGGTGCTGCTGGAAGGAGTAAGTGTCGCTCGCAGGTGAGTCGCGAACATGTCGAAGGCTGAGGAGGTGGGGAAGATGCTTTCAGGGCTGTTCCGCAATCTGAAGGAACGCTACAGGCGCTCTAACACCTAACCCCTATCACCTAACACCTCGTCGTACGTCCGCCCCTGCGTCATCTGCTCGTAGACGACATTGAGCGTGTCGGGAGAGGCCGACAAAAAGCGGCACCGCTCGTCATTGCGCGAGCGGCACTCGACCTCCATGACCGCGACCGGCTCGCCGGACAAGCGTCCGAGGAAGTCCGACAGCATCCCCGACGAAAAGTAGCACATCGGGATGTCCGCGCTCCCGGGATCGGCCTCGACCCAGTCGGTCGAGTCCACCACGAGCGCCGCGTTGCCGAGCGGCGCGACCGACACCGCGCCCCACCCGATGGCCAGGAAGAACGCCGACAACACGTCGTTCATCTGGGCCGCGTCGACCTCGTCGGGGCGCGCGACGCCGAGCTGGCCGGGGAGCCAGGCGCAGAAAGCCTGGAACACGCCTTGCCCGGCGGCGAAGCCCGCCTCCTGCAGGATCGCGATCGCGTGATCGGCCGCGTCGCGCAGCAGGCTCGCATGGAGCTGGCGTAAAGCGCCGCGACCGACGGTGAGGCCGTCGGTCGCGGGAGAGAACGGAGTGGCGAGGGGGGCGGTCATTTGAGACGCCAACTTAGGGTTTGGCGCGTGCGCGGCGCAAGAGTTGGGCCTCGTCGATGATCTGGATGCCGAGCGCTTTCGCCTTCTCGAGCTTCGAGCCCGCGTCGGCACCCACGACGACGGCGGTCGTCTTCTTCGACACGCTGTCGGTGACGGCGCCGCCCGCGGACTCGATCAGCTCCGTCGCCCTGGCGCGGGACAGCGAAGGCAGCGTCCCCGTGACGACGTAGGTTTGCCCCGCGAGCGGCCCCTTGCCTTCCGCCGCCACCGGCTCCGTGAAGGTGAGCCCGAGCTTCTCGAGCCGCTCGAGCAGCTTGCGGTTCTTGGCCTCGTCGAAGAACCCCGCGACCGCCTCGGCGATCGCCGGTCCGATGCCTCGGACCTCGCTGATCTGCTCGACCGAGGCGTTGCGGAGCGCTTTCATCGTCCCGAAGTGGCGCGCCAGCAGCCGCGCGCCCTGGGCTCCCACGTGACGGATGCCCAGCGCGTACAGCAGGATGGAGAGCGGCTGCGCTTTCGACGCCTGGATGGCGTCGACCAGCTGCTGCGCCGACTTCTCCGCGAAGCCCTCGAGCGCGAGGAGCTGCAACGGCGTCAGCTCGTAGAGGTCGGCGAAGTCCTTGATGAGCTTGGCATCGAGCAGCGCGCGCACCCGCTCGTAGCCGAGCCCCCGGATGTCCATGGCGTTCCGCGACGCGAAGTGCACGATGCTCTCGAGCAACCGTCCCGGACAGGAGACGTTGGAGCAGTACGCCATCACTTCGTCCGTCGGGTACTCGACCTTGGCGTGGCAGACGGGGCAGCGCTCGGGGCGCTTGAACTTCCGCTCCTTGCCGGTGCGCCGCTCGCGGACGGGGCCGAGCACCTGCGGGATCACCTCCCCCGCCCGCGTGACCTCGACCCAGTCGCCCTCGCGGATGTCCTTCGCGTCGATCAAGTCGAAGTTGTGCAGCGTGACCGTGGAGACGGTCACGCCTCCGATCTCGACGGGCTCGAGGACGGCGTACGGGTTGAGCGACCCGGTGCGCCCCACGTTGATCTTGATCTCGAGGAGTTTGGTCACCCGCACTTCGGGCGCGAACTTGCGCGCCACGGCCCAGCGCGGCTCGCGGTCGCCCACGGTCCCGAGCTCGGCGTGGAGCCGGAGCGGGTTCACCTTCACCACCACGCCGTCGGCACCGTAGTCGAGTCCGGGGAGCTGGGGCTCGAGCGTGGCGATCTCCCGGTTGGCCGCTTCGAGCCCGGCGACCTGCGTGTGATGCGGCTCGACGGGGAACCCCCACGTCGCGAGCTGCTGCAGCAGCTCATGCTGCGTGTTCACCGGCAGCTTCTGGCCGGGCGCCTCGAGGTGGAAACAGAAGATCTGCAGCTTGCGGCTGCGGGTGACCTTGGGGTCGAGCTGGCGCAGGGCACCCGCGGCGGCGTTGCGGGGATTCGCGAACGGGGGCTCCCCCGCCCGCTCGCGCTCCTCGTTCAGCTTCACGAAACGCGACTTCGAGATATAGACCTCGCCGCGCACTTCCATCCGCCCGGGCCAGCCCTTGCCCCGGAGACGAAGGGGGATGTCCACCACCGTGCGCAGGTTGGCGGTGACGTCCTCCCCTTCGACGCCGTTGCCGCGCGTCGCGCCCGTCACGAGCACGCCGGCGTCGTAGGTGAGGCTCACCGCCGCGCCGTCGATCTTCACTTCGAGCGTGTAGCCGGCGGAGCGGACCTCGGGGAGGAGCCGGGCGTTGCGATCCTCCCACTCGGCGAGCTCCGCCTCGTTGAAGGCGTTGGCGAGCGACAGCATCGGCACCAGGTGGCGATGCTTGCGGAACTTCTCCGCCGGCGCGGCGCCGACGCGGTGAGAGGGACTGTCGGGCGTGCGGAGCTCGGGGTGCTTGGCCTCGAGCTCTTGCAGCTCGCGGAACAGGCGGTCGTACTCGGCGTCCGAGATCTCCGGATGGTCGAGCACGTAATACGCGTGGTTGGCGCGCTCGAGGAGCCGCCGCAGCTCGGCAGCCCGCGCGGCGGGACGCCCCCCCCGCCCCCCCCGGCCCCCCCCTCTCCCCCCCTTCACCGACCCTTGGCTTCTTCCTGAATCACGGCCATCGCGACGCCGACCAGGCGGTCGAGCTCTTCGGCGCTGGCCCGCGGCAACAGCCCCTCGGCCCACGCGCCCTCGCGCTCGCCGAAGGCGCCCAGCAGCCGCCGCAGAAACGAGAGCAACGCCACGCGCTCGAGCTCCATGCGGCGCATCGTCTCGCCGGTTTCCTGCTGGCGTTGGGCCAGGCGCTCGTAGCGGTGCGCGTTGCGCAGCGCTTGCGCGGTGAGCGCCGCCACCACCTGCACGAAGCGCACGTCCTCGTCGGAGAAGGTGGGCCCGTCGCGAAATGTCCGCAGGAAGATCGCGCCGATCGCCACGCCCCGCCACGTGATGGGAACCACCGTGATGGACTTCACCCGGCGGTTCAGCAGCTCGCCCTTCACGTGCTTCAGGCTGGGATCGCTCGTCGCGTCCGGGATGAAGACCGTCTCCCCCGTCTGCATCGCCCGCTTGAGCTCGGGGTAGCGCTCCAGGTCCACCATGTAGTTGCGGATCGTGGGATCCTCGTAGGAGGCGACCAGCCGCACCGAGGCGCCGCCGCGCTCCGCCAGGAAGATCGAGCACCGGTCCAGGCCGAACGCCTCCCCGAGCTTGCGCGCGATCGCCTGGAGGATGTCGATGAAGTGCAGCGACGTGGACACTTCCTTGAGGATCTCGATGACGGCGAGGAGATGCTTCCGCTCGCGCTCGAGCTCGACCACGCGCGCCGCCAGGCGTTCCGCGTCGGCGGCGGTGGGAGCGGCGGTGGGGGGGGGAGTCATGGCATAGTTTGCGTACCCGGCGGAGGCGGCGTCAAGTTGCCGCATCACATCGCGCGCGGTAGCTTCGGTGCCCATGCGATCGCTCCTGCTGCTCGTCGTCGTCGGCGCGCTCGTCGTCGTCGGCGCGCTCGGCGGCACCGCGGCGGCGCAGGGACGCGCGGACGCGGATCGCGCGCCGCTCGGCGCGTGGACGCCCGTGCCCGAGCTCCCCGGCATGGGGCGCGCCGTCGACACCGCCGCGGTCGCCGCGCGGCGCCGCGCCCTGCTCGCCCGACTCGGCCGCGGCGTGGTGCTGATCCCCGCGGCGCACGAGCGCCAGCTCGAGCGCGACTACATCCAGGACAACGACTTCCGGCAGAACAACACGTTCTTCTATTTCACCGAGCTCGAGACGCAGGACGCCTGGCTCCTGATGGTCGCGGGCGGCGACGCGGGCGGCGAGACCGTGCTGTTCCTGCCGCCCCGCAATCCGTCGCAGGAGCGCTGGACCGGCCTCCGGCTCGCTCCCGACAGCGTCGCGGCCCGCCTGTCCGGCATCCGGCGCGTGCTCCCGACGGACTCGCTCGACCGCGCGCTGCGGAGCGCGCTGTTCCGCGCGCCGGGACCGGTCTACGTGCCGCTCGACGCCACGACCCGCGACGAGAAGCGCGTCGCGGACCTGGTGTTCGACGGGCGCGACGTGCGGAACCTCCGCCCCGTGGCCGACTCGCTCCGCCTCGTGAAGGATGCCGACGAGCTCGCCCGGCTCCGCACCGCGGTCGACATCTCCGGGCTGGGCCACATCGCCGCGATGCAGGCCGCGCGCCCGGGGATGTGGGAGTACGAGATCGAGGCGGTCGCCGAGGCGGCGTTCCGCCGCAACGGCGCCGACCGCGTCGGCTACCCCTCGATCGTGGGGAGCGGGCCGAACAGCACCACGCTCCACTACGACGTGAGCCGGCGCCAGACCAAGGACGGCGACCTCGTGGTCCTGGACGCCGGCGCCGAGTGGGGACAGTACACGGCGGACGTGACGCGGACCTTCCCGGTGAACGGCCGCTTCACCCCGCGTCAGAAGGCGATCTACGACCTCGTGCTGGCGACCCAACGCGCGGCGTTTGACTCGACCCGCCCCGGGGCGACCATCGGCCAGCTGAACCGCGTGGCCCGGGACTACATGCGCGCCCACTCCGGTACGTTGTGCGGGGACCAGACATGCGACGCCTATTTCATCCACGGGCTGTCGCACTGGCTCGGCATGGACGTGCACGACGTGGGCGACTACAGCACGCCGTTGAAACCCGGGGTGGTGCTGACGATCGAGCCGGGGATCTACCTGACGCAGGAGAACCTGGGCGTGCGCATCGAAGATGACGTCCTGGTCACGGCGACCGGCGCCGAGTGGCTCTCCGGTCGGGCGCCCAAGACCACCGACGAGATCGAGCGCCTGATGCGGGCGCGGCGCTAGCTCTCGTCCTTCTCGCCCTTGATGTCCTCGAGAACCTGCCTCGCTTCCTTCTTGTACTCGGGGTCGAGCACGTCCCCGATCGGCAGCGTGGCGAGCGCGGTGAACTGCTCGCGCGCCTTCGAATACTTGCCGAGATCCACGTACACCTCGCCCAGCTCGAGGCGGTGGAAGATGTTGCGCGGCTTCAGGGCCACGGCCTTCTCGAGGTATCGCTGGGCGTCGTCCCAGTTGCCCTTGCTCAGGAAGCCGCCCCCGAACAGGATGGCGGCGGCCTTGCGCTCGATCCACGACAGGCGCTTGACCTCGGCATGCCACGCCCCCATCAGGTGGTAGGCGCCGTCGTGCGTCGAGTCGAGCTCGATCGCCTTCATCCCTTCGTCGTAGATGATCCGCGCGAAGCGCACGCGCTCGCCCCCGCCCTTGGTGCGCGACAGGCGGCCCAGCGCCTGCCCTATCGTGAAGTGGCCGTCGGCCCCGTTCGGGTTCACCCGCACCGCGGCCTCGCCGTACGCGCGGGCCTCGCTGTACAGGCTGTCCCGCCGACGCTTGGAGGAGTCGTCCTTGCCCTCGATCTGCTTCGCAATGTCCACCAGCTCGCGACCCGCCTTCCAGCGCGCCTGGTAGTTGGTCGAGTCGATGGCGAGCGCGGCGCGGTAGTGCTGCAGCGCTTGCGCCGGCGCGAGCGCCGCGTGGGCGCTGTCCCCGAGCGCGAGGTGCTCGGCCACGCTCAGCTGCGTTTGACCGCCGAGCGCGGCGGGAAGCAGAACGGATGCGAGCACGAGGGGCGTGACGCCGCGCATCAAGGGCTCCAGAGGAGGGGTGCTCGGTAATGTTGGTCGTGCCGCTCATCGAGCGCAAGCGCGACGGCGGCGCCCTGACCCCGGAGGAGTGGTCCGCGCTCGTCGCCGCTTATACCGCGGGCCGCGTCCCCGACTACCAGATGGCGGCGCTGCTGATGGCGGTGCTGCTGCGCGGCCTCGAGCGTCACGAGCTCGCCGCCCTCACCGACGCGATGCTCGCCTCGGGCCAGCGGCTGTCGTTCGATTCCTGGGCCACGCCGCGCGTGGACAAGCACTCGACCGGGGGCGTCGGCGACAAGGTCTCCCTCGTGCTCGCGCCGCTCGTCGCGGCCTGCGGCGTGGCGGTGCCGATGATGTCCGGCCGGGGGCTCGGTCACACCGGCGGCACGCTCGACAAGCTCGAGGCGATCCCGGGCTTTCGTACCGGCCTCTCCCTCGCCGAGACGCGGGCGCAGGTGATGAAGATCGGGTGCGCGATGATCGGCCAGACGCCCGAGATCGCGCCCGCCGACGGCCGCATCTACGCGCTGCGCGACGTCACGGGCACCGTCGAGGCGATCCCGCTCATCTCGGCGAGCATCATGTCGAAGAAGCTGGCGGAAGGACTGAACGCACTCGTGCTCGACGTGAAACGCGGCAGCGGGGCGTTCCTGCCGGCGCTCGAGCAGAGCCTCGAGCTCGCCCGCACGATGATCGCGCTGGGCGAGGACCGCGGCTGCCCCACCGTGGCGCTCGTCACCGCGATGGACCGCCCGCTCGGGCGGGCCTGCGGCAACGCCCTCGAGACCGAAGAAGCCATCCTCGCCCTGCGCGGCGAGGGACCCGAGGACTTGATGGAGGTGACCTACGCGCTCGGCGTCGAGATGCTGCTCGCCGCCGGGATCGAGAAGACGTCCAAGCAAGCGCGCAAGCGGCTCGAGACCGCCCTCGCCTCGGGGCTGGCCGCCGAGAAGTTCGAGCAGGTGATCGAGGCACAGGGGGGCAACCCGCAGGCCGTGGAGGACCCGTCGGTGCTGCCGCAGGCCCAGGAGGTCGAGGTGTACAACGCCCCGCGTACCGGCGTGGTCACCCGGGTCGAGCCCCGCCTCATCGGTCGCGCGATCGTCGCGATGGGCGGCGGCCGCCGCAAGGTCGAGGACCCGGTGGATCCCACGGTCGGGTTCGTGATCACGGTGAAGCCGGGTGACAAGGTGCTGGCGGGGGAGCCGATCGCGTCCGTGTTCGCGAAGGACGGCGGCGGCATGAGACTCGGGCTCGAGACGCTGGGGCAGGCGATCGTGATCGGCGACCGGCTCGAGGAAAAGCCGCTGCCGTTGATCTCCCATCGGGTGAGCAAAGATGGGATCGAAGAGCTGGTTCGGGAATCGCGAAAGGGGAAGCCCGCTTCCCGTTCCTAGACGTCGAGGTTCCGCACGAACTTCGCGTTGTCCTCGATGAACTTCCGCCGCGGCTCCACCTCGTCCCCCATCAGCGTCTCGAACAGGTCGGACGCCTCCACCGCGTCTTCCATGGTCACCTTGAGCAGCGTGCGGCGCGCCGGATCCATCGTCGTGTCGCGCAACTGGTCCGGGTTCATCTCCCCCAGGCCCTTGTAGCGCTGGATCATGGTGTTGCCGTGCGCCGCCTCGCCGTTCGACAGCCGCTTCACGTAGGCGTCGCGCTCCTTCTCGTCGTAGGCGTAGTACTCTTCCTTCCCCTTCGCCACGCGGTACAGCGGGGGTTGCGCGATGTAGATGTACCCGGCGTCGATCAGGTCCTTCATCTCCTTGTAGAAGAACGTGAGCAGCAGCGTGCGGATGTGCGCGCCGTCCACGTCGGCGTCCGTCATGATGATGATCTTGTGATAGCGCGCGTCCTCGAGGTTGAAATCCTCGCGCACTCCCGTGCCGATCGCCGTGATGATCGTCCGGATCTCCTCGTTGGACAGCACCTTGTCGATGCGCGCCTTCTGGACGTTCAAGATCTTGCCGCGCAGCGGCAGGATCGCCTGGAAGCTGCGATCGCGTCCCTGCTTGGCGGAGCCGCCCGCCGAGTCGCCCTCGACCAGGTACAGCTCGGTCAACTTCGGGTCGCTCACGGTGCAGTCGGCGAGCTTCCCCGGCAGCAGGCCGCCCTCGAGCCCGCTCTTCTTACGTACCAGCTCGCGCGCCTTGCGGGCCGCCTCGCGGGCGCGCGCGGCGCTGAGCGCCTTCGCGATGATGATGCGCGCCACGCTCGGGTTCTTGTCGAAGAACGCGCCGAGCGCGTCGTTGACTACGCTCTTGACGATGCCCTCGACCTCGGAATTGCCCAGCTTGGTCTTGGTCTGGCCCTCGAACTGGGGGTTCTTCACCTTCACGTGCAGGATGCAGTTCAGCCCCTCGCGCACGTCGTCGCCCGAGAAGGTGAAGTCCTCCTTCTTGAGCGCCCCGTCCTTTTTCGCCCACTCGTTGATCGTGCGCGTGAGGGCCGACTTGAAGCCGGTGAGGTGCGTCCCGCCTTCGTGCGTGTTGATGTTGTTGACGAACGTGAAGGTGTTCTCGCTGTACTGGTCGTCGTACTGGACGGCGCCCTCGATCTCGACGCCGTCGCGCGTGGCCTCGAAGGTGATGGGCTTGGGATGCAGCGTCTTGCGGCTGCCGATGAGCCACTTCACGAACTCGGCGAGCCCGCCCTTGTAGTAGAACGTCTCTTCCCGGCGCTGACCCTTGCGCTCGTCCTTGAGCGTGATGGTCAGCCCCTTGTTGAGGAAGGCCAGCTCCCGCAGCCGGTTCGCGATCGTGGCGTAGTCGAACCGCGTCTCGGTGAAGATCGTGGTGTCGGGCCTGAACCACACCGTGGTGCCCGTGCCCTTCGCCTTCCCCGTGACCTCGAGTTTCTTCGTCGTGTCGCCGCGCTCGAACGCCATGTGGTGACGCTCGCCGTCGCGGTCCACCCACACCTCGAGCTTCTCGGACAGGGCGTTCACCACCGACACGCCGACGCCGTGCAGCCCGCCCGACACCTTGTAGGTGCTCTTGTCGAATTTGCCGCCGGCGTGCAGCACGGTGAGGGCCACCTCGACGCCGGGCTTCTTCTCGGTCTTGTGGATGTCGACCGGGATGCCGCGGCCGTTATCGACCACGGTGACGGAGTTGTCCTCGTGAATGGTGACGTCGATCCGCGTGCTGTAGCCCGCCAGCGCCTCGTCCACGGAATTATCCACGACTTCGTACACGAGGTGGTGGAGTCCGCGGCCCGACACCGACCCGATGTACATCGCCGGGCGGCGCCGCACCGCTTCCAGGCCCTTCAGGACCTGAATCGCATCGGCCTGATAGCCGCCCTTGCCTTTATCCTTCGCGGCTCGGGGTTTTGCTTTCGCCATAGCGCTCTAGGTTAAGAGAAGCCAGCGTATCGTCTTGATCCGTCCGGCGCCGCGGCCGGCGTTGAGCGCGGCCATGATCTGCGGCGCCATGAGTTGCAGCTCGGTCATCCACGCGCTGGTCGCGACGCGCACGAACAGCGTCCCGTCGGGGGTCACGCTCTCGGGAGCCGTCACCGCCGCGATCTGCGGGCCGACGAGCACCGGCCAATCGGGAATGACCTGCGCCTGGGCGAGGCGCCGTCCCAGCCCGCTGCGGGCGAGATAGCTCCGCAGGGCTTCCCCGACGGCCTGCGGTTGTCCGCGGCCCGGCTTCCGCTCGGCCATCCGCCCCCCTGATACGAAAAGGCGCCACGGGGCGTCCCGTGGCGCGGCGCGGGAGCCCCGCGCGAGCCTCTCAGACAACCCCCCCAAAATACCCTGAAGTTATTGTCAGGGCAAGACTTACTAAGTCGTTGGGCTCACGGAGCAACGACCGTCACAAAGGTGTCCAGCCGGCTCCGGAAGCCGACCACGTCACGGGCTTCGAGCACCACCGGAACCTGGGTACTGGGGGTGAGTCCTGAGCGGACGCCGAAGCGGAACGGACGCTCGAACACCGTCTCGAACAGCCCGTCGACGCCCACCCGCGTCGTGTCTACTTGGAGCCAGATGGAGTCCAGACCGTCCGGGTCCGCGGCGGACACACTTCCGGTCACGCTGTCGTGCGGTCCCGCGTGGATCGTGGTGGAGTCGATCACGATCGCGAGCACCGGCGGGGCGGGGCGCGGCCGCTCGGACAGACAACCGATCGCAAGTCCCAGGCCGCAAGCCGCCACGAGCAGCCGCGTCACCGGCCCTCGAACTTGGGCGCGCGCTTCTCCAGAAACGCCGTCAACCCCTCCTTCATGTCTCGGGTCGCCGCCAGCAGCCCGAAGTGGTTCGCCTCGAGCAGCAGACCCTCGTCGAGCGTCATCTCGAGCCCGCGGTCCACGGCTTCCAGCGCGAGGCGCACGGCGAGCGGACCCATGCCGAGGATACCCCGGACCATCCTTTCCGCCTCCGCGAGCAGCTCGGGTGCGGGCACGACTTTGTTGACGAGCCCGATGCGGTGGGCCTCGCGCGCGTCGATCGTCTCGCCGGTGAGGATGAGCTGTAGCGCGTTGCCTTTGCCGACGAGCCGCGGCAGCCGTTGCGTGCCGCCGTAGCCGGGGGCGATCCCCAGCTTCACCTCGGGCTGGCCGAACTTGGCGGTTTCGCTCGCGAGGCGGAGATGGCATGCCAGCGCGAGCTCGCACCCGCCGCCCAGCGCGTAGCCGTTGATCGCGGCGACCACCGGCTTGCCGCACGTCTCGAAGCGCCGCAGCATGGCCTGGCCGCGGAGCGCGCGTGCCTTGCCGTCGAACGGGCCCTGCTTCGCGAGGTCGGCGATGTCCGCGCCTGCCACGAACGCCTTCTGGCCGGCGCCGGTGAGGATCGCTCCCCTGATGGCGGGCTCGCTCGCCACCCGTTCCGCGGCGTCGGCGAGCTCGTCGACGACCTGGTCGTTCAGGGCGTTCAGCTTGTCGGGGCGGTTGATCGTGATGAACGCGATGGCGTCCCGCACCTCGAAGAGGAGAGTTTCGTAGCTCATGGGACAATGCTAATTGCGGATTGTGGATTGCGGAATGCGGATTCGAGGGGGGGAGGTCGATTCCGCAATCCGCAATCCGCAATCCGCATTAGTTTCTTGCCCATGAGCGTCCAAGCCATCGCCTGGAGTCCCTCCGGCGCCGTGCGCATCATCGATCAACGCGCGCTCCCCGAGGCGCGGATCGAGCGGGACTTGGAGAGTGCGGAGGCCGTAGCGGACGCCATCCGCACGTTGCAGGTGCGGGGCGCCCCCTTGATCGGCATCGCGGCGGCGATGGGGCTCGTGGCCGCGACGCGCGGGCAGCGGGGGGCGTCGCGAGAGCAGTTCCTGGCGCGGCTCGCCCAGCTCGCGCCCTTGCTCGCGGCCACCCGCCCGACGGCGGTGAACCTGCGGTGGGCACTCGATCGCATGGCGCGCGCAGCGGCCGCGACGCCGGGAGGGGGCGCTGCCCTGTGGGAGCGGCTCCAGGCCGAGGCGACGGCGATCTGGGAGGAGGACCGGGCCATGTGCCGCCGCATCGGCGAGGCGGGCCTGCCGCTCGTGCCGGACGGAGCCACCGTGCTCACCCACTGCAACGCGGGCGCCCTCGCGACGGGCGGGATCGGCACGGCGCTCGCGCCCATCTATCTCGCCCATGATGCCGGCCGGCGGGTGCATGTGCTCGTGGACGAGACGCGGCCGGTGCTGCAGGGCGCGCGGCTCACCGCCTGGGAGCTGACGCACGCCGGCGTCCCGTGCACCGTCATTGCGGACAGCGCCGCGGGCGCGCTGATGCGCCAGGCGCAGGTGGACCTCGTGCTGGTGGGCGCGGACCGGATCGCGGCGAACGGCGACTTCGCGAACAAGATCGGCACCTACGCCCTGGCCGTGCTCGCCCGGCACCACGGCGTGCCCTTCTACTGCGCCGCGCCGTCCTCGACCATCGATCCCGCGCTCGCGGACGGCGACGGGATTCCCATCGAGCAACGGGCCCCCGAGGAAGTGAAGACCGTGGCGGGCCGTCCGGTCGCCCCCGCCGCCGCCGCCGCGCTGAACCCCGCCTTCGACGTCACGCCGGCGCGCTACGTGACCGGGTATCTCACCGACCGCGGGCTCAGGAAGCCTCCCTTTGCCGACGGAGGGGGCGGGGAGGGGGACCGAGCGTGACGGCCGTCCTCGCCCTCGATCAGGGGACGACCGGCTCCCACGCCCTGGTAGTGGGCCGGGACGGCCGCCTGTTGGGGCGCGGCTATCGCGAGTTCACGCAGCACTTCCCTCGTCCGGGTGAGGTGGAGCACGACGCCGAGGAGATCTTCCGGGTCACGGTCGAGGCGGCGCGCGAGGCGATCCGGCAGGCGCGCGTGGTGCCGGAAGGGCTCGGCATCACGAACCAACGCGAGACCGTATGCGTGTGGGAGCGGGACACCGGCCGGCCGCTCCATCGGGCCATCGTGTGGCAGGACCGGCGCACCGCCGCGCGCTGCGCCCAGCTCGCGAAGCAGCGCCGGGCCGCCGTCATCCGCGCGCGCACGGGGCTGGTGCTCGATCCGTATTTCTCCGCCACGAAGATCGAGTGGCTGCTCGGTCACGTGCCCGGCCTCGAGCGGCGCATGGTCTCGGGCGAGGCGGTGTTCGGCACGATCGACGCCTGGCTCCTGTTCCGGCTCACCAACGGCAAGAGTTATGCGACCGACCACACGAACGCGTCGCGCACCATGCTGTACAATCTCGAGACGCGGAGCTGGGATCCCGACCTGCTGCGGCTGTTCGGCGTCCGCGCCGAGGCGCTGCCCGAGATCCGCACGTCGAGCGGTCAGTTCGGCGTGTGCGAGGGCGAGCACCTGGGCGCGGAGCTCCCCGTCGCAGGGATGGCCGGCGACCAGCAGGCGGCCCTGTTCGGGCAGGGCTGCGTGGAGCCGGGACAGGCGAAGAACACCTACGGCACGGGCGCCTTCCTGCTGTTGAACACGGGGCGGCGGCGCCCGCGGTCGACCCGCGGGCTGCTGACCACGATCGCCTGCGGGCCCCGCGGCGAGCCGGTGTACGCGCTCGAGGGGAGCGTCTTCATCGCGGGCGCGGCGATCCAGTGGCTGCGCGACGGGCTGAAGCTGATCGATCACGCCGCCGAAACCGAGCACTTGGCGCTCGACGTCCCCGACACGGGCGGCGTGTATTTCGTGCCCGCGTTCGTCGGACTGGGCGCACCCCACTGGGAGGCGAACGCACGCGGCACGATCGTGGGCCTCACGCGCGGCACGACCCGGGCGCATCTCGCCCGCGCGGCCCTCGAGGCCATGGCCTTCAGCACCAAGGACGTGCTGGACGCGATGACGGCGGACGCGAGGCTGCGACTCCACGCGCTTCAGGTGGACGGCGGCGCGGCCGCGAACGACTGGCTGATGCAGTTCCAGGCCGACCTGCTCGGTGTCCCCGTGGCGCGGCCCGACGTGATCGAGACGACGGCGCTCGGCGCGGCGGCGCTCGCGGGACTGACGCTCGGCGTGTGGACGGGGCCGGAGCAGTTCCTCGCGGGTCGCCGCTACAAGCGCTTTGTGCCGCGTGAGGGAGCGCGCGCCGTACGCGCTCGCGCGGCCGAGTGGCGGCGCGCGGTGGATGCCGCACTGTACTGGGCCGCCGCCGCCGGTCGCGCCCGCCGATGAGCCACCGCACGATCATCGCCGTCGTCGGCGGCAGCACCTGCACCTCGGAGGAAGCCGAGTGGGCGACCGCCGTGGGTCGCCTCATCGCCAAAGGCGGCGCCGTCCTGCTGTGCGGCGGTCTCGGTGGCGTGATGGAGGCGGCCGCCCGGGGGGCGCAGCAGGCCGGCGGGCTGACCTTGGGCCTGCTCCCGGGAAGCGATCCCGCCCAGGCGAACCCGCACATCGACGTCGCGCTCGCCACCGGGATGGGCGAGATGCGGAACGCGCTGCTCGTGCGCGTGGCCGGCGCCGTGATCGCGATCGGCGGCGGCTGGGGCACCCTGTCCGAGATCGCGCTCGCCCAGCGGATCGAGACCCCGGTGGTCGGCCTGCACGACGCCTTCACGTCCGCGGTCGATATTCCCCGGGTGGAGCGCCCGGAGGAGGCGGTGCGCTGGGCGCTGGAGCAGGCGGAGCGCCGGGAGGTATAATTCGGCATGAACGCGGGCACCAAGTTCGCCATCGGCGCCGTGCTCATCGTCGGCTCGGTGGGCTACCTCATGGCATCCGGCGTGAAGCAGACCGGCCAGTATTACTTCACGCCAAGCGAGCTGTCGCAAAAGATCGCGGTCGACCGTTCCTTTTATAACGTCGGGATGAAGGTCGGCGCCCGGGTGGTCCCGGGCAGCGTGACGCGGGATCTGGCGACCAAGACGCTGCGCTTCCAGGTGACCGACGGCACCGTGCGGTATCCCGTCGAGTTCCACGGCCTGCCCCCGGACACGTTCAACGACTCGGTCGAGGTCGTCGTCGAAGGCCGGCTCCATCCGGACGGCGTCATCTACGCAACGGACGTGCTCGCGAAGTGCGGCTCGCGTTACGAAGCGGTTCCCAAAGCGTAGATGACGGTCCTCGGCAACCTCGTCCTCTGGCTCGCCTTCCTGGTCGGCGTGTGGGGCGCGCTGGCCGGACTGGTAGGCGGGCTCCGGGCGCGGCCGGACCTGCAGCAGAGCGCCCGGCACGCGGTGTTCGTGATGTGCGGCGCCCTCCTCGTGGCCGTGTTCTCGCTCGAGGTGGCGCTGTTCCGCCACGACTTCAACGTCGAGTACGTCGCCGCCTACACCAGCCGTAATCTCCCGATCTTCTACACCTGGTCGGCGCTGTACGCGGGCCAGAAGGGCAGCCTCCTCTTCTGGGCCACGGTGCTGTCGGTGTTCGGGTCGCTGGCGCTGGTGCTCACCCCGCGCCGCCAGCGCGAGCTCCTGCCCTACGTGGCTGCGGTGGTCTCGCTCGTCGCCGCGTTCTTCATCTCCGTGATGCTGTTCGGCGGGGCAAACCCCTTCCGGCGGCTCCCCTACACGCCGGTGGACGGGAGCGGCCTGAACCCGCAGCTCCAGAACCCCGGGATGGTGTTCCACCCGCCGATGTTGTACCTCGGCTACATCTCCATCACCATCCCGTTCGCGTTCGCGATGGCGGCGCTGCTCTCGAAGCGGCTCGACACGGACTGGCTGGTCGCGATCAGGAAGTGGACGCTGTTGTCGTGGCTGTTCCTGTCGATCGGGATCTGCCTCGGGATGTGGTGGGCCTACGTGGAGCTGGGTTGGGGCGGCTACTGGGCGTGGGACCCGGTGGAGAACGCGTCTCTCCTGCCGTGGCTCACGATGACGGCGTTCCTCCACTCCGTGATGATCCAGGAGAAGCGGGGGATGCTGAAGAAGTGGAACCTGGCGCTCATCATCGGGTCGTGGCTGCTGTCGATTTTCGGGACGTTCATCACGCGCTCCGGGGTGATCTCGAGCGTGCACTCGTTCACTCAGTCGAACGTCGGCTACTTCTTCCTGTTCTTCCTGCTCGTGGCGGGAACGGCGAGCTTCACGCTGTACGCGACCCGGCTGCCGCTGCTCACCGCCGAGGCGCGGCTCGAGTCGATGGTGAGCCGCGAGGCGAGCTTCCTGTTCAATAACCTGCTGTTCGTGGGGATCGCGTTCTCGGTGTTGTGGGGCACGCTGTTCCCGATCCTGTCGGAGCTGGTGCAGGGGACCAAGGTGACCGTGGGGCCGCCGTTCTTCAACCAGGTGAACATCCCGCTCGGCCTGGCGTTGCTCGGGCTCACCGGCATCGGCCCCCTGATCGCGTGGCGCCGCGCGTCGCTGCCGAACCTGCAGCGCCAGTTCGCCGTTCCGGTGACCGTGGGCGTGTTCACGGTCCTCGTCCTGCTCGTGGCGGGGATGCGCGACGGCTACGCCCTCGTCGCGATCGGGCTCGGCGGCTTCGTGGCCGCCACGATCGCGCAGGAGTTCGCGCGCGGCACCAGCGCGCGCCACCGCCAGTACGGCGAGCCGTACCTCCTGGCGTTGGGCCGCCTCATCGCGCGCAACCGGCGGCGCTACGGCGGTTACGTCGTGCATACCGGCATCGTGATGCTGTTCGTCGCCTTCAGCGGGATGGCCTTCAAGACCGAGACCGAGGCGACGCTCCGGCCGGGCGAGTCGGTATCGCTGCGCAGTCCCTACGGCTCCACCTACACCTTCACTCACCTCGGCATCTCGCAGTACGACGCGCTGAACCGCCTCGTCACCGCGGCGGCGGTGGAGGTACGCCGCGACGGCAAGCGGATCGGGATGCTGAACCCTGAGAAGCGCCAGCACGTGGACTCGTTCGGCCGCCCGACGTTCCAGCCCTCCACCGAGCCCAGCATCATGAGCCTGCTGCGCGAAGATCTCTACGGCGTGCTGGGCGGCGTGGTCAACGGCACCGAGGAGGCGGTGTTCCGCTTCACGATCAACCCGCTCGTGTGGTGGGTGTGGTACGGCGGGATGATCGTCGCGCTCGGCGGCCTGGTCGTGATGTGGCCGGGCGGGGGGGGCTCCCCAGCCGCCAAACGGTCGCAAGCTGGATACTCGGTGCGCTTGGTGGCCGAGAAATGACGGCGGATAGGCGGATAGCCGGATGGGCGGATAGTGCCGCCCGGTCCCGCCGCGAGTTCCTCAGCGTGCTCGGTGCCGGGCTTCTATCCGCCTATCCGCCTATCCGGCTAACCGCGCAGTCTCCCGATTCCCTCCCCGGCACCGGTCCTTCCGGCCGCCTCTGGGATCCGTCCCGCGCGGGACGGCCGCTCCCCCCGGTGACGGCCCGGGACAACGACGCGGCGATTCAGGTGATCGAGAAACAGATCCACTGCACCTGCGGCTGCAACCTGGACGTGTACACCTGCCGCACGACGGACTTCACCTGCACGGTCAGCCCCGCGATGCACCGCGAGGTCTTGGCGCTCGCGGCGCAGGGAAAGACGGGGCCGGAGATCATCGACGCGTTCGTGCGCGAGCACGGCGTGGCGATCCTCATGGCGCCGCCCAAGCGCGGCTTCAATCTCGCGGGGTACTTCGTTCCCTCGCTGCTCATCCTCGTGGCCGGCGCCGTCCTCGCGCTTGTGCTGCGGCGCTGGTCGCGGGTCGCAGTCGTCGCGCCCGAGACGCCCGTTCCGGGCGTCGCCGCCTCACCGGAAGAGCTCGAGCGTCTGCGGCGCGAGCTCGACCGGCTCTCGCTCTGATCCTGCATGGCTGAGCTCATCGCGGGGATCCTGCTCGTCGCAGGGGCGCTGTATCTCGTCCTGAAGCCGGTGTTCCAGCCGCGGTTCGCAGAGGTGGGGAAGGGGGACGGAGGGAGCGTGGAAGGCGGTGAGGACCCCGACGATGATCTCTCGCCCGGCGCTGTGGCACTCCGGGCCCTAAAGGAGATCGAGTTCGACCGCGCAACCGGGAAGCTGTCCGACACGGATTACGACGCGCTCAAGGCTGAGTATACCGTCGCGGCCCTCGCAGCCCTGCGGACGGAGCACGGGAGCCGGGAGCCGGGAGCCGGGAGCAGGATGCGCACGGAAGCCACTGCTCCCGGCTCCCCGCTCCCTGCTCCCGCTTGCTCCACCCACGGCCCCCGTCCCGAGCCGGATGCCGTCTTCTGTTCCGAGTGTGGGCGGCGACTAGCGGCGGCGCCGGGCTTCTGCACCCGCTGCGGCGCCGCGCTCGAGCGCGACGCGCGGTACTGTCACTCCTGCGGCGCGCGGGTCGCGGCCTGACCTCACCCCGTTAACATCGTTTCTCCCGGGGCGTCTGTACCGCTCGACAGGCAGTTCGAATCCCTGCTCTCGAGAGGAGACGCTCAGCTATGCGCAACACGTTCCGACTCACCGCGGCCGGGGTGCTCGCCGCGGTCTTGGTGATGGCCTGCAATGACGGCGGTACGGCGCCGCTCTCCGACCAGGCCCAGGTCCTCGCGGCCGAGCAGGACCAGCTCGGCGCGATGGTCGACACCAGCTTCGGCGCTGCGGGCGCGGCACTCTCGGCAGACCCGGCCGGGGCGACCGCCACGACCGCCGACACGGCGCCCACCTTCTGGGGCCGGCTCCGCGTGGTCCCCGGCGGCCCGCGGCCGATCTACCATCGTGACGTGACGATTCAGGGCGACACCGCGAAGGTGGAGCACGACATCACCTTCGACGGCGTGTTCCTGGTGGATACGAGCGCCGACGGCATGTTCGACCCGACGGCGAAGCCGCTCGCCGATCAGATGGCGCAGCACGCCGTGCTGGTGCGCGATCGGTCGTTGCCGCGCGGCTGGCGCGTGATCGAGCTGTCACCGCAGGATTGGACGGTGGTCGATCCCAGCCGCCGGACCGTCGTGGTCACCGACGTGCAGGTGTACCGCAACGACACGCTGCTCGTCGAGGTGACCGATCCAACCGCGCTGCTCGACGTGACGAGCCGCATCCCGCGGTTCCACGTGGGCGACACGGTCAAGGTTGTGACCGCCGTGACGAACACGACCGGCGGCGGGTTCACGCCGCCCAGCTTCGTGTTCCTGCACGTGCGTCACGCGGACGCGCGCGGCACCAGCTGGCGCCGCGTGCCGATGGTCGACAACAGCGACGGGACGTACCAGCGCTCATGGATCGCGCGCCGTACCGGCGTCGATCGGTTCGTCGTGGACGCGCTCGATGCCGCCACGCTGCTGCTCGGCACCGTGGACAACTACCGGGCGAATGAGGTGGGGATTCCGTATCGCATCGAGTAGGCCGTAGGAACGCGGGGACGAGGGTGTCCCGAAGCGACTGCGTATTTTTGTCGCGGAGGGACACCCCCGTCCCGCGTTCGCGCCGCGCTCTTGATTTTCTCCACCGGTCTCTCTATCAGTGTGCGTCCTTCAACTGGGGAGCGGGGCGTGAGCAGGCTCACGGTACGGATTGCGATCGTGCTCGCCGGGTTGGCCGTCGTCGCGACCTCGGCCGAGGCGCAGCGGCGGATGCGGGGGGGGCGCGCGGTGCTGGTGGACCGCCCGTCCGTCGGCCCGCGGATCGGCTACGACTTCGACGCCGACCACCTGTTTCTCGGCGGCCAGTTCAACCTGCCGGTGGGGCGACGCTGGGCGCTCGTGCCCTCGGCCGAGTTCTATCCGGGCGCGACGGGCTCCCCGTATCGCGTGAACGCCGACCTCAAGTATCACCCGCCGACGGTGTACGGGTTTTTCTATCTAGGCGGTGGATTCGCCTACGTGCACGCGGCTGGCGAGGGCCACGGCGGCGGGAACGTGTTCGCGGGATGGGAAGGTCGCCGGGCGCGGCCGTTCAAGCCGTTCCTCGAGGGGAAGTTCGTCTTCTCCTATACGACCTCGTTCAACATCGAGGGGGGGATCAACTTCCCGCTGTAGCTAGAAGTCGAAGCTTTCCATCCGCTTGAGCCCCACCCAGAGCGGGACCGCCGTCGCCGCCGCGCACAGCAGGGCGGCGACGGCGAAGCACAGCACCATCCATCCGTTGACGACCACCGGCTGCCCCTCGTACACGGCGCGGACGTAGGTGTACACGGCCTGCCACAGCACGAAGATCACCGCCGCGAGCAGCGCGATGGTCGCCATCATGAACACGAGGCCGCCGAACGACGTCGGGATCTGCGCCGCATTCTCGGTCTCGAACTGCGGGTACAGCGCCCCGAACCCCAGCGCCATCGCGGAGATCGCGAACGTGAGCCCGCAGATGGTGACGAGGCCCACCAGCATCATGAAGGGGCGCACCTGGAGCAGCACGTTGGTGACGCCGGTGAGGAGCAACGCCAGCGCCAGCAGCGGAATCGTCCCCACCCAGTACTTGGACCAGAGCAGCGCCCGCAGGTCGAGCGGGCTCGAGCGCAACAGCCACATGTGCCGGCCCTCGAGCGAGACGGCCGGGAAGATGAACCGCGCGGCGATCGAGGCGAGCACGAATCCCGCGAGCCCGAGGTTCAGGAAGGACACGAGCGTAACATAGAAAAAGCTCACCTGCTCGCCGCGATGGAGCGGCAGCGCCTTGATGTTGAAGAGGTACACGATCACGAGCACCGCGAGCAGGATCAGCTGGCTCCACTGCGTCGTGTCGCGGAAGAAGAGCTTGATGTCCTTGAGCACGAACTCCCGCTTCGCCACCGGCAGGAACCCGAGCAGCGTGCCCACGGTCCAGCCCCACAGGCGGCCCCGCACGAACCGCTCGGCGCCCTCCTGCGCCTTCGTGAATCCCGGCGCGAACAGCTCCCGGTGCAGCATCGCCCCGAGCGTCACGGCCGCGGCGGCCGTCGTCCACAGCAGCACGAGGGGCAGGGGATCGAAGCCGCCGCGCAGGAAGCTCATGGTCGCGCGGGTCGCCCACTCGCTCGGCAGGAACGGGGACGTGGGCGTCCGCAGCACGGCGATGAAGTCGAGCAGGTTCTTGAACCCCTCGGGCGACGCGAGCCGCTCGGGGCGGATGATCCGGAGCAGCATGATCAGCCCGCCGCCCGCGCCGAGCGCGATGATCGACAGCAGGTCGCGCGTCCGCCGCGCGGGAAAGATGTTCACGAGCACGAGCGTGAGCGCCGATCCCACCACGGCGGGCACCACCAGCATCGGGACGAGCGTGAGCACCGCGTACGGCGCGAACCACACCCCGCCGCGGTAGATCACGCCGTACGCGGCGAGGATCGGCACCGTCATCAGCGCCACCATCCAGGACGAGTGCATCAGCGTCTCCCCGAGCTTCGCGAGGTAGATCCGTAGCCAGTCGACCGGCGCCGAGACGAGGAGATCGAGGTCCTTCGCGAGGAAGAAGCTCGACAGCGCCGTGATGACGTTGGAGAGCACGAGGATGGCGATGAAGGACAGCAGGACGAGGCCGAGCAGCTTGCCCGCCAGCAACGGGCCCAGCTCCTCCACGCCGCGAAAGTACTTGAGGATCCTGTAGAGCACGCCGAACACGCCGACCCAGAAGGCGAGTCCCACCACGATCAGCGTCAGCAGCTTGCCGCTGCCGCCGCGCGAGCGCTCCTCGCGGATCCGTTGCAGGGCCGTGCGCCACTTCGGCTCGATCACGCGCCACAGGGACGGCTGCTTCACGGAGTCGCCCCCCCGCCCCCCAGGACCTCGGCCAGCTCGCGCACGTGCGCCCCGCCGGTGAGCTTCAGGAACAGCTCCTCGAGGCTGGCGTCGCCCGCGCGGTGCTGCCGCCGCAGATCGTCCACTGTCCCCTCCGCCACGATCCGGCCATGCTGGAGGATGGCGACGCGGTCGCACATCGCCTCGGCGACCTCCAGCGTGTGCGTGCTCATCAGCACGGTACCGCCGCGCGTCACGAACTGCCGGAAGATGTCCTTCAGGAGGCGCGCCGCCTTGGGGTCGAGCCCCACCATCGGCTCGTCCACCACGATGTATTGCGGCCGGTGGATCAGCGCGCTCGAGATGATCAGCTTCTGGCGCATCCCGTGGCTGTAGGCCTCGACCAGCTCGTCCTTCCAGCTCGCCAGCTCGAACACCTCGAGCAGCTCGGCGATGCGCCGCTCGATCGCCTCGCCCTCCTGCCCGTACAGACCCGCCACGAAGCGCAGGAACTCGGCACCGGTCAGCTTGTCGTACACGAACGGGCGATCGGGGATGAAGCCGAGCTTGAGCTTGGCCGCGATCGCGTTGCGGTGCACGTCGTCGCCCCCGAGCAGCACGCGCCCGTCGGTGGGGCGGAGGATGCCCGCGATCATCCGGAGCATCGTGGTCTTCCCGGCCCCGTTCGGCCCGAGGCAGCCGTACAGCAGGCCCTGCGGCACCTCCAGCGAGATGTCGTCCACCGCCACGAAGCTGCCGTAGTGTTTCGTGAGATTCTCGAGCCGGATCATGGCACCTCGAGCTTGAGACGCCCGATGAGGCGGACGAGCTCCGCCTGCCGGGCGAGGCCGCCCACGACGAGCCGCACATGGGCGGCGTCGGCGGGGAGCTGATCGAGCATCGGGTCCAACGCGACCCAGTCGCCCACGTACACTTCGGGCCAGGCGTGGTAATAAAAGTGGCCGCCGAGATGCACGAGCCCGGCCGCCGTGCGCGCGGGGAGCCCGGCCGCCCGCGCCAGGGCCACGTACAGCACGGTGTACTCGTTGCAATCCCCGCGCCGCGCGTCGAGCACCGCGAGGGCGCTGGGCGCGCCCGCCGCGACCTGGGGGTCGACGTGCCCGTGCACCCAGTCGAGCAGCAGCCGCGCCGCCCGGGCGGGGTCGCGCTCGCCGCCCAGCACGAGCTGCGCCAGCGCGTGGATGCGAGGATCGTCCCCTTGGATCAACGGCTCGGGCGCGAGGAACCGGGCCAGCGCCGTATCACGCGCCGGCAGCCGGTACCGGGCGGCGAGCTCGGCCGCTCCCTCGCGCTGCACCACGAGGGTGTCGCCGGCGAGTCGCTGCCGCCCGCTCGCGAGATCCGCTCCCCAGCGGGCGAGATCGACCCCCGTGAGCCGCACCCGCAGCCGGTCGGGGGTGCCTGCCTTCCCCCCCCCGCGGAGCGGGGCGCGCGCGGCGAGGGCGGTCAGCGGGATCACGTCGCCCGGGCCGGGAGCGGCGCTCGCGCGGGCCACCCGCAGCGTGTCCCGCTTGCGGAAGTTCTGGTAGGCGATCTCGAACGCCGAGCGCTCCAGCGTGAAGCCCGCGGGGCTCTCGGCTCGTACCACGTGCCCCTGGGCGTCGATCCACGCCCGGCCGCGCACGCCGCCCGTCTCTTCTTCGATGCCGAACGCCCGCACCGTGTCGAAGTGCGCCGGCACCCAGGCCATCGCCGTCGAGTCGTAGGCCGCGCTGTCGGCGACGACGAACGTGGACTCCGCGGCCACCTTCACGGTCACGGGGCGCTCGCTCAGGAGCAACGGGTCGAACACCGAGATCGTGTCGGTGCGGCCGGGCTTGAGCGCGCCGCCGAACGCGAGCCGGAGCGGTAGCAGGCTCGGGAGCACGATCGGGTGCCGCAGCGGGACGCGGGTGGTCTCCGCGTGGTTCCCCGACTCGAGCGTCACGGTGAGGAGCGTGTCACCGCTCACGACCGCGTGGGCGGTGAACCGGCCGAAGTCGCCGTCGAACCGCGCGTCCACGCTTTGGAGCCGGAGCGCCCGGCTCACGGTCGCGCGGCTCATCGCGCTGGTGCGATGCAGACTGCCGAGGGCCGGGACGTCGAGCGCCAGCACGTCCGTGACGAGGATGGTGGTGCCGAGGGTGTCGATGGTGTTGGAGGCGAGCCCCACCTGCTGCCCGCCGACGTCAAGCCGGTAGTATGCCGCGCCCGGCGGTACGCTGAGCGCGGCCTCGGCGAGCCGCGCGCCCGTGGATTGAAAGAACTCCCGCCGGACCAGCCATCCGAGCGCCGCCACCCACGCCACCAGGATCGCCGTCGCCCAGCCGCGGCGCGTCACGACTGGGCAGCTCCCCCGGCCCCGCTGCGTCGTAGGGCGGCCTCGAACGCCTCACGCGCTTCCGGCGTCTCCACGACGAACGATACGTTCGTCGGGAACGTCGCGTTCCCGAGATGCGCGGTCAGCACCTGGACCATGATGTCGGCGGCGTCCTCCAGCGACAGGTTGCCCGCGCCCGTCCCGATCGGCGGGACGGTGAGGTGCGCGAACTCCCAGGCCTGCGCCTGCTCCAGCGCAGATTGCCAGGCGCGCGCCACGCCGCTGCGGGTGACGGGCTCGTCGTCGCTCTGGATGACCGCGTGGATGACGAACTCGGCCGGCAGGTCGCCGCCGCCCGCCGTCACGACCGCCGCGCCCACCGCGAGCTCCTTCTGCATGCGCAGGCGGCTCACGAATTCGGTGCCGCCCACCTGCTCGAGCCGGCGCACCACGGGTGTCGTCGGGTCGAGGCGGGCCGTGGCGGGGCGGACGAGCGCGTCGGAAGCGAGGAACGCGAGATCGTCCACGACCACGCGGATCACCTGCCGGCGGCCTCCCGCGAGCGGCGGTACATCCGCGTCGCCTCGTCCGGCCGGTTGAGGCGGTCCAGCACGATGCCGAGGCCGTACAACGCCTTGACGTTGCGGGGTTCGAGCTCGACGGCGCGCTCGTAGGCGACCAGGGCGCCGCGCAGGTCGTCCACGTGGTTCAGCGCTTCGCCCAGATAGTACCAGGCGACCGCGCGGCCGGGATCGGCTTCCGCGGCGCGGCGCAGCTGCGTGACGGCGGCACCCCACAGCCCGCGGCGGGAGAGCACCACGCCCAGGGCGGTCAGCGCTTCGCCGTGCGCCGGCGCCGCGCGCAGCACCCGGTCGTAGTCGCGCTGCGCGGCGGCGTACTCCCCTCCCGCCGCGAGCCGGGCGGCGCGCTCCAGGAGGGGGGCGACGTTCGCGGGGTCGGCGGCGAGCATCTCGTCCGGGCTCGGCGCCACGGCTTCGGCGGTTGGGGGACTGGCCGTGGGTACTTCGGCCGGAGCGGGCTCCGGCTCGACCGGCAGCTCGACCCTGATCGGCGGCGGCAGGTTGGCGCGGGCGACGTCGGCGGGCGACGCGATCGTGCTGGTCTCGGTGAGCGACTCGGCTTCCTCTATCAGTTCCGCCGCCACGCGGGCCCGCTCGGCCGCCGTCTGCCACCGCGGATCGCGCTTGCGGATCACGCCCCCCCCTCCACCTCGCTCGCGAGCCAGGCGAGGTACGGCTCGAGCCCGCGCTCGACGGGCAGCGCGAGCAGCTCCGGCACCTCGTACGGGTGCTTCGCCCGCACCGCGGCGGCGAGCGCGTCCCACTTGCGAGCGTCGGTCTTGAGCAACACGACCACCTCCGTCTCCTCCGTCACCTTCCCTGCCCACCGATAGATCGATCGGGCCCCGGGGAGGAGCGTCCCGCAAGCTACCAGCCGGTCGGCGACCAGTGCTGTGACGAGCGCCCGGGCGTCCTGCTCGCTTGCGAGCGTCGTCAGCACCAGCAGCGCGGTGGGGCTCATGCGGGAGGGCTAACGTAGGGAACCGGCTGGGGTTAATCAAGGCGGTAAGGGCGGCAAAGACGGCAAAGACGGCAAAGACGGCACGAACACCTTGCCGCCCCTGCCGTCCTTGCCGCCCGCACGCCGAGAGTTGACCTGCGAACCGTTCCCTGTCTAGCCTACGAGTCTATGTCCAGCGATGCGTTGATCGTCCGCGGCGCCCGCGAGCACAACCTCAAGAACATTACCGTCGAGATCCCGCGCAACAGCCTCACGGTGATCACCGGGCTGTCGGGTTCGGGGAAGTCGTCGCTCGCGTTCGACACGATCTACGCCGAGGGGCAGCGCCGCTACGTCGAGTCGCTCTCCGCCTACGCCCGTCAGTTCCTGGGCCTGATGGAGAAGCCGGACGTGGACGCCATCGAGGGGCTCTCGCCGGCGATCTCGATCGAGCAGAAGTCGGCGGGTCACAACCCGCGCTCCACCGTGGGGACCATCACCGAGGTGTACGACTATCTGCGTCTCCTGTGGGCCCGGTTGGGGACGCCGCACTGCCCGCGCGACGGCGCACCGATCGAGCGCCAGAGCGCCTCGCAGATCACCGACCTGGTGCTCGAGTGGCCCGAGGGGACGAAGCTCGAGGTGCTCGCGCCACTGGTGCGCGGTCGCAAGGGCGAGTTCCGCGAGGTATTCGAAGCGGCGCGCAAGCAGGGGTTCGTGCGCGTGCGGGTGGACGGCGCGGCGTACGACCTCGCGCAGGTGCCGAAGCTCAACCGGCGCCAGAATCACGACATCGCGGTCGTCGTGGACCGGCTGGTCGTGCGCAAAGCCGACCGTGCGCGGCTCGCGGACTCGGTCGAGACTGCGCTGAAGGCGGCGGACGGCACCGTGGAAGTGGTGCAGGGCTCCAAGTCCACGCTCTTCTCCGAGCGCTACGCCTGCCCTACGTGCGGGCTCTCGCTCCCCGAGCTCGAGCCGCGGCAGTTCTCGTTCAACTCGCCGTTCGGCGCCTGCCCCGAGTGCTCGGGCCTCGGCACGAAGCGCGAAGTGAGCGCCGATCTCGTCCTCGGCGACGCGAGCCTCACGATTCTCGAAGGCGTGATCCTTCCCTGGGGCGAGCCGAGCGGGTACCTGCGCAAAGTGATCCTGCCGAGTCTCGCGCGCGCCTTCAAGTTCGACCTCAACACGCCCTGGCGGGACCTGCCCGCCCCGGTGAAGAAGGTCGTGCTGGAGGGTGCGCCGGGCCGCACGCTCACCTTCCAGTACGCGAGCGAGCGCTGGCACGGCGAGTACGAGTCGGGGTGGGAGGGGGTGCTGAAGCATGTCGAGCGCCGCTATCGCGAGACGGCCTCCGACGCGGTGCGCGAGCAGCTCGAGGAATACATGGTGGAGCAGCCGTGTCCCGTGTGCGGCGGCAAGCGGCTGCGCCTCGAGAGCCTCGCCGTGCTCCTCCAGGGCAAGAGCATCGGCGACGTGGTGGACCTGCCCGTCGTGGACGCCCTCACGTTCTTCGAAGGCTTGCCGTTGCGAGGCAACGGCCGCGCGGGGCTGGACCCCGAGATCGCCCGGCCCATCCTCAAGGAGGTCAACGACCGGCTCCGCTTCCTCCGCAACGTGGGCCTCGAATACCTGACGCTCGGCCGGTCGGCGGACTCACTCTCGGGCGGTGAGGCCCAGCGCATCAGGCTCGCGACGCAGATCGGCAGCCGGCTCGTGGGCGTGCTCTACATCCTGGACGAGCCCTCCATCGGGCTGCACCAGCGGGACAACGCGCGGCTGCTCGCGACGCTCGGCGAGCTCAAGGAGCTGGGGAACACGGTGCTCGTCGTGGAGCACGACGAGGAGACGATCCGCGCCGCCGACCACATCGTGGACCTCGGGCCCCGGGCGGGACGGCACGGCGGGGAGGTCGTCGTCGCCGGCACCCTCGCCGAGGTGCTCGGCCACCCCGAGTCGCTCACGGCCCGCTACCTCCGGGGCGAGCTGCGCATCCCGGTCCCTCCCCGCCGCCGCCCGCGCGACCCCGAGCGCCGGCTCGCGGTGATCGGGGCGCGCCAGCACAACTTGCGCGACCTCACCGTGGAGTTCCCCCTGGGCTCGTTCGTGGCGGTGACCGGCGTGTCGGGGTCGGGGAAGTCCACGCTCGTCACCGACATCCTGTACCGCGCGCTGGCGCGGCACTTCTACCGCGCCAAGGTGATGCCGGGCGCCCACGACCGCATCGAGGGCCTCGACCACATCGACAAGGTGATCGACATCGACCAGAGTCCGATCGGGCGCACCCCGCGGTCCAATCCGGCGACGTACACCGGGCTGTTCACCCCGATCCGCGAGCTCTTCACCTACCTCCCCGAATCGAAGATTCGCGGCTACGGCCCGGGCCGGTTCTCCTTCAACGTGAAGGGCGGGCGGTGCGAGGCGTGTCAGGGCGACGGGCTCGTCAGAGTGGAGATGCACTTTCTCCCCGACGTCTACGTCCCGTGCGAGGTGTGCAAGGGCCGGCGCTACAACCGCGAGACGCTGGAGGTCCGATATAAAGGAAAGTCGATCGCCGACGTGCTCGGCCTGTCGGTCGCCGAGGCGCTGGAGTTCTTCGAGAACCAGCCGCGCATCCGGTCGAAACTGGAGCTCCTGAACGACGTAGGACTCGGGTATATCCACTTGGGCCAGTCGGCGACGACCTTGTCGGGCGGCGAGGCGCAGCGGGTGAAGCTCGCCACCGAGCTGGCCAAGCGCGACACGGGGCGCACCCTTTACATCCTGGACGAGCCGACGACGGGCCTGCATTTCGAGGACGTGCGGCTGCTGCTCGAAGTGCTGCACCGATTGGTGGACAAGGGGAACACCGTGGTGGTGATCGAGCACAATCTCGACGTCGTGAAGACGGCCGACTGGGTGATTGATCTGGGTCCCGAGGGAGGCGCGGCCGGCGGCACGGTCGTGGCCGCGGGGACGCCGGAGCAAGTGGCGCACACCCGAGGCTCGTTCACGGGCCAGTTCCTGCGCAAGGTGCTGGCGGCAGGCGACTAGCTCAGTAACTTCCGACCATGGACATCACCGGTGCCCTCGCCATCGTCTTGATCTTCGGAGGTGGAACGCTGTTTCTGCTCGCGATTTCGCCCGTGGGCAGGGCGATTGCCGAGCGCATCCGCCGCTCGGGCGGCGGCGCGCTGCCCGAGGACGTGCGCGGGGAGCTGGATGAACTCCGCTCGGAGCTCACGGGCGAGGTACACCAGCTCCGCACCGAAGTGAGCGAGTTGAGCGAGCGAATGGACTTCGCCGAGCGGTTGCTCGCCAAGCAACGCGACGGCGAGCGGCTCGCGCCGCCGCGGACCTGATGAACCCCGAGGCGCTGGCTGTCCTGATCCCCATCGTCGCCATCGGCGGGTTTTTCGCCTTGATGATCGTGCGGACCTTCACCAAAGCGTACACGGCCAAGCTGCAGGCGGGGAGCCAGGTGGGCCCCGCGCTCGAGGCGAGGCAGGAAGAGGTTGCGACGGCGCTGGAGGAGCTGCGGCGGGAGGTGGCGGAACTCGCGGAACGCGTAGATTTTACCGAGCGGCTCCTCGCGAAGAATCGCGAGGGCGAGCGGCTCGGGCCGCCCCGCTGAGGCGGCGGAAACCCGTAGTGAGCGGGAGGCGTACAGCGTGACGATGCTGCAGGGCCCCCCGACGCCCCCGCCGCCGGGGCTCGACTGGACGTTCCTGCTCGACCAGGCGATGCCGATCGTCGCCATGATCGTGCTGTTCATCGGCTTGCGGTGGGTGTTGCAGACCCCGGTTGGCGAGGCGCTTGCCGAGCGGATCCGCACGAAAATGCGGGGCCGTCCTGGGGTCATAGGCGAGGATCCGCACCGGGTCGCCGCGCTGGAGGATCAGGTGGCGCAGCTCCACGGCCAGGTCGCCGAGCTCGCGGAGCGCTTAGATTTCGCCGAGCGCATGCTCGCCGAGCGGCGGGAGCGCAAGTTAGGGGGGGGCGCGGGACGGTGACGCCCCGCCAGGACAGCGAGGGTCTTCATGGGAATCTTTGACCGTCTCTCGACGCTGATCCGGTCGAACATCAACGACCTGATCTCCCGTGCCGAGCATCCGGAGAAGATGCTGAACCAGCTGATCGTCGACATGCGGGGCCAGCTGGCGAAGGCGAAGCAGCAGGTGGCGGCGGCGATCGCGGACGAGAAGCGTCTGGCGTCGCAGGTGGATCAGGAGAAGAAGAGCGCCGAGGACTGGGAGCGGCGGGCGGTGCTGGCGGTGCAGGAGGGGCGGGACGACCTCGCGAAGCAGGCGCTGCTGCGCCACAACGACCACGCGCAGGGCGCGGTGCAGCTGCACGAGACGTGGGTGAAGCACCGCGAAGAGACGGAGAAGCTCAAGCTCTCGCTGCGCCAGCTCAACGACCGCATCGAAGACGCGAAGCGCAAGAAGAACATCCTGATCGCGCGCCAGAAGCGGGCCGAGGCGCACAAGCGCATTCAGGAGACCATGTCGTCCATCGGCGACAAGGGCGTGTTCGAGACGTTCGAGCGCATGGCGGAGCAGATCGAGCACGAGGAGCGGAAGCTCATCGCCGCCGCCGAGGTGAACGAGGATTTGACGGGCGACAGGCTCGTGAAGCAGTTCCAGGCCCTCGAGGTGAAGGCCGACGCCGACCAGCAGTTGCTCGACCTGAAGCGCAAGCTGGGGCTGCTCCCGGCGGGCTCGCCCGCCGAGTCCAAGCAGCTCGGCAAGGGCGCGGCCGAGGCCGAGCTGGTCGAGGATGACGACGCCGAGCACCACCGCTGAGCACCGAGTCATCTACCACACGGTTGTCGGGCGCCACGTTCGTGGCGCTCTTCGTTGCCGCCCTGACCATCTGGTTCGCCGTCCGGGTGGTCGAAGTCCTGCTCCTCGTGTTCCTCGCGGCGTTGTGCGCGGTGTACCTCTCGGCCATCACCGACGTGCTCGAGCGCCGTTTCCGGTTCCGCCGCTGGCTCGGACTGGCCACGGCCGTGGTGGCGACGCTCGCGGCCGTGGCGGGGATCGGCGCGCTGCTCGTCCCGCCCGTCATCGAGCAGACCCAGGCGCTCGTGTCCGGGCTGCCCCAGACGCTCACCGACATCCAGACCGTCGTGGCGCGCTGGGCGAGCCAGTACCCCGTGCTGCGGCAGACCGATCTCGCCGAGCCGACCCGCGGCCTCGTCGCCAGCCTGGTCGACGACGCGTCGAGCTTCCTGCGGGGCTCGATCCTCCCGTACGTGCGCGCCGGCGGGAAGCTCTTCATCGAGGGCGCGAGCGTGATCGTGATGGCGCTGTACATCGCGGTCCGGCCGCGGATGTACCGCGACGGCGTCCTGTCGCTCGTCGCGCCGAAGCACCGCGCCGTCGGCGCCCGCGTGCTCGACGACGCCAGCGCCACGCTGCGCGCCTGGGTCGTCGGGCAGCTCCTCGCCATGCTCGTGCTCGGCGTCCTCACCGCCCTCGGCCTCTGGGCGCTCGGCGTCCCCTACTGGCTCGCCTTCGGCATCTTCACCGGCCTCGTCGCCGTGGTGCCGTTCTTCGGCACGCTCGTCTCGACGCTCCTGCCCGCGCTGTTCGTGGTGGGCACCGGGGACTGGCTGCGGGTGCTCGCCGTCATCGCGCTCGGGGTCGTCGTGCACGTGATCGAGGCGAACGTCGTGGTGCCGCGTATCATGGAGCAGCGCGTCGCGCTACCCCCCGTCCTCACCATCGCCGGCGTCCTCATCATGGGCACGCTGCTCGGCGTCGTCGGCCTCGTCGTGGCGGTCCCGGTGCTCGCGGTCGCGATGGTCGTGCTGCGCCACGTCGTGCAGGCCGAGGTGTACGGCGACACCGGCCACCTCGAGCCCGCGGTGCTGCGCGCGACGGGCGAGCATCGGTCGCCCCGCGCATGACGCTGCAGCCACGCCGGCACCGCTTTCTGATCGTCGCGGACGGCCAGTTCGGCCCGCTCACGTCCAAGACCGCGAATTCCTGCATCCGCTATTTCCCCGAGCGCATCGTGGGCGTCTTCGACCGGGTGGAGGCCGGAAGGACCGCGCAGGACGTGCTGGGGTTCGGCGGGCCGATCCCCGTGGTGGGTGACTTCGAGCGCGCCCTGGCGCTCGGCGCCACGGCCGTGCTCATTGGCATCGCTCCCCTCGGGGGCCAGCTCCCCCCGGAGTGGCGCGGCTGGCTCAAGACCGCGCTCGAGCGGGGCCTCGACATCTGGAGTGGCCTTCACTCCTTCATCGGGGACGATCCGGAGCTGGGCGGCCTGGCCCGGGCGAAGGGCGTGCGCATCCACGACGTGCGCAAGCCGCCTCCCAACCTGCCTATCGCGGACGGGCGCGCGGCGGACGTCGCGGCCTACGTGATCCTCACCGTGGGCTCGGACTGCAACGTCGGCAAGATGACCGCGCAGCTCCAGCTGCGCGATGCGCTGGTCGAGCGGGGCCATCGCGCCCGCTTCGTGGCGACGGGCCAGACCGGGATTTTCATCGAGGGGTGGGGCATCGCCGTGGATGCGGTCGTGGCGGATTTCGTCGCCGGCGCGGCGGAGCAGCTCGTGCTCCAGGGCGCGGAGGACGCCGACATCGTCCTGCTCGAAGGGCAGGGCAGCCTCATTCACCCCGGCTACTCCGGCGTCACGCTCGGCCTGCTGCACGGCTCCTGCCCCGACGGGCTGATCCTGTGCCACCAGGCCACGCGCGATTTCATCGGGGATTATCACGGGCGGGAGCCCTGGGTCCGCATCCCGCCGCTCGCCGAGCTGGTCGAGATCTACGAGCGCGCGGCCGCGCCCGTCCGGCCCACCAAGGTGCTGGGCATCTGTCTCAACACGTTCGACATGACCGAGGCCGAGGCGGCCGAGGCGGTGCGTCGCGCCGCCGCCGAGACCGGGCTGCCGGCGACCGACCCGGTGCGGTTCGACCCGAGCCCGCTGGTGGACGCGATCGTGCGCGAGGCGCTGGCCGCGAAGTAGGTCACGCGGATTTATGGTTGGTGCGGCGGCGATCGGATGCCGCGTGCCCCGCCGCCGCTCATAGTGTCGCCGCGTGCCCGTCTCGAGTGCGCCGCTCCTTGTCGTGTCGGACGTCGCCGCGCGGCTCGTGCGTCGCGGCCTGCTCGCGTCGGCGGACGCCGCCGCGGGCGGCTGGCTCGCGGCGCGCGTGCTCGTGTACCGCCACGGCCCGGTGCGCGTTGACGCTCCCACCGCCCCTTCCTACGTTTCACCCGCGCCGATGACCCTCGCCCTCTTCAACACCCTCACGCGCCGCGTCGCACCGTTCCAGCCACTGGTCGGCAAACGAGTGACGCTCTACACCTGCGGCCCGACCGTCTGGAACTACGCCCACATCGGCAATTTCCGGACGTTCCTCTTCGAGGACCTGCTGCGCCGCCATCTCGAGTGGTCGGGGTACGACGTGTTCCACGTCATGAACCTCACCGACGTGGACGACCGCACCATCAAGGCGGCCGCCGCGGCGGGGCAGCGGCTCGCGGACTACACGGCGCCGTTCATCGCGGCGTTCTACGAGGATCGCGACTACCTGCGGATCCGGCCGGCGCACGCCTACCCGCGGGCGACGCAGGCCGTGCCCGCGATGGTGCGGCTCGTCGAGCGACTGCTCGAGCGCGGGGTCGCCTATCGCGGGGAAGACGGCTCGGTGTATTTCGCGATCGCCAAGTTTCCCGGCTACGGGCGGCTCTCCCGGCTCGACACCCGCGAGCTCAAGACCGGCGCGCGCGTGGCGAGCGACGAGTACGCCAAGGACGACCCCCGGGATTTCGCGCTGTGGAAGAAGGCCGAGGCGATCGACGAGCAGGTGGGCGCGGCGTGGGACGCGCCCTTCGGGCGCGGGCGGCCCGGCTGGCACCTCGAGTGCTCCGCCATGTCGCTCGACGCCATCAGCCGGTTTGGCGTCGAGACACTCGACATGCACGCCGGCGGCGTGGATCTCATCTTTCCCCACCACGAAGACGAGATCGCGCAGTCCGAGGCCGCGACCGGCTGCGCCTTCGCCCGCTGGTGGCTGCACGGGGAGTTTCTCAACGTGCGCGGCACCAAGATGTCGAAGCGGTTCGGCAATTTTCTCACCGTGCGGGACCTGCGCGAGCAGGGCGTGGACCCGGCGGCGCTCCGGCTCCTGTTCTGGCAAACCCACTACCGCCAGCCGCTCGACTTCACGGACGAGGCGCTCGCGGGAGCGGCCGAGGCCGTCAAACGGCTGGCCGAGTTTCGCGACCGCGTCTTGCAGGTCGCGGCAGGACGGACCCGGGCCCGTGACGAGGACGCACTCGGAGCCGTTACTGATCGCTTCACGCGCGATTTCCGCGCCGCGCTCGACGACGACTTGAACGCCCCGCGGGCTTGCGCCGCGCTGTTCGACTTCGTGAGGGCCGCGAACCGCGAGCTCGACCGCCAGCCGAGCGCATCCGGGGCCCAGCGGGCACTGGGCGGGCTGAAGGAGGCCATGGGGGTCCTCGACGTCCTCCCTACCGACCGGGCGGTGGATCCCGGGCTGGAGCGCTGGATCGGGGAGCGCCTCGCGGCGCGCGACAAGGCCCGCAAAGCCAAGGACTTCAAGGAGGCCGACCGGATCCGCGCCGAGCTCAAGGCCAAGGGCGTGGAGATCGAGGACACCGCCGCCGGGACCAAGTGGCGGGTCACCTAAGTTCTTCCCGGCCCGTCCCTTGCATGCGGGCCCGGTCCCCGTTAAGCTACACGTCTGGGAATTTTAGGCGTTGGCCGGCTGACGTAGCTCAACTGGTAGAGCAGCTGATTTGTAATCAGCAGGTTAAGGGTTCGAGTCCCTTCGTCAGCTCACGTTGCCGAAGAGGCATGCGCCGCTCGACTCCGTCCTGGAGGGTCCGACACACCCCGCGCCTTGGAAAACGCGGGGTGAGTTGTCAGTGGGAGGGCGGGACCGGGGGACGGGGGGACGGGGGGATGGGGCGGCGGGACACGAGAGGCGGGGCGCTGGTGGGGTGCCCGAGTGGCCAAAGGGAGCAGACTGTAAATCTGCCGGCGTCAGCCTACGAAGGTTCGAATCCTTCCCCCACCACTCGGCGCGCGGGCGTAGCTCAGTTGGTAGAGCATCAGCCTTCCAAGCTGAGGGTCGCGGGTTCGAGCCCCGTCGCCCGCTCTCGCTCGCGTAGCTCAGTCGGTAGAGCGCGTCCTTGGTAAGGACGAGGTCACCGGTTCAATCCCGGTCGCGAGCTTGAGAAGCGAAAGACGTCGAGGAGCATCGTCGAGGGGAATCGTCGAGGAAGGTCGTACGGGTCCCCTCGACGCCTCTCCTCGACGCCGTCCCTAGACGCAGTTCAACAGAGCTGAGGAGCGCATGGCGAAAGCGAAATTTGAGCGGACCAAGCCGCATGTCAACGTGGGGACGATTGGGCACGTGGACCACGGGAAGACGACGTTGACGGCGGCGCTGACGAAGGTGGCGGCGGAGAAGGGGCTGGCGACCTACGTGCCCTACGACCAGGTGGCGAAGGCGTCGGAGTCGCAAGGGCGGCGTGATGCGACGAAGATCTTGACGATCGCGACGAGCCACGTGGAGTACGCCACCGAGCACCGGCACTACGCGCACGTGGACTGCCCGGGCCACGCCGACTACGTGAAGAACATGATCACGGGGGCGGCACAGATGGACGGGGCGATCCTCGTGGTCAGTGCCGTGGACGGGCCGATGCCGCAGACGCGGGAGCACATCTTGCTGGCGCGCCAGGTGAACGTGCCCGCGATCGTCGTGTTTCTCAACAAGTGTGATCTGGTGGACGACGCGGAGCTGTTGGACCTGGTGGAGCTGGAGGTGCGCGAGCTCTTGTCCAAGTACGAGTTCCCCGGGGACGACATTCCGGTGATTCGGGGGGCGGCGCTGAAGGCGATCGCAGGGGACAAGGCGCAGGTGGCGAAGATCTGGGACCTGCTCAATGCCTTGGACACGAGCATCCCGGTGCCGAAGCGGGAGGTGGACAAGCCGTTCCTGATGCCGGTGGAGGATGTGTTCTCGATCACGGGCCGCGGCACCGTCGCCACGGGGCGGATCGACCGGGGCAAGGTGAAGGTGGGGGAAGAGGTGGAGCTGGTGGGGTTTGGGACGGACAAGAAGACGGTGGTCACCGGGGTGGAGATGTTCCGCAAGCTGCTGGACGAGGGGCAGGCGGGCGACAACGTGGGGTTGTTGCTGCGGGGCATCGACAAGACGGATGTGGAGCGGGGGATGGTGTTGGCGAAGCCGCGGACGATCACGCCGCACACGCAGTTTGAGAGCGAGGTGTACGTGCTGACGAAGGAGGAGGGGGGCCGGCACACGCCGTTTTTCAAGGGGTATCGGCCGCAGTTTTATTTTCGGACGACGGACGTGACGGGGACGGTGGAGTTGCCGGCGGGGGTGGAGATGGTGATGCCGGGGGACAACACGAAGATGACGATCGAGCTGATCACGCCGATCGCGATGGAGGAGCAGCTGCGGTTCGCGATTCGCGAGGGCGGCCGCACGGTGGGCGCCGGCGTGGTCACGAAGATTCTCAAGTAGAGGACCTATGGCCGGCAAAATTCGCATCCGTCTCAAGGCATTCGACCACGCGCTGATTGACCAGGCCGCGGCCGACATCGTGCGCACGGCCGAGAAGACCGGCGCGCAGGTCTCGGGGCCCATCCCGTTGCCGACCAAGCGGCAACTGTGGACGGTGCTCCGCAGCCCGCACATCGACAAGAAGAGCCGCGAGCAGTTCGAGCTGAAGACGCACAAACGGCTGATCGACATCCTGGACTCGCGCTCGCAGACGGTGGACGCGCTGACGAAGCTCGATCTGCCGGCCGGCGTGGACGTGGAGATCAAGGTCGAGTAGCGACATGAGCGGACTGATCGGCAGAAAACTCGGCATGACCCGCGTGTTCGACGCGGACGGCGCCCACGTGCCCGTGACGGTGATCGAAGCGGGGCCGTGTCCCGTCGTGCAGGTGACTGGTGGGGTGGGGAACGCCCAGCTCCAGCTCGGCTTCGGCGCGAAGAAGCCGAAGCGCACGCACAAAGCGCTGGCCGGGCACGTGAAGCGCGCCGGCCTCGAGGTCGCGCCGCGCGTGCTCCAGAGCTTTCCGGTGGTGGGCGAAGCCCCCCCCCCCAAGCCGGGCGACCGGCTCACGGTGACGATCTTCGCCGCGGGCGACCGGGTGAAGGTCACGGGCGTGACGAAGGGCCGGGGCTTCCAGGGCGTGGTGCACCGCCATCACTTCGCCGGCGGGCCCGAGACGCACGGCAACACGCGGCACCGCAAGCCGGGCTCGATCGCCCCGGGCACCGACCCGTCGCGCATCATCAAGGGGAAGCGGATGCCGGGCCACATGGGCGCACGCCGCTTCACCGAGCTCGGCCTCCGGGTGGTGCGCGTGGACGCCGAGCGGAACCTGCTGTTCGTGCGCGGCGCGGTGCCCGGGCCGCTGAACGGGCTCCTCACGGTGCGCAAGCAGGGAGGCCCGAGCCGCCATGATTGAGGCGCTGCACTACTCCGCCGCCGGCGCGAAGAAGAAGGCGGTGCGCCTGCCGGCCGCGCTGTTCGACGGCACGGTGAACGAGCACGCGCTGCACCGCGCGGTCGTCACCTACCTCGCGAATCAGCGCCAGGGCACGCACGACACCCGCACGCGGAGCGAGGTCTCGGGTGGGAACCAGAAGCCGTGGCGGCAGAAGGGCACCGGCCGGGCGCGGCAGGGCTCGATCCGCGCGCCGCAATGGCGGCACGGCGGGATCGTGTTCGGGCCCCACCCGCGCGACTATCGGCTGGGCATTCCGAAGAAGGTGCGCCAGCTCGCGAAAAAGTCCGCGCTGAACGCGCGGGCCCGCGAAGCGGCGCTCCTCGTGGTGGACCCGCTCGAGTACGAGAAGCCGAAGACGAAGACGCTCGCCGAGCTGCTCGCCAAGCTGGGTGTGGCGGAGAAAAAGGTGCTCGTCCTGACGGCCGGAGCGGGCGGCGCGCACAACGTGTACCTCTCGGGTCGCAACATCCCGAACGTGCTCGTGATGCGGTTCGCCGACGCGACGGCGTACGAGATCCTCTGGTCCGACGCGGTGGTGGTCGAGCTGCCCGCCCTGGGTGAGGCGGGTGAGAAGGCCGAGGGCGGCGAGGAGAACGAGAAGGGATCGGGGGGAGGGGGGGGCGATGCCTGAGCTGCACCGCATGATCGTGGGGCCGGTGATCACCGAGAAGTCCTCGGCCGCCTACCAGGCCCGCAAGGAGTACGCGTTCCACGTCCACGCCGCGGCCACCAAGCCGCAGATCCGGGCGGCGATCGAGGCGCTGTTCAAGGTCACCGTGACGGACGTCCGCACGATGGTGGTGCGGGCCAAGCGGCGCACCGGCGGCCTCTCGGTCGCCCGGGCGGGCCGGCGGCCGTCCTGGAAGAAGGCGATCGTGACCCTCAAGGAGGGTGACGCGATCGCGGTGTTCGAGGGCTGACATGGGCATCCGACAGTTCAAGCCGGTGACTTCGGCGACGCGGTTCCGCTCGGTCTCGGACTTCGCCGACGTGACGAAGACGACGCCTGAGAAGTCCCTGCTCGAGCCGCTGAAGCGGACGGGCGGACGCAACAACAAGGGTCACATCACGACCCGGTGGCAGGGCGGCGGCCACAAGCGCCGCTACCGGCGGATCGATTTCCGCCGCGACAAGTTCGGCGTGCCGGCCCGCGTGGCGAGCGTGGAGTACGACCCGAACCGCACCGCGCGGATCGCGCTGCTGCACTACGCGGATGGGGAGAAGCGCTACATCGTGGCGCCCAAAGGGCTCGCCGTGGGCGACACCGTCGTCTCGGGCCCCGGCTCCGACATCCGCGTCGGCAACGCCATGCCGCTGTTCGAGATCCCGCTCGGCACCACGGTGCACAACGTGGAGCTCAAGATCGGCCGCGGCGGTCAGCTGTGCCGCTCGGCCGGCACCGGCGTCCAGGTGGTGGCGAAGGAAGGCAATTACGTGACCCTCCGGCTCCGCTCGACCGAGATGCGGATGGTGCGCGGGGAGTGCCTCGCCACCATCGGCGAGGTGTCGAACGCCGAGCACGAGCTGCTCTCGATCGGGAAGGCGGGCAAGACCCGCTGGCTGGGACGCAATCCGCGGGTGCGCGGCGTGGCGATGAACCCGGTGGACCACCCGCTGGGCGGCGGCGAGGGCAAGACGTCGGGCGGCCGGCCGCCCGCGTCGCCCTGGGGCAAGGTCGAAGGCAAGAAGACGCGGCACAAGAAGAAACCGTCGACGAAACTCATCGTGCGCGGGCGCAAGCGCGGGAAGGCGACGCAATAATGGGACGCAGCGTCAAGAAGGGGCCTTACGTGGAGCCGTCGCTCCTCGTGAAGATCCAGGCCCTGAACGAGAAGAACGAGAAGAAGGTCTTCAAGACCTGGTCGCGGCGCAGCACGATCACGCCCGACTTCGTGGGGCACACCTTGGCGGTGCACAACGGGAACAAGTTCATCCCGGTGTACATCACCGAGAACATGGTGGGCCACAAGCTCGGGGAATTCGCCGCGACGCGGCTGTTCCGCGGGCACTCGGCCAAGGGCTCGGCGCAGGAGCGCGAGGCGGCCGAAGCCGAAGCCGCGGCGCAGGCGGCCAAGGCGTAGACGATGGAAGCCCGGGCGATTCAGCGCACCGTGCGCCAGTCGGCGCGCAAGATGCGCCTCGTCATCGATCAGATCCGCGGCCGCGCGGTGCCGGAGGCGTACGCCATCCTCCGGTTCTCGAAGAAGCTCGCCGCGAAGCAGATCCACAAGGTGCTCAAGTCCGCGGTGGCGAACGCCGAGCAGCAGGCCCAGCGCCAGAACGCGGCGTTCGACGCCGACCGGCTGCGCGTCCGCTACGCGGTGGTGAACGAGGGGCCGACGCTCAAACGCTTCACCGCGGCGGCCATGGGCCGGGCGACGCCGATCCTGAAGCGCACCAGCCACGTGGAGATCCACGTGGTGACGGACGAGACGGCCCCTATAGCCCCGCCCGTAAGGGCGGGGTCACCGGAAGCCAAAGCGGAGCCGAAAGCCCGCCCCGTAAAGGCCGCGGCCAAGGCCAAGGCTGCCGCCAAGGGCAAGCGTCCCAAGGCGAAGGCGGCGGCGTCCAAAGGCAAGTCCAAGAAGAAAGAGGGCAAGTAAGTGGGCCAGAAAACGCATCCCTACGGGTTCCGGCTCGGGATCGTGAAGCAATGGCGCTCGCGCTACTTCGCGCGCCGCGACTTCCCCGAGCTCCTGAAGGAAGACGAGCTGATCCGCAAGTACCTGAAGACCCGGCTCGCCCACGCGGCCATCGCCGACGTGCACATCGAGCGCAAGCCGGGCAAGGTCACCGTCACCGTGCACACCGGCCGGCCGGGCGTAGTGATCGGCAAGCGGGGCGCGGAGGTGGACAAGCTGCGCGACGAGCTGGCCCAGCTGACCGGCAAGGAAGTGGGGATCAACGTCGAGGAGATCAAGCGGCCGGAGCTCGACGCGCAGCTCGTGGCGGACAGCGTGGCGCACCAGCTCACACAACGCATCTCGTTCCGCCGCGCCATGAAGCGCGCGGTGCAGAGCGCGATGCGCATGGGCGCGCAGGGGATCAAGATCAAGACCGCGGGTCGCCTGGGCGGGGCCGAGATCGCGCGCACCGAGGGCTACCACGAGGGGCGCGTGCCGCTGCACACGCTACGCGCCGACGTCGACTACGCGCTCTCGACCGCCAAGACGACGTACGGCACCATCGGCGTGAAGGTGTGGATCTTCAAGGGCGAGCGCACCGAGGATCTGCACGGCCGCACCTATTCGACGGGCGTGTAAGCGATGCTCGCACCGAAGCGGGTCAAGTTTCGCAAGCGGTTCAAGGGCCGCACCAAGGGCATGGCGACGCGGGGCAACACGCTCGTGTTCGGCCACTACGCGCTGATGGTGCTCGAGCCGGGGTGGATCACGAATCGCCAGATCGAGGCGGGGCGGGTGGCGCTGACGCGCGAGATGAAGCGCGGCGGCAAGATGTGGCCGCGGCTCTTTCCCGACAAGCCGGTCACCAAGAAGCCAGCCGAGACGCGCATGGGTAAAGGGAAGGGGAACCCCGAAGGCTGGGTGGCGGTGGTGAAGCCGGGCCGGATCATCTTCGAGGTCGAAGGGGTGTCGGAGGAGGTCGCGCGGACGGCCCTGGCGCTGGCGGCGGCCAAGCTGCCGATCAAGTCCAAGTTCGTGAGGCGGGAGGAGCGCTAGGATGGCGAAGCCGCAGAAGCCCGAGCAGTTGCGGGAGCTCAAGACCGAGGAGCTCGAGCAGAAGCTCGCGGTGCTGGCCGAGGAGCGCTTCCGGCTGGCGTTCCGCCGGGGCACGGAGGCGATCGCCAACCCGCTCCAGTTCCGCGCCATGCGGCGCGACATCGCGCGCATCAAGACCATTCTGCGGGAGAGGAAAGGGACATGACGGAGCAGGGGGGGGGGCGGGGGCGGCGCAAGGTGCGCACGGGGGTCGTGGTGAGTGACAAGATGACGAAGACGGTCACCGTTTCGCTGGTGCGCCGCTTCGCGCACGGCTTCTACGGCAAGCAGGTGGTCCGCACCAAGCAGGTCGCGGCTCACAACGACAAGGGCGCCAAGGCGGGGGATACGGTGCGCATCGTGGAGACGCGGCCGCTGTCGAGGACCAAGCGCTGGCGCGTGGTCGAAGTCCTCGAGCGGGCCCGCTGAGGAGACTGGGACCGTGATCCAGCAGGAATCGATTCTCAAGATCGCGGACAATTCGGGCGCGCGCAGCGCGCTCGTGATCCGCGTGCTCGGCGGGTCGAAGCGCCGCTACGGCGGGCTGGGAGACATCGTCGTGGTCACGATCAAGGACGCCATCCCCACGGGCCAGATCAAGAAGGGGGAGGTGGTGCGGGCGGTGATCGTGCGCACGGCCAAGGAGACCAAGCGCAAGGACGGCTCCTACATCCGCTTCGACGAGAACGCCGCCGTGCTCATCACCGAGCAGGGCGAGCCGCGCGCCACGCGCATCTTCGGGCCGGTGGGCCGGGAGTTGCGCGAGAAAAAGTTCATGAAGATCGTGTCGCTCGCGCCGGAGGTCATCTGAGATGAAGCCGCTCGTCTACAAGAAGAGCCGGCGCGCGCGCGCTGCGGCGCGCGAGCCCGAGCGACACAAGCTCCACGTCGCGAAGGGCGACACCGTCCGCGTCATCTCGGGTGAGCACCGCGGCAAGGAAGGCAAGGTGCTGCGCGTGTTTCCCAAGCAGTTCCGGATCGTGGTGGAGGGCGTGAACGTCGTGAAGAAACACAAGCGGGCCGCCACGCCGAACGAGGAAAGCGGGATCATCGAGTTTCCCGCGCCCATCGCGGCGTCGAACGTGATGCTGGTCGACCCCAAGTCGGGTGAGCCGACGCGCGTCCGGCGGCGCCTCGACAAGGACGGGACGATGGAGCGGATCGCGGTCAAGTCCGGCCAGCCGATCCCACGGGTGAGATGACGAATGGCGGACACTAAAGAGCAGGAACCGAAGGTCGTGGGTGCGGCCGACCCCGGGGCGACGCCCCGGGGTGAGGAGCCGAAGGTCGCGCCTGACCCTGCGGCGCCGCCCAAGGGCAAGGAGCCCAAGCCGAAGAAGCCCAAGAAGGGACCCGGGGGGGAGGCGCGTCCGGCCGAGCCGGAGGGCCCCCCACCGGAGCCCGCGCCGCCGCCGCGGCTGCACGAGTACTACGAGCAGCGGGTGCGGCCCAAGCTGGCGCAGCAGTTCGGCTTCAAGAATGCGCACGAGATCCCGAAGCTCGTGAAGATCGTGCTCAACGTCGGGATGGGCGACGCGCCCAAGAATCCCAAGGGACTCGAGGCGGCCGTGGCGGAGCTCGCGGCCATCACGGGCCAGCACCCGGTCGTGACGCGAGCCAAGAAGTCGATCGCCAATTTCAACCTGCGGGAGGGGATGGCGGTCGGCTGCGCGGTCACGCTGCGCGGCGCCCGGATGTACGAGTTCCTGGACCGGTTCATCAGCATCGCGGTGCCCCGCATGCGCGACTTCCGCGGGCTGCCGACCGACAGCTTCGACGGCCGGGGTAACTACAGCATCGGCATCAAGGAGCAGATGATCTTCCCCGAGATCGACTACGACAAGGTCGAAAAGATCCACGGGATGGACATCACGCTCGTGACCACCGCCGGCCGCGACGACACCGCGCTGGCGTTGCTGCGCGAGCTCGGAATGCCGTTCCGGGGCGAGGCCCCGGTCGCGGTCGCCTAGGAGACAGCGTATGGCGAAGAAGGCGTGGATCGAGAAGGTCAAACGGAAGCCGAAGTTCCAGGTGCGCGGCTACTACCGCTGCCAGCGCTGCGGCCGCAGCCGCGGCACGCTGCGGAAGTTCAAGCTATGCCGAATCTGTTTCCGGGAGCTCGCGCTGCGCGGGGAAATCCCCGGCGTGCGCAAGGCCAGCTGGTAAAGGACGGAAGGTGCGATGAGCGTGATTGATCCGGTCGCCGATATGCTCACCCGGGTGCGCAACGCCTGTCAGGCGGGGCACCGCCGGGTGGACATGCCGGTGTCGAAGCTGAAGGTCGAGATTGCGCGACTGCTCCGCGACAACCACTACATCCAGGACTTCAAGGTCCTGGACGACGGGCGTCACGGGCTGCTGCGGCTGTACCTGAAGTATCACAACGACGCTCCCGTCATCCGCGAGCTGCAGCGCGTTTCCGCGCCGGGCTTGCGGCGCTACGTCAAGGCGCGCGAGATCCCGCGGGTGAAGAACGGCCTGGGAATGGCGATTCTCTCGACCCCGCAGGGGCTGATGACGGACCGCGAAGCCCGCACCGCCCGCATCGGCGGCGAGCTGCTCGCGGTGGTCTGGTAGGAGGGGGGAGCCGGTCCATGTCGCGCATCGGGAAGAAACCCGTTCCGCTGCCCAAGGGCGTCACGGCGCAGCTCGAGGGGCGGCGCGTCACCGTCAAGGGCCCGAAGGGCGAGATCAGCCGCACGGTCCATGCCGAGCTGGCGCTCGCGCTCGAGGACAACGCGATCGTGGTGCGCCGACCCTCGGACGAGAGCCGCCACAAGGCGCTGCACGGCCTGACCCGCACGCTCATCGCCAACATGGTGGACGGCGTCACCAAGGGGTTCGCCAAGGCGCTCGAGATCCAGGGCGTGGGCTACAAGGCCGAGCCGAAGCCGTTCGGCGTGCAGCTCATCGTGGGGTTTTCCCATCCGGTGCCGTATCACGCGCCGCAGGGAATCAAGATCTCGGTGGACAACAACGTCCTCCTGAGAATCGAGGGCGTTGACAAGGAGCTCGTGGGGCAGGTGGCCGCGGAGCTGCGGGCCATCCGGCCGCCAGAGCCGTACAAGGGCAAAGGGATCCGCTACGTGGGCGAGCAGGTGCGGCGCAAGGCCGGCAAGACCGCCCAGGCCGCGGCGAAATAAGCCATGCGATCGATCCGCAAGATCAAGACGCGCGAGAGCCGCCGCTATCGGCGGCACCTGCGCGTGCGCAAGAAGGTGTCGGGCACGGCCGAGCGGCCGCGGCTGGTCGTGTTCCGCTCGTCCAAGCACATATACGCCCAGGTCGTGGACGACCACCGCGGTCTCACGCTCGTGGGCGCGGCCGATACGTCCGAGGGCGTGCAGGCGGACGGCAAGGGCAAGACCGCGCGCAGCTTCGCGCTCGGGCAGCTGATCGCAAGCCGGGCGAAGGCGAAGGGCATCACCAAGGTCGTCTTCGATCGCGGCGGGTACCAGTACCACGGGCGCGTCAAGGCGGTGGCCGACGGCGCCCGCAAGGGCGGATTGGAGTTCTAATGGCGGACGAACGGGAGCCCGGGTCGGCGGCAACCCCGGGGACGACGGAAACGGTGGAGACGGCGCACGCCGGCGGCGAGCCGGCAGGCGCGAGTGGCGCGGGTGGCGCGGGTGGCGCGGGCGGCACGGGTGGCGCGGGTGGTGGGGGCG
>Ga0209266_1000033_pt1 | contig 125931 bp, 115 predicted proteins | sample GraSoiAngelo_132_FD_185889 | JGI IMG/M metagenome (GOLD analysis project Ga0209266, IMG submission 185889) | Grasslands soil microbial communities from the Angelo Coastal Reserve, California, USA - 14_0929_02_40cm (SPAdes) (version 2) | ecosystem: Environmental > Terrestrial > Soil >...
CCCCGCTGAACTTCGTGTGCAACACCTTCGTGATCGCCGACGTCAACGTCGTCTTCCCGTGGTCGATGTGCCCGATCGTCCCGATGTTCACGTGCGGCTTCGTCCGCTCGTACTTCGCCTTCGCCATGGGTCTGGCCTCCGACTCCGTGTTCTAGCGGGTGCCGGCGCGCGCCGCCGGCTTCCCCGCGACTTTCGCCATGATCTCTTCGGCGATCGCCGCCGGAACCTCCTCGTACCGGGCGAACTGCATCGTGGACGTCGCCCGCCCCTGCGTCATCGAGCGGAGATCCGTCACGTAACCAAACATCTGCCCCAGGGGAACGTGGGCGCGAATCACCTGGGAGCCGCTGCGCGCCTCCATCGAGGCGATGCGGCCGCGGCGGCTGTTCAGGTCGCCCACCACGGCACCCATGTACTCCTCGGGCGTAACGACCTCGACGTCCATCACGGGTTCGAGGAGGACCGGCTTGGCCCTGCGGCATGCCTCCTTGAAGCCCATCGAGGCCGCGATCTTGAACGCCATCTCCGACGAGTCCACGTCGTGGTAGGTGCCGTCCACCAGCCGCACCTTCACGTCGACCATCGGATAGCCCGCGAGGACGCCCGTCTCGAGCGCCTCGCGCACACCTTTCTCGACCGCGGGGATGAACTCCCTGGGGATCGCGCCACCGACGATCTTGTTCTCGAACGAGAACCCCTCGCCGGGCGCCGCGGGCTCCACCTCGAGGTAGACGTCGCCGTACTGGCCGCGGCCGCCCGTCTGGCGCACGTAGCGTCCCTGCGCGGTCGCCGGCTTGCGGATCGTCTCCCGATAGGCCACCTGGGGCTTGCCGACGTTCGCGTCGACCTTGAACTCACGCAGCAGGCGGTCGACGATGATCTCGAGGTGCAGCTCACCCATCCCGTGGATGAGCGTCTGGCCCGTCTCCTCCTCGCTCGTCACCCGGAACGTCGGATCCTCGAGGGCCAGACGCGACAGCGACACGCCGAGCCTCTCCTCGTCGGCGCGCGTCTTCGGCTCGATCGCGACCGCGATCACCGGCTCGGGGAACGTCATCGACTCGAGCACGATCGGCCTGTTGGGATCGCAGAGGGTGTCGCCGGTGGTGGTGAGCTTGAGACCGATGGCCGCGGCGATGTCGCCAGCGGCGACGGCCTCGACCTCCTCCTTCTTGTTGGCGTGCATGCGCAGGAGGCGCCCGACCCGCTCCTTCTTGTCCTTCGTGGAGTTGTAGACTGCCGAGCCGGCCTCGAGCGTGCCGGCGTAGACGCGAAGGAAGACGAGCTGGCCGACGTGTTGGTCGTTCATGATCTTGAACGCGAGCGCGGCGAACGGCGCGTCATCGGCCGCCTTTCGCTCTTCGAGCGCCCGCGTCTCGGGATTGATGCCCTGGACCGGCGGGACATCGAGGGGCGACGGCAGGTAGTCGATGACCGCGTCGAGCAGCGGCTGGACGCCCTTGTTCTTGAAGGACGCGCCGCAGATGACGGGGAAGAGCCGCATCGCGATCGTGCCCTTGCGCACGGCCGCCCGTAGCTCCGCGGCGCTGACGGGCTCGTTCGCGACGTACTTCTCCATGAGGTGCTCGTCCACCTCGGCGAGCCCTTCGATCAGCTTCTCCCGATACTCGTGGACGAGGGCGGCGAGGTCGGCGGGGACCGGGACTTGCGTGTACTCCTTGCCCAGCGTCTCGTCGTCTTCCTGCCAGACGAGCGCCACCTGGTCGATCAGGTCGACGAGCCCTCGGTACTGATCCTCCCGGCCGATGGGGATCTGGATGGCCACCGGGTGGGCGCCGAGTCGGCTCTTGAGCATCTCGATGCAGCGGAAGTAGTCGGCGCCGACGCGATCCATCTTGTTGACGTAGACGAGCCGGGGGACACGATACTTGTCCGCCTGACGCCACACGGTCTCGGTCTGTGGCTCCACGCCCGACACCGCGTCGAGGATGGCGACCGCCCCGTCGAGCACGCGCAGCGAGCGCTCGACCTCGACGGTGAAGTCCACGTGACCGGGCGTATCGATGATGTTGATGCGGCAATCGCGCCAGAAGCAGGTCGTGGCGGCGGACGTGATGGTGATCCCCCGCTCCTGCTCCTGGACCATCCAGTCCATCGTCGCGGTGCCCTCGTGCACCTCGCCGATCTTGTACGATCGGCCGGTGTAGTACAGGATCCGCTCGGTCGTGGTCGTCTTGCCGGCATCGATGTGCGCCATGATGCCGATGTTCCGCGTCCTCTCCAGCGAGTACTGCCGCTCCACCTCTCGTCCCTGCTTTCTCGACTCTGTCGTGTCTGCCCGATACATGCGAAGAGGGGGGTCCCGCCTTCGGCCCCCCTCTCGGTTCGGCCCTTCGGTTACCAGCGATAGTGAGCGAACGCCTTGTTGGCCTCCGCCATCTTGTGCGTGTCCTCACGCTTCTTCACGGCGGTGCCACGGTTGTTCGCGGCGTCGAGCAGCTCGGCGGAGAGCTTCTCGGCCATCGAGCGCTCGGGACGGCGCCGCGCGGCGCCGATGATCCACCGCATCGACAGCGACGTCCGTCGGTCGGGACGCACCTCGACCGGCACCTGGTAGGTCGAGCCGCCGACCCGCCGCGACTTCACCTCGACGGCCGGCTTCACGTTGTCGATGGCCGTTTTGAACATCTTCAGCGGATCCTGCTTGGCCCGGTCCTCGATCGACGCCAGGGCGTCGTACATGATCCGCTCCGCCGTCGACTTCTTGCCGCGGATCATCATGATGTTCACGAACTTCGCAACGAGGCGCGACCCGTACTTCGGGTCCGCCAGCACCTCGCGCCGCGGGGCGCCCGCCCGTCGCATGGGCTACGCCCCCCCTGCCTTGGGCGCCTTGGCGCCGTACTTCGAGCGACTCTGCTTCCGCCCGGCGACGCCCGCGGTGTCGAGGGTCCCGCGGATGATGTGGTACCGGATCCCGGGGAGGTCCTTGACGCGGCCACCCCGGATCATCACGATCGAGTGCTCCTGGAGGTTGTGGCCGACGCCCGGGATGTACGAGGTCACCTCGAGGCCGTTGGTGAGCCGCACCCGAGCGACCTTCCGGAGAGCCGAGTTCGGCTTCTTCGGCGTCGTCGTGTAGACGCGGATACAGACGCCGCGCTTCTGCGGGCACGCCTGCATCGCGGGCGTCTTCGACTTGTTCCGTACCGCCTCGCGACCCCGTCGGACCAGCTGGTTAATGGTCGGCATCGCTCTCCATCACCTGAAACGGTGACAAAACCCACACTTTATAACCGAGAGACCCTTTGATGTCAAAGTCGTCACTCCCGTTCCTAGCCGGCGGCCGCCACGTTGCCCTCCGCCTCGCCGGTCTCGGGGACGGGGGGTGGCGTGAGCGAGAGCACACTGTCGAGCGTCTTCACGGCCTCGCCGCCCGGCGTCAGGACCTCGACGCGGGTGTAGTTCGAGAGCCCCGTGCCCGCCGGGATCAACCGCCCGACGATGACGTTCTCCTTGAGACCGCGCAGCTCGTCCGTCTTGCCGGAGATGGCCGCCTCGGTGAGCACGCGCGTCGTCTCCTGGAACGACGCGGCCGAGATGAAGCTGTCGGTCGACAGCGACGCCTTCGTGATGCCGAGCAGCACGGGCTTCGCCGTGGCGGGCCGCTTGCCCTGAGCGATGACCCGTTCGTTCTCCTCCTGGAACGCGAACTTGTCCACGAGCTCGCCCACCACGAACTCGGTGTCCCCGACCTCCTCGATCCGGACGCGCCGGAGCATCTGGCGGACGATGATCTCGATGTGCTTGTCGTTGATCGTGACGCCCTGGAGGCGGTAGACCTCCTGCACCTCGTTCACGAGGTAGCGCTGCAGCTCGCGGTCGCCGAGCACCGCCAGGTAGTCGTGCGGGTTGGGCGACCCGTCCATGAGCGGCTCGCCCGCCCTCACACGGTCGCCCTCGTGGACGCTGATGTGCTTGCCCCGCGGGATCAGGTACTCACGCGTCTCGCCGTTGTCGGCGCGGATCACGATCTTGCGCATGCCCTTCACGAAGCCGCCCATCTCGACGCGGCCGTCAATCTCGGTGATGACCGCCTGCTCCTTGGGCTTGCGCGCCTCGAACAGTTCGGCGACGCGCGGGAGACCGCCGGTGATGTCCTTGGTCTTCGTCGTTTCTCGAGGGATCTTGGCGATGATGTCGGCCGCGAACACCTCGACGCCGTCGGCCACCGCGAGGTTTGCGCCCACCGGCAGCGGGTACCGGTGCCGTTCGCCGGCGACGTTCTCCGCGTCCGCCGACCGGATGATCATGCCCGGCTGGAGCTTGCCCTCCGGATCCTCGATGACGACCTTGCGGGCGAGGCCCGTGACCTCGTCGAACTCCTCCCGCACGGTCACGCCCTCGAGGATCTCCTGGTACTCGACCCGGCCCGTGAACTCGGTGAGGATCGGATTCGTGAACGGGTCCCACTCGACGAGAACCGTGCGCGCCTTGATCCGCTGGTCGGCCTTGACCTTGATCTTGGCACCGTAGACCACCGGGTAGCGCTCCCGCTCCCGGCCGCGCTCGTCGGCCACGCCGATCTCACCGTTGCGGTTGGTCGCGACCAGGTCGCCGTCACGGTTCACGACCGTACGCAGGTTGTGGTACTTGACCAGGCCCGCGCTCTTCGACTCGTGCTTGGACGCCTCGACGACGCGGCTCGCCGTCCCGCCGATGTGGAAGGTCCGCATCGTGAGCTGCGTGCCCGGTTCGCCGATGGACTGGGCCGCGATAATACCCACCGCCTCGCCGAGCTCCGCGAGCCGCCCGGTGCCGAGGTTACGCCCGTAGCACATGACGCAAATCCCGCGCTTGGTATCGCACGTGAGCGTGGAGCGGATGCGCACACGCTCAAGACCCGAATCCTCGATCTTCTGGGCGAGCTCCTCGGTAATCTCCGTGTTGACCTGGACGATGATCTCGCCGGAGAGGGGGTCGCGGATGTCCTCCGCCGCGACGCGCCCCAGGATGCGGTCTCGGAGTGACTGGATGATGTCGCCGCCCTCGACCAGCGGCGTTGCCTCGATGTACTTCACGGTGCCGCAGTCGTACTCGCTCACGATGACGTCCTGTGAGACGTCGACCAGCCGCCGCGTGAGGTACCCGGAGTCGGCGGTCTTCAGCGCCGTATCCGCGAGGCCCTTCCGGGCGCCGTGGGTCGAGGTGAAGTACTCGAGGACGGTGAGCCCCTCGCGGAAGTTCGAGGTGATCGGTGTCTCGATGATCTCGCCCGAGGGCTTCGCCATGAGGCCGCGCATGCCGGCGAGCTGGCGGATCTGCTGCTTGCTACCCCGTGCGCCGGAATCAGCCATCATGTAGATCGGGTTGAACTCGCCACCCTGCTCGCCCGCCTCGAGCTCGCGGAACATCTCCTCCGAGATCAGCTCGGTGACGTGCGCCCAGATGTCGACGACCTTGTTGTAGCGCTCGCCGTTCGTGATGACGCCGTCCTGGTACTGCTGCTCGACCTCGTTGACCTGCTCACGCGCCGAGGCGATGTGCCGCTCCTTCGAGGAGGGAATGTGCATGTCGTCGATGCCGATCGAGAGCCCCGACAGCGTCGCGTAGCGGAAGCCCACGTCCTTCAGCTCGTCGAGGAACGCGACCGTCACCTCGTTGCCGAGCAGGTTGTAGCAGCGGCCGACGAGCGCGGTGACCTCCTTCTTCTTGAGCTCCTGGTTCACGAATCGCAGCGGCTCGGGGACGATGCCGTTGAACAGCGTCCGCCCCACGGTCGTCTCGATGACCTCGCCGTTCCAGCGCAGGCGGATCCGCGCCTGGAGATCGACGTCCTCGTTGTCGTAGGCGATGCGCACCTCTTCGGTGTCGGAGAAGAGGCGCCCCTCACCCCGCACCGGACGCTCCGGGGTTCCCAGACGTTCCTTGGTGAGGTAGTAGATACCGAGGACCATATCCTGCGTCGGCACCGCGAGCGGCGCGCCGTTCGCCGGTGAGAGGATGTTGTTGGAGGACAGCATGAGCACCTGGGCCTCGAGCTGCGCTTCCATCGAGAGCGGCACGTGGACCGCCATCTGGTCGCCGTCGAAGTCGGCGTTGAACGCGGTGCAGACGAGCGGATGAATCTCGATCGCCTTGCCCTCGACCAGGATGGGCTCGAAGGCTTGAATTCCCAGACGATGGAGCGTCGGAGCCCGGTTGAGGAGGACCGGGTGCTCCTTGATGACGTCTTCCAGGATGTCCCAAACCTCGGGCCGTTCCTTCTCGACGAACTTCTTCGCGGCCTTGATCGAGGACGCGATCCCGCGCTCTTCGAGCTTCCTCAAAATGAAGGGCTTGAAGAGCTCGAGCGCCATCTTCTTGGGAAGACCACACTGATGAAGCTTCAGGTAGGGCCCCACGACGATGACCGACCGGCCCGAATAGTCGACTCGCTTCCCGAGCAGGTTCTGGCGGAAGCGGCCTTGCTTGCCCTTCAGCGTGTCCGACAGCGACTTGAGCGGGCGGTTGTTCGGACCCGTGATCACCCGGCCCCGACGGCCGTTGTCGAACAACGCGTCCACGGCCTCCTGGAGCATACGCTTCTCGTTGCGGATGATGATCTCGGGTGCCTTAAGGTCCATGAGCCGCTTCAGCCGGTTGTTCCGGTTGATGACGCGACGGTACAGATCGTTCAGATCCGAGGTCGCGAAGCGCCCACCGTCGAGCGGCACCAGCGGGCGGAGCTCCGGCGGGATGACCGGGACGACCTCGAGAATCATCCACTCGGGCTGGTTGCCCGACTTCAAAAACGCCTCGATGACCTTGAGTCGCTTGACGATCTTCTTTCGCTTCTGGACCGACGTCTCGCCGAGCATCTGGGCGCGGAGGTCGCGCGCCAACGAGTCGAGGTCCATGTCGCGTAGCAGCTCCCGGATGGCCTCGGCGCCCATCCCCACCTTGAGCGCGTCGGCGCCGTGCTCCTCCAGGAGCTTGCGCGCCTTGTCGACGGGGAGCAGGTCCTTTTTCTTCGTCGTCGGGATCTTCGAGTCGAGGACCACGTACTCCTCGAAGTAGAGGATCTTCTCCAGCTCGCGCAGGGACATATCCAGCAGCTGGCCGATACGACTCGGGAGTCCCTTGAAGAACCAAACGTGCGAAACGGGCGAGGCGAGCTCGATGTGTCCCATCCGCTCGCGGCGCACGCGCGCACGCGTCACCTCGACGCCGCACTTATCGCACACCACGCCCGCGAACTTCATGCGCTTGTACTTGCCGCACGCGCACTCGTAGTCCTTCGTCGGGCCGAAGATGCGTGCGCAGAACAGACCGTCACGCTCGGGCTTGAACGTCCGATAGTTGATGGTCTCGGGCTTCTTGACTTCGCCGTGCGACCAGTCGCGGATCTTCTGCGGCGCGGCGAGCTTGATCCGGATCGCGTCAAACGTGATGGGCTTCGCATGCCGATCGAGGATGCCCCACAGATCTTTGGTTGGCTTGTCCTCTCTGATCAGGCTGCCGAAAGGCCGATCCGTCAACATTCAGTCTTCTCCTTTGTAGGAGCTGGCTCCTTCACGATGCCTTCTTCCCGTCCTTCGTAATCAGCTCGACGTCGAGCGCCAGGCTCTGGAGCTCCTTCACCAGCACGTTGAACGACTCTGGCGTCCCGGGCTCGAGGAAGTTTTCACCTTTCACGATCGCCTCGTAGATACGGTTGCGTCCCTCCACGTCGTCGGACTTGACGGTGAGCATCTCCTGGAGCGTGTGGGCCGCGCCGTACGCCTCGAGCGCCCACACCTCCATCTCTCCGAACCGCTGGCCGCCGAACTGCGCCTTGCCGCCCAGCGGCTGCTGGGTCACGAGCGAGTAGGGCCCGATGGACCGCGCGTGCATCTTGTCGTCCACGAGGTGCGCCAATTTCAGAATATAAATCTGGCCCACGGTCACCTCCTGATGGAAGCGCCGGCCCGTCCGCCCGTCGTAGAGAATCGTCTTGCCGGAGGTCGGCAGGCTCGCCTGCGTGAGGTGCTCTTTGATCTCCTCCTCGGTTGCGCCGTCGAAGACGGGGCTCGCGACCCAGAGGCCGAGCGCCCGGGCGGCCCACCCCAGATGTGTCTCGAGGATCTGGCCGACGTTCATCCGGGACGGCACGCCGAGCGGGTTCAGCACGATCTCGACGGGCGTCCCGTCGGGCAAGTAGGGCATGTCCTCCTCGGGCAGGACCTTGGAGACGACGCCCTTGTTGCCGTGACGGCCCGCCATCTTGTCGCCGACGGACAGCTTGCGCTTGACCGCCACGTAGACCTTCACCATCTTGATCACACCGGGCGGCAGGTCGTCGCCACGGCGCAGCCGGCCGATCCGCTCCTCGAGCATCGAGTCGTAGATCGCGATCTGCTCCTCGGCAAGCTCCTCGATGCGCTTGATCGTCTGCGCGAGACCCTCGTCCTCCTTGATCTTGACCTTCTTCAGCTCGTTCCACGAGAAGTTCTCGAGATCCTCGCGCGCGATCCGGTCGCCTTTCTTCCCGAGCCGCTGCGTTTTGTTGGTGGGGTCGAACAGCTCCTGGAGGAGCGTCTTACCGACGAGGAGGTTTTTCAGCTTTTGATCGCGTTCCATTTCGACCATCGCGATCTCATCTTGATAATCTTTCTCCAGGCGCGCGACCTCCTCCTCCTCGATGGACTTGGCCCGCTCGTCCTTGTCCACGCCCCGCCGCGAGAACACCTTGACGTCCACCACGGTACCCTCGATGCCCGGCGGGACGGTGAGCGAGGTATCGCGGACGTCGCCGGCCTTCTCGCCAAAGATCGCACGCAGCAGCTTCTCCTCGGGGGTGAGCTGGGTCTCGCCCTTGGGCGTGATCTTGCCCACGAGAATATCGCCCGGCTTGACCTTGGCGCCGATCCGGACGATGCCCGACTCGTCGAGGTCCTTGAGCGCTTCCTCCGCGACGTTCGGGATGTCGCGGGTGACCTCCTCCTTGCCGAGCTTCGTGTCGCGCGCCTGGATCTCGAACTCCTCGATGTGGATCGACGTGAACCGATCGTCCTTGACGAGGCGTTCGGAGACGAGGATCGCGTCCTCGAAGTTGTAGCCGCCCCACGGCATGAACGCGACGAGCACGTTCCGGCCCAGCGCGAGCTCGCCCTGGTCGGTCCCCGGGCCGTCGGCGATCACCTCGCCCACGGCCACGCGCTGGCCCTTCCGGACGATAGGCTTCTGGTTGATGCAGGTATTCTGGTTCGACCGCCGATACTTCGTCAGGTTGTAGATGTCGAGCGGCAGGTCCTGTACCGGATCGGTCTTCTTCGACCGGCTCTCGGCACGCACCACCACGCGGTCCGCCGCCACGTACTCGACCACGCCCGGACGCTTGGCCACGACGACCGCGCCCGAGTCACGCGCGACCACGTGCTCCATCCCGGTACCGACCAGCGGCGCCTCGGGCTGCAGGAGCGGCACCGCCTGGCGCTGCATATTCGACCCCATGAGCGCGCGATTCGCGTCGTCGTTCTCGAGGAACGGGATCAGCGACGCGGCCACCGACACGAGCTGCTTCGGAGACACGTCCATGAAGTGCAGCTCCTCGGGCGGAACCATCCGGAACTCCCCGCCCTTGCGCGCCGAGACCCGCTCCTGGACGAAGCGGCCGTTCCGGTCGATCTCGGCGTTGGCCTGGGCGATGACAAACTGCTCCTCCTCGAGCGCGGTCAGGAACACGATCTCGTCGGTGACGCGCCCCTGGACGACCTTCCGGTATGGCGTCTCGATGAAGCCGAACTCGTTCGTTCGCGCGTAGGTCGAGAGTGACGAAATCAGGCCGATGTTCGGGCCTTCCGGCGTCTCGATCGGGCAGATCCGGCCGTAGTGCGTCGGATGGACGTCGCGCACCTCGAATCCCGCGCGCTCGCGAGAGAGGCCGCGCGGACCCAACGCCGAGAGGCGGCGCTTGTGGGTCAGCTCCGCCAGCGGGTTCGTCTGATCCATGAACTGAGAAAGCTGAGACGAACCGAAGAATTCCTTGACCACTGCGGAGACAGGCTTCGCGTTGATCAAGTCATGGGGCATAAGATTCGTGATGTCGGAGATGGACATCCGTTCTTTGACCGCCCGCTCCATCCGCGTCAGGCCCACACGGAACTGGTTCTCCAGCAGCTCGCCGACGGACCGAACGCGGCGGTTGCCGAGGTGGTCGATGTCGTCGGTCGACTTGGAGCCGAGCTTGACCATGAGGAGGTGGCGGATCACCGCCACGATGTCCTCGCTGCGCAGCGTCTTAACGGAGAGCGGCGCCTCGATCTGGAGCTTCTTGTTGATCATGAACCGCCCGACGCGGGCGAGATCGTAGCGCCGCGGGTCCATGAACATGCCCCGGAACAGGGCGCGCGCCGACTCCACCGTGGGCGGATCGCCGGGCCGCAGCTTGCGGTAGATCTCGACCAGCGCCTCGTCGGGGTTTTTGACGTGGTCGCGGGCCAGCGTCTCGTACATCGACTGGTCAACCTTCTTGTCCGCCGGCTTGACCGTCGGCATGCCGGGAAGCACGGGCACGAGCAGCTTGAACGGCGCCACCCGCCGGCCCATGATCTGCGAGAGCATCTGAGAGGTGATCTCGGCATTCGTCTGGACGAGCACCTCGCCACTCTCGGCGTCCACGATGCGCGCGGCGGTCCGCCGTCCTACGAGGGACTCGGCGCGGACCGCGATCTTCTCGACGTTCGCCTCGACGAGCTTCTCGATCAGCTTCGCGGTGAGCGTCTTGCCAGCCGTGACGATGGGCTCGCGATGGCGCGGCGGCTTCACGTCCTCAGCGACCCTCACGCCCTCATGAGCATCGGGACTGAGTTTCACCCAGGCGTTGCCCTCCTCGAACCCCAGCACGTCCTCGCTCTCGTAGAAGTGTCCGAGGATCTCCTCGTCGGCGAGGATCTGCGGGTTGTTGGACGTGCTCTTCTCCAGGAACCAGAACGCGCGCAGGAAGGCGGTGGCGTACATCTTCCGCCGCCGATCGACGCGCACGTGCAGCAGGTCGTTGGCGTCGAAGTCGAACTCGACCCACGACCCGCGGTAGGGGATCACGCGCGCCGAGTAAAGCGGCTTACCGGACGCGAGCGTCTTGCCCTTGTCGTCGTCGAAAAAGACACCGGCCGAGCGCTGGAGCTGACTGACGACGACCCGTTCGGTGCCGTTGATGATGAACGTGCCCTTGTCGGTCATGAGGGGCAGTTCACCCAGGTAGACTTCCTGACCGCGTTGCTCCCGGATGGTTCGAGTCTTCGCTTCCTTATCATGGTCGAACACGACGAGACGGAGCGTGACCTTCAGCGGGATCGCGAAGGTCATGCCGCGGTCATGGCACTCCTCGACCGTGTACTTCGGATCACCGAAGTGGTACGAGTCGAACTCCAGCAGCGCGTTGTCGTTGTAGTCGGCGATGGGAAACACCGACTTGAACACCGCCTGGAGCCCGATCTCCTCCCGGCGGTCCGAGGGAACGTCCTTCTGCAGAAACGTCTCGTACGAGCGCTTCTGCACCTCGATGAGGTTCGGAATCTCGACGATCGACGGGATCTTGCCGAAGTCTTTACGGCTGCGGCGCCCGCACTGGATAGTGCCTGCCATACCCTCTCCCGAGGACGGTTTCCCGCCCTCTCGTCAACCCCGTGGCTGAACCAACGCGCGGTGGACCACCCGCGCCTACTTCACCTGTACCGTCGCGCCTTGCTCGTCGAGCTTCTTCTTCATCTCCTCCGCCTCGGCCTTGGTGACCTTCTCCTTCACCGGCTTCGGGGCACCGTCGACAAGGTCCTTCGCTTCCTTGAGCCCGAGCCCGGTCAGCTCGCGGACGACCTTGATGACCTGGATCTTCTTCTCGCCAGCGGCCGTGAGGATGACGTCGAACTCCGTCTTCTCCTCCGTTGCGGCCGCGCCCACCGCCGGGGCCCCCGCGGCGCCCGGTCCGGCGGCCACCGCCATCGGCGCCGCGGCCGACACGCCCCACATCTCCTGGAGCAGCTTGGAGAGCTGGGCGGCCTCGAGCAGCGACAGCTTGTTGAGTTGCTCGGCGATCTGCTCAACCGTGGACATCGATCACTCCTCCTTCTCGAAATTGTCCGCCGACGTCACTCGGCGGCGTTCTTGCCGCGCTGTTGCAGGACGGACACGAGCTCGCGCTGCGGCGCCGTGAGCACCACGACGAGCTGTGCCAGAATCCCCTGGATCGTGCCGACCAGCAGGGCGCGCAGCTGCTCCCGGGACGGGAGGTCGGCGAGCGCCCTGAGCTGCGCCGGCGGGAGCATCTGGCCCTCCACGTACCCTGCCTTGATCGCGAGCGCCTGATTCGTCTTCGCGAACGCGTGGAGCGCCTTGGCCAGGGCGACGGGGTCCTCCTTCGAGAAGACCACGCCCGTGGGGCCCGTGAGATGCGCACCGAGCTCCTCCAGCCGGGAGGACTTGATCGCCAGCCGCGTGAGACGGTTCTTGATGACCTTGTACTCCGCAGACACGGCGCGGAGCTGCTTGCGCAGATCGGAGAGCTGCTGCACGGTCAGGCCGCGGTACTCGGTGAGCACCACGGTCTTCACCTCGGCGAGCCGAGTCCGGAGCTCCGCGACCGCGTCGACCTTCGCTTGCGTTGGCACCGTCGGATCCTCCGCCCTACACCGCTTTCTTGAACAGGTTCGCGATCGCCTGCACGTCGAGCGGCACACCCGGCCCCATCGTCGTCGAGATGGTGAGCGACCGAAGGTAGGTGCCTTTCGCCGCCGCGGGCTTGGCCCGCACGATCGCCTCGATGAGTGCCATCGCGTTCGCCACCAGGTGGGGGGCGGGAAACGCGTACTTGCCGATCGGCGTGTGCACGTTGCCGGCCTTGTCCACGCGGAACTCGACCTTGCCCGCCTTCGCCTCGCGCACCGCGCGTGCGATGTCGAAGGTCACGGTGCCGAGCTTCGGGTTCGGCATGAGGCCGCGCGGCCCGAGCACCTTCCCGAGGCGGCCAACCTGACCCATGAGGTCGGGCGTGGCGATGGCGGTGTCGAACTCCATCCAGCCGCCCTGTACCCGCTCGACGAGGTCCTCTGCCCCCACGACGTCGGCCCCCCCCTCGCGCGCCTCGCGCTCCTTGTCGCCCTTCGCGAAGACCGCGACGCGTACCGACTTGCCGATGCCGTGCGGCAGCACCACCGCGCCGCGCACCATCTGGTCGGCGTGCTTGGGATCGACACCGAGCCGGAACGACAGGTCGACGGACTGGTCGAACTTCGTCGGCGGCATACTCTTGATGATCTCGACGGCCTCCTCCAGCGAGTACAGCTTGCCGGGCGCGATCTTCGCGGCCGCCGCATCGTACCGCTTGCTCACCACCGTCGCCATGTCGGTCTCCCTTCCACGCATTGGAGCGGGTGCCGCGAGGCCGGTGCACGCCGTGGGTGGCGAGCCGTGGGTACGGCGCGGCCCCGTCCGGCGAATCGCCATTGCCCCAACGGCTCGCTACACCACATCGATGCCCATGCTGCGCGCCGTGCCCTCGACGATCCGCATCGCTGCGTCGATCGAGGCCGTGTTGAGGTCGGGCAGCTTCGTCTGCGCGATCTCCCGCACTTGCTGCCGCGTCACCTTCCCGATCTTGTCCTTGTGCGGTACCGCGGATGCCTTTGCGATCCCCGCTGCGCGCTTCAGCAGCACCGCCGCGGGCGGCGTCTTCACGATGAACGTGAACGAGCGATCCTGGTAGATCGTCACGACGACCGGCAGGATCAGCCCCTCCTGGCTCCCGGTCTGCGCGTTGAAGCCCTTGCAGAACTCCATGATGTTGACGCCGTGCTGTCCCAGCGCGGGTCCCACGGGCGGCGAGGGGTTCGCCTTGCCTGCCGGGATTTGGAGCTTGACGATCGCCTGAATTTTTTTCATCGAGAGACGCCCATCAGAGCCGCTCGACCTGGTAGTACTCGAGCTCGACCGAGGTCGGCCGGCCGAACACCGGCACGACGACCTTCATCCGACCGCGCTCCGGATTCATGTCCTCGACGACGCCCTGAAAATTCACGAACGGCCCGTCGATGACCCGCACCTTGTCGCCGCGCTGGAACACCGACTTCGGCTTGGGCTTCTCAGCGCCCGCTTCCATCTGCCGCATGATGTCGTCGACCTGCTCCTGCGAGAGCGGGACGGGCTTCGAGGCCGAGCCGACGAACCCAGTGACCTTGGGCGTCGAGCGCACGAGGTGCCACGTGTCGTCGGTCAGCTCCATCTCGACGAGCACGTACCCGGGGAAGAACTTCTGCTCGGTCTCGCGCTTCTGCTTGTTGCGCACCTCGACGACCTTCTCCGTCGGCACCAGGACGCGGGTGATCTTGTCTGTCATGCCGAAGATCTTCGCGCGGGACTCGATGGCCTCCTTGACCTTGTTCTCGAATCCCGAGTACGTGTGGACGACGAACCATTGTTTGTTCGTCGCGGTCGTCGTCGCTTCTTCGCTCATCGCAAGATCCTTTCCACGATCCTGGCCAGCACGATGTCCACACCGCCCAGGAAGAAGGCGACCACGACCGTGACGGTGATTACCACGACCGTGGAGTTGGTCAGCTCCTGCCGGTTGGGCCAGGTCACCTTGCGGAACTCCGCGAGGACCTCGCCGAAGAACTCCTGCGCGCGCTTCAGATACCCCATGTCGTCCTAACCCTGTCCGTGAGTGCATGGCAGGGGTGGAGGGATTCGAACCCCCATCCCCCGGATTTGGAGTCCGGTGCTCTAGCCGTTAGAGCTACACCCCTACTTCGTCTCTTTGTGCGCCGTATGTTTGCGGCACCACCGACAGTACTTCTTCAACTCGAGACGGTCGGGATGGGTACGTTTGTTCTTCGTCGTCGAGTAGTTCCGCCGCTGGCACGTCGTGCACGCGAGAGCGATGATCTCGCGCACCGGCTACTCCGTGATCTCCGTGGCGACGCCGGCGCCCACCGTCCGCCCCCCCTCCCGGATCGCAAACCGCAACTCCTTCTCCATCGCCACCGGCGTGATCAACTCGATCGCCATCGTCACGTTGTCCCCCGGCATCACCATCTCCACCCCCGCCGGCAACGTCACCACCCCCGTCACGTCCGTCGTCCGTAAATAAAATTGCGGCCGGTACCCGTTGAAAAACGGCGTGTGCCGCCCCCCCTCCTCCTTCGTGAGAACATAGACTTCGGCTTTGCATTTCTTGTGGGGCGTGATGGACCCCGGCTTGGCGAGAACTTGCCCCCGCTCCACTTCCTCTTTATCGACGCCCCGCAGCAGACACCCCACGTTGTCCCCCGCCTGCCCCTCGTCCAATAGCTTCCGAAACATCTCCACCCCCGTCACCACCGTCTTGCGCGTCTCCCGAAACCCTACGATCTCCACTTCCTCCCCCACCTTCACCACCCCCCGCTCCACCCGCCCCGTCACCACCGTCCCCCGCCCCGTAATCGTAAAAATGTCCTCGATCGGCATCAGAAACGGCTTGTCCATCGCCCGCACCGGCGTCGGGATGTAGCTGTCCACCGCCTCCATCAATTTCCAGATGCATTCACTGGCCTTGCTGTCCTCCGGCTTCTCCATCGCCCCCAGCGCCGACCCCCGAATCACCGGAATCGCGTCCCCCGGAAACTGATACTTCTTCAACAGCTCCCGTACCTCCAACTCCACCAAGTCCAAAATCTCCGGGTCGTCCACCATGTCCACCTTGTTCATGAACACCACCAGAAACGGCACGTTCACCTGCCGCGCCAGCAGCACATGCTCCCGCGTCTGGGGCATCGGCCCATCGTTGGCCGCCACCACCAAAATCGCCCCGTCCATCTGCGCCGCCCCCGTGATCATGTTCTTGATGTAGTCCGCGTGCCCCGGACAGTCGATGTGCGCGTAGTGCCGCTTCGCCGTCTCGTACTCCACGTGCGCCACCGCGATCGTGATCCCCCGCTCCCGCTCCTCCGGCGCGTTGTCGATCGACCCAAACTCCCGCACCGCCACCCCGCTGAACTTCGTGTGCAACACCTTCGTGATCGCCGACGTCAACGTCGTCTTCCCGTGGTCGATGTGCCCGATCGTCCCGATGTTCACGTGCGGCTTCGTCCGCTCGTACTTCGCCTTCGCCATCCCTCACTTCCTCCCGTTGGCGATCACGCTCACGACAGTCGAAGTGGAGCCCATGTCCGGGATCGAACCGGAGACCTCGTCCTTACCAAGGACGCGCTCTGCCGTCTGAGCTACATGGGCGAACGAAACCCTCGCGAGCCCAAAACTCCTGGAGCGGGAAACGGGATTCGAACCCGCGACCCCCAGCTTGGAAGGCTGGCGCTCTACCACTGAGCTATTCCCGCCCCTCCGAGTCACGTGTGTTGTCAGTCGAGATGGTGGGGAGGGGAGGATTTGAACCCCCGAAGGCGTACGCCAGCAGATTTACAGTCTGCCCCCTTTGGCCACTTGGGTACCTCCCCGAATCCGCCGGCACGCGCGTCGAACCCATTGAAAAAGCTGGCGCTGGCGGGAGGATTTGAACCCCCGACCCACTGCTTACAAGGCAGTTGCTCTGCCACTGAGCTACGCCAGCACAGACAAAACTTCACTTTAATAACGGAACTCCGTTGAGTCAAGGAGTTTGAGACTTTAGCCTCCTCTGCCGGGCCACCTCGTAGCAGAGGACCCCCGCCGCGGCGGCGACATTGAGCGATCCGATCCTGCCGGCCATTGGGATCGTCACCAAGACGTCGCAGGTTCGCGCCACCAGGGGTCTCAGGCCCTCCCCCTCGCTTCCCAATACCAGGCACAGGGGGCCGGTCAGATCGGAAGCCCAAAGGGAGACGCCGTTGGAGGCGGTGCTCCCATATATCCAAACCCCTGATTTCTTAACCGTTTCGAGTGCACTGACGACGTTAGTAACGCGGGCCACGGGGAGGTACTCCGCGGCCCCCATCGCTACGTGGGCCGCAGCCCCGGTGAGGCCGACCTGGTGATGCTTCCCGACGATCACACCGTGGGCGCCGAAGGCCTCGGCGGTTCTCAAGATCGCCCCGAAGTTCCGTGGGTCCTGAACCTGATCGAGCGCCAGTAAGAAGGGCGCCTCGCCGCGCTCGGCCGCGATCTCGAGGAGCGCGTCCATCTCAACGTACTCACCCGCCGCCACGCGAGCCACGACGCCCTGATGGCGGTCCGTGCCGGCGATCGCCGTGAGCTGCTCGCGTGTGCGGTAGGAGACCTTGACACCGGCGCGGCGCGCCAGCGCAACCACCTCCGCGAGCGGCCCACGCCCGCCCGCGAGCACGGCGACTTCGTCGACGCGTCGCCCGCCGCTCTTCAGCAGCTCGCAGACCGGGTTCCGCCCCCAGACGCGGTCCGCGCTCACTCGCTCTTCCGCGTAACGCGCGGTCCGCTCGGCGTGTCCTCGACGCTCCAGCCGAGCCGCTGGATCTCGTCGCGGAGCTGATCGGCGCGCGTCCAGTCGCGACGCGCTCGCGCCTGCCTGCGCTCCTCGACGAGCCTCAGCACCGCCCCGGGCATGCCCCCGGGGTCCGGCGCGCGCTGGAACAGCCCGAGGACCTGCCCGAGCGTGACCAGCTCGGAGACGCCCGCGACGAAACGCTCGCGGGCGCGCGCGTCCGTCGCTCCGCGGTCGCGGTCCTCGGCGAGCGCACGGGCGAGGTCGAATAGCACGCCGAGCGCCTGCGGCGTGTTGAAGTCGTCATCCATGGCGGCCTCGAACCGCGCACGGACTCCGCCCAGCGCCTCGGGCAGAGCCCCCGACGTGCCGCTCCCGAGCGCCCGCGCGTCGTGGACGAGCCGGGTGAGGCGCTCGAGCGCGCGCGCGCTGTCCCGCACACGCTCCTCGGCGAAGTCCACCGGGTGGCGATAGTGGGTGCCGAGCACGAAGAGCCGAAAGGCGTCGGCGTCGTGGCGTTTGACGAACGCTCGAATGGTGAGGACGTTACCCAGTGACTTCGACATCTTCTCGGCTCGGAAGGTCACCATGCCGTTGTGGAGCCAGTAGCGCGCGAACGTGCGTCCGGTGTCGGCCTCGGACTGGGCGATCTCGCACTCGTGGTGGGGGAAGATCAGGTCTTCGCCACCTCCGTGGATGTCGAAGGACTCTCCGAGGTACTTCGTCGCCATCGCGGAGCACTCGATGTGCCAGCCGGGGCGGCCGGGGCCCCACGGGCTGGGCCAGTCCGGCTCCCCGGGCTTCGACGACTTCCAGAGGGCGAAGTCGCGGGGATCACGCTTGCGCTCGTCGACCTCGACGCGCGCGCCGGCGAGAAGCTCGTCGAGGTTCTTGCCGGAGAGCCGTCCGTACGCCGGGAACCGCCGGATCTCGAAGTACACGTCGCCGTCCACCGTGTAGGCGAACCCCTTGGCGACGAGGCGCTCGATGAGCGCGACCATCTCGGGGATGTGCAGGGTGGCCTTCGGCTCGACATCGGCCGGCGCAACGCCGATCGACGCCATGTCCTCGCGGAACGCCTGGATGTAACGCTCGGAGAGTTCCGAGGCCGGCACGCCCTCGGCATTCGCCCGTCGGATGATCCTGTCGTCCACGTCCGTGAAGTTCCGGACGAACGTGACGCGGTAGCCCTTGAAGCGGAAGTACCGTTGGATGACGTCGAACACCATCGTGCTCCGCGCGTGGCCAACGTGGGAGAGGTCGTACACCGTCACACCACACACGTAGATGCGCACGTGGCCGGGGGTGAGGGGCGCGAACTCCTCCTTGCTCCGCGTCAGCGTGTTGTACACCTTGACGCTCACGCGGCGACCTCCACGCTCGCGACCGCCATCGCGGCGATGCCCTCGCGACGTCCGAGGAGCCCGAGCCCCTCGGGACTCTTGGCCTTCACGCTCACCCGATCGATGTCGAGCCCGAGCGTCTCAGCCAGTCGCTTGGCCATCCCATCGAGGTGCGGCGCGAGCCGCGGCGCCTCGGCGAGCACCGTCGCATCGACGTTGACGAGCCGCCCGCCGCGTGAGGTCACGAGCTCGACGACGCGCCGGAGCAGCGCCAGGCTCGAGATCCCACGGTAACGCGGGTCGCTGTCGGGGAAGTGGCGGCCAAGATCCCCGAGCGCGAGCGCGCCCAGCAGCGCCTCGGCGATCGCGTGCGTCAGCACGTCGGCGTCGGAATGACCGTCGAGGCCCCGGGCGCTCGGCACCGTCACACCACCCAGAACCAGGGGACGGCCATCCACCAGGGGATGGAGGTCGAAACCGAACCCGACGCGCGTCACCGACCGGCCAGAGAGCGCGCCCGGCGGAGATCCGCCGGCGTCGTGATCTTGACGTTCTCCACGAGCCCACGCACCACCCGCACCGGGTGACCGAGGCGCTCGACGAGCACCGCGTCGTCGGTGCCGACGACGCCGTCGCGCCGCGCCTTCTCGTGCGCCTCGCGGAGGAGGTCGGTGCGGAACGCCTGTGGGGTCTGGACCGCCCAGAGCTCCGAGCGATCGAGCGTCGCCTCCACCCGCGCGGCGCGCACCCGCTTGACCGTCTCCGTGATCGGCAGGGCACAGATCGCCGCACCCTCCGCGGCGGCCGCGCGCACGACGGCGTCGATGAGGTGTCGCGTGATCAGCGGACGGACCGCGTCGTGCACCACCACGATCTCCGCGTCCTCGGGCGCCGCCTGCAGCGCGAGCCATACCGAGTCCTGGCGCGTGCGCCCGCCGGCGACCACCGTGAGAGACGCGTCCTTCACCACGGGCTCGAGGATCCGTCGCGCGCGCGCCACCCAGGGCTCGGGCGCGGCGACGACGACGACGCCCACCGCCGGGTGGCGCGCGAAGTGGCGGACGGTCGCCGCCAGGATCGGCGCCGGCCCCAGCCGCAGGAACTGCTTCGGCGTGCGGGCGCCGAACCGCCTGCCCACGCCGCCCGCGGGGATGACGGCGACCACCCTAGGCATCGGCGCGCTCCGGCGCCGCCACGGCCGCCGGCGCTGCCTCGTCGCGCGCGCGCGTGAAGATCATTCGGCCCGCCGGCGTCTGCAGCACGCTCGTCACGACCACGTCGAGCGCCCGGCCGATGTGTCGCCGGCCCTGCTCGATGACGACCATCGTGCCGTCGTCGAGGTACCCAACGCCCTGACCAGGCTCCTTGCCCTCGCGGAGAACCTGGACGGTCATCGCCTCGCCGGGGAGCATCACTGGCTTCACTGCGTTCGCCAGCTCGTTGACGTTCAGCACGGCCACGCCGCCGACCTCCGCCAGCTTGGCGAGGTTGTAGTCGTTCGTGACGACCTTGCCCTCGCGCGTCCGTGCGAACTCGAGGAGCTTCCGATCCACCTCTTCGACGCCGACGACCTCGACCTCCGCAATCTCGACCCTGAGCCCGGGGATCCGCTGGAGCCGGCCGAGCACCTCGAACCCCCGGCGGCCGCGACTGCGCTTGAGCACGTCCGGCGAGTCGGCGATCCGCTGGAGCTCACGCAGCACAAAGCCGGGAACGACCAGGGGACCATCGAGGAACCCCGTCCCGCAGACGTCGGCGATCCGCCCGTCGATGATGGCCGAGGTATCGAGGATCTTGTCGAGCCCGCGGCGCCCGCTGGAGGCGGGGAAGAACCGCGCCGAGATCGCCGACAGATCGCTGAGCCGTCCGAGCACGACCGCGGCGCCGACGTACGCGCCGAGCGCGAGCGCGAGCGCGACGACCGAGGCCTGGCCCCGCGGGACCAGCGCCGCTGCGACGAGACCGACGACGAGCCCGACCCCGAGACCGGCGAGCCCTCCCGCGACGCCCCACGCGAGGCGCTCGATCGGGAGCCACGCCGCGACGACCTCGAGCAGGACCGCGGCGCCACCGACGAGCGCGCCGGCGACACCGCCCGCCAGGACGGGCGCCGCCAGCGCCTGGGCCGTCGCCCCGCCGACGGCGGCGGAGACCACCAGGACGACGAGCCGCACAACGGTGTTGGTCATGAGGCGCGAGCCGTCATGCGCTCAGCCGAGCAGCGCGTCGAGCGCCTCGTTGACCGTTGCCACGCCACGGACTTCGAGCGGGACCTTCGTGCCGGCTGGAACGCCGCTCTTCGGCACGACCGCGCGCCGGAAGCCGAGCGCCGCCGCTTCCTTCAGCCTGAGCTCGAGCCCGGCGACCGCACGCACCTCGCCCGTGAGCCCGACCTCCCCCAGCACGACGACGTCGCCGGGCACCGGGCGGTCAAGGTAGCTCGACGCGGCGGCCAGGACGATGCCAAGATCCGCCGCCGGCTCCGTCACGCGCCCTCCGCCCGCGACGTTGACGAACACGTCCTGACTCGCGAGCGGCATGCCGGCGCGCTTCTCGAGCACCGCGAGCAGGAGGCACACACGGTTGTAGTCGGCGCCGAGCACGGTCCGCCGCGGTGTGCCGAAGGACGCGCGCGCGACGAGCGCCTGGAGCTCGAGCAGGAGCGGGCGCGTCCCCTCGAGGCTCGAGACGACGACGGAGCCCGGTGCGTCGCCGGGCCGCTCTGCGAGGAAGAACCCCGACGGGTTCGTCACCTCCGCGAGCCCCCCCTCGCCCATCTGGAAGACGCCGATCTCATTGGTGGAGCCGAAGCGGTTCTTGACCGCGCGGAGCACGCGGTAGGCGTGGTGGCTCTCGCCCTCGAAGTAGAGGACCGTGTCCACCAGGTGTTCGAGAACCCGCGGCCCCGCGAGCGCGCCCTCCTTCGTCACGTGACCGACGAGGAACGTGGCGATCCCGAGCCCCTTGGCGAGCATCATGAGGCGGGCGCCGCACTCGCGCACCTGCGCGACGCTCCCCGGCGCGGACTCGAGCTCGGGCAGGAAGACGGTCTGGATCGAATCCACGACGAGCGCGCGGGGCTTCACGTCGTCGAGCTGGGCCTGGACCGCGGCGAGGTCGGTCTCCGTCCAGAGGAGCAGGCCGTCCGCGGCGATCCCGAGCCGCTCCGCGCGTATCTTGACCTGCGCCGCCGACTCCTCCGCCGACACGTACAGGACGGGCGGGGTCACGCGCGCAAGCGCCCGCGCCGTCTGCAGGAGCAGCGTGCTTTTGCCGATGCCCGGATCCCCGCCCACGAGGACGAGCGAGCCGCGGACGACGCCGCCGCCCAGAACACGGTCGAGCTCGCCGATGCCGGTGCGGATGCGGTCGTGCTGCTCCAGCGTGATGTCACGCAGGGGCCGGGGCCGCCCCTCCCCGGCCGGCGACCCCCGGCCGCTTCGCGCCGGCGCCGCGCGCTCCTCCACGAGCTGGAGGTAGCCCGCGCCAGCCCGCAGGCAGTCGGGACAGGTGCCGGCCTTGGGGCTCGCGTATCCGCACTGTTGGCAGCGATAGACGCTAGCGTCGCGAGCCGTCACCCTTTGGCTCCCCGAGGCTCCGGATGAGCGATCGGAGCAGGAAGGACCGCTGGGCGCCCTCGAGGATCGTCACGAGCCGCTCGTAGATCGTCGGGTCCGCGATGAGCGCGCCGATCGTCCCCTCGCCCTCCTTGACCTTCTCGCTGATCTCCTTGAGGTTCGCTACCGTGACTCTCAGGTCCTGCACGGTCTGGCGCAGGCCGCCGCCGTCCCCGTCGGCGACGAGGCCGCCGAGCGCGCCCCGCCCGCCGGCGATCCGCTCGGACACGTCGCGGAGGTTTCGCGTGACGATGCGGAGATCGTCGAGCGCCTCCTTGTACTTCGGGTCGAAGAGGAGTGCGGGGAGGAGGCCCGACTCGGCCCCGGGGCGGTCGATCAGGCGCCCGAGTCGATCCATCGCCGCGACGAAGCGCTGCGCGGCGTCTGTTCCAGCGGGTGAGAGGAGCACGCCCGCGGGGCTCTGACCTCCGACCACGCGATCGAGGAGCTTCTGCGTCGTCGTGACGGTCTCGTTCAGGCGCTTGAGCGCCACCGGCTCCTCGTACAGGAGGGTGTGCGCCCAGCCGCGTCCGTGCTCGACTTGATCGACGACACGGTTGAGCTTGGCGACCGTCGCCGACACATCGCCGACGAGCCTCGACCGGTTCACGTCCTCGGCCGTCTGGCGGAGCGCCGCGACGAGGGCCGCGGCGTCCCTCGCCGTGTCGGCACCCTGCGTCAGCACGCGGGCGAAGTCGGTCGGCTCGCGCGCGGTGAGCACCTCGCCGGGCTGGAGCGGTGGCGCCGCCGCCGTTCCCACCGTCACCTCGACCACCTTGTCGCCGAGCAATCCTTGCGTCTCGATGCGCGCGATCGAATCCCGACGGATGCGGTCGGCATAACGCCGAGCGATGGTGAGGTCGACCCGCACCTTGCCGCCGGGCTCGCCGGGCAGGTGCACGTCCGTGACGCGGCCGATCTGCACGCCGGCGAGCCGGACCGTCGCGCCCTCCATGAGCCCGGCGACCTCGGTGAACTCGGCGTGAATCGTGTAGTGCGCCTCGAAGAGCCGCGCCCGGGCGCCGAGGGCGTACACCATGCCGAGGAAGGCCGCGAGGGCCACGAGGACGAACACGCCTACGCGGAACTTCACCGCGATCTCGCGTCTCTCGTCATTCATCGACTCGCCTCCCCTGCGGCTCGCGCGACGCCCTGCGGCTCGCACGACCACATCCTAGACTCGCCTCGGACGGCGGGGGGTCGATCACAGACTCGCCTCGCCTTCGGCGGCGGCTCGTACGGCGGCCCCGCGACGCCCTGCGGCTCGTACGACCACATTGGCTCACCGCGCCTCGCCGGCCAGGAAGGCCTGGACGGCGCTGTCGGTCGTCTCGAGCACCGCGCCCACCGGACCGATCGTCGCGAACCGTCCGTCGATCAGCACTGCCACGCGATCGGCAACGGTCCTGGCGAGCTCGAGGTCGTGGGTGACCACGATGGCGGTATCGCACACGCCGCCGCGCAGCTCCCGGATCAGCTCGCCGACGAGCTTGGAATTCGTGGGATCGAGCCCGCCGGTCGGCTCGTCGAACAGGAGCGCCTCCGGCTCCACGCACAGCGCACGCGCGATGCCGACGCGCTTCCTCATCCCGCCCGACAGCTCCGACGGCAGAAGGCCGAGCACCTCGCCGCCGAGCCCCACGAGCGAGAGATTGCGGACGACCCGTGCCCGGATCTCGGCCTCGTCCAGGCTCGCGTGCTCTCGCAATGGATAGGCGACGTTCTCGTATACGGAGAGCGAGTCGAAGAGCGCCGCCCCCTGGAACACGAAGCCCAGCCGGCGCCGGAGCGGCAGGAGCTCCTCTTCGGAGAGGCGCTCGATGGCGCGGTCGAAGACACGGATCTGACCCGCGTCCGGGCGGATGAGGCCGGCGACCAGCCGCAGGAGGACCGTCTTCCCCGAGCCGCTGCCGCCCATCACGACGAGCGTCTCGCCCTTGACGAGCGCGAACGAGACGCCTCGGAGCACTTCGACCGCGTCGAAGTTCTTCTGCACGTCGATGGCCTCGATGATCGTCTGCACCACGAGGCCTCAGTAGAAGAGCGTGAGGAACAGCTTGGTGAGGAAGAAGTCTGACACGATCACACCCATCGTCACGTGGACGACCGTCGCCGTTGTCGCGCGCCCCAGCCCCTCGGTGCCGCCCTCGGTGGACAGCCCGTTATAGCAGCCAATCAGCGTCACGACCGCGCCGAAGAAGACCGACTTGCCGATGCCCGTCAGGAAGTCCTTCGGCACCACCCAGTACGTCGTCGTGTTCCAGTAGGCGTACATGTCGGCGCCACGCTCGACGAACATGATCACCATGCCGCCCAGGACGCCGACGGCGTCGGTGAGAACCGTGAGCAGCGGGAAGACGACCAGTGACGCGAGCACGCGCGGGACCACGAGGCGCTTGACGTAGTTCACGCCGAGCGTCCGGAGCGCGTCGATCTGCTCCGTGACCTTCATCGAGCCGAGCTCCGCGGTGATCCCCGAGGCGACCTTTCCGCCGACGAGGATCGCGGTGAGCACCGGTCCGAGCTCCCGGAGGATCGCGAGGGCCGCGACTGGTCCCACGTAGGTCTCGGCGCCGAAGCGCGCCATGTTCACCGCGCTCTGGATCGTGAACACCATCCCCGTGAAGATCGCCGCGGTGAGCGCAACGCCGAGCGACTGCACGCCCATCGACTCGATCTCGCGGAGGATCAACCGGAAGTACTTGGGCGGGAGCGCCAGGCTCCGCACGACGCGACCCGTGAGGAGGCCGAGCCCGCCGTACCAGACGACCGTACGCCTCAGGGAGAGTTCCAACCCCGTCACTCCGTCGCGAAGGTGTCGACCAGCTCGCGGAACGCGGTCCGCCAGGTCTCGAAGGACTCCGGCGGCGCGACCAGCGCGAAGTCGTACACGCACCGCTCGTCCTTCATCACGTACGTCTCGACCCGCGTGAGGGCCTCGCCGGCGGCGAGGCGGCCGTCGAGCACGGCATGGACGGCGCGCCGCCCATCGACCGCCACGTCCTCCCACTCGACGATGGCACGGCTCTGAAACCCCATCAAGAGATGCCGGGAGAGCACATCCAGCCGGGCGGCGGGGGTCGCCTCCCCGCACGTCGCGTTGGCCAGCATCGCCACCGGCGCCGTGCGGTGCCTGAGCTCCAGATCGGCCCCGCTCGCCTCGATTACCGTCCACTCGGCGCCCGGGATTCCGACGCGGTAGCCTTTGGGCGAATGGAAGACGCCGCTCTCGATCCGCCTCCCGGCGCACCCGGTAGCCACGACGACGACCGTGAAGGCGAGCGCCACGACGCCGCGCGCTCCCACCGTCCCCTAACGGTCCGACCCGGCGCGCCCCGCGTGCCGCCGCGCGAGCTCCACGACCACTTCGCGGAGCGGGATCGAACGAGCGCCCAGCAGGACCAGCGTGTGGAACCAGAGATCGGCCGCCTCCTCAATCAAGCGCCGGTCGCCCTCACCACCGAGTGCGGCGGTGATGACCTCGGCCGCCTCCTCACCGATTTTCCGACAGATCGCCGCCTCGCCCTCCGCGAGGAGCCCGGCGACGTACGAGTCCGGCCGCGGGTTCGCCTTCCGCGTCTCGATCGTCCGCTCGAGACGCTCGAGCATGTTCGCAGGCGGCGGCGACCCTGGCTTGCCGCCGCCCTCCTGGAGCGCCGCGAAAAAGCAGGTGCGCCGCCCCGTGTGACACGCGACGCCCTCCTGGTGGACCTGCACGAGGAGCGCGTCCGCGTCGCAGTCGGCGTAGACGGCCCGGACGTGCTGCGTGTGACCGGAGGTCTCGCCCTTGCGCCACGGGACGCTGCGCGAGCGCGACCAGAAGTGGGTCACCCCGCTCGCGAGCGTCTGCTCCACGGCCGACCGGTCCATCCAGGCCACCATGAGGAGGTCGCCGGTGTCCGCTTCCTGGACGACGGCGGGGATCAGCCCCTGCGGGTCGAACTTGAGCTCGCCGACCGTCATGGCTGGCAGCGCACCTCGACGCCGCGCTCTCTGAGATACGCCTTGGCCTCCGCGATGGTGTGCATGCCGAAGTGAAAGATGGACGCGGCCAGGACCGCGTCGGCGCGCCCCTCGACGAGCCCCTCGTACAGATGGTCGAGTGAGCCGGCGCCCCCCGAGGCGATCACGGGGACGGGGACGACCTCGGAGACGGCGCGCGTCAGCTCGAGGTCGTAGCCGTCCTTGGTTCCGTCGCAGTCCATGCTCGTCAAAAGGATCTCGCCCGCGCCGAGCTCGACCACCTCGCGCGCCCACCGGACCGCGTCACGCCCCGCGGGGCGCCGGCCGCCGTGGGTGTAGACGCCCCAACGCTGCGGCGCCCCCCGCCCTTCCCGCCGCGCGTCGATCGCGATCACGATGCACTGGCTGCCGAAGCGCTCCGCCGCCTCGCGGACGAGCACGGGCCGCTCGAGCGCGGCGGTGTTCAGCGAGACCTTGTCGGCACCCGCCCGCAGGAGTTGCCGCACGTCGTCGATCGAGCGGATGCCGCCGCCGACTGTCAGTGGCATGTAGATGCCCTCGGCGGTGCGGCGCACGACGTCGAGCATGGTCGCGCGCGCCTCGTGCGAGGCCGTGATGTCGAGGAAGACGAGCTCATCGGCGCCCTGCGTGTCGTACGCGAGCGCGGCCTCGACCGGGTCACCCGCGTCGCGCAGGTCGACGAAGCGGACACCTTTGACGACGCGGCCGTCCTTCACGTCGAGGCAGGGGATCACGCGCTTGGCCAACATTATTGGAACGAGTGCCGTGAGGCCGGTGCACTCCGTGGGTGGCGTGCCGTGGGCACAGCGCGGCTCCGTCCGACCAAGGCGCCTTGCGTCATTTGGCCAGTTCCTGCACGGCTTCGGCGAGGTCGAGCACGCCGGTGTACAGGGCGCGCCCGACCACGCAGCCCTCCACCCCCGGCACCTCGGCGAGTCGTCGCAAGTCGTCGAGACGCGCCACACCGCCGGACGCGAGGACGGGTAGGTCGACCGCGCGGGCCAGCGCCGCCGTCTCGTCCACGTTCGGCCCCCTCCCAGTACCGTCGCGGGTCACGTCGGTATAGAGGAGCGCGGCGGCCGCCGCGTCGCGGGCGCGCCGCCCGACGTCGAGGACAGTCGCGCTCGCGACCTCGGTCCAGCCACGGACCGCGACGCGCGGGCCCCGCCCGTCCACGGCGACGATCACCCTCGCGGGCCACGCACGGCAGACCTCATGGAGGAACTCCGGGTCGAGGGCGGCCCGCGTCCCCACGACCGCCCAGCGTGCGCCGGCGGCGAGCGCGCGGCCGACCGCCTCGAGATCGCGCAGACCGCCGCCCGTCTGTACGGGGACCGGGGCGACCGCCTCCACGATCTCGGCCACGAGCGTGGTCTGTCGCGGCTCGCCGGCGAACGCGCCGTCGAGGTCGACGACATGGAGCCGCTCGGCGCCGAGATCCTTCCAGTGCACAGCCATCGCGACGGGGTCCTCGGAGAAGACAGTCTCTTGATCGGCGCGGCCCTGATGGAGCCGCACGCACCGCGCGCCACGGAGATCGATGGCAGGGATGATGATCACCGGGCGCCGCCCTTCACGATCGCCGCGAAGTTCTCGAGGAGCCGGAGCCCCCAGCGTTGGCTTTTCTCCGGATGGAACTGGGTCGCGTAGATCCGCCCCTGTTCGATCGCGGCCGCGAACTTGATCCCGTACTCGCACCACGCCGCGCGAAGGGTCGGGCGCCCCGGAGCCCCGTGCGCCTGCCGCAGGCCACCCTCGGTCTGAGCCGAGCTCGCGGCCGTCGCTACGACAGGGTAATAGGAGTGGACGAAGTAGAAATGGGCGCCCGTCGGGATGCCCTCGAAGAGGCGCAGCTCCCCCGCGTGCTGGACGCGGTTCCAACCCATATGCGGAACCTTCCGGCCCGGCGGGAACCTCCGTACCACCCCCGGGATCACGTCGAGGCCGCGTCCCTCGCCGAACTCCTCGCTCGTCGAAAACAGGAGTTGGTAGCCGAGGCAGATGCCGAGAAACGGCCGGCTCCCGTCCAGCGCCCGCCCGAGGGCCGTGAGGAGGCCGAGGTGCTCGAGGTTCGCCATGGCGTCGTGGAACGCTCCGTCGCCTGGGAGCACGACGGCGTCCGCCTCGTCCACGGCGCGTGGATCCTGGGTCACGACCGCCGGGATGCCGACGCGGCCGAACGCCTTTTCGACAGACCCGAGGTTGCCCCGGCCGTAATCGATAACGGCGATCACAGACTCGCCTCGCCTGCGGCTGCGGCTGCGGCTCGCACTGCCACGATCACAGACTCGCCTCGCCTGCGGCTGCGGCTGCGGCTCGCACTGCCACGATCACAGACTCGCCTCGCCTGCGGCTGCGGCTGCGGCTCGCACTGCCACGATCACAGACTCGCCTCGCCTGCGGCTGCGGCTGCGGCTCGCACTGCCACGATCACAGACTCGCCTCGCCTGCGGCTGCGGCTCGCACTGCCACGATCACAGACTCGCCTCGCCTGCGGCTGCGGCTCGCACTGCCACGATCACAGACTCACAGGGCGCCCTTCGTCGACGGGACGATTCCCGCGATGCGCGGGTTCACCCGCGTGGCGTCGGCGAGCGCGCGGCCGACGGCCTTGAACACCGCCTCCGTGACGTGGTGGAGATTGTGGCCGTAGTGCATGATCACGTGCAGGGTGAGCTCGGCGTTGACGGCAAAGGCGCGGAAGAACTCCTGCAAGAGGTCGAGGTCGAAGTTCGACACGCGCGTTCGCGCCACCGGCACGCCGAAGACGAGGAACGGGCGCCCCGACAGGTCCACGGACGCCGAGACGAGCGCCTCGTCCATCGGGACGAAACTGGTGCCGTAGCGCACGATGCCCTTCTTGTCGCCGAGCGCCAGACGGAGCGCCTGCCCGAGCACGATGCCGACGTCCTCGACCGTATGGTGCTGGTCCACCTCGACGTCGCCCTGTGCCTCGACGGCGAGGTCCATGAGGCCGTGCTTCGCCCAGGCCTCGAGCATGTGGCTGAAAAATGGGATCGGCGTCTGGACCTTCGAGGCGCCGGTGCCGTCGACGTTGAGCTGAAGCGAGACCTCGGTCTCCTTGGTCTTGCGCTCCACCCGCGCGTGCCGTGCCGTCGTGTCCGCGCTCATTCGGTCCTCCCTGGGTCGCTCCCGAACCGCAACTCGGCGGCGCGCCCGTGCCCGGCCAGCCCCTCGATCCGTGTGAGCGCCCTGAGATGGGGAGCCGCGGCGTCAAGCCCACGCAGCGAGTACTCGATGACGCTCGAGCGCTTGACAAAATCCTCCGTGCCGAGCGGCGACGCGAAACGCGCCGTGCCCGCGGTCGGCAGGACATGGTTGGGCCCCGCGACGTAGTCGCCGACGACCTCGGGGGTGTGGCCCCCCACGAAGATCGCGCCCGCATGGCGCACGCGGGGGATCAGGGCCGCAGCGACGCTCACCATCAGCTCGAGGTGCTCTGGCGCCAGGCGGTTGGCCAGCTCGACCGCGTCGTCGAGCGACGCCACGCGGATCAACGCACCGTTCGCCTCGAGCGCCCTGGCGGCGATCTCACGGCGCGGCAGCGTGGCGAGCTGGCGCTCGAGCGCCGCGGCGACGCGGGGGAGCAGCTCGGTCGCGTCGGTGATGCAGAGCGCACGGGCCATCGGGTCGTGCTCCGCCTGCGCGAGCATGTCGCCGGCCACCCAGGCGGGGTCGGCGACGGCGTCGGCCACGACGACGACCTCGCTCGGTCCCGCCATCATGTCGATGCCGACCTCGCCGAACACGCGCGCCTTCGCGAGCGCAACGTAGATGTTCCCGGGACCCACGATCTTGTCGACGCGGCGGATCGTCGTCGTGCCGTAGGCGAGCGCGGCCACTGCCTGGGCGCCGCCGAGGCGGTAGCCCTCGGTGACGCCGGCGAGCCGGGCCGCGGCGAGCACGACCGGCTCGACGCGGCCCCCGGGGCCCGGCGGTGTCACGAGCACGATCTCGCGGACGCCGGCGACGCGCGCCGGCACCGCGGTCATTAGGACCGTGGACGGGTAAGCCGCACGCCCGCCCGGCACGTAGATCCCCACCCGATCGAGCGGCCGGACCTCCTGGCCGAGGACGGAGCCGTGCTCATCGGTGAGACGCCATGACTTCGGCACCGCCGCCGCCTGATACCGCTCGATCCGCTCGGCCGCGTACACGAGGGCCGCTCGGATGTCGGGCGCGAGCTGCCGCGCCGCCGTCTCGAACTCGTCCGGGGTTATCACGAGCTCGGCCGGGGTCGCCGCGGTGAAACCGTCGAAGCGGGCGGTCAGGTCGAGGAGCGCCGCGTCGCCGCGGGCGCGCACGTCGGTCAGGATCCCGTCGACGGCGCGGTGGATCTCGGGCGGGACGGCCGCCGGCGGGCGCGCCAGCGCCGCGACGACGGCGTCGACGCCGAGCTGCCGCGCGTCGAGCACGCGGATCATGGCAGTGCGAGCCGAGCGGCGGCCGCGGAGGCTCGGCGGAGCGCGCCGCGAGGCGAGTCTGCAAACCGTGGTCGTGCGAGCCGAGCGGCGGCCGCGGAGGCTCGGCGGAGCGCGCCGCGAGGCGAGTCTGCAAACTGTGGTCGTGCGAGCCGGGCGGCGGCCGCGGAGGCTCGGCGGAGCGCGCCGCGAGGCGAGTCTGCAAACTGTGGTCGTGCGAGCGGTAGGACGTCGCGGGGCCGCAGTGCGGGCCGCAGCCGCACGGCGAGGCGAGTCTGTGATCGGGGCCCCGCCGTCCGAGGCGAGCCGATGAGCAAGTTGCGGGCGACGCCAATCGCCGGCATGTCGCTACTCACTCCACCCGGGCCCGCACGGCCGGGGTCAACGGTGGGTGGCTTCGGGCCCGCCGCATCGCCTCGATGAGTCCGGTCACTCGTGCGTGCTCGGTCTTCATGGACGCGCGGTTCACGATGACCCTGGCCGTGGAGCGCGTGATCTCCGCGACCTCCACGAGCCCGTTCGCGCGCAGCGTCTCCCCCGACTGGACCAGATCCACGATGCGCTCGGCAAGCCCGACCAGCGGCGCCAGCTCGATGGAGCCGTCGAGCCGCACGATCTCGACCTGGATGCCACGGCTCGAGAAGTAGGCCTCCGTGAGCCGCGGATACTTGGTGGCCACCCGCACCCACGACCATTTCGCGGGGTCGTCGCGCTCCCTGAGTTCGCGTGGCTCGGCGACGACGAGGCGGCAGAAGCCGAACCCCAGATCGAGCGGCTCGTACACGTCCGGCTCCTGCTCGAGGAGGATGTCCTTGCCGACGATCCCGAGGTCGGCGGCGCCGTAGACGACATACGCTGGGACGTCGGCGGGCTTCAGGAACAGCACGCGCAGGTCGCGCTTCGGGTCGGTAAAGATCAGTCGGCGCGAGTCCTCCTCGATCCCCTCCACGCCGAGGTCGCGCAGGAGCGTGAGCGCCGGGTCCAGCAGCCGTCCCTTGGGGAGCGCGAGCGTCAGCACGTCCTTCATGCGCGGCGCTCGATCCGGGCGCCGAGCCCGCCGAGCTTGGCCTCGAGTCGTTCGTAGCCGCGATCGAGGTGGTAGACGCGCGAGACGATGGTCGTTCCGTGCGCGGCCAGCCCGGCAAGCACGAGCGCCGCGGAGGCGCGCAGGTCCGACGCCATGACCGGCGCGCCCTGGTAGCAGGGCACGCCGCGGATGACCGCGATCGCGCCGTCGGTCTCGATCCGGGCACCCATCCGCGCCAGCTCGGCGACGTGCATGAAGCGGTTCTCGAAGATCGTCTCCGTGACGCGCGACTGCCCGTCGGCGAGGCCGAGCAGCGTCATGACCTGTGCCTGCATATCCGTCGGAAAGCCCGGGAACGGGCTCGTCGTCACGTCCGCCGGGCGGAGCCGCTCGGGACCGCGCGCGCGAACCCACGTCGGGCCCGTCTCGAGGACCACGCCGATCTCGTCGAGCTTCGCGAGCACCGAGGAGATGTGATCGGGTACGAGGTCCGTGACCGTGACGTCACCCCGCGTGATCGCGGCCGCCACGATAAGGGTTCCGGCCTCGACGCGGTCGGGGACGACGCGATGCACGGCCCCGCGGAGCTCGGCGACGCCCTCGATCTCGATACGCGCCGTGCCGGCGCCCTGGATCCGCGCGCCCATGGCGGTGAGCAGCGTCGCCAGGTCGACGACCTCGGGTTCGCGCGCCGCGTTCTCGATGACGGTCGTGCCCTCGGCCAGGACCGCCGCCATCATGAGGTTCTCCGTCCCGGTGACCGTCACCAGGTCGGTCGTAATTCGCGCCGCCTTGAGCCGGCTCGCCCGCGCGATGACGTAGCCGTTCTCGATCGCGATCTCGGCGCCGAGCTTGCCGAGCCCTTTGAGGTGCTGATCGATCGGGCGCGGGCCGATGGCGCAGCCGCCGGGCAGCGCGACCCGCGCTGTGCCGTGACGGGCGACGAGGGGACCGAGGACGAGGACCGAGGCGCGCATGGTCGAGACGAGCTCGTACGGCGCGAGGTCGCTCGTCACGCCCGCGACCTGCACGCTGAGCCCCCCGGGGCGGCGCGACACCGTCCCCCCGAGGGTCTCGAGGAGCCTCGTCATAGTCCGGACGTCGGCGAGGTCGGGCGCGTTGCCGAGCGTCACGGGCGCCGCCGTCAGGAGTGCCGCGGCCATCGCCGGCAGGGTCGCGTTCTTGGCCGCGCTCACCTTCACGGTGCCCCGGAGCGGGACGCCGCCCTCGATCTCGAGCCGCGCCGGCATCACGCCCTCCCCGCGACGAACCGGTCCACGCCCGCGAGGTCGGCGCGGACGGCCACGCTCGCGAAGCCGGCCACCCGGCAGAGCCCCGCGACGGCGCCGGCTTGGCCGCCGCCCGCGGATTCGAGAACGAGCGGCGCGCCCGGGCGGAGCGCCCGGCGCGCGGATGCGACGATGCGCCGGATGACCGTCAGCCCGTCACTGCCGCCGTCCAGCGCCATGCGCGGCTCGTGAACGCTGACCTCCGGCTCCAGGCCGGAGACGATGGCGCTCGGCAGGTACGGCGGGTTGCTCACGATCAGGTCGGCCCAAGCCGGGCCCAGCGAGTCGGCGAGGTCACCGACGATGACCGAGACTCGACCGCCGAGATCGAGCCGCCGCGCGTTGTCTCGCGCGACGGCCGCCGCGGCCCACGACACGTCGATCGCAACCACGTCGACGTCGCTTCGCTCCGCGGCGAGCGCACACGCGATCGCGCCCGAGCCCGTGCCCAAGTCGAGGGCGCGCAGTCGGACGCCGTTCTCCGCGGGAGGCAAGAGCCCGAGGGCCCATTCGACCAGCGTCTCGGTCTCGGGCCGCGGGACGAGGACGTCCGCCGTTACGTGGACCCGCAGCCCCCGGAACGCCTCCCAGCCGAGGACCTGCTGCAGGGGCTCACGGCGCGCGCGCCGCCTGACAGCCGCCGCGTAGCGCGCGGCGACCGGTGAGGGAAGCGGGCGATCGAGGTCGAGCTGGGCCTCGACGCGGCCGACCCCGAGCACGGCGGCGAGCAGCCACTCGGCGTCCACCCGCGCGGCCGAAATCCCGGCGGCGGAGAGGAGGTCGACCGCGGCGGTCAGCTCGGCGCGGCATGTGGGTGTCACGGGGGCCGCGCGCATCAGCTCGCCACCCGCGTGAGCTGATCCGCCTGCTCCGCTGCGGTCAGCGCGTCGATCAGCTCGTCGAGGTCGCCTTCGAGGACGGCGGGGAGGCGGTGGAGCGTCAGGCCGATCCGGTGGTCGGTGACGCGCGTCTGGGGAAAGTTGTAGGTTCGGATCCGTTCGCTCCGCTCGCCGGTTCCCACCTGGCTCCTGCGGTCGGCGGCGATCGCCGCCTGCTGCTCCTGCTGCGCGCGCTCGAGGAGCCGGGCCTTGAGCACGCGCATCGCCTTCGCCCGGTTCTTCAGCTGCGAGCGCTCGTCCTGGCACGTGACGACGAGCCCTGTCGGCAGGTGCGTGACGCGCACCGCCGAGTCGGTCGTGTTCACGCCCTGCCCGCCCGGCCCGGAGGAGCGGTACACATCGACCTTGAGGTCCTTCTCGTCGATCTTGACGTCGACGTCCGCCGCCTCGGGCAGTACGGCGACGGTGACGGTCGAGGTGTGGATCCGCCCGCTCGCCTCCGTGACCGGGACCCGCTGGACACGGTGGACGCCGCGCTCGAACTTGAGCCGACTCCACGCGCCGCGCCCCTGGATGAAGAGGATCACTTCCTTGACGCCGCCCGTACCGGTCGTGCTGACGTCCATGACCTCGATCTTCCAGCGCTGGCGCTCGGCGTACTTCGTGTACATGCGCGCGAGGTCCGCGGCGAACAGCGCGGCCTCCTCGCCGCCGGCGCCGGCACGGATCTCGACGAAGACGTTCTTCGCGTCGTTGGGATCGCGCGGGAGGAGCAGGCGCTTCAGCTCGTCCTCGAGCGCCGTCTGGCGGGCGGTGAGGTCGTTCACCTCGGCCTGCGCGAGGTCCATGAGCTCGCGGTCGCCGCCCTCCGAGAGGAGGTGGCGCGCCTCGCCGAGCCGCTTGAGCACCTCGCGGTACTCGGTGAACCGGTCGACGATCTCAACCGTCTCGGCGTGCTCCTTGCGGAGGCGCGCGTACTCGGTCGGCCGCGCGAGGATGGCGGGATCGGACAGCGCCCGAGCGATCTCGTTCGACCGCTCTTCGATCTGACGGAGCTTGTCAAACAGCATCGGGCTCAGCGCCTCCCGCAACAGAGCCCCGGCTGGAGCCCACTCCAGCCGGTCGCGGAGCGTTCGCTACGACGACGCGCTCTGCCGCTTGTACTTCCGCTGGAAGCGCTCGACGCGCCCGGCCGTGTCCACGAGCTTCTGCTTGCCGGTGTAGAAGGGGTGGCACTTCGAGCAGATTTCCACCCGGATGTCGGACCGGGTCGAGCGGGTGCGGACGACCTCGCCGCACGCGCACGTGATCGTCGTCTCCACGTACTCCGGATGAATACCCACCTTCACGATCGCCACCTCCTGCGAGGAGACAAGGATACCAGCCCGGGCGGGAAAGCGCAAAAATCCCGGGGACTTCGGGTGGGGTCGCTCCTATCCCAAGCTGTGCATCGAGGCCAGGAACTCCTTGTTCGTCTTGGTGAGCTTGAGCTTGTCGAGCAGGAGCTCCATGGCTTCCACAGGGTTCAGCTGAGAGAGGGCCTTCCGGAGGAGCCAGACCTTTTGTAGCTCATCCTTCTCGAGCAGGAGCTCTTCCTTCCGGGTACCTGATTGCTCGATGTTGATGGTCGGGAAAATGCGTTTGTCCATGAGCCGCCGGTCCAGGTGGACTTCCATGTTGCCCGTGCCCTTGAACTCCTCGAAGATCACGTCGTCCATCCGGCTGCCCGTGTCGACGATGGCAGTGGCCATGATGGTCAGCGAGCCACCCTCCTCGATGTTGCGGGCGGTGGCGAAAAACCGCCGGGGTCGCTGCAGCGCGTTGGCGTCGAGGCCGCCCGAGAGGACCTTTCCCGACGACGGGATGACGGCGTTGTGGGCGCGGGCAAAGCGTGTGAGCGAGTCGAGCAGGATCACGACGTCGCGCTTGTGCTCGACGAGCCGCTTGGCCTTCTCGATGACCATGTCGGCCACCTGGATGTGCCGCTGTGGCGGTTCGTCGAACGTGGACGAGATGACCTCGCCCTTCACCGACCGCTGCATGTCGGTGACCTCCTCGGGTCGCTCGTCGATCAGCAGCACGATCAGGTAGACCTCGGGGTGGTTCGTCGCGATCGCGTGGGCGATGGACTGCAGCATCATGGTCTTGCCGGTGCGCGGCGCCGCGACGATCATCCCACGCTGCCCCTTGCCGATCGGGCAGAGCAGGTCCATCACGCGGGTCGTGAGGTTCTCGGGATCGTACTCGAGACGCAGCCGCTCCATCGGATAGAGCGGCGTGAGGTTGTCGAAGAAGATCTTCTCGCGCGCCTGGTCGGGCGTCTCGAAGTTGATCGCCTCGACCTTCAGGAGCGCGAAATACCGCTCCGTGTCCTTCGGCGGTCGAACCTGTCCGGAGATGGTATCGCCGGTGCGGAGGTCGAATCGCCGGATCTGGGATGGAGAGACGTAAATATCGTCGGGCCCGGGCAAGTAGTTGTAGTCCGGCGCCCGGAGGAAGCCGAAGCCGTCGGGGAGGACCTCGAGGACGCCCTCGGCGTAGATGAGCCCGTCCTTCTCCGCCTGCGACTGGAGGATCTTGAATATCAGTTCCTGCTTGCGCAGGCCACCGAAGTTCTGGACGTTCAGGTCACGGGCGATCTGGTTGAGATCCCCGATCGTCTTTTCCTTCAGCTCGGAGAGGTTCAGGCCGTTCGTTTCGGGGGTCTGCGTCGGGTTTCCTTGACCTCGCTCTCGGCGGGCACTCATCAACGGGCTCCGGGTGCGGCTTCTAGGGGCCGCGGGCTAATGGGTTGGTTACGCTGACTGCAGATTTCCTGCGGGGTTGGAGCGATAACGCCCGGCGTTATCTTCCCATCCGTAGTGGGGATTGTCAATGAGTTTTCACGGCGATGTTTACAGCCGGACCTCGATGACCGCCCGCTGCTTGATTTCCTTGAGCCAGGCGTCCAGGCGCGCGTCGTACTTCTCCCGGAATAGAATCTCGCGGATCTGCGCCTTGGCCCGGGCCAGCGCCTCCCCCTCGAGGGTCTCCTTCGACTCGAGCCGGAAGATGTGGTAACCGAGCGACGACCGGTATGGCTTGGAGATCGTCCCCGGCTCCAGGCTCAGGATCTGTGCCTCGATGTCCTGGGCCAGCTCACCCCGCTTGAGCGTCCCGAGGTCGCCGCCGTCTCTCCCGCTGGCGTCGCGCGAGTGCTGGCGGGCGAGCTCCGCGAAGTCGGTCCCCTGGAGCAGCTGAGCACGGAGCATCTCGGCCTTGATGCGGGCAGCCTCCCAGGCGGCGTCGGGGGGGACACCCTCTGGCACGACCAGGATGTGCCGCGCATGGTATGCGAGGCCGGTCTCGAGTTTCTGGCGGTTGGCGTCGAGGTACTTGTTGATCTCGATCTCGGTCACGGAGATCCGGAGCCGCACCTTCCGGTTGATCACACGGGCCACGCGGATCTCGTCACGCACTCGCTTCTTGATCGTCTCCGCCGTGAGGCCCTGCGCCGTGAGGAGCCGATCGAACTCCTCGCGATTCGGGACGCCCAGCTTTTTGATCCTCTCCGCGAGCTCCTCCTCGACCTCGGCTTCATCCACCGTGATCTTCTCGCGCTCTGCCTCCTGGACCTGGAGCCGGTTGTCGATCATCTTGGTGAGGACCTGCTGAACGAAGTCGTTCGACACCGGCGTCTCCTGGCGTGTCTGGGATCGGTACGCGTTGATGGCCTCCTGGAGCTCGCCCAGGGTGATCGCGTCGTTGTTCACGACGGCGACGACCCGGTCGGTCACGTCCTCATCCGTGGGCTTCGCCGGGGCCCTCGGCTCCGGGGATCGCTCCTCCGTCGACGGCGCGGGCCGGCCCGCCGTGGCGGGAGTCGGCGTTGGCGTGGGCCTCTCCTTCGTCCCGCCGACCCCTGGCCCCGACGAGACCGCCGCGCAGCCGCCGAGCGTGAGTGCCAGCAGTCCGGCCGCAGCGAGCCGGCGGATCATGAACGGTCGAGGTTCTCGAGGAGGCGCAGCAGCGAGTCGCGGACCCGCGCCCACTCCCCTCGTTCCACGACCGCCTCCATCGTGAACTCCCGCTTCATCTTGAGCCGCCCCCGGCTCCCCTGAATCGCCCGGACGAGCCGCCGGGGATCGAGGGGTGTCCCGGGCGCGAACGTGACGAGCGCCACGCCCTCGCCCACTTCCAGCTTCTCCACGCCCAGCCGGCGCGCGGCCACTCGCAAGTGGACGACGTCGAGGAGCTGCTCGGCCTCTTTGGGTAGCGGGCCGAACCGATCCACCAGCTCTGCGCGCAGGTCGTCGACCTCGGGGTCATTGACCGCGCCGGCGAGCCGCTTGTAGAAGGCGAGGCGCTGGTTGACCTCGGGGACATACGCGTCCGGTAAGAAGCCCTCCGCCGCGACACTGATCACCGGCTCGACGGCCGCGGAGGCCGGTTCGCCCTTCAATTCTCGCACGGCCTCGGCCAAGAGCTTCGCGTAAAGATCGAAGCCTACGGCCGCGATGTGCCCGTGCTGCTCGGCCCCGAGGAGGTTACCCGCACCGCGGATCTCGAGGTCCCGCAGCGCGAGCTTGAACCCCGAGCCCAGCTCCGTGAACTCCTGGAGCGCCCGGAGGCGGCGCTGTGCCTGCTCGTCCACCCGACCGTCCGCAGGGACAAGCAGGTACGCGTACGCCTGCTGTCGTTCGCGGCCCACGCGGCCCCGGAGCTGGTAGAGCTGCGCCAGGCCGAATCGGTCGGCCCGGTTCACGACGATCGTGTTCGTCGCGGGGATGTCGAGCCCCGACTCGATGATCGCGGTCGCGACGAGCACGTCGGCCTGGCCGCTCACGAACTTCACCATGGTGGCCTCGAGCTCGCGCTCCTTCATCTGGCCGTGCGCCATGATCACCCGCGCGTTCGGCACGAGCTCCTGGACGAAGCGCGTCACCGAGGGGAGCGACTGCACGCGGTTGTGGACGAAGAAGACCTGGCCGCCCCGCTCGAGCTCGCGCGTGAGCGCCTCCTTGACCACGGCCTTGCTGAACCGTCGGATGACCGTCTCGACGGGCAGCCGGTCGAGCGGGGGGGTTTCGATCACCGACATGTCTCGAACGCCCGAGAGCGACATGTAGAGCGTCCGCGGGATGGGCGTCGCCGTCAGCGCGAGCACATCCACCGACGCGCGGAGCTGCTTCATGCGCTCCTTGTGGCCGACGCCGAACCGGTGCTCTTCGTCGACGATGAGCAGGCCCAGGTGCTTGAACGCGACGTCCTTCGAGAGGAGGCGATGGGTGCCGATCACCACGTCCACCGTTCCCTGCCGGAGGCCCTCGATTACGGCCTTCTGCTCCTTCGGCGACCGGAACCGTGACAAGAGCTCGACGCGCGCCGGGAAAGCGGTGAACCGGTCGGCAAACGTCGTCCAGTGCTGCTGGGCCAGGACCGTCGTGGGCACGAGCACCGCCACCTGCATGCCGTCGGCGACCACCTTGAACGCGGCGCGGAGCGCCACCTCGGTCTTGCCGTACCCGACGTCGCCGGCGACCAGTCGGTCCATCGGACGACGCGCTTCGAGGTCGCGCTTGACCTCCTCGATCGCGCGCAGCTGGTCCGGCGTCTCCTCGAAGCGGAAAGCGGCTTCGAACTCACGCTGCCAGGAGGTGTCCGGTGAGCACGCGTACCCGTCCGCGACGGCGCGCTGGGCGTAGAGGCGCAGCAGCTCTTCGGCCATTTGCCGGAGGGCGGCGCGCACCGACTCCTTCACGCGCGCCCACGAGGCGCCGCCCAGGCGGTCGAGGCGCACGGCACCCGCGTCGGCGCCCAGGTATTTCGAGACGAGGTCCAGGCGCTCGACCGGCAGGTAGAGCTGGTTGCCCTCGGCGTACTCGAGGACGAGGAAGTCGCCCTCGCGGTCTCCGATCGTCATCGTCTTGAGGCCGAGGTAGCGCCCGAGCCCGTGGTCCTCGTGGACCACGACGTCGCCGATCGCGAGATCGGTGAACGCCGTGAGCGCCGCACCACGCTGGTACTTCGGCCGCCGCAGCAGGCGCCGGCGGGCGCCGAAGATCTCGGCCTCGGTGAGGACGATGACGCCGAGCGCGGGGATCGAAAATCCGGCGGAGACGTCGCCGACGACGATCGCGAGGGGCGCGTCCCCGTCCGGCGTCGCCGCCGGGAGGGCCTCGAGCGCGTGCTCGCGCAGGATCTGGCGCACGTGCTCGACCTGGCGCTCGTCGGACGCGACGAGACAGACTCTGAACCCCTCGCCGCGCCACCCTGCGATCTGGCTCGCGAGCTGGGCGAACCGGCCGCCGAACAGAGGAACCGCCTGCGTCTCGAGCGTCACCTCCACGGCCTCCGGCAGCGCTCCCGCCTGCGCGCTCGACGTCCCGGCCACGAGCGAGAGCTCGATCAGTCGGCGTCCCGCGAGCCGCTCACGGAGGGGCGGGCTCGCCGGCGCGTCCTCGCGGGTCGCGTCGAGCACCCGCGGGGCGTCGACGACGATCGACGCCGCGGCGGGCACGTAGTCGGTGAGTCGCGCCGGGGCCGAGCCATCGCTCTGCGTCACGAGGGGCAGGACGAGGAGCTCGTCGACGGGCGTGCTGGAACGCTGGGAGGTCGGGTCGAAGAGCCGGATCGACTCGATCTCGTCGCCGAAGAACTCGAGCCGCACGGGGCTCACGTGGCTCGGCGAGAACACATCGACGATACCGCCGCGGGGGCTCCACTGACCGACCTCGACCACCGTGTCGACGCGCTCGTAGCCGGCGTGCTCGAGCGCCTCGAGCAGGAGCTCGCGGTCCAGGGAGTCGCCCCGCGCGAGCCGCAGTGTGCGCGCCGCGAAGTCCGAAGGCGCGGCGATTTCGGCGTCGAGCGCCGCGGGGGTCACGACGACCACCGCAGGCTCGCCGGCGGCGAGGCGCCGGCAGATGACGGCGCGCTCGGCGTCGGCCTCCCGCTGCCGCCCGCCCCGCCAGAGCCAGGGCTCGCGCCCCGGGAACTCGACCGCGGGCGCGCCGAAGAATCTGAGATCCTGGGTCCAGCGATGGGCGTCGGTCGCCGACTCCACGAGGACGAGCGCGGGGCGCGGGTGGGCCTGGAGGAGCTCGGCGACGGCGAGAGCGCGGGCGGCTCCGGTCAGCCCGGCGATGCGCAGGCAGACCGGTCCCTCGGCGAAGGTCTTCGCCAGGGCGTGAAAGGCGGACCAGTCCCTCAACATCAGACGAGCAAGCCTACCCTACCACGAGACCGGCTCGGCGGCCCTAGGAGCGCGAGCCCTTCGCGAGGTAGAAGCTGAGCGTTTCCAGTTCGATCGAGAGGTCGACGTTCTTGAGCCGGACGTCGCGGGGAACCTTGAGGCGCGCCGGCGCGAAGTTGAGGATCGCCTTGATCCCCGCCGCCACGAGCTGATCGGTGACGGTCTGGGCCGACTCCGCGGGCACGGCCACGATCGCGATTTGGGCCCCTCGCGCCTTGATCTCGCGGGCCATGTCGCGACTCGCAATGACGGGCATGTGGTCGATCTCGCGGCCGACCTTCGCCGGGTCGTCGTCGACGACCGCTACGATGCGGAAGCCCTGTCGGGCGAACCCCTTGTAGCGAGAGAGCGCCGAGCCGAGGTTACCGAAGCCGACGAGCACCACCGTCCACTCGCGATCGAGCCCGAGGATCTTCTGGAGCTCGGCCTTCAGCCCGGACACGTAATAGCCGATGCCGCGGACGCCGAACTCGCCGAAGTAGGCGAGGTCCTTGCGGACCTGCGCCGAGTTCAGGTTGAAGCGATCGGCGAGCTCCTGGGAGGAGACGGTCTTCACGCCGTCCTCCTCCAGCTGGAGAAGACAGCGCGTGTAGACCGAGAGACGACGGATCGTCATCTCGGGGATTCGGGTCAGCCGATAGCTCGGACGGGGCGCCATAGTCGTGCGTGGCGGCGCATCACGCGCGTCGACGCGCGCAATGCGCCGTTGGACCGGGTCGCTCTTACTTGATCGGCTGCACGAACAACAAGATGATGCCGATGACCAGCATGTAGATCGCGAGCGACTCGATCAGCGCCAGGCCAATGATCATCGCGGTCTGGATACGCGCCGCCGCACCCGGTTGCCGGCCCATGGCCTCCACCGCCGCGGCGACCGCCCTGCCCTGCCCAAGTCCGCAGAGGCCGGACGCGATCGCCATCCCCAGGCCCGCGGCGATGACCGTGAATGGCCCGATCCACCCACCGCTGTTCGCCGCGCCCTCGGCCGCGAACGCGAGCGCCGGAACCCCGAGTACCGCCATGCCCGCCCGAATCAGTGAACGTCGCACGAACGCCTCCTGTGTGGTGCGCTAGTGGTGCTCCGCCTCGTGCCCCTCGACGGCCCCCGAGATATACAGCATCGTCAGCATCACGAAGATGAACGCCTGGAGAAACGACACCAGGATCTTCAACGGATAGATGAACCCAACCGTAAACGCGACCATCAAGCCACCGCCGAGACCGCCCAAGACCACGCCCGCCGCGCTGCCCGACAGCGCCCAGCCGATGAGGCCGTCAAGCCCCATGAGGAAGAACATCATGGCGAGCAGGATGTGGCCGCCCAGCATGTTGCCGAAGAGCCGCAACGTCAGCGACAGCGGCCGTGCCAGGTGGCTGATCATTTCGATCACGAACATTGGCCCCTTGAGCCACCACGGCACCGGCCCCATGAAGTGCTTGAGGTAGGTGATCGGCCCATGCTTCCTGATGCCGATGTAGTGGTACGCGCAGAAGACGACCAGCGCACACGCGGCGGTCGTGTTGAGGTTGGTCGTGGGGCCAGCGAGCCCGGGGACGAGCGCGAGGAGGTTGCCGGTGAGGATGAACAGGCCCAAGGTCGCAATGAGCGGCAGGTACGGGCGCCCCTCGTGGCCGATCACGTCGTCGATCAGCTGCTGGAACTGCTCGAGTACCACTTCGAGCGCGTTCTGTGCGCCTCGGGGCACGAGTTCGACTCGGCGTGAGGCGACGAACGCGAGCACCGTCAGGATGATCATGACGAGCCACGTGTACGTCACGTGGTCCGGGACGTAGCCGGGCCAGAACACCCCGGGAAGTCTGAAGATTGGAGGGTGCTCGATGATTTCCACGCTCAGGGCTCCCGGCTCGCCGCGCGCAGCCCCTCGACGATGACGGCGCAGGGAAGCACGCTGAGCCCGGCCAGCAGCGCGAGGGGGTGCGCCCATTCGAGCGCGAGCAGCGTCGCGCACGCCGCCGCGAACGCGCTGAGGCGGAGCGCGGTGCCGACGAGCCACGCCGTGCCGGCGACGCCCGCACCCGACACGACCGCGATCGCGCGGGTCGCAAGCCAACGGAAGTTGGCCATGGCGAGCGCGCCCCCGGCGAGGACGCCGAGCGCGCCCGTCGGCCCGCCGAGCCACCCGGCCGGGACCGCCAGGACGACGCCGAGCACGCACGCCGCCGCCGTCACTCGCGTCGTCACGTCACTCGGAGTCATCGAGTTCCCGTCCCGCACGGTTGACCGACCGAAAGAGATTCACAAATCCTGCAACGATTCCCATGCCGAGGCCCAGCAGCATGAGCCAGGGCTTGGTGCCGAGCCATCGATCCGCATAGTAGCCGGCGCCCAGGCCGATCACCGTCGCCAGAACCAGCGTCAGTCCGATGGAGGACAGCTCGCCAAGCGCTTTCCAGGTGCCCTTCTCCCCGGGCGGCGCCATGTGAAGAGGGACACTAGCACATCGCTCTCACACGCACAAGCCATCGCAAGTGACTGATTTCTCGGGACATGCCGGATCGGGTCTCCGGCCGCTTCGGCACAATCTACCCGAGGATTCCGTGCCGGCTGCGCGATTCAACACGACGACGCTCCGGGGGGCAATGGGGCTTCCTCGTGAGCCCACCCGCGCGCCCGCTCCACGGCGCGGCGCCAACCCTCGCAACGCGCGGCCCGTGTCACGGCGTCCATCCCGGGGGCGAAGGTCCGCTCGACCGCCCAGCGCCGGCTGAGGTCGTCGAGCGAGCGCCACAGACCCGCGCCGAGCCCCGCGAGGTACGCGGCGCCGAGCGAGGTCGTCTCGATCACGCTCGGCCGGAGCACCGTAACGTTCATGATGTCGGCCTGGAACTGGCAGAGAAAGTCGTTGGCCGCGGCGCCTCCGTCCACGCGCAGCTCCCGCACGGCGATCCCGGCGTCGGCCGCCATCGCTTCCAGCACGTCGCGGCTCTGGAAGGCGATCGCCTCGAGAGCCGCGCGCGCCAGGTGCGCCCCCGTCGTTCCGCGCGTGAGCCCCAGGATCGTCCCGCGCGCGTACATGTCCCAGTACGGGGCACCGAGCCCGACGAAGGCCGGCACGAAGTAAACGCCCGCTGTGTCGGGGACCGATCGCGCCAGCGCCTCGCTCTCGGCCGCGTCCGCGAGGAGACCCAGTCCGTCGCGTAGCCACTGGATCGCCGCGCCAGCGACGAACACGCTGCCCTCGAGAGCATAGGTCGTGCGGCCGTCGATCCGCCACGCGATCGTCGTGAGGAGCCCGTGCGACGAGACCACGGGTGTTGGCCCGGTGTTCAGCAACATGAAGCACCCGGTGCCGTAGGTATTCTTGGCCGCGCCGGGCGTGTGGCACGCCTGCCCGAAGAGCGCCGCCTGCTGGTCGCCGGCGATTCCCGCGATCGGCACGCCGCGCGGCAGCCACCCGAGCTCCGCGGTCTCAGCGAGGGCGCCCGCGGAGGGGAGGATCGCCGGCAGCACGGCACGCGGGACCCCGAGGAGCTTCAGCAGCTCGTCGTCCCAGTCTCCCGTCTTGAGGTTCAGGCAGAGCGTCCGCGAGGCGTTGCTCGCGTCCGTGGCGTGCACGCGACCGCCGGTGAGCTTCCAGAGGAGCCACGCGTCCACGGTGCCGAACGCGAGTTGGCCGCGCTCGGCGCGGACGCGCGCCCCGGGGATCTCGTCGAGCAGCCAACGGATCTTGGTGCCGGAGAAGTAGGCATCGAGGACAAGCCCGGTCCGCTCCCGCACGAGCGGCTCGACCCCCTGTGCGCGCAAGCGGTCGCACATCGGCGCCGTCCGTCGGCACTGCCAGACGATCGCGCGGTGGATGGGTGCTCCCGAGCCACGGTCCCAGACGATGGTCGTCTCGCGCTGGTTGGTGATCCCGATCGCCGCCACCTCGGCTCCCGCGACGCGCGCCTCGGCGAGCGCGGCGCGTGCCGCGCGCTCGACCGTCGTCCAGATCTCCTCGGGGTCGTGCTCGACCCATCCGGGCCTCGGGAAGTGTTGTGGCAGCTCGGTGTACCCGCGCGCGCGGACGCCGCCGTCGGCATCGACGACCAGCGCCGTCGAGCCCGTCGTGCCCTGGTCGAGGGCGAGAACGTAACGCCGCGTGGTCATTGGACCGGGGGCCACGAGGCCGGTGCATGCCGTGGGAGTGCGAAGCCGCAGCGCGTCCGACGCGCGAGGCGAGCCTGCGTGAGTCGGCGTGCCGTGGGTACGGTGTGGCTCCGTCCGGCCAAGGCCCGTCGCGTCATTGGACTGGGCGCCCCGGGCCCTTCGCACTCCGTGGGAGTGCGAAGCCGCAGCGCGTCCGACGCGCGAGGCGAGCCTGCGTGAGTCGGCGTGCCGTGGGCACGCGGTGGCTCCGTCCGGCGAAGGTGCGACCCGGCTCCGTCCCGCCTGTCGCGTTTCATTCCAACGAGGGCCGCGGGCCTCACGACGCTCGGCCGAGCACGCGCTTGGCCACGTCGGGGCGATCGGTCGTCAGGACGTCCACCCCAAGCTCGACGAGCCGCCGCATCGCGCGTTCCGCATTCACCGTCCAGACGCCCAGGCGGAGCCTGGCGGCACGGGCCGCTTCGACGACCGCCTCGTTGACGAGCGTGTACTCGAGGCCGGCATCGGTCGCGCCCGCCGCGAGCGCCCAGTCGAGGGCATCCTCTGGCCGCGCGTGCGCCTGCCGGATGTGGTGGGCTGAGACGAGGAGCGTCGTGCGCTGACCCGGGACGAGGGCGCGGACCGCCGTCACGACGTCGGGGTTGAACGCCATAATGGTCGCGTGCGAGAGAAGCCCTGCCCGCCGGAGCGACGCGATCAGCCGCTCCTCGAGCCCCTCGTAGCGGGGGCCGGGCACGGCGGCCGCGCGGCCGCCGCGCCGCTCGTAGCGGACGCCGACGCCGGCGACGGGGCCCTTCACCTCGACGAGGAGCCCTCCGCGCGAGGGCGCGACGAGTGCCAGCACGTCCTCGAGCAGAGGCACGCGCTCGTCGGTGAGCGCCCCGGCGGGCCCACGGAGGCGCGCGCGGGCGAGCTCGACAGCGGTGCGCCCGGCGACGGGGCCGGTTGCGTCGGTCGTCCGGTCGAGTGTCGGATCGTGGATCACCGCGAGCGCGCCGTCGGCCGTCAGGTGGACGTCGAACTCGATCAGGTCACTGCCGAGCGCTAGCGCGTTCCGGAAGCCAAGGAGGCTGTTCTCCGGCCACAGAGCCGCGCCCCCCCGGTGCGCCGCGAGCCGCGTTCGCCGGACCACCTACTTCTCCGTCTCGATGAGACCCTTCACGAACCACCGCTGCATCACGACGATCACCGCCACCGGAGGCAGCAGCACCATCATCGCCGCCGCCATCGCGATGTTCCACTCCGGGAGCTGCGAGGTGCGCGGCACCAAAGACTCGATGCCGATGACCGCCGTGCGCATTTCCGGGGTGTTGGTGATCATCAGGGGCCACAGGTAGTCGTTCCAGCCGTAGACGAAGAGGATGACGAAGAGCGCCGCGATGTTGGCCTTCGACAGCGGCAGCAGGATCGACCAGAGGAAGCGCATGGGGCCCGCGCCGTCGAGCTGGGCGGCCTCGGCCAACGAGTTTGGGATGGTCTGGTAGAACTGCCGGAAGAGGAAGGTCCCGGTCGCCGACGCCAGGAGCGGTACCGTGAGTCCCCAGTAGGTGTTCACCCAGCCGAGCACGCTCATGACCTGGTAGGTGGAGACGATCCGCACGGGCACCGGGAGCATCAGCGTGACGAAGATCATCGAGAAGACGACCTGTTTGCCGCGGAAGTTGAAGAACACGATCGCGAAGGCCGAGAGCAGCGAGATGGCGATCTTGCCGAACGCCACGCCGAGCGCCACGATCGCACTGTTGAGCAGCAGCCGGCCCATCTGCGCGCGCTGCCAGGCCTCGGCGTAGTTTGAGAGGAATGCCGTCGATGGCCACGGCCGCGGCGGCAGGCTCGTCACCTGCGAAAGCGTCTGGGTGCTGATGACGAACGCGTAATAGAGGGGAAACGCCAGCACGGCGACGGCGGCGAGCAAGATCGCGTGGGCGACGATCCCGCCCCCGTCACGGGCCTTCACCCGCGACGCCGCGTGGACGGCGAGGGCGGCCGGCGGCGCGAGCGTGCGCGCCATCAGTAGGTCACCTTCTTCTCGGCGAAGCGGAACTGGAAGGCGGTGAGCAGGATGACGAGGGCCATCAGGACCACCGATTGTGCCGCCGAAAAGCCGAGCTGGAGCCCCTCGAAGCCGTCCTTCCACGCACGGTAGACCAGGATCGAGGTCGTGTCGCCGGGCCCACCCTGGGTCACCGAATGGATCAGCCCGAACGTGTCGAAGAACGAGAAGGTCATGTTGAGCGTGAACAAGAAAAACGTCACGGGCGAGAGCAGCGGGAAGGTCACCGCGAAGAAGCGCCGGATCGGCCCCGCCCCGTCGACGCTCGCGGCCTCGAGCACCGAGGCCTCGATCGCCTGCAGCCCGGCCAGGTAGAAGGCCAGGTTGTAGCCAAACTGCTTCCAGATCGCCGCCATGACGATGAGCGTCATCGCCACCCAGCCCTTCAGGAACCAGTTGAACTGGTAGGCCGTGACGAACGACAGGAGCCACGGCAGGATCCCGTACGAGGGATGGAAGATGAAGAGCCAGATGATGCCGGCGATCGCGGGCGCGATGCCATAGGGCCAGAGGAGCAGCGAGCGGTAGACGGCGAGGCCGCGGATCTTCGCGTTGGCGAGCGAGGCGAGCAGCAGGGCCAGCGCCAGCCCCGCGAACGTCACGACGAAGGAGAACACGAAGCTGGTGAGCGCGCTCCTGAGGTAGGCGGGGTCGCGGAAGAGCCGCTCGAAGTTGGCGAGGCCGGCCCAGATCAGCCGGTCACCGAAGGGTGAGGCGCGGTAGAGCGAGAGCCGGAGCGAGTCGAAGGCGGGCCAGTAGAAGAAGGCGATCGTGATGACGACCTGCGGTGCCACCAGCGCGTAGGGCAGCCACCGGTTCCGGAAGACGAAGCGCTTCATCGCAGGTGGCCGACCCGCTCCTCACCTGTAGAGCGCGGCGAACTCCTTGAGGATCTCGCTCGACTTCGCGACGGCGTCGTCCAGCCCCTGCGTCGCCGTCTTCTTGCCGCTGAAGATGTTTTCCATCTGTTCCTCGATGGCGTCGCGGATCGAAACGAAGTTGCCGAGGCGAATGCCCTGGCTGTTCGACGTCGTCTTGCCACCGAGCATCTGGGCGATGGCGGTACGCTGCTGCGGGTTCTTCTGGAAGTGCCCGGAGGACTCCATCGCCCTCACCGCCGCGTTGGTCAGTGGCAGGTAGCCGGTGACGCCCGCCCACCACGCCTGGTTCTCTGTGGAGGCCAGGTACCTGAAGAACTGAGCGACGCCCTTGTACTCCTCCGGCTTGGCACCCTTCATCACCCAGAGCGTCGCGCCCCCGATGATCGAGTTGCCCTGCGGGTAACCGCCGAGCCGCGGCAGCGGGCCCGTCCCCCACACGAACTTGCCCTCGGACGCGCGCGTCAGGTTGCCGATGTAGGCGGACGAGGAGAGGAAGATGCCGCACTCGCCGCCGCCCATGTTGGCCTCGGCCTTGTTGAGCCGTCCGTTGTAGACGAACCAGCCCTCCCGGACGCCGCGCTGGAGCAGCTCCATCATCTGGACGCCGAAGGCGCCGTTGATCTGCAGTCGGGTGGTGAGGCCGTCGAATCCGTTGGCGTGATCCGCGAATGGCTGGTCGTGGAGCGCGTGCATGTTCTCGACCAGCGTCCACGACGGCCAGGCGGCGCTGAAGCCGCACTTCACGCCCGCACCGACGAGCTTCTTCGCCATCGCTTCGACCTCGTCCCACCTCGCCGGCGGCTTGTCGCCGAGGCCGGCCTTCTTGAAGAGGTCTTTGTTGTAAAAGAGGATCGGCGTCGACGAGTTGAAGGCCATCGAGTACAGGTTGCCGCCCGTCGAGTAGTAGCTCTTGACCGGACCGATCAGATCGTTCCAGTCGATGGCGATCCCGTGGTCCTTCATCAGCTGGAAGACGGGGTATACCGCGCCCGAGGAGAGCATCGTCTGCGTGCCGACCTCGAAGACCTGGACGATGTGCGGCGGCTGCTTGGCCCGATAGGCCGCGATGGCGGCGTTCAACGTGTCCGGGTAGGAGCCCTTGTAGACGGCTTTCACTTCGTACTCGTTCTGAGAGGCGTTGAACTTCACGGCGATCTCGTTGACCCGCTCGCCGAGCACGGCGGTCATCGCGTGCCACCACTGGATCTCCGTCTTGGCGAACGCAGGCGTGGAAACGCCCAAGAGGACCGCCCCGGTCAGGACGATGCCGGCCGAGAGCTTCATGCGAGCCTCCATGAGGAACCGCCGCAACGAGTGACGTGCCGGGTGCGCCGCACTATAGCACACGCACACGGGCGCCTACGCCGTCTTGAACCTCCGCGAGCGCGCGACGTGGGCGTGGTAGGCGTCCAGCTCCGCGTCGAGACGTCGCGGGCTCCAGCCGAGCAGCTGGCCCATCCGGCGCCCGATGGGCTCCGCGCAATCCGTCCCCTGACAGCGGCTCGTGCCGATCCCCGTGCGGCGGAGCAGGACGTCCTGGAGAGACACGGCCAGCTCCTCCTGCACGGCGAGGTGGAGCTGCGCGACGATGTCGGGATTCTGGGGGCAGAGCCGGTCGGTTCCGCCGGGGACCTTCCCCGCGAGGTCGACGACGCGCGGATAGGCGCGCCCGTAGAGCGTCACGAGCGTCTCGAGCGTCTCGCGGGCGAGCCCCGAGCTCGCGACCTCGGGGGAGACGTCGAGCCAGGTGTGCGCCTCGACGCGCCCGGCCTCCTCGTCGAGCCCGTCGAGCGTGTACCGATCGGTGCGGGCGGGCGCCCGGTGGCCGAGGGTGCGCATCACCGCGTCGCCGAGCCCTGCCGCAAGGCTCCGGAAGCACGTGAGCTTGGTCCCGGTGATCGACAGGAAGCGCCCGTCTGCCTCGGCGACGACCTTGTGCGCACGCGAAACGTCGGACTCGCGCTTGCCCTCCTCGTACGAGAGCGGCCGCACCCCGGCGTACGTGTAGACGACGCGCTCGAATGCGACGCGCGGGTCCGGCAGGGCCCGGCGGACCTCGCCGAGGAGGTAACTCACCTCGTCGCGCGTGGCGTGCAGCCGGTCGAGGTCGCCGTCAAAGTCGGTGTCGGTCGTGCCGATGAGCGAGAACTCCCGCCACGGGATGACGAAGATCATTCGGTCGTCGCTCGTCGAATGGTAGATCGCGTGCTCCGTCAGGCCGGGGAGCAAGCAGTGGATGCCCTTCGTTCGGCGCAGGATGCGCGGGCCGCGCTCCCGGACCCCGGCGAGCGCCCGAAGCTCGTCCACCCACGGCCCCGTGGCGTTCACGAGGACCCGCGCCCCGAGCGTCGCGACGCGGCCGGTGACGAGGTCGCGGACACGGACCCCGGCCGGGGCGCCGCCCGGCGCCCGGACGATCTCCTCCACCTGGGCGTAGTTGAACGCGCGTGCGCCGTGCCGGCAGGCCGAGAGCACGTTCTCCAGGCAGAGCCGCTCCGGGAAGACGAGCAGATCGTCGAAGTAGTAGCCGGCACCGCGGAGGTCCTCGGCGCGGATCGCGGGTTCGAGGCTCAGCGTGTCGATCGGGGGAAGGACGCGGTACCGCTCACGGTCCCGCCCCGGCGTGAGCCAGTCGTAGAGCGTGAGCCCGATCCGCACCTTGATGAGGCCGCGTGACGAGTCACGGTAGATCGGCACCAGGAACGGGAGCGGCCGGACCAGATGCGGCGCCAGCCGGTTGAGGATCTCGCGCTCCCGCAGGGACTCGCGCACGAGGGCGACGTCGAACAGCTCGAGGTACCGGAGGCCGCCGTGGATCAGCTTCGACGACCGGGACGTGGTCGCCGCGGCGAAGTCGTCTTTCTCGACGAGCGCCACCGAGACGCCGCGAAGCGCCAGGTCGCGCGCGACGCCGGCGCCCGCCATGCCGCCGCCGATCACGACGACGTCGTAGTCACCGTCGGCGAGGTCGGAGGGCCTCGTCATATAGTCTGAACAAGCTCCCCAATCGATCCTAGCACGGCGTCGGGGGCGACCTCTGCGATGCGCGGGTCGTCGGCGCGCGTGACCCCGCTGAGCACGAGGACGGTGGCGAGCCCCAGACGCTTGCCCATGACCACGTCCGTCTCGATCCGGTCGCCGACCACCGCGCACTCGCGTGCTGGCAGGCCGAGCCGCTCGAGCGCCATCTCGAGCATGAGCGGCGACGGCTTGCCGACGATCACCTCGACGGGGACGCCCGTCACCGCCTCGACCGCCGCGATCATGCCCGCGCAATCCGGGATCTCACCCGTCTCGGTCGGACACGTCCGGTCGGGATTGGTGGCGATGAGCCGCGCGCCACCCCGCACCGCCTGCAGCGCCGTGTTCAGCTTCGCGTAGTCGAAGGTGCGGTCGAAGGCGATCACGACCCAGCGGACGCGCGCGTCCGTGCGGGCTTCGAAGCCGTGGGCGGAGAGCTCCGCGACGAGCGGCGGCTCGCCGATCACGAAGACCGGCGCGCCGGCATCGAGGCGGCGCAGGTGGCGGGCGAGCACGAGCGACGAGCTGATCACGTCGTCCGCGACGGTGGGGATCCCGAGGCGCGTCAATTTCGCCGCGTAGTCGGCGCGCGTCGCGAGTGGCTTGTTGGAGAGGAACGCGACCCGCCGCCCGGCCGTGCGGAGCGCGGCGATGGTCTCGGCGGCGCCCGGAATGGGCGTCTCGCCGCGGTAGACGGTGCCGTCGAGGTCAAAGAGCCAGCCGTTATGGGGCAGCCTGAACGACGCGGCGCGCGGGGCTCCGACCCGCGGATCCATGCCGCGGCGCTAACGGACGAGCGGGGCGACGGCGGCCTGCGCCAGGTCGACGAAAGGCGCAGGGACCACGCCCAGCGCCACGATGCCGACCAGTGCGACGACCAGCGCGAGGGCGCCCGCGAGCGAGGGCGCGTACGTCACCGGCGCCCCCTCGGGCTGGCGCATGTACATGTAGACGACGACCCGCAGGTAGTAATAGGCGGCGAGGGCGGAGTTGAGGACGGCGACGACGGTCAGCCAGAGGTACCCCGCCCGCACCGCGGCGCCGAAGACGTAGAACTTGCCCACGAAGCCGGCGAGCGGGGGGACGCCGATCAGCGACAGCAGGAAGAGGGCGAGCGCCGCGGCGAGGACCGGATGGCGCTCGGCCAGCCCCGCGTAATCACCGACCTCCACCGCCTCGGCGCGTGCGCGCTCGCAGAGGGTCACGACGCCGAAGGCGCCGGCGGTCGTGAAGGTGTACGTCAAGAGGTAGAAGAGGACGCTGCCCCCGCCCGACATTCCGCCGGCGACCAGCCCGACGAGCATATACCCCGCGTGGGCGATCGACGAGTAGGCGAGCATCCGCTTCAGGTTGGACTGCGCAATCGCGGCGACGTTGCCGACGGTCATCGTCAGCACGGCGACGATCCAGAGCAGCGCGGTCCAGTCGGGTTGCGCGCCGCGGAGGGCCACGGTCAGGACCCGGATCAGGGCGCCGAACGCCGCCGCCTTGGACCCGGTCGCGATGAGAGCCGTCACGCAGGTCGGTGCTCCCTGGTAGACGTCGGGCACCCACATGTGGAACGGCACCGACGAGGTCTTGAAGCCGAAGCCGACCAGCAGGAGGCCCATCCCGATCACGAAGAGCGGGTCGTGGCTCCGCCCGGCGACGGCCGCGGCGATCCGGTCGAGGTTCGTCGTTCCCGTCGCTCCGTACGTCAGGGCGATGCCGTAGAGCATGAACGACGAGGCGAAGGCGCCGAGAATGAAGTACTTCATCGACGCCTCGCTCGACGCAAGGGCCTGCGTGAAGAGCCCCGCGAGGACGTAGAGCGACAGCGACATGAGCTCGAGCGCCAGGAACAGGACGACGAGATCGCCCGCGGCCGCGAGGAGCATCATCCCGGCCGTGGCGAAGAGCACGAGGGCGTAGTACTCGCCCGACTCCGCGCGGCTCCGCCGGACGTAGTCCACCGAGAGGAGCAGGCTCAGCGCGGCCGCATAGCAGATCACGACGTTCACGAACAGGGCGAAATTATCGAGGACGACCATGTCGTGGAACGCGCGACCGGACTTGCCCCAGCGCGCGAGCGTCGCGAGGAGCGCGCCCACGATGCCCGCGAGCGCGACCGCTCCGAGGACCTCCTTGCCCTGGGGGCGCGGCGAGAGGTCGAGGAGTAGCACGAGGGCGCCGGCCCCCAGCACGAGCAGCGTAGGCAGGAGCGGCCCGAGCAGGACCGGGGGCATGACGAGGTCGGTCATGGTAGCGGGGGCCGCGGGGCCGGTGTGGTGGTGCGAAGCCGCAGGGCGTCCGACGCCCGAGGCGAGCCTGAGTGAGTCGGTGGGTGGCCTGAGACGAGGCGCGACCCGGCCGCCGTCCACATGTCGTCGCGCATTCCATTCAGGGGCCGCACGGCCGGCGCGACCGGGGGTGGCCCGACGGAGACGCGCTGGGCGTTCGCCTTCGACTGCACCTGCGCGAGCAGCGCCTCGATCGTCGCCTCGGTCTTGCCGGTCAACGCCGACGGGTACACGCCGATCCAGACGATCAAGACCACGACGGGCACGAGCAGGGTCCACTCGCGGGGTGAGAGGTCACGCAGACCGCGGTTCGCCTCATGCGTGACTGCGCCGAAGATCACCCGCTGACACAGCCAGAGTAGGTAGACCGCCGCGAAAATGACTCCCGATGTGGCGAGGGCGGCGACCCACGGATTCGTCTGGAACGCCCCGACCAGGATGAGGAACTCGCCCACGAAACCGTTCAGCCCCGGCAGGCCGAGTGACGAGAGCGCGACGACCAGGAACAGCGACGAGAAGGCGGGCGCCACGCTCCAGAGGCCACCGAAGTCGGCGATCAGACGCGTGTGCCGGCGCTCGTACACCATACCGACCAGGAGAAACAGGGCACCCGTGCTCAGCCCGTGGTTCACCATCTGGAGGACGCCGCCCACGAGCCCCTGCGGGGTGAGGGTGAAGATGCCGAGGATCACGAAGCCGAGGTGGCTCACGCTCGAGTACGCGACGAGCTTCTTCATGTCCGGCTGCACGGTCGACACCCACGCGCCGTAGACGATCCCGATCACCGCGAGCGCGACCACGAGGGGACCGAACACGAGGCTCGCGTCGGGAAACAGCGGCAGGCAGAAGCGCAGGAAGCCGTAGGTCCCCATCTTCAGCAAGACGCCCGCCAGGATCACGCTACCCGCCGTCGGCGCTTCCACGTGTGCGTCCGGTAGCCACGTGTGGAACGGGAAGAGCGGCACCTTGATCGCGAACGCGAGCGCGAAGGCGAGGAACATGAGCTCTTGCGCGAGCCCCGGCGGGAGCACCCAGCGCGTGAGCACCGGGAGGTCGAAGGTGTAGGTGCCGGTCGCCGCACCGTGCTGCGCGTAGAGCGCCAGAATCGCGACGAGCATCAGGACGGAGCCGACCATCGTGTACAGGACGAACTTGATCGCCGCGTACACGCGTTTGGTGCCGCCCCACACCCCGATGATGAAGTACATCGGGATCAGCATCGCCTCCCAGAAGACGTAGAAGAGGAAGAGGTCGAGGCTGACGAACACGCCGACCATCCCCGTCTCGAGGATCAGCATCGTGACCACGAATTCCTTCCACCGGTCCTCGATCGCGTGCCACGCAGACGCGAGTGCCACCGGCATGAGGAACGTCGTGAGGAGCACGAGCAGGAGGCTGATGCCGTCGACGCCGAGGTGGTACGAGATCCCGACGCCCGGCATCCAGGGGCGGACCTCCTCGAACTGGACGTCGGCGACGCGATCGTCGAAGCCGACGTAGAGCGGCACCGCGGCAAGGAGCGTCACGAGCGTGACCACGAGCCCACCGAGCTTGAAGACCGAGGCGGCGCGCCGCGGCACCAGGAGCAGGACGAGGGCGCCGAGCGCCGGCAGGAACGTCACCGCCGTGAGCCGCATCGTCACCTAACGGCTCAGGAGGAACGCGACGACGAGGACCGCGCCGGCCAGCATCGTGAGGGCGTAGTTCACGACGTAGCCCGTCTGGAGTCGCCGCGTCGCCGCCGCCCACCCGACGACGGCTGCGCCCAGGCCGTTGACGGCCCGGTCGATCCCCCCGAGGTCGAAACGCTCCGCGAGGAACGTCGCGAGCCCAAAGAGGGGGCGGACGATGATCGCGTCGTAGAGCCGATCCACGTAGTACGCGTTCAGCAGCAGCGCCCCGAACGCCGTCCGCGGTCGGCCGATCGTGTCCGCCCGCACCGGCGAGGCGAGGTACACGAACCACGCGACGGCGAACCCCGCGGCGACGACGATCACGGAGAGAATCAGCAGCGTGTAGGCGATCGAGCCGTCGGGCGACTCCCCGTGGAGCGGGAACACGGGTTCGAGGAACCGGGCGAGGCGCGTGCCCCGCTCAGACGGAATGCCGACCGCCAGCCCCGCCACCACGGTGAGGACCGCGAGCACCCAGAGCGGGAGCGTCATCACCGACGGCGACTCGTGGACGTGGTGCGCGGCCTCCCTGGACATGCGCGGGTCGCTGTAGAACGCGAGGAAGAGCAGGCGCGACGTGTAGAACGCGGTCAGGAACGCGCCCAGCAGCAGCAGACCCCAGACCACCAGGTGGCCGCTGTGGAACGCGGCCGCGAGGATCTCGTCCTTCGAGAAGAAGCCCGCGAGCCCCGGCACGCCCGCGAGGCCGAGGCCTCCCACGGTGGTCGTGATCGTCGTGGTCATCATCCGCGACGACAGCCCGCCCATCTTCCGGAGGTCCTGCTCGCCTCCGAGCCCGTGGATGACGCTGCCCGCACCGAGGAAGAGGAGCGCCTTGAAAAAGGCGTGCGTCACGAGGTGGAAGATGGCCGCGGCGTACGCGCCGAGTCCGATGGCGGCGAACATGTAGCCGAGTTGGCTCACGGTCGAGTACGCGAGCACCCGCTTGATGTCGGGTTGCACGAGGCCGACCGTGGCCGCGAAGAGCGCGGTCGCCGTCCCGACCCAGAGGACGACCTCGAGCGCCGTGCCGGAGCGCTCGAAGAGCGCGTGGCTCCGCGCCACCATGTACACGCCCGCGGTCACCATGGTGGCGGCGTGGATGAGCGCCGAGACCGGCGTGGGGCCCTCCATCGCGTCGGGCAACCACGTGTGGAGCGGGAGCTGGGCCGACTTGCCGCACGCGCCCATGAACAGGAGCAGCGCGATGCCGGTCGCCGTCGCGGGCGCGAGCGTCTCCGCGCCCTTGAACACCGCGCCGTACTCCAGCGTGCCCAGCACGGTCCAGAGCCACATGACGCCGAGGCCGAAGCCGAAGTCGCCCACACGGTTCACGATGAACGCCTTCTTCCCCGCCTGGGTCGCCGCCGGACGCGTGTACCAGAACCCGATCAGCAGGTACGAGCAGAGCCCCACCGCTTCCCAGAAGACGTACAGGAGCAGGAAGTCGCCGGCGATGACGAGCATCGTCATCGAGAACACGAACAGGTTCAGGTACGCGAAGTAACGCGCGTAACCCGGATCGCCGTGCATGTAGCCGACCGAGTAGAGGTGAATGAGCGCGCCGACGCCCGTGACGACGAGGAGCATCACGCAGGTGAGCGGGTCGACGAACGCGACGACCCACGCCTCAAACCTCCCGGCGACGATCCACGGGAAGAGTCGGCTCGTGAAGCTCCCGCCGTCCCACGCGCGCGTGAACACCGCGCACGCTGCGAGGAACGAGCCCGCCACGGTGGGGACCGCCACCCAGTGGGCCCGCCGTCCGATGCGATCGCCGAGGAGGATGTTGACGAGCGCGCCCGCAAGCGGAAGAGTGGGGATGAACCAGACGGTAGACACCGCGTCATGCTAGCGAGAGGTCGCAGCGGGTGTCAAGCAAGCGGCCGGCCGCGAGGGTGGGCCGCATGGTATCATCGGTTCTCGTGCCGAGGCGGTCTCGCGCGAAGATCTGGTCCGTGATCATCCTCCTCGTGCTCCTCGCCGTCGTCGGCTCCGTGTCGTATCTCGGCTGGCGCCAGTCGGTCCGGGGCGTCGTGTCCCTCACCCCGCCGCCGCGCTTCGTGGGAGCGCGGACGGCGCTCGTGTTCACCCTGGAGGCCGCCCGTGGCAACGTCGCGCACGCCGAAATCCGCGCCGTCCAGGGCGCCAACTCGGCGGTCGTCGCCAAGCAGGAGGGTGCGCTCGGGCGCCGCGTCGAGATTCCCGTCCTGCTCGAGAGCGCGAGGCTCGGTCTCCGCGAGGGTGACGCGAGGCTCGAGGTGTGGACGCGGGACGACTTCTGGCGGCCGCTCCGTCGGCGCGACCGCCCGGTGGCGAGCTACCCGGTCACGGTGGACCTCACGCCGCCCAAGGTCGAGCTCCTCGGCGCGACGAGGTACGTCGCGTCGGGTGGCAGCGGGCTCGTCGCGTTCCGCGTGACCGGCGCCTCACGGGCGACGGTGAGCGCGGGCAAGCTCGCCGAGCCGAGCTTCGCGTGGGGTCCGCCCGAGCGCGGGGCGCGTGTCGCACTGATCGCCCTGCCCTGGGACACGACGCGCGGCGTGCCGCTCGCGATTACCGCGGAGGACGAAGCCGGCAACGTGGCCTCACGGGGGATCCCGTCGGAGCTCCGGCCGCGTCGCTTCCCGCGTGACACGATCGAGATCAAGGACACGTTCCTCCAGGCGAAGGTGCCGGAGCTGCTTCCACAGCGCTCGCCGTCGCAGTCCCTCGTCGACGGCTTCCTGGTCATCAATCGCGACCTCAGGCGGGAGGCGGAGGAGACGAAGCGCCGAATCGGCGCGACGACCGCCGACGCGCCGCTCTGGGACGGGCCGCTCGTTCAGCCGCGTAAGACGAAGGTCTTCGCGAACTTCGCCGAGAGGCGCAGCTACCGCTACCGCGGCCGCGAGATCGACACGCAGGTACACTACGGTTACGACCTGGCCTCGACCAGGCAGTCGTCCGTGCCGGCCGCGAACCGTGGCGTCGTGGTCTTCGCCGAGCCCCTCACGATCTACGGCAATGCCGTGATCGTCGACCACGGTCTGGGGCTCCAGACCCTCTACGCCCACCTCTCGTCCATCGAGGTCAAGGTGGGCGACACGGTGACGACGGGCCAGGAGCTCGGGCGCACGGGCGCGACGGGACTCGCGATGGGCGACCACCTCCACTTCGAGGTGCTGATCCACGGGGTATCGGTGACGCCGATCGAGTGGTGGGACGCGAAGTGGATCCGCGACCACATCACGCAGCCGCTCCGCGAAGCAGGGCTGCCTGAGATCGGCACTCGCGAGGAGCCGGTCCGGCGCGCTCCCGCGGGGAACACGCCGCGGCGCCGCTAAAACGCGCCGAACTTCTCGTACGCCTCAAGCGGCGTCATCCCCCGTCGCACCGCGGCGCGCACCCGGTTCTCGGTCCCGACGAGCCTCTCGCAGCGCACGAGCACCTCGTGGGCGACGCGGCGCGGGACGACCACGACCCCGTCCCAGTCGCCGACGACGATGTCGCCGAGCGCGACGCGCACACCGCCGATCGTCAGGGGCTGCCCCCAGTCACGAACCCGCCAGCGGGGGACCGAGTCCTGCGGCGTGCGGTAGCGGACGAACGTCGGGAAGCGGAGGCGCGCGATGGGCGCGGCGTCGCGCGTGGCGCCGTCGATCACGGCGCCGCGGATCCGGCGCGAGCGGAACCACGTCGCGGAGAGCTCACCGAAGTGGGCCGCGACGTTGTCGCCGGAGGCGAGCACCAGGACCGAGTCGGCGGGGACCGCGCCGAGCATCCGGAGGAAGAGGCGGAGCGTCGCGTCGCGGTCGCGCGGCGTGCCGCGGTAGGGCCGCCCGCGCGCGGTGAAGGCATAGCCCGCTAGCCGCATGTCGGCACTGAGGGGCTGGATCGCCCAGGGCAGCGTCTGGCGCTGGAGCCCGAGCTCGTCCATGACGTCCGTGATTACGGCGGTGTAGATCCGCGCGAAGCGGCGCGGCAGGTTGTCCGATCGACTCGCCATCCCTCGCCCTCCCGGGCAGGGATTCTAGCGCACGTGGCGCGTCACGAGTGCCTTCGGCGGGACGAAGTCGCCGATCACCCCGAGGAGGACATCCAGGCGGCCGGGTCGCCGCGCGAGGACCCGGGCGGTGAGGTTCGCGAGCCCCCGGTGCGAGATGACGAACTGGAGCGCGCGCGTGACGCGGGCCTTGGCGCCGAAGACCCGGCGCCGCGCGCGACCGTAGTCGGCGAGCGCTCGCCGCGAGCAGTCACCAGTGCGTAGCGCCCCGACCGCCGTCTCGACCGCGAGCTCGGCGCTGCGGAGCGCGGCGTAGATGCCCTCCCCCGTGAACGGGTCGAAGAATCCCGCGGCGTCGCCGACGAGGAGCACGCCGCCCACGCGCGGCGTGCCCACCTCGTAGGCGAGGGGGCCCATCGCGCTCACCGGCGCGACGATCCGAGCGCCGGCGAGCCGGCGGGCAAGGTGCGGGAGGTGCCGGATCCGCGCCGTGAAGAAGGTCTCGAGACGCCCGCTCCACGGCGCCGCGTGGTCGAGCGGCACGACGACGGAGAGGTTCGCCCGGTCGGCCGCGACTGGATTGAGGATCGCATAGTCGGGGGGGTCGACGAAGACCTCGCCGTAGTCGCGGCACCCCTCGAGGCCCGACACGTAGGTCACGAGCGCCATGCGCTTGAGCCGATGCGCGCGCCGGAGCCCGAGACGCTGGGCGACGACGGATGTGCGGCCGTCGGCGGCGATCACGAGCGTCGCGGAGAGTCGCGCGACGCGGCCGTCGCGATCGAGGGCCTCGACGCCCACCGCCTGCCCGCGCTCCACGAGGACGTCGCTGACCCGCGTCTGCTCGCGGAACTCGATCGGGAGCGCCCGGACGCGCTCGACGAGTGCCTCGTCAAGGAGCGCGCGCTCGATCGCCATCGCGTGCTCGCGGTACGGCCGCCAGTCGCCGACCGCCCGGTATTCCCCGCTGACGACCGTGCCGTCGGGCGCGATGATCCGCATGCCGGCGAGCGGCGTGGCCAACCCATCCACCGTTTTCAGCACGCCCAGGCGGTCGAGCACCCGTGGCGCCTCCGGGCTCAGGTACTCGCCGCAGATCTTCGGGCGGGGAAAGCGCGCGCGGTCGAGGAGTTGCACCGTCAGGCCGTGCTCGGCGAGCAGGATGGCCGTCGCGGCGCCCCCCGGCCCCGCGCCGACGACGATGACGTCGGCCGCCCGGGCCGTCACGCCGTCACCGCGATGAGCCTGCCGTAGATCGGATGGGCGCGGACCCTGAGCGTCGTGATCCCGGCCTTCTGTGCGAGCGCGGTGAGCTCGGCCGCCGAGTACGCGCGCCGCACGGAGAGTGGGCCGTCGTGGCGCGAGATCGGGTGGCATCGGAGGAGCCGCGTCGCGAGCCACACCAGCCCGAGCGCCAGGCGCGTACGGAGGAGGTCGTTCACGATGACACCGCGCCGCGCCGCCGCCGCCATCTCCCGCAGGCTGGCCACGACCGCGTCGGGCTCGAGGTGGTGCAGCGTGAGCGCGCTTGCCACGACGTCCGCGGCGCCCTCGCGGACAGGCAGCGCCGTCGCGTCGGCGAGGACGAGCCGGATCTCGGGATACCCGGCGCACGCGTGCCGCGCGAGGGCGAGGCTCTCCGCGTCCCGGTCGACCACGATCACGCGAATCTCCCGGCGCGCGGCGCGTGCCCATTCGACCAGGCGCACGGCCAACGCAGCGTGGCCGCCGCCCACGTCCACGGCGACGAGTACGTCGCGCGCGTCCGCCGCGGCGGCGACGCGACGGACCTCGCGCAGCGTGAGCGCGTATCCGCCGAACCAGGCGTTGAGCCGGTCGATGTCCGCGAGGGACGCGACCCGGTCGGCCAGCGCCACCGGCCGGTCGAGGAACTCCAGCCTCCCCTCGACCCGCTCCATCATCTGCGCACACGCCCTACCATCGAAGGAGCGCGCCCTCGGCGGCGAAGCCCGGACCGAGCCCGATCATGAGCCCCCACTCGCCGTCCACCGGCGACTCGCGCCGAAGCGTCTCCGCGAGCACGAAGAGGATCGTCGCCGAGGACATGTTGCCGTAGCGACGCAGCACCGTGCGTGCGTGCGCCACCTGGGCCTCGCTCAGCTCGAGGCGCGTCCGTGCGCGATCGATCACCTGACGGCCCGCCGAGTGAAGCACCCAGTAGCGGATGTGCTCGCGCTTGAGCCCCTGCGTCGCCATGAGGACCTCGGCCATGTCGCCCATCATCTGGGCACCGATCTTACGGATGTCCTTCGACAGGACGACGCGCGGCCGCCCCCCCGGATACTCGAACCCCATTGCGTCCAGGTGCTCGGGGCGGAAGAGCGTGCGGTGGGCGACGATCGCGGGCCCGGGGCCTTCCGTCGCCAGCGCCACCGCGGCCGCACCGTCCGCGAAGATCGCGTGCGCCACCGCGCTCTCGAGCCGGTCGTCGAGGAGGTAGGCCGCCGAGCAGATCTCCGCGGAGAGCACGAGCGCGCGCCGGCCGGGGAACGCGCGGAGGTAGTTCGAGGCCTGCTGGAGGCCCACCATCACGGCGGCGCAGCCCGTGTCGCCCACATGGACCCGCTGGATGTCGGCCCGGCAGCCGAGGCGACCGATCAGATGGGCATCGAGACTGGGGGTGAGCCGTCCGGTGCACGTCGTCGTCGCCAGGAAATCCACGTCACGCGGCTCCCAGCCCGCGCTCCCGAGCGCCTGCCGCGCCGCCGCCTCGCCGAGCTCGAGCGCGCCGCGCCGAAACCGCGCCTGCATCGCGTCCACGCTCTCGTCAGGGCGGAACGTGGCGGGATCGATATAGAGGTGGCGCCCCTCGATTTCGCTCCGGCTGAAAAAGCCGCGGCGTCGCGCGTCGCGGTACCCTGCGAGCGCCAGCAGTTCGGCCTGCGCAAAGCGATGCGGCGGCGTCGCGGTCGCGACGGCGGTGATGCGCGGGGTCGGCATTCGACCCTCCCTTCGTCGACCCTTCGCGTAAGATGGAAGCACTCCGAGCATACTGCGAGGGTCCAGACCATGCCACTGTTCAGCTTCGAGGGGAGGCGCCCGAGGGTTCATCCGTCCGCCTTCGTCGCGCCGACCGCGGTGCTCGTCGGGGACGTCACGGTCGAGGAGAACGCGTCCGTGTGGTACAACGCCGTGCTCCGCGCCGACTTCAACCCGATCATCGTCCGCCGCGGCGCGAACGTGCAGGACTGCACGGTCGTGCACGTGACGCCGCGCCAGGGGACCGAGGTGGGCGCGGGCGCCACGATCGGCCACAACTGCACGGTCCACGCGGCCTTCCTCGGCGAAGAGTGCTTGATCGGCAACGGCGCGACGGTGCTCGACGGCGCCCGTGTCGGTATCCGGGCGATGGTCGCCGCCGGCGCGCTCGTGACGCCCGGGACCGAGATCCCCGACGGAATGCTCGCGATGGGTACACCGGCGAAGATCCGCGGCCCGCTCGCCGGCACACCGGCGGAGTACTGGGTGCGCGTCAACCCGGAAGCGTACCAGGCACTCGCCCAGCGCCACCGCGCGTCGGTCGAGCCCAGCTGACGCCCGAGATCGTCGACGAAACGGGTCAGAAGGTCGCCGCGCGGACGGAGTGCCGCGCGACTCGAAGGAGTGAGCGACTCTCCTCTTTGGCTATTTCCAGGGGGCGCTGGGCGCCGAGAGCCCCTCGGTGACCGCCAGGTTGTGGGCCGCGATCACCTCAAGGCCGCCGAGCGCGAGCAGGATCAGGGTCCCGACCGCCAGTAGGAACATGCGCATCCGCCTGCCTCCTTGTTCGGCTTTGCTTCCAGCCATTGCGATGCCCGAGGACATGACAGGGATTCACGACTCACACTCCACGCCGTGCCTCGGCCTTGGGCACAAGTTTTTAGAGCGACTCCTGCTGCTCCAGCTCGGGCAGTAGGTCGGCCGCCCCGACGAGCCCCACGAGGTCACCACCCGCGAGCACGGCGAGGGGCCCGCTGCCGTCCCTGAGCAGTCGGGCGGCTTCGGCGATCGGCGTGTCGGGCGCGATCGTGGCGATGTCACGCCGCATGATCGACTGAACCGGAATCCGCGACAGGGCGCCGTTGACCTCACCGATCGAGAGGGTGGTCGCCGCGGAGGGCCGTGCCGCAACCAGATCGTCGGCCATGACCAACCCGACGAGGCGACCATGACGAACGACGGCGACGGCCTCCGCACGGCCCGAACGCAACGCCGCCTCGGCGTCCGCGAGCGTCGCCGTCGGTTCTACCGCCGGGACCGGGTGGGGCAGGAGCGATCGGACACCCCGCGTCATGCGGCGAGCACCGGACAGGGGGCGTGGCGCATCGTCTCGCGCACCAGCGAACCACCTGGCCGGCCTCCCATGACGATCAGCTCGGCGCCCGTGGCCGCCGCGCCATCGAGGATGCCCTCGACGACGTTGCCCGCCCGCACGTCGACACGAGTCAACGAGCGATCTTCAGGCGGCACGCGGCGGACGAGGGCGGCGCGCACCTTCGCGAGGCGCCAGCGCTGCACGTCGGCATCGACTCCCGCCGGTAAGCCCTCCGCGACCCGTGGGGACAGCCCGCGCATGACGTGGAGCAGTGTCAGCGTCGCGCCGTGTCGCCGCGCGATGTCGAGGGCGACGTCGAGCGCTGTGTGCATGCTGCGGCACCTGTCCGGGGAGGCGCTCAGGCTGACGGCCACGAGCAATCGCGAGAGGCGCGGCGGCGTCTCTCGCTCGAGCCGGTCGACGAGCGCCCCGAGCAGGTCGTTGGTGGTCACCACGCCGACGACGTCTGAGCCGTCGGCCACGATGGCGGCGCGATGTCCACGCGTCCTCAACGCGTGCGCGACGTCCGCCGCGGTCGCATCCGGCGGCACGATGACGGGGCCGCGGCGCATCGCGTCCGCCACCGTCAGTCGCGAGGTGAAGGCCGGCAATTCGTGGACCGCGAGACTCGGCACGGTCGACGGGCCGGCGGCCCGCGCGTCGGCTGGCGTCAACACCCCTGCGAGACGACCACCATCCATCACGACCAGGCAGCCGCTCGGATCCAAAGCAAGGCGCATCGTGGCCGCAGTCAGGCTCTCCCGGGCCTCGGCGATTCCGCTCGCGTTCCGCATCATCATCTTGATCCGCATATGATGGCCTCCCTCCCTTAGGCTGCCCGCTGTCCCGAGGCGCGTGCGACGAGGACGGGGACAGGAGATTTTTCGACGATCGCATCGACGACACTGCGCGTGAGCCATCGGCGAGCTCCGCGGGTGGGGATGTCGACGACCGCAATGGCCTCGGCGCCCCACCCCTGCACCGCGTCGAGGGCTACGGTGGCCGGATCGCCGAACCGAACCTCCGAACTCACCCCGAGTCCGTCGTCGCGGAGCCGTGCGGCAAGCGCGGCCAGTGCAACACCGGCCGCACCGCGCGCGGCGTCCTCGCTCTGGTTGGCGTAGATCAGCGTACGTGATCCCTCGACGACCGTCCGTCCCGGCGGTAGCACGACGAGCAGATGGACGTCGCCGTTGACAGGGGCCAGCAGGCGACGGACCCACACCACGATTCGCCGGGCGACCAGGTCGGCGTCGAGCAACACGAGCATACGTCTGAACATGCAACCTCCTTCCTGCTTCATACCTAGATCCATCCTCGCCTCCATATCGAGTGACGATTCTGGGACGTCATGCGTCATCATCGCGTCGCATCTCCTTCGTCGGACCGCGGCCCGGGGGCTGCAACGCGCCTGCCAGCACCCGATTTCTGCGGCCGTCGCGAGACAACGCTGGGAGACCCTGACGCCTCTTCTGGGGAAGGCCCTGACGCGATGCCGGGAAGAACCCTGACGGCGACGACGCGCAGTGGCACCCTCAGAACGCCGCGAGTCAGCACGTTGACGCGCGCTCCGTTTCGCCGACTGATCCACAGGCCCGTGGGCCCGTCGTGAACGACAACTACACGACCACATGTTCTCAGATGGACGCCGAGAAACCGACGTCGTGACGACCTGGCGCGACTTTCTGGCGCGACTTTTACTTTCTGGCGCGACCTCGGAATCTCGGCAAAGCGGCTGGTCCCGCGGGTGACGCTGACTCCGTCTACTCCATCCCGTTAAAAATTATTGTCCGGCGCATTTAATGCAGTCGTGTAATGCAATCTGGAATGCAATCGGTGATGGGCGTGGAGCTCAGGATGCTCACAGGGCGCGTGGCGCTGAGGGTCGGGAGCAGGGTGGCCCTGCTCGCCGTTGTGACACTGCTGGCGCTCGGCTGCGCCGGCCGGGCGGAGCTGATCCGCGGCGAGCCAGCCGGGAAGGATCTCGATGGCCTCGTGGACTCCGACTCGGCGCGGCAAGTTCTCGTCGATCTCCTGGCGCGCCGGTCACTCGAGCCGCGCCTCGAGGCCCTGGCGCCGAGCCCCCTCCCGGCCGATGCCGTCTGGAAACGGGGCGCGAACGCGAGCACAGCCCAGCGCTGGCTTCCTGACCAGGCGCGGCTTCTCGAACTGTCGCGGGAGAAGTCGGTGGACTTCGCGGCCCTCACCTTTGCCCGCGCGATGAGGAAAGAGGCGATGAGCCGTGAGGTGCAAGCGTCGTTCGACCGCTTTCTCCACGACGACGCGGCCCGCTCAGCGGCTCTCCTACGGTTGCCCGGAGCCTTTCCGTACACGGTGCTGTTCGCGCCGTCCTGGCTCTACCGAAGCCACCCCGAGACGGGAGCCGATTTTGCGCACCAGCGCCTGCTCCTCGACCGACTGGGCCTCGCCAACCGGCTCATCGTGACCGGCGAGAGCGCTTCGATCGAGGACAACGCTGCGGCCATCGCCGCCGCATTGCGCGCGGCACGACCCGAGGACGGCAGCCTCATCCTCGTGACCGCGAGCAAGTCCGGCGCGGAGGCGGCGCTGGCCCTCTCCCGCTTGCTCGCGCCGGAGGACACCGCCCGGGTCGTCGCCTGGGTCAACATCGTGGGCGCGCTGGGCGGGACACCGCTCGCCGATTCTGCGCTGCGCCCGCCCATCTCGTGGCTGGTCCGCTGCGTCTTCTGGCTGAATGGCTGGGATTGGGCGGGCCTGACCTCGATGGCGACGAGGCCGAGTCGCGACCGCCTGGACGGTGCGCGCCTGCCGGAATCGATTACCGTGGTCAACGTGGTGGCCGTGCCGCTCTCGGGCAGCGTCGGCGCGACGGTCTGGTGGGGCTACAGGTTGCTTCGTCCCCACGGCCCCAATGACGGTGTCGTGCTGCTGGCAGACGCCGTGTGGCCGGGAGGCGTCAACATCGTCGCCATCGGTCCCGACCACCTCTTCGCGCCTCGGACGGACGACGCGCAGAGCCTCGCCCTGCTGCGCGCCATCGCGGTCGCCGTGCAGGTCCACGCTGTCACGCCGCAACCCGCCGTCGCGGTCGGGTCAGGCCAGATCGGCGAAACGGCGACCTCTTATGATCTTCGCCGAGGCGGTCGCCTCGACGACTCTGAGGAGTGAACCTCACGGAGACGCTCGCTCCTCACTTGGACGTTCTCCCTGCCCGCCGTCTAACAAACGCCCGAGCTCGTCATTGAGCGCTTGAAGCTGGGGATTCGTGGCGAGATCCACGGCAAAGGCGGCCCGCACTTCCGCGATGGCGGAATTCCATTCATCCGCCGTAATCACGCCCTTCTCCCCGAGGATGTTGTGGAGCGTCACGAGCTGCATGTTGGTCCGCTGGATCAAATTGACCAGCTCCCCCAGATGCACGCTGATGATCCTCGTGATGGCGCGAAGAATTGTCCGTTGTTCGGGCGTGAACGCTGTCATCGTTCATTCCTTCGATCGCCGCCCCGCGGCCTTGCCTCACCGACGGTCACGAAGGGGGCGACAACACGGTCAGTCGACGAATGAGACGCGTCAGCCGGTCCAGTTGGGCCTCGGTGAGGTTGGTGAAATAGAACACGTAACCGTCGAGGTTGATCCGGATCAGGACCGAGACGACTTGCACGGGCTCGTCACCCGGCGGCGTGAACGACAGTTCAACGGCGGGCCCTGGCTGGGGTGAGCCAGACGCCCGGACCTTCATGCTGGTTGGACTCAGGTTGACGCTCGTCGTCTCCCACTCGTGGCCGTGGTAATCCCGCACTCGAACCGGGAGCGTCACGGGCACGCGCGGCGATCGTCGCCGGTCGACAGGGCGCCCCGCGAGCTCGCGCGTCTGCGCGAGCACGTGAGGCTCGAAGTGCTCCAGGATCGCTCGTAGATGTTCGAGCGGCACGGGCTTCGGCACGAAGTCGAGTGCCCCGAGCCGCAAGCACATCTGGGCCTCGTGCTGGGTCGCAACGCCGGAGATGACGACAATCGGCACCCGGGAATCTTGAACGGGACGCAGCTGCAGGAAATCGAGCCCACTCATGCCGGGGAGCCTGAGGTCGAGAAGGACCAGGTCAGGGCGTGGCGCTCGGAGCCGCTGCAGCGCGGCTTCGGCCGACGAGACGAGCTCGGTCTCGTGGCCCAGGCCGCGGACGAAGATCTGGAGGAGCTCGCCAACGGCCCCGTCATCCTCGACTATCAGCACCCGCATGCCGTCGTGCCTCCGGTCGAGCCGTGAGGCTCAATCCTGCTGCGGCGCCCGGCAGCGTAGGCATGCTCCGTGCCACGGGTCGTTATGGTCTCTCCCGAAAGAGAACTACCGGTTTACCCTCGCCTCCGGGCAGCGGGCCCAGCTCGAGCGCGCGCTCTGTCCTGCACCACGCTGGTGCAAGTGCACCAACCTGGTGCACTCGATGAGGTCTCAGCGCTCCACGAGCGAGAGGGCCCGCTTCGGGCAGCGCCGGACGGCCTCTTCGACCCGGGCTCGCAGCGCCTCGGGTGGCCGCTCCTGCTTGAGGCGAAGTCGGTCGTCGTCCCGCACCTCGAAGACCTCCGGCACGAGCCGCACGCACACCGCGTTGCTCTCGCACAGGTCGTAGTCGACCACCACCCGCATGCAGTCCTCCAGAGGATTACGCTTGACCGCAGTGTAGCCGATGGGGTACCCGGAGAGGAGTCGCCCGACCGCCGGCGGGCGGGTGAGTCTCCCCGTCGCCGCGCGACTCTCCCGGAAGGAGCACGACATGAGCGCCGTCCCGACGCCGACCACGACCCTGGCGCTCGACGAGATCAACCTGGCGAGCTTCGACTTCTGGGCGCGAGACGACGTGCACGGTGCCTTGGCCAAACTGCGCCGCGAGCGGCCGATCGCCTGGCACCAGCATCCCGACTCCGGCAAGGGGTTCTGGTCGGTCACGCGCTACGACGACGTCGCCACGATCACGCGTGACCACGAGACGTTCAGCTCCGCCTGGGGAATCCAGGTGATGACGGATCCCGAGGACATGCAGCGCCTGTCGGCGATCCGGTCGATGATCTCCACCGACCCGCCCAGGCACACCAGACTGCGGGCGGTCGTGAACCGCGGCTTCACGCCCCGCGCGGTCGCCCGGGCGGAGGAGTCGGTCCGGCGTCGGGCACGGGAAATCGTCGACGTCGTCGCGCCCAAGGGTGAGATCGAGTTCGTGTCGGAGGTGGCCTCCGTCCTGCCCGTGGCCATCATCTGCGACATGATGGGCGTGCCAGAGGCCGACCGGTCGCACCTGTTGGGCCTCACCAACCGCCTGCTCGCGGGGGGCGACCCGGAGTACGGGGGCACCAAGGACACTCTTCTCAAGGCCGGCGCGGAGCTTCGAGATTACGGGCTACGGCTGGGCCGGAGCCGCCTGGAGCGCCCCCAGGAGGACCTCACGACCACCCTCGTCCACGCGGAGGTCGATGGCGAGGCTATGCCTCCCGAAGACCTCGGCCCGTTCTTTTTGCTGCTGATCGCGGCTGGAAACGAGACGACTCGAAACTCGATCAGCCACGGCCTCTGGGCGCTCACGCAGTTCCCTGACGAGAAGCGGCGCTGGCTGGAGGATCTGGACGGGCGGGCGACGCTGGCCGCCGAGGAGATCGTGCGCTGGGCCACTCCCGTGCTGCACATGCGCCGCACCGTCACCCGTGACACCGCGTTCGGTGGCGTCGAGATGCACAAGGGCGACAAGGTGGCGATGTGGTACCTCTCCGCCAATCGCGACGAAGCGCACTTCGCAGATCCCTACCGCTTCGACATCGCCCGGGACCCGAACCCCCAGGGTGGGTTCGGCACCGGCGGCTCACACTTCTGCCTCGGCGCTCATCTCGCCCGTCGCGAGATCGTCGTCATGTTCACAGAGTTGCTCCGCCGTTTGCCCGACATCGAGGCGATCGGTGCCCCCGAAAAGCTGCGATCGAGCTTTATTCACGGCATCAAGCGTCTGCCGGCCGCATTCACCCCGGTCGGGCCGTGAGCGCGTCGTGACGATCGACCCGGCGGGACTGACCGCGCATCACAAGGGGTGCCTCCCCGAGCTGCTCGGCATGCGCTTCGTCGAGGCGACCACGGATCGCGTGGTCGCCGAGCTCGCGATCCGCGACGACCTCAAGACGATCGGCGGCAGGCTCCACGGCGGAACGATCATGGCCCTGGCCGACACCGTCGCGGCCACGGCCACGTTCCTCAACCTGCCGCAGGGCGCCTCCACGACGACGCTCGAGTCGAAGACCAACTTCTTCGCGGGCGCGAGCGAGGGCACCGTGCGCGCCGCCTCGACGCCGCTCCACCGGGGCCGGACCACCATGGTGTGGGAGACGCGCGTCACCGACGCGTCGGGACGCCTGCTCGCGCTCGTCATCCAGACCCAGATGGTGCTGCTGCCGCGCTCGGGCCTCAGCGCCCCTGGAACTTCGGCGACCGCTTCTCCTTGAACGCGGCGACGCCCTCGGCGTGGTCGGCCGTCTGGCGCACGATCGACATGTGCGACGAGACGAGGTCGAGGTGCGTTCTGAGGTCGAGCCGCAGGCTCTGGTAGACGAGGCGCTTGATCATGCGCATCGGGATCTGCGGGCCGTCGGCAATCTGCCGCGCCAGGGCGTAGGTGACCTCCCTCAGCTGCGCGTCCGGCACCACGCGCTGCACGATACCGAGCCGATGGGCTTCGGGCGCCTCGATGAAATCGGCGGTCCACAGGAGCTCGAGCGCCTTCGCGGCGCCGACGAGGCGCGGCAGGAAGTACGTGTCGCCGTCGCCCGGCACCAGGCCCACGCGCACGTAGCCCGTGGAGAAGCGGGCCGACTCTGCGGCCACGCGCACGTCGCACATGACGCACATGCCCATGCCCGCACCGACCGCGAGCCCGTTGACCATCGCGATGACCGGTTTGTCCATCGCCTCCAGCGTCTTCGGAACTCGGTGGACGCCCTCCCAGAGGCTGTTCTTACCGTCGAGCGCGCTCGGCTCGCCCTGCCGCATGCGCCCCACGTCACCGCCCGAGCAGAAGGCGCGTCCGGCGCCCGTCACGATGACGACGTTCACGTTATCGTCGGCCTGGGCCTCGGCGAGCGCCCGCGCCCACGCGTCGATCATCGAGCCCGTGAACGCGTTGAGCTTGTCGGGCCGGTTCAGCGTGATCGTCGCGATCTTGTCCTTGACCTCGTAGAGCAGGTCGCTCATGACGGATTATCCTTTCCGACTGCGAACAGATGCCACTCGCCGGGGACGCCCTTGAGCGCGTGGACGCCACGGTCCTCGAACCGAAGGCCCGAGCCCGCGACGAGATCCCTCACCGTGTTCGAGACCAGGATCTCGCCCGCGCCGGCGAGCGCGGCCACACGCGCGCCGATGCGCTCGGCCATGTACCGCCCGCACGCGACCGGGATGCTGCCGTCCCGGTCGTTGTGGATGACGAGCGTCGGCACTCTCACGGCCGGAAGCACGTGGCGCACGTCGATTTCCGCATTCATCCGCATCAGCGCGCGGTTGGCGCCCGGGCTACAGCCCGAGCGCAGGAAGCGAGCCCACCAGTCGCGGAAACGAGCGTCCCGGTACAGCGTCGGCGACCGCTTGTCGAGGCCGACCGGTCCTCCCCACCCGTTCGTGTACTGCTCGACGTATCGCTCCCATTCCTCCCGCGTCGGTCCCCACGGATAGTCGGGCGCCCAGATCCGCCGCGCGAAGGCGTCGAACATGATGAGCGCAGCCGTACGTTCTGGGTGCGTCGCCGCGAAGAGCATACACATCGGTCCGCCCTCGGAGTATCCGACGAGCGCTGCCTGCGGTGAGCGTGCGGCGTCCATCACCGCGCGTACGTCGTCCATCCGCTGCTCGAGCGTCGGCATGTCGTTGACGCGGTCGGAGAGCCCCGTGCCGCGTTTGTCGAAGAGGATCAACCGTGAGAACGAGGCCAGGCGCTGCAGGAACGCGGCGGCTCGCGGCTCCTCCCAGAAGACATCGAGATTGGATACCCAGCCCGGCACGAGCACGAGGTCGCGCGGTCCCTCGCCGAGCACCTGGTAGGCGATGTTGACGTCGCCGCTGCGCGCGTACCTGGTCTCGGGCTTCATGACACGCGCTACGGGACGCTAGTCCTTGGGGAGGCCGAGCACGCGCTCGGCGAGGATGTTACGGAGGATCTCCGAGGTCCCGGCGCGGATGCCGCTCGCTCGCGCGAGGAGCTCGTAGAACTCCCACTGGCCCTCGTCCGGCGCCCACGGGGAGCCGTGCGTGACCTGCGAATACGGGCCGATCACCTCGGTGGCGACCTGCGCGAGGTCCCCGTCCACCTGGCTCCAGAAGAGCTTGGAGGTCGAGCCCTCGGGCCCGGGCGCGCCGCCGCGCAGGATGTTCGTGAGGCTTCGATAGCCGTTGAGCGCGAGGGCCTGCTCGCCGATCCAGAGCCTCGCGACCTTCTGCCGCACGATCGGGTCGACGCTCTTCTTCTGCCGCTGGACCAGACGGACCAGCCGGTGGAGCGCGTTGCGGAGCGAGATGTGCCGAATGAAGGTCAGGAGGTCTCGTTCGTACGCCAGCGTGGTGATCGCGACGCTCCACCCTTCGTTGAGTCTGCCCACCAGGTTGTCGGCGGGGACTCGGACGGCGTCGAAGAACACCTCGTTGAACTCCGCCTCGCCCGTGATCTGTCGGAGCGGCCGGACGGTGATGCCCGGCGTCGACATGTCCACGAGGAGGAAGCTGATGCCCTTGTGCTTAGGCGCTTCCGGGCTGGTGCGCACGAGGAGGAAGCACCAGTCGGCGACGTGCGCCATGCTCGTCCAGACCTTCTGGCCGTTGACGACGAAATGGCCGTCGTCGCGCACCGCGCGGGTCTGGAGGTTCGCGAGGTCCGAGCCCGCGCCGGGCTCGGAGAAGCCCTGGCACCAGAGTTCCTCTGCGGTCAGGATCTTCGGCAGGAAGCGCGCCTGCTGCGCCGGCGTTCCGTGCTTCATGAGCGTCGGGCCGAGCATCGAGATGCCGCCGCGGTTCACGAACTGCGGCGACTCCGCGCGCGCCATCTCCTGGTAGAGGATGACCATCTCGACGATCGACGCCCCGCGCCCGCCGGACTCGCGCGGCCAGTCCATGCCGACGTAGCCCGCCTCGGACATCGTCTTCTGCCAGGCGCGGAGCCGCCGGACCTCGTCGCGGTCGGCGCGCGAAGCTGCGAAGGATCGCCCGCGCAGGTCGTCGGGCAGATGGGTCTCGAGCCAGTGCCGGACGTCCTTGCGAAACGCCTCTTCCTTTTCGCTGAAGTCGAAGTTCATGACCGCCTCACCCGCGCGGCCGCCGCTCGGCTCGCACGACCACATTATTCACAGACTTGCCTCGCCTGCGGCTGCGGCTCGCACGACCACATTCACAGACTCGCCTCGCCTGCGCCTGCGGCTCGCACGACCACATTCACAGACTCGCCTCGCGACGCGCTCCGCCGAGCCTCCGCGGCCGTCGCTCGGCTCGCACGACCACATTATTCACAGACTCGCCTCGCCTGCGCCTGCGGCTCGCACGACCACATTCACAGACTCGCCTCGCCTGCGGCTGCGGCTCGCACGACCACATTCACAGACTCGCCTCGCCTGCGCCTGCGGCTAGCCTCCGCGGCCGCCGCTCGGCTCGCACTACCACATGACACAGCCGCCATCGACCATGAGCGCCTGGCCCGTGATGTACCGCGCCTCGTCGGAGGCGAGGAACACCGCGGCCGCGCCGATGTCCTCCGGCTCCTGCTCGCACTTCATCGGCACGATGTCGGCGACACGCTTCTCGAACACCTGGCGCGGGGTCATGCCCTTGAAGGCCGGGTTGGTTTCCGCGATATGGGCGGCGAGCTTCTGCCAGAAGTCGGTCCAGAGGACCCCGGGACAGATCGCGTTGACGGTGACCCGGTGCGGCGCCAGCTCCTTGGCGACGACGCGCGTGAAGGTGATCACGCCCTGCTTGGCCACGCTGTACGGTGGCATCGTCACCGCCGCGAGCGGCCCCGCGATGGACGCGATGTTGATGATCCGGCCGTTCCTCTTCTCGATGAAGTACGGCGCGATGGCTTTGCACGCGAGAAACACCGACTTCGTGTTCACCGCAAAGGTACGGTCCCAGTCCTCTTCGGTGTTGTTCGTGAACGGCATACCCGGCGTCGACCCCGCGCCGGCGTTGTTCACGAGGATGTCGATCTTTCCGAGCGCCTCGCGGGTACGGTCGACCATCGCCTTGATGTCCGCGGAGCTCGTCACGTCCGCCTTCATCGCAACGACCTTGCGCCCGAGCGCCTTGACCTCGGTGGCAACCTTCTCCGCGTTCAGCACCTGGATGTCCGGGATGGCGATATCGGCACCCTCGCGCGCCATCGCGAGTACGATTCCACGGCCGATGCCGCTGCCCCCACCCGTCACGACAGCCACCTTGCCGGCGAGTCGCATGCAGATCTCCTTTGTCGCATCCCCAGAGTCGTCTCGCACGGCGAGAGCACGGCGCGCCGCGCCTACGTCCTCTATAATCGGGGCCCCGGAGGGTTCCCATGACAGCACACCCGCTCAGGAGCCGCAACTGGTTCGGGCGCAACGACCTCGACGGCTTCGTCCACCGCTCGTGGCTCAAGACCGAAGGGTTCAGCGATCTCGTCTTCGACGGCCGTCCCGTGATCGGCATCGCCAACTCGTGGTCCGAGCTCACCAACTGCAACGCCCATCTCAGACAGGTGGCCGAAGCGGTCAAGCGCGGCGTATGGAGCGCCGGCGGCTTCCCCCTCGAGTTCCCGACCATCTCCCTGGGCGAAGTCTTGATGAAACCCACGGCGATGATGTTCCGGAATCTCATGGCGATGGACGTCGAGGAGTGCATCCGCGCCTATCCGCTCGACGCGGTCGTGCTCCTCTCGGGGTGCGACAAGACCACGCCCGCCATGCTCATGGGCGCCGCCTCCGCCGATCTCCCCGCCATCATGGTCACCGGCGGCCCCATGCTCCGCGGCAAGTGGCGCACCGAGGAGCTCGGCTCGGGCACCGACGCCCGCCGGCTCTGGGCCGAGCGGCGGGCGGGCCGGATCACCGACGAGGAGCTCTGCGAGGTCGAGGCGTGCCTCTCGCGCTCGTCCGGCCACTGCATGGTCATGGGGACGGCGTCCACGATGGCCTCGATGGCCGAAGCCCTCGGCATGACCCTCCCCGGCAACGCCGCGATCCCCGCCCCCGACTCCCGGCGCCTGGCCCTGGCCGAGCTCAGCGGGCGCCGCGCCGTCGAGCTGGCGCAGGGCGGCGGGCCCCGACCCTCCGAAATCCTGACGGCCAAGGCCTTCGACAACGCGATCCGCAGCGACATGGCGATCGGCGGCTCGACCAACGCGATCATCCACCTCGTCGCCCTCGCCGGCCGCGCCGGCGTCCCGCTGCCGCTCACGCGCTTCGACGAGCTGTCGCGCTCGACGCCCTTCCTCGTGAATCTGCGGCCTTCTGGAAAGTACCTCATGGAAGACTTTTTCTACGCCGGCGGCCTCCCCGCGGTCCTCAAGGAGCTCCTGCCCCTGCTCCACACCGACGCCCTGACGGTCAACGGCAAGCCGATGGCGGACAACGTCAGGGACGCCCGGTGCTGGAACCAGGACGTCATCCGCCCGCTCGGGATGCCGCTCGCGCAGGAAGGCGGCACCGTCATCCTGTCGGGCAACCTGTGTCCGGACGGCGCGGTGCTCAAACAGTCGGCCGCCTCCCCGCACCTTCTCGTCCATCGGGGCCGCGCCGTCGTCTTCGAGGACCACGACGACCTCCACCGCCGCATCGACGACCCAGGCCTGCCGATCGACGAGACCTCTGTGCTCGTCCTCAAGCACGCCGGCCCGAGGGGGGCGCCGGGTATGCCGGAGTGGGGCGCGGCGCCGATCCCCGCGCGGCTCTTGAAGCGGGGGATTAAGGACCTGGTGCGGATCTCGGACGCCCGTATGAGCGGCACCTCCTATGGCACGGTGGTGCTCCACGTCGCGCCGGAGTCGGCGGTGGGCGGACCGCTGGCACTCGTCCGAGACGGCGACGAGATCGAGCTCGACGTGCCGAAGCGTACGCTGACCCTGCGGGTCGCCGACGAGGAGCTCGGCCGGCGCCGCTTGGCGTGGAAACCGCGACCGCCCCGGTTCACTCGCGGCTACGGTCGCCTCTTCCTCGACCACGTGCTGCAGGCCAACGAAGGGTGCGACTTCGACTTCCTGCGAGGCCGAACACCGGTACGCGCCGAGGACACGGCGGGGCCGTCGCACAGCTAACAGGGAAGAAAAGTAGCCGGTATGGTGGCGGCTTACCTACCGTTCCTGGAGACTCCACCATCGAGGCAGCGTCCTTTCCCTTCCATATCAGTAACTTAGAGGTCGTGGCCGTCTGGCACCACGCTTGCGTTGTCTCCGAAGGTATGGACTGGATAAGCGCGCTGTGGCGGGACCTCTCCCCTGAAGGTCAGGTCTTCTGGAAGAACGGCACGTTCTGGCTGACCGCGGCAGCGCTCATCCTGCCCTTCGGCTGGCTCCTCTTCGCCTTCAGGCTCGGTCCAGTCCGCGTCCGCGCCAGCTACTTCCGCCGCGGGCGCTGAAGCACCCCGCGGAGCGAGCCTCCGACCTCGCGGAGCGCCCGCGCCGCTTGCCGCGCGCTCCACCCGTAGCGCGCCATCACGATCGCGACCCTCACCCTGGCCCCAGACTCGACGAGCGCGCGACGCGCGTGGGGGCGCTGGACGCCCGCGATCTCGGCGATCAGGCGCACCGCACGCTCCCTCAACTTGGCCGAGCGCGGCTGGAGATCCACCATGCGGTTGCCGTACACCTTTCCGAGCCGCGCCATGGTCGCCGTCGTCAGTGTGTTGAGGACAAGCTTGGTCGCGGTACCAGCCTTGAGTCGTGTCGAGCCCGCCAGCACCTCCGGGCCCGGCGCGGGCGCGATGACGACGTCGGCTCGGACGCCGCGCGTCGAAGCGGGGTTGCACGCGACCAGCACGGTGCGGGTGCCGCGGCGGCGGGCGGTCGCGAGCGCGGCGCGCACGAAGGGGGTGACGCCGCTCGCCGAGACGCCCACGACCACATCATCCGGTCGCACGCGCGTCCGGACCAAGCGCGCAGCCGCGCGCGCGTCGTCCTCCGCGCCCTCGCGTGAGTGAAAGACCGCGGCGGGGCCACCCGCGATGATCGCCTGCACGAGGCGCCGCGGCGTGCCGAACGTGGGCGGACACTCCGCGGCCTCGAGGACGCCCAGGCGGCCGCTCGTACCGGCGCCGACGAAGAAGAGGCGACCTCCTCGGGAGAGCGCCGCGACGATCGCCTCCACGGCCGTCGCGATCTGGCGCCCGACGCGCGCCACCGCCAGTACGGCCCGGCGGTCCTCGCGGTTCATCAGGAGTGCGATTCGGAGCGGTGCGAGACGGTCGAGGGCGCGGCTCGCGCGGTTCGTCTGCTCGGTGGCGAGCCGCTCGTAGCGAATTCGCGAAGGCGTCACGCTCGCATGCTACTACTATCTGGCGGGATGCCCAGGGTCCGATCCGGCCTCGAGGTCCTCGTCCACGACCGTCGCGCGCTCCTCCGAAGCCGTCGTGTCGCGCTCCTCGCGCACCAGGCCTCGATCGACTCCCGCCATACTCACGCGGCCACGCTGCTCGGTGATCTGCGGGGCGCGCGGCTCGTGCGGCTGCTCGCGCCGGAGCACGGGCTCTGGGGCGCCCGACAGGACCACGAACGCGTCGGCACGACGCGCGATCCAGCGACCGGCCTACCTGTGTCGAGCCTCTACGGCGCACGACGTGCGCCGACGCGGGCGATGCTCCGCGGCATCGACGTCCTCGTCGTCGATCTTCAAGACATCGGCGCCCGGTACTACACGTTCGTCTGGACCATGGCGCTGGCGATGCGGGTCTGCGCGCGGGTCGGCGTCGACGTCGTCGTGCTCGACCGCCCCAACCCGCTCGGCGGCGCCGTCGTCGAGGGCAACGTGCCTGATCCCGCCTTCGCGTCCTTCGTCGGGCTCTACCCGCTCCCCGCGCGCCATGGCCTGACCATCGGAGAGCTCGCCATCTACCTCAACGAGCGGCACGGGCTCGGGTGTGACCTCGCGGTGGTCCCGATGAAGGGCTGGCGGCGCGCGATGGACTGGGAAAGCACGGGCCTGCCATGGGTGGCGCCGTCGCCGAACATGCCCACGCCCGACACCGCGCGCGTGTACCCGGGCGGCTGCCTCGTCGAAGGCACCAATCTCTCCGAGGGGCGTGGGACGACGCGCCCGTTCGAGTGGATCGGCGCCCCCTACCTCGACTGCCACCGCTACGCCGATGCGTTGAATGCCCTTGCGCTCCCGGGCGCCCACTTCCGCCCGGCGCGCTTCGCCCCCACCTTCCACAAGTGGGGCGGCCGGCTCTGCGACGGTGCGCAGGTGCACGTGACCGATCGCGCGCGCTTCAAGCCATTTCTGACGGGCGTCGCCCTGATCGCCGTCGCCCGGCGCCAGGGGCGCGCGCGCTTCGCGTGGCGCCGACCGCCCTACGAGTTCGAGCGGCGGCGGCTCCCGATCGACATCCTGTGCGGCACCGACGCGATCCGCCGCGCGATCGAGCGGGGCGCGTCGGTCGCGACGATCGAGCGTTCCTGGCAGGCGGCCTGCGCCCGCTGGCGGCGGGCGCGCGCCCCCTACCTGGCGTACCGCTGACGCAGGGCTAGTTCCCGAACAGACGCGCGAAAAAGCTCTTCACACCTTGACCGAAGCTCACGGCGCCGTCACGGACTTGCCCCCAAGCGCTCTTGGCCTTGGGCTCCGCGGCCTCACCGACCTTCTCGCCGCCTTCCTTGAGCGTCGCACCTGTGAACTTCGCGCCCTCGACGATGGTCTTGCCGATGCCCTTCGCGGTCTCCTCGACCCCCTGACCGATTTTGCCCGCGCCGATCTTCTTGGCGCCGGACTCGACCTCCTGGGTCGCGGCCTTCACTTTCGAGTCGTCGGCCGCGGAGGCAGGCAGGGCCAGAGCGAGGACGAGCGCACAGGCGGACACTCCGGTCATCGGTCTCATCACACACCTCCCGATGGGCAGCTTCATTACCTGGAGTAGCCGCGCGAGCGCATGCAGCTCCCGTAGGCCTCTCGGTAGCGCTCGTCGTGTTTCTTGTTCTCGTTGAGGCCGTAGAGGGTGCCGCCACCGGCACCTAGGACCCCGCCGATCGCCGCACCCTTGCCGGCGCTCTTGCCGCCGTCAGCGATGGCACCGCCCGCTGCGCCCACCGCGGCGCCCACCACCGCACCGACCGCAGCGTTCTTCACCGTGTCAGCGGTCTTGTCGCGGTTGCCGGCGTGCGCGGAAGCATACCGGTTGCAGGCGTCGACCACCGCCTGCGTGGGGATCAGAGGCGTCCGGGCCACGCCAGCCGCCGGCGCGCTCGTCGTGGGAGTGGTGGCAACCACCTTCGTCTCGTTCTCGGTGCCGACCCGATTGGCGACGACGAGCCCGGCCACGAGCGCCGTCGACATCATCAACGCCATCGCGATCGCCGTGACCTTCCACGGATTCCAGTTCATCACTTACCCCCTCTTTTGCGTCGGTTGAGTGACACGCGCCGGGCGCGATGGCGATCCCCCCACGACTCCTGAGTCCCGCCGGACTTCGCCGCGACGGCGTGCAGCGCACGTGCCAGCCCACACCGTTCAGAAATTCAACGGGTTCGGGCCAGTGTTGGACGGAACCGACGTGTCGCCGGCGTCGGCGTGTCAGCAGAGTGACGTGGCCGTGCGAGCCGCAGCCGAAGGCGAGGCGAGCCTGTGACGGGCGTACAATCACGACGTGACCGACCTTGAAGACCTCATCGGCGAGCGGCTGATGTTCGGCCTGCCCGGACCGACTCTCCGCGACGAGGACGTCCGTCTCTTCAAGGACACGCGCGCCGCGGGGCTCATCCTCTACAGGCGGAACTTCCAGAGCCCCGCGGGTCTCCTCCGACTTCTCGAGTCCCTCGAGGGCGCGCTAGGCCGTCGGCTGCTCGTCGCCACCGACCACGAGGGCGGGCGCGTCGTCATGCTCGGAGGGGCCACGACGATCTTTCCCGACAACCTGGCGGTCGGCACGGCGGGTGAAGAGGCGTTCGCGCACCGCCAGGGCCGCGTGGAGGCGCGGGAGCTCCGGCGGCTCGGCGTGGATCTGAACCTCGCGCCCGTCCTCGACGTGCTCACCGAGCGCTACAGCCCCAACATCGGCATCCGTTCGTACGGCAAGGACCCGGCGATCGTCGCCCGCTACGGGGCGGCGCGCATCCGGGGTATGAAGCGGGACGGCCTGTCGGCGTGCGCCAAGCACTTTCCGGGCAAGGGCCACGCGCCGCTCGACGCCCACCTCGCCCTGCCCATCATCGAGTCGACATGGGCCGAGATGCACATGACCCATTTGCCGCCCTTCCTCGAGGCGATCGCGGCCGGCGTCGACTGCGTGATGACGAGCCATCCCGTCTATCCGAACCTCGATCCCGCGCGGGTGCCGGCCACCTTTTCGCGTCTGATCGTTGAGGACTACCTGCGCGGGGAGCTCCGGTTCCGCGGTGTAATCGTCTCCGACGACCTCGAGATGGGCGCGATCGCTCAGAGCTGCCCGCTGGGCGAGGCGGCGGTCAGAGCGGCGCAGGCCGGCCACGACCTGCTGCTCATATGCCATACCGAAGCCGCCCAACGCGCCGCGGCCGCCGCGCTCTTCGAGGCCGCCCGTGCGGCCCGGCTTCCGCGCCACGGGCTGGAGGCCGCCGCCGAGCGCGTGCGCCGGCTGCGCGACCAGCGAAGCGCTCGGTCCCAGGGCGGCACCCCGGTGCGCGACCTGGACGGCCCCCCGCTGGCGATGGCGATCGCCTCACGCGCCGTGACCCCGGTCAGCGCGGGACCCGCGGACTTCCGGCGCGCGCTCAACGGCAGCGTGAGCGTCGTCTTCCCGCGCTTCTCGGAGCTCGCCCCGCGCATCACCATCGAGCCCGAGGTCGCCGACGAGCGCCCGTACCTTGTGGGCGCATTCGCGTCGGTGGGCATCGTCCCCAGCGTGCTCCTCGTCGGGATCGAGCCGACTGCGGCGGAGATCGCCGCGGCGGCGGAGCGCGCGGCGACCGCCGACGCAACGGTGCTGTTCCTCTACGACGCGCACCTCCTCGCCTCGAATCGGGCGTTGCTCGAGGGCGTCCAGGCACGGGCGCGCGCGCTCGCCGTGGTCTTGCTGCGCGATCCCTACGACGCCGCGCTCCTTGCGCCCGGCGTCCTGGGGATCACGGCGTACGGCTTCAGGAAGTGTCAGCTCGACGCGGCCATCGCGCGGCTCGCGCACCCGTAAGCGGTCCCTGCCGCTCGTGCCGGCGCAGCCGGCGGAGCCAGGCCGCGAGCCGCGCCACGAGTCGCGCACGCCGCACGGGCGCGGAGCGCGCGATCAAGCGTTGCGCCTCTGCACCGCGCCGGAGCTCGGCGAGGCGTTCCCTGACGAGGCACTCGAGCGCGTATTCGTTCACGCCCACGACACCGACCTCCCGCCGGGTACCTTCCGGACCGGTCGCGGGCCGGGACGCACGGCATTCTCCTGGGGGGTGAGCACGAGATCGAAGCGCTCCGCGAACGTCCGGCGCACGACCGCGACGACCGCCTCCACGACCGCGGGGCGCTCGAACGGAACCGCGATCCTCACGCGCCACGTCCTGCCGGGCCTTCGCGTCACCCAGGGCGCGACGACGGCGCCGACCTCGCGATGGATCGCGTCGGTCAGCTCGATCTGACGCGCGATCACCGCCGCCCGCCACCGCTCCACCCACGCGGTGAGCCCGAGCAGGACCAGCAGCGTGACGCACGGGAACAACGTGACGGCGACGACTGCGAGCAATGTCTCCATGGGGTTCCTCCGCCCCTATGACACCGCGGGACCGCTAGCGTGAAATCGGATGGAGATCCGGGCGGCAGTCGGTGCAAGGGACGAGCCCGAGCGTCTGCGCCAACTCACGAGAGGCGAGCAGCGTGACACGGCCGATCGGCCGCCGCGCGATCGATCCACACGTGGGCAGGCAGTATTGACGCTCGTCGTTGCGATCGTAGTGGTACAACACCCGCCGCGCGACGCGCGGCGCACGGGCGCCGCGCTCGGTCGGCACGCCCTCGACAGCGAGGAGGCGCTCCTTCAGCCCCACCCGGTTCCCGGCATACCCGATCAGGTCGCCGCTCGTCCCGATGATGCGGTGGCAGGGTACGATGATGGGCACAGGGTTGTGACGAAGCGCCTGCGCCACGGCGCGCACAGCCCGTGGCGCTCCGATCTCGCCGGCGATGCCGGCGTACGAGGTCACAGCGCCGTATGGCACGGCCGCCGTCGCCTGGAGCACCGCACGGTGGAACGGGCTCCGCGCGAGCCGCAGGTCGAGCGGCCACTCGAGCCGGGTACGCCGGCCCTCGACGTACTCGAGCAGGTCTCGGTACAGCCCCTCGACCTCGGCACCGTCCTGGAGCGCCTCGATGGACTCGTCGCGGCTCAGCCGCGAATGGGCGAAGTCGCTGCCGCCGGTGAGATACTCGATGCACGATACGCCCTCCTCGGACCGCGCGATCAGAATGGGGCCGAGCGGCGAGGGAAAGATCCGGTAGAGGAGCGTGCGGCGTCGGAGGTCGGCGAGACGCGACGTCAGGCGCTCGCGCGCCAGCTCTTCGGCGGGCGCCGGCGCGCCGCGCCACACGCCCACGGCGCGCTCGATCGCGCCGTAGCGGACAAGGTTCTCGCGGCAGCGTGCGCACGCGCGCGTGTGCGCCTCGACGCGCGTCGCCGTCGCGCTGTCCGCGTCGCCGATGGCGGTGGCGACGAGCGCCGGCTCGATCTCCTGGCACACGGAAGGCTTGCGCGTCATCTCTCGTCTCTCCCCAGCGGAAGCTCGTACCCGTTGAGGCTCCGGCGGATCTTGCGCAGGGCCTGGAACACGTGGGCCCGCGCGCTGTCCGGGGAGCAGTCGAGGCTCCGCCCGATGGCGTCGTAGTCGAGGTCGTGGACCTTTCGAAGGGTGAATGCAAGACGCTGCTTGAACGGCAGCCCGGCGACGACGGTGTCGAGCATGGCCCGGGTCTCCTTGAACAACGTCTCGCCCTCGGGCCCCGCGCCGTCGGTCTCGCTCCGGGTTTCCAGCACCGCGGCGTGGGCCCGGCGGCGACGGGACTCGGCTCGGAAGTGGTTCTTCGCGACGTTGCTCGCGATGGCAAAGAGCCAGGCGCGCCCGTTCGCGTCAGGGGGAAGGGCCCGGTGGGCGCGGTAGGCGCGCAGGAAGGTCTCCTGGGCGAGATCGTCCGCCTCGCTGGCCCGGAAGGTGGCCCGTAGGAGGTAGCGATAGATTTCCCGGTGGTGCGCCGCCACCAGGGTGTCGAACCCGTCCGCGTCCATGCCACCTCCTAAGACACCGGATCAGGGCTCCTGTGAAATGGGGACTCAGTTCTCCCGCTCTCGCCCCGCGGCCAACGCGGAGAAGGCGAGCGCCAGCGCCATCGTCCCGGCGGTACCGAGGATCACGAGCCACGACCAGGCGAACTCGACGATCTTCGTCTCGGAGAGCACGAGCAGGGCCAGGTTCACGAGCGCCATCAGCACCATGGCGAGGACGTTCGCCCCGTCGGCGACGCGCCGCCGGCTCAGCAGGCCCAGCAGAAACACGCCGAGCAGTGAGCCGAACGTGACGCCCGCGATCTTGAACGCGAGCCAGAGGATCTTGTCGAAGGCCGAAAAGAAGTGCGCGATGGCACCCAGGACCAGGCCGAAGGCGACGACGCTCACCCGCGACACCAGGAGGTAGTGGCGTTCCGCGCGCCCGCGGACCAGCAGGGGCCGGTAGATGTCCGTCACGAACGAGGCCGAGAGCGAGCCGAGCGGCGAGTCGATCGACGCGAGCACGATGGCGGAGAGCATGAGGCCGCGCAGAACCGCTGGCATCGCCTGCCGGACGAAGTGCGGGAGGATCTCGTCGGCGCGCGACACTGAGAGCTGCGGGTGCTGGGCATAGAACGTGAAGAGCGCCGCGCCGAGGCTCAAGTAGATCGCGAGCGTCGCGAGCGTGCCGAGCGGCGTGAGCGACAATGTTAATTGGCTCTGACGTCGAGTCTCGACGGTGAGCAGGCGCTGCATGAGGTCGTGGTCGGTGCCGAACGCTGCCATCGAGCCGACCAGGCCGTTGAGCAGGGCCACCCACACGATGTTGGGGTCCGTGAGGACGCGATGCCAGAAGTCCGGAGCGCCCGGCGTCGGTCCCCAATTGACGACGGAGAGCCGGCCGGCCGCCCCGGCCACGTGGAGGACGGCGGCCACCCCGCCGTCGATGTGGAGGATCAGGAACACGAGCGTGGCGAACCCCGCCCCGAGGAACACGAGCGCCTGGAAGACGTTCGTCCACACGACCGCGGTCACGCCGCCCGTGGCGATATAGAGGATCGAGATGACGATGAAGATCGCAATCGTCGGGCCGAGCGGCCAGCCCAGGAGGATCGAGACGGCGAGCGCCGCCGCCATCAACCGGACGCCGGAGCCGAGGAGGCGCGTGACGAAGAAGAAAAGAGACGCCGTGACCTGGCTCGCCCGGCCGAATCGGTGGGCCAGGAACTCGTAGATCGTCGTCACGTCGTGCCGGTAGAAGGCCGGGATGAAGAGCCACGCGACGGCGAACTTGGCGAGGCTCGAGCCGATGAAGAACTGCGCGTACTCCCAGTTCTCACTGTACGCCGTCGCGGGCACGGAGATGATCGTGACGGCGCTGATCTCGGTGGCCAGGAAGCTGAGGCACGCCGCCCACGCCGGGACCCGGCGACGCGCGAGGAAGAAGTCGACCGTGTCGCGCTGGCGCCGTGTGAACCCGATGCCGATCGTCAGGAGAACGACGAGAGAGGCGCCAAGGACGACGTAGTCCGGCCAGGTGAGCACTGGCTATTGTATGCGGGGACCGGCTTCTCTGCGGGGTACCGGGTCGGGGACCAGGCGGGGGCCCCCGAAACCCGTAGCCTCTGCGCGCAATCCCGGCGCCGTCCGGACGGCCCGACCTTGCGCTCAGCGTGCTAGCGTAGTCGAGGGACCCCCCGACCCGGTCCCCCGCCCAGCACCGCGCTTGGGTAGCTAGAGCTTCTTGCGATCGACGACGGCGGTGTCGAGGTTGCGCTTGCGCAGCCGCTCGACGAGCGCGCCGTAGGACTCGGCCTGAATGACCCGGTCGAACTGGGAGCGATAGGTGGAGACAAAGCTCACACCGTCGATCAGCACGTCGTACACCTGCCAGTGGCTGTCACGCAGGTGCATTTTATAGTCGATCAGGATCTCGCTCCGTCGCTGGGGGACCACCTTGGAGCGCACGGTCGCGTAGGTGCCGTCGAGCGCCTCCGCGGTGTAGAGGATCCGCTCACCCGCGTACGCTTCGATGCGGTTCATGTACGAGCGCTCGAGGAGATCGGTGAAGAGCCCGACGAACTCGGTCTGCTCTTCGCGGCTGCGACCGGCCCAGTGGCGGGAGAGGGCCCGGCGGGCAACCTCGTCGAAGTCGAAGAGGTCGCGCGCGATCCGCTTGATCTCGACCCGCCGGTCGCTCGGAACACGGCCACTGGCATCGGTCTTCTGGAGCACGTCGATGACACGCACCACGGCCGACTCCACGGCCTCGCGTGGACCCGTCGTGGGCGCTGCCACCGCCCCGGCCACCATCAACCACGCGGCAAATGCCTTACCCATGGCCCTGCCTCCCCGCCTTGGTCGCAGCACGGGCCGTGCCACCTCACGGCGCTAAAAGAGCCCTGTAATATCAACGCGGTAGACGGGCCCAATGCTGGTAGCCGGAACCCATAATGGACAGAGTGGCATCTCTGTCGGCGCCTCGACGCGCGAACCGTCATCATTATTAGGAGGCCAATGATGGGCCTGGCGTGTGACCCGCTCAATACAGGGATCCACCTGAATCTCTGATAGGGGGTTTTACCGGATGGCGGCTCCCATCGTCCGAAGAAATTGCGTAGGCGTGGACGTCGGGGGCACGTGGGTTCGTGTGGCGGCCCGGCGAGGCCAGGGCCGTGTCACGACGATCGTAACCCCAGCCGACCGGGACCTTACGCGGCTGGCGCCACTGCTGCGGGCGATCTGGCAACGTCGGCGCTGGCGCCGTCGAGATATCGCCGCTCTCGTCGTCGCCTCGCGCGCGCTCTGGACGCGGCCTGAGCGCCGTGCCCTGGCGCTCACGCTCCGCGGTCTAGCGCAGCGTGTCGAGGTGATCGCGGACGCCCAAGCGGCGCTCCTTGGTGCGATCGGCGACGGACCGGGCGCCCTCGTCCTCGCTGGAACCGGCTCGATTGTCGTTGCCCACGACGGGCGCGGCGGCTGGACACGCGCCGGCGGCCTCGGCCCACTGGTCGGCGACGAAGGCTCGGGGTTCTGGCTCGGTCGCGAGTGGCTCCGGCTCTTGGCCGGGCGGGGCGATCTCCACACCGTCCTGCGCTTCGTTCACGCCCCCGACGCCGTGGGGCGGATCGCTGCTCTCGCCCCAGGCGTCCTCGCGCGCGCCCGCCGCGGCGACCGCGCCGCGCGCGCTATTACCGGCACGGGCCAGGCGCGGCTTGCCGCCTGCGTCAGCGACGCCGTGCACGCCTTGGCTCTCAAGGCCCCGATCCACCTGAGCTGGGCCGGGAGCGTCCTTGAGAACCCCTGGTATCGGTCCGGCCTGATCCGCGCCCTCGCGCGTACGGGGGTACGGGCGCGCTGGCGCGCCCCCGCCGCGCCCCCCGTCGCCGCCGCGCTCCGGCTCGCCACGAGGCTCGCGCGATGAAGCCCCGAGTCTTGGCCGGACGGAGCCGCGCCGTGCCCACGCGGCTCGTCGTCACCGTGTGCCCGCGCGAATCCGGCGTCGTGACGCTGCCCGTCGAGCGCGGCGAGCACGTGGTGCGGCTGGACGCCGCCGCCATTCTCAAGGCCCTCCGCGCCCTCGTCGATGCGCGAGGGCTCACCGATCGCGTGCGGCTCTGCGAGGGCTGCGCCGGCGGCTGCAGCGCTGACGGGCCCAACGTCAGCGTCGAGATCTTTCCCGCACCCCTGCCAGGCGAGCGACCCGACCACGTCGCAATCGGCTGGAAGACCTACGTCTACTCGCTCCCCACCCTCGCCTGCCTCGCCACGGTCATCGAGGAGAATCTGATACCGCCGCGGCGGGCCCGCCGCTGATCCGGCTCAGAGCCAGCCGGAGCGCTTGAAGCGGTAGTAGAGGTACGCGCACGCCCCGAGCATCACGCCGACCACAAGCGGATAGCCGAAGCGCCAGTCGAGCTCGGGCATGAACTTGAAGTTCATGCCGTAGATGCCCGCGACCATCGTCGGCACCGCGATGATCGCCGCCCAGCCCGCCAGGCGCTTCATCGCCTCGTTCTGCTCGACCGAGATGAGCGCAAGGTTCGCCTCGAGGGCCGTCGTGAGGAGCTCGCGCAGCATGTCCACCATCTCGTTGAGGCGCACGGAGTGGTCGTAGACGTCGCGGAAGTAGACCCGCGTATCCGCGGGGATCAGGGCGACGTCGGGCCGCATGAGCCGGGTGCACATGTCCGCGAGTGGCGAGACCGCGCGTTTCACCTCGAGGAGATCACGCTTGAGGTGGTAGATGCGCTCGGTCGTCCCCGCGCTGAACCGCTCGTGGAAGATCGTCTCCTCGAGCGCCTCGAGCCTGGCCTCGAGCGCATCCACGAGCGGGAAGAACTGGTCGACCACGAAGTCCATGAGGGCGTAGAGCACGAACCCCGGCCCCTTGGCCAGGAGCGCGGGCGTCGCTTCGCAGCGCGCCCGCACCGGGGCGAGGGGCACCGACGCTCCGTGACGCACCGAAACGACGTACCGGGGCCCCACGAAGATGTGCGTCTCACCGCGCTCGACGCCGTCGGCGGCTTGGGCGAGTCGCGCCGTGCGGAGGACCACGAAGAGCGAGTCGCCGTACCGCTCGAGCTTCGGCCGCTGGTGGGCAGCCAGGGCGTCCTCGACCGCGAGATCGTGGAGCGCGAATTCCTGCTGGATCTCCCGCAAGAGCTCCGTGTCGGGCTCGTGCAGCCCGATCCAGACGAACCGGTCGGGCTCTTTCAGGACCTCACTGATGTCGGGGATGAGAACGTCGCCGACCCGTTGGCCAGCGGCGTACGCGGCACAGGCGATGACGCCCTTCACGTGCGCCCCTTCCCGACTTCCAGCGCCCCCCGGCGCGCGAACGCGCGCCAGGCCACCGGGCCCGTGATGGCCGCGACGACGCCTGCCAGCGTGTTGAGCCAGCCCGCGGTCGCGAGCGCGGCGAGCATGAAGAGCGCCGGGAACACGACGACCGCTACGGCGCCCCCGAAGCCTCCCGGCACACGCCACGGCCGGGGCAGGGCGGGCTCGTGGACGCGCAGCCAGAGGAACGCGGCGAGCTCGACGAGCAGGGAGAGCGAGTAGAGCCAGACGTTGAGGACGATGAGCTCTTTGAAGGAAAACCCGGCGAAGATCGCGTAGAGCGCGGCGGAGGCGACGACCGCCACCCAGGGCGTGCCGAACCGCCGGTGCACGATGCCGAGCCACGCGGGCATCGCGCGGTCACGCGCGAGCACGTAGGGCAGCCGCGAATTGGTCAAGAGGAGCGACATGAAGAGCCCGGCCGTGCTCACGACGGCGCCCGCCGCGACGGCGTGCCCGAGCCAGTCGCCGCCGATCTGGTGCGCGATGGTGGGCAGGATGCCGGTGGTCCACGCGTCCCACGCGATCGCGCCGCTCGCCAGCGCCACACCGACCGGTACCACGTAGCCCGCCGTCATCAGGGGCAGCGCCAGCAAGGCCGCCAGGCGGAACGTGCGCTCCGGCGCGCGCGTCTCGCCGAGAACGGTCGCCGGTGTATCCCACCCTGAGTAGTTCCACATGACCACCGCGAGGCCGAGGCCGAGCGCCTCGACTCCCTGGCCCTCGCGCACGAGCGGTGTCCACGGCGACACGCGGGCCGTCCCGACGCCGACGAGCGCGAACGCGGCGATCGGGAGGAGCGCTGCGACCGCGAGGACCACCGCGGCGCGTCCCGTGGGGCGGACGCCGATCACGTTCAGCGCCGCCAGCACGGCGATGAACGCCACGACGAGGAGCCAGCGCTCGAGCTGGGTCATCGTCGGGTGCCAGAACCGCGCGTACTCCACGAAGAGGGCGGGGTAGACGGCCACGTCCACGAAGCTGTCGACCCAGCTCCACCAGCCGACCTGAAAGGACCAGAACGGCCCGAACGCGCGCCGGGTCCACGTGACGTAGCCCCCCGCATCGGGCATCGCGGCAGCGAGCTCGGACATGGCGAGGGCCACGGGCAGGCTCCAGAGGACCGGCGTGAGCAGCAGGAGCACGAGCGTCATCCCCGGGCCGAACGACGCCACCGTGTCCTCGATGCCGTACGGCCCGCCGCTCACGTTGAAGAAGAAGATGGCGGCCATCGGGACGAGCCCCAGCTCGCGCTTGAGGCCGCCGGTCAGGTCACGTCCCCCGGGCCGCGGCGATGAGCTTCGGGAGCTCCTTCACCCATTCTTCGATCGGACGCGCGGCGTCCACGACGATCTCGAGCTTGCCGCTCGGGAGCCTGCGCACCCGGCCAGGCGACGCGGGGCCCAGCGGGATGACCAGCATCTCCCGGTGAATGCCGAGGGCGTCCGTCACCACGAAGATCGCGTCGATTTCCTTCAAGGTAACGACCTCAAGCATCCTGACCTCCCAGGCGCTGATAGACTATCAAGACCATGCCCAACCCCGGGCACCGAAACGTCCGGCTCGGCGTCTCGGCCTGCCTCCTCGGCCAGGCGGTCCGCTATGACGGCGGCCACAAGCGGGACTCGTTCCTCACGGAGACTCTCGGCCCATTCGTCGAGTGGGTCCCGGTGTGCCCCGAGGTCGAAATCGGCCTCCCCATTCCGAGGACCCCGATCCGCCTCGTCGGAGCCGCGCGGGCGCCGCGCCTCGTGGTCGAGACCACCGGCGACGACCTCACCGAGCGGATGCGCCGGTACGCCTCTGCGAAGGCCCGCGAGCTGGAGGCGCTCGGCCTCTGCGGCTACGTCCTCAAGAGCGGCTCTCCCTCGTGCGGCCTCCTCGGCGTGCCCGTCTACCGCGAGGACGGCGAGCGGTCGAGCGGCGACGGCCGTGGGCTCTTCGCGGCCGCGCTCGCCGAGCGACTCCCCGCGCTGCCGATCGAGGAGGAAGGACGCCTCGCCAACCCGGTGGTCCAGAGAAACTTCATCGAGCGTGTGCTCGCGGCGGCCGGGCGCGTCCTCGACCGCGAACAGTTCATCGAGTACCAGGCGCGCGTGACCGAGGCCCTCGCCGCGCACCTCGCGAACCCCGCCTAGCGCCAGTGGAGGAGGCCCCTTCCGATGCCCGCCCCTCGCTTCGTCGGCAGTGAAGTCAAGCGCCTGGAGGACCCGCGGCTCATCCGCGGCCAGGCGCAGTATCTGGACGACCTCGTCCTCGCCGGGATGGTCTACGGCTGGGTCGTCCGCTCGCCACATGCCCACGCGCGCGTCGTCCGCATCGACGTCTCCCGCGCCACGAAGCACCCGGGCGTTCACGCCGTCTTCACGGCCAGGGATCTCCCGGGCGCGCTCCGACCCAAACCCCCGATCCTGATACCGCCGAACGCGAAGGTGCCCGGGCGGCTGCCGCTCGCCAGCGACCGTGTGCGCTTCGTCGGAGACCCGGTCGCCTTCGTCGTCGCCACGGACCGCGCGACGGCGCGGGATGGAGCCGAGCTCGTCGAAGTGGAGTACGATCCGCTGCCCCCGGCGGTCGATCCCGAGGACGCGATCGGGGCGGGCGCGCCCCAGCTCTGGGACGAGGCTCCCGGCAACGTCGCCTACGAGGTCGCCTGGTCGAGTGGCGACGTGGACGGCGCGTTCAAGGATCCACACCGCGTCGTGCGGCTCAGGACGGTGAACCAGCGGGTTGCCGGGCTTCCGCTCGAGACGCGCGGCGCGATCGCCCTGTGGCAGGCGGGCGCGCTCACCTTCTGGCAGTCCACGCAGGGTGTCCACAAGACGCGGGCGCTGCTCGCCGAGACGCTCGACGTCCCCGAGCACGCGATCCGGGTCATCGCGCCCGAGGTCGGTGGGGGCTTCGGCGTCAAGTTCGGTCTCTACGACGAGGACATCCTGACCGCGTTCGCCGCCCGCCGGCTCGGACGGCCGGTGAAGTGGGTGGAGACACGGAACGAGTCGATGCTCGCGACCCAACACGGCCGCGGGCAGACGCATACGGCGGAGCTGGCGGTCGGGCGAGACGGCACGTTCCTCGGCCTGCGCGTCACCGGGCTCGGCGACCTTGGCGCCCACATCGAGGGGTTCACGTGTCTGCCCCCGATTCTCTGCGGCCGTCTCGTCACCGGCGCCTACCGGATCCCCGCGGCGTCTTATGCGGTCAAGGGTGTCTTCACCAACAAGACGCCGTCGGGCCCGTATCGCGGCGCGGGACGACCGGAGGCCGCGTTCATCATCGAGCGTCTGGTGGACCTCGCGGCACGCGAGCTCGGCATGGATCCGGTCGCGATCCGACGGATGAACTTCGTTCGCGACTCCGACTTCCCGTGGAAGTCTCCCTCCGGCCTCACGTACGACTCGGGCCGCTACGCGCTGACGCTGGACCGAGCGCTCAAGATGCTCGACTACGCTCAGTTCCGCGAGGCCCAGGCGCAGGCGCGCAAGGCCGAGCGCCACCTCGGCGTGGGCTTCTCGACCTTCGTCGAGACCGCGAGCACGGGGCCCTCGCGCACGGGCGCGCTCGCCGGCCACGAGTACGGCGCCGTCCGCGTGGAAGCCTCGGGACGCGTGACGGTGCTGACGGGCACCTCACCCCACGGCCAGGGCACAGCCACCACGTTCGCCCAGATCGTCGCTGACGAGCTCGGCGTCACGCCCGACGACGTCACCGTGATCCACGGCGACACGGGCGCGGTCTCGCACGGCTTCGGCACGGGCGGCAGCCGCGGGGCGACGGTCGGGGGCACGGCCGTCCTCCTCGCGGCGCAGACCGTGCGCGATAAGGCGCGGACGATCGCCGCGCACCTGCTCGAGGCGGCGGAGGCAGACCTCGAGTTCGAGTCCGGGCGGTTCTCCGTCAAGGGGCTCACCGAACGCGCCGTCACGCTCACCGAAGTCGCCAGGGCGGCCCACCGCGGCGCCCGGATCCCGGCCGGGATGGAGCCCGGGCTCGAAGCGACGCGCGTGTACGACCCCCCGGACTTCACGATCCCGTTCGGCGTCTACATCGCAGTCGTCGAAGTCCTGCGCGAGACCGGCGAGGTGAAGCTCCTCCGCTTCATCGGCGTGGACGACGTGGGCCACGTGCTGAACCCGATGCTGCTCGAGGGCCAGCTCCACGGCGGCATCGCCCAGGGGATCGCCCAGGCGCTCTGGGAGGAGATCGTCTACGACGAGTCGGGACAGCTCCTCTCAGCGAGCCTCATGGACTACGCGGCGCCCAAAGCCGACTCGCTGGTCGACTTCGAGCTCGACCGCACGGTGACGCCGACCCCGGTGAACCCGCTCGGCGCCAAGGGCGTCGGCGAGGCCGGCTGCGTCGGGGCGCCGCAGGCAGTGGTGAACGCGGTGTGCGATGCGCTCGCGGGCTTCGGCGTCACCCACGTGGACATGCCGCTACGCCCCGAAAAGCTGTGGGTGCTCATGCGCAAGGACCCGCCGGCGGCTCTCCGCCTCGGAGGCGCGAGTCGCGGCGCCGTCAGGGAGCGCTGATCCCGAGGGCCCGCTCGGCCGCGCCCTCGCCGGACCGGACACAGTCGGAGATCCCCACGCCCCGGTAGGCGCCGCCAGCGAGGTCGAGGCCGGGGAGCGCCCGGACGAGACGCTCGATCGTGTCCACGCGCGCCAGGTGGCCCACGTGGTACTGCGGCATCGCCTTCGGCCACCGGAAGACGCGCGTGAGGACCGGCGCGGCCCTGATTCCCATCGCCTGGCGCAATTCGTCGCGCGCCCGCATGACGAGCGTGGCGTCGTCCCGCTCGAGCACGGCCTCGTTCAGCGCGCCGCCGACGAAGGCGCGCAGCAGCACGTCGCCCTCCGGCGCCCGGCCCGGGTACTTGACGCTCGAGAACGTGCACGCGAGGAGCGCGCGCCCCTCGGCGCGCGGCACGACGAAGCCGAAGCCGTCGAGCGGGTGCGGCACCTCCGCGCGCCGGTAGCCGAGCGTCACCGTCGCCGAGGAGGCGTAGGGGATCTCTGCGAGGAGCGTCGCGAGCGTGGGATCGACGTACCTGAGCATCCGCGCGGCGGCGTGGGACTCCGTCGCGACGACCACGCGCTCGGCATCGAGGTCGGCGCCCTCGACGGTCGTCACGCGCCAGCGGTTGCCACGGCGCTCGACCCCGGCCACCCGGTGCTTGAGGAGGACAGCGTCCGATTGGATCCGCGTGGCGAGCGCCGCGACCAGCTCCTCCATGCCCTCCTTGAGGGTGACGAAGAGGCCGAAGCGCGCGCCCGAGATCCCCGCCTGAGGGGCGCGCCGGCTCGCGCGCCAGAGCCCGAGGATGATCGAGCGCTCCCGCCTCTCGAGCTCGGCGAAGCGTGGCATCGTGGCCGTGAGGCTCAGGTCGTCGGGATCGGCCGTGTAGATGCCGGCGACGAGGGGCTGGGCGACGCGCTCGAGTGCCTCCCGGCCGAGCCGCCGCCGCACGAATGCGCCCAGGCTCTCGTCGTCGGCGATTCCGCGCGGCAGGACGAGGTCGAGCGCCATGCGGAGCTTGCCCGGCCAGGAGAAGAGCCCGGAGGTGAGAAACGGCGCGAGCCGCGTCGGGGCCAGGAGCTCCCATCCGTCGGGCAACGGGTGGAGGCGCCCGGCGCGCCACACGAACACTTTGCGGTAGCGATCGTCGGTGCGCGCGAGCCTGTCCTCCAGGCCCAGACGCCGGCAGAGGGCGAGCGCCCACGGCTTCTCGGACAGGAAGGAGTCCGGGCCGGCCTCGACGAGGAAGCCGCCGGCGCGCTCGGTCGCAATCGTGCCCCCGAGCCGCTCGCGTGCCTCGACCAGCATCAGCTCGAGCGCGATCCCGCGCTCGCGCGCGACCTCGACCGCGCGGTGCGCCGCCGCCAGCCCCGTGATCCCCCCACCGACCACCACCAGCCTCACGGCGAAGTCCGCGCCGAGCGCGGCTGCTCGGCGGCGGGGCGGGCGCTGCCCTCTGAGACCCGTGTCTCAGGGGATTGACTCGGCCCCGCGTGCGAAGAAGGGTCGCTCTCGGTGTCAGCTAGCGTGGTCGAAGAGGGCACGCCCGCCGCGCCGCCGTGCTCCCGCACGAGATCCGCGAGCATCGCGATGAACGCCGGGTGATCGTTCAGCGCGGCCGCCCGGTGGAGCGTAATGCCGTGCGCGCTCGCGATCGCCCGTGCCTCGACGTCGAGATCGTACAAGAGCTCGACGTGATCCGAGACGAAGCCGATCGGCACCACGACCGCGTGACGCTCGCCGTCCGCCGCGAGACGCGTCAAGACATCGGCGATGTCCGGCTCGAGCCACGGCTCACGCGGGCTGCCGCTCCGGCTCTGGTAGGCGAGGGACCAGCGCGCGTGGCCGAGGCGTTCGGCGACGGCCCGCGCCGCTCCCGTCAGGTCGGCGACGTAGGGCGACCCGTCGGCCATGACGACCGGGACGCTGTGAGCCGTGAACACGAGCGGCGACCACGCCCGCTCGGTCGGGGAGATCTCGGTGAGCGCCGCGCGGGCGCGGTCGGCGACGGCTTCGATGAAGCGCGGGTGGTCGCACCACGCGGGCGCGAAGGCGACCTCCGGCGCGCCGCGCACCTTCGCGCGCGCGTCCGTGACGTCCCGCTGATACCGCTCCCACGAGGCCTCGCTCCGGAGCGGCGACAGGATGATGCCGAACGCGCGCCTGACGCCCCCCGCGGTCATCTCGGCGAGCGTCTCGTGGAGGAACGGGTGCCAGTTGCGCATGCCGACGAACACGGGCAGCGGCGCGCCGCCTCGCGCGAGCTCCCGCTCGAGCGCGCGCGCCTGGGCGAGCGTGAGCGCGCCGAGCGGCGAGCGCCCGCCCGGCATGCGCTCGTAGTGGCGCGCCACCTCCTCGAGGCGCTCGGGCGGCACACGCCGGCCGCGCGTGACGATCTCGAGGAAGGGCCGGATCTCGTCGGGCGCCGTGGGGCCGCCGAACGCGATCAGGAGGACCGCGTCGATGGCGGCCGGCGGACTCACCTGACCCCACGGTCCGACAGCTCGTGGACGATGTCCACGAGCGCCCGGACGTGCTCGACGGGTGTCGAAGGCAGGACCCCGTGACCAAGATTAAAGATGTGGCCCGGCCGGCCCCCCGCCCGGTCGAGGATGTCTTTGACGCGCTGGCGGATGTACGGCGGCTTGGCGAGGAGCACCGCCGGGTCGAGGTTCCCTTGCACCGCGACGTCGTGGCCGACGCTCGCCCAGGCCGCGTCGAGGTCCACTCGCCAGTCGAGCCCGATCACGTCGCCGCCCGCTGAGCGCAGGAGCGGCAGCAGCGCCGCGGTCCCGGTCCCGAAATGGATGACGGGCGCGCCGGGCGTCAGCGCGCGAATCAGCGCGCGCATGTGCGGCTGGACGAACGTGCGGTAGTCGTCGGCCGCCAGCACGCCCACCCAGGAATCGAAAATCTGTACGGCGTCGGCGCCAGCCGCAATCTGGCCGTTCAAGTAGCGCGCAGTCGCCGTCACGAGGGTCTCCATGAGGTGGTGCCACGCCTCGGGCTCCTCGTACATGAGACGCTTGACGTGGAGGTAGTCGCGTGAGGGGCCGCCCTCGACGAGGTACGACGCAACCGTGAACGGCGCGCCCGCGAAGCCGATGAGCGGCACCCGCCCCGCGAGCGCTCGCTTCACGCGCCGGGCCGCCTCGAAGACGAACGGCACCGCGGCGTCGACGTCGATCCGCGGGAGGTGGTTGATCTGAGCCTCGCCGCGCAGGGGGCGCCGGATGACGGGCCCCTCGCCACGCGCGAACTCGAGCCCGACGTCGAGCGGCTCGACGATCAGGAGGATGTCGGCGAACAGGATCGCCGCGTCGACGCCCAGACGGTCGACGGGCTGGAGCGTGACCTCCGCCGCCGCCTCCGGGTTCCGGCAGAGCTCGAGAAACCCGAACCGCTCCCGCATCGCACGGTACTCGGGCAGGTAACGGCCTGCCTGGCGCATCAGCCACACGGGGGTGTACGGCACCGGCGCGCGGCGCGCGGCGCGCAGGAAGGGACCGTCTGGAAGTGACACGCAAGAGAGCTTATCATCTGGCCCTATGCCATACCTCGCCGGCAAGCAGGCGTTCCTCGAGCTCCTCAAGCAGGAAGGCGTCTCCGTGATGTTCGGTAACCCCGGGACCACCGAGCTGCCGCTGATGGACGGGCTCGCGCGCGAGCCCGGGATCCACTACGTGCTGGCGCTCCAGGAGGCGGTCGCCATCGCGATGGCCGACGGCTATGCCCAGGCGTCGGGTGGGCTCGCCGCGGCAAACGTGCACGTCTCGCCGGGTCTCGGCAACGCGATGGGCATGCTCTACGACGCGCAGAAGTCCGGCGCACCTCTGCTCCTGACCGCGGGGCAGCACGACCAGAGCTTCACGGTCACCGAGCCGATCCTCTGGTCTGACTTGCCGCCGATCGCCCAGCCCTTCGTGAAGTGGTCCACGGAGGCGCGCCGCCTCGAGGACCTTCCGCGGATCGTGCACCGCGCGGCGAAGACCGCGCTCACCCATCCGACGGGGCCCGTCTTCCTCTCGCTCCCGGTCGACGTCCTGAACTCCGAGCGCGACCTCGACCTCACGGCGCCCACGCGCGTCGCCCGGCGGATCGTCGGCGACCGCGGGGCGATCGCCGAGGCGGCGCGGCTCCTGGCGAAGGCCGAGCGCCCGCTCCTGGTCGCCGGCGACGCGGTCGCCCACAGTGACGCCCTCGCGGAGCTGGTGGAGCTGGCCGAGCTGGTCGGCGCCCCGGTGATGACCGAGGGCGTAGCGTCGACCTGCAGCTTCCCCTTCACGCACCCGCTCTACTCGGGGTCCATGCCGCGGCTCGGGCCGCCGATCCGCGCCCTCCTGATGCGCCACGACCTGCTCTTCTCGGTGGGTGGCGACCTCTTCACGCTCTCGCTACCCGACGACGTGGACCCGATGCCGCCCGGCGTCCCCATCGTCCACCTCGACGTCAACCCGTGGGAGCTCGGCAAGAACTACCCCGCCGCCGTGGCGATCCAGGGCGAGCCCAAGGCGACGCTCCCCGAGCTCAGCGAGGCGGTCCGGCGTCTGACCGGCGCCCGGGGTCATCCTGACGCTCGCCGGCGAACCGACGCGGTGAGCGCCGCCTGGGAGCGCGAGCGCGCGGAACTCGCGCAGCGGGCCGACCGGGAGGTCACGCGCGTGCCGATCCCGCCGCTCACGCTCGTCCACGAGCTCGCCAAGCGCGCGCCGAAGGACGCCGTGATCGTGGACGAGTCGATCTCCTCGGCGCAGGGCGTGCGCCACTTCTTCCGCTGCGCCGACCCGAAGAGCTTCTTCGGGATCCGCGGCGGTGGCATCGGCTGGGGGCTGCCGGCCGCGCTCGGCGTCAAGCTCGCGCTCCGCGACCGGCCCGTCCTCGCGCTGATCGGCGACGGCAGCGCCATGTACACGAACCAGGCGCTCTGGACCGCGGCCCGCGAGTCGCTCGCGGTCGTCTACGTGATCTTCAACAACGCGTCGTACCGGATCCTCAAGCAGCGCACACGCGCGCTCAAGGGCTTCTCCGCCGAGGACGATCGGTACGTCGGGATGGACCTCGAGCCGCTCATCGACTTCGTCGGCATGGCGCGGGCGCTCGGCGTCCCGGGCGAGCGCCTGGACAAGGCGCCGGAGATCGCCCCCGCGCTCGATCGGGCGATCGCGAGCGGCGGCCCGTACCTGGTCGACGTCCGCATCGACCCCGCGTTCAAGTGAGACGTTGCACCGTGGCTGCCTGGCCCACTTCCTGACGGGGCGGTCCCAACGAGGAGGCGTCCGATGAATCCGTTCATGCTCCCCCGATGGCGGTTCACCAACTGCTGCGGCCACAGCTGGGGGCACCCGGCGACGCCGCACGGGTCCGCGGTCGCGCCGGACGGCGGGAGCCGTCGGGACTTCCTCAAGACGGCGGTCGGAGGCGTCGCCGGCCTCGCCGCGCTCGGGAGCGTGCCGGCGAAGGCGGCGGCCCAGGTGCGCGTCTTCCCGCCCCCGCCCCCGGCGGTCAGCCCGATCGAGGGGCTGATCGACTTTCACAATCACTGCGCTCCCGACGTCTTCGGGCGGGCGGTGGACGACGACGAGATGGCGCAGCTCTACATGGCCCGCAAGATGGAGGCCGTCGTCCTCAAGAACCATGTGGCGCTCACGGCCGATCGCGCGTGGCTCGTCCGCAAGCACAACCCTGGGATCAAGGCGTTCGGCGGGGTCACGCTGAACGGTGCCGCAGGCGGCCTCAACCCCGAAGCCGTCCAGTGGATGTGGCGGATGCAGGGGGGCTACGGCCGGGTCGTCTGGCTGCCGACCTTCGACGCCGACAACCATGTGAAGCACTTCAAGGACGCCCCGGAGGGCATCAAGGTCGTGGGCGCCGACGGCAAGGCGCTGCCCGCGCTTCGCGAGATCGCGAAGATCTGCGCCCAGCAGAAGCTCGTCCTCTGCACCGGCCACGCCTCGCCGACCGAGGTGCTCGCGATCGTCGACGCCGCGCGCGACGCGGGCTGCGATCGGATCGTCGTCACCCACGCCGAGTTCGACGTCGTCAACATGACGACCGAGCAGATGAAAAAAGCCGCGGCGATGGGCGCCCTGATGGAGATCGATGCGATGGGGCCGCTCATGGGCCCGCAGGCCCACCTCCCCTGGATGCGCCACTGGCGCCAGGTCACGTACAAGGAATCGGCGAGCCACATCAAGGAGGTCGGCGCGCAGCATTTCATTCTGGGCACGGACCTCGGGCAGACGGGCAACCCGTCGCAACCCGACGGCTACGCGATGCTCGTCGCCGGCCTTCTGGCCGAGGGCATCACGCGAGACCAGATCAAGACCATGGGGCGCGAGGTGCCGGGCAAGCTCCTGATGGGTTGAGTGAGGCACGGAGCCGCGGATGGCGATGACGTTCGGGATCCACATCGGCCACATGGGCGGTCCGCTCGAGGAGATGCGCCGCCTCTGGAAATTCGCCGACGCGCAGGGCTTCGACTGGTTCTCCGTCTCCGATCACTTTCAGGAATCTCCGCCCCGCGGTGGTGACCTCGACTGCTTCGAGGCGATCGCGACGCTGACGGCCGCCGCCGTGGAGACCAAGCGCGTCCGGCTCGGCGCCCTCGTCTACTGCGTCGCGTACCGTAATCCCGGGCTTCACGCGAAGTCGCTCACCACCATCGACCACCTCTCCGGCGGCCGCGTCGACTGCGGCCTCGGCGCCGGCTGGCACGAGATCGAGGCGCGCGCCTTCGGCTACGACTTTCCTCGGATCGGGGTCCGAGAGGACATGCTCGAGGAGTACGCGCAGATCATGCGCATGCTCCTCGACCCCGAATCGCGCCGCTCGAGCTTTCACGGCACGCACTTCAGGCTCGAGAACGCGCCGAACAATCCGAAGCCGCTCCAGCCGCGCGTCCCCATCTGGATCGGGGGTCGCGGCGAGAAGCGGACGCTCCGGGCGGCCGCGCGCTACGCCGACGGCTGGAACGCGCCCTACATCGGCCCCGAGGAGTGGATCGCGAAGGGCAAGGTGCTGGACCAGTGGTGCGAGAAAGAAGGGCGCGACCCGAAGACGATCCTCCGCACCGTCAACCTGGGGTTCTACATGGGCGCCGACGGCAAGGGGGCTGCGCGCGGAGAGGAGACCTTCCGACAGCACTGGGGCGATGGCCAGGGGCGAACGGGCTGGCTCCGAGGCACCCCCAAGCAGGCCTCCGAGATGGTCGCCGCCTTCCGCGACGCCGGCTGCGCCCGCGTCAACATCGCCTTCCGCGACGGCCCGTACGACTGGGACGCGCTCCGCGCGTTCGCCCAGGAGGTGGCGGCGAAATCCTAGGGCTCCCGGTCAGTTCCGCGGTGAGCCGGCGAAGTACTCGCGCTGGCGTGACGCGAACGAGCCGCCGAAGTACCTCTTCCACCACGTGTCCGTTTCGTCCAGTCGAGAGACCTGCGCCTTGTCCGGGTCGGGATGTTGGGACAGCCAGTCACGGAACGCGAAGTGGTTGTAGAGCCGCATGAACTCGCCAGCGTAGATATCCGCCACCCGTGTGTCGCCACGGATGATCAGCATGTTCTCGTCGTTGTCCTCGGTGGACGCCTCGCTGAAATTCGCCGACCCGCTCACCACCAGCGGATTCTCGCCGAGCGGATCGACCAGCATGTACTTGGTGTGCAAGTAGCGCACGTTGACGTTCAGTCCGGAGAGGCGTTCGGCGAGCCAGCGGTCAAACGCGCCGTTGCCCAGGTAGGCCCCGATGGCGAACTTGTTCGGCTCCATCTTGCGCAGCGCGATGATCTTCGCCTCGTTGGCCTTTCGCTGCGCCTCGGTTCTGGTCGGGCCGCTCATCTTCTCCATCAGCGCATAGCGCAGCCGCGCCTTGCCGGTGCGGTAGGCGTCCTGGAAGAGATCGTGCATGCCGAAGGCGAAGGTCATGAACAGCGCATCGTCAGCGTCCTTCGCCTGCTTGGCATACCACTCGAGCGCGTCCAGGTCCGGCCGCGGGCTGAAGATCGGCGCGGTTCCCGGCTTCGTCGGGCCGGCCGGAAGCGGCGTCCGGCCCTCGAGCAGCGGCGCAACGACCTTCTTGGCGTCGTTCTTCTTCAGCTCGTTCCAGAGCCAGAGGTACTCCGCGGCGATGTGATTGATCTCACAGACGTGCACCACGTTACTGTGCCCGTAGATCCCGCCCTCACTGAAGTTGGTCGACCCCGTCAGCACGGCCTGTGCCACGCCGCCCTTCGTCAGAATGATGATCTTGTTGTGCGAGAGCTTGAGCCCGGTGGCCTTGCGTGCCTCGCAGATCCCGACCAGCCCGCTCTTCTTGATCGCCGCCTCGTTCTTCGTCTTCTGGGCGTCGTTCATGGCGTGGTAGAGGATGCGCACGTCCGCCTGACGCGTCGCCCACGCCTCTTTCAGGGCGCCCAGCACCCTGGCGTCGCTGAACTCGTAGGCGCTGACCCGCAGCCCCCAGCCGGGGCCCGTGGCCCGTTCGATAAACGCCTTGATCGCCTCGGCCGCCCCGCGCGAGAGCCAATCAAACGCCGCCGGCCCCACGACCGTCGGCGACTTGTCGCCGAAGCGCCGAGTATATTCTTGCGAGGCGGCGGCGCCGCGGTTGAAGTGCACGTGGTGCGGGCTCCCCGCGACCCTCGCCGTCTCCGTCCTGACCTTCACCTCGACCTTCTCCGACGCCTTGAGCTCCGCCGGTGTTCCGCGGAGCGCCACGACCTCGTAGGTGTAGTCGTACCCGGGCTTGGCCGAGAAATCCGACCAGGTGAACCCCTGAATCGGATGCTTGCGCGTCGAGTACAACACGCCCCTGGCCGGATGGGGCTCGACGCTCGCGAACGTCTTGTACGCGCGCAGCCAGTACACCTCGCCCTCCGTATGGTCGTGCCGTCGGATCGCGAAGCCCAGAAGCCCCGGACATGCTTGCTCGGGCAGATTCATGCCGAGGAGCACGACGTGCGTTCCCGCGATAGCCTGAACGCTCAGCGGTCCGTTCTTCTCTTTCTGGCGCATCGTCAGCTCCTCCTCGCGCGACCGGGTGGTACCCTTCAACAGGATGCCACGCCCAGCGCTTCCGCTTCGCGCAGTCGCGGCGTTCTTCCTCGAGCGGCAGCACCTCGGCCGCCCCCGCGCGACCGCGCTGACCGCCAGGCGCCTCGCTCGCTTCGTCGAAGACGTGGGCGGGCTCCAGGTGGATTCCATCAACGTCCTCGATCGCGCTCACTACCTGACGGTGTGGAGCCGCTTCGGCCCGTACGACCGCGCGCGGCTCGACCGGCTCGTCTACCGCCGCCGGCTCCTGTTCGAGTACTGGGCGCACGCCGCCTGCCTCGTGCCGACCTCGATGCTGCCGTGGTGGCGGCGCGCCATGCTCGATTATCGTATCCGGCACACCGGCTGGTCCGACTGGCTGCGCCGGAACGCCAGGGTGTTGAGCCGGGTGAAGGCGGCCGTCCAGGCCAACGGGCCGATGGGCAACGCGGACTTCGACGGCAGGCGCCCGACCGGCGGCCGCGGTGGGTGGTGGGACTGGAAGCCCGTCCAGCACGCGCTCCACTACCTGTGGATGACGGGCGCGCTCGCCGTCCATTCCCGGCACCACTTTCAGAAGCGATTCGACCTTCTCGAGCGAGCGATCCCGGACGCGCTCGGCGTCGAGGCGGCCTCGTCCGAGGAGTTCCGGCGCTGGCACCTCGAGCGCTCCCTGCACGCCATGGGCGCGGCGACCGAGGCCGACCTGAGTCGCTATCTCACCTTCCCCCGCTTCTTGCCGGGCGCCCGCCGGGCCGCGCTCCACTCGATGCACAAGCGCGGCGAGGTCACCGAGATCGACGTCGAGGGAACGCCCGGTCGCTGGCTGGCGCTGACCCGCGACCTGCCCGCCCTGACCCGCGCCGGGCGGCCGCCCGCGCCATCGCACGGGACGACGCTCCTGTCACCCTTCGACTCGCTTCTCTGGCATCGCGACCGCGTGGCGCGCCTGTTCGGGTTCGAATACCGGATCGAGGTTTACACCCCCGGGCCCGAGCGCGTGCACGGCTACTACGCGCTGCCGATCCTCCATCACGGTCACCTCATCGGCCGACTCGACGCCAAGACTCATCGCCCCGAGCGACGGCTGGAGGTCCGTCGCGTGCACTTCGAGCCGTGGTTCGCCGAGGCGCAGGCGCCGCCGGCCGCATCGGGGCGCGTGGACCAGGACGAGGCGCTCGCGGGCTTGGTGGAGGCGATCGGTTCGCTCGCCGCCTTCGTGGGCGCCGCCGAGGTGGCTCTGAGCCGCGTGACGCCGCGCCGGCTCCGGGCGCCGATGGTGCGAATGCTGCGCGGGATGGGCCAGATCGCTCCATAGTTACGCCCCGTGTTCACGGCGCCAGAAGGCACCGCGACGGGATTCCTGTTACCATCCAGCTACCCTAGCTCCGAGAGGCGCGCCCATGGACAGAGAAAGCTCCCAGCTCATCCGGGGACTCGAGGGGGTCGTCGCCGCCCCAACCCAGCTCTGCGACCTCGACGGCACCCACGGCCGCCTGGCCTATCGCGGCTACGACATCACCGATCTCGCGCGCCACGCGAGCTTCGAGGAAGTCGCCCACCTGCTCTGGCACGGCGACCTGCCGACCGCGGGGGAGCTCGACCGCACGACGGTCGCCCTCATCGCGGCGCGGGACATTCCGCGCGAGCTCGTCGAGACGTTCCGCCTCACGCCGAAGGACACCGATCCGATGCGCGCCCTCCAGACGGCGGTGGCGATCCTCGGTATGCGCGATCCGGACGCGACCGACAACTCGCACGCGGCCAACCTCCGGAAGGCTGTGCGGCTCACGAGCCAGATCGCCACGGCGATCTGCGCCCACCACCGGGTGCGGAGTGGCCAGTCGCCGATCCCCGCCGCGCCGGACCTCGGGCACGCCGCCAACTTCCTCTACATGCTGACGGGCAGGCGTCCGTCCACCGTGACGGCCAAGGCCTTCGACGCGAGCCTCACCCTCTACGCCGAGCACGAGCTGAACGCCTCGACCTTCACGACGCGCGTCATCGTCTCGACGCAGTCGGACATGCACTCGGCCGTGGCGGGCGGCGTGGGCGCCCTCAAGGGCCCGCTCCACGGGGGCGCGGGCGAGGCGGTCATGCGCACGCTGATGGAGATCGGCGAGGTCGCCCACGTGGACGCCTTCGCCGAGCGGGCGCTCGCCGAGAAGCGGCGGCTCATGGGGTTCGGTCATCGCGTGTACAAGGCGGGCGACCCGCGGGCGGCGATCCTGCGCGGCATGGCCGAGGAGGCCTGCCGCCAGTCGGGCCAGTTCAAGTGGTACGAGATGGCCGTCAAGCTCCACGCGCGCATCAACGCCGCCAAGGGGCTCATCCCGAACGTGGACTTATACTCGGCGCCCCTCTTCTACTCGCTCGGCATCCCCGTGGATCTCTTCACGCCCGTGATCGCGGCGGGACGCATCGCAGGCTGGACGGCGAACATCCTCGAGCAGCACGACGACAACCGGCTCATCCGCCCGCGCGGCGAGTACGTCGGCCCGAAGCGGCGCGCGTTCGTCTCGGTGGACAAACGTGCCTGAAGCAGGCCACCCGGAGCCAGTGGAATGAGAAGCGACATCCGGAACGGAGCCGCGTCGCGCCTCGTCTCGGGCCACCCACCGATGGCACCCGCCTCGCGGACCCCGTTACAGTGAAACAGAGCCTCACCCGGAAGCTCATCGAATCGCACCTCGCGTCGGGCAAGCCCGTCGCCGGCGAGGAGATCGGTCTCACCGTGGACCAGGCGCTCCTCACCGACACGAACGGCACGATGGCGTGGCTCCAGTTCGAGGCGATGGGTTTCCAGCGCGTGGTCCCCCCGTGCGTCGTCACCTACATCGACCACAACGTCTACCAGGTGGACTCGCGCAACTCCGACGACCACCGCTACCTCCAGACCGCCGCGCGCCGTTACGGGGCGGTCTTCTCCAAGCCCGGCAACGGCATCTGCCACCAGGTGCACCTCGAGAGCTTCTCGGTGCCCGGCCAGACGCTGCTCGGCACCGACAGCCACACGCCGCTCTGCGGCGCCGCCGGCATGCTGGCGATCGGCGCGGGTGGCCTCGACGTCGCCGTCGCGATGGGTGGCGGCCCCTACCCCTTCACGATGCCCGAGGTCGTGCGCGTGTGGCTCACCGGCGAGCTCCAGCCGTGGGTGACGGCGAAGGACGTGATTCTCGAGCTCCTGCGCCGTCTCAGCGTCCGTGGCGGCACGGGGAAGATCTTCGAGTACGCCGGACCCGGGGTCGCCGCGCTCTCGCTCCCGCAGCGGATGACCCTCGCCAACATGGGGGCCGAGCTCGGGCTGACGACGAGCGTCTTCCCATCGGACGCGGTCACCCGCGACTACTTCCGTCGCCTCCATCGGAAGCACGCGTGGACCTCGCAGGCGGCGGACGACGACGCCCAGTACGATGACCGCTTCGAGCTCGACCTCGCCGCGGTCACGCCCCTCGTCGCGCTGCCCGGCTCGCCCGACCGCGTGGTGCCCGTCGCGGAGGTCGAGGGGACGAAGGTCGAGCAGGTGATGGTGGGCTCGTGCACCAACGGCTCGTGGGAGGACATGTGGGCGGTCACGCAGGTGCTTCAGGGTCGGCACGTGCACCCCGACGTCTCGTTCGTCCTGTTCCCCGGGAGCCACAGGATCCTCGAGACCATGGCGCGCGAGGGGCTGCTCGCCGACCTCCTCGCCTCCGGCGCGCTGATTTCTGAGCCGACGTGCGGCTCGTGCGCGGGCATCGGCCACGTGCCGGCGGCCGGCACGAAGAGTCTTCGCGCGTTCAACAGGAACTTCCCGGGCCGGAGCGGCGTGAAAGGCGACGAGGTCTACCTCGCCTCCTCGGTCACGGCGGCGGCGTCCGCGCTGACGGGCGCGATCACCGATCCGCGGACGGCGGGCACGCCAGCCTCCCTCTATCTGCCCGAGAGCTTCGCCGCCTCGAGCGCCGGGCTCGTCACGCCGGACGGCCAGGGCGAGGTCATCCGCGGGCCCAACATCAAGGCGGTCCCGCTCGGCGAGCCCGTGGCCGAGCGTCTCGAGGCGCCCGTGCTGCTGAAGCTCGGCGACAAGATATCGACCGACGACATCTCTCCCGCCGGTGCCGCGGTGCTCGTCTTCCGCTCCAACATTCCGGCGATCGCCGAGTTCTGCTTCAAGTACGTTGACCCGGAGTTCGCCGCGCGCGCCAAGGCGGCCGGACGCGGGATCGTCGTCGCGGGCGAGGTCTATGGCCAGGGGTCCTCGCGCGAGGCCGCGGCGATCGGCCCCATGTACCTCGGCGTGCGCGCGGTGCTCGCCAAGTCGTTCGCGCGGATCCATCGGGCGAATCTGATCAACTGGGGCGTCGTTCCGCTCACGTTCGACGATCCGTCGGCCTACGACGCGCTCGAGCGTGACGACCGGCTGCGCCTCGACGGCCTCAGGCAGGCACTCGCCGCCGGCGACCGCGTGAGCATCCTGGACACGCGCCGGGGCCGGCGCTTCTCGGCCTCCTGCGTCCTGACGGCCCGCGAGCGCGACATCCTCCTCGCGGGCGGGCTCCTCGCCCACACGTCCAAGGGCGGCCCGTGACGCAACGACGCGTCCGCGCCGTCTACATGCGGGGCGGGACGAGCCGCTGCCTCGTCTTCCGGGCCGCCGATCTGCCGGGCATGGGCGCCGAGCGCGATCGGATCCTCCTCGCGGCGCTCGGGAGCCCGGATCCCTACGGCCGCCAGCTCGACGGGCTCGGCGGCGGCATCTCGTCGCTCTCGAAGGCGTGCATCGTCGGGCCGACGTCCCACCCGGAGGCCGACGTGGACTACACCTTCGCGCAGGTCGAGGTGACGAGGCCCGTCGTGGACTACAAGGGCAACTGCGGCAACTGTTCCTCCGCCGTCGGGCCCTTCGCCATCGACGAGCACCTCCTCCCGGCGGTCGAGGGCGAGACGCGCGTACGCATCCACAACACCAACACGCGGAAGCTCATCGTCGCCCACGTCCCCGTGAAAGACGGCGAGGCTCAGGTGGCGGGCGACTTCGAGCTCGCGGGTGTCCCGGGCCGCGGCGCCCGGATCGCGCTCGACTTCCTCGACCCGGGCGGCGCGGGCAGCGGACGCCTGCTCCCCACGGGGAACCCGCGCGACGTGGTGGACGGCATCGAGGCCTCGCTCGTGGATGCGACGAATCCCGTCGTCTTCGTCCGCGCCAAGGACCTCGGCCTCGCCGGGATCGAGACACCGCTTGCGATCGACGCCGACCGTTCGCTGGCGGCCCGCCTCGAGGCGATCCGTGTCGAGGCGGCGCGCCGCATGGGGATCCCGGGAAGCTCGGCGGTGCCCAAGGTCGCGGTCGTGACGCCGCCAGTGGACTTCACGGCTCTCGACGGCGCGCGGTACCGGCTCGATCAGGTCGACCTCCTCGCCCGCGTGATCTCGATGGGCAACTGCCACCGCGCGTTCGCGCTGACCGCCGCCATGTGCCTCGCGGTCGCCGCCCGCGTGGAAGGCACCGTGGTCCGTGAATGTGTCCCGTCCGTGAGCGGCGACGTGCGACTGGGCCATCCGTCGGGGGTCCTGCCGATCGACGCCGCGGTGCGCGTCCGTGACGGGGCGCCCTGGGCCGAGCGGGTGACCGTCTACCGGACGGCGCGCCGGCTCATGGAGGGCTTCGTCCGCGTCCCCTGACGTACCCCTGTTAACCGGGGTCTTGACCGTCGAGTTCCGCGGTTGGATCCCCGCCGACGGCAAGTCGGCTCGCCCCTCCCGAACCCGCCGGCCGGCGGCGCGGTGACCGGGCGTTGAGAGCAGGGGCTACGTTTCCGAAAAATCAGATCCTTTTGTGTTGCGTTGCCTGACGCTTTAGGATAGTGAGTTGACATGGCCGGGCGCGACGTCCTGATCGTCGACGATGACCGTCAGGTCCGCGAGGTGCTCCACCAGATCTTCGTCGCTGCCGGCTACAAGTGCGTTCTGGCCAAAGACGGGGACGAAGGGCTGCAGGTGTTCAAGGCGGGACGCCCGCCACTCGTCGTGACCGACCTCAAGATGCCGGGCATCGCGGGCATCGAGCTCCTCCGCCAGGCGCGCGCGGTCGACGGCGACGTGGCCGTGATCGTGCTGACCGACGCCGCTGACTGGAAGAACGCCATCGAGAGCCTGAAGCTCGGTGCGCACGCCTTCCTCATGAAGCCGATCAACATGGATGAGCTGCTCATCACCGTTGAGCGCGCGCTGGAGCGCCGTCAACTCCTGATCGAGCGCCGCGAGCACCAGCAGGATCACGGACAACGCCAGGAGGCGCCGCGCGAGATCCTGATCGTCGAGGACGACCCCGTGCACCGCGACCTTTTCAATCGGATGTTCCTCTTTGCTGGCTACAAGTGCCTGCTGGCCAAAGACGGGGGTGACGGGCTCGAACTGTTCCGGCGATCGCGACCGCCGCTGATCTTAACCGAGTTCAAGATGCCGGTGATGAGTGGCGGTGAGCGCGTGGCCGGCGCGGGCATCGAACTGCTCAAGCAGATCGGCCAGGAGGACCCGGACGCGGCCGTCATCGTCCTGGGTAACCCGTCGTACGGCGCGGCCGACGTGAAGACCCTGGTTGCGAGCCTCAAGCTCGGCGCGTACGCCTTCTTCTGGAAGCCCGTGAGCAACGACGATCTGCTGTTCGCCGCTGAGCGAGCCATCGAACGGCGTCAGCTCCTGATCGAGCGCCGCCAGCGTGAGGAGGGAGTCTAGTTCCCACGCTGGCCGTCGCTTCGACGGCGGGCCGGGGCTCCCGGAGCCGCTCCGCCCGGCCGCTGGATCAGTCAACCGCCGCAGCGTTCCCGGCCGGTCGTCGACGGGTCGTTCATCTTCCCGTGACGTACCCCTGTTAACCGGGGTCCTGACCGTCGAGTTCAGCGGCTGGATCCCCGGCAACGGCAAGTCGGCTCGCCCCTCCCGAACCCGCCGGCCGGCGGCGCGGTGACCGGGCGTGGAGAGCGGGTGCCACGTTTCCGAAAAACCAGATCCTCTTGTGTTGCGCTGCCTGACGCCTTCTGATAGTGCGTTGACATGGCCGAGCGCGACGTCCTGATCGTCGAGCACGACCCGAAAGTGAGCGAGGTGTTACGCCTCATCTTCGAGGTGACAGGCTACAACTGTCTGCTCGCCCTCGACGGCCGCGAAGGCGTGGAGGTGTTCAAGGCGGGACGCCCGCCGCTCGTGGTGACCGACCTCAGGACGCCGGGCATGACCGGGATCGAGCTCCTCCGCCAGGTGCGCGCGGTCGACGACGACGTCGCCGTGATCGTGCTGACCGACGCCGCTGACTGGAAGAACGCCATCGAGAGCCTGAAGCTCGGCGCGTACGCCTCCCTCATGAAGCCGATCAATATGGACGAGCTGCTTATCACCGCTGAGCGCGCGCTAGAGCGCCGTCAACTCCTGGTCGAGCGCCGCCAGCATCAGCAGGCCCACGGGCAACGCCAGGAGGCGCCGCGCGAGGTCCTGATCGTCGAGCACGCCCGCCAAATCCGCGAGTTGTTGTGTGAGATCTTCCTCAGTGCGGGCTACACGTGCCTGACGGCCAGCGACGGCGACGAAGGGCTCGAAGTGTTTCGAAAGGCGCGACCGCCGCTGATCGTCACCGAACTTAATATACCGGCGCCGCTGATGGTCACCGAACGCAATATCCCGGTGACACTTGGCGGTGAGAAGATGGCCGGCGCGGGTATCGGGTTGCTCAGGCTGGTCCGCCAGGAGGACCCGGACGCGGCGGTCCTTGTCCTCGGCGGGAAGATGGACTTGAAGATCCATGCCGCGTGCCTGAAACTCGGCGCGTACGCTCACCTCTGGAAACCCGTGCTCATGGACGAGCTGCTGATCGCCGCTGAGCGAGCCATCGAACGGCGCCAGCTCCTGATCGAGCGCCGCCAGCGCTAGGAGGGATCCTAGTTCCCGCCGCTGGCCGCCGCTTCGACGACGGGCCGGGGCTCCCGGAGCTGCTCCCGCCCGGCCGCTGGATCAGTCAACCGCCGCACCGTTCCCGGCCGGTCGTCGACGGGTCGTTCATCTTCCCGTGAGCCGGCTCTATCTCTCCACGGCGAAGGACGAGATCGCGCGGCGGCGGGCCCTCGTCCCCACGGGCCAGGTCGTCGAAGCGTGGCCCGACCTCGTCGAGCCCGGCGCGTTCTGGCTCGGCGACGAGTCGAAGGCGCTCCTCGAGCGTGACGGCCCGCCGATCCCCGTCAGGCTCGCGTTGCCCACCGACCGCGTGGAGGTCTATTACGGCCCGCAGCTGACCGACGTCGAGTCGCTCCCCCGCGAGGAATCCCTGCGGGCGCGGGTCGTGTCCGGGCGCGGCATCGCCGCCGCGTGGATCACCCTGGACCGCTTCGGCCACCGCAACACCTTCGAGCCCCAGTCGCCGGCCGATCCGGTCTTCAACCTCCGGCGGGTCGGCGGCGGCAAGGGCCATCTCTGGCGGCTGTTCCGAACGAAGCAGGATGCGATCGTCTACATGGTCGAGGCCTACGGGAGGGAGGCCGAGGGCGCCGAGTGGGCGCGGGCCCTCACGATCGAGGGCTTCGAGGACCTCGTCAAGCGCGACGCGAGCGCCCTCGACGGACCTCCCCCATGACCACGGCGCTCGACAGGCCGGCCGCGCAGGATCGGCGGGAGCGCGTGTACCGGGTCGTCCGCGCGATCAGCCGTTTCTGGCTCTGGTTCTTCTTCAAGTCGGTGGACGTGCGCCATCCCGAGCGCGTGCCCGACGCCGGCCCGGTGCTCCTCTGCATCAATCACCCGAACAATTTCATCGACTCGCTGCTCGTCGGAGCGGCTATCCGGCGGAAGGTCCACTACCTTGCCACCGCCGGGCTCTTCCACCGCCGACTCGTCGCGGCGTTTCTCCGGGCCTGCGGGGCGATCCCCGTCTACCGCAGGCAGGACGATCCGGACCGCATGGAGAAGAACACCGACACGTTCGCGGCGTGTGCCGACGCGCTCGCCGAGGGCCGCGTCATCGCGATCTACCCGGAGGGGACGACGCACGCAGAGGCGCGCGTCCGGCGCATCAAGACGGGCGCGGCGCGCATCGCGCTCGCGCACGAGGCCGAGCACCCGGGCGCGCTCCGCCTGATTCCCGTCGGGCTCACCTTCGACGCGCGCAAGTCATTCCGGGCGCGCGTGCTCGTCTCGTTCGGCCCGCCCGTGCCCGTGACGCCGTACCGCGAGGCGTACCGCCAGGATCCGGTGGCGGCCGTGGAGGCGCTCACGACGGCCGTCCAGTGGGCGATGGAGGCCGAGGTGGTGCACGTCGAGCGGATCGACGCGACCCAGCTCGTGCGCGCCGTCGAGGAGCTCTACCGCGACGAGCTGGGGCGCGAGCTCACGGAGGAGGGCGGGGTCCCGCGCAAGCGGATCGACCCGATTCGCCTCTCGCGGGCCATCGTGGGCGCGGTGAGCCACTTCCGGGCGCGCGATCCCGCGCGCGTCGAGCGGCTCTGGCAGCGGATCGAGGGCTACCGCGCGCTGCTCGCGGAGTACCACGTCAAGGACGAAGCGGTGCGAGCTCGGCTCGATGCGCCGCGGCGCGCGCGCCGGCTTCGGCTGGGCTGGCAAGCCGTCGTCGGCCTTCCCCTCTTCGCCTACGGCGCCTCGGTGAACTTCCTCCCGTACTGGATCCCGCGCTGGACGGCGCGCCGGATGGCGCGGAAGGAGACGGACTACGCGACGTGGCGGTTCCTGGCGTCGGTGGTCGCGTATCCCCTCTTCTGGGGAACCGAGGTCTGGCTGGTCGCCCGGGTGCTCGGCGCGGCGTGGGCGCTGGCCTTCGCCCTGTCGCTCCCGCTCTCGGGCGCCGTCGCCTACCGGTACTGGGTGGGCGCCGGGCGCCTCAGGAGCCGCCTGCGACTCAACGTCCTCACGCTCACACGGGAGCACGTCGCCCGGCGGCTCACGGCCGAGCGGCAGGCGATCATCACCGAGTTCGAGCGCGCCAAGGCCGAGTATCTGGCCGACACGAAGGGGAGCTCGTTTTGACCGTTCGCCTGCTCGAGGAGATGTCCTCGCCGGCGCTCGACGCGCTCGACCGCGCACGGACCGTGATCGTCCTGACCGTGAGTCCGCTCGAGGAGCACGGTCCGCACCTGCCCGTCGGCGTGGACGCGATCGCCGCGCGACACTTCGCGGAGTCCATCGCCGAGCGCCTGGTGGCGGCGCGGCCAGGCTGGACGGTCGTGCTGGCGCCGACGCTCCACCTCGGCACCTTCACGTTCGACGCCACGGGGACCATCAGCGTGCGCCAGCGCGTCGTACGCGACGCGCTCGTGGACTACGGGGCGTCGCTCGCCCGCGCCGGCTTCCGCTACATCCTCGTCGCGAACGGCCACGCCGGGCCCGGCCATCTCGCGGCACTCGACGAGGCGGCCGCGGCCGTGTCCGGACGGTACGGGATCACGATGGCGTCGTTCACGGGCCACCTCGCGTGGCAGTTCCTGCGTGGACGCTACCTCGACAAGATCGGAGCGGCGCTCGGCCGCCCGCTCTCGGACGAGGAGCGCCAGGCGTTCGCGGAGGACGCCCACGGCGGCTGGTGGGAGACCTCGCTGATGCTGCTCGTCCGCCCGGACCTCGTGGACGGGGCCTACCGGGCGCTCCCACCGGCGCGCTACCCGCTCGCGGCGCGCGTGCTGCCGAACTACCCGCTGAGGAATGGCGGCCGTGGCTACGTCGGCCACCCTGCGCTGGCCGATCCGGCCTTCGCCAAGGCAACGACCGAGGTCCTGATCGCCGAAACGATGGCGCTGATCGAGGGTCTGCTCGAGGGCCGGATTCGTCCCGCCGACCGCCGCTCGCCCTTCTTCGCGCTCCCGTTCTTTCGCACCGACTTCTGGCCTCTCGCGACGACGGCCCTGGCGCTGATCGCCGCGGCGGCGATCGCCCTGTTAGTGAGGAGATCGGATCGATGAGCGCAGCCAGGTCGCTAGGATGAGACGCGACATGCTGAACGGAGCCGTTGCCGGACGGAGCCACTTCGTGCCCACGGCACGCCGCCCACGGAGTGTGCCGGCCCCGCGGCGCCCGCTACAGTGATCGACCTCGACGCCAAGGACGGCGTCGCGTGGCTCCGCCTCAACCGCCCCGCGGCGCTCAACGCGCTCGACCGTTCCCTCACGGGAGCCCTCGAGCAGACGCTCGCGCGCGTGGCCGCGATGGATGACGTCACGGTCCTCGTCGTCACCGGCCGCGGGCGCGCCTTCTGCGCCGGCAACGACCTCGCCGAGATGACGACGCTCACCGGGGACGAGGCGGAAGCCCTGGCAACCCGGCAGGCCGCGCTCCTCGACCGCTTCGCCCACCTGCCGCAGGTGACGATCGCCGCGATCGACGGCTGGGCCCTCGGCGGCGGCCTCATGCTCGCGGCGGCACAGGACCTCCGCGTGGCCTCCGACCGCGCACGCTTCGGCCTCCCCGAAGTCACGCTGGGCTTCAACCCCGCCTACGGCATCGCCCGTCTGCTCGACGTCGTGGCCGGGGGGTGGGCGTGTGAGCTCCTGCTGACCGGCCGGACGATCCACGCGAGCGAGGCGCTTCGCATGGGTCTCGTCAATCGCGTCGTCGCGCCGCCGACGCTCGAGGCGAGCGTCGCCGCGCTGGCGGCGGACATCGCGCGCGCACCCCGCGCGAGCCTCGCGGCGACGAAGGAGGTCGTCGCGGCTATCCGGAGAGGCGAGCGGGACCGCAGCCCTGAGGCGTACGGCGCCGCGCTCCGCACGAGCCCAGAAGCGCGCGCACGGATCCGCGCCTTCGTGGAGCGGAAGCGGAGGGCGAGCCGCTGAGGCGCGCGGCGCCGCGCGGACGCCGTTACGCCCTGGTCCGGTGCATCTGTGCGTCGGCCTCGCGGAGCAGCTCATCGGGCGTGTCCGGAGGCGACGGACTGTAGGCGACTCCGACACTACAGCGGATGTGGTCGACCGGCAGGCCGCGCTTTCCCGCCAGTTGTGCGATCCGGTCCCGCACGCGAGCCGTCACGATGTCGGTCGCGCCGGGCCCCGCATCCGGGAAGAAGACCGCGAATTCGTCGCTCCCGTGGCGTGCGAGGAGGTCCGTGGTGCGCGTCGCCTCGACGAGCGCGTCGGCCACGGCCCGCAGGACGTCGTCGCCGACGCCATAGCCAAAGCGGTCGTTGATCGCCCTCAGCTGAACGATGTCGAGCACGAGCATCAGCGCGCCGGTTCCCCGCCGGCGGGCCACGGCGGCGAGGCGTTTGTACTGGTCGTCGAACGCGCGGCGGCTCGCGAGCCCCGTCACCGGGTCGGGCGCGTATCGGGACAGCCGGCGGTCGGTCTCGGCGAGCCGCCCGGCCACCGTCCGGAGCAGGGCCAGCGCAAGCCTGACCGAGGTCTCAAGCACGCGCAGGAAGTCGTTCCGGTTGAGCACGAGGCAGTGCGTCCGCTCGATGGCCACCACCGTCGCCGACCGCGCTCGGTTGCGGATGACGGCGAGCTCACCCAGGATCTCGCCTTCGCCGAACTCGCTCAGGATCACCTCCGTGGGGCTGCCGGGGGCGGTCTCGAGCGCGCGGGCGCGACCCGCGAGGATCACGAAGAGGCGGTCGGGCGGGTCGCTCTCCTGGATGATCGAGTGGCCCGCGGCGAAGACCTCCTCGGACGCCTGCGCGATCAGCAGCTCGCGCTCCTCGTTCGTGAGTGACCCGAAGAGCGGCACCGACGCGAGCAGGCTCGCGCGGCGGGACCGGAGGTCGACGCGGTCGGCGTCCTCGGCCGGCCGCGCCCGCAGGCCACGCGTTGCGTCGGAGGCCACCCGCGTGCGCGAGAGCCAGGCGCGAACCCGCGCCCGCAGCATCGGCGGGCTGAAGGGCCGGGCGAGGTAGTCGGTGGAGGCCGCCTCGGCCGGGGCGACGACGTCAGCCGCCTCGGAGCCGTCCGCGAGCACGACGACGGGAAGGTTTCCCCGGCCGAGGCGTGCGCGCAGCGTGGCGAGCGCGCCCTCACCGGTGAGCAGCCCGCGGTCGATGATCGCGAGGTCCGGCCGGAGCTCCGACCCCCGGCTGAGCACGGCCGACATGTCCGCGAGGCGGAGCAGAACGAGAGCATCCTCGCCCAGGACCTCCTCGATCGCGGCGATCTCCTTGTCGTCGCCGCTGACGACCAGCACGCGCCCGCCCGCGATCTGCCGGTGCTGGAGCGCGGAGGCGGCGCCCACGTCGCGCGCGGAGCCGTTGCCGGAGAGCTCGAGCTCGAGGCCCTCGCGCGCCGCGAGCACCTCGAGCGCCGCCCCGCGCGAGACCGCGCGCGCCCGCGCCTCGGACTCGATGCGCTCCATGATCGTATCGTCGTGCTGCGGGTCGTGGTGGAAGAGGGCCAGGCGACGCGCGCCCGCCGCCAGCGCGACGTCGACCGCGTACTCGAGGGGACTGTGTCCCCAGCCGACCTTGCTCCGGTACTCCTCCTCGGTGTACTGCGCGTCGTGGATGACCAGGTCGGCGCCGCGCATGAACGCGATGTGACGCTCATCACCCGGGTGCTGCGACACCCGGCCCGGCACACTCCAGAACGGCTCGTGGTCAGTCATATAGGCCACGGTCGCACCGCCGCTCGACAGCCGGTACGCGATCGTGGGCGCGGTGTGGTTCAGGTACTGCGTCTCCACCAGCACGTCGCCGACGCGGAGGAAGCCCTCGTCGAGCTCGGTGTAGTGGATGCGGCTCTGCAGCTCGCGGAGTTTCACGGGGAAATACGAATACTCCATCTGCCCGGCCATCGCCTCCTCGAGCCCGCGCTGGAAACCGAGGGGCGCGTAGATGTTCAGCTCGGCGCCGGGCCGAAAGGCGGGGACGAAGAACGGGAAGCCCTGGATGTGGTCCCAGTGCGTGTGGCCGATGAAGAGGTGGATCCGCATCGGCTGCGGCATCGTCCGAACGAGGTGCAGGCCGAGCCCGCGGGCGCCGGTGCCACAGTCGAGGACGATGACGGTCCCGTCGGCGGCGCGCACCTCGGTGCACGACGTGTTGCCGCCGTAGACGGCCGTCGTGCGTCCGGGCGTGGCGATGGAGCCGCGGGTCCCCCAAAAGCGCACGTACATGGTAAGTCTTACGACTATCACACCGGCGCCGGCTTTGGAAATTCGGGCGTCCGGGCGCGCCGAACCGGCCCGCGCCGGAGTGTGATACAAAGCGGCGGGTGACCAAGCGCGGACGCGCAAGGAGGACGTCATGAGGACGACTCGGCGAAGCTTTCTGAGGCTGGTGGGCGCCGGAGCTGCCGCGGCGACGGTCCGGCTCGACGCTCCACCAGCGTTCGCGCAGGCCGGCCACCCGGTGAAGCTCGGCGTGCTCACGATCCGTGCGGGCATCGCGGCCCCGGTGGGCGCCGCTGGATTGCGCGGGACCGAGTGGTGGCTCGAGCGCGTCAACCGGGCCGGGGGGATCCTCGGGCGTCCCGTGCAGCTGGTCGTCGAAGAGGAATCGAACCCCAAGGACACCGTCGAGCGCTACCGGAAGCTCGTCCTCCAGGACAAGGTGGAGGCGGTGCTCGGCGGCATCTCGACCGGAGTGACGCTGGCGCTCGGCCCGGTGGCCGAGGACCTCGGGACACCATGGCTCTCGTGGGACGGCACCACGCAGAAGGGCGTCGAGGAAACGATGCCGAACCCCCGTTGGGCCTTCAAGAGCGTGGACAACGAGGTCGAGGCCATCGTCGCCGGCATGCTCACCGCCAGGCACTTCAAGGGGATCAAAACCGTCGCCGGCATCGGGAACGACTACTCCTACGGCCACGACTGCTGGCAGGCCTACCAGGCCGTCCTCAAGCGATACACGCCGGACGTGAAGTTCGTGCTCGAGCTTTTTCCCAAGCTCGGCGTCACGGACTTCACCTCGCACCTCGCCGCCATCCAGCAGTCGAGGGCGGACCTCCTCATGTGCTCGTTCTGGTCGGGCGACGCGACGATCATCCTGAAGCAAGCGGCCGCGGTCGACCTCTTCAAGACGATGAAGGGCGCGTTCACCACGGCGGGCGGCGTCCACGATTCGCTCAAGAAGAACTTCACGCCCGAAGGGTTGCTGCTCGGCTACAACACGATGTACTTCGACGATCCGAAGGGCTCGGCGCTCCTCAAGCAGTTCGTCCGCGAGTACAAGGCGAAGTACGCCGAGTACCCGCCGTACGAGTGCGACCACGCCTACTTCTGTGCCGAGTCGTACAAGGCCGCCGTCGAGAAGGCCGCCGCGGGGAGCACGAAGTGGCCCGAGAAGGCGACCGTCGTCCGGGCGCTCGAGGGCATCGAGGTCGAGTCACTCTCGGGGCGGCGCAGCTGGCGCGAGGACCACGTCCACATGTGCAACTTCTACCAAGGGATCACGACGCACAAGAACCCCTACGACTTCGTCACGATCGACCCGGTCGAGGTCGTCTCGACGAAGGTGGCGATGAAGCCCGCCGGCACGAAGCTCTTCGACTGGATCAACTCCTGGAAGATCTAGCGCGGGCCGTCGTCAATGTCGTGCTCAGCGGGGTGTTCCACGGGAGCATCCTCTTCCTGGTGTCGGCGGGGCTTCAAGTCGTCTTCGGCGTGCAGAAGATCTTCAACCTCGCGTGCGGCTCCTTCTACGCGCTCGGCGCCTACGTCGGGGTCTCCGCGGTCGGCTGGTACGTGGGGGCGGGCGGGCCGCCCGCGCTGTTCATCGCGCCGCTGGCCGTCGCGGGGCTCGCCGTGGGCGCGGTCGGTGTCCCCGTCGAGCGCGGACTCCTCCGCTTCGTCTACGACCGCGACGAGACCTTCCAGCTCCTCTTGACCTTCGCCATCGTCCTCATGATGGAGGACGCGATCCGGATGACGTGGGGCACGTCGCCCCGCTCCACCTCCGGCCTCTACCTGACCTACGGCCGCGTGGGCGTCCTGGGGACGACGGTGCCCGTGTACAACCTGATCGTGATCGGCGCCAGTCTCGCCATCGCCGTGCTCATCGGCTGGCTCCTGACCCGCACCACCTTCGGCTGGATCATCCGCGCCAGCGCCGACAACCGGGAGATGACGGAGGCGCTCGGCGTGGACATGCGGCGCCTCCACACGACGGTCTTCACGCTCGGCACGGCCCTGGGCACCCTGGGCGGCGCGCTCGTCATTCCGGCGACGGCGGCGATGAGCGAGATGGGCATCGAGCTGATCGTGGAGGCCTTCGCCGTCGTCGTGATCGGCGGCCTCGGGTCCATGCGGGGCGCCTTCGTCGGTGCGCTCGTCGTCGGCGTGCTCAGGTCGATCGCGATCTCCGTGTACCCGGAGCTCGAGATGCTCCTGATCTACCTCATCGTGATCGCGGTGCTCGTGCTCCGGCCGCGCGGCCTCTTCGGCGGTCCACCGGCGTGAGCGGCCGGCTCGTCCTCGCCCTGGCGCTCGGCGCGACCGTCCTGGCGCCCCTCGTCGCGCCGACCTACCACGTGCTCTTGATGCTGCCGTTCATGGCCTACGCGGTGGCGCTCCTGGGGCTGAACCTCCTCTTCGGATACACGGGCCTCGTCTCCTTCGGGCACGCACTGTTCCTCGGCGTTGGCGCGTACACCGGCGCGTTCCTCACGAGCGTCTTCAAGGTCCGCTCGATGGAGGTGATCCTCGTCGCCGCGGCGGCGCTCGGCGCGCTGGTGGCGGCCCCGGTCGGCGCCCTCTGCGTACGCTACGTGAAGATCTACTTTGGGATGCTCACGCTCGCGTTCGGCATGGTCTTCTACACGTTCGTGCTGAAGTTCTACCGCCTGACGGGCGGCGACGAGGGCATGCCCTTCCTGCGCCCGACCCTTCTCGGGAGGAGCATCGACGGTCTGCCGAAAACCGACTACCTCGCCGGCCCCTACTACTACTACTCGCTGGCCGTGCTCGTCCTCGCCACCCTCGTCATGTGGCGCATCGTCCACTCCCCGTTCGGCCTCTGCCTCAAGACGATCCGCGACAACCCGACGAAAGCCGAGACGCTCGGCATCGGCGTCGCGCGCTATCGCTGGTGCGCCTTTGTGATCTCCGCCGTCTACGCCGCGGTCGGCGGCGCCCTCCTCGGCCCGCCGACGGGCAACGTGGACCCGACGCTCGCCTACTGGACGCAGTCGGGCAACATCGTTTTCATGACGCTGCTCGGCGGGTTCGCGAGCTTCTTCGGACCCGTCCTCGGCGCCTTCGTCTTCATCTACCTCCAGGATTGGGTGATGTCGGTCGTCCCGTTCTGGCGCCTGATTTTCGGCGCGATCCTCGCCGCGATCGTCATCGCCGCTCCTGGCGGGCTCGCGGGGCTCTGGGTCAGGCGGCCGTCCGTCGAGGCTTCGTCCTCGTGATCCTCCGGGCCGAGGGGCTCCGGAAGCTCTACGGCGAGTTCTGCGCCCTCGACGGCGTGAGCCTCGCCATCAGCGCGGGCGAGTTCGTCTCGATCATCGGGCCAAACGGGGCGGGCAAGTCCACGCTCGTCAACGTCCTCACCGGCGTCCTCCGCCCCACCGCTGGCGCCGTCACCTTCAGAGATCGCGACGTGAGTGGGATCGGCCCCGCCCGCCTGGCCCGGCTCGGGATCGCGCGGTCCTTCCAGCTCGTCCAGGTCTTCCCCGACCTCACGGTGCTGGAGACACTCCAGGCGGCGGTGGTCTCACGCCTCGGGCACGGCGCGCGCCTCTTCGCGTCCCTCGCCGCCGACCGCGCCGTTCGGGAGGGCGCGCTCGAGGTCGCCGAGCTGTTCGGCCTGGGCCGGAAGCGTCACGTGCCCGCCAGGCACCTGCCGCAGGGTGACAAGAAGCTCCTCGACGTCGCGTCGGCATTCGCGCTGCGGCCTCAGATCATCCTGCTCGACGAGCCGACGTCCGGCGTGAGCACGGTGGATAAGACGGCGATCATGGAGACGCTCGTCTCCGCCTCGAAGCGGATCGGCGTCCAGGCGATCATTCAGGTCGAGCACGACATGGACATCGTCTTCGGCTACTCCGACCGGATCATCGCCCTCCACGAGGGTCGCGTGCTCGCCGACGGCCCGCCGGCCGCGATCGAGGCAGACCGGCGCGTCGTCGACACGGTCATCGGCCGGCGCGCCCGGGCGCGGTGAGGGCCGGCCGATGCTGACCGTGGATGCGGTCGACGTGTTCATCCAGGCGAGCCACATCTTGCGGTCCGTGTCGCTCGGCGTGGGGCCACGTGAGGTGGTGTGCCTCGTGGGCCGGAACGGTGCGGGGAAGACGACGACCCTGCGCACGATCATGGGGTACCTGCGCCCGCGCGCGGGCGGCGTCGAGTTCCGCGGCCACCCCATCCACGGCCGACGGACGCACGAGATCGCGCGGCTCGGCGTCGGCTGGGCGCCGGAGGACTGCGGGATCTTCGGCGACCTCACCGTGGCCGAGAACATCGAGATCGCCACCCGGACACGGCCCGGGGGACGGCCTGCCACGGAGCGCATCGAGCTCGCCTTCCGCGTCTTCCCGATGCTCCGGCGGTACGCGGGGCGCAAGGGCCCGGAGCTGAGCGGTGGCGAGCGGAAGATGCTCTCGATCGCGCGCGCCCTCGCGCTCGACCCCGAGCTGCTCGTGCTCGACGAGCCCTTCGAGGGGCTCGCGCCCGCGATCATCCCGGCCGTGAGCGAGGGGCTCGCGGCGATCACCGAGCTCGGCCGATCGATCCTGATCGCCGAGTCCAACATCCACCACGTGCCCGAGTACACGCACCGTCTCTACGTCATCGAGCGCGGTGCGATCGTCTTCGCGGGCGCGCAGGAGGACGCCTGGCGCGATCCAGGTCTCGCACGTATCATCGGGAGCGCCACGTGACCCCACGCGCTGGAGGCCAAAGGCCATGACGCTGCCCCTCGTCCCGACCGCTGTCATCGGCTCCCACGGAAAGCCCGGCTGGTGGTTCGCCGGAGTCAAGGCGTACGAGCGCGGCGAGTTCGGCCCCGCCGACGTCGAGGAGATGTTCGACGACGCCGTGCACGCGGCCGTCCGCGACATGGAGACCGCCGGGATCGACATCATCACCGACGGGGAGGTCCGGCGCCTCGACGGCTACGTGGACTCGTACTACGCGATCATCAAGGGCATCGAGCCCATCCCCGACCGTCGCAAGGCGGGCCCGTGGGGGTACGACCAGCAGACCCGCTACGAGGCGGTCGGCCGGATCGAGACGCCGCAAGGCGGGCTCGGCATCGTCAAAGAGTTCGAGTACCTCAAGGCACACACGACCCGGCACACGAAGGCGACCTGCGCCGGCCCGCTCACCTTCGGCTCGCGGATCCACCCGGGCAAGATCTACAAGGGCGTCGTGGACGTCGCCGAGCGCTTCGCCGAGGTCATCAACCAGGAGCTGCGCGGTCTCGTCGCCGCGGGTGCCGAGCTCATCCAGATCGACGAGCCCGCGCGCGGGAACGTCTCCGGCGAGGAGATGGCGCGCCTGTTCAATCTGGCCACCGACGGCATCGGCGTGAGGCTCGGCTATCATATTTGCTTCGGTAACCGCTTCGGACGCTCGCGCTTCCAGCGGACGTACGAGCCGTACTTTCCCGGAATCCTGAAATCGCGCGCCCACCAGCTCGTGCTGGAGTTCGCGGGCCGGGAGATGGCCGAGCTCGACCTCTGGAAGACGTACGGGGAGGGGCGTGAGCTCGGCGCGGGCGTGGTGGACGTGAAGGGCTTCGCCCAGGACACGGCGGAGGACGTCGCCAAGCGCATCCGCCGAGTCCTCAAGGTCTGCCCGCCGGAGAAGCTCACGGTCAACCCCGACTGCGGCTTCGGCTGGTCACCGCGCTACATGTGCAACGCGAAGCTCGGCGCCCTGGCCGGCGGCGCGGCGCTCGTACGGCGGGAGCTCCAGGGCCGGCGCTGACCGTCGGGCACCCCGAGCTCGTCGAGACCCGCAAGTTGCCAAGAACAGAACCCGGATGCTAATGTCCTTCAACAGAGGATCTGTATGGACGCCCCAGGGTCCGCCGACGCGCGTGAGCGGGTAACGAAGTGGATCGAGCAGACGCGACAGCTGTTCAGCGTGCTGCCGGAGCTGCTCGTGACCGATCCGCATGTCAGCGAGCGGGTGAGCGCGGCCGAGAAGGAGGCCGAGCGGCTCCGCAGAGAGCTCGAAGACCTGAAGCGGGAGAACAACCAGCTCCGGGGCGAGAGAGACGAGATGGCCCAAGCCATGAGCCTCGTCGCCCAGAAGCTTGGCTTCTCGCCGCGGAAGAGCCCCTTCGAACGCAGCCACGTGGGGGATCACCCGAAACCAGGGGATCACTCGAAACCGGTCGAGCCCCCGAAGGCGGCCGAGCCCCCGAAGGCCGGCGACTCGCCCAAGGCCACCGACCACCCGAAGGTTTGAACGCGCCGACGGCGCGTCGCGCTTAGTCCTTTTTCAAGGTCAGGGTCAGCTCGTACTTTTTCTCCGCCTTCGGGTCGGGGTTGAACACGGCGACCCAGAGCGTGGCGCAGTCCTTCCCGAGCGCGGGCACCGCGGTTCCTTCCGGTACCAGACGGACCGTCTCTGACTTGAGGTCCGCGCGACCCACGGGCGGCATCATCAGGAGCCACGCGTCTTTGGACTCGGCGCGGCCTCCCTTGAGCTTCACCCCGATCTCACGCGGTTCTTTGACATCCGCGGCCACCGCGAAGAACCGCGCGGTCAGCGGCGAGAGCGTCATGGGGAACCGGTGATCGGCGAACCGCTGCCTGTCGTGCGTGATGCGCTGCGTGGCATGGTCTGGATCGCCGACCCGCGGACTCGGGTGGGTGAAGACGCTCGTCTCCGTCGCCGACTCTAAAATCCGCGCCTGGGTCCACAGGCCGGGCTCGGGTACCGCGGCGAGCAGGACACTCTTGACGAACTCGGGGTACTGCTCGGCCAGCCGCGCCTCGTTGACCAGGAAGTTGTAGAGGTGGGCGCCGACCGACGGCGCAGCCTTGCCGGGCACGAACGTCTTCAGGCTGTTGAGCGCCTTGGTCACGATCCCCGGGCTCTGACGCTCGAGGAAATCGAGGAGGATCGAGTAGCCGTAGGCCAGAAGCCCCTCCTCGTAGTCGGCGGACTGCTGGATCGGGACACTCAGGAGGTACGCGTACTTCCCGAGCTCCTGTTTCGCGCCCGCCTTGAAGTCGATGGTGCCCTTCCAGCTCGTCCACCGCGCCCACGCCGAGACCCACCACTGGGCGCCCTCGTCCAGGGCCGCAGTCTCGACGACCTGCGGCGCGCTGTCGTCCTCGGGCGCCGCGGCGGCCGCGGCAACCTCTTGCTTTACGGGCGCAGGCGGAGACGGTGGGGGTGCGGGCGGCGGCGCCGGTGGTGCGAGTGGCGCCGCGGGAGACGATGCGGGCGGTCGGGCTGGCGGCAGGGGAGACGGGGCCGGCGGCGCGGCTAACGGGGCTGGTGGAGCGGGCGGCGGCGCCGGTGGAGCGGGCGGCGGAGCCGGCGGGGCGAGCGGCGGCGCCGGTGGCGCGGGCGGGGGGACCGGTGGAGCGGGCGGCCGGGCCGGCGGAACAGGCGGCGGGGCCGGGGCCTGGGGCCGCGGCGCTATCGATGGGGTGGCCGCGGCGATGACGGGCCGCACTGGTTCGTCCACCGCCGTCGGTCGCGGCGCAGGTCGCTCAGGCGCGCGTGGGAGATCGGCCGGGCCGGCCACGAGCTTGCCGCGTGTGGCCGCCACCGTGAGCGTCCGACCGAATAATCGCGTGACGCTATCCTCGAGCACGGCGAACTTCGCGTCGTCGAGATGCTCGCGGCCTTCGACCAGCGTGAGCAACGCGGAGAAGGCGGGCGTGGTCTCTAGGATTTCCGCCGCGCTCTCCTCCGTGGGCCCCTTCGGGTCGAGCACCGCGGCGCGGATCTCACGCGCCTTCGCCTGGCACTCGAGCAGCGCGGCGAAGTTCGGGTCGTCCACGTGGTTGATGGTCATGATGCGGTCCAGGACCGCGAGGACGCGCCGTCGCGCATCGGCCAAGGTCGTGCGCCTGGACTCGTGCGCGGTCGCCTCCGCCAGCGCCCGGACCACGGCCTCGAGCGCCTTGAGGCCATCGATCGCGGTTTGTGCCGGCGCCGTGACGGCGAGCGTGCGCGCCGCGTCGAGCACGCTCGAGCGAAGATCGATGAACTCGTCGCGCGCGGCGGCGAGCTCCTCGATCAGCGACTCGGGGGGGAGCACGCCCCCCGTCTCGAGCTCGCGCGCCGCCTGGGCGAGCTTCGCCGCCAGTCCTGCGAACCGTCGGCTCAGCGCAGCGAGGTGCTTGACGAGATCGTCCGCGGTCAGCGTCATGGAATGCTGCGATTTTAGGCGTGCGCCAAGGAGGTGTCAAACGCGCCGCACCCGTCCGGGGGGGACGGAGGCGCTATTCCGTGGTGACGCGGAGCACTTCCTCGACGGTCGTCACGCCCTCGAGCACCTTAAGCAGGCCGGCCTCGCGTAGCGTCTTCATGCCTTGCTTCGCGGCGACGTCTTTGATCTCGGTGACGAAACTGGCGTTGAGGACGAGGCCACGGATCTCGGGCGTCGCGGGCAGGACCTCGTAGAGCGCGATCCGCCCCTTCATCCCGGTGAAGTGGCACACCTCGCACCCCCGGGCCTTGTAGAGCCGGCACCGTCCGACCCCGAGCGGCGTGTGGCCGTACGGAATCAAGAGCTGCTCGTCGGCCTCGTAGGGCTCGCGGCACTCCTGGCAGACCTTGCGCGCGAGCCGCTGCGCCACGACGAGACGGAGCGACGAGGAGAGGAGGAAGGGGGGAACGCCCATGTCCGTCAGCCGCGAGATGCTTTCCGCGGCGCTGTTCGTGTGCAGCGTGCTCAGCACCAGGTGCCCGGTCAGCGCGGCCCGCACCGCGATCTGGGCCGTCTCCTGGTCGCGCATCTCGCCGACGAGGATGACGTCGGGGTCGTGACGCAGGAACGAGCGAAGTGCCGCCGCGAAGGTGCGACCGATCTCGTCGCTGACCTGGACCTGCGTCGCGCCCGGCAGCTCATACTCCACGGGATCCTCGACGGTCACGATGTTCCGTTCCTTCGAGTTGAGGGTGTTGAGCGCCGAGTAGAGCGTGGTGGTCTTGCCCGAGCCGGTCGGTCCAGTGATGACGATCAGACCGTGCGGGGTCTTGATCGCTTTCTGGAACTCCGCGAGCGCGGTGGGCTCGAACCCGAGCTGGGTCAGGTCGGCCTTCAGCGCCTGCTTGTCGAGGATCCGGAGCACGACGCTCTCGCCGAAGACCGACGGAAGGACCGAGACGCGGAAGTCGATCTCGCGCGACTGCTGGCGGAGCTTGATGCGCCCGTCCTGCGGAAGACGCCGCTCGGCGATGTCGAGGTTCGCCATGATCTTGAGGCGCGAAACGAGCGCGGGCTCGACCCGCTTGGGCGGCGCCATCACCTCGTGCAGGATCCCGTCGATCCGGTACCTGATCCCCAGGGTGCCGTCGCCCGGGTCGATGTGGATGTCGGAGGCGCCTCGCTTCATCGCGTCGACGAGGATCGAGTTCACGAGCCTGACGATCGGCACCTCGTCGGCCGACGACCGCAGCGCATTGAGGTCGACCTGACTGTTCGTCTGCTGCCCTTCGACGAACTCGACCTCGGCGGCTTCCGCCTCGACCTCCGAGAGCACGTCCGCGATCGTCGGCGCCGCCGACGCGGTCCCGTAGTAGCGCTCGATCGCCTGTCGGATGATCGACGGCGACGCGATCGTCGCCACGACTTTGAGGCCCGTCATGAAGGCGACGTCGTCGAGCGCCGACAGGTTGGTCGGGTCCCCGACGGCCAGCGTCACGGAGCCGAGCGCCCGGCCGATCGGCATGACGCCGTACTTGCGCGCGATGCGCCCCGGGATCAGCTTGATGATCTCGGGGATGATCTTCTCGGGGAAGGCGATCTCGGGGATGCCGTACTGGCGCGAGAGGAAGTGGACGAGCTGGTCTTCGGTGAGCAGCCCGACGCGGATGAGGATCTCGCCGAGTTTCTCGCCTGTCCGCTTCTGCTCGGCGAGCGCCCGGTCGAACTGTTCCTGCGTGATCTGGCCGTCAGCAATGAGCAGATCACCGAAGCGCCGGCCGATCGGCGCCTGGCCCGGGCGGCGGGGGATCGGCGTCGCAGCGCCGGCCTTGGTCTCCTCGCCGTCCCCGCGCGCGCTTTCCAGAAGCCTCCCGATCTCGTGCCGTTGTCCGCTCTTCATAGTTCGAGGGTCGACCCAGACGTCGCAAACCCGATGCCACCCCCAGGGCATTTCCGGATCGAGGAAAAACAGGAATTTAGCAGTGGTATCGGTGCGCCACTCACGGTCCGGCGCGGCCAGTTTCGTTGCAGGGTGACCAGTTTCCTTTCTGCTAGACTCCACGCCGTGGCTCTCCCCCTGGAAGGGATCGTCGTCGCGGACCTCACGCAGAACGTCGCCGGCCCCTTCTGCACGCAGATCCTCGGTGACATGGGGGCCGAGGTCGTCAAGGTGGAGCGCCCGGGGCGCGGCGACGACGCCCGCGCGTGGGCCCCGCCGTTCTGGGGCGACGAGAGCGCGACCTTCCTGGCGCTGAACCGCAACAAGAAGAGCCTGGCCCTGGATCTGAAGCGGGACGGCGGGCTCGAGGTCCTCCACCGCCTGATCGCGCGCGCGGACGTCTTCGTGCAGAGCCTCCGCATCGGCGCCATCGGCGAGCTCGGGCTCGACTTCCCGGGCGCGGCCCGGATCAACTCGCGGCTCGTCTACTGCGCGATCACGGCGTTCGGCAAGCGCGGGCCCCTCGCCGACCGGCCCGGGTACGATCCGC
>Ga0209266_1000034_pt1 | contig 123964 bp, 114 predicted proteins | sample GraSoiAngelo_132_FD_185889 | JGI IMG/M metagenome (GOLD analysis project Ga0209266, IMG submission 185889) | Grasslands soil microbial communities from the Angelo Coastal Reserve, California, USA - 14_0929_02_40cm (SPAdes) (version 2) | ecosystem: Environmental > Terrestrial > Soil >...
CCGGCCAGCGCGAACGTGAGCGCGATCTGGCGTCCGATGCGGCCGGGCCCGAGGACGGCGACCGTCTCGCTCATGCTCAGGCCGGATCCTTCCCGTAAATCATCACGATGTGCTCGCCCACGCCGCTTCGTCGGAGGGGGCCCAGACGGCCCCCTCCGAAACCTCCCCCAACACGGCTGGCGCGGGCAAAGCCCGCGCTCGAAACCAGCGCGCACTCCAAGATCCTCGAGACGACGATTCGCTCCCCTGTCACGCCCACTCCCGCCCGTAGATCATCACGATGTGCTCGCCCATGCCGCTGTTGTTGTGGGTGAGGCCGATCTCGGCGTCGGGGACCTGCCGGGCGCCGGCCTCGCCGCGTAGCTGGGCGAAGACCTCCGCCGCCTGCGCCACGCCGGTGGCGCCGAGCGGATGGCCGCAGCCGATCAGTCCGCCGCGCGGGTTGACGACGACGTCACCGCCGTAGTCGCTCCGGCCGGCGGCGACGAACGGCCCGGCCTCCCCCTTGGCGCAGAAGCCCAGCTCCTCGTAGGCGATCAGCTCGGCGATGGCGAAGCAGTCGTGGACCTCGGCGACGTCGATGTCCCTGGCGCCGACGCCGGCCGCCTTGTACGCCGACGCCGACGCGCGCTGCATGGCCGGCCAGTGCGCGTAGTCCTCGTGCAGCGAGGTCAGCTGGAAGCCGTCGAGGGCTTGACCGCTGCCCCGGATCCACACGGGCGTGTCGGTCAGCGCGCGCGCCCGGTCTTCACTGGCGACGATCACGGCGGCCGCGCCGTCGGTGATCGGCGAGCACATGAACAGGCGCAGCGGGCTCGCGATCATGCGCGAGCCGAGCACCTGGTCGAGGGTGGCGCCCTTGTTGAAGTGAGCGTTCGGGTTCTTCGACGCGTGGGTGTGGTTCTTCACACCGACGAGCGCGAGCTGCTCTTCGGTCGTGCCGTAGGCGGCCATGTGGCGCTGCGCGGCCAGCGCGAAGCACGGTGGCGCCGTGAGGCCGAAGGCCGCCTCCCACTCGCGGTCTACGCCGGTGCCCATGTTGAGGATGGCCTCGTCGCCGCTCGGCTGGTTCAGCTTCTCGACGCCGAGGACCATGACGAGGTCGGCGAGCCCGGCCGCGATGAAGGCGTAGGCGTAGCGGATGCCGACCGTGCCGGAGGCGCACATGTGCTCGGTGCGCGCGCTCAGCGCCGTCGGCCGGATGCCGAGCGCCTCCGCCGCCATCGACGAAATATGGCTCTGGAAGGCCGTTCGCTCAGGCATCACGGATCCGACCACGAGTCCTTCGATGTCCTTTGGCTTCACCCCCGGGATCGAATCGAAGCACGCCTTGCCCGCTTCCCAGACCAGGTCGCGGTACGAGGCCTTGCGCACGCCGAACTTCGACACGCCCGCGCCGACGAGGGCGACCTTCCTCATGGCGTCCTCCCACGTGCGGCGGCCTCGAGCCCATCGGCCAGCGCCGCGTGCCCCGCCTCGCGCGCCAGATCGGCCGGCGTCTGGCCCTCGGTGTTGCGCACGTCCGGCTGCGCGCCGGAGTCCAGCAGCAGGCGCACGACGTCGGCGTTGCCGATGGCCGCCGCTTCGTGCAGCGCCGTGTAGGCACTGCTCTGGCGATGATTCACGCGCGCGCCCGCGGCGATCAGCCTGCCCATCAGCATCGCGTCGGCGCCGCCCGCCGCCGCCGCGTGCAGCGGCGCGTTGGCGTCGGCGTTGAGCGAGACCGCGTTGACATCCGCGCCGCGCGCGAGCAGCAGCTCGATCGTCGCCGTCTGCCGGAAGTGGCCCGCCAGGTGCAGCGGCGTCCAGCCGTCCCGGGCGTGAGCGTCGCGCAGCGACGGATCGGTATCGAGCAGCGCGCGGACCCGGTCCACGTCGCCGGCCGCGGCCGCCTCGAACACGTCGAACCGCGCGCCGCGTGAGCGCAGCAGCGCGAGGATCTGCGGCGCGCGCCCGTAGATCGCCACGAGGGCCGGCGTCTGGCCGCTCGCCGTGCGCGCGGTGGCGAGACCGGGGTCGGCGTCGAGCGCGCGCGTCGCCGCGGCGGCGTCCTTGCGCGTGATAGCGTCGTGCAGCTCATCCAGCGCGCTCATCCACTCTTCCTCCGCATCAGCACGGTCTCCTGGTACGTGCACACCGCCTCGCCGCGCTGGTTCTTCACGACGACGTCGAAGACCACCACGCCGCGGTCGGGCTTGGACGACGGCCGCGTCTCCTTCACCGTCAGCTCCGTGCGGATGGTGTCACCGAACCTCACCGGCGTCGTGAACTTCAGGAGATCGAGTCCCAGCAGCGCGAGCGTCGTGCCCTCGAACCAGCCGCCGAGGTTCTGCTGCCCGTGGGAGACGGCCAGGGTGAGGATGCCGTGGGCCACGCGCTCGCCGAACGGCGTCGTCTTCGCAAACTCGGCGTCGACGTGCAGCGGGTTGAAGTCGCCCGTGAGCCCCGCGAAGCGCGAGACGTCGCCGCCGTCGATCGTGCGCCGCCCCGTGATCAGCACCTCGCCTACCGAGAACTCCTCCCAGAATCGTCCCATGCGCCCTCCCCTACGCGCTCGTCAACCACGCCGCGGCTTCGCCGAGCGTCGGGAACTCGAAGTCCGGGCGGACGCCGTCCGTCCGCCGTTGCTGCCGGCGGTTGATCCACGCGATCGGAATGCCGAGGGCCTGCGCCGGCTGGACGTCGTGGAACCAGCTCTGCGCCACGTGCAGCCAGCGCGCGCCGGCGATGCGCTGCCGCGCCGTCGTGAAGTGGACGGGCGCCGGTTTGTACGAGCCGACCTGCTCCGCCGTCACGACGAACTCGAAGCTCACGCCGAGGTGCTTGCGCGTGCCGGCGAGGAGATCATCATCCACGTTGGAGAGGATGGCCAGCCGGTAGCCGGCACCCGCGAGCCGCTGCAGCGCGGCGTTCGTGTCCGCGAACGGCGGCCACGACGGCAAGCTCTCGGCCAGGAACGCCGCGCGCCCGGCGGCGAGCGGCCAGCCCAGCCGCTCCGCGACGCGCTGCGCGCTCAGCGTCAGGACCTCGCGGTACGGCCGATAGCGGTCGGTCTCGATGGCGGGCTCGATCTCGTGATAGGTGCGCAGCACGGCCGTGCGGTCCAGGCTGACGCCGTCGGCGCGCGCGGCGGCCTCGAAGGCGTCGCCGATGCCGCGCTCCCAGTCGATGAGCGTCCCGTAGCAGTCGAACGTCAGGACGTCGTAGCGTCTCATCCGAATGCCGTCCCCCTTCGCAGAGCCTCCGGCGCTCGACGGTCGGCCGGACGTCCCGTCAGCAAAATGCGGTCCCCCGGTCCTTCATATTTCCCGTCGGAGCGCCTGCGCAGAGCCTCCGGCGCTCGACGGTCGGCCGGACGTCCCGTCAGCAAAATGCGGTCCCCCGATCCTTCATATTTCCCGTCGGAGCGCCTGCGCAGAGCCTCCGGCGCTCGACGGTCGGCCGGACGTGCCGTCAGCAAAATGCGGTCCCCCGGTCCCAATCCAGCTCGCGTCCGATCACGAGGCGCAGGATCTCCGAGGTGCCGCCGCCGGGCAGCAGGAAGCGCGCGTCGCGGAAGTAGCGCTGCACCGGATACTCCATGGCGAGCCCGTACGACGCGAAGATGCGCGCGGCCTCGTCGGTCACCTTCACCGCCGTCTCGGAGGCGACGAGCTTCGCCATCGCCGCCTCGCGCGCCACCGGGCGCCCGGCGTCGAGCCGCCCCGCCGCCTGGTAGGTCATCAGCGCGGCGGCGTGGATTCCGGCCAGCATGTCGGCCAGCTTGAAGCCGATCGCCTGGTGCTCGCCGATCGGCTTGCCGAAGGCGACGCGCTCGCGCGAGTACGCCAGCGCCGCCTCGTACGCCGCGCGCGCGAGGCCGACCGAGAGCGCCGCCGTCATGATCCGGATCTCGGCCAGGATGCCGCCGATCTTCTCGGCGCCGCCCTGCTCGCCTCCCAGCAGATATGCGTGCGGCACCTCGACGTCGTCGAGGAGGATCTCGCCGGTGGCCGAGGCGCGCACCGCCATCTTGTCGATCGGCTTGCCCAGCGTGATGCCGCGCATCGTGCGCCGGTCGAGCAGGAAGAGCGCGATGTTCTTCATCCCGCGCTCGCCCGACGTCTTCGCCGCCACCGTGAGCACGTCGGCCACCGGCGCGTTGGTCACCCACGTCTTGGTGCCGCGCAGCACCCAGCGATCGCCGCGCCGCTCCGCGCGCGTGGCGAGGTTGGCGACGTCGGAGCCGGCGTTGGGCTCGGTCATCGCGAACGTCGCCACCAGCTCCCCGCGCAGCGCGGGCACGAGATAGCGCTCGCGGAGCGCGTCGTCGCCGTACGTGTAGATGAAGTGCGTGCCCATGAGCGACTGCATCCCGGCCGCCGCCGCCACCGACAGCGACCCGCGCGCCAGCTCCTCGGCGAGCAGGCAATAGGTCGTCATGTCGGCGTCGGCGCCGCCGTATTTCTCCGGATAGCGCAGCCCGAGCCAGCCCAGCTCGCCGATGCGCCGCATCAGCGCGGCGGGAAACTCGCCGCGCTCGTCGAGCGCCTGCGCGGCCGGGGCGACCTCCGTGTCGACGAAGCGCGCGACGCTCTTGCGGAATTCCTCCTGCTCGGGCGTGAAGGTGATCATCCGGTCGTCGCCAGCTCGGGCACGTCGGCGAGCTCGTGCCACTCGTGGGGGATGCCGCGCATCAGCACGGCCCCGTCGAGCACGGCGCTGCCCGCGGGAAATCGCGCCGTGTCCGCGTAGAACGCCGCGCGCACGTCGTCGACGGCGAGCGGCTCCATCTTCCAGACCAGCGTCTTGAGCCGCATGCCTTCCAGCCGGTCGTGATGGAGCGAGCACGAGAAGCCGCAATCGCCGCGGCGAAAAAACTCGCAGACGGCGTCGAACGTCGGGAACAGCGGCGTCGGCCGCCACTGGCCCGCCGCGCGGACGCGCAGCGCGACGTCGGCCGCCCCCCGCTCGGTGCTCACGGCCATGGTCAGGCTCGCGTCGCTCTCCGCGACGTCGAAGGCGGCCTTGCCGTGCACCCCGGGAAACAGCCGGCCGCCGAGCAGGCTGACCAGGGCCTGGTCGGTGTCGCGCCGCCAGATGAACACGCCGTCGCTCGGGCCGTCCGGCGTCGGGTAGCGGATGGCGATCCGGTGGGCCATGTTCTCCGACGCGAGTCCGACCGCAGCCGGCAGCCCCTTGGGACGCAACCGCTCGAGGCGGATGAGGCAGATGCCGGCCACGCACGCGCCGCGCTCGACGACGGGCTCGAGCGGCGCGGGCACGAGCCGGCGCGCCACGTCGGGATCGACGCGGAAGTTCACCAGCACGCGGCGCGCGATGATCCCCTCGAGCGTCGGCAGCATCAGCGCCTCCGTCCGCGCAGCGCCGCGGTGGCCGCGGCGTCGATCTGGAGATCGCCACCCGTGCCCACGAGCACGACGCCGTACTGCTCGCGCGCGGCCTCGATCGAGACGTAGTCGTCGAGCACGTCCTCCAGCACCGCTTCCGGATTGCGCTCGAACGGATCGCCGTAGCCGCCGGCGCCCGATTGCTGGAACGAGATGACATCGGCGTACGCGAACTCGCGCGACTGCTTGCCGTGCACGACCTGCTCGCCCGCCCCCGGGTTGATGATCGTGCGCGCGAGGGCGCCGGGCTTGCCGCCGAAGAGCCCGTACGGCGCCAACCGCTGGCGCTCGGAGAGATTCGTCAGCTTGCCCTCGTCGGCCAGGAAGCGCAGGTCGCGCCGGATGCCGCAGCCGCCGCGGAACCGGCCGGGCCCGGCCGAGTCGCGGATGAACTCGAAGCGCTCGACGACGAGCGGCTGGTTCGCCTCCTGCGCCTCGACCGGGATGTTGGACGCGTTGAACGCGTACGACATCGCCTCGCAGCCGTCCTTCGTGGCGCGCGCGCCCGTGCCCGACAGCACGAGCTCGTACGCCACGAAGCGGCGCGTGCGCGCGCGGTCCCAGCCGCCGAACGTCGGGTTGGCGAAGTGCGATGCGGCGGCGGCCACCCGATCGGGCAGCGCGGGCGCGAGCGCGCCGATGACCGCCTCGAACGTACGGTAGCAGATGATCGCGCGCGGACCGCCGCCCGCCGGCGGGCGCGGATTGAGGAACGAGCCCTCCGGCGCCTTCACGGTGATCGGGCGCAGCGCGCCCTCGTTCATCGGCCCGTAGGGATCCGTCAGGCACTTCACCGCGGCGTAGGAGTACGAGCGCGTGTAGTTGATGTAGGAGTTCATGCCCGACGCGGTCTGGGGGCTCGAGCCCTCGTAGTCGATGGTCATCTGCTCGCCGTCCACCGTCACCGTCACCGCGACGCGCAGCGGCTCGGTGCCGGGGCCGCAGTCGTCGAGGAAGTCCTCGAAGCGATAGACGCCATCGGGCACCGCGCGGATGGCCGCGCGCATGTTGGCCTCGGTGCGCGCCACGATCGCGTCCATCGCCGCGAACAGCGTGTCGCGTCCGTACCGCTCGGCCAGCTCCGTCAGCCGCAGCTCCCCGACGTGCAGCGCGCTCCGCTGAGCTCGCAGGTCGCCGAGAACCTTGTCCGGCGTCCGGGTATTGGCCGCGATGATGCCGACGATGCCCTCGTGCTCGCGGTACTCCTGCCACACCTTCGTTGGCGGGATGCGCAGGCCTTCCTGGTAGTAGTCGAAGATTCCCTCGACGGCCTGGCTCCCAGGCCGGGCGCCGCCGACGTCGGTGTGGTGCAGGATGTTGACGGCAAAGCCGATCAGCGCGCCGCGATGGAACGCCGGCTGCGTGATGAAGAAGTCGGGAAGATGACCGGAGCCGAGCAGCGGATCGTTCAGGAGGATGGCGTCGCCCGGCTTGAGCGTCTCGACGGGGTGCGCGGCCAGGGCGTTTCTCACCGCGAACGACATCGCGCCCATATGGCCGGGAGAGTACGGCCCCTGAGCCACCATGCGTCCCTGCGCGTCGAACACGGCGACCGAGAAGTCCTGGCCCTCGCGCGCCTGCTCGGAGTACGCGGTCTTGTGCACGGTGGTGCCGATCTCCACCGCGATCGACTGCAGCGCGCCCCACACGACGCCGAGCGTGATCGGATCGACGCGCGCGTTCACCGCGCGACCTCGACGATCAGGTTCGCGTACTCGTCGACGGTCGCCGATGTCCCCGGCGGCAGCACCGACGTCGACTCGCGCTCCTCGACGATCGCGGGCCCGTCGAGTCGCGCGCCCGGCGCCAGCGCGTAGCGGTCGTAGACGGCGCACTCGGTCCAGCCGCGCGTCTCCGGAAACCAGGCGCGCCGCCGGCCCTTGAGCCCGCCGTCGCGGCCGTCACTGGCGGCCTTCGCGAGCGCCACGCGTGGCGCGCCGCCGACGGCCGCGAGCTTCCACGTGACCGTCTCCACGGGCTCCATCGGGTTCGCATAGCCGTATCGTGCCGCGTAGATCTCGTCGAAGGCGGCGCGGATCCGCGCGAGCGCCGCGGCATCCAGCCGGCCCGCCGGCACCGGCACGGTCAGCTCGTAGCCCTGCCCGACGTACCGGGCGTCCAGTGATCGTGCCAACGTCACGTTCCCGGCCACCGCCGCGCCGCGCACGACCGCCGCGGCCTGGGCGGCCATCTCGTCGTACATCGTCGTGAGCGCGGCGGGATCGAGCGCGTCGAGCCGACGCACCCAGGTGCGCGCGACGTCGAACTTCACCTCCGCCGCCAGCAGCCCGATGGCCGCGGTGACGCCGGCGGCGGCCGGCAGGATCACGCGCGGAATGCCGAGCGCCTGGGCGAGCCGGCAGCCGTGGACCGGGCCCGAGCCGCCGAAGGCGACGAACGTGAGGTCGCGCGGGTCGCGCCCGCGCTCGATCGACACGACGCGCGTGGCCAGCTCCATGTTCGTGTTCACGATGGCGTGGACGCCCCACGCCGCGTCCTCGACCGCCAGGCCCAGCGGCTGCGCCACGCGCGTCGCGATCGCCCGACGCGCGCCGTCCCCGTCGAGCCGCAGGCTGCCGCCCGCGAAGTAGTCGGCATTCAGGTAGCCGAGCACGAGATCGGCGTCGGTGACGGTGGGCTCGATGCCGCCGCGGCCGTAGCAGACCGGGCCCGGCACGGACGACGCGCTCTCCGGGCCGACGGCGATGACCCCGAGATGCGCGCGCGCGATCGAGCCGCCGCCGGCGCCGATCTCGACGAGGTCGATCGCCTGGATGTTCATCGGCAGCCCGCTGCCCGCCGCCCCGTGCACGCGGTGCAGCTCGAAGGCGGTCGTCGTGTAGGGCCGGCCGTTCTCGACGAGCGCGAGCTTGGCCGTGGTGCCCCCCATGTCGAAGGCGATGAGGTCGCGATGGCCGGTGAGCTCGCCGTAGGCGGCCGCCATCAGCGCGCCGGCCGCGGGTCCCGACTCGATCATGCGCACCGGGTAGCGCTCCATCGCGTCGGCCGTGGCCACGCCGCCGGAGGACTGCATGACGAAGAGCCGGCCGCGGTAGCCGCGGCCGCCCAGCGCCGCGCCGAGGCCGCGCAGGTAGTCGCGCACCGCCGTCATCACGTACGCGTTCACGACCGTGGTGGAGGTGCGCTCGTACTCGCGGAACGTCGGCGAGACCTCGTGCGAGAGGGTGACCGTGAGGTGCGGCGCCTCCGCCGCCGCCAGCGCGGCCAGCCGCTTCTCGTGTTGCGGGTTCAGGTACGCGTGCAGCAGGCAGATCGCGAGGGTGGTGACGCCGCTCTCGACCAGCGCGCGGATCGCGCGGCGCGCGTCGGCTTCGTCCAGCGGCGTCCGCACCGAGCCGTCGGCGAGCACGCGCTCGGTGACCTCGCCGATCAGGCGCCGCGGCACGAGCGGGCGCGGCTTCTCGATCTGGAGGTCGTAGACCTGGTAGCGCTTCTCGCGCCCGATGAGCAGCACGTCGCGGAAGCCGCGCGTGGTGAGCAGGCCGACGCCGCGCGCCTTGCGCTCGATGACGACGTTGCTGCCGAGCGTCGTGCCGTGCACGGCCTGCGCGACGTCGCTCCAGGCCACGCCGGCGGCCGCGAGCAGCGCGTCGAGGCCCGCCAGGCACGCCTCGGACGGATCGGGATAGGTGGTGAGGCGCTTGGCGGTGGTCAGCTCGCCCGCGGGCGACTGCAGCACGAAGTCCGTGAACGTACCGCCCACGTCGAAGCCGATCCGGTACGACACGAAATCAGCTCCGCCGCTCCGCGCGCGCGAGCAGGACGCGGTACGGGTAGCGCTGTCCCGTCTGGTAGCTGACGGCGTGCTCCACCGGCTCGCCATTGGTCGCGTAGTACGTGCGCTCGAACATCAGCAGCGGCGAGCGCGGGCGCACCTGCAGCAGCTCGGCGACCTGGCGCGGCGCCAGGACGGCGTCGGCCACCTGCTCGAGCGTCTTGATGCGCAGATCCGATTGCCGCTCGATGGCCGCGATCAGCGACGTCTTGGACAGGTCCTCGTCGGACAGCGCGAGCGCGATGGGCGTGGGCACCCACACGGTGACGTGCTGGAACGGCCCGCTCTCCGCGTGGCGGACGCCCACGATGCGCGTGCCCTTGGAGCCCGGCGGCAGCCGCAGCGCCTGCGCGATGTTGGCGGGGACGGCCGTCGTCTCGTGCGAGATCAGCTTCAGCCACGTCTCGTCGCCCAGCGCCATCAGGTCGTCGATCGAGCCGATCACCCGCAGCCGCGGGTCGCTGCCGGCGGCCGCCGTGCTGAAGGTGCCGCGCCCGGCGTGGCGATAGAGCCGTCCCTCCTGCACCAGGACGTCGAGGGCCTGGCGCACGGTGGGCCGGCTGACTTTGAAGCGGGCGCAGAGGCTGTGCTCGGATGCGATGCGCTCGCCCTCGCCGCGCAGGTCTCGTCGGATGGCGTCGGCGATCTGGAGATACCGCGGAATACCCGGACGGTAGTTCACCCCGCCCTCCTGGAAGGTCAAAAGTTGTCTAGACAGATAGCACCGGGCCCGGGGCCGGTCAAGCGCGCGGATGAAATCGGTCGTACATCCGGCGGATGGCCCCCGAGGGCAGGTGCGTATAGATCTGGGTCGTCGAGATGTCGGCGTGACCCAGCATCATCTGCACGGCGCGCAGGTCCGCCCCGCCCTCCAGCAGGTGGCTCGCGAAACAGTGGCGCAGCGTGTGCGGCGACACGCGCTGGCGCAGCCCCGCCCGGCGCGCCGCGCGCAGCACGATTTGCCAGAGCGACTGCCGGGTGAGCGGGCGGCCCCGCGGCCCGACGAAGAGCAGCGGCGACGCGCGGCGCGCGGCCGCGAGGCGGGGACGCGCCTCGGTGAGGTAGCGGTCGACCCACGCCAGCGCCTCGCCGCCGACCGGCACCAGACGCTCCTTGCGTCCCTTGCCGGTGCACTGCACGTAGCCGGCGCTGCGGTTGACGTCCGCCACGCGCAGCGTGAGCGCTTCCGTCGCGCGCAGGCCGCTGGCGTAGAGCAGCTCGAGCAGCGCGCGGTCGCGCACCCCGCGCGCCGTGGCGATGTCCGGCGCCTCGACGAGCGCGGTCACCGCCTCGCGCGAGAGCGTGCGCGGCAACGGCCGCGACCGGCGGGGCTGCTCGACGTATTCGGTCGGGTTCTCGGCGATGGCGCCCTCGCGCACGAGGTGCGCGTAGAGTCCCCGCAGCGCGGCCAGTCGGCGCGCGATCGTGGCCGGCTTGCGGCCCGCGCGGCGCTGGCGCTCCATCCACGCGAGCACGTCGTCGCGGCGCGCGGCGTCGAGCGCCCGGCGGCGCGGCCCGAGCACGCGGAGGAAGTCGCGGACGTCGCGGCGGTAGGCGTCGAGGGTGTGGCGGGACGCATTGCGCTCGGCGCTGAGGGCGGTGAGGAACTCCTCGAGCGCGCGCTCGGCCTCCACCCGGCCATGCTAACAGGACAACGGCACGGAGCCGAAGCTCCGTGCCGTCCTCCGCCCCGATTTTACGGACTACCGACCGGTCTTCCTGTCGATCTCTCCTGGTCCTTCATCCGCTCGCGGTCCTTGTCGTCCGGCTTCACCTTGTCGTCACCCAGCCGCGGGCTGGCCGACGGCGTCTGCGTGTTGGTGTCCGTGCTCACGCTGCCGGAGCCGGTCGCGCTGCCACTCGGGCTCGCGCCCGGGCTCTGCGTGTCCGGGGCGTTGGACTGGCCACTCGCGTTCGTGTTCGTGTCCACGCCGACGCTCGGGCTCACCCCGACGCCGATGTTCGGGCTCACGTTCGGATTGATGGTCGTGTTCTGCGCGATGGCGGGCCGACCCCCACGACGAGCGCCGCCAGCGAAGCCGCCGCGATCGAAGCGTACCGCTGCTTCATTCCAGAACCCCTGTGTGTTGGTTGCGGGCGAGTGATCACCCCGCACCGGGCGGTTGCAGGCGTGGTGCCACCTGCGCGCGTGCGGAATGCATGGAGGGTCTACAACGGGCGCGGCGCGCCGAGCTCGCGCGCGATCACCGTGCGCTGGATCTGGTTGGTGCCTTCGTAGATCTGCGTGATCTTCGCGTCACGCATGAAGCGCTCGACGGGATACTCGCGCGTGTAGCCGTAGCCGCCGAAGACCTGCACGGCGTCGGTGGTGACCCTCATCGCCGCGTCGCTCGCGAAGCACTTCGCCATCGACGACTCCATCGAGGTCGCGGTGGCGCCGCGGTCGACGAGCGCGGCCGCGTGATGGACCATGAGTCGCGACGCGTGGACGGCCATCGCCATGTCCGCGAGCATGAACTGGATCCCCTGGAAGGCGGCGATCGGCTGGCCGAACTGGCTCCGCTCCTTCGCGTAGGCGACGGCCGCGTCGAGCGCGGCCTGGGCGATGCCCACCGCCTGCGCGCCCACGGCCGGCCGCGAGTGGTCGAGTGCGCCCAGCGCGACGCGGAAGCCCTCGCCCTCGCCGCCGAGCCGGTTCTCCACGGGGACCTCGCAGTCCGCGAGGTGGATGGCGACGGTCGGCGAGCCGCGGATCCCCAGCTTGCGCTCGAGCTTGCCGAGGGCGAAGCCGGGGAACGCCGGCTCCACGAGAAACGCCGTCACGCCCTTGTGGCCGCTCCCCCGGTCCACGGTGGCGAAGAGCGTGAGCACCGAGGCGTGCGAGCCGTTGGTCACCCACATCTTGGTGCCGTTGAGCACGTAGCGGTCACCGTGGCGCACGGCCGTCGTCGTCATGCTGCCGGCGTCGGAGCCCGCGCCCGGCTCCGAGATCGACAGCGCGCAGGTGACCTCGCCCGAGGCCAGCCGCGGCAGGTAGCGGCGCTTCTGCGCCTCGGTCCCATGCGAGACGAGCGGATAGCCGGCCGCGTACTGCACGAGATAGATGACGGCGGTCGACGCGCACGCCCACGCGATCTCCTCCACGGCGAGGCAGAACGCCAGCGCGCCGAGCCCGGCACCGCCGTACGCCTCAGGCACGTAGAGGCCCATCAACCCCTGATCGCCGAGGAGGCGCAATTGCTCGGCGGGGTACGACTCCGTTTCGTCCACCTGCGCGGCGAGCGGCGCGATGCGCTCGCGGGCCACCGCGCGCGCCAGCTCGCGGGTCTGCCGCTCGTCTTCACCGAGCCAGAACGCGTCGCGCATGCCGCGATTATCTCCCCTCGTGACGGTCCTTCAAACCGTGGCCCATCAGGGCGCCTCCGCCGCGCGCGAAACGCCCGCTGCGATCGAGGAGGTCAGGATGCCGCGGCTCGAAACTGCTCGCCGGGCAGAAGATGGTCCCGCTGAGCCGCGACGAGGCCTACGCGCTCACGTCGATGGTCGGCGACTGCCGCGTCACCCAGGTGGTGGACATCCGCAAGGGTGTGCACTGCATGATCCCGAAGAACATCTTCGTCACGAAGCAGGTGCTGCTGACGGCTACGTGCCCTCGTACCGGTAGAAGCCGCGCCCGGTCTTGCGGCCGAGGTGGCCGGCCAGGACCATGCGCTTGAGCAGCGGCGGCGGCGCGTAGCGCGGCTCGCGGAACTCCTCGAACATCACCTCGGCGACGTACATGGTCGTGTCGAGGCCGACGAGATCGAGCAGCGTGAAGGGCCCCATCGGGTGGCCGCAGCCGAGCTTCATCGCGGCGTCGATGTCCTCGAGCGTGGCCAGCCCGCCCTCGTAGACGCGGATCGCGTCGAGCAGATAGGGCACGAGCAGCCGGTTCACGATGAAGGCCGTCGAGTCCTTCGCCTGCACCGGCGTCTTGCCGACGGCGCGCGCCCACTCGGTGACCGTCTTCACGGCGGCCTCGTCGGTGAGGATCGTGCGCACGACCTCGACCAGCTTCATCAGCGGCACCGGGTTGAAGAAGTGCACGCCGAGCACCTGCCCCGGCCGCCTGGTGGCCGCCGCCATCGCCGTCACGTTGCACGACGACGTGTTGGAGGCGAGGATCGCGTGCGGCGGACAGATCCGGTCGAGCTTGGCGAACGTCTCGTTCTTGAGGACCTGGTTCTCGGTCATCGCCTCCACGACGAGATCGGAGGCCTTGAGCTCCTCCAGCCGCGTCGTGCCCGCGATGCGGCCCAGCGTCTCGTCCTTCGCCTTCGCCTCGAGCTTGCCCTTGGCCACGAGGCCCTCGAGCGTCTGGCGCAGCCGCTCGAGGCCGCGCGTGACGAGCGCGTCGTCGGCCTCGACGAACAGCACGTCGAAGCCGGCCTGCGCCGCGACCTGCACGATGCCGGAGCCCATGAGACCGCAGCCGATCACGCCGACGTTCTTGATGGCCATGAATCCTTCCTGTGACGTTCGAGTTCGAGCGGCGCTACTTCGAGCGGCGGCCGGGCAGCGGCGCCGGCTCGTAGTGCGTGCCGGGCGGGCAGGGATTGCGGACGGTGACCGAGACGTCGCCATAGCGGACGCTGCCGTCCTCCTGCACCTCGCCGAGTCCGCGGCGCACCGGCGCGGGCCCTTCGGCGCGCAGCGACTCCTGGTAGGCGGTGTCGCGGCTCTGCGCCCGCGGCGCCGTGAGGTCGAGGAGCATCGACGCGCGGATCGGCGTCTTCACCTCGTCGGCGGCGGCGACGCCGGTGGCGGCGAGGGCGCCCAGCAGGGCGGCGGCGAGCACGGTGGTCGGCCTCATGCGTCTATTCATACACGATCAGCGAGTGGAGGGGGTAGTCCTTCAATTTCTCGCGGCCCTTCAGGAAGGCCAGCTCGATCATGAACGCCACGCCCACGACCTTGCCGCCGAGCTGCTGGACCAGACGCAGCGTCGCCGCCATCGTCCCGCCGGTGGCCAGCAGGTCGTCCACCGCCAGCACCCGCTGCCCCGGCTTGACGGCGTCCTCGTGGACGGCCAGCGCGTCGCGCCCGTACTCGAGCTCGTACTCCACCTCGATGGTCTTGCCGGGGAGCTTGCCGAGCTTGCGGACAGGAACGAAGCCGGCTCCGAGCTGATGCGCGACCGCGCCGGCGAAGATGAATCCCCGCGACTCGATACCGACGACGACGTCCACCCGCTCCTTCGCGTAGCGCTCGGCCAGCATGTCAACAACCGCCCGGAAGGCGGGGCCGTCCTTCAGGAGGGTGGTGATGTCCTTGAAGAGGATCCCCTCGGTCGGGAAGTCCTTGATGTCGCGAATCTTGGCGCGGAGCTCGGCGACGTTCATGCCGGCGCCCATGGTAATAGAGGCTCCTCACACCCCGCAAGAACCCCTCCCTCAGAACGCAGCGGGGAGCCGTGATGTTTGCACCGCGCGGCAGCCTCTCCGGTCCGCGCTGCAGGTGTCTGCGACGGGGTTCCGGAAGCGATCGCAAGTCTTTCCAGTCAGTTAGAGGTTCGGCATGTGCCTTGAGTATCACTGCGGGCATGGAAAGGAGGTTTCGAACCCCCACGCGTTTCAGGATGATCCCGGTACTCGGCGGCGGCCACGACGCAGCTGCCGCCTCCAGCGGCAGCTCGACCAGCGGTGGCTCGGCTACGAGCGACTCGACCGGCTCGGTCGCGGTCACCTCGGAGCCGCTCGCTCTGTTCGCTGTCGGTCTCGGGCTGCTCGGCGCGCGTTACCTGCGCCGGCGCTAAGACCCGTTCGCTCCCCACGCGCGTCGTCGGCTCGTCCGGCGGCGTTCGTGCTTACGGCCTATACGCTCGAGCGCGCGGGACCGAGCAGCTCGGCCACCGTCCGGCAGAACTCGTCGATGGGGATCGGCTTGCGGAAGTACGCGGCGAAGTCGGTCGCGCGGGTCGCCGGATAGTCCTCGTAGAACGCGGTGACGGCGACGACGGGAATGCGCGCGACGTCGAGGTCCCGCCGCCCGCGCAGCCAGCGCACGAAGGCGAGACCGTCTTCCGTCGGCAGCGCCAGGTCCGAGACGATGAGGTCGGGCCGGAGGGTGTGCAGGTAGCCCCGGGCGTGCTGGACCGTGTCGGCCAGGAGCACCCGCGCGCCGCACGCGTCGAGGATCGCGCGCAGCAGCTCGAGGGTGTCAGGATCGTTCTCGAGGACGAGGATCGTGAACCCCCGGAGATCGACCAGTTTCGACGCTCGTTGGGCGTTGGTGCTCATTCGGCGAGGCCTACAGTCTATTCGTACTGGATACCGATGCCCATCGTCAAGGAATCGCGCAGGGTGGGAAAAGATTTTCCTATGCGGCCGGGTTCGACGACGTGGGGGTGATCAGGGCACGGGATCGAGGCGCGCGATCGCGGCCGGCAGCGCGGCCAGGCTCGAGACCACGGCGTCGGGGCGCCGCGCGCCGAGCGCCTTGAGCGAGGCGTCGGTCACCTGCACCACGCGCATGCCCGCCGCGCGCGCGCCCTCGACGTCCAGGATGGCGTCGTCGCCCACGTGGATGGCGCGGGCGGGCTCGGCGCCCAGCGCGCGCAGCGCGCCGAGGAAGATCGCGGGGTCGGGCTTGCGCACGCGCGTCTCGTCGGAGAACGCCGTGTGGGCGAAGCAGCCGAGCAGGCCGTAGCGCTCGAGCACACGACGCAGCGTTACGCCGGGCGTGCGCATCGTGTTCGAGACCACTGCGAGGGTGTAGCCGAGGTCGCGGAGCGTCCGCAGCGCTTTGAGCGCGCCGTCGTCGACCGCCGGCGGCACCATCAGAATCGGCCGCGCGTAGGCGTCCACGAGCGCCGCCAGGACGTCGCCGGGCAGCCGTATTGCGAGCGCGCGGTCGATGCCGCCCACGATCGCGCGCACGTGGTCCTCGACCGGCACGTCGCGGTGCTTGGCCCAGATGCGGCCGAGGTGCGATGCGGATTCATCGTACGCGCGATCGAGCGCCGTCGCCGAGGTGCGCACGCCCGCGCCGGCGAGGATCGTCTCGAAGTCCTTCATGCGCCGCGTCTTGTAGCGGTTGTCGCTGGAGGGCGGGTCGAAGAGCAGCGTGCCCCAGAAGTCGATGGTGATCGCGCGAACGGTCACCGGACCCGGCCTCCGAAGCGCGGGGCGCGCTTTTCCAGGAACGCGGCGGCCCCCTCGCGCGGCTCGTCGCCGGTGTAGCACGCGGCGAAGGCGTCGATCCCCGCGCGCACCGCCGACGGCAGATCGGTCTCGCGCCAGCGGATCATGAGCGCCTTCTGCGCGCGGACGGCGCCCGGCGCGCACGCGAGCAGCGCGGCGAGCGTCTCGTCCACCACCGTCGCGAGGGCGGCCGCGTCCACCACGCGGTTGACCAGTCCCCACGCGAGCGCGCGCGGGGCATCCACCGGCGTGCCGAGCAGCAGCATCTCCGCCGCGCGGCCGGGGCCGATCAGCGGCGGCAGCAGGGCCGCCTGGATCACCGACGGCACGCCCACGCGGACCTCCGGCAGGCCGAACGACGCGTCGGCCGCGGCCACGCGCAGGTCGCATGCGAGCGCCAGCTCGAAGCCGGCGCCGAGGCAGGCGCCGTGCACGGCGGCCAGCACGGGGAACGGCGCACGATGGACGGCGTCGATGGCGGCGCAGAGGTCGGCGATCAGTGACCGCGCCGAGGTCGTGTCCATGGCGCGCAGCACGTTGACGTCCATGCCGGCGGTGAACGCGCGCCCCCGCCCCGTCACCACCGCGGCGCGGATCGAGGCGTCGCGCGCGAGCGTCTCGAAGGTCGTGCGCAGGGCGGCGATGAGACCGGGCTCGAAGAGATTCAGGGGCGGCCGGTCGAGCGCACACCAGACGACGTCGCCGCGCCGCTCGACGGCGAGTGAGGAATCGGCCATCAGTATCTGCGCATCGTCGGATCGACGGTGCGCGCCCAGGCATCCAGCCCGCCGGCAAGGTTCTTCACGTTCTTGAACCCGTGCTGCTCGCGCAGGTACTGCGCGACGGCCGCGCTGCGCACGCCCTGGTGGCAGTAGACGACGATCTCGTCGCCCGGGTTCAGCTCCTCGGTCCGCAGCTCGATCTCCTCGATCGGGATGTGGACGGCGTTCTCGAGGCGGCACAGCTTCGTCTCCCAGTCCTGCCGCACGTCGAGCAGCAGCGGCCGGTCGTTCCGGTCGAGGCGCGCCTTCAGCTCCGTCGGCGTGATCTCGCTCACGTGTGCCCCGTGGGTATGAGGCTCCCGCCCATCAGCGCGGCGCGGGCCGGCCGACGAGGAAGTCGGCGAGCCAGCCGTTCACGACCTGCGCGTGCTCGATGTGGGGGAAATGGCCGCACGCGTCGAGCCAGCGCACGGTGGCGCGCGCGAAGCCCTCGGCCGTCTCCGCGCAGTGCGCGGCGGGGACGGCGGGATCCTGGCGGCCGTGGACGAGGAGGACGGGCAGGTCGAGGGTGGCGATGGCGCGCCGGTAGTCGGCGCTTCGCTCGACGAAGTCGGTGGAGAGCGAGCGCACGGTGGCCAGCCACGCGGCGCGCGCCGCCGCCGTCGTGCGCGTCGCGTACTCCCAGCCGACGAGGAACGCCACCTCGTCGGCGAGCGGCGCGTGGAAACACTTGGCGATGGCCGCGCGGTAGAGCCGCGCGCAGCCGCAGAGGGCCAGCGCCTCGCCGACGCCCGGCGTCGTCATCAGCCGCGCGCGCCAGCCCGGCCGCCAGCCGAAGCCGGGCACGCAACCCGAGAGCAGCGCCAGCCGCTCGACGCGCGCGGGGTGCGTGAGCGCGTAGGTCACCGCCACCGCCGCGCCGAGCGAGTGGCCGACGAGCGAGACCTGGGTGACGCCGACGGCGTCGAGGAACGCGTAGAGCGCGCGCGTGAAGTACGCCAGCGAGTACCCGGCGGACGGCTTGCCGGAGCGTCCGAAGCCCGGCAGGTCCACCGCGTAGACGGTGGCCCGCGCGGCGAGCGAGGGAACGTTGTGGCGCCAGGACTCTGCGAAGCCGCCGAGGCCGTGCACGAGGACGACCGCCGGACCGCGGCCTTCGACAAGGTAGTTCAGCGCAAGGCCGTCGACCTCGCCGCTCCGGAGCCTCAGTTCCGGCATGGGGCTAGGATTCTACCAGACCGTCTCCGTCGACGAGGCGGCTGAGCGCCGCGCGATACGGGAAGACGCTGAACACGCCGCCGGTATGCACGAAGCAGACGCGACGCCCCAGCGCGCGCGGGTCGCGCCGGAGCGTGTCGAGGAGTCCGGTGAAGGCCTTGGCGGTGTACACGGGGTCGAGCACGATGCCCTCGACCCGCGCCAATTTCAGCATGGTGTCGAGCTCGTCCTTCCGCACGGCCGCGCGCCCGACGCCCTGGTAGCCGTCGAGCAGCCGCACCTCCGCCGGCGGCCGCACGGCGAGGCCGAAGCGGCTGCGCGCGCGCTCGATCACATCGGTGACGTACGCGCGCACGCGCGCGGCCTCCCAGGCGATGGGCACGCCGACGATCTCGGCGCGCAGGCCCGTGAGCTGCTTGGCCATCAGGAGGCCGGCCTGGCTGCCGCCACTGAAGTCGGTGATGGCGATCGTGTCGAACTCGGGCGCGCCGTGACGCACTTGCTGCGCGACCTCCTGGCCGCACGCGAGGTACCCGAGCGCGCCCACGACGGTGGCGCCGCTCTCCGGGATGATGTACGGGGTCCGTCCCTGGGCCCGCTCGCGCGCAGCGATATCGTGCAGCGTCTCGTCGATCTTCGCCCACTCCGCATCGGTGCAGTAGCGGATGTCGGCGCCGAGCAGCCGGTCCAACAATAGATTCCCGTCGTACTCGGCGGGCTGCGCGCCCTTGAGCGCCAGCACCGCGCGCAGGCCGAGCCGCGCGCACACCGCGGCCACGCACCGGCAGCAGTTGGATTGCAGCGTGCCGCACGTGATCAGGGTGTCGGCGCGCTGGGCGAGCGCCTCGCCGACGAGGAACTCCAGCTTGCGAATCTTGTTGCCGGTCTCCAGCAGCCCGGTGAGGTCGTCCCGCTTGACCCACAGCTCGACACCCAGCTCGGCGGAGAGCCGCTCGAGCTTCAGGAGCGGCGTGGGCGCGTATGCCAGCTCGACGCGGGGAATCGGCGGGGCCGACGTGGCCATTAAAACCACTATCTCAGGCGAAGAGGTCGCCTGGCAAGGCATGGCCGCCGGGCACCGGCTGCCCGAGCAGCTTCTTCATCATCAGGGCGTTGCGCACCGGGTAATCGCGGTTGTTGTTGTTGAACGAGACGTAGACCTGCTCAGCCTCGCCGGCGGCCTCGTCGATCTCCGGCATCAGCTCGCGCAGCTCCGGCTCGCTGTAGAGGTAGTCGTACTTCTCGCGCACGGCGGGCTCCTCGCCCCGCAGCTGGCGCATCCAGCCCTCGGCGTTGCGGCCGTGCAGGCGGAAGACGGCGACGGGCGCCGTCACTTCCGCCACGCGCGGCACCGCCCCCGCCACCACGGGCGCGTCGACGACGACGTGCGCGGCGCCGGCGCGGCGCAGCGTGCCGAGCGCCTCGTGCGCGTGGTCGGGCAGCCACGAGCGGTGCCGGAACTCCACGGCCACCGTCCAGCCGGGCAGCCGCGCGGGGAGCGAGGCGAGGTATGCCAGGCGCGCGTCGTCATAGCGCACCCACGGCGCGAGCTGGAAGAGCACGTAGCCGAGCTTGCCCGCCTCGGCCAGCGGGGCCAGCGCCGCGCGGAACAGCCGGAACGCCTCATCGACCGCCTCGGGCGGAAACTCGCCGGCCTCGATCTCGCCGCGGTGCGTCCGGCGCGCGCGGGGCGAGACGAGGCGCGCGACGTCGGCGGGCAGCGACTGCGCGCGCGGGTGGTGGCCGGTCATCAGCGCCCACGCCTTGACGTGGAAGACGAAGCCCGGGGGCGTGCGCTCCGCCCAGCGCCGCACGCTGAGGACGTCGGGGATCGCGTAGTACGACGCGTTGACCTCGACCACGTCGAAGACCGAGGCGTAGAAGCGCAGCCGCGCCTCCGCGGACATGGACTTCTTCGGATAGAAGCCGCGCGACTCGATGAGGGCGGGATCCGCCCACGCGCAGATGCCGACGCGAACGGGCGCGGTCAGACGATCTTCTCGTACACCCCGGGCGGGATGACGCGATAGATGCGGATCGGCTGCGAGACGTTCTTGAACGTCTGCTCGCCGAGGCTCTCGAGCACGAAGTGCTGCCGGATCCGCTCGGCGGTGGCCGGGCCGACCACGATGTCGCCGCCCTGCGCGAACGCGGCGAAGCGCGCCGCGACGTTCGTCGTCGAGCCGCTCGCGGTGAAGGTCCACCGCTGGCCGGCGCCGCCGCCGAGCTTGGTGGCGCCCACGAACGCCTCGCCAGTGTTGATGCCCATGTGCAGCGCCACGGACGGGAAGACGCCGCCGTACTCCTCGTTCAGCGCCGCCGTGCGCTGCCGGATGGCGAAGGCCGCGCGCGTCGCGCTGAGCGCGTGGTCGGCAGCGCCGCGATCGGACTGGAAGATCACCATCAGGCCGTCGCCGGCCGTCTCGCTGATGTCGCCGTGGTGCAGCTGGATGATCTCGAGGAAGGACGAAAAGTACGTCTGCACGAGGTGGTTCAGCCGTTTGGGCTCGAGCTGCTCGGAGAGCTTGGTGTAGCCGGCGATGTCGAGGAAAAGGACCGAGACCTCGACGTTCTTCTTCTCGAGCTCGGTGGCGTTCGGGTTCTGTTCGAGCAAGCGCTTGACGGACTCGGGGACGAACTTCGACAGCTCGCCCTTGAGCTGCTCCAGCAGCTCGAGACGCTGGCGCGACTCCTGGAGGCTCTGCAGCGCGGTGACCAGCTCCGTGTTCTTGGACTCGAGCTCCGTGTAGGCCTGGGCGAGGCGCCCCGTCATGTCGTTGAAGGCGGTCCCGAGCTGGCCGAGCTCGTCGCGCGCCGCCATCGGCGCCCGGGCGCTGAAGTCGCCCGCCCCCACCCGGCGGGCGACGGACGCGAGCTGCTCCACGGGGCGCAGGACGATGCGCCGCATGGCAACGGTGAGCACGGCGCCGGCGGCCACGATGGTGAGAAGGCCGATGGCGAGCTGGCGGTTCCGGTGCCGCGCCACCTCCGCGAACACGGGCTCCATCGAGTTGGCGACGCGCACGACCGCGCGCACCCGGTGATCGCTGCCGTGGCAGCCCTGGCACTTCTCCTGGTTGCGGATCGGCGTGAGCAGCGTGAAGTAGCGGACGCCCCCGCGCGCCTCCAGCGCCTCCTGCGTGGCCACCGTCTCGATGGCTCTGGCGAAGAGCGGATCGTCGATCTTCTTGCCGGGCGGCCGCGCCATCTTCTTGATGTTGCGCATGACGTCGGGGGCCAGCCCGGCGTTCTTGTCGACCTCCATGGCCGTGCTGAGGTCGGTGAAGGCTTCCATGCCCGTGCGCCGATAGACGTCGAAGGCGTCCACCGGCGAGTTCTGCCGCAGCTCCTGGATCACCGTGCGCGTGACGTCGGGGCGCTCCTGGAGCATGGCGCCCTCGATGGAGGCCACGAGGGTGGCGGTGAGCCGCCGCGCCGCGATCTTGTTCTGCTCGATCAGCAGCGCGGCCTCGCGCTGGATGGTGAGGATCGTGGACACGCCGAAGCCCACGATGAGCACGACGACGATCAGGAGCCCGATCTTCAGCGCGAGCGGCGAGCGGAACACGGCGGTCGCCTCAGCGGCGCGCGGCCTTGGCGATGGCCTGCGCCAGCTCGTCGGCCTCGCGCGGATCGAGCGGCAGCAGGCGCGCGTGCACCGCACGCGCGTCGTCGAGACGGCCCATCTCGACGTACGCGTGACCCAGGTACTCGAGCGCCTGCGGATAGTTCGGCCGCAGCCGGAGCGCCTCGAGATACGCCTTCACCGACTCGTCCCAGTGGCGCTGCTGGCGCAGCGCGTAGCCGAGCCCGTTCCAGGGCTCGGGCAGCTCGGGATCGAGCTGGATCGCCTCGCGGTACTTGCGCTCCGCGGCCGCCCAGTCGCGGCGCTCGGCGAGCGCGCGTCCCTCGTTGAAGCGCGCCTGGGCGCTGACGGCGCCCCCGTCGGGCACGCGCAACGGCGGGTCGTCGACGGCGTGCGCCACCGGCGCCATCGCCAGCCACGCGAGCCCGAGCACCGTCCAGCGCATCGCGGCGATGGTAGCATCTGGCGCGTGAACCTGGCTCGGCTCGGAGAAGAGAGCGTCGAGCGCTTCGGCGAGTACACGGCTCTGCACTTCGAGGGGCGCGACCTCACCAACGTGGAGCAGCAGCGAACCGCCGCGCGCGTGGCGAGGGCGCTCGCGCGCATGGGCGTCAGCCCCGGCGACCGCGTGGTCGTGCTGCTGCCGAACTGTCCCGAGGTGCTCGCGGCCTACACCGGCATCCTCAAGGCCGGCGCCGTGATCGTGCCGATCGTGTTTCTCCTCTCACCGGACGAGGTGCGCCACATCCTCGCGGACTCCGCGGCGAAGGTGGTGATCACGGCGCCCGGGCTGGCGGACAAGGTCGAGGGCTGGCCCGGAGACGTGATCCTGGTGGGCGGCGAGGCCCCGGTGTCGACGATGAAGGCCGCGCGGGCGTGGGAGGAGTGGCTCGCGCGCGAGCCGGACGCGTTCGCCACCGTCGAGCGCGCGGACGGCGATCTCGCGGTGATCCTCTACACCTCGGGCACCACGGGACGGCCGAAGGGCGTCGCTCTCTCCCACGCGAACCTCGCCAGCAACGCCCGCGCGGCCGCCAGCCTCTACGAGCTCGACCGCGAGCGGTGGAGCCTCGGCGTCCTGCCGCTCTCGCACTCGTACGGACTCGTGACGCTGAACGCCGGCAACATCCTCGGCACGAAGTCGGTGCTGCTGCGCTGGTTCAATCCCGAGGCGGTGCTGGACGCGATCGCGCGCTTCCGCGTCCAGAGCATGGCCGGCGTGCCCACGATGTACGTCTACCTCCTCAACTATCCCGACGCGGATCGCTTCGACACCTCGTCGATGCGCTCGTGGGGCTCGGGCGCCGCCGCCCTGCCCTCGGAGATCGTGGAGCCGTTCGAGAAGAAGTTCGGCGGGCGGCTGCTCGAGGGCTACGGCCTCACCGAGGCCTCGCCGGTGGTGAGCACGACCCGCCTGTCGGGGGTGCGCAAGCTCGGCTCGGTGGGCCAGCCGATTCCCGGCGTCGAGGTCACGATCCTCGACGACGAGGATCGCGCGCTGCCCGTGGGCGAGACGGGCGAGATCGGCGTGCGGGGCCCGAACGTGATGGTCGGCTACTACGGGCTGCCCGAGGAGACGGCACGCGCGCTGCGCAACGGCTGGCTGCACACGGGCGACGTCGGCCGGCTGGATGCCGACGGCTTCCTCTACGTGGTCGAGCGGAAGAAGGACCTCATCATCCGCGGCGGCTTCAACATCTATCCGCGCGAGGTGGAGGAGGTGCTCTACGCCCACCCCGCCGTCGCGGAGGCGGCCGTGGTGGGGATGCACGATCCGCTGATGGGCGAAGAGGTGTGCGCATTCGTGGCGCTGAAGGGCGGCGCCGCCGCTGATGCCGCGGCGATCATCGGCTTCTGCCAGTCGCGGCTCGCGAAGTACAAGTGTCCGCGGGAGGTGCGCTTCCTGCCCTCGCTGCCGAAGAATCCGGTCGGGAAGATCCTGAGGAAAGAGCTGCGGACGCTGCTGCGATGACGGCTTCACCGACCTTCCGCTTGGCCTTGCCGAATTGCCCGCGCAGCTTGCCGGTCGCGCGCTCGGCGCGCCCCTCCGCCTCGAGCTCCGGATCGTTCATGAGCTCGCCGGCCTCTTCCTTGATGCCTTCTCGGCCTTGCCACGGATCTCGTCGCGATTCATGCGCCCTCCCGTTCCGGACCGCGAATCGTCGAAAAAAACTGCGCGGTCCGAAAAAAAGATGTGCACGGCCGATGCCAGCGGTCGTTGTCGTGCCGTTTCGCTACACGTGTAAGCGTCGGTTTTTGCGAGATTGGCCAATTTGCGCGTCAGCCATTTGACACAGCCGGTGGTAGAAGTTTGCCTAAAGACCGACGAGGGGTTGCGTAGCGCACCGCGAGATGCTAGGCTCTCGCTACTTCGATCTTATCCATTCTGTCATTCGGTATTCCTCAGTAGGGCCAAAAAGGCTGGCAGTAACACCGAAGGAGGAATGCATGTTGAGCCGTCACAGCAAGGCTATGGCGATCCTGATGCTGAGCATCGCGGTCGCCGCCGGTGGCCTGGTCCTCACCCGCCACGTGATCGCGGTCGCCGGCGAAGCGGACGCCGAGCGCCTGAATCGCTCGATCCTGGACTACATCGCCCAGAAGAACCCGCAGGCCCCCATCCGCGCGTTCCAGCGCTTCCCGGAGGCGCTCGTGGCAGAGGCGCAGAAGTCGAACCTCGACCACTGCCTCGTGCTCGCGCAGGCCGAGGTGGAGTCGGAGTTCCATCAGGACGCGGTCGGTGCGGCCGGCGAGATCGGGCTCTTCCAGATCCTGCCGAGCACGGCGGCGATCATGGAGCCCGTCGTCGGCCCGTTCAAGCGGCCGGTGGGCGTCAAGGCCGTACGCGACGCGAAGAGCGACGCGAAGAGCGATGCGAAGAGCGCGCGTGATCTCGGCGATCTCGCCGACCCCGTCGTCAGCACGAAGTTCGCGATGGCCTATCTGCGGGACATCATGACGCGCAGGTCGAACGTGCGCGACGCCCTCACCGAGTACAACGGCGGACCCGCCGGCCGCCACCCGCACTACTACCGGATGGTGATGGGCACGTACGTGGAGATCCTGGAGCGGTCCGAGCTGCGCTGCCGGTTCCGCGAGACGCCCAAGCCGTCGCCCGTGCTCACGACGCTGCTGACCCGGGCGTAACCCCCGCCGTCGCAAACGGAAAGAAGCGCCCGCGCGCGGTCGCCACGACGCGCGCGGCGTCGAACTCCTCCAGGCTTCCCTCCACGTCGACGTAGCGGCCGTGGTCGGCCACGAGACGGCCGCGTCCCAGCAGCGGCGTCTCCGTCGGCGCCGGCCGCACGTCGCGCACGGTGAGCTCCCCCGTCACCGAGATCCTGCCGGTGGCGCGCACGACGGCGGCGCCGAGGATCTCGTCGAGGTAGGCCGCGACGATGCCGCCGTGCGCGGCGCCCGCCGGCCCTCGTACACGCGCCGGAGTGTAGCATCGGATAAGGTACACACTGCGGCGACTGGCGCCGTCCTACTTCAGACAGTCCGTTCGGAGGAGGCTCCCATGCACTCCCGCCTGCTCGTCACGGTCGCGCTCGCGGCGCTCGGCGCCCTGGCCGGCTGCGCGCACAGCCAGAGCCCGGTCCTCTATCCCAACGCGAAGCTGCAGCAGGTTGGCAAGGAGCAGGCCGATCGCGACGTCGAGGCCTGCCGGCAGATGGCCAGCGAGTACGTGAGCAACCCGATGGCGAAGGACGCGGCCAAGGGCGGGGCGATCGGCGGCGTCGGCGGCGCCGCCGTCGGCGCCGTCGCCGGCGCGGTGACCGGCCATGGCGCGGGGCGCGGGGCGGCGGTGGGGGCGGCGACGGGCGCCACGGCGGGCGCGGTGCACGGCGCCGCGAAGGACGTGGGGCCGACTCCCGTCTACAAGGGCTTCGTCAACCGCTGCCTGCGCGAGCGCGGTTACGAGGTCGTCGGCTGGCAGTAGGCGTCGATCGCCTCCGCCAGCTTCACGTCGCGCGCGGTGACGCCGCCGGCGTCGTGGCTCCAGAGCGTCAGCGTCACCTCCGAGTAGTGGATCGCGATGTCGGGGTGGTGCTGCTGGCGCTCGGCCAGCTCGCCCACGCGATTGACGAAGGCGAGCGCCGCGCGGAAATCGGCGAAGCGGTACGTCTTCTCGAGCGCGCGGCCCGCCCGGCGCCAGCCCGGCAGGCGCGTCAACGCGGCGCCGAGCGCGGTCTCGTCCAGCGTCCGCGCGTCCTGCGTCACGTCCTCATGAACTTCTGCAGCGACCGGATCTCGCGCGGCGGATTTTCGTTCTTGCCTGCCGCCGTCCAGGACACCTCCGCCACGTAGAGATCTCCACGCGAGTCCACCGCGCAGCCGTGCGGCGCCACGAACTCGCCTGGCTTCTCGCCGGCGAACGGCCCGCCGATGCGCTCGACGAGGTCCCCCTTGATCGACAGCACGCTCACGCGCGCGCCGATGTTCGGCACGGCCTGGTTCACCGGCAGGTGCGAGGGCAGCTCGCCGACGAAGAACAGGTCGCCGAGCCGCGCGGCGGCGGCGAGCCCGCACGGGCGGTGAAGATTCTTCCACTGATCCAGGTACCTGCCATCCTCGTCGAAGATCTGCACGCGGGAGTTCTCGCGATCGGCGACGTACACGCGGCCGCCGGCGTCGGTGGCAATGTTGTGCGGGATATTGAAGCAGCCCGGGTCGGTGCCCGGCGCGCCCCACGACTTCAGCAGCCGTCCCGTCGGGTCGTACTTGTGCACGCGCGAGTTGCCGTAGCCGTCGGAGACGTAGATGTCGCCGGTGCGGGGCGAGATCGCCACGTGGGTGGGCCGGTTGAACGGCTTGCCGCCGTGCGCCGACGATGGCGTGTCGGGATCGCCGAGCGTCCGCAGCAGCTTTCCCGCCGCCGTGAACTGTCTCGCCGTGTGATGCAAGTCGTCGGTGAGCCAGATCGTGCCGTCGGGACCGATGGTGATGCCGTGCGCGCGACGGATGAGACCCTCGCCCCAGGAGCGCTTGAAGGCCCCGCCACGGTCGAACACGATCACGGGATGCGCGCCGCGGTTGAAGACCCAGACGTCGTCGTCGGCGTCCACGGCTACGGCCGTCGCCTCCACGAAGCTCCATCCGTCGGGAAGCGTGCCCCAGCCCACCACCGGCTTGTAACCCATCCGTGGCCTCCTCTCGCGACCCGCGCGCTCGAAACGAGGCCTTATACTGCCACACGCCCGTGACCACCACCATCGGCGCCCGCGTCCGTCGCACCGAAGACCGTCGTCTCCTCACCGGCCGCGGCCGCTACGTCGACGACGTGCACGTCGAGGGCCTGCTGCACGCGGCCATCGTGCGCAGTCCCCACGCCCACGCGCGCATCCGCGCGATCGACGCGCGCGCGGCGCGGCGGCTGCCCGGCGTCGTCGCCGTGCTGACCGCGCGCGACCTGCCCGAGTGTGCGGCCGGCGTGCCGCCGCTGGTACCGTCCGCGGCGATGCGCGCGTACCATCACGCGGCCATCGCCGATGCGGTCGCGCGCCACGCGGGCGAGGCGGTGGCCGTGGTGATCGCCGACGACGCGTACCACGCGGCCGACGGCGCCGACGCCGTGCGCGTCACGTGGGAGCCGCGGCCGGCCGCCGCCAGCGTCGAGCGCGCGCTCGCGCCCGGAGCGCCGCGGGTCTTCGATGACTGGCCCGACAACGTGGCGGGCGTCGCGAGGAGCGCCGTCGGCGACGTCGCGCGCGGGTTCGCCGAGGCCGACGTCGTGGTGGAGGCGGCCCTCGACTTCCCGCGCGTGGCCGGCGTGCCGATCGAGCCGCGCGGCGTCGTCGCGCATCCGGCGACGCCGGACGGCCTCTTCACCGTGTGGTCCTCGACGCAGGTCCCCTACTCCGTGCGCGGCGCCGTCGCCGCCGCGCTCGGGCTCGGCGAGTCGCGCGTGCGCGTGCTGGCGCCCGACGTCGGCGGCGGCTTCGGCATCAAGGGCCACCCGTACGCCGAGGAGGTGCTGATCGCGGTGGTCGCGCGCCGGCTCGGCCGGCCGGTGAAGTGGATCGAGACGCGGCGCGAGCACTTCCTCACGGCGGCGCCCGACCGCGACCAGCGGCACCGCGCGCGGCTCGGCGCCCGTCGCGACGGCACGCTCACCGCGATCGAGACGCGCTTCACGCGCGATCACGGCGCCTACCCGACGCTGGGCGACGTGATCGGCCTGAACACGATCAATCATCTGGCCGGGCCGTACCGCGTGCCGCACTTCGCCGGCGAGTGCGTCAACGTCGTCACGCACAAGACGTTCATGGGCGCGTACCGCGGCGCCGGCCGCCCCGAGGCCGCCTTCGTGCTCGACCGTCTCCTCGACCGCGCGGCGCGGCGGCTCGGCCTCGACCCCGCGGACCTCCGGCGCCGCAACCTCATCCGCAAGGAGGCGATGCCCTACCGGCCCGGTCACGCGTATCGCGACGGCGTCCCCATTACGTACGACCCCGCCGACTACGTCGCGGCCTTCGACCGCGCGCTCGCGCTGGCGGATTACGAGCGCTGGCGCGCCGAGCGCGACCGGCGGCGCGGGACGGCGCGGCCCGTCGGCGTCGGGCTGTCCGCGTACCTCGAGGGCACGGGCATCGGGCCCTTCGAGGGCGCCGACGTGCGCATCGATCCCGGCGGCACCGTCTTCGTCGCCGTCGGCGTGTCGTCGCAGGGCCAGGCGCACGAGACGACGCTGGCGCAGGTCTGCGCGGGCGAGCTGGGCGTGCCGCTCGAGCGCGTGGTCGTGCTGGGCGGCGACACCGCGCTCATCGGCTTCGGCCACGGCGCCATCGCCAGCCGCGTCGCCGCCAACGCGGGCCCCGCCATCGCGCGCTCGGCGCGCGAGGTGGCGCGACGCGCACGCATCGTGGCCGGCGAGATGCTCGAGTGCGCGCCGGGCGACGTGGTGCTCGCGAACGGGCGCGCGCACGTCGCCGGCTCACCGGATCGCGGCGTCGCCCTCGGCACGCTCGCCGGCCGCGCGCCGCGCAGCCGCGGGCTGGCCGCCGAGGGCGCGCCCGGTCTGCACGCGTGCCTGTTCTTCCACCCCGAGACGGTGACGTGGGCCTTCGGCGCCCACGCGTGCGCGGTGGAGGTCGACGTGGAGACGGGCGTGGTGCGCCTCCTGCGCTACGCCGCCGTGCACGACTGCGGGCGGCCGATCAACCCGACCGTCGTCGAGGGCCAGCTGCACGGCGGCATCGTGCAGGGCCTCGGCACCGCGCTGCGCGAGGAGGTCGTGCACGACGCCGACGGCCAGCTCCTCACGGGCACGCTGATGGACTACGGCCTACCGCTAGCGGCCGACGTGCCGCCGCTCGTCGTCGAGGCGCTCGACTATCCATCGACGATCAATGAGCTGGGCGTCAAGGGCGTCGGCGAGAGCGGCATCATCTCGCCGAGCGCGGCCATCGCCAACGCCGTCGAGGACGCGCTGGCCGATCGCGGCGTGGAGATCACGCGCGTGCCCCTCCTGCCCGGCCGTGTCTGGGAGGCGCTGCGCCGCCGCTGACGGCTAATTACCGTACTGCCGCGCCAGGTATTCGGTGATCGTCTTCGCGTCGGCGTCGCTCAGGGGCGCGCCGAAGACCTTGATCATCTTCGTCACGACGCCGTCCCACTGCTTGGCGTCGCCGGGCGGCTGCGTAACGATGTAGTCGGTGGAGTGGCAGAGCACGCAGCTGCGTTGCGCGACCTCGCTGCCCGGCCCCGGCTTCAGCGTGCCGTAGGGGTGATCCGGCGGCAGCGTGATCTCCTCGGCGCCGGCGGCGCCCGCCGCAGCGAGGACGAGGGCGAGCAGCAGGAGGCGCGTCACCGCCTCAGCCCACCGGATATTCGACGGACTCGATCACGTTGCGCAAGTAGCCGGCGGGGTTCCACAGCGGCTCCGTCCCCTGCGACTCGCCGATGCGGTTGAAGGCGCGCACCATCACCCGCGCCGCGCCCGCGCGCGGCGGCGTCCACGCGGCCGACCACTCGCGAAACGCGTACGGGCCGAGGTCACGACCGAGCGACACGCGCCGCCACGTGCTGCCGCCGTCGTCGGAGACCTCGACCTCGCGGATGCCGTAGCCGCCGTCGAACGCGATGCCTTTGAGCGTGACCGGGCGGCCCGCCGCCAGCCGCGCGCCCGGCTCCGGCGACACGAGGAAAGAGCGCACGTTCATGCGGTGGATCGGCACGGTGGCCTTGGGCGCCGTCCCGGGCTCCACGCAGCCGCACGGGTTGTCGGGAATCCGATAGGCCGGCTTCATCCAGAATCGCTCGAAGGGCTTGTCCGCGACGGTGATATCGGAGAGGTTCTTCACCCAGTACGTCGCGTACCAGCCTGGCACCACGAGCCGCGCCGGAAACCCGTTGAGCATCGGCAGCGGCGCACCGTTCATCTGGTAAGCGACGATGACGTTCGGGTCGTCGAGCACGCGCGCGAGCGCGAGCGACTTCACCAAGTCCGGCACGCTGGGAAACGCCGGCTTGTCGAGCCCGTCGAAGGTCACCTCGACCGCGCCCTGGCGCACGCCCGCCGCCGCCAGCACGTCCTTCAAGCGGCAGCCGACCCACTCCGCGTTGCCCATGGCGCCGTCGCCCCACTGCCCGCCGAGCACGCGGGGCGAGAAGCGGCCCCGGCTGTTGCCCGAGCACTGGTTCACCGCGGTCACCGCCGCCGCGGGGAACCTCGTCTTCAGCTCGTCCATCGACAGCTCGAGCGGGCGGTCCACGTGCCCGCCGACGCGCAGCCGCCACGTCGCGAGGTCCACCTGCGTCGGGATCGGGAACACGTGATACCGGACGAAGAACGCCTCGTTCGGCGTGATCGCGCGCTCGAACCACTTCATCGGCGTCTCGAGCTGCGGCGGGCGCGAGGTCAGGAGGATCAGGTCGGTCTTCTGGGGATAGCGGACGAGCGGACGTCCGGCCAGGTTGGGATCGCTCGATTGCGCCCACGCCGGCACGTGGCGGCTCGCCACGAGGGCGGCGCCTCCACCCAGGGCTCGGAGGACCTGCCGTCGGGAATACGGACCTATGGCGTGGATGCTACCATCGCCGCCATGTCGCTCAGAATCCTCGTGGCGACGGCCGCCGTCCTGCTCGGCGTGTCACCGGCGGCCGCCCAGTTCCCGATCTTCGACGCGCACATCCACTACAGCCGGCCGGACTGGACGGCCTACACGCCCGAGCGCGCGCTGTCGATCCTGGCGCAGGCGGGCGTGCGCCGCGCCATCGTGTCCAGCACACCAGACGATGGCACGCTGATGCTCTACGACCGCGCACCGGCCGGCATCGTGCCGTTCCTGCGCCCGTATCGCACGCGCGACGACATGGGATCGTGGACGCGCGACCCGGCGGTGGTGGCGTATGTCGAGGAGCGTCTCAACCGCCGCAACGTCTACCGCGGCATCGGCGAGTCGCACTTCGGCGCCGACGACGTCGAGGCGCCCACGGTGCGGCGCATCGCCGAGCTGGCGAAATCGCGCAACCTGTTCTTGCAGTGCCATGTCGACGAGACGACGGTCGAGAAGATGCTCGTCGCGTATCCTGGCGTGCGGATCCTCTGGGCGCACGCCGGCATGTCGTCGGCGGCGGCGACGGTCGGGCGGCTGCTCGATCGGTCTCCGATGCTCTGGGTCGAGCTGGCGCTCCGCACCGACGTCGCGCCCGACGGCACGCTCGACCCGGAGTGGCGCGCGCTCTTCGTCCGCCATCCCGACCGCTTCATGGTGGGCACCGACACGTGGACGACCTCGCGCTGGGAGTCCGTGCGCCCGGCCACGGCGGCCGTGCAGCGCTGGCTGCTGCAGCTGCCGCGCGACGTCGCCGAGCAGATCGCCTGGAAGAACGGCGAGCGCCTCTTTCCTCCGCCCTGAGGCGGCGCTCAGAGAGTCGAGATCAGCTTGAGGTCGGAATCGTAGCGCAGCCGCGCCCGCGCGTCGGCCGGATCGGTCCACAGCACCTCGTCCACCTCGTGGTCGTGCTCGCCGACCTTCTGGAGCGGCCGCATGAGATACCAGCGTACCGATTTTCGGATGCGCTGGCCGTTGCGCTGAAACCAGTAGGTCACCGACTCCAGCTCGCGCACGACCTCGCACTCCCAGCCGGTTTCTTCGCGCACCTCGCGCAGGGCGGCGTCGGCCGCCGACTCGCCGGGATTGAGCGCGCCCTTGGGCAGCGTCCACACGGGCTGGTTGCGGAGATCGCGCGCGCGGATGAGCAGCACGCTGCCCCGCTCGTCGACGACGAGACCGCCGGCGGAGAACTGCAGCAGCGGGTGCGGCCGCGACGCCCGGCTCATGACCTCATGATACCCTCACGCGAACCACGTCCCATGCTGCGCCCGACCACCGCCGCCGTCGTCGTCGCCGCCGCGCTCGTCGCGGCGGGCGCCGTCGCGCAACCGGCCGCCGACCGTCGCCCCACCCCCAGGCAGGACGACGCGGCGGACGCGTACGGGGACGCGCTCCGTCGGACCGATCCCGACGCGCACGCGCGCTACGTGCGCCTGCGCGAGGCGCGCGACGCGAGCCTCGCCGATCTGATGCGTGCGCAGGACCGCTACCGCGCCGCCGGCCCCGAGCTGCGCGCCGTCTCGCTGCCGCAGATGCGTGCGGCGCGGAGGAAGTACGCGGCCGACGCGCTGGCCTTCCTCGACTTCCTCGACGAGCGCGACCGGAAGGCGCTCGAGGAGTACCGCGGCGCGATCGAGCAGATCAACGGGCTCCTCGAGCAGCGGGCGCGCGCCCGCGAGGAGCTCAAGGACCTGACGAAGGAGTGAGCGGCGCGCTGCGCGAGCACTTCCCCGCGGGATTCACGCCGCGACCCGAGCAGGCACGGCTGCTCGACGCGCTCGAGGACGCGCTGGCGGAGGCCGACGCGGACGCGAAGGCACCGCGCCTCTTCGTCGTCGAGGCGCCGCCGGGCGTCGGCAAGAGCCACCTCGCGGTGACGCTGGCGCGCTGGAGCGACAACGCCTACCTGCTGACCTCGCAGAAGCTGCTGCAAGACCAGTACGACCGCGAGTTCGGCGACGTCGTGCAGGTCGTCAAGGGTCGCGACAACTACGCCTGCGAGCGCTACCCCGACGCGCGGGTGCCGACGTCGCTCGGTCTGTGCCGCCGTCCGCGCGGGCCGATCTGCCAGTGCCCCTACGCGCGCGCGAAGGCCGCCGCGCTGGCGGGCCCGGTGTTCTGCGCGAACACCTGGTACTTCGCGACGCTCCGTCACTGGCACGCCGAGCAGCTGCCCCGCCGCCGCCTGCTGATCGTCGACGAGGCGCACAACCTCGAGGGCCAGCTCGTCAGCGTCTACGCCGTGCGCTTCACCGCCGCTGAGATGAAGGAGTGGTTCGGCGGCACGCTGCCACGCCTCGACACGGCCGACGAGTACCGGCCGCTGCTGGCGCCGCACGTCGAGCGGCTCGACGCCGAGCTCGAGGCGGTCGGCCGTGCGCTGGAGGCGGTGCGGCCGCCCGACCTCGAGCCCGACGTCTTCTTGCAGATGCCGCCCTCGCGCGAGGAAGTGGTCCTGCTCGAGCGGCGCGACGCGCTCGACAGCGCGCTCGCGCGGCTGCGCGCCTTCGTGGAGGGCGAGGCGACGGAGTGGGTCGTGCGGTACCCGCCCGAGCCCGGCGCGACGCTGGAGCTGACGCCGCTCGGCGTCGCCGGCGAGGCGCGGGCGCTGCTCACCGAGTGCGCGGAGGTCACCGTCCTGCTCTCGGCCTATCTCGGTCCGGCCACGGCGGTCGCCGAGACGCTGGGCTTCGAGGCCGATGACGTGCGCGCCTTCGCCACGCCCTCGCCGTTCCCCCTCGAGCAGCGGCCCATCGTCTACCGGCCCGTCGGCGCCCTGTCGCGCGCGAGCCTGCCCGCGCTGGAGCCTGCGCTCTTCGCCGAGATCGTGGGCATCCTGGGCGCGCACCCGCGCGACAAGGGGCTGATCCACGTCGCCTCCTACGCGGTGGCGCGGCGGCTGATGGCCGACCTCGCGCGGCGCGCGCCGGCCGAGGCGCGCCGGCTGATCTTCGCGGAGTCCTCCGACGCGAAGGCTGCCGCGCTCGAGCGTCATCGCGCGTCGGCGGCCCCGACGGTGCTGGTGTCGCCGTCGCTGCGCGAGGGCGTCGACCTGCCCGACGACTTCCTGCGCTTCCAGATCGTCACGAAAATGCCGTACCCCGACCTCGGCGATCCGTGGACGGCCGCGCGCCGCGCGCGCGATCCGCGCTGGTACGCGGTGGAGACGGCGAAGGCGCTCGTGCAGGCCTACGGCCGCTCGTGCCGCCACGCCGCGGACTACGGCGTCACCTATGTCCTCGACGCGCAGTTCGAGCGGTTCCTGCAGCACAACCGTCCGCTGCTGCCGGAGTGGTTTCTCGACGCCGCGCACGCGGCGCTCCGCGTCTCGCCGTTCGACTCGTGACATGAGGGGCCCCGAATGGGCCCCCGATACGGACGTGGCCGCGACTCGTGGGCGCCACAAGGCCCCGGTCCAATCCAGTTCTTCCCTGGCGGTGCCAGTCCGACTCTCGCCGTGCCATCGTGGTCCGAACGAGTGCCGTTCCGGCGTGCCAGGCCACGCTCTTCGATCATCGGTGAGGCATCCGCGCCCGGTACGCAATGCAGTGCTTGGTTCCGTGCCCGCCTCTCTCCTAGAATGCAGAAGTGAACGGAGCCGAATTCCCGCCGACCCCTCTTCGCACGGAGACGACACGGGTATGAGAAATCGGAGCTGGTACGCGATCGCAGCGCTGGTGCTGATGGCGTCGTTGCCGGGTTGTGCGGCCAAGATCCAGGGCACCGTCCAGCTCGTCGACGCCGGCCTGCAGCCGGTGGCGAACGAGAGCGCGCAGGGCACCGTCGTCAACATGATCAACACGACGGCGGCTGTCGAGCAGGCCTCGCACGCGGTGACGGTCGACGCGCAGGGCAAGTTCGAATCGGCCAAGGATCGGTTGCGTCCCGGGACCTATAAGGTGGAAGCGAACCGGATCGGGTACGAGACGGAGACGCAGACGGTCGAGATCGGCAAGCACACGAGCAAGAAGCTCGACTTCAAGCTCAAGAAGATCCACGAGGCCAGGCGCAAGACCATCCAGGGTTCGCGCTCCGACGAAGACAAGATCATCAATCCCGGTGAAGTGAACATCCAGCCGCCCACGATGTAGGGGGACCATGATCAGCCACGGAGTCCGGTACGGGATCGCCGCGGCGGCGGCCCTGCTTCTGGCCGCCTGCAGCGGTCAGCAGGTGCAGCTCGAAATCAAAGCCCGGATGGACGGACAACCGGCGGCCGGCGCCACCGTCATGGTCGACGGCAAGGAGCTCGGCGTGACGGACGGGACGGGCGTGCTCGCCAGGCCGCTCACGCGGAGCGCCGGCGCCGAGGTCGACGTGCTCGTGAGCAAGGAGCTGCCCGGGCACCGCATCAAGCCCTGGAAGACGACACTCCTGATCAAGCTCGGCAAGGACGGCAAGATCGTCGACCGGTATTCCCTGGAGGCCGATCTCGCCGTGACCCGCTACTTCACCGTGGCCGTGAACGAGCAGGGGACGCCGGTCACCGACGCCACCGTCAAGCTGAACGACAAGGAGCTGGGCCAGACGGACGCCAAGGGCGAGCTCGTTCATGAATACACGACGCTGCCTCCGAAGGGCGTCACGCTCACGGTCAGCAAGCCCGGCTATGCGGCCTCGCAGAAGAGCGCGTCGGTGCAGCCGGGGGAACGGCTGGAGATTGCGCTGGCCCGGCGGGCCATCCTGACCGTGACCGCCATCAGCGACGAGTACGGCGTCCGAGCCGGCGTGCCCGGCGTCGCGGTGAGCGTTGACGGCCGGCCGCTGGGCAAGACCGACGAGCGGGGCGTCTACACCTACACGTACGAGGGTGCGCCGGGCCGCAAAGCGCAGGTCGCGCTGTCGGCGCCAGGGTACCTCCCCACCGACTGGAAGACGGCCGTCGCCCTCGAGGGCCAGGTCAGTGTCCAGCGCGCCTTCGCCCCGGCCACTCCCCGGCCGATCCGGGTCGGGGTGCACCGGTTCGTGGGCAACACCCCCGGCGTGGATCTCAAGGACGTCGCCTCCCAGGCGGAGACGGCCGTCGCCGCCCAGCTCTTCAAGGCCTCCGTGTTCCGCGAGGTGCCGGCCACCGACCTCGAGCGCGAGGTCAAACGGCTGAAGGTCGGCATCGACAAGATCGCGACCAAGGGCTGGCACGGCACGCCGCTGCGCCGCACGGTCGACATGGTCGTGCTCGGCAGCGTCGCCCGCGACGACAAGGGCCTCATCATCGAGACCAAGTTCTACATGGCCAGCGGAAGTCTCGTCCTCAGCCAGATCGCGCGCGCACGCGACGAGGGGGCGATCAACGGCGCCGTCCGCGAGGTCGTCGCCAACGTGATGGAGCGGTTCCCCTTCGAGGGCACGGTCGTCGCCGTGGACGGCGAGCGCTACCAGCTCAACCTCGGCAAACCCTACCGCGTCGGACGGGGCACGGAGTTCGCGCTGCTTGCGGCAGAAGCGGTCACGGGCGACTCGACCCCGGCGCGATCCCGCCAATTCGGTCTCCTGCGAGTCAACCGCGCGGAGGAAGGCGGCTCCTGGGCCGAGCTCGAAACCATCAACGCGAGGCGGACGGTGACTCCCGGCGACCGGGTCGTGCGGCGCGGGCACCTGGCGGGCGACGGCGAGGATTCCGGCACCTCGGTCACTCTCTCGGCCAAGGGTGGGTTGGCGCCCGACGTGGCTCCGCTGCCGGGCGTGAACATCTACCTCAACGGCGACTGGGCGGGCACGACCGGCACCGACGGGCGGGCCGAAGTGCGGCTGCGTCCGGGCAAGAACTACGACATCCTCCTCTACCGCCACGGCTACCAGCAGGTGACCGACCGGCTCCGCATGGACAAGGGTGAGGGCGTCAGGGAGTTCGTCCTCCCGGTCAACAACGCCGTATTCAGGGTCGACTCCGAGCCGTCTCGCGCCACGGTCCTCGTGGACGGTGATGCGTTCGGCAAGACCCCGCTGCTCGAGGGCAAGCCGGTCAGCCTCGGGTTCCACACCGTCAAGCTCACGGTCGGGGAGGACTACCGCGACTGGGAAGAGGTCGTGGAGTTCGACAAGAAGGTGGAGGACCGCACGGGCGAGCGGCGGATCGTCCTCCACAAGGATTACCTGAAGATCGCCGAGCGCGCGGCCCAGCAGGGCGACACCAACGCCGCCATGCAGGCCTATGCCAGCACGGACAAGACGCACCCGGATTACTCCGAGGCGCACGCGCGTCTGGGCCAGATCTACCTCGACGACAAGAACGACTACGAGGCCGCCGTCCGCGAGTTCGAGAGCGTGCTGATGCTGCCCCAGAACAAGGACCTCATCTACAAGCAGTTCGCGGTGGCGTTCACCAACCTCGGCCACGCGTATTACGAGAAGGGCAACCGCCTGGTGGATCGCGACCGCGAGGGCGCCACCCAGGCGCTGGCGAAGGCGGTGCAGAACCTCCAGATCGCCAAGCAGAACACGCGATTCTTCCCGACCGCGCACCACGACGAGGCGCTGCACGACACGTACTACTATCTGGCCCTCGCGTACCACAAGCTCTACCTCGTCACTCGCAAGGCCTCGCTCGTGAACGCCGCCGACCTCGCCTGGCGCGAGTACTTCGATTTCTTCCCCAAGCGGCTGGAAGGCAATCCGACCTTCGAGCAGAGCCGCGCGGGAGCGCGGAAGTACTGGGACCAGATCAAAGACCAGCCGTCATAGCGCCCATGAACGTCGCGCGTCGCGCTCGTGCCCTCGCCTGCGTGGTGCTGGCCGCCGCGCCCGGCGCGATGGCCCCGGCCACGGCGCCGGACGAGCAGGCGGCCCCGGCGGCGATCGTGCCGCTCTACGTGCGCCCGCTCACCAGCATCGAGTCCGGCCGCAACGACGCCAACCCGGCGTGGGCCCGGTCCGGAAAGCTGATCGCGTTCGAGCGCAGCCGCGGGGACAAGAAGGAGATCGTGGTCGCCCGAGCGGACGGCACGATCGTGCACACGGTCTACTACCAGGCGTCCGAGGGCGGCAAGGAGCCCAAGTTCTTCTTCCCCGGCCTTACCGAAGAGGTCAGCTACAACGCCGGCATCGCGTGGTCCCCCGGGGGCGATCGGCTCGCCTTCACCAGCAACGGCGGCATCGGCAACTACGATCTGTACGTGCACGAGCTGGGCGGCAAGACGACGCGGCTCACGAACCACAAGGAAAAAGACGGCCAGGCCGACTGGTCGCCGGTGGCCGATCAGCTCGTGTTCGTCTCGGGGCGGACCGGCAAGGGCGACCTCTACCTCCTGGACGTCGCGTCCCGCGGCGTGACGCGGCTGACGTGGGGCACGAGTCCGTTTCTCTATCCAGTGTGGTCGCCCGACGGCACGAAGGTGACGATGCTCCACGGCAACAACGACAACCACGACGTCTACGTGATCGACGACGTGCGGCGGCCCGCCGAGACGCTGCGCGCGCTCACGACCTGGGTCCACGACGACCTGCGACCGGTGTGGTCGCCGGACGGCAAGAAGATCGCCTTCTATTCCAATTACAATCCGGCCGGTGATTCCAGGACGTGGGCCATCGTGGTCGTCGCCGCCGACGGGTCAGACCCCACCGACGGCGCCGGACTGGCCGCCAAGGTGGTCGCCACCAGTGTCGTGCCCGACATGGAGCGCGGCCCGGCCTGGATGCCGAACAGCGCCGGCATCGTCTACGTCAAGGACGATCGATCGGAGTACAGCCCTCTGTACCTCGTCGACCTCGTGCGGGGCACCAACCTCCTCGTCAAGACCGAGACGAAGATGAACCACGACGTCACCTGCTCGGCGGACGGCGTGATCGCGTTCCGGGCTCAGGTCGACCAGTGGGACCAGATCTTCGTCGCGAAGCTGAAGGATTGATGGCGGCCGGCCGGAGTACCGCGCTGCTGGTGACCCTCGCGATGCTCGCGGCGACGGCGGCGTGGGCGGCGGACGACGCCGTCGCGCGCGCGACGCAGCTCTACGAGAAGCGTCACTACCGGGACGCCGCCCGCACGCTGGAGACGGCGCTGCCCTCGCTCGACCCGGCCCGGCAAGCGACCGCCTCGCTCACCCTCGGTATCGTCTATCTCGGTACCGCCGAGCTCCATCGAGAGCTCTCGCAATCGGCCACACCGATGCAGCTGGAGTACTTGAAAGCGCTCGCCGCCATTCGCGGGCCTGGCGCCAGCCGCCTCGCGAGCTTCTACCTCGGTCAAACCCTGCTGGAGAGCGGACGGCCCGCGGAGGCCATCAAGGTCCTCGAGCGATTCGCCGCCGAGCCCGGCGTCGAGCCCGGCTTCAGGGCGCAGGCCAGGGCTCACCTCGGCCTCGCGCATTTCGTTCGCAAGGATGTCACGACGGCGCGGGCGCTCTGGAACTCCCTCGAGGCGAGGGACCCTCAGACAAAGGCCACCCTGGCGGCGGTCTACAGCCGGGCGGGGATCACGGAGCCGGCTCCGGTGGCGCTCGCCGACGCGGTCTTGAAGGACATCGGCGAGCGGCCGGCGGCGCTCGTGCGGCAGAAGCTCATCGGCGTGTACGCGCGAGCGGGCCTGACGGCCAGAGCGCTCGCGCTCGTCGATCAGACGGACCTCAAGGCGCCGAGCTCGACCGAAGTGCTGGGGCCTGCCAAGACCATCAACTTCTACGACCCGGCGCTGCTCGGTGAGCTCGCCGTGCTCTACCGGCAGGCGAGCCGCCTGGCGCTCGAGCGGGCGGCCGCCGACGCGCGCGTGAGGGGCACGGCGGAGTATTACCTCGGCGCCGCCTTCCTGGAAGCGGGCGACGTCGAGCGCGCGCTTCAGGCCACGCGCGCCTTCCTGGCGCTCCCCGGGGCTCCGCCGGCCTATCGCAATCGCGCGCTCGTCCGCGAGGCCACCGCGCGGTCGCTGCTGGCCCGGCGCGCCGATGGCGGGTCGGCGTGGGCGGCACTGGCCCGCGACACGGCCTCCGACCCGGATCTCTTGGCGGACATGGTGGCGGCCTGTGTGCGGCATCGGCTCGAGTGCGCGGAGATCGAGCCGCGCGCGGTGCGCGCCGCCGAGGCGGGGGAGCGGCGGAAGACGGCCGCCCTCAACTTCGCGCTCGGCACCTACCACCTGCGCAAGGGCGACCTGCCACGCGCCGTGGCGTACCTGGAATCGGCGCGGGACAAGGCCCAGAAGAACCGGATCGAGGCGAACGATCCAGTGCTGCTCGTGAACCTGGCAGAAGCGTACTACCGGACCACGCAGTTCTCGGAGAGCCTGGAAATTTACTTCGAGATGAGCCAGCAGTTCCCGGTGGTCCGCCGCCTCCAGGAGCCGCTCCAGGGCGTGTACTCGATGACGCACAAGAGTGCGGGCGACGTGAAAATCTTCTGATGAGGTGCTGGCGAGGTGCCATGAAAACACTACCCAGGATCGTGCCGCTCATCCTGACCCTGACCGTGCTGACGACGATACCGGCCGCCTCCCCGGCGGCGTCGAAGAACGACGGCCGGCCGGACGGCGGCATCCTGGCCTACGGCGAGTACGGCCGGCCGGCCACCCTCGATCCGATCACGAGCAACGAGATGATCTCGCTGCGCATCACGGAGCTGGTGTTCAACGGGCTGGTCGGGATCGACGAGAAGCAGGCGATCGTCCCCGAGCTGGCCGAGCGCTGGGAGGTGTCGCAGGACGGGCGCACCTACACCTTCTTCCTGCGCAAGGGCGTGCGCTGGCATCCGCGCGATGGCGAGGCGCCGAGGCTCTTCACGGCCGACGACGTGCTCTTCACGCACAACATCATGATGCACCCGAAGACGATCACGCCGCTCAAGGTGCGCTACGAGTTCATCGAGAAGGTCGAGAAGCTGGACGACTCCACGGTGCGCTTCACCCTCAAGCGGCCGATCCTCAACGCGCTCGCGAAGTTCAGCTTCAAGGTGATCCCCGCGCACGGACCGGCGAACCCCCAGTACCTCACCCGCGAGGATCCCTTCGTGCGGAACCCCATCGGGACCGGTCCCTACATCGTCAAGAGCATCAGCGCCGACCGCGAGATCGTGCTGATGGCCAACGAGGATTATTTCAAGGGCCGACCGCACATCAACAAGTTCCTCTCCAAGCCGTTTGCGGACCAGAACATCATGACGCAGGCGATGATGTTCAACGCCATCGACATGCTCGTGCTCGTCAACCCGCGTGATCTGCCGGAGCTGCAGGGCGACAGGCGCTTCGTCCTGCAGCCGTACAACGCGCTCTCGTATGCGTTCTTCGGCTACAACCTGAGAAGCCCGCTGCTCGCCGACAAGCGGGTGCGCCGCGCCTTCACGCACGCGGTGAACCGCAAGGAGATGCTCGACGCCTTCTTCAACGGCCAGGGCACGATCATCTCGGGCCCCTTCGCCCCCGGCAGCTGGGCCTACAACCTCGACGTGCAGCCGCTGCCGTACGACCCCGCGAAGGCGGTCGCGCTCCTGAACGAGGCCGGCTTCACCCCGGGTCCCGACGGCGTCATGCAGAAGGGCGGCAAGCCCCTGGCGCTCTCGCTCAAGGTGCCGATCGAGAAGGAGAGCGAGGCGGTCAAGCGGGTGGTGCTCGCGTTCCAGAATTACCTCAAGGCCATCGGCGTGAGCGTGAAGGTCGAGTTCAAGGAATGGCAGGCCTGGAAGGACGCCGTCTTCGCCGAGCACGACTTCGACGTCATCCTGGCCTCGTGGGTCTTCGATGACTCCGCGGACATCTCCTCGCTGTTCCATTCCGCCGAGATCGGTCCGTGGAAGAACAACTTCGGCGGATACTCGAATCCCGAGGTCGACGGCCTCATCGTGGAGAGCAAGCTGACGCTCGATCACGAGAAACGGCGCACCATCAACCGGAAGCTGCACGCGCTCCTCGCCGAGGAGGCGCCGTACACGTTCCTCTGGACGCTGACGAACTACAGCGGCTATCACAAGAAGCTGCGCCGGGTCGCGATTCATCCCTACAAGTTCTTCTCGTTCGCGGATGAATGGTTCATCCCGGCCGCGGAGCAAAAGTAACGACGAAGCTCGCGGCGTTCCGGCGCGTCGGCGTGATGGTGGTCCGGGAGCTGGCGCTCACCGCGCTGCTGCTCCTGGGCGTCAGCCTCGTCGTCTTCGTCATCCTGCATCTGTCGCCCGGTGACCCCTTCAGCGTGCTGCTGGAGGGGCAGGCGCCGGGCCAGGCCGCCCGCGCCTCCGTGCGCGAGGCCCTCGGCGTGCCCACCACCTGGTACGGCCGGTACCTGGCGTGGCTCGGCAACATGGCCCACGGCAACCTCGGCACGTCGATCCGCACCGGCGTGCCCGTGGCCGGCGAGATCGTGCGGGCGGGACCGAACACGCTCTATCTCACCCTCGGCTCCCTGCTCGTCACCCTGCTCCTAGCCGTGCCCCTCGCGCTCTACTCGGCGTGGCGCCGGAGCGGCGCGCTCGCGCGGGCGCTCACGCTCGCCGTCTACCTGATATCGGCGGTGCCGGTGTTCTGGCTGGGGTACGTCGTCATCTACCTCTGCATCCACCGCTTCGGTCTCTTCCCGCTCCTGTCGGCGACCGCCGAGCCGCAGCGTCACGGCTGGCTCTACATCCTGCTGCCGATCATCGTGCTGGGCGTCGCCAACGGTACGGTGAGCGAAGTGACGCGCCATCTGCGCGAGGAGCTCGGCCGGGTCATGGCGGAGGACTATATCCGCACCGCCCGCGCCAAGGGCGCGCCGGTGTGGCGGCACGCGTTCAAGGAAGGGTTTCTTCTCCCGATGACCGAGATGATCGCCGCCAAGATGCCGTTCGTCCTCGGCGGCGCCGTCATCGTGGAGCAGGTGTTCAACTGGCCGGGCCTCGGCCGGATGGCGTGGCAAGCCGCCCAGGACCGCGATTTTCCGGTGATCATGGGAATCACGATCGTGGCCGCGGCCTTCGTCCGGCTGGCGAGCCTGCTGCGCGGCGTGATCTACGCCGGCGTCAATCCGCGGACGGCCACCGAGTAGCGGGGCGGCGTGCGACGCTACCGCCAGGCTGCGGGCGAGGTCGGAGAGCGCCGGGAACGGTCGCGCTGGCGAGCGGCGACGACGGCCGACCTGGCCGCGGTGGGCTATGGCCTGCTGGTCGTGGCGCTCGTCGTGATCTCCTACGCCCTCGGCGCCGTCGGGTGGCTGCCCGACGACCCTGCGCGCATGGACATGGCGCGCCTCAACGCGCCGCCCGGCCCAGGCCACGCGCTCGGCACGGACTTCCTCGGCCGCGACATGCTCTCGCGGCTCATCGTCGGCATCCAGGCGTACTTTCTCCCCGGTTTGCTGGCGGTCGCGACCTCGCTCGCGCTCGGGGCGACCCTCGGGGTGGTCGCCGGTTACCGCGACGGCCGCGCCGAGGCGCTCGTCACCTACCTGAGCAACCTGGTCGATTCGTTTCCGCGCCTGGTCCTGATCCTGCTCGTCATCGCCGCGTTCAGGGCGGACATCTACTACGTGATGCTCGTGGTGGGGATCACGGGCGCGCCCGCGATCGCCTCCCTCATCGCGGGCAAGATCCAATTTCTAAGGACGAAGAGCTTCATCGAGGCGGCCCACGTCCTCGGCCTGTCCACGCGCGTCATCGTCGTCAAGCACATCCTCTGGTACAACTGCGCGCCGCTCCTGATCATCCAGGCCACGCTCGGCATGGGCGAGGCGATCCTCGTCGAGACGAGCCTGAGCTACCTCGGCTTCGGGGTCCAGGAGCCCACGCCCTCGTGGGGCAACATGGTGCAGGCGGGGGCGAACTACTTCTTCCACGGAAAGTTCTGGCCGTCGACGGCGCCGGCGCTGGCGATCCTCGGCACCATCCTCGGCTTCCACCTGCTGGGCGACGGTCTCAACAACATCCTCGAGAGCAAGAGCGCCCCGTGACGCGCTCGCCAGTCCTCGAAATCTCCGACCTCCGGACCTACTTCTATTCCCGCGCCAAGCAGGCGTTCATCCGCTCGGTGGACGGCGTCAGCCTCTCCATCGCGCGCGGCGAGACCCTCGGCGTGGTGGGCGAGAGCGGCAGCGGTAAGAGCGTGACCGCGCTGTCGGCCCTGGGCCTCATCGGCGGAAGCCCGGGCGTGATCACGGGCGCCGTCGAGTTCGCCGGCGGCGACGGCGCGCGCGCGGGCGGCAACGGTCGGCGCAACCTGCTCCAGGACCTCGCCCGCCACGTCACCGTGACCGAGCGGGACGGCCGGATCGTCGCCGTGGCCAAGGATGAGCCCGGCTGGCAAGCACAGGTGGAACGATCGATGAGGGGCGTGCGCGGCAAAGAGATCGCCATGATCTTCCAGAACCCGAAATCGTCGCTCAACCCGTTCCTCACGGTCGGGCAGCAGATCAGCGAGGCCATCCGCCTGCACACGCCGGTGAAGGACTCGAGAGAGGCGAAGGAGCGCGCGATCGCGTGGCTCGAGCGCGTGCACATGGATTCGCCGCGCCTGCGCTTCGATCAGTACCCGGATGGCCTCTCCGGCGGCATGTGTCAGCGGGCGATGATCGCGATGGCGCTCGCCTCCGAGCCCTCGCTGCTGATCGCCGACGAGCCGACCACGGGCCTCGACGCGACGATCCAGTCGCGCATCGTGGCGCTCCTCGCAGAGCTGAAGTCCGGGCTCGGCGTGACGACGCTGCTCATCACCCACGACATCCGTGTCGTCTCGCGGCTGGCCGACACGGTGGCCGTGATGTACGGCGGGACGGTGATGGAGCATGGTCCGGCGCGCGACGTCCTGGCGCCGAGCGTCGAGCCCAAGCACCCCTACACCTCGGCGCTCCTGGCCTCGTTGCCGAGCGCCCAGAAGAACGGCGGACCGCACGCCATCGACGGTCGCCTTTCCGTCATCCGGGGTGAGGTGGTGGATACGATGGATGTCCCCCGCGGCTGCCGGTTCTATGCCCGCTGCGACCGCGTCACCGACACGATCCGTGCTCGCTGCATGAGCCAGGAGCCCGCTCTGGCCGCGGTGACCGCGGGCCACCAGATCCGCTGCTACCTCTATGGCGACGAGCCGCGCGACGGGGCGCGCGCTGGCTAGGCGGCTCCTCGAGGTCTCCGACCTCCGCAAGCATTATCGCGCGCGCGCGGGCCTGCTCGCCGCCCTGCACGGCCAGACGCGCTCCGTCCCGGCCGTGGACGGGGTGAGCTTCGCGCTCACCGAGCACGAGACCCTCGGGCTCGTGGGGGAGTCGGGCTGCGGAAAGACGACCATCGGACGCATCATCCTCGGGGTCACCAGGGCGACGTCGGGCCGTGTCGTGTTCGACGGCCACGACATCACCGCGCTGCCGATGCGGGCGCTGCGGCCGCTGCGCAAGCAGATGCAGATGATCTTCCAGGACCTCGACGCCGCCCTCAATCCACGGATGCGCGTCCGGGACATCCTTCGAGAGGCCATCACACTGCACGAGCGGCTCGACCACCCCGAGGTGACGCGGCGGACCGCCGAGCTGCTGGACCAGGTGAATCTGCAGTCGGGCAAGCTCGCCAGCTTCCCGCACGAGCTCTCGGGCGGAGAGAAGCGCCGGGTAGGGATTGCGCGGGTCCTCGCGGTCGGCGCGCGGTTCATCGTGGCCGACGAGCCCACCAGCGCCCTCGACGTCTCCATCCAGGCTCAAATCGTCAACCTGCTGCGGGACCTCCAGGTGCGGCTCGGACTCTCCTATCTCTTCATTTCGCACGACCTCGAGGTGGTGGAGCTGGTGAGTCACCGGGTTGCCGTGATGTACCTGGGGAAGATCGTGGAGATCGGGCCGGCCGACCGCGTCGCGCGGGCGGCGCGCCATCCCTACACCTCGATCCTGTGGTCGTCGCTGGTCGAGAAGCGCAGCCAGGAGGTTCCTCGCACCGGCGGCAACGGCGCCGCCGCTTGGGGCGTGTTCGACTTCGAGCGACCCGGGCAGGGCTGTCGGTTCGCGCCCCGATGTCCGGTCTACGAGGCGACGGGCCGCCCCGCGGTGTGCACCGACCCCGCCAGCGAGCCGCCCCTGCGCGACCTCGGCGACGGCCACAGCGTCGCCTGCCACTTCCCGCTCCCGCGCTGACGCCGGGCTTTCGCCCGACAGCGCCGGCCTTCTGCCCGGGCTTCGCTCCGCGTGCCCGACTCCAGATGCGTGGGAATCTCGTCCTGGCCGCCCTTTTCGATTTTGGCAAACCTATTGCCGGTGCACGCCCGCCAAGAACGGCGTCGCGGAGGCCCTTCCGGCAAGGAGGACATCATGAAGCGCGCCCTGTTCGTCATGGTGGTCGCGGAGCGTCGGGCTCATCCTCCCCGAAGGAGAGACCACTTCAAGAGGATCTGAGCAAGATTCGGCATCGAATGCCTGAGGTTCGTCTGAAAGTCGACCGCGGCCGTGTGGTTGGCGCCATCGGTGATTGCTCGCACCTCCAAGAAGTGGAGCCCACTAAAACGTGCCGCTCGTGCCGCACCTGCGCCTTCCCAGGCGACGCACAGCGCCCCAGTCGCCTCCTGCAGTTCAGCCGCGCGCGCCGGGTCGATGATGTCCTCATCGCCACTGGCAATTGCCCCGAAAAGTACCCTGAACTGCGAACCGATTTGGCTGGCAGCAAGGCGGAATTCGTCTACAAGCTGCACATCAGCGTCATAGCGCGGCAGGGGCCGTCGGACGAAGCGAAGCTTGTAGTCATGCTCGACGGTCGACACGCCGACCACGACGTCGCCGAGCGCTAGCTCCACACCGAGACTGCCCGCCGCTCCTGTGCAGATCACCGCCTGAACCGTCGCCCGCTGTTCGATCAGGTGCTGAGTCTGTACCGCGTGCTGTGTCTTGCCGTGTCCACCCACCGCGAAGAGCATGCGAAGCTCGTCGAAGAGATGGCACTCGAGCCTCCCCAGAAGTAAACTCCGTGGTCGATAGCCGGCGGCAGCGAACGTCGCGAGTATCGGCTCGAGCTCATTGGCTTGCGGCACTGTTATCAACGTCTCTGCGACGTTCATTGAATCTGGAGCTCGTCAGCCCACCGTGAGCACGCCGCGCTATCTCGCGTCGCCGGGCAGCGTGTCCCGGGGTCAATTCCGCGCAGTGCTGGATAAATCGGAATCAAGGAGACTCTCTACGCGAGCGCCGTCACAACGTTTGTTTCATCGGCAATCGCCAGCCCATCACCATCCAGGTAAGCTCGCAACGCGAGGCTGACCTGATCGGCCAGGGCAGCACGTGCTTCGGAGCTGACGGCCGCAACCGCTCTCGCCACGGGCGTGGCGGCAAGATGCGAGAGCACAAAACCCTCACATGCGGGCAGCCGTATGTTCATAACGCACGGGTGAATAGCCACCTCACGGAACCCTGCTTCGACGCCAAGACGGTAGAGCTCTTCAGCATCGGGTACCCCGACTCTGGAAGCGGAAAAGGTAGCTGCCGCCTCAGCGCCGACATGCTGTCTGAGCGCATCGACTACAGCACCGTGATATGGACCCATGATTCTCCAGACGCTGAGCAGCACGCGGCCACTCGGAACGAGTACTCGCCGCATTTCGCGGAGCGCTCCAGGTCGGTCAGGAAAGAACTGAAGACCTTGCTGACACACGATGACATCAAACGAGGCGCTCGGGAAGTTCATGGCCACGGCGCTGCCTTCCATCCATTTCAAACGCCGGATCGCAAGCCGTCTGGGCAGCGGCGCGCTCGAGGCCGAGGCTCATCAGACGCGAATCTGCGCGTACTTATCCGCGATTCTCCTCATAGGTCTCGGCCTCAACGCATGGCTTGGCTGGTGGTGGGCCGACCCTTTCGCGGGGCTCCTGATGGTCCCGCTTATCGGCTGGGAAGGTTGGGAAGCCGTTCGCGGGCATACCTGTTGCGACGGATGGCATTCCTTCATGTGGGGACCTGATGAAGTCGGCCGGATCGCAGCACAGTGAGACTTGAAGACGGGCCCGCTTCGGGCTTAGCATGCGACTCTCGTCGGCCGCGTGCCGTTCACCGTCGAAAGGAGTGGGTCGCCATGAAATTCGCGTCGACTCTCGTGGCTACGTTCCTCTTCTTTGCATCCGCATCGGTCGCTCTCGCCCAGACCGATTGCACCAAGCTGGTTCCGCCGTCGCCCTGGGGTCCGAACGACCAGACTGGGGCCACGAATCGGGTGACGCCAGCCGTGACGAAAGCCGCGGCTGCTGAGATCCAGGAGGGCAAGGTCGTACCGATGTCCTACCCGCTCGTGGACGGCGTGCCGCTGTTCGGCACGCGCTTTACGAAGACAATCCTCACGGCCACCTCGCTCGCGCCCGGCGCCTCGTTCGGCGAGAACGAGCTGACCTACATGGAGGACACGTGGCTGAGCCAGAGCCACGTGGGCACGCACCTCGACGGCCTCGGGCACATCGGCCGCAAGGACTGCTATTTCAACCAGATCGCGATGGGCAAGTTCATCAACCAGAACGCAATGACGAAGCTCGGTCTTGAGCACCTGAAGTCCTTCGCGACGCGCGGCGTCATCATCGACGCCGTGAAGGTCTTCCAGCAGAGCGGGAAGTTCAAGACCAACTCCGCCTGCAAGAAGCCGTGCCTTGAGAAGGGGACGGTCATCAGCGCAGCGGACTTGCAGGCTGGCCTCAAGATGTACAACGTCACCCTGCGTGAAGGGGATATCGTCGTCATCCATACCGGCTGGGGCGACCTCTTCGAACAGTTCCCGGCCCAGAACGCCGCCTACAACTCCGGCGAGCCCGGCATCGGCAAGGACGCGGCGAAGTGGCTGATTGGCCAGAAGGTCGTGGCCGTCGGCGCGGATACGTGGGCAGTCGAGGTCATTCCCGGCGAGGATCCCAAGGAAGCATTCATCGTCCACAACCTCCTCATCACCGACAGCGGCATCCACATCATCGAGAACGTGCGCACCGACCTCATGGCAGCCGAGGCCGCGCGGACGAATCGCGCCACGTTCTTCTTCAACATGACGGTGCCGCGCGCGGTCGGCATGACCGGCAACTTCGTCGGGATCGACGGCATCCGGTAGACAGGCCTCGTTGTGTCATCACCGCTGTGGCCGGCGCCCGCGAGCGGGCGCCGGCCGAACGCCGTCCTCGTCGTCCTTCTCGCCGCGGCGGTCCTCGCCGCCCTGCACGCTGGCGCCGAGGACCGCCGCTACACGATCGCGTTCGCCAATCTGACCGAGGAGCCGGGCGTGACCCTCGAGGCCACCGGCTTCATGGGCCGCGAGGTTCGAGACAGCTTCGTTCTCGCCGCCCGTCGCCTGCCGGTCGACCTGGTGTTCTACGACAACCGCCGCGACGTCCGGACCGCGCTCGACAACGCCGCCGACGCGGCCCGTCGCCAGGTCGATCTCTTCGTCGAGTATTTCCACGAGCCCACCGCGAACGATGGCGTCGCGCGGACGTTGCGCGAAGCGCGCATTCCGGTCCTGGCCGTCAACTATGCGGTCGGCGATGCGCCGCTTTACACCGCCGACAACGCGGCGGCGGGCCGCATCGGCGGCGAGGCCCTCGCTGACTTCGCCGCCCGTTCGTGGCAGGGCCGCACCGTCTTCGGCCTGATCGTGGGAGCGGTCAACTCGCGGCAGGATCGGCTGCCCGAGCGCGTGCAGGGTGTGATCGAAGGGCTCCGGGGCCGGCAGCGGTCGATCCGGATCGTCAATCTCGATACCCAGGGCAACCACGCCACGGTGGCGACGCTCGTCGGCAGGGTCGTCGCAGCCCAACCAAACGCCAAATTCCTCATCGCCGCGCTGGACGACGTGACGGCGCTGGCGGCAAAGAGCGCGCTGGAAGGAGCCGGCCGCGTCGCCGATGGCGCCATCGTCTCCTTCGGATGCGACCGGTCGATCCACGGCGGCGCAAGCGACCGCAAGGAGATCGATCCCAGCAACCGCGGAAGCATCGTCCTCGGCTCTGTCGCCTTCTATCTCGACCGTTACGGTTACGATGTGCTGCCGCTCGCGCTTCGCATGCTCCGCGGCGAGGCGGTCGCGGCGCGGACGACCACCACCCACAAGCTGATCACGGCGGCGAACGTCTTCAGGGAATATCCGCCCTACGATCTGCAGTGATCTCAACGAGGAGGCGGCGCGACGAAGAACAGTCCTTCGATACCGACCGCCGCGCCGGGCGTCGTCGCGAACGTGAGGCCGCCGGCAGGGCTCAGCGCCACGACGGGATAAAGGCCGAACGAAGCCAGCCGGCGATTCGGACCGAGGACGTCGCCGAGCGCCACCACGCGCGCCGTGCCGCGCGCGGATGCGACGAAGAGCGCAACCTGCACAGCGCTGCCGTCCACGGCGGCCGCGAAGGCCACGCTGCCGTCGGCAGCGAGGGCCGGCCACAGCGAGAAGTGCGCGAATGTGCCGCCGCCGGGCGCGGTTTCGCCGAGCGCTGTCACCTTCCGCAGGCGATCGTCGTCGACCACGAAGATACCCTGCTCCGCCTCGGCGCTCTTGAGCACCGCGGTAAACGCTACGGCGCCGGCGTCGTTCTGGGTGACGCGCTCGGAGAACTTCACGAAAATCCCCCCGATTGGTGTCTCGCTCCCGGCGCCGGTCACCATCCGGATCGCGGGGCCCTCGGCCACGAAGATCCCGCCCGGCACGGCGCGGCCTTCGACCACGGCGGCGAACGCGACACGACGTCGGTTGTTGATCACGGGGGGACCGAAGCCGGCGAACGTTCCGCCGGCCGGTGCCGGATCGCCTTGAGCGACGACCTTCGTCAGCCGGCCGCCGACGACGGCATAGACGGCCTCGACGACGTCGCGGCCGCGCCGCACCGAAGCGAGAAATGCGACGTCGTCGCGATCGTTGAGGGCAGGGGCATCGACCGCCGCGATCGTTCCAGACGGCAGGCCGGGCGCGCCGCCACCCGTGACAACGACCGGCCGCAGACCGCGTGCGTTCCGCAGGAAGATCCCTTCGACGGTGCGCCCGCCGACGACCGCCGCCGCGAAGGCCACGTCGCCGCGCTCGTTCAGGGCGGGAATCGGGTGACGACCGAAGCCGGAAAAGACGCCGCCGCCCGGGACGGGATCACCTTCGGCCACAACGCGCACCGCGCGGCCTTGCGATGCGAGGAAGAACGCCTCGCTGGCCGTTGAGCGCAGCATGGTGGCGAAGAAGGCGACTTGCCCTTTCGTATTCGCCGGCGCGACGATCGGCAGCGATTCGACGCCGAAGTGCTCGAAAGAGCCGCCGCCGGGGGCGGGATCGCCGGCGAGCGCCACGGCGCGAACGGTTGATTGGGCGCTGACGCCGGAGATGGCGGCCGGGATCCCTGCCAGGAAGGCCACGACTGCAACGGCCGTCGGCGCACGCATGGCGTGAGATTATCGCCGCCGGAGCCGGCATGACAATGAGACGGTTCGCCATGGGACTAACGCTGCTCGGTGGCCTCCTGCTCGGCGGTGGTGGCCCGGCCGCGCAAGAGCCGCGCTTCGCGCTCGTCGGGGCTTGCTACTGCGAGGCGGCGAGGGAACTGCGCTGTTCGGGAGAGCTCACGGAACCCGAGTGCCGTCGGCGCTGCGAGCACGATCTTTGTGATCGCTGGTTTTGGCTCGAGCGCCGGCCGTGCTGGAATTGGGGCTACGGCGGCTGAGATGAAGCAACCAACTCTCGGCGTCATCGTCGCGGCGTTGTTGCTGCTTGTTGCGCGCCCCGGAGCCGGCGGCTCGCCATCCGGACTGCGCGTGGTGGCCACACTGCCTGATCTTTTCGTGATCACGAAAACGCTGGTCGGCAACGCCGCCGGCGTCGACGTGGTGGCACGGTTCGGTCAGAACCCGCACGACATGGAGGTCCGGCCTAGCCACATGCTGCTGCTACGACGGGCTGATGTCCTCGTTCGCAATGGGCTCGAGGAGGACGCGTGGATCGACGTGATCGCACTCGGCAGCAACAACCCGAAGATGGTTCGCGGCGCGCTAAGCGTCATCGAGGCGTCGCCGGGGATTGCTTTGCTGAAGGTGCCGAGCGGGCGGGTCGATCGCGGCCTTGGCGACGTGCATCCCCTTGGCAGTCCGCACTTCACGCTGGACCCGGGCAACATGCCGATAGTCACGGGCAACATCGCGCGCGGACTCGCTCGCATCGCACCCGAGCAGACGGCGGCCATCGAGAGCAACCGCGTGGCCTTCCTGGCCCGCGTCGACGCGGCGACGGCGCGCTGGAATGAGACACTGGCGCCATTCCGGGGCGCCGGCGTCGTGAGCTACCACGACAGCTGGCCGTACTTCTACCGCGCATTCGGTCTCGTCGAGGCGGGCATTATCGAAGACCGGCCTGGCATCGCCTCGTCGCCCCAACATGTCGCGGCGCTCATTCGCAAAATGTCCGCCGAGCGCGTCAAGGTGATCCTGCACGAGTCGTGGTACCCCCGTGAACTCAGCGACTTGGTTGCGCAGCGAACCGGCGCCACTGTGCTTGTGGTGCCTCAGACACCGGGCGCCGTGAAGGGGACCGACGACTACATCGCGCACCTTGACTATCTCATCGCGGCAGTGGCGGGCGCCCTGCGGTAGCGGGTTTCGCCGCGCCCACTTCTCGCATCAAGGCGACCCTTGTAGCAGCGCAGGCAGGGTGGGACTCGGACGCGCATTTCAAGCCTCGTCGTAGCGACGTCGACACGCTGGGGTAGGGTCGCCGTAGGAATGCCTCGCGCCATCAAAGTCGACGTCCCAACGTTCCGCTGTTGTATCCTACGTCGACGACGATGGGCGACCCTGAACGGCACGTTGCCTTCGAGGATCGCTTTTCGGGCTCGCCGGAGGCCGAGGCGTGAGGCAGCGCGCGCTCGTCGCGCTGTTGCTTGCGCTCGCCCTGGCGGGCCTGACACCGCTCGCCAGGCTGAGCCCGCCCGACCCGACGTGGTTCGCCGGGTTCTGGGACGACGGCGATTACGACGACATCGTCCTGCTGATCTGCGGGACGGCCGCCGCGCTCCCCGAGCCGCCCGCGCCGCCCCGCGCGACGCGCGAGGTCGTCGCGACGATCGATCCCAGCGAGCCGGCCAAGCCCCCGCTCGCCGCCGTCGCCTCCGCCCTCTCCCGCGCGCCGCCGCGCGTCTGACACCGCCGTCCTGATCCGCCGCCGGCGCCGCCGGCGGCTCCCTGGACTCCACCCGGGCTACGCGTGCGTCGTGCGCGTCAGCCCGAGGAAGGCGACTGTCATGATCGCGCGCGTCGTCGCGTTCGCGCTGCACCAGCGGTTCATCACGCTCGCGCTGGCCCTGCTCCTCACGGCCGGCGGCATCGTGTCGTTCCACCGCCTGCCCATCGAGGCCTATCCCGACGTCGCCGACGTCGAGGTCGACGTGATCACCCTCTGGCCGGGCCATGCCGCCGAAGAGGTCGAGCGCTACATCACGATCCAGCTCGAGAAGGAGCTGAACGGCATCGCCAACGTGACCTTCCTGCGCTCGTTCTCGAACTTCGGCCTCTCGAACATCCGCGTCCTCTTCGCCGACGGCACCGACAACTACTGGTCGCGGCAGCAGGTGCTCGAGCGCATCACGCAGGCCGACATCCCCGCCGACGCCAAGCCCCAGCTGGGGCCGCTCGCCTCGCCGATCGGCGAAGTCTACCGCTACACCCTCGAGTCCAGGACGATGCCGCTCGTCGACCTCAAGGCCTACCAGGACTGGGTCCTCGAGCGCGAGTTCCGCAAGGTGCCCGGCGTGGCCGACGTCGTCTCGTGGGGCGGCGGCATCAAGCAGTACCAGGTCACCGTCGATCCCGAGCGGCTGCGCGCCTACAACGTGACGCTCAAGCAGGTGTTCGACGCGGTCGCCGCCAACAACGCCAACGCGGGCGGCTCCTACATCCGCGAGGGGCAGTACGCGCTCATGGTGCGTGGCATCGGCCTCGTGCAATCGACAGAGGACCTCGAGAACGTCGTGGTTACGTCGCTCAAGGGCACGCCGGTGCGCGTACGGGACATCGGCCGCGCCGGCATCGGGCACGCCATCCGCTTCGGCATCCTCGGTCGCGACCACGACGACGACCTCGTGCAGGGCATCGTGCTGATGCGCAAGGGCGAGAATCCCGACGCCGTCATCGCCGGCGTGCGCGCGAAGGTCCACGAGGTGCAGAAGACGCTGCCGGCGGGCGTCTCGATGCACCCCTACTACAGCCGCGACCGCCTCGTGCGCACGACGGTGACGACGGTCATGCGCAACCTCCTCGAGGGCGCCGGGCTCGTCATCGTGCTGCTCTCGCTGTTCCTCGGAAACCTCCGCGCGGCGCTCATCGTGGCGCTGACCATCCCGCTCTCGCTGCTCTTCGCCTTCGTCTTCATGGACCTGCGTGGGATCCCGGCCAACCTGCTCTCGCTGGGCGCCATCGACTTCGGCATCATCGTGGACGGCGCGGTCATCATGACCGAGAACATCCTGCGCCACCTGAGCGAGCGCAAGGTGACCGGCCCGCGCGTCCTTCGCGAGGTGCAGCACGCCGCCCTCGAGGTCGCGCGCCCGCTCACGTTCGCCGTCCTGATCATCATGACCGTCTACGTGCCGATCCTCACCTTCCAGCGGATCGAGGGCAAGCTGTTCCGGCCGATGGCGGTGACCATCGCCTTCGCCGTGATCGGCTCGCTCGTACTGACCCTCACGCTGCTGCCCGTGCTCACGAGCTTTCTGTTCCGCCACCCGCCGTCCGAGCGCGAGAGCCCCATCTTGAGAGCGCTGCGCACGCCCTACCTGCCCGCGCTGCGCTTCTGCCTGCGCCGCCCGGCCGTGCCGGTGGGCGCCACCGCGGCGATGTTCGCGCTCGCGCTCGTCGCGTTCACGCTCCTCGGCAAGGAGTTCCTGCCCGAGCTGGACGAGGGCGACATCTGGCTGCGCGTGAAGTTCCCGGTCGGCATCTCGCTGGAGGACGCCAATCCGTACGTCCACGACATTCGGGAGCGGCTGCTGACGTTCCCCGAGGTCCGCGTGGTCGTTTCCCAGCTCGGGGCGCCCGACGACGGCACCGATCCGAACGGGCCCGACACCGCCGAGTTCTACATCGGGCTCAAGCCGCGCGACGCGTGGCGCGTGCGGGACAAGAGCGCGCTCGTCGAGGCGATGACCGCGCGGCTCGAGAACATCCGCGGTATCACCACGAACTTCTCGCAGCCGATCAAGGACAACGTGGACGAGGCCCTCGCCGGCGTGAAGGGCGAGCTCGGCATCAAGCTCTACGGCCCCGACCTCTTCGTGCTGGAGGACAAGGCGCGCGAGATCACCGGGGTGCTCGCGGGCATCCGCGGCGTGGCCGACCTCGACTACGACCACCTGGTGGGCCAGCCGCAGCTGCAGATCGTGGTGGATCGCAAGGCGGCCGCGCGCTACGGCATCAACGTCCAGGACATCGAGGACGCGATCGAGGTGGCCACGCGCGGCCGGGTGGTGACCCAGGTCTTCGAGGGCGAGCGCCGGTTCGACCTGGCCGTGAGGCTCGCGTCGACGACGGACTCGCTCGCGACGCTCAAGGCGCTCACCGTCAGCGCGCCGAGCGGCGAACGGATCCCGCTCACGCAGCTCGCGGAGTTCCTCAAGACGGAGGGGCTGGGGCAGATCCTGAGAGAGGGCAACCAGCGCCGCATCGGCATCAAGTGGGGCGTGCGCGAGCGCGACATGGGCGGCCTGGTCGCCGAGGCGATGCGCAAGGTCGAGGCCGCCGTGCACCTGCCCGAGGGCTACCGGATGGTGTGGTCGGGGCGCTTCGAGGACCAGCAGCGCGCGCTGGCGCGGCTCTACGTCATCGTGCCGCTCGTGATCTTCATCATCTTCATCCTGCTCTTCGGCGCCTTCCAGTCGATCGGGGATGCGCTGCTCATCATGCTCAACCTGCCGTTCGCGCTCATCGGCGGCACGCTCGCGCTCTTCCTCTGGCGCACCACGTTCAACATCTCGGCCGCCGTCGGCTTCGTCGCCGTCTTCGGCGTGAGCGTGCTCAACGGCGTGGTGCTCGTGTCCTCGATCCGCCAGGCACGCGCGGAGGGCCTCGGGGCGCGCGACGCCGTGCTGCGCGGGTGCGCCCTCCGGTTCCGGCCCATCGTCGTGTCGGGGATCGTGGCCGTGATCGGCTTCATCCCGGCCGCGATCTCGCACGGCATCGGCTCGGAGATCCAGCGGCCGCTCGCGCGCGTCGTCATCGGCGGGCTCGTGTCATCCACCGCGCTCACGCTGCTGGTGCTGCCGGTGGTTTACGCGTTGATCGCGGGATGGTCGGGGCCGGACCCGGCGCCGGAGGCGGCGCCGTGAGGGCCATGCGGATCCTGCACGTGTACCCGAAGGACGATTACTTCACGGGGGCGGCGATCCAGCTGCGCGAGCTCGCGCAACAGCTCGCGCGCCGCGGGCACGAGGTCGTCGTCGCCACGCGCCCGAGCGAGCACTGGGCGCGGTGCTGCCGCCAGGAGGGCCTCGCGCATCACGACGTGCCGATGACGTCCGAGGTGGACGTGGCGTCGGCGTGGCGCCTCGCCCGGATCCTCAGAGCGCACCGGATCGACGTCGTCCACGCCCACAAGGGCAAGGGCCGGACGCTCGCGCTGATGGCCGGGTTGTTCGTGCGGATTCCGGTGCTGATCCTCAACCGCGGCGTCAGTTTTCCGCTCGATCGCTTTCAGCGCCTCGGCTACACGACCCGGCGCGTCACGGCCATCATCGCGGTCTGCGAGTCCATCAAGCGGGCGCTCGTACGTTCCGGCGTCGACGGCAAGAAGGTCGAGGTCATCTACTCGGGGACGGACACCGCCCGCTTTCATCCGGGTATCGACGGCGGGCCGGTACGGCGCGAGCTCGGATTCACGCCTGACGACTTCGTGATCACGCAAATCGGTGTGCGCAGCTGGAAGGGTAACGACGACGTCATCGACGCGATGGTCTGGCTCGCGGCCGCGGCGCCGCAGGCGCGGTTGCTGATCGTCGGTGCCCGCAATCCCGACTCGCTCTGCGAGCGCGTCCGGCACCGCCGCCTGAACGGCCGCGTGCGCGTCATCGGCTACCGCGAGGACATCCCCGAGATCCTCGCGGCGTCGGATTGCTGCGTCGACGCCTCGTACGCCGGCCTCGGCCTCACCGGCACGCTGCGCGAGGCGCTGGCCGTCGCGGTACCGGTCGTCGCGACCGATCTCCAGGGCAATCCCGAGCTCGTGACGCACGGGGTGACCGGCCTGCTCGTGCCCCCACGCCGGCCCGACGCCCTGGCGCGCGCGCTGCTGGAGAACATCGTGGATCGCCCCCAGGCCTGCGCGAGGGCGATGGAAGGCCGGCGCCGCGTGGAGGCGAAGTTCTCGACGGCGGTCAAGGTCGAGCGGACGGAGGCGCTCTACCGGAGGCTGCTGGCGGAAGCGTAGCGCCGGCGCCACCGAATCAGCGCAGCAGCCCGTGGGCCACGAGGCGCGCGGTCACGACGCCGGAGAGCCGCTCGAGCAGCGCCGTCTCCGAGGGCTGCAGATGCTCGCCCTCCACCCACACCAGCTCCTTGGGCTCGCGGGCGGCGTCGTACAGCGCCATCACGTAGCGCCGCGGGACGAGCGAGTCGCCGGCGCCGTTGACCATGATGAGCGTGCGCGGCGCGATCGCCGGCGCGAAACGCTCCGGCGTCAGCGGCGTGAGCCACCAGGCGAGCGCGCGTCCGACCACGGGCGTCGCCCAGTGCGGGACGTGGACCCTCTGGGCGGGATGCTCGAGCGTGTGGGCGATGAGCGGGCCCAGGTTGCCGCCGCCGTAGAGCAGCACGACGGCGGCCGGGCGCGCGTCGATGCCGCCGGCGACGACAGCCACCACCGCGCCGAGGCTCCCGCCGATCAGGAAGATGCGGCGGGGATCGACGTCCGGACGGCGGCTGAGATAGTCGGTCAGCAGCAGGACGTCACACACGGCGTCGAACGCGGCCGGACGCACCCGCGCGAGCGTGCGCAGCGCGGCCACGCCACGCCAGGAATCGCGGCGCAGCTGGATCGGATAGTCGGGCGAGACGATGACGGCGCTGCGCGCGATGGCGTCGAGCCCGCTGACGGTGACGATGCGGCTGCCCCGCTTCATGCCGCCGACGACGACCGCGCCGGCGTACGGCGGCCGGCCGGCGTCGGGCACCCGCACCAGGCCGTGGACGTCGAGCCCCGTCGAGCTGCGCAGCTCGAGCGTGTCGAACCGCGAGGGGCCCGCGCGCGGCAGCGGGCGCGTCTGCACGCGAACGAGGCTGCCCGCGCGCGAGCGCAGGCGCTCCGGCGATCCCTGCCGGGTCATGACGAGAGTCGCGAGCACCGCGCCCGCGAGTCCGCCCGTCGAGACGATCGCGAGCGCGACGACGGCGCCGCGGACGAGTCGCCGGCGCCGCGTCACGCGCGATTCCCTCGGTCAGTCGCCGACGCGGTCGCCCGCGTAGCGCCGGCGCAGGTCCTCCCAGAGCGCGGTCCTCTCCCAGCGCGGCTCGCGCGTGCGCTGCTGCGCGTCGTCGAGCCACGGGTTCGGAAAGAAGACGCTGATCATCTGTTCCCCGTGGCCGTTCCAGAGCCGGAGCCCCCACGAGCCCGGCACGCACGAGCCGCCGTCGGTCTTGAAGAACGCCGCGCGCGCCACGCGGCGCCGCGCCGCCTGCTCGGGCGTGGCCGCGCCGCGATGCTCGCCGACGCAGAGGTGGAAGTGCCACGCGCCGACGTCCACCGTGAGGTAGCCGTCGAGCATCGAGAGCGCGGGCTTCGCGGTGAACCGGATCTCGTAGGCGGCGCCCTCGATGACCGGGCCCGCGAAGACCTCGGCCCAGTGCTCGCTGAAGAGCTCGGTCAGCAGCCGCTCGACGGCGTCGCCCCGGACGGAGACCTCGTCGTACTCGGTCACGCTACCGTCCGGTCCGTGCTCCACCGTGCGCGTCGCCATGGCGCGCATGGTAGCGCGGATCGACGCGGGCGTCAGCGCAGCTCGAACACCACGGGCAGCCGCACCCGCAGCGCACGCGGGCGCACCTCGGGCGGGAACGGCACGCGGCGCAGTCCGCGCGCGGCGTCCAGCGCCGCGTCGTCCAGCAGGGCGTGCGAGGACGAGCGCACCAGCATCACCTCGCTCACGCGGCCCGTGGCCTCGAGCGCGATCTCCAGGTGCACGGTGCCGCTCAGCCCACGCCGCCGCGCCGCGGCCGGGTACTCGAGCGCCTCCTGGAGCCGGCGCCGCAGCGCGGCGAGGTACGGACCGTATGCGCCGGCGCCGCCGTCGCCGGGGATCGCCAGCGCCAGCGTTCCGGCGCCGCCGGCGCCGCCACGCGCCCCCGACGCGGCGGGCACCGGGTCGGCTGCCTCGCCACCCGTCGCGCCATCGCCGCCGCGCGACGCGGCGGGCGCGGGAGCGGCGCTCTCCGGGGCGACCGGCGCCCCGCTGGCGACGACGGGATCGGCCGCGCTCGGCGACGGCGGCGCCTCGACGGCGGGCGCCGGGCCCGCGACGGAGGGCGTGGGCGCGGCCGGCGGTGCTGCGGCGACGGCCGGAGCCGGGGCGGGCGCTGGCGTCGTGGCTGGCGTCGAAGCATCGACGGATCGTGCCGGCGGTGCGGTGCGCTTCACCGGGGCGCGTCGCGTCGGCGCCGGCGGGGCGGCCGCGCGCTTGGCCGGCGCCGAGCCCGCACGCGCAGAGTCCGTCTCCGACTCCAGCCGCGTCATGTCCACGAAGAGCGCGCGCTCGCCGGGCTCGCGCGCGAGCCACAGCCCGCCGCCGAGCGCCGCGGCGTGCACGGCGAGCGAGAGCGGCAGCCAGCGCGCCGGCCGAATCACTGACCTGGCCCTCCCTGGGGGTGGCCCCCCTGGGGGTATTCACGCCGCTCCGGGGGCGACGACGCGTGCTCCGCGAGCCAGCGGCCCACGGCGGTCTCCAGCGCCTGACGGGCCGCGCTCGCCGCCGCCCAGCCCACGTCGGTGACCGGCCCGCCGTAGCGGCAGCGCGCGCCGCGCCTCGTGGCGGCCACGACGACGGCGTCGCTCGAGGTGCCGGTGGCGGCCCGACCGTCGTCGCAGCGGACGCCGGCGGCGCGCAGGACGTCGGTCTTGACCTCGGTCAGCGTGGCGACCAGGTTCACGAGCGCCGCCGCCTCCGGATCGGCGTCCACCACGGTGATCGTGTTGATCGTCGCGGGCAGCCACGCCGCGCGCGCGCTGAGGCCCGCCGCGCTGGGATTCGAGAGGCCGACCGTAACCACGACGAGCGCGCGCACGTCGTCGGCCGCGGCCGTGGCGATCTCCGCGCGCTCGGTCCGGGCACCCGTCAGCAGCGCGACCCACGGCGCCGGCACGCCGAGGCGGCGGGCGGCGGCGGCGACCGTGCCCTCCGCGTCGGCGCACGCGAAATTCTTCGGCACGTGCACGTTCAGCACGGCGCGCGCGCGGGCGAAGCCGCCTCCGACGACGGCCGAGGAGAGCACGCTCAGCGCGCGCTCGGCCGTCACCACGACCGCCTCCGGCCCCACCCGCGTCGCGACGCCGTCGATGGTCATTTCAAGTACGCGCGCAGGCCGACCAGCGCGTTGAAGCCCGCGGCCTTCACCCCGAAGATCTCCGTGTACGATTCGTCGGTGAGGTTCTCGATGCGCGCGGTCAGCTCCGTCCGATCGACGACGCCGTAGCGCCCGAACAGCCGGAAGGTGCCACCGGCGTCGATCCTGTGATAGCCGTGGTTGCGGAACGCCTGGCTCGCCGACTCGAGCGAGCTCGAGACGACGGTCGCCTGGGCGAAGAGCGTGAGACGCGGGGTCGGGGTCACGGCGACGCCGGCGTTGTAATGGTGCGCCGGCGTCCGGGCGAGATCGGTGTGCGCGATCGCGTCGCGAGACCGGGTGATCGTGTAGTTCGCGTAGAGCAGGAGCCAGTCCAGCGGCTCGACCTCGACGTAGTTCTCCCAGCCGTACGTCCTCGCCCGGCCGACGTTCTTCGGCAAAACGCCGAACGGCGAGCCGGGCGCGGGAGCGGACTGGATCAGGTCCTTGAACGAATTGTGGAAGTACGTCGTCCCGAACCGGAGCCGATCCTTCCACACCTTCTGGTCGACGCCCACCTCCCAGCTCTCGCTGTGCTCGGGCACCAGGCCCGTGTTGCCGAACCCCGGGAAGAGCAGGTCGTTGATGGTCGGCGCGCGAAAGCCCTTGGCCCACCCGCCGCGCAGCTTCGTGCCGATCTCCTTCACGAGCAGCGCGACCGACACGCGCGGTGTGAGCGAATCGCCGTAGGTGTCGTTGTCCTCCCAGCGAAGACCGCCCGTCACGAACAGCCGGTCGAAGAGGCGGATCTCGTCCTGACCGAACACCGACGAGGTGTTGATCGTCTTGTGGAAGACGGAAACGTCCTCAGGCGGGAACAGGAAGGCGAACACGCCGCGCGTGACGCCCTGCTCGCGGCGATGCTCGAGCCCGATGGTGATCGTGTTCCACGTCCCAACGTCGAAGCTGTTGATGAGCTCGGCCTCCTGGCGCTTCGTGTCGGTCTGGGAGACGGGGACGCCGAACGCGTCTCTGGGCGGCGGGGGTGGATTCTGGCTGCCGACGTTGTTGAACCACTGGCCGAAGCGGACGCGCCAGCGCCACCAGTCGAGCATCGGCTGCGTGTACGCCACGTTGTAGAGCCAGGTGTCGGTCTGCTGCTGGAAGTTCGGATCGAGGACGGTCGGGCGACCGGTGAAGGCGATCGGCAGGTCCACCTCGAGCTTCACGTAGCGGCCCGAGAGCGAGAGCTCGCCCTTCCACGGGAAATCGTAGCCGATGCGGCCGCCGAACGCCGTCTGCTCCGCGTCGTCGTTCTTGAAGCGCCGCAGGTAGCCTTCGGTGTCGTAGCGGCTGCCGGAGAGGTTGAAGTTGAACCCGCCGTACGAGCCCTGCACGTTGGCCTGCTCGCGGAAGGTCGCGTAGCTGCCGGCCTGCAGGTGCACCGTGCTCTGCACCGGGCCGGCGCCCTTCTTGGTGATGACGTTCACCACGCCGCCGATGGCGTCCGCGCCGTAGAGCGTCGACTGCGGGCCACGCACGACCTCGATGCGCTCGATCGCGTCGAGCGAGATCTCCGACAGCTCCGCCGAGCCGAGGGTCGGGCTCTTCACGCGCATGCCGTCCACGAGCACCTGGACCTGGTTGGGGTTGGCCCCGCGGATGCGGATGCTCGAGTTGCGGCCGAGCCCTCCGAAGCGCTGGATGTCCACGCCGGGGACCTGTCGCATGACCTCCTGGAACTCGGAGTAGTTGTACGTTTTCAGCTCGTCCTCGCCGATGACCGTCACCGAGGCGCCGAGCTGTTCGCGCGGCGTCTCGACTTTCGTCGCCGTGACGACGACCGGCTCGGTATGTTTCACTTCCGGCGTTTGCTTCACCTCTTGCGCCGCGGCCGTGCTCACCGCGAGCGCGAGGGCGCCCATGGTCACCACCGTCCGGATCATGCTCCACTCCTTTTCTGCGAAAGGGTTGGAAGACTGCTCTCCGGGCAGGTTTCCTGACTCGTGGATCGACGCGACCGCCCACGCCTTCCCATCGCCCGCTGACGGCAACAGTGGCTCCCGCTCACGCGGGACCTGGACGGCGCTCCCCACTCACAGTGGCGCGACCGTGCCGGCTTCTCACCGGCTTCCCTCGCACCCGGAGCGCGTTCTCACGCGGACACGCTTCGGCCTCACCCCCTCTCGTACGCGAGCTGGACGACCGGGCGTCCGCTCGGACTCTTGTCCACGGTGACGTGACAGCCGAACACGCTTTCCAGCAACCCTTGCTCGAGGACGTCGACGGCGGCGCCGACGCGCGCGACCTCGCCCGCGCTCAGCAGCAGCAGGCGGTCGCACAGCTCGGCGGCCAGGTTCAGGTCGTGCGAGACGAGCAGGATCGTCATGCCGCGCTCGCGGTTCAGGCCCCGCAGCAGCGCCGCCGTCTCCGCCTGGTAGCGCAGGTCGAGATGCGCGGTGGGCTCGTCGAGCACGAGGAGCCGCGGCTCCTGGGCCAGCGCCCGCGCGAGCAGGGCGCGCTGGCGCTCGCCGCCCGAGAGCTGCTCGAGCGGCAGCGGAGCCAGCGCGAGCGTCTCCGTCGCCGCCATGGCGGCGCGCGCGGCGGTGATGTCGGCGGCGTCCTCGAAGAAGCGGCCCGGCGCGTGCGGGTAACGGCCCATCAGCACGAGCTGCTCGACCGTGAACGGAAAGGGCCGCGGCGCCTCCTGAGGCACCATCGCCACCTCGCGCGCCAGCGCCCAGGGCGCGAGATCGCCCACGGGCCGTCCGGCGAGCCGGATCTCGCCGCGCTGCGGGCGCAGCACGCGCGTGAGCAGCCGCAGCAGCGACGTCTTGCCCGCGCTGTTGGGACCGATGACGCCGAAGATCTCGCCGCGCTCGACGGTGAACGACAGCCCCGGAAACGCGAACGTCCGCTCGCGCCCACGCGCGGGCCGCGCGTAGGCGAAGGCGACGTCGCGGAACTGAACGAGCGGCGTCAGAGCGGCCGGCTCCGCGTGCGCAGGATCCACACGAAGAAGGGCGCGCCGCAGAAGGCGGTGATCACGCCCACCGAGAGCTCGGCCGGCGCCACCACGTTGCGCGCCAGCGTGTCGGCGGCGAGCAGGAACGCGCCCCCCGCCAGCGCCGCCGTCGGCACGAGGAAGCGGTTGTCCTGGCCGACGAGCCGGCGCAACACGTGCGGCACGATCAGCCCGACGAAGCCGATGGGCCCGGTGAACGCGACCACGGTCCCCGTGAGCAGCGCGGCGGCCACGAACACCCGGCGCTTGAGCCGCTCGGCGTCCACGCCGAGCTGGCGCGAGGCCTCCTCGCCGAGCGCCAGCAGATTCAGCTCGCGCGCACTTTTTAGAATCAGCCAGACGCCGGCGCCGGCGAGGACGGCGAAGAGCGCCAGCGAAGCGGCGGGGATCGGCCCGAGGTTGCCGAGCAGCCAGTGGATCACGCCGGTCAGGCGGTTGAAGTCGACGACCGAGATGATCACGGTGATGGCGGCCGAAAAGAAGATGCCGACGATGACGCCGGTCAGGAGCAGGGTCTGGACCGCGAGGCCGCCGGGCGCGGTCGCGACCAGGTAGACGATCGTCGCCGCGAGCAGCGCCCCCGCGAAGGCGAACACGGCCGCGCCGAGCGCGGCCACGATCCCGGACGACAAGCCGAGGATCTGCGCGAGCACCACGCCGAAGGCCGCCCCGCTCGACACGCCGAGCACCGACGGCTCCGCGAGTGGGTTGCGCGTCAGGGCCTGGAAGCCGACACCGGCGACGGCGAGGGCCGCGCCGGCCAGCACGGCCGCCGCCACCCGCGGCAGTCGCAGGCTCAGGGTCACGATGGCCTCCACCGACGAGGCCTCGGCGCGGCCGGCGAGCGCGCGGGCCACCGCGGACGGCGAGAGCTCGGCGCTGCCGACGAAGAGCGCCGTCACGCCGACGGCGAGCAACACGAGGCTCAGCGCGGCGAGCGCCCGGGCGAGGCGGCGCGCGTCGGTCACTTGAACGCCTCGGGATGGATCATCCGCGCGAGCAGCTCGAGCCCCTCCGGCACGCGCGGGCCGTAACGGTGCAGGACCGACAGGTCCACCGAGTACAGGCGGCCGGCGCGGATGGCGGGCACGCTCGTCAACGCCTGCCACTTCTCCGGGGCCGCGCGCCCCGCCGTCGAGGCGCCGGTGGAGTGATCGGCCAGCACGATGACCTCCGGCGCGCGCGCGACGGCCGCCTCGATGCTGAAGCGCACGTAGCTCACGGGCTCGCCGGCGGTGATCGAGCGGCCGCCCGCCAGCTCGATCATCTCCGTGAGGTGGGAGTCGCGGCCCGGCACGAGCAGCGGATCGGGCCAGAGCACATACAGCACGCGCGGCGCGGGCCGCGCCTTCACGGCGGCGCGCACGGCATCGATGCGCCGCTGGATGCCCGCCACGAGCGGGCCGACCGCGTCCCGCCGCCCGGTCAGCGCTCCGACCCGCGCGATGAGGTCGTACATCTCGGAGATGCGGTGGGCGTGCACGATGTACACGGGAATCCCGAGCCGCTGGAGCTGGACGAACGTCTCCTCGCGGTTGCCCTCGTCGGTGCCGACCACGAGGTCCGGCTTGAGCGCGACGAGCGTCTCGAGACTCGGGTTGACCATCCCGCCCACGCGTGGCTTGGCGCGCGCGGCCGGCGGCCAGTCGCAGAAGTCGCTCACGCCGACGATGCGCGCCTCGCCGCCGAGCGCGAAGGCGCTCTCGGTGACGCTGGGCACGAGCGAGACGATGCGCGTGGGCGGGCCGGCCAGCGTGACCTCGCGGCCGAGCATGTCGCGCAGGACGAGCGCGTGCGCCGGCGACGCCAGCGCGAGCAGCGCGACGGCCGCGAGGGCGCGGATCATTCCGCCAGCGCGCCGAGCGGGCAGTGCGCGAGCCGTCCCAGCGCCTCGAGGTCGAGCGCCGCGGCCACGCGATCCGCCAGGCGGTCGTAGCGATCCGCGAGAACGGCGGCGCCCCAGCGCGGATCGGGCCCGACGCCGCGGCGTGACGCCGCCGCCGTCAGCAGCGCCCGCCTGAGCGCGCCGCTCGCGAAGCAGCCGTGCAGATACGTGCCGACGACGGTGCCGGCGCGCGTGCCGTCGAGAGCGTCGGTCGGCGCGCCCGCGCGTTCGGTCAGCGCGAAGACGGCGTCACCGCCGTGGGCCGTCGTGCGCCCGCAGTGAATCTCGTAGGCCTCGACCGGCGCGCCCGCGGCCGCGTCGAACGGCCCGCCCGCGAGCACGCGACCACGCGCGCGGACGGTCGTTTTCTCGCGCGCGAACGTGGTGACGACGGGCAAGAGACCGAGCCCGCTCACGCGCGGCGCGGCAGACTCGACGCGATCGGGATCGTCGAGCCGCTCGCCGAGCATCTGGTAGCCTCCGCAAAGGCCGATCACGGCGCGGCCGTCGGTGGCGGCGCGCGCGATCGCCGCCGCGAGCCCGCGCTCGCGCAGCCACGCCAGGTCGGCGACGGTGGTCTTGCTCCCGGGCAGCACGACGACGTCGGCGGCGTCGACCGCCTCCGGCCGCGTGACGAATCGCACGGCCACGCGCGGCTCGGCGGTCAACGGCTCGAGATCATCGAAGTTCGCGATGCGGGGCAGCCGCGCGACCGCGACGCTCACGAGCGCGTCGGCGACGTCGCCGCGGTCCTCGAGCCCGAGCGAGTCCTCCTCGGGCAGCGGCGCCTCGCCCAGGTGCGGGACGACGCCCAGCACGGGAACGCCGGCGCGCGCGGCGAGCAGCTCGAGCCCGGGCGCCAGCACGCTCGGATCGCCGCGGAAGCGGTTGACGACGAGCCCCGCCACGCGCGCGCGGTCGTCGGGTGAGAGGAGCGCGAGCGTGCCGACGAGCGCCGCGAAGACGCCGCCGCGGTCGATGTCGCCGACCAGCAGGACGGGCGCGCCGGCCACCGCGGCCACGCGCATGTTGGCAAGGTCGCACTCGAGATTGATCTCGGCCGGGTTGCCGGCGCCCTCGATCACCACGAGGTCGTGGGCGGCCCGCAAGCGCTCGAGGCTCTCGACGACCACGGGCCAGAGCGTCGGCGCCAGCCGCTCGTAGCCGCGCCAGTCGAGGCTCGCGATGGCGCGCCCGCGGACGACCACCTGCGAGCGGTCGTCGGTCTCGGGCTTCAGGAGGATCGGGTTCATGTCCACCGTCGGCTCGATCCCGGCCGCGGCCGCCTGAACGGCCTGCGCGCGGCCGATCTCGCCGCCGTCGGCGGTGACCGCCGCGTTGAGCGACATGTTCTGCGACTTGAACGGCGCCACGCGATAGCCGCCGCGCGCGAAGATCCGACAGAGCGCGGCGGCCAGCAGGCTCTTGCCGACGCCCGACGCCGTGCCCTGCACCATCACGCACGGCGCGAGCCTCATCGGCGGCGCGCCTCGGCGCACGCGTCCACGAACCCGCGCGCGAGCGCCGGGTTCGACGCGAAGTGCAGGTGCACGTAGCTCAGGAGCGCGCGGCCCACCAGGTAGCCCTCGGCGCGCGCCACGCCGCCGGGCGCCATGACGCTGTAGGCGCGGGGCACGCTCGCCGGCACCGGCGACAGCGTCGAGAAGTGGAACTCCTGGCCGCGCGCCACCGCCCCAGCGCGGCCGAGCGGCGTGGGCGCGGTCAGGGTCACGTCCACGTAGCCGAGCGACATGCGCGGCGGCCGCATCGTGACCCGCGCCGGCAGCACGTCGACCATCTCGTGCACGCCGCCCTCGGCGTCCTCGAGCGACTGCGCGAGGTACATCAGCCCGCCGCACTCCGCGTACACCGGCCGCCCGAGGTCGAGGACGAAGCGCCGCACCGCCTTGCGGCACCCCGCGTTGTCGGCGAGCCGCTTGCCGTGCAGCTCCGGATAGCCGCCGCCGAAATAGAGGCCGTCGACGTCCGGGGGCTCGCCGTCGGCGAGCGGGCTCCACTCCACGAGCTCCGCCCCCGCCTCGCGCAGGAGGTCGAGGTTCTCCGCGTAGTAGAACTGAAACGCGAGGTCTCGCGCCACGGCAATGGTCGCGCGCGGGCGCTCGACGAGGACAGGCGACCGCGTCAACGCCAGCGGGGCGGCCAGCGCGAGCAGGCGGTCGAGGTCGACGTGTCGCTCGACGGTCTCGGCCATGCGGTCGAGTCGCTCGCCGTCGAGCACGCCTTCGGCCGCGGTGACGAGTCCCAGATGCCGCTCGGGCAAGCCCCACCACGTGTCGTCGCGCGGGATGGCGCCGACCGGCACCGCACGGCACGCCGTGCGGATCGCGTCCCCGACCCAGCGTGCGTGCGTGGCGCCGCCCACGCGGTTGGTGATCACCGCGGCGACGCTCAGGGCCGGATCGAAGCGCTCGAAGCCCAGCACGGTCGCCGCCGCGCTGCGCGACTGCGCGCCCGCGTCCACGATCAGCACCACGGGGGCGCCGAGCCACTTCGCGACCTGCGCCGTCGAGCCCGCGTCGCTCGTACCGTCGAGCCCGTCGAAGCAGCCCATGACGCCCTCGATGATCGCGACGTCGACGTCGGCCGCGTGCCGGGCGACCGTCGCGAGCACGGCGTCGCGGCCGCACATCCACCCGTCGAGGTTGTACGACGAGCGCCCCGACGCCACCGCGTGCAGGCCGGGATCGATGAAATCGGGACCGACCTTGAATGGCTGCACGGAGAGTCCGCGGCGGCGCAGCGCGCGGAGCAGGCCGAGCGTGATCGACGTCTTTCCGACGCCGCTCGCGACACCCGCGACGACGAGGACGCGGCTCACGCCGGGCCGTCCACGCCCGCGGACTTGAAGGTCGCCATCTCGGTGTAGACGCGCGCGGCGGCGCGCGCGAGGTGGACGAAGAGCGCGGCGCCCGTCCCCTCGCCCAGCCGCAGGCCGAGGTCGAGGTAGGGCACGAGGCCCAGGTGCGCGAGCGCGCGGGTGTGGCCGGGCTCCGCCGAGCGGTGCGAGGCGAACATGGCGTGGACGGAGGCGGGCGCGACCGTCGCGGCGACGAGGGCGGCGGCGCCCGCGATGAAGCCGTCGAGCGCCACCGGCACGCGGCGCGCCGCGCCGCCGAGGATGACCCCGACGAGCCCGCCGATCTCGAAGCCGCCGACTTTCGCCAGCACGTCGACGCCGTCGCGGGCGTCGGGCTCGTTCACCGCCAGCGCGCGACGCACGGCGTCGACTTTGCGCCGCCAGCCGTCGTCGTCCACGCCGGTGCCGCGGCCGGTGACCGTGTCGACGGCGGCGCCGGTGACGGCGGCGGTGATCGCGCTCGCCGCCGTCGTGTTGCCGATGCCCATGTCGCCCGTCGCGACGAGGTCGGCGCCGGCGTCGATCGCGCCCATGACCAGCCGCGCGCCGGCCTCGATCGCCGCCTCGGCCCGCTCGCGCGTCATGGCGGGGCCGCGCGCGATGTTCGCGGTGCCCGCGCCGAGCGAGCAACGGACCAGCGCCGCGGAGTCGCCGATCGGATTCGCGACGCCGAAGTCGGCGACGACGACGCGCGCGCCGCAATCCCGCGCGAGCACGTTCACTGCCGCGCCGCCGCGCAGGAAGTTCTCGACCATCTGCGCCGTCACCGACGGCGGATAGGCGCTCACGCCCTCCGCGACCACGCCGTGATCGGCCGCGAACGTGAAGATCACGGGCTGCGCGACGCGCGGCGGCGCGCCGGTCAGCGCGACGAGGCGCGCGGCCAGCTCTTCGAGACGGCCGAGGCTGCCCGGCGGCTTGGTCAGCGTGTCGAGGTGGCGCTCGGCAGCGCGCGCGGCGCCGGGCGGCGGCGCGGCGATCGCGTCACGGAGCGCGGCGACGCTGATCACGCGCGCACGTCCTTCACGATGAGCGGCAGTCCGGCCACCATCAGCACGACGCGGTCGGCGGCGGCGGCGAGGCGCTGGTTGACGAAGCCGAGCAGGTCGCGGAAGCGGCGGCCGTCCTCGGTGGCGGGATGGACGCCGAGCCCCACCTCGTTGGAGACGAGCGTCAACTCCGCGGGGTGGAGCGCGAGCAGCGTGGCCAGCTCGTCGGCCTGCTTGAGGATGTGGTCGTCCGGATCGCCGCGCAGGAGGAGATTGGCGACCCACACGGTGAGGCAGTCCACGATGACGGCGTCGGCGCCGGCGCAGGCGTCCCGCAGCCGCGGCACGAGATCGTACGGCTCCTCGAGCGTGCGCCAGTGCCCCGGCCGCTCGGCCCGATGCTGCTCGATGCGCTGCGCCATGTCGCCGTCGCCGGCCTGGGCCGTCGCCACGAAGGTCACGCGCGCCCGCGGAGATTGGCAGTCGACGGCAAAGCGGCTCTTGCCGCTACGCGCGCCGCCGAGAACGAGAGTCGTCGAAGCCACGCCCGGGTCCTCCCGCGAAGACCGAGTCGAAAAGTGCGCGCGCGGGCAGGTCTCCTGGCTCTCGGATCGTCCTACTCCCCGCGCCTTCCCGGCCTCGTGGCCAGTGGCTCTCGCGGGTTTCGTCCCCGATTACAGTGACGGGGTCGCGGCGGATTCGCACCGCCTTCCCTGGGGCCCTCGTGGGCGCCCGGGCGCGAACAACGCCGGAACGGTACCAGAGTCGGCACGGTGTCGCAAGACGGACACTCTTGACCGACGTTTGTCGGATGGGCATCCTTCATGGCATGGCGACAAGAGCCAAACGGGGCTCGGGGAAGACGGTCACCGCAAAGCGCTTGCTCGCGGCAGTCACGAAGACACGGCTCTCGGAGCGGACCCTCGACGCCATGGAGCTCGTCCTGCGCGCACGGCGAAGATCGCGAGCCCGCGCGCCTCGCCGGTGAAGTATCTCGACACGTCTTTTCTGATCGACCTGCTACGTGAGAGCAGTCGTCGCCACCCAGGGCGAGCGCATGCTGCACCTCCGGCGCCCGGAGGCTGCGAGTCGTGTGCCAGCGACTACGCTTTTTTCCTCATTCATCCGCTCGCCTCGGACGGCGGGGCCCCAGCCCCGCGACGTCCTGCAGCTCGCCCGTCCTTATCCGCGTAGGAAACGGCGAGGCCCGCGCCGGCGTCCGATTGGATGCCGTAGGGCGGGACCGGGTAGCGCAGGCCGTTCCGGTCGAGAGCGGCGAGGCCCTCGATCACCTTGGGCAAGAAGCGCGGCGGGATCGCCATCAGCAGCTCGTCGTCGGCGACACCGCCGTAGCGGCGCTCGGCGTAGCACGGGATCGTGAGCGCGGGCTCGCCGGTCTTGAGCGCCTTGCCCCACGAGTCGGCGCACGCCGACTCGCCCACCGACGTGAACGACATCTTCCGGTAGCCGCTCCACTGGAGCCCGTTGATGAAGAAGATCATCTGGCCCGGCGTGCCGTAGATCAGGCAGATGTCCGGGGGGTTCAGGCGGCCGGAGGTGAGCGGCGCGACCGCCATCGCCGCGTAGCGGCCGTGGGGCACGCAGTCCATCGCGTGCTGGTGCGCGCTGGCGTCCTCGAGCGTCTTGAACCACACGCCGGCCATGCGATTGCCGGAGAGCCACTCGTCGTCTTGAGGGTGCAGGCCGATGACCGCGCCGCACTGGGCGCCGATCAGGTCGGCCATCGTGATGCCGACGGTCCAGCCGAGCTGGCGCGCCTGGGCGACGATCTGGTCGGTCGTGTGCTTCGCCCGGGGACGCCGGATCTTCGGGATCGCCTCCATGGCCTCCACCGTCTCGAAGAGCTTCATGCCGATGGGGATGGAGCGCAGCCGCAGATAGCGGTTCAGCCCGTCGACGATCGCCTGCCAGTCGTAGGTCGTCTCGGTGGTCATCGCGTCCTCCGGAGCGCCATGATACCGTCGCGCGGCTGGTGCGCTGAATTACAACTCGCGCAGCCGGTCGAGCGCGCGGCGCTCGCGCTTGGTCGGGCGGCCGGCGCCCGGCGGCCGAAACGGCGGCGGAGACCAGCGGGGGCGCGGCGGCTCGGGCGGCGTGAGGTCGTCGTAGAGCAGGCGCGCGTGCGCGGGCGCGCCCCGGCGCTCGTCGAGGCCGACGACCTTGAGGACCCGGCGGCGGCCCTGGGGCAGCGTAACCTTTATATAGTCGCCGGGGCGGACCCCCTTGGCCGGCTTGGTCGACTGGTCGTTGACGTGGACCTTGCCCCCGTCGCACGCGTCCGCCGCGAGGCTGCGCGTCTTGAACACGCGCGCGGCCCACAACCATTTGTCGATCCTCACCGAATCCACGTGCCGACGGTATCATAAGGGCCGAAATGGACTGGGATCCCGAGGTCGAAGAGCTCAAGCGGCGCCAGGAGCTCGCGCGCGCGATGGGCGGCCCGGAGAACGTCGAGCGTCAGCACAAGGCCGGGCGGCTCACCGTGCGCGAGCGGATCGAGCGCCTGCTCGACCGGGATTCGTTCCACGAGACGGGCGCCCTCGCCGGCGTCGCGAAGTACGAGGGTGAAACGCTCGCCTCCATCCGTCCCGCCAACTTCGTGATGGGCACCGGCCGCATCGACGGCCGCCGCGTGGTGGTCGGCGGCGACGACTTCACCGTGCGGGGAGGCGCCAACGACGCCTCCATCGGCGGCAAGCAGGGCTACAGCGAGCGCATGGCGCGCGAGCTGCGCCTGCCGATCGTTCGCCTGGTGGACGGCACCGGCGGCGGCGGCAGCGTGAAGACCTATGAGATCGCCGGCCGCACCTACGTGCCCGGCAATCCGAGCTGGGACGTGATCGCCGCGTCGATGTCCGAGATCCCGGTGCTCGCGGCCGCGCTCGGTCCGGTGGCGGGACTCGGCGCCGCGCGCGTGGCGTGCTCGCACTTCTCGGTGATGGTGCGCGGCATCGCGCAGGTCTTCGTCGCCGGTCCGCCGGTGGTCGAGCGCGCGTTCGGCACGCCGATCGACAAGGAGTCGCTCGGGGGGTGGAAGATCCAGGTCGAGGCGGGCGCCGTCGACAACGTCGTGGACTCCGAGGACGAGGCCTTCGAGCAGATCCGCCGTGTGCTCGGCTACCTGCCGCGCAACGTGTGGGAGATGCCACCGCGCGCGACGCCCGCGGACGATCCGCGGCGCCGCGAGCCCGAGTTGCTCTCGATCATCCCGCGGAACCGCCGCCGCCCGTACGACGCTCGCAAATTGGTGAGCCACGTCGTCGACCGCGGCTCGTTCCTCGAGATCGGCGCGAAGTACGGGCCCTCGCTGGTGGCGGGGCTGGCCCGACTCGACGGCTATCCGGTCGGCGTCATGGCCAACGACCCGATGCACTCGGGCGGCGCCCTCACCGCGGACGGCTCGGAGAAGATGACGCGCATGGTGGATCTGTGCGACACGTTCCACCTGCCCGTCGTCAACTTCGTCGACAACCCGGGCTTCCTCATCGGCACCCAGGCGGAGAAGGCCGGCACGATCCGCAAGGGCGTGCGTGCGCTCCAGGCCGTCTACCAGGCCAGCGTGCCGTGGATCACCATCATCGTGCGCCGCGTGTTCGGCGTCGCCGGCGCCGGCCACGCCAACGTGCAGGCGCTCAACCTGAGATACGCGTGGCCCTCGGGCGACTGGGGCTCGCTGCCGCTCGAGGGCGGGATCGAAGCCGCCTACAAGCGCGAGCTGGAGGCCGCGCCCGACCGTGCCGCGCTGCTGAAGGAGATCGAGGCGCGGCTGAACGTGTATCGCAGCCCGTTCCGCACGGCCGAGGCGTTCAACATCGAGGAGATCATCGACCCGCGCGACACGCGGCCGCTGCTGACCGACTGGATCGCGCTCGCCTACGACAACGAGGCCACGCGCCTGGGTCCGAAGACCCGTGGCATGCGCCCCTGAGGAACCCCATGCGCGGTCGCGCCGTCATCGGAGTATTCGTCCTGCTCGCCGTCGCCGGCGTCGCCACCGCCGCCGACCAGGTCGTGATCGAGAACTGGAAGGCGTACCCGCTCGGCACCACCGGGCTGCCCGGCGACTGGAAGCCCCAGAACTGGGGCACGCCGCACTACGAAAATCTGAAGATCGTGGAGGACGAGGGGCGTCGCGCGCTCTACATGAAGAGCGCCAACGACAGCTCGACGATCAACAAGGAGATCAAGGGCAAGGTCCGCCTCAAGGACACGCCGATGCTCGAGTGGCAGTGGAAGTCGAGCGTGCTGCCCAAGGGCGGCAACTCCTGCAAGAAGGCGACGGACGATCAGGCGGGGCAGATCTTCCTCGTGTGGCCGCGCTTCCCCGAGGCGGTGCGCTCGCGCATCATCGGCTACGTCTGGGACACGACGCAGCCCGTGGGCACGATCTGCAAGAGCGAGAAGACGGGGACGGTCACCTACGTCGTCGTGCACTCGGGCCCGGCCGACCTGAGCAAATGGGTCACCGAGAAGCGCAACGTCGTCGAGGACTTCAGGAAGATCTACGGCGAGGCGCCGGACGATCCCTCGGTGCTCTCGTTGTCCATCGACAGCAACGACACCAACACGAGCTCCGAAGCGATGTACGGGCCCATCGTCTTCAAGAAGCAGTGACCTCCGCGCGCGACTTCGTCAAGGCACTCGGCGACGAGAACGCCGCGTTCTGGGCGGATCGCGACGTGCGGCTCGACGCGGCGGCCGCGCCGGCCGTGCGGCTCGAGCAGATCCGCTACCGGATGCGCCAGGGCGTCTACAACGAGCTGCGCTCCGTCGAGCTGATCGCCGCCTGGATCCCGCACGTGCCGGAGCGCGAGATCCGCGAGCTGCTGCCGGGGCAGCTCGACGACGAGCACCGGCACTACCACCTGCTGCGGCGCCGCCTGCTCGACCTCGGCGAGGATCCCGACGCCTACCGTCCGCTGCCCGAGTGGGAGGCGCTCTTCGACTGGCTCGTCGCCTGCCGCGCTCGGCCAACGCTGGAGAAGCTGGCGATGTTCCAGTTCGCCGGCGAGACGCAATCGTGCGAGGGCTTCGAGACCCTCATCGCGCTGGCCGCGGATGTCGATCCGGAGACGGCCGCGCTCTACCGCACCGGGATCCTGCCCGACGAGCGGCGCCATGCCGCGATCGGCCGGCGCGCGCTCACGCTCCTCTGTGACACGCCCGGCGCGCAGGCCGCAGCGCGCGCCGCCTGCCGGGAGATGAACGAGCGCGTCTTCGGCGCCTACCGCGCCCACCGCGCGCGCGCTGACCGCCGGGCCTGACCGCTCCTTCCGCCTGATTTCACGCGAGGTTCGGCGCGTCAGGACGATTTTGCTCACACCCGGCTGTCCGAAAACGCCACTATGGTTCCGGGTGGGTTTTCGCGCACCCGGGAGGACAGAACAATGGCTCCACGAGCGGCGCGCCGCGGCGTGCGGGTTGTGGTCGTCCTGGTCCTCGGGGTCGTCGTGTTCGTCACGCTTCTCGTCGTCGCCGGTGTGCCCCTGCCTCAGATCCGTGCCGGGCTCTGCGGCACGCTCGGGACCGTCGTCCCCCTCGATCAGGTGTTGCCGGCCTGCGGGGGCCCTGCCCAGGCCAGCGTGGCGCTCACCGCGGGCCGCGCGGCGACCGACCGGCGCGCATTGCGTGAGGCGCTCGGCCACTACCGCGTGGCCACGGCCGCCGCGCCCGAGCTGGTTCGCGCCCACGTGGCCCGCGGCGACGTCGCGGAGATGCTCGGCGAGTACGACGAGGCGCTTGTGGCCTTCCAGCGGGCGGCCGCGATCGAGCCGTCGGAGGACACGAGCCTGCGCATCGGCGCCGCCGCCGACCGCCTGGGCCGCGTGGACCTCGCGGTGCAGACGCTCGAGGGCGCGTACGGGCCGTGGCGCCGCCACGCCGGCGCGGGCGCCCGCGCGGCGGCGACGAACTTCGCCACCTGCGCGCCGGTCTCCTGGGCCAACCCCGCGCGGCTCTGGCACATGTGCGTGAACGGATCCCGTGACGCCTACGACTTCTCCTTCGAGACCTCACGCGAGACGGTGCCGCGCTGGGTCTTCCGCATCCTCCTCGGAGAGGGACGGCGCGACCGCGCGCTGGCCTTCGCGCGCGACCGCGGGTGGCTACGCGAGGACGTCGAGTATTGCGGGCGCCACGCGCTGCCGATCGACCACGAGACCTCCGCCCTGCTCGCGATGCTCACGCAGCCCGACCGCGCGGACTGCGCGCTGCCGACAGCGGTGGGCGTCGCCGACGACGGGGGCGCGCGCCTCGGGCGCATGATGCTGCTCGACCGCATCGCCCGCTCGCCGCAGGCCGAGACGCGCGAGCGCGCGCAGTACTACCTGCGCTACCGGCTCCCCGATCACGACGTCCCCCGCCTCGCGGAGGCGCTCAACGCCACCGGCTTGCGGCTGCAGCACGTGCACGACGCTCCCGACGAGGCGCTCGTCGTGTTCCAGAAGGCGATCGAGGCGGATCCACGCTTCTCGTGGCCGCACTACAACATCGGTCGCATCTACATGGCCAAAGCGCACTACGAGCAGGCGCGCGTGTGGCTCGAGCGGGCGCTCGCGGTGAATCCCGATCACTGGCGCGCGCTCTACAACTACGGCGTGACGACCGCGAACCTCAAGCGGTGGCCGGAGGCGCTGAGCGCGTACCGCAAGGCGCTGGCCATCAGCCCGACCGACGCGAGGCTGCACGCCAACGTCGGCTGGACGCTGATCGAGCTCGGGCAGCAGGGGGAGGCCGATCGCGAGCTGCAGATCGCCGTGCGCCTCGATCCGAGCCTGCAGGCGGAGCGCAGCTATCTCAACTCCCGCTACGGGCGCGACGCGCGCAGCGGGCCGACGCCGTCTTCCGCCCGGTGAGGAGCCGCATGAGCGCACGCGTGACGCGGGCGGTGGCCATCGTTGTCGTCGTCTCGATCACGGCGTTGACCGCGGCCGCCCAGGAGCGGCGGGCAACGACGGGCGAGTCGCCCGGCGCGCTCGTGGATCGCGCGCGGGCGGCCTACGCACAGGGCCGCTTCCAGGAGGCGCTGGAGACGGCGCGGCGCGCGGCCGAGGCCGGGCCACGCTCGGTACCCGCGCAGCTCGCCCACGGCGGCATGGCGGAGTTCATGGGCGAGTTCGACGAGGCGTACCAGGCGTACGCGCGGGCGCAGGCCCTGGCCCCGAACGACAACGCCACCCGCTACCGCGTCGCATCGTTCGCCACGCGCATCGGCGACTACGATCGTGCGCTGCGCGAGCTGGACGCCATCCTCGCCACGCAGCCGAAGGCGGCCCAGTTCTTCTTCCGCTGGGCGCCGCCGTTCGTCCAGAAGCCGCTGCTCAAGCGCAGTCCGGCCCTCGAGCAGTTCGTCGATCTTCAGATCGACATCCTGATGGAGAAGGGCGACCTCGCCGAGGCCCGCCGGCTCGCCCTCCGTCACGCCATCGTCGACTCCGGCCGCGACTACTGCGCGGACGCGAACCAGAAGAAGACCGGCAAGGGCCCCTCCGACGAGGTCTTCAAGGCGTTCCGCCTCGCCGCGCTCGCCCAGCCGAACGCCGCCGACTGCATCTGGTGGTACGGCCAGTGGCTGGCCGACGAGGGTTACATGCGCCTGGGTCGGCTCATGGTGGAAGAGGGTACGCGCCTGACGAGCTCGCAAGGCAACAGGGACTCGGGCAACCGATTCGTGCGGATCCGCCTCGGCGGCGCGCGGCCGGTCGCCAAGCGCGCGGAGTCGGTCTTCCTCATCGCCAAGCAGCGCTATCTGCGCGACGGCGACGTCGACGGCGCGGCGCGACTCTTCGACGAGAGCCTGCGCCTGTCGCCGACGTTCGCGCGTCCCTACTCGTACAAGGCGCGCCTGGCCCTGGACGACGGTGACCGCGAGGCGGCGATACGCTGGCTCCGCCGGGGCGTGGATGCCGATCCCGAGTCGTGGCGCACCTGGCACAACCTCGGGCGCGCGCTGCTCGCCGTCGAGCGCTGGGACGAGGCGGAGCACGCGCTCACGAAGACGGTCGACCTCTTCCCTGACGACGTCGGCGGCCGTCTGGCGCTGGCGCGCGCGCTCTACGCGCAGGGCAAGTGGGACGGCTACCGCAAGCAGACGGAGTACGCGGTCGGCTTCGCGCGCGGCTACCGCGGGCCGGACGTCGTCAAGGAGCCCGCGGCCTTCTTCGACAAATTCCAGCGCTGGGGTCCCGGCCCGGTGTTGCCGCCGACCCCCGACCCGCGCGTGATCCTCGGTTGGAACCAGGACTGATGGGGAGCCCCTCCATGACGCGAGGCCTGAACCGAGCCGTCGCGACCGCGCTCACGCTCGCCGCGCTGGCGGCGCCCGCGCGCGCGGCCGACGTCTATCGCTGGATCGACGGCGCGACCGTCGTCTACAGCGACCAACGGCCGCCGGAGGGCGTGATCCTGACGTCAATGCCGGGTCGGCCGGCCCTGCCCGTGGTCACCGCGCCGGACGCGCCGCCCGCCGAAGCGGCGATCCCGACGCCGTCCGAGGCCGAGGTCGTCGTGAGCACGAGACCGGCGACGGTGGACGAGATCTTCGAGCTGTCGGGAATGCGTCCGCAGCTTCCCTCCATCGCCCGCGCGCTCGGCGCCGAGTACCTGCCGCGCCCGGGCCAGCTCGGCGAGCGCGACACCGTGCTCGTCGCCCAGATCGTCGGCCGGCAGTTCGCGCCCGCGCGGCTCTACGCGGTCATCCGCGACGACTTCCGGCGCCGCGTCGATCAACAGCAGCTCGACGCGATCGCCGTCTGGTTCCGCTCGCCGCTCGGCCGGAGGATCACCGCGCTCGAGATCGCCGCCGCGAACCCGGACGCGGCGCCGAGGATCGCCGCCTTCGCGGCCGGGCTCAAGACGTCGCCGGCCCCGGCGCCCCGCCTCGACCTCGTGCAGCGGCTCGACTGGGTGACGGGGACGAGCCAGGAGACGACGGACCTCGCGCTCGCGATCGCCGGCAGCGTGGCGCGCGCCGCCGCCGCCGTCACGCCTGCCGAGCGTCGGGCGCGCGCGGGGCTCGTGGAGCGCCGCATCGAGGAGATGCGCGGCCAGATGGCCGTCGTCATCGCAGAGAACGTTCTTGCCCAGATGTTCTACGTCTACGCGCCGCTGAGCGACGCCGAGCTCAGGCAGTACGTCGACTTCCTCGCGTCGCCGCCGGGCCGCTCGTACGGCCGGATCGCCCACAGCGCGCTGCTGCGCGTCGTGCGCGAAGTCGCTGATCGCACAGCGTTCGAGGTCCTTCGAGCCGTCCCGCCGCAGCGCTGGGCCGCTACGCAGAGGACCGCGGGTCCATCAACGCCGCGCTGAGTCGAAGTCATGGCAGACCTCTTGCAATGACAGGAGCAGGAGGAGTTGCACGATGAGCCGACTAACCGCCGACGAGCGGCGCCGCGCGAACGAGCTTCGAAGGCTTGGCGCGAGGATGCGCGCGCCGCGGGTCGTCACCATCGAGCATCTCGAGCCACGGGAAGTGGGCTGGGGACGTGGCGCGCGAGTGACCACCCTGGTCACGGTGGCACTGGGCGGGGCGCTCGCTCTCCTGCATCTCGCGCAGACGCTCTCGCTCTACGGTCCCGGCTCGCTCCTCGACTGGCTCCTGCCCAGGCTATAAATATGGGGGGCCCCGAGATGGCCCCCCAAACCCCCCAGCGTTCGGAGCGCCCCGGGGAACCCGTGGCGCTCCTCTAAATCGCTACGGCGTAGCCGTCGCGGCGGGGATCGGCGCCCGCCATGAGGGCGCCGGACGCGGCGTCGCGCATGAGCCCCTGCCCGCCTCCGACGATCCACGACCAATCGCCAATCTCGTTCACCTGGTGGCCGCGCGCGGCCAGCCCGGCGCGGACCTCGGGGGTGATGCGCGCCTCCGCGTCGACGAGGCGGTCGCGATAGACGCGCACGCGTGGCGCCTCGATCGCCTCCTGGACGTTCATGCCGAACTCGAGAACGTTGAGCAGCATCTGCGCCGTCGTCTGGAGAATTCCGTAGGAGCCGGGCGTGCCGATCGACAGGGCAAAGGCGCCGTCCCGGAAGACCTGCGTCGGCGACATCATCGTCCCCGCCTTGCGGCCGGCGCGCACGACGTTCGGCGACGCCGGATCGAGGTCCATCCACTTGAGGATGTTGTTGAGCACGAGGCCGGTGCCCGGGATCGCGAAGCCGGAGCCGAACGGCACGCCGAGCGTCTGCGTGACGGACACGACGGTGCCGGCGGCGTCGGCGCAGGCGAAATGCGTGGTGTGCTCGTCGGCGAATTTTGCCGGGGAGTCCGAGGGGGCGTAGCCCTCTCGGGTCGCCGGGGAGTCCGAGGGGGCGTAGCCCTCTCGGGTCGATGGTCGGCCCTCCGTGATCTGGTTCGGCAGCCGCTCGCGCGTGTGCCGCTCGCCCTCGCTGACCGCCGCGCGCTTGGCGTCGATCCGCGCGCGCTGGCTGTCGGCGTACTTCTTGGAGAGCAGCCCCGCGATCGGCACCTGGCCGGAGTACGCGTAGGCCAGGCGATCCGCCGAGCCCAGCTTCACGGCCTCGATCAGGTGGTGGAGGTAGTCGACCGAGTTGTGGCCCCACGCGCGCAGGTCGTAGCCTTCGAGGATGTTCAGCGTCTCCAGCATCTGGAAGGCCGAGAACGGCGGCGGCATCGAATAGACCTGTTGGCCGCGATACGCGATCGTCGCCGGCTCGCGCCACTCCGGCTTGAACTCCGCCAGGTCCTCCTCGCCGAGCCAGCCGCCCGCCTCGCGGACGGCGCGCGCAATCGCCTTCGCGATCGGCCCGCGGTAGAAAACCTCGGCGCCGCCCTCGGCGACCTGGCGGAACGTCGCCGCGAGCTCCTTGTAGGTCACCACACCGCCCGCGCGCGGCCCGCCGTTGCCGAGGTAGAGCCGCTCGGCCTCCCTCGACCGGCCGAGGGTCGCGCGCGCCGCCTCGAAGAACTCGACGTTCTTGAACGTCAGCGGCACCCCGCGCTCGGCGTGGCCGATGGCCGGCGCCAGCACGCGCGCGCGGTCCATGGTGCCGAAGCGCTCGAGGGCGGCCAGCCAGCCGCCGAGGTTGCCGGGCGTCGCGCACGACTTCGGCCCGCCCGCCAGGTCGTCCTCCGTGCAGCCCGCGGCGTCGGCGGCCCGCGGCGCGCGGCCGATGAAGTCGAGCACGTGCCGTTCGCCGCCGCGCGAGATCAGCATGAGGCCGATGCCGCCCGCGCTCGACATGAACGGCTCGACGACGTTGAGCGTGGAGCCGACGGCCACCGCCGCGTCCACCGCGTTGCCGCCGGCCAGCAAGATTTCGATGCCGGCCATCGACGCGAGCGGATGCGCGGAGGTGACGACGCCACGGCGGCCCATGACGGTCGGACGGTAGGCGAGACGATGGGGAGGCATGGTGGCTCCTTCAGGCGCGCTCGCGAACGAGGCCGCGCAGCCGCGGGTCCAGCAGGTCGCGCAGTCCATCGCCGAGCAGGTTGAGGCCGAAGATCGTGAGCATGATGGCGGCGCCGGGATAGAGCACGAGCCACGGCGCCTGCTGCAGGTAGAGGCGGCCCTCGGCCAGGATGTTGCCCCACGACGGCACGTAGGGCGGCACGCCGACACCGAGGAACGACAGCGCCGCCTCCGTGAGCACGGCGGCGGCGAACACGAACGAGGCCTGCACGATCACGGGCGACAGACAGTTCGGCAGCACGTGGCGCGCGACGATGACGACGTCGGAAACGCCGAGCGCGCGCGCCGCCTCCACGTACATCGTCTCGCGGATCACCAGCACCGAGCCGCGTACGATGCGCGCCACGCGCGGCGCGTACACGATCCCGATGGCGACGATGACGTTGGCGACGCTCGGCCCCAGCGAGGCCATCAGCGCGATGGCCAGGATGATGGCCGGAAAGGCCATGAGCCCGTCCATCACGCGCATCACCGGGTTGTCGAGCCGCCGCCAGTACCCGGCCGCGAGCCCGCAGACGAGCCCGACCGCGAAGGCCAGCAGCACCACAGCCGCGCCCACGAGCAGCGAGAGCCGCGCGCCGTACACGACGCGGCTCCACACGTCGCGGCCGACATCGTCGGTTCCGAACCAGTGCGCGGCGCCCGGCGCCGTCAGACGCGCCGACACCTCCATGCGCAGCGGGTCGCCGGCGATGACGGGCGCCAGCACGCCGACCAGCGTCGTGACCGCCAGCAGCACGAGACCGACCACCGTCGCGCGCCGGCGCACCAGCCGCGAGAGCCAGAGCGCGCGGCGCCGGACGGGCTCCGCCGGCCGCGGCAGGGCCAGGACGCTCATGCCCATGCGCTCACTGGTATCTCACCCTCGGATCGAACACCACGTACGAGAGGTCCACGGCCAGGTTCACGAGCATGTAGAGGCCCGCGATGCAGAGCACCACGCCCTGGATCACGGGATAGTCGCGGCGCAGCACGGCCGAGATGATGAGCCGGCCGAGCCCGGGAATGTTGAAGACCTGCTCCACGACGACCGAGCCGGAGATGAGGATCGCGAACGAGATGCCGATGACGGTGATCGTCGGGATCATGGCGTTCTTCAGCGCATGCTTGTAGACGACGGCGCTCTCGCTCAGGCCGCGCGCGCGACCGGCCATGATGAACTGCTCGCGCAGCACGTCGAGCATGGCCGAGCGCGCGATGCGCGCGATGAGCGCCGACTGGACCACGCCCAGCGCGAAGGCCGGCAGCGTGAGCGAGCGCAGCGTGCCGAACCAGCCGTACTCGAGCGGCGCGTAGCCGGCCACCGGGAACCAGCCGAGCTGCACCGAGAAGAGCAGGATCATCAGCAGTCCGAGAAGGAAGTTGGGAATCGAGATGCCGATGAGCGCGCCCGCCATCAGCGCCTGGTCGGTGGTCGCGTTGTGGTGGCGCGCCGCCAGCACGCCCGCCGGCACCCCGATGGCCACCGCGATCAGCATCGCGTAGAGCGTCAACAAGATCGTCGGCTCCGCACGGTCGACGATCGCCTCGAGCACCGGGCGGCGCAGGAAGATGGACTGGCCGAGGTCGCCGCGCGCCAGGCGTCCGTACCAGCGGAAGAGCTGGACGTGGAAGGGCGCGTCGAGGCCCAGCTGGCGCTGGATGCGCACGACGTCGTCGGGACTCGCGTCGGGACCGGCGATGATCGAGGCGGGATCGCCGGGGGCGAGGTGGATGAGCACGAAGGCCACCGTGGCCACGACCAGGATGACCGGGAGCAGCGCGAGCAGGCGCCGCGCGACGTACGTCTTCACGCGCGCAGCGTCGCCCTGCGGCTCACTTCGACAGCCAGACGTTCCAGAGGTTCAGCTCGTTGGTCGCCCGGAACCCCTGGACCTCCTTGCGGACGGCTAGCAGGCCGAAGAAGTCGCCGAACTTCACGCGCCCGACGTCCTCGTAGAAGATGGTCTGGACCTTCTCCCACATCGCCCGGCGCTTCCTCGGATCGGCCTCGCGGGCGAGCGCGTCCATCCACTGCTCCTTGGCCTCGTGGCACCACCAGCCCGGCCAGTTGCAGCTCACGGCCGTGCTGAAGGCGGGCTCGGGATTGAACGTGATGCCCGTCGAGAAGACGTCCCAGACCTCGGGCTTGTTCCGACGCTGCACGAGGGTGGCCCAATCCACCACCTGGAGGTCGATCTTGAAGCCGGCCGCCTCCAGTTGCTGCTTGGCCACCAGCGCGTTCTTGTACATCCACTGATATTCCTTGGTTGTGATCCAGCGTACGGGCTGCCCGGTATAGCCGGCGGCCTCGAGCAGCTTCTTCGTCCGGGCGGGGTTCTTCTGGTTGTAGAGATCGCCGGCCGCCCTCGAGTGCCACTGAGGCTGCTCGGGGAACGAGAGACCAGGATCGAGCCGGTAGAACTCCTTGTTGCCGAATCCCGCCGCCATGACCGGCTCCATGTCGAGCGCCGTCTGGAACGCCTGCCGGATCCGCTTGTCCGCCATGAGGCCCTGCTTGTGGTTCAGCACGGCGGTGCTCCACCCTTCCGGCTTGATGATGGCGGGAACGACGCCGGGCAGGGTCTTCATCCGTTCGTACTGATCCTGCTGGATCTGGAGCGCGACGTGATACTCGCCCGTCTCCACGCCGGCGAGCCGCACGGCGACGTCGGGCACGGGGATGAACAGGATCTCGTCGACGTACGCCGTGCGCCTGCCCCCGAAGCCGTCGGGCGCGTCGGTGCGCGCGACGTAGTCCTTGAAGCGCGCGACACGGACGTGGCGGTCCGGCTTGTGCTCGACGAAGCGGTACGGACCCGTACCCACGTAGTCCTTCACCGGGTTGTCGCCGGCGGCGTCCACGATCTCCTTCGGGTAGATCACCGCGCCGTTGTTCGGGCGGGCCAGGCCCATGAGCAGCGCGCCCGATGAATCCTTCAAATACATCACGACCGTGTACGGATCCTTGGCCTCCACGCCCTCGACGTTCTTCCAGAACTGCTTGCCGGGCGTGGCGAGCCGTCCCCAGCGCTTGAGGGAGGCGACGACATCGGCAGAGGTCAGCTCCTTGCCGTTGTGGAACTTCACGCCGCGCCGGAGGCGGAACGTATAGGTGCGCCCGCCTTCGCTCACCGTGTGAGCGTCCACGAGCAGCGGGATCGCGTTGTAGCTCCGGTCGTAGGTGTAGAGGCTCTCGTAAACGTGCCAGGTGATCTGCTGGACGATCACGGCCGTGGTCGTGTGCAGGTCGAGCGTGGGCGGCTCGCCGATCATCGCCACCCGGAAGACGCCGCCGGCGCGCGGCTGCTCGGGTTGCTGGGCGACCGCCGGGGCGACGAGGGCCAGCACGATGGCGAGCGCGGGAATGGTGAGTCTCATGGCAGGCTCCTTAGGCGCGAATAGTACCGCAAGTGCGAGTCGCTCTGGCCCTGAGGACTATTCACGCGGCGCCGTCGCCGAAGAACGTGGCGACGATGTGCACGGTCATAGCATCGGGCGCTCGTTGAGCCGGCGCAGCGCCCAGCCGTCGCGCTGCCGCTCGAGCACGCTGAGCGCGCCGTAGTCCTGGCCCAGGGCGAGCAGCCGCGCGAGTGGCAGGCCGAGCGCGCGGCAGAGGAGCGCCCGATTGGTGCCGCCGTGGGCGACGATGGCGATGGCGGATCCCGCCGCCTTCGTCACGATCGCGTCGAAGGCGGGCCCCGCGCGCCTGAGGAGGTCGGGCACGCTCTCGCCCTCGGGAAACGGAAACTCGCCGACGCGCGCCATCCAGTCGTCGAACGCCTCGGGCTCCCGCGCGCGGATCTCGTCCGCGGTCAGCCCCTCCCAGCGGCCCATCGCCATCTCGCGGAGATCGGGCACGAGCGTGGGCGCCAGCCCGTGCGGCGCGCCGATGATCTCGCCGCTGCGCCGGGCGCGCACGAGGTCGCTCGTGTAGAGCGCGGCGATCGACGCGCCGGCGAGTCGGCGCGCCTGGGCGAGGCACTGCGCCTCGCCCCGCGCCGAGAGCGGCACGTCGAGGTGGCCGATGAAGCGCCGCGGGTCGGCCTGGGCCACCTCGCCGTGACGCAGGAGATAGATCAGAGTCGCGCGTGCGTCCACGCGGAGACCGTGAGCAGCACCGCCAGCTCGGCCAGCTCCACGCCGGCGCCGAGCACGTCGCCGGTCACGCCATCGAGCCGGCGCGCGAGGAGCGCGCCGATCGCCATGGCGCTCGCGACGCCGACGGCGAACGCGACGGCACCGAGCCATCCGAGGACGGCCACGGCCACCGCGAGCGCGACGCCGAGCGCCGCCGGCGCCGCGGCGCGGCCGAGCCCGGCGGAAAAGAGCGCGCCCTGCCCGCCGGCTCGCGCGGAGCGGAACAACCGGCCCAGGAGCGCAGGCGTCGCGCGCGCGATGCCGGGCGCGGCGACGAGCGCGCGCCAGCGCGCCGCGTGGGGCAGCTCGCTCACCGCGGCCGACTCGAGCATGAGGAAGAAGATGAGGCCGATGGCGCCGAACGCCCCGATGCGGCTGTCGCTCATGATGGCGCGCCGCTCGGCCGGGTCACGGCCGGCCAGCCCGTCGAGGCAGTCGGCGAGACCGTCGAGGTGCAGACCGCCGGTGAGAAACTTCCACACGGTCACGGTCAGCAGCGCGGCGAGCGGCGGTGGGAAGACGCGCACGGTCAGCGCGTCGACCGCCGCGAGGACGAGCCCGAGGGCGGCCCCGACCACCGGGAACCACGGCGCGGCGCGGCCGAGGTCCTCGAGGCCGGCGTGGCTGCGACGGGACAGCGGCAGGATCGTCAAGTAGCGGACGGCCAGCAGGGCGCGCGACACGGGCGCATGCTAGCACGCTGCAAGAAATTTACCCGCGCGCAAGAAGTTGTTTGACAGCGCGCCGTCCCGCACGGACAATCGAAGTCACCGGGGGCCAGTCTTCAGCGAGCGAGGAGTTCGTCCATGAGCGCGACCAGCTTGGCTGAAAAGTGGGTCGACGGCACCGCCGGTATGACTCGGCCCTCCAACGTGGTGTGGTGCGATGGCTCCAAGGCGGAGTACGACCGTCTGATCGAGGAGATGCTCCGCGACGGCACGCTGCTGCCCCTCAACGCGCGCACCTATCCGAGCTGCTACCTGCACCGCAGCCACCCCTCCGACGTCGCCCGCACCGAGCAGCTGACCTTCATCTGCACGCGCGACAAGCAGGACGCCGGGCCGACCAACAACTGGATGGCCCCGCCGGAGGCCAAGGCCAAGGCGGGCGCGTACTTCGACGGGGCGATGCGCGGCCGCGCGATGTACGTGATACCCTATCTGATGGGCCCCGCCGGATCCACGATGAGCCGCACGGGCATCATGGTCACCGACAGCGCGTACGTCGTGGCCAGCATGCACATCATGGCCCGCGTGGGCAACGTCGCGATGAAGGCCATGCGCCGCGACGACGACTTCATCGCCGGCGTGCACTCGCTCGGCGATCTCTCGCCGGACCGCCGGCTGATCCTGCACTTTCCCGAGGAGAAGCTGATCTGGAGCGTGGGCTCGGGCTATGGCGGCAATGCGCTGCTCGGCAAGAAGTGCCACGCGCTGCGCCTCGGCTCGTGGCAGGCGCGCCAGGAGGGCTGGCTCGCCGAGCACATGCTCATCATCGGTGTGGAGGATCCGAAGGGCGACGTCACGTACCTCGCCGCCGCCATGCCCAGCGCCTCGGGCAAGACGAACCTCGCCATGGCCGTGGCGTCGCTACCGGGTTGGCGCGTGTGGACGGTGGGCGACGACATCGCGTGGATCCACGTGGACTCCACCGGCCAGCTGCGCGCCATCAATCCCGAGAAAGGGTTCTTCGGCGTCGCGCCCAACACGAGCCCGAAGACGAATCCCAACGCGACGGCCATGGTCAAGAGCAACACGATCTTCACCAACGTCGCGCTGACGCCCTCGGGCGAGCCGTGGTGGGAAGGGCTCACGCCCCAGCCGCCCGCCGGCCTGGTGGACTGGCAGGGCCGGCCGTGGAGGCCGGGCACGCTGGCCGCGCACCCGAACTCGCGCTTCACCGTGCCCGTGCACCAGTGCCCCTCGGTCGCGCCGAACTGGGAGGAGCCGCAGGGCGTGCCGATCTCCGGCTTCATCTTCGGCTCCCGGCGCACGAAAGTGATCCCGCTCGTGTTCGAGGCCTTCGACTGGACGCACGGCGTCTTCCTCGGCTCGGCGATGAGCACGGAGACGACGGCGGCCATCACGGGCCAGGTGGGCGTGGTGCGTCGTGATCCGATGGCCATGCTGCCGTTCTGCGGCTACAACATGGCCGACTACTTCGCCCACTGGCTCGCCACCGGCCCCCGCGCGTCGAACGCGCCGCGCATCTTCCGCGTGAACTGGTTCCGCAAGGGCGAGGACGGCAAGTTCCTCTGGCCGGGTTACGGCGACAACGTCCGCGTGCTGAAGTGGATCGTCGAGCGGATCCGCGGCGGCGGGCGCGCCCAGGAGACGCCGATCGGCTGGATTCCCGCCGCCGACGGGCTCGACACCGAGGGGCTGGGCCTCTCACGCGCGCAGGTCGCCGAGGCGCTGCGCGTGGACCGCGGCGAGTGGCTCCAGGCGCTGGCCGACCTCGGCGACTTCTACGACCAGTTCGGGTCGCGGCTGCCGCAGGCGATCGCCGCCACGCTCGCCGACACGCGCCGCAAGCTCGGGACCTAGCGCCGCAGCAGACGGAACGCGATCCCGGTGCCCATCCCGCGGACCAGCGCGAGGTGGATCCACAGCATCGCGAGCGGCTCGAGCAGCCGCGCGATCCTCAGCGGGCCGGCGTCGATCGCCTCGAACCCGATGGACGTCGCGAGGTCCGCCACCACGCGATTCGCCTCTTCGTCGTCGCCACACACGAGCATCGTCGCCGGCTGCCCGGCGTAGTCCGGATCCTTCATGTTCGGCCAGCCCGTGGTGTTGAAGGCCTTCACCACGCGCGCCGCCGGCGCCCATCCGGCCGAGCACCACCACCTCCGCGTCGGCGGCCGCCTCGCGCGCCGTCGCGACGCGCGCGCCGTGGCCCGTGGCCGTCGCGGCGTCTTTCGACTTCGACGCCTCCGGCTCGCGTACGCCGTACACGATGGTGTGGCCGCGCTCGGCCCAGCGCCGGCCCAGGGTTTGTCCGACATGGCCCGCCCCGATGATCGCGATCCGCATACGCGCCTCCTTCAGGAATCTTGCCCGGCTCGCGGCCTCCGCGCTCGGGCGCAATTCCATACCGACGGCGGGGGCGCCGTCGAAATCCCCGCCAACTTCGGATGCCGGATGTGGCATCGCCGATGCTCCTCTGCTCCCGCGACGGTTCGTGACGGCGCAATGGGCTCTCACCAGGAGGTCCCCATGGACCAGCAGAAGGTCGAGGCGCTGGCATTCCGCATGGTCGCTGACATGGCGGCGTCGTTCAGCATGGCGCTCGGCCACATCGGTGACCGGCTCGGGCTGTTCCGCGCGATGAAGGGCGCGGGGCCGCTGACGAGCGAGCAGCTCGCCCTCAAGACCCGACTCAACGAGCGCTACGTGCGCGAGTGGCTGAAGGCGATGGTCGCCGCCGAGTACCTGGACTACGAGCCGACGTCCGGTCAGTACGTGATGACGCCCGAGCAGGCGTCCGTGCTCGCCGACGACGCGAGCCCCATGTCGGCGGGCGGTCCGCTGCAGTTCACCGCGCCGACGGTCGCCAACACCGAGAAGCTGGTTCGCATCTTCCGCGACGGCGGCGGCATCTCCTACTCGGAGATCGGGCCCGAGGTGCCAGAGGGCATCGCGCGCTTCTTCGGCCCCGGCTACGTCAACTTCCTCGTGCAGGAGTGGCTGCCGGCCGTGTCCGGTCTTCCCGAGCGGCTCAAGGCGGGGATCGAGGTGGCCGACGTCGGCTGCGGCTACGGGCTGTCGACGATGACGATGGCCGCCGCCTTCCCCGCCTCGCGCTTCCTCGGCATCGACTACCACGCGGGCTCCATCTTCCGTGCCCGCCGCGCGTCCGCCGAGCGCAGGCTGCTCAACGTCGAGTGGCGCGCCGAGCCCGCGAACCAGCTGCCGCGCGACCGGAGGTTCGGGCTCATGTGCGCGTTCGACTGCATCCATGACATGGTGGATCCGAAGGGCACGCTGCGCGCGATCCGGACCGGTCTCGCCGACGACGGCGTGTTCCTCTGGTCGGAGCCGAACGCCTCCGACAACCCGCTCGAGAACCGTCATCCCGTCGGCAAGGCGTTCCAGTGCGTCAGCCCGCTGCACTGCATGACCGTGTCGCTCGCGCACCGGGGCGAGGGGCTCGGGACCGTCATCGGCGAGCGCGGCGTGCGCGCCCTCGCCCGGGAGGCCGGCTTCTCGCACGTGGAGAAGCTGCCGATCCAGAACCCGTTCAACCAGTTCTTCGTACTGCGCACGTAGCTGTTCGGAACGCGCGCCGGGCGGAAGTACCGTCGCCCGGGCACGTCGCGCGGCGGCGAGATTCGCGGCTCGCCGTCGCGCGCCAGCGCGGCGCCGGGGCCCGTCGTTTGACACCGCGCCGCGACGCGTGCTATCCCTTCCGCACTTTTCGATGGTGATCGCGCGAGCCGTGCAACCCCCGCGCCGGAGGACACGCCGATGACGTCGTTGCGACGTTTGCTCCCCCTCACGTTCGCCCTGCTCGTCCTGCTGCCTTCGGCCGCGCTCGCCGCCGGCGTGCACGTCCGCTTCGACGGCTCGTCGCCGTCGGGCCGGCCGTTTCCGAGCGACGTGTTCACGGTGCGGGACCGGACCCACCTCACCGGCGTCCGGGTCAACCTGCCCAAGCCGAACTGCGCGACGTTCCCGAGCGACTGCGCGGACATCGACGTGCTCAACACGCTGGACGGCTTCAACCTCCAGCCGCGCATCTCCATCCCCTTCACCGGGCCGATCGATCCCGCGTCGGTCAACAGCAGCAACGTCTTCCTGGTGAGTCTCGGCAGCACGACCCGTGGCGCCCACGGCGGCAAGGTGGTGGGCATCAACCAGATCGTGTGGGAGCCCGCGACGAACACGCTGCACGCCGAGTCCGACGAGCTCCTCGACCAGCACACCCGCTATGCGCTCGTCGTCACGCGCGACGTCCGCGACGCGGCCGGCGGCCGCATCGAGGGCAGCCGGGGCCGCCACGGCGGCGACGACGAGGACTTCGACTTCGAGGAGTTCGGCGACCAGGATCTGCGCATCGCCGCCCTGAGCATCTTCACCACTCAGAGCGTGACGTCGACGCTGGAGAAGATCCGCGCCAGCATCAAGCACAGCCACCCCGCGCCGGCGACGATCCACGGGACGTTCCCGCTCGCGACGCTCACCGCCATCCAGTGGCAGCGCCAGGTGGGCACGGCACCGCTATTCGCGAGCTCGCTCCTGCCGACGCCGGCGCTGAGCCCGACCGTGGTCAGTGCCATCGCGCTCGGCCAGTTCAAGTCGCCGGACTACGAGACCCCTGAGCGCTTCATCCCGCCCGTGGGCACGTTGCTCGGCGAGCCGCGGCCGCAGCGGGAGAACACGCTGCAGTTCCAGCTCATCCTGCCTGCGGGAACGACGCCCGCCGGCGGTTGGCCGGTCGTGATCTTCGGCCACGGCTTTGGCGACAGCAAGCACGGCGCGCCGTTCGCGGTCGCGTCGACGCTGGCCGCGCACGGCCTCGCCAGCATCGCGATCAACGTGGTCGGCCACGGCGGCGGCGCCCTCGGCACGTTGACGGTGCTGCGGACGGACGGGCCGCCCGTCACGTTCCCGGACGGCGGGCGCGGCATCGACCAGGACGGCAACGGCAGAATCGATTCGACGGAAGGCGTGAGCGCAGCGCCGCCGCGCGACCTCATCGGCAACCGCGACGGGCTGCGGCAGACGGTGGTGGACCTCATGCAGCTCGTGCGCGTGATCGAGACGGGCGGCATCCCCGGCCTCGACCGGCACCGGATCTACTATGCGGGCCAGTCGTTCGGCGGTATCTACGGCACGATGTTCCTCGCCGTGGAGCCGAGTGTCCGCGCGGGTGTGCCGAACGTGCCCGGCGGCTCGATCATCGAGGTCGCGCGGCTCGGCGTCTTCCGCGGCCTCGTCGCGGTCGGCCTGCTCCTGCGCGTGCCGGCGCTGAGCAACACGGGGCCGACCTTCTATCCCATCCTGCTGGGCGTCGTCCCGGGTGGAATTATCCCGGGGTTCGACGAGAACATGCCGCTCCGCAACGAGGCGGTGCGGATCGATACGGTACCCGGAGCGAGCGCAATCCAGGTCGTGCTGGACAATACCGAGTGGGCGTCGATGTCGGCCAATCCCGTCGCCTACGCGCCGTACATCCGCAAGTCGCCGCTGCGGGGCGTGCAGCCAAAGTCGGTGATCTTCCAGTTCGCGCGCGGCGATCAGACTGTGCCAAATCCCACCACGACGGCGATCCTGCGCGCCGGTGACCTCGCCGACCGCGCCACCTATTTCCGCAACGACCTGTTCATCGCGGCCAACAGCGGCGTGCCGCCCGCCGTGCTCAACCCGCTCAAGAACGCCCACACGTTCCTGACGCGGATCACGGGCCCGGCCAGCGGGATCGCGCTCGCCGGCCAGGCACAGATGGCGATCTTCTTCGAGCACGACGGCCACCTCGTCGTCGACCCGGACGGCACCGGAGTGTTCTTCGAGACTCCCATCACGCCGCCGCTCCCGGAGACGCCGAACTTCATTCCGTAGTCGGCGCGTCAGGCGGCGGAGTCTCGCTCGCGCAGCGCGGCCTCGCGGCCGCGCTGCGCCGCGGCGAGGTCGGGATCGGCGGGACAGCCACCACGTTGCAGCAGCGCGATCGCCTCGTCGTAACGCGCCAGCGCGCGCGCCGGATCACGCTCGGCATCGGCGACGTCCACCAGCACCGCGCCCCTCGTCCGCAGCGCCACGGGATCATCGGGCACCTCGGCGAGCACGGAGTCGACCAGCGCGAGCGCGCCGGCAGGATCGGTCGTGGCGAGCGCCCGTGCGCGAGCGAGCCGGTTGTCGCGGTCCTCGAGCCAGCACACGCTGCTCACACCGTCATTCTACGCGCGCTCAGCGCTGTCGCTGCTGGAGGCGCCTGAAGTGTTCCGCCTGGATGCGCTCGTACCGCTCCGAGAGCTCGTCGATCCGCGCAGCCTCGCCGGCGCTGCCCACGCTCCGCAGGTGGGTCGCGTAGAGCTTCAGGACTTCGGCCGGGTTGAACCCGAGATAGCCGTCGCCGCCGCCGAACGAGGCCCGGGCGTAGCGCGTCGCGTGCTCCTCGACGGCCGCGGCCTCGGAGACTTGAGTCGATTCGCGCAGACTCCGCGCATACTCACGGAAGGCCAGCGCGGTGTCGACGTCCACCAGTTTGCCCTGGATGGCGAAGGCGGTGTCGGGATCCGTGGCGTAGCCCGCCGCGCGCTGGAGGTCTTCGCGGGCCCCGGCGAGGTCGCCACCCTCCGCGCGCTCGGCGGCTTTCCACCAGTAGTACTCGACGGCGGTTTGCGCCCCGGACGTGACCGGAAGGACGCTGATGAGCACGGCGAGCCAGAGCGCCGCGACGCCGACTCGCATCGCATCGGCCCTGAGCCGGCGGCTCGCCCTACACCGGGAAGACGGCGTTGCGGCGCTGCGGGAACTCGTGGGCCTTGCTCTCGGCGTGGGCCAGGCGCTTGATGAGCTCGGCGCGCAGCGAGGCGCCCGGCACGATGTCATCGACGAGCATCTCGGAGGCGAGCTTGTAGACGTCCACGTCCTGCGCGTACTCGTCGCGCTTGGCCTTCACGTACGCGGCGCGCTCGCTCTCGGGCAGCTCCATGATCTTGTTGTAGTAGACGGCGTTCACCGCGGGCTCCGGCCCCATGATCGCGATCTGCCCCTGCGGCAGCGATAGCGTCGCGTCGGGCTCGAAGGCGGGGCCGCACATCGCGTAGAGCCCGGCGCCGTAGCACTTGCGCACGATGACCGAGATCTTGGGCACGGTCGCCTGCGAGGTCGCGAACACCATCTTCGCGCCGTGGCGGATGATGCCCTCGCGCTCCACCTTGCTGCCCACCATGAATCCCGCGACGTCGGCGAGATACACGAGGGGGATGTTGAAGGCATTGCAGAGCCAGATGAAGCGCGCGGCCTTGTCGGAGGAGTCCACCATCAGCACGCCGCCCTTGACCTTGGGCTGGTTGGCCACGATGCCGACGGCACGGCCGTCGATGCGCGCAAGCCCGACAATGACCTCCTGCGCGAACAGGCGCTTGACCTCGAACCACGAACCCGCGTCGATCACGCGGTCGATCACCTCGTACATGTCGAACCACTTCCGCTGGTCGTACGGCACGATCTCGTCGATCGAGCGGCCCGGCTTCGGCTCGGCGGCAGCCACGCGCGTCGGCGTCTCCCGGAACGAGCCTGGCATGTAGGCGAGGTAGCGCTTGGCGAGCTCGATGGCCTCCTCGTCGGACGCGGCGAGCACGTCGCCGCAGCCCGACACGGTGCAGTGCATCCGAGCGCCGCCCAGCTCCTCCAGCGTCGTCTTCTCACCGATGGCCATCTCGACCATGCGCGGGCTGCCGACGTAGAGCGAGGCCTTGCCGTCGACCATGATCACGAGATCGGTCAGCGCGGGCAGGTACGCCGAGCCCGCGGGCGACGGGCCGAACAGGATGCATACCTGCGGCACCACGCCGGAGAGCTGGACCTCGTTGTAGAAGATCCGGCCGGCGTGGAAACGCCCGGGGAAGATCTTGATCTGCTCGGAGATGCGCCCGCCCGCGGCGTCGACGAGGTAGAGCATCGGGACGCGCAGCCGCGCGGCCTTCTCCTGGATGCGGACGATCTTGAGCACCGTCTTCTCGCCCCACGAGCCGGCCTTGACCGTGTAGTCGTTGGCCATGATGCAGACGGTCTTGCCGCCGACCTTGCCGACCGCGGTGACGACACCGTCGGCCGGCGTGTCCGCTTCCTGGTTGCGCGCGAAGAGCCAGTCCTCCTGGAACTCGGTGCCCGGGTCGAGGAGCAGCTTCAGACGATCGCGGACGAACATCTTGCCTTCGGCCCGGAGCTTGTCGCGGTACTTCGCGTGGCCCTGCTCGATGCGGGCGCGCTCGGCGTGATAGCGCTCTTCGCCCTGGCTCATGGCGCTATTGTACGGGGCTTTCTCGATAGGGGATCGGCCCCGCGTACTCGGCGCGCAGCGGCGTCCAGCGTCGCGCGCCGAGCCGGGCGAGCGTCGCCGCGAGTTGCGCGAGGTGGAGCCGGTCGTGCGTCACCCACGCGGCGAGGAGGTCGAGGCCGGAGAGCGTCCCGAGCCGCGGGTGCGTGACGGCGTGCCGGAGGACCTCGGGCGGCACGCCGGCGAGGAACGCGAGGCTCGCCGCCCGGCGCTCTCCGAACGTCGTCAGGGCCGTACTCGGGTCGGCGTCGCGATACCGCCGCTCCACCGCCCACCGCTCCGGATCGATGGCCGCGAAGCGATCGCCGCCCTCCACCACGACGCGCACGCGCGCGCCGAAGTCCTCGGCCTCCTCGTCGCGGAGGTGACAGACGATCTCGACCGGCGACCACTCGGCCGGCGCCGGGCGCTCGCGCCACGTGGCGGCGTCGAGATCGCCGAGCAAGCCGTCGAGGATGCGCGGCAGCCGCGCGAGCTCGGTGCGGGCGCTCGCCAGCAGCATGGCGGGGTCGACCATCGCCGCATATTGTAGGCTAGGGGCACCACGGGGAGGCACGATGGGCTTCGACTACGGCAAGTACTTCGGCGAGATCAAACTCACGCACGACCTCACGACGCGCGCCGACGAGCGATCGTGGCGGCTGGCCGCCCCCGAGGCGCGCCCCGCGCGCAAGCCGATCGTGCTCTATCTCGGCTGCAACGTGCTCCGCACCTCGCACATGATCCGCACCGTCACCGCCGTCTTCGACCGGCTCGGCCTCGACTACGTCGCCGTGGGCGGGCCGACGTACTGCTGCGGCATCGTCCATCACCAGCAGGGCGACACGGCGGCCGGCGACGGCATGGCCAGGCGCACGCTCGAGCTGTTCAAGCGCTACGAGCCCGACGAGGTCGTGATGTGGTGCCCGTCGTGCATCTACTTCTACGACGAGGTGATGCACGCCGAGGTGCCGTACCGCGTGCGCCACACCACGGAGTTCCTGCTGGCCCAGGTGCCGCGCGTGCAGTTCACCGTGCGCGCGGAGCGCACGGTCGCGGTGCACGCTCACGTCGTGGGAGAGGCGCGCCAGCGGGAGGCGCGCGCGTGCCGCGAGCTGCTCGCCTCCGTGCCGGGTCTCCGCGTCGTGCCGCTCCCGTCGGAGCCGCGCCTCGGCCGCTCGTGCGCGCCGGCGATTCCCATCGCGCTCGGCCAGGACGTCTGGGACGGTCTCGTGCGCGACGAGATCGAGCTAGCCCGCGCCGCCGGCGCCGACACGCTGGCGTGCATCTATCACGGCTGCCAGCGAATGACCTGCGGCTTCGAGGCCGAGGGACGCATCACGATCGAGCACTACCTCTCGGTGTTCGCGCGCGCGCTCGGCATCGAGTTCGAGGACCAGTTCAAGAAGTACCGGCTGTGGGGTGATCCCGAGCGCGTGCTGGAGGACGTGACGCCGTGCATGCAGGCCAACGGCGTCGATCCCGACAAGGCGCGCGCACTGGTCACGGCGACGTTCGCACGGCGCCCCGCGCCCGGAGGCGCCGCCACGCCCTCCTGAGGTTCGTCCGATGCTCTGCCCGCACTGCCGTGCCGTCGTTCCCACCGGCGCCCGCTTCTGCCCCGGCTGCGGCCAGCCCCTGCCCCGCGCCTGCCCGCGCTGCGCCACCGCGAACGCGCCCGATCACCGGTTCTGCAAGTCGTGCGGCGCGCCGCTCGGCGAGGCCGCGCCCGAGCCCGGCGCCCTCGTCAGCTCGCGGGTCGCTCTCGAAGGCGAGCGCAAGCACGTGACGGTGTTGTTCGCCGATCTGAAGTCGTCGATGGAGCTGCTGGCCGCGCGCGACCCCGAGGACGCGCGCGCGGTGCTCGATCCCGTACTCGACGGGATGATCCAGGCCGTGCGCCGCTACGGCGGCACCGTGAACCAGGTGATGGGCGACGGCATCATGGCGCTCTTCGGGGCGCCGATCGCCGTCGAAGATCACGCGGTACGCGCGTGCTACGCGGCGCTCGCGATGCGGGACACCGTCCGGCGACTCGGCGAACGCCGCGCCGACGGGCCGCCGCTGGCGATCCGAGTCGGGCTCAATTCCGGCGAGGTGCTCGTGCGCGCGATCGGCGGCGCTTTGCACGTCGACTACACGGCCGTCGGCGAGACCACGCACCTGGCGGCGCGCATGGAGCAGACGGCGGCGCCGGACGCGATCTTCATGACGGCCCAGACCTACCGGCTGGCCGAGGGCTTTCTCGACGCCACCCCGCTCGGGCTCGTGAGCGTGAAGGGTCTGGCCGAGCCGGTCGAAGCCTGGCGGCTGGTCGGCGCGCGGGGCGCACGCACGCGACTCGAGGCGCGGGCGGGCGCGCTCAGCCGCTTCGTCGGTCGCGAGGGGGAAACCGCGCAGGCGGCGCGCGCGCTCGAGGCCGCGGCCGGCGGGCGCGGCCAGGTCGTCGCCGTCGTCGGCGAGCCCGGCGTCGGCAAGTCCCGCGTCTGCCACGAGCTGGTGCGACGCGCGTCGGCGCAGGGGCAGCGCGTGATCGAGACGGCCTGCCTGTCGTACGGCGCGTCGACGCCCTACCTGCCCATCGGCGGCCTCCTCGAGGCTCTGCTCGACCTCGACGCGCGCGCCGAGCCGCCCGAGCGGCGGGCGCGGGCCATCGCCCGCCTCGCCGGCCTCGACGCAGAACTCGGCGCCGCCGCCGCGCCGCTCCTCGCCCTGCTCGAAGTGCCGACCGACGATCCGGCATGGGCGGCGCTCGACCCCCCGCAGCGGCGACAGCGCACGCTCGACGCCCTGCGACAGCTCCTGCTCCAGGCGGCACGCCAGCGGCCGCTCGTCGTCGTGATCGAGGATCTCCAGTGGGCCGACGCCGAGACGCAGGCGTTGCTCGACGCGCTGGTGGACGGCATGGCGGCGGCGCCCCTCGCGCTGCTCCTGAACTACCGCCCCGAGTACCGTCATCACTGGGGCGGCAAGTCGTACTACACGCAGCTGCGGCTCGACCCGCTGCCCGCGGATGCCGCCGGCGCCCTGCTGCAAGCGCTGCTCGGGCGCGATGCGGCGCTGGCGCCAGTCGCCGCCATGCTGCGCGAGCGCACGGCCGGCAACCCGCTCTTTCTCGAGGAAAGCGTCCGCGCCCTGGTCGAGACCGGAGCGCTGCGGGGCAAGCCCGGCGATTACCGGCTCGTTCGGCCCGTGCCGGCGGTGGAAGTCCCGGCCAGCGTGCAGGCCGTGCTCGCGGCGCGGATCGACCGGCTCGCGCCGAACGACAAGCGGCTGCTCCAGTGCGCGGCCGTCATCGGCTACGAAGCGTCCCTGTCCCTGATGCGCGTCATCGCCGGTGCGGACGAGACCGGCCTGCGCGAGGGTCTCACGCGGCTCCAGGCGGCCGAGCTGCTCTACGAGACGCGGCTCTATCCGGAGGTCGAATACACGTTCAAGCACGCGCTCACCCACGACGTCGCGTACGGCAGCCTCTTGCGCGAGCAGCGCCGCGCGCTCCACGCGGCCATCGTGGGCGCGCTCGAAGCCCGCGACGGCGACGAGCACGCCGAAGCGCTGGCGCATCACGCCCGCCTCGGCGAGGACTGGACACGCGCGGCGCGCTACGCCCGCCTCGCCGCCGACCGGGCGGCGGCCTTGTGCGCGGACGCCGAGTCGGTCGCCCTCTATGAGCGCGCCCTCGAGGCCCTGGGCCGGCTGCCGGACACGAAAGAGACCGCACGCGCGGGCATCGACGTCCGCCTGGCGCTGCGCGCGCCACTATGGCGCGCGGGCCGCCTCGACCGGCTCGCGCCGGTGTTCGGCGACGTCGAGACGCTCGCACGCCGGCACGGCGAGCAGGAGCGGCTCGACGCCGTCGCGGGCTTCTTCACGCAGTTTTACTGGGCATCGGGCGACTACGGGAAATCGATCGAGTACGGCGAGCGCTGCCTGGCCATCGCCGACGCGCGCGACGATCCCGCGCTCCGCGTGAGCGCGCACTTCTATCTCGGACACGCGTTTGCCTCGTCGGGCCGCCTCCTCGAGGCGCGCGCGCACTACGCGCGCATCTACAGGCTGCTCGCCGGACGCGAGACCGAGCGGTTCGGGCTCAGCGGGCTGCCCTACTCCGGATCGTGCGCCTACGACGCGTGGGCCGCGCTCGAGCTCGGACACGGCGGTGAGGCGCTGGAGCTGCTCGATCGCGGCGCCCGCGTCGCCGACCGCGCCGGGCACCTCTACAGCCAGACCGTGATCGGCGTCTACCGGACGTTCGTCCTGAGCTATCTCGGCCGCGCCGACGAGGCGCGCGCGATCGGCGAGTCGACCGTCGCGACGTGCCGCGAGCGCCAGTTCGCGGGCCAGACGATGATGGGCCTCATGGCCACGGGGACAGCGTTGGGCCAGCTCGGGCAGGCGGCGGAGGGCGCGCGGCTCGTCGAGGAGTGCATCGCGCTCCAGGAGAGCGCGGGGGCCCACTCCGACCGCGGCATGATGCTGTACCTGCTCGCCCAGCTGCGCGGCGCGAGCGGCCGTCTCGAGGACGCGGAGCGGGCAGCGGACGAGGCGCGCGGCTACGTGGAGCGCAACCGTGAGGAAGGCTACGGGGCGTGGCTGGCGTGGGTGCGTGGCGGGCTCGCGCGAGCGCGAGGCGATCGGACGCGGGCCGGCGTCGAGTGGCGCGCGGCCCTGGCCGAGGCCGAGCGTCTCCGTCTGGCCCTCCTGGCCGCCCACTGCCGGCTGATGCTCGGGCTCCTCCACCGCGACATCGACGATGCGAACGCCGCACGACGCGAGCTCGGAGCGGCTGCGGGAGCGTTCCGGGCGATCGGCGTCACCCCGCGCGCGGCGGAAGCGGCCGAGGCGCTCGCCACCATGTGAGGCGGCGGCCCCGAGCGGCGAGAACGGTGCAGATGCGAGGCGACGACGGAAGCGCGGCCCGAGGCGTATGCCGCATACGCCGCAGGGCAGCGCGACGGAGTCAACGAACCAGATGCGCCGTTATCGCCGCGCGCCACCACATGGGAGGCAGCGGCCCCGAGCGGCGAGAACGGTGCAGATGCGAGGCGACGACGGAAGCGCGGCCCGAGGCGTATGCCGCATACGCCGCAGGGCAGCGCGACGGAGTCAACGAAGCAGATGCGCCGTTATCGCCGCTCGGGGTTGGCGTTGGCCCAGACGATGATGACGAGCACCCCCTCCGCGTAGCGCGGCCCGCCGATCACGGCCGGGTTGCCGCGCGCCGCCTGGATGTTCGTGGTGACCTCGTTCACCGCGCCCCGCTGCAGGCGCACCCGCATGTGCACCGTGTCGCCGCTGACGCGCTCGGGCACGACCTCCAAAATGCGATCACCCGGCACCGACCACTGCTGCACGGAGCCGATCGCCACCTCCGCGCGATAACGCTCGAGCGACGTGTACTCCGGGTAGCCCGTGAGCTGGCGCAGCCGCGGCAGGAACGCCTGGAGCCGCTCGTCCGGCGCGGGCGGCGCGACGCGCAGCGACGTCGACGCCGGCGGCGTGTCGGTGGCCAGCAGCACGCGGGCGCCGAAGCGCACGATCTGCTGCGCGTCGGCGGCCAGCGGCGCCGCCACGGCCACGAGCGCCAGGAGCAGGGCCAGCAGCGGGCCGAGGGCCACCTTCAGGCGCTTGCGCGCGTTGTGCAGCCGCGACATCACGGTCCCCATGGGGATCTCCAACACGTCCGCAATCTCCTTGTACGACAGCCCCTCGATGTCACCCAGGACCACGATACGCCGATGGTCGTCCGACAGCCTCGCCAGCGCCCGCTCGATCCGCGCGCGCTGCTGCGCGCCCGCCGCCGCCGCGTCGGGCGTCGCCTCCGCGGGCTGGTCCACCAGCACGCGGTCCCAGTCCTCCTCCGGGATCCGCTCGGTGCCGAACGCGCGGCCGCGGGCGGCGCGGGAACGGGCGCGATCGGCCGCCACGTTCATCACGATGCGGAACAGCCACGTGTAGAAGGCCGACTGGCCGCGGAAGTTGGGCAGGGCCTGCCACGCCCGCACGAACGCCTCCTGGGACACGTCCCACGCCTCCTCCCGATCGCGCAGCACGTTATAGGCGAGACGCCACACGCGTTGGCGATACTTCTCGACCAGCGGCTCGAAGGCCGCGATGTCGCCGGCGCGGCATCGCTCGATGAGGGCGGCGTCGTCGGTTTTCACGCGTTGTGAGTGGCGCCACGCCCCGTACGGCAGTTAGACGCGCGGCTCGCCGTGTTTATTGTAGTGAGGACGCGTCAGCGGCGGCGCTTGCCGAGGGCCAGGAGGGCGTCCAGGCCGAGCAGGTAGCTCTCGGGCCCGAAGCCGGAGATCTGGCCGCGGGCGGCGGCGGCGATCACCGAGTGGCGGCGGAATTCCTCGCGCGCGTGGACGTTGGACAGGTGCACCTCCACCACCGGCACCTCGATCGCCGCCACCGCGTCGCGCAGCGCGATCGAGTAGTGCGTGAACGCCCCGGGGTTGAACACCACGCCCAGGAATCCCTCGCGGCGCGCGCCCTGCAGCCAGTTGACGAGCTCGCCTTCGAGGTTCGACTGGCGGCACTCGACGCGGAGGCCGCGCTTGCGCCCGTGCTCCTTGATGAGCCGATCGACGGCGGCCAGCGTGGTGCGGCCGTACACGGCCGGCTCGCGCGTGCCGAGCAGATTCAGGTTGACCCCGTGGAGGATGAGCGCGGCCCCGGGCATGGCCGGATCAGGATAGCATCCGACCATTTGGGGGGCCCCGAAATGGCCCCCCAGCTCCTCAAGCGAAAGGGGCGACGCCCCCCTCGGACTCCCCCGGCCAGCGCTCGGAGCGCCCCGGGGGACCCGGGCGCTCCTCGGTCACGCGCCCTAATGACCGAGGATCTCGGAGAACGCCCAGTCGACGACGACGAAGAAGAGCAGGCCGCCGAAGACCGTGTACGCGAGCCCCGGCGCATTGTCCTCGCGGTTGACCTCCGGGATGAGGTCGGACGCGGCGACGTAGATCGTCACGCCGGCGGAGAGCGCCAGCGCGTAGGCGACGTGGTGCTGCGCGATGAGGCTCGTGCCGAGCGCCCCGGCCAGCGTGAGCACGCCCAGCCCCGTCCCCGCCGCCAGGGCGGCGCCGCGCGAGTGGCCGCTCGCCAGCATGATCGACGCGATCGTAAAGCCCTCGGGCAGCTTGTGCAGCATGACGGCGATGAACAGGATGGCGCCGAGCGAGGGGCTCACCATGAAGCCGGCGGCGATGGCCACGCCGTCGAACACCGTGTGCACGCCGAGCCCGAGCACGGCCAGCCAGCCGGCGGACGGGCGGAGCAGCGCCTCCTGATGCACCTCTTCGCCGAAGTGGAAGTGTGGGGCCACCGTGTGCTCGAAGAGGTGAACCCCGAAGTACCCGAGCAGCACGAACAGGAAGGCGTGGGGCACGTGGGTGCTCTCCGGCAGCATCCGCACGAAAGCGGCTGCGAGCATGAACCCGGCGCCCCCGGCCACGAAGTACCGCAGCCGCGCGTGGCCGTGCTTGTGGGCCCTGGTGACGATGGCGGCCCCGGCGACATCCGCGGCGGCAGCGACGGCCGCGAACGCCAAGTATGTTAACATTGTCGGGAGCATAGCATGGCCATCGGAGCTCCTCCCCGCCTCCTTGGCGAGATCCTCGTGGCCGAGGGGCTGACCACCGCCGACGCCGTCGACCGCGCCCTTGCGCGCCAGCGGACCACCGGCGAGTTGATCGGCGAGGCCCTCGCCGCCCTCGGCGCCGTCAACGAGGACGACGTCGCGCGCGCACTCGCCGTGCAGCAGGACCTGCCGTACGTCTGGCGCGAGGAGCTGCCGTCCACGGTCCCGGTGCTCAAGAACGTCTCGCCCAAGTATCTGCGCCAGTACCGGATCTGCCCGATCACCATCGAGGGCGGCGTGCTCACCGTCGCCTCGGCCGATCCGCTCAACACGATCGTGGCCGACGACCTCCGGCAGGCCACCGGGTTGACCATCAAGTTCGTCGTCAGCTCGGCCACGGGGATTCTCGAGACGATCGACCGCAATTACGACGGCGCCAACGCCTCTGCGCTCCAGCGCATCGTCGAGGGCATGGACGAGGAGCGCGCCCCCGACGGCGACGAGGACGTCAACCATCTGCGCGACATGGCCTTCGAGGCGCCGGTGGTACGGCTCGTGAACCTCCTCGTCGAGAACGCGATCACCGCCGAGGCCTCCGACATCCACATCGAGCCGTTCGAGGACACGCTGCGGATCCGCTACCGCATCGACGGGATCCTCTACGACCAGGAGGCGCCGCCGCGGCGGTTGCAGGCCGCCGTCACCTCGCGCATCAAGATCATGGCCGAGATGAACATCGCCGAGCGGCGGCTGCCGCAGGATGGCCGCATCCGCGTCAACCTGCACGGCGCGCGCGTGGACATCCGCGTGTCCACCATCCCCACCGTGCACGGCGAGTCGATCGTCATGCGGCTGCTGCAGCGCTCGAGCGTGTTCCTGCCGCTCGACAAGCTCGGCTTCCCCGCGGACACGCTCAAGCGCTTCGACGCGCTCATCAAGCGCCCGCACGGGATCATCCTCGTCACCGGGCCGACGGGCTCCGGCAAGACCACCACGCTCTACGGCGCCCTCGACAAGATCAACTCGCCGGAGCGCAAGATCATCACGGTCGAGGACCCCGTCGAGTACCAGCTGAAGGGCGTCAACCAGATCGCCGTGAAGCCGAAGATCGGGCTGTCGTTCGCGACCGGTCTGCGCCACATCGTGCGCCAGGACCCCGACGTGATCCTCGTCGGCGAGATCCGCGACCTGGAAACGGCCGAGATCGCCATCCAGGCGTCGCTCACCGGCCACCTCGTGTTCTCGACGCTGCACACCAACGACGCGCCGGCCGCGATCACGCGGCTTCAAGACATGGGCGTGGAGCCCTATCTCGTCGCCTCCGTGCTGGAGGCCGTGCTCGCGCAGCGGCTCGTGCGTCGGGTCTGCGCAGCCTGCCGCGTGCCCGACACGCCGAGCGCCGCTGACCTCGACGCCCTCGGCGTCGTGGCACCGGACAACACCCAACTCCTCCGCGGCAAGGGTTGCGACGAATGCCGCGGCACCGGCTACCGCGGGCGCATGGGCATCTACGAGCTGTTCCCGATCACCGAGGACGCGCGCAGCCTGATGCTGCGTCGGTCGTCGTCGCGCGACATCCGGCAGCACGCCATCGCGGCCGGGATGATCACGCTGCGCATGGACGGCTGGCGCCGCGCGTGCGAGGGGTTGACGACGGTCGAGGAAATCCTGCGCGTCACCCAGGAAGACGCCTGAGGCCATGCCCGTTTTCGTGTACAAGGCCGCCGATCGTCGCGGCCAGACCATCGACGGTGTCATGGACGCGCCCGACGCGCGCGCCGTCGTCGAGCGCCTGCAGAAGGACGCCTACTACCCGATCAAGATCACGGCGCACGGCGAGCGCGCGCCCCTGTTCTCGCTGGGCGGCTCGCGCGTCGGCCAGCGCGACCTGCTCGCGCTGACCCAGCAGCTGGCCACGCTGTTCGAGGCGGGCCTGCCGCTCGACCGCGCGCTCACCATCCTCGAGGAGCTGGCGCCCAACGCGCGTGTGAAGGCGATCGTCAGCGACCTGCTGCGCAGCGTGCGCGGCGGCGCCTCGTTCAGCGAGGCGCTCGCCAAGCACCATCCGCGGCCGTTCTCGCGGCTGTACATCAACATGGTCCGCGCCGGCGAGAAGGGCGGCGTGCTCGAGGTGGCCTTGCGGCGGCTGGCGGAATTCCTCGAGGCGCGCGCCGCCTTCAACGAGGCGGTCATCTCGGCCCTGATCTACCCGCTCGTCATCACCCTCGTCGGCGCCGGCGCGGTCGTCTTCCTGATGACGTTCGTCATCCCGCGCTTCGCGACGATCTTCCGCGACCTCAACCAGGCGATCCCGCTGCCCACGCAGATCCTGCTCACGGTCAGCGGGGCGCTCCAGCAGTACTGGTGGGTCGGCATGATAGTCGTCCTCGCCGGTGTCGTCGCCTGGCGGGTCTGGACGGCCACGCCCGAGGGCCGGCTGTCGTGGGACCGCGCGATCCTGAACGCACCGATCTTCGGCGGCATCGCGCTGCACGTGGAGACGGCGCGCTTCGCGCGCACGCTGGGCACGATGCTGCGCTCCGGGGTGCCGGTCCTCGGCGCGCTCGCCGTCGTCGGCGACATGATGTCCAACCAGGCGGTGGGCGGCGCGGTGTCGCGCCTGTCGGACGGCGTCAAGCGCGGCGGGACGATCGCGGCGGGCATGCAGGATCAGGGCATGTTCCCCGCCCTCGCCATCCACATGGTGCGCGTGGGCGAAGAGACGGGACGGATGGAGGAGATGCTGCTCAAGGTCGCCGACACGTTCGAGACCGACGTGCGGATCGAGATGAAGCGAACGCTCGGCCTGCTCGAGCCGACAATCATTCTCGTGATGGGGGTGCTCGTGGCGTTCATCGTCGTCGCCATGCTGATGGCCATTTTCTCGATCAACGAGGTGGCGCTGTGAGACGCGGCAGGTTCGTCAGGGGACTCCGTAACGAGCGCGGCTTCACGCTGGTCGAGCTGCTCGTCGTGATCATCGTCCTCGGCCTGCTCGTCGGCCTCGTCGGCCCGCGGCTCTTCGGCCACGTCGGCACCTCCAGGCAGGCGGCGGCGAAGGCCCAGATCGAGCTGTTCGGGACGGCCCTCGACGCCTACCGGCTCGACGTCGGCTCCTATCCGAGCGGCGTGCAGGGCCTGCAGGCGCTTGTGGCGAACCCGAACGTCCCGAACTGGAACGGGCCCTATCTGAAGAAGAAAGAGGTCCCGCTCGATCCCTGGGACGCGCCCTACAAGTACGCCTGCTGCCCGGGCCAGCACGACGACTACGACCTGTGGTCGGAGGGCGCCGACAAGGCGCCCGGCGGCGAGGGCGAGAACGCCGACGTCACGTCATGGCAGGCCCTGAAATCGCGAAAGGCACAGCCGTAAGCGCGCGGGGGCGGCACGCGCGGGCCGCGAGGGGCTTCACGCTCCTCGAGCTGATCGTGACGCTGATGATCCTCATGATCGTCGCCGCCATCTCCGTGCCCGTGGTCGGCCGCAGCAGTGACGCCGTGCGCAGCCGTGCCGAGGTCGCCGGCTTCTCGGCCGTCCTGCGCTCGGCGCGCGAGCGCGCGATCACAAGCCGCGTGTCGCAGACCGTCGTCATCGACCCGACCAACCGCAAGATGACGGTGCTGGCCGGCCCCGAGGGCGAGGTCCGCGAGACACGCCCGCTGCCCGAGCGGCTCACGGTGGAGGCGACGCCGCCGCCCGCGCTCACCGTGCGCTTCGAGCCCCAGGGGACGTCGAGCGGCGCCGACTACAAGGTCAGGGCGGGCGACGTCGTCTATCGTGTGACCGTCGACCCGATCACCGGCCGCGTGAAAAATACCAAGCTATGAACACGCTCCGGCGGCGGGCAGCCTGGATGTTCCAGCGCACCGGCGTGGCCGGGGCGGCGGGGCCCGCCGTTCGACCACGCAAATCGACTGAGCGTTGCGCCTGTCAGCGGGCCACGATTTGGAGCCGGGTCCGACGCAGTACCCAGAAGACACGGGTCGAACGGCGGGCCCCGCCGCCCCGGCCACGCCGGTGCCGCCGGGATCATTCCGGCTTCACGCTGCTCGAGGTGCTGGTCGCGCTCGCGATTCTGAGTCTGGCGATCGTGGTGTCGATCCAGGGTTTCGCGTCGGGGCTGCGACTGCTCAAGCTCTCCGGCGAGCACCAGGAGGCGATGCTCCTCGCCGACCTGAAGGCGCGCGAGATCACCTCGCCGACGCAGGCGGGCCGCGACGGCGGCACCGAGGGCGCCTACACGTGGGAGCGCGAGATCAAGCAGGTGGTCACGCCGGATCTCGAGGTGGAGGGGCGCCCGGTGAGATGGCGCCAGTGGGAGGTGGACGTGCACGTGCGCTGGGGCGATCACCGCCAGGTCTCGGTGGCCACGCTCCGCACGGTCGCCGGCGACGGCGACAAGACGCCGACGAGTCCGAAGCCGTGAGGCGCGCGCGCGGCTTCACCCTGGTCGAGCTGCTGCTCGCGCTGGCCATCGTCGGCCTGCTGCTGACGATCGCCTTCGGCGGCCTGCGCGTGGCCACGGCCGCCTGGACCCGCGGCGAGGACCGCGCGGAGGCGCATCAGCATGTCCGCGCGATCGCCTTCACGATGGCGCGCGCGCTGGGGGCCGCCTATCCGTATCGCGCCGCCAAGGGCGAGGCGCCCGAGGTCATCGTGCTGTTCAACGGCGTGGAGCAGAAGCTCGAGTTCGTCACGCAGGCGCCGCCGCTGCCGCTCCAGGCGCCGATCGCGTTCACGGCCGTGGTCATCTCGCTCGAGTCGGGCGAGGAGACGGGGCTGGTCGTGCGCGAGCGGGCGCTTCCCAACCGCGATCCGTTCACGAAGGCCGAGATCGTCATGCGCGATCCCAGCATCACCTCGCTCGCCTTCAAGTTCCAGAACGAGGACGGCGACTGGGTCGATACGTGGGACGGTCAGGAGCTCAAGGCGATCCCGCGCGGCGTGCAGCTGCGCCTGGGCAGCACCCTCAACGGCCGCACGCAGACGCTGCCGCCCCTCACGGTCACCCTGCGGGCCACGGGAGCGGCGCGGTGAGCCGTCAGCGCGGCTTCGCCCTCATCGCCGTGCTCCTCGTGCTGGCCATGGTCGGCGTGCTCGGCGCGGAGTTCGCCTACTCGATGCGGCTCGAGGCGACGTCCGTGCGCGCGTACAAGGACACGCTCACCGGCGCGCACCTCGCCGAGGCGGCCGTCGAGCAGGCCATCCGCGAGATCGCCGGCGACGTCGGCTTCGCCGTCCTGGCGGAGGACGGCCAGCTGACGTTCTACAACCGCGAGCGCCAGGAGCTCAAGCGCCTGCCGCGCGCGAACGTGCCGCTCGGCGCCGGCCACTTCTCCTACCGGATCAGCGACGAGGAGGCGCGCCTCAACCTCAACATCACGCCGCCCGACCGCGTGGACCGGCTGCTCCAGGCCCTGGGCATCGACAAGTCCGAGCGCGACACGATCAACGACAGCCTGCAAGACTGGCGCGACCCCAACGAGGAGCACCGGCTCAACGGCGCGGAGAGCGAGGACTACTACCTCAAGCTGCCGCTTCCCTACCGCTCCAAGAACGGTAACCTCGACTCCATCACCGAGCTGCTCCAGGTCAAAGGCGTGACGCCGGCGATCTTCAACGGCGTCGGCGGCAAGCCCGGGCTCGCCGCCTACGTCACCGTGAAGTCGCCGGGCCAGGTCAACCTCAACACCGCGTCCTGTGTGGTCCTGAGAGCGCTCACCCTCGGCGATGCCGAGTGCTCGTCCGTCGAGCAGGCCCGGCGCGAGGGCCCCTACACGAGCGTGCCGGGCCCGTTCGGCGGCCGAGGGCTCTCGCTGACGACACGGACGTACCGGGTCGAGGCCGACGGCCTGATCGACGGCCAGGTGCGGGCGACGCTCTCGGCGATCATCCAGCGCCGGACCGAGGCGGCCGGGGACACCGTCACCGTGCTCGAATGGTCGGGAGTCCGGTAACCCGGGAAGTTTTGCAGATCGCGGGTTTGTCCCGTAGGCTAATTGAATGAACTTCAAGTCGAGCCGGCTCTCCGTCGTCCTGCTCGGTGACCGCCTCGCGATCGCCGCCCTGTGGGGCTCGCGCGTGGAGGCTTTCATCGTCGACTCCGAGAGTCCGGCGCCCGCCCTGCGCGCCGAGCTGGACGCGCGCGGACTGCCGGCGCGCGGTGCCTTCCTCGCGCTGGCCCGCAACGCGGTGACGGTCAAGCCGATCGACCTGCCGCCCGTGGCCGGCGACGTGCGCCAGATGGTCGGCTTCGAGCTGGAGCGCCACCTGCCGTTTCCCGCGGAAAACGCGTCCTACGACTTCGTCGCGCTGCCACGCGATCCCGCAACCGAGCGGCCCCCCACTCCCGAGCAGCGCGTGCTCATCACGGCCGCGGACCAGCGCGTCGTCGACGTGGCGCTGCGGCTGGCGGAGGACGCGCGACTGCGGCCCCTGTCCCTGACGGTCGCCGCCCATAACCTGCCCACGCTGGCGCGACTGCCCAGGGACTCGCACGTCGCGTGGGTGCACAGCGCGGCGGGGGCGACCGAGCTCCTGTTCCTGATCGGCGACGCGCTCGTGTTCAGCCGTGGCCTGGCGGGCACCGACGACGCGCTCGTCGCCGAAGAGCTGCAGCGCTCGCTGCTGGCGCTGCGCTGGCGCGGCTACGACGCGGTGTGGGTCTCGGGCGACGCCGACGCGCCGCACGCGCCCACCGCGGAGGCGCTCTCCGCGCTGGGTGCCCCGGTGACGGAGCCGGCGTGGACGCCGCGCGCCCTGCGCCTGATCGAGGGTCTCGCCGCCGAGCATCGCGGCGCCCTCCAGCTCGCGGTGGCCGTCGCCGCCGGCCGCGGCGTGCGCCCGCTCGAGCTGCTGCCGACGGCCGTCCGGCCGCGCCGCCTCACGCGCGCACAGGCGTTCACGGTCGGCATGGCCGCGGTCACGGCCGTGCTCGCCGTCGTCGCGCTCCTGGCCCCGGGCTGGCGTGAGCAGCGCCACCTCAACCGTGTCAACGCGGAGATCGGGCGGCTCGATCCGGACGTGAGGGCGGTGGACCGCGTGCTGCGCGAGCTCGAGCGGAAGCGCAAGCTGCTCGCGACGGTCGATAGCTTCGAGGCCGCGGCGGTGCGACCGCTGCCCGTGCTGCGCGAGCTCACCGAGCTGCTGCCGGCCGACGCGTGGCTCACGACCGTCTCGCTCGACGCCAAGGGCGTGGAGCTCACCGGCTCGGCCTCCGCCGCGAGCGCGCTCATCCCGTTGCTCGAGAACTCGCCGCGCCTGGAGCGCGTGGAGTTCTCCTCGCCCGTCACGCGCGGCCGCGACAACAAGGAGCAGTTCCGCATCCGCGCGGCATGGGAGGCCGGCGGCGCCGTCGCGTCCACGTCCGCGCCGCCGCCCGCGCCCGGCGCCGTGACACCCCCGCCAGGCTCCGCCGCGACCGGGCCCGCGATCATGGTGCCGGCGCCCGGCCCCGGCGCGCCCGGGGCACCGCCGGCGGTGCCGGGCGCGCCCGGCGCGCCCACCCCGGCGCGGCGGCCCGGGCCGACCGCGCCGCCGGGAGGCATCCGCCAGTGATCAGCTGGCTCAGCAAGGTCTCGCCCCGCGAGCGCGTGATCATCATCAGCGGCGCGGCGGTGGTGGCGCTCCTCCTGGGCTGGTTCTTCGTGATCAGCCCGCTCCTCGCGAAGAGCACCGCCACCGCCGACCTGGTGCCCGAGCGCGAGCGGCTGCTCGTGCGCCGCATGGATCTGCTGGCGCGGCGCAATCAGATCGCCGCCGACCTCGAAGACGCGAACGCGCGCGTCGAGAGGCTCAACGGCCGCCTCCTGACGGCGGCGGCGCCCGCGGTGGCCGCCTCCGAGCTGCAGAAGCTCGTCAAGGACATGGCGGCCGAGGCCAGGACCGACATCCGCAGCGAGCGTATCCTGCCGCCCGAGGAGCGAGGCGAGCTGCTCGAGATTCCGGTGGAGATCGCGGTCTCCGCCGAGATCCGGCAGCTGGTCGATCTCCTGGCGCGGGTCGAGAGCGCGCAAAAATTATTGACCGTTAAGGACTTGCGCGTGAGAGTAGTAAACGTCAGTCAGCCGAAGGAACTGCTGGCGACGCTGACAGTGTCGGGCTTCATTCTTCCGCCCGGCAAGGCGAAAGCGTGATGCGAAGGACATTCGTGGCCCTGAACCTGGCGCTCGCCGCCGTGGCGACGCTGCTGATCGTGTACATCGCCCGCCAGTTCATCGCGCCGATGCCATTGCCCGTCGGCGGCCGCCGGGCCGCCACGGCCGGGTCGGCGGCGGTGACCGATCCGCCCAGGCCGCCGGCCAGCGCCTACAACGTCGTCGCCGCACGCAACCTGTTCAGCCCCACGCGTACCGAAGCGCCCACGAGCGGCGGGGTGGCCACGACACCGCTCTTGAAGCCGAACCTGTTCGGCGTCGTCGTGCGCGAGAGCGGCTCGATCGCGTATCTCGAGGATCCGACGACCAAGCGTGTGGCCGGCTATCGTGTCGGCGACCGGATTCTGGGCGGCACCGTGCAGGCGATCAAGGTCGATGGGGTCACGATCGACGCGCCCGGCGGCGCGATGGACGTGCGGCTCCATGATCCGGGCAAACCGCGCGCGACCCCGGCCGCCGTGTCAGCGCCGCCGCAGCCGAGCGTGGCGCCGGCGCTGCCCGGCGTGATTCCGCCGACGGCCACCACGCCCGTACCGCCCACGGTCGCCCAGCCGCCGACACAGCCGAGTCAGCCGCCGGTCATGCCGGGGCAGCCGCCCATGGTCGGCGTCCCCGGCCAGCCGACGATCGGCACCCCACCGGTCATTCCAGGCCGGCGCCCGCTTCCACCGAACCTGCTGCGCCGTCTGCCACCCGGCATGGGCGATGCGCCGCAACAATAATGTAAGCGGCTTCATCGCCAGCGCCGTCCTCCTCTCGCTCGTCGCCGGGTGCGCGACGCGCACGCCGACCCCGAAGATCGCCACGCCGCCCATCGGCCCCCTGCCCCCGCCCACCGTCACCGTCCAGACCGAGCCGACGACGCCGCTGCCGCCCCTCTCCGTCGGCCCACGCGCGGCGGAGCCGGGGCGTCCCGAAGCCGCGCCCGCGACGCCACCGCGGCCGGCGATGCAGCTGCGCGTGCCCTCGGCGCCCACGACGTCGCCGAGCGGGCGCTTCATCGTGCTGAACTTCGACAACGCCGACGTCGAGACGGTGATCCACGCGGCGAGCGAGATCGTCGGGTTCAACTACGTGCTCTCGCCCGACGTGCGCGGCAAGGTGACCGTGCAGACCTCGGGCCGCATCCCTCAGGAAGACGTCTTCGGCGTGCTCCTCGGAATTCTGGAAGTGCACGGCTTCACCGCGGTGAAGTCCGGCAACATCTACAAGATCGTGCGCGTGGAGGGCGCGCGCGAGCGCGCGGTGCCCACGGTGATCGGCGACGTGCCGATGGACACGCGCAACCCGGACGAGATCATCACGCAGATCGTCCCGGTGCGGTACGCGTCGGTCAACGACCTCGGCGTGCTGCTGCGGCCGTTCGTGTCCTCGCGCGGCACGCTGGTGGCCAACCGCGAGACCAACGTCCTCATCATCACCGACGCGGCCTCGAACATCCGGCGCGTGCTCGACATCGTCAAGCTGGTCGACGTGCAGGTCTCGCTCGACGAGCTGCAGATCTTCCCGATCAGCTTCGCCGACGCGGGCGAGGTGGCGACCATCCTCAACCAGCTGTTCGCGGGCGGCCGCCTGCGCGCGGGCGGCACGCCCGGCGTCCCGGGTGTGCCGACGCCGGCGCCCGGCGCCGCCGCGCCCGGCCCCGCGGGCGCCACCGTGACCGACCGGCCGCCGCTCGTCATCGCCGAGAAGCGCTCGAACTCGATCATCGTCCACGGGCGCAAGAACGAGATCGAGATGATCCGCCGCATCCTCAGCCAGCTCGACATCAACGTCACGGGCGGGCGACGGGTGTTCATCTATTTCGCGGAGAATGCCAAGGCCAAGGACCTCGCGGCGACGCTGAACGCGATCTACGGCGCCAAGGAGACGGTTCCGACGGCGCAGCCGACGGCGCCGCCCACGGGCCGGCCGCCGGGCTCGCCGTACCAGCCGCCGCCGCCCTCGCCCACGGCGGCGCCCGGCGCCCCGCTCGGCACGCCCGGCGTCACCGACGTCGGGTTCGTCGAAGGCCAGTTCCGCTTCATCGCCGACGAGACGACGAACGCGGTGATCGTGACGACGACGCCACGCCTGTGGGCGGACGTCGAGCCGACGATCCGGTCGCTCGACAAGATGCCGCGCCAGGTGCTGATCGAGGTGCTGGTCGCGGAGATCACGCTGAACGACGACACGAGGCTCGGGATCGACTGGGCGCTGCGCGGGTCGAGCGGGAGCGTTCCGTTCCGCGTCGCGCAGCAGTCGATTCAGACGTCGAGCCCGCCCTCGATCACGACCCCGACGGGTTTCGAGGCCCTGGGCGCCGCGACCGCGATCGCCGGCCTGCCGGGCGCAGGCCTGACCGCGTTCACGTTCACGTCGGACAAGTTCTTCGCGATGCTCAACGCGCTCGCGTCGGACAACCGGGTCAACGTCGTGTCCAGCCCCCACGTGATGACCTCGGAGAACAAGAAGGCCATCATCAACGTGTCGCAGTCGGTGCCGATCATCACGGGCCAGCAGACGAGCACGGTCAGCACGCCGGGCGCCACCGCCGGCACCACCAGCACGACCATCACGACGGGCGGCGTGAACCAGACCATCGAGTACCGCGACGCGGGCGTGATCCTGACCGTCACGCCGCGGATCGGCGAGCGCGGGACGGTCGCGCTCGACATCAAGCAAGAGGTCAACTCCGTCGGCCCCGCCGTCGCGCCGACGAACTCGCCCTCCTTCCTCAAGCGCGAGGCCGAGACGTCGGTCGTCCTGCTCAACAACCAGACCCTCGTGCTCGGCGGCCTGATCCAGGACAAGCGCACGATCACCGAGCGCGGCCTCCCGTTCCTGAGCAAGATCCCGGTGCTCGGCTACCTGTTCGGCTTCAAGGAAAATCAGCTCGAGAAGAGCGAGCTGATCCTCCTGATCACGCCGCGGGTGGTCGGCACGCCGATCGACGCGCAGCGGATCACCGACCAGATGCGTCGTGCGACCCCCGAGTTGAACGAGGCCGTTCGCAGCGCGCCCCGCCCGCCGACCTCGGCGCCCCCGCCGTCGGTGGCGCCCGCCCCCGCGCCGGTCCCGGCCGCTCCCGTTCCCGCGCCGAGGCGCGGCGCGCCGCCGACCACGCCGGCGCCGGCCGTGCCGGCGACGCCGCCGCCCGCGCCGATCACGCCGCCCTCGGGCGTGCCGCCGATCCCGCCGGCGCCGCCGCAGTCGTCCGGCTCGCCGATGCTCGACGAGTCCCAGCCGAGCCCGCGCTCCGACGGACGCTCGCTGCCGCCGCCCGTGAATCTCCTGATCCCTCCCCGCAGCGAGTAGCCGTCTCCAGACGCATACAGTTGCCGACCACCTTTGCGGAGCTGGTACGACGGGGCTCGATCACTCTGCGCAAGAACGACGCCCGCGCGTATCCGCCACGGCGCAAGCGTCTTCTCGCTCCCGGGGTGCTCCAGCGCCTGCTCGACGACGTGCGGGCCGACCGCTGAACGTGTACGCGGACTCCCGGCGCATCGTCTCGAGCAGCGACCGCGTGGTCGTGTCCGACCTCGCGCTCGTCGAATGTGATCGTACGATCGTCCGCGCCACCGTCGAGCGACACCTCGCGGAAGCCGAGGCTCCGGGAACTCCACACGTTGCTCGCCTCGACGGCGCGCCGGTGGAGCCTCATGCGCCTCGACGATGAGGTCGTCAGCCGCGCCCGCCGCCCGTTCGCCCTCGAACCGCTCCGGGCACTCGATGCCCTTCATCTCGCGAGCGCGCTGATCGCGCGCGACGGGGCGCGCCCATTCGTGCTGCTGTCCCTCGATCGGCGGCTTCGCGAGGCCGCGCGGCGCGCAGGGCTCGAGGTCGCGCCGGCGTAGGCGTCGACGCCGGCCTCAGCGGCCGGTGAACTTCGGCGGCCGCTTCTCGAAGAAGGCGGCCAGCCCCTCCTGGTGGTCCTCGGACGAGATGGCGACGCCCTGCGAGAACGCCTCGAGGTCCAGGGCGCCGGCGAGATCCGAGGTGGCCGCGCGGTTCACCATGTGCTTGGCCATCCTCAGCACCGCCGGCGGGCCCGCGGCGATCTTCTCCGCGAGCGCGCGCGTCGTCGTCTCCAGCTCCGCGACCGGCACCACGCGGTTGACGAGCCCGATGCGGCCCGCCTCGGCGGCGTCGATGATCTCCGCGGTGAAGATCAGCTCCTTGGCGCGCGCCATTCCGATCACGCGCGAGAGCAGCCACGTGCCGCCGCCGTCGGGAACGAGGCCGATCTTCCAGAAGAGCTCGCCGAACTTCGCCCGGTCCGAGGCGACGATGAGGTCGCAGCAGAGGGCCAGGTTCGAGCCGGCGCCGACGGCGTAGCCGTCCACCATGGCGATGGTCGGCTTCGGGAAGTCGACCAGCCGGAGCACCATGCGATTCAGCGACTCGACCCGCGCGCGGCCCTCGGCCGCGGTGTGGCGCTTCGCGCGCATGGTCTTCACGTCGCCGCCCGAGCAGAAGTGGCCGCCGGCGCCGGTCAGGATCACCACGCGCGCGGCCTCGTCGGCCTCGATCTCGTCGAGCACGGCCGCCAGCTCGCCGCGCATGACGAAGTCGAGCGCGTTGCGGGCGTCCGGGCGGTTCAGGGTGATCGTGGCGAGGGCGCCGGCGCGCTCGGAGATCAGCGTCTGGTATCCCACGGGTGGCTCCTTTCAGGCCTCGAGATCGTCGCGCCATGATAGCGACGGTCTCCGAGGCTGTCCACACGCCGCGTGCTACAATTCGTTGCTGTCATGCGCCTGATCGGCATGGTGCACCTGCCTCCGCTGCCCGGCAGTCCGCGCTGGGACGGTTCCATGGAGCGCGCGATCGCCGTCGCCCTCGCCGACGCGCGCGCGCTCGTCGACAACGGCATGGACGCGCTCATCGTCGAGAACTACGGCGACGCGCCGTTCACGCGCGGCCGCGTCGGGGCGTCGACGGTCGCGGCGATGGCTGTGATCGCGCACGAGATCCGTCGCGCCCTGCCCGACGCGCCGCTCGGCGTCAACGTCCTCAAGAGCGACGCGCGCTCGGCGCTGGCCGTGGCCACCGCCATCGGCGCCCGCTTCATCCGCGTCAACGTTCTCGCGGGCGCCGTGGTGGCCGACCAGGGCATCGTGCAGACCGACGCCCACGACCTGCTGCGCGACCGGCGGCTGCTCGGCGTCGACGTCGCCATCTTCGCCGACGTGCAGGGCAAGCACGCGATGCCGCTGGCGCCCGTCGAGCTGGAGCAGCAGGCGCGCGATCTCGCCGCGCGCGCGCTCGCCGACGGCCTCGTCGTCTCGGGCCGCGCCACCGGCGACACCACGCCGATCGAGGACGTCAAGCGCGTGCGCAGCGCGGTGCCCGACGTGCCGATCCTCGTCGGCAGCGGCGTGACGCCCGAGACAGCGCCCGAGCTGCTCTCGCTCGCCGACGCGCTCATCGTCGGCACGTCGCTGAAGCGCGACGGCGATGTGAGCGCGCCCGTCGACCCCGCCCGCGTGCGGCGGCTGGTCGACGCCGTCGGTGGCCGCTAGCCTCCGGCCCGCGCTCCTCCTCGCCGTCCTCCTCGTCGCCGGCTGCCGCAGCGCCGCGCCCGCGCCCGAGCGCTTCGGCGCGCTCAACCCCCGGCTCGGCGAGCTGCTGCTCGTGGGCTTTCACGGCACCACGCTCGAGGACAACGCCGCCCTCGAGAGGCTCGTGTGCGAGACGCGCGTGGCCGGCGTCATCCTGTTCGCACGCAACATCGTCAGCGCGGAGCAGACGGCGCGGCTGACGCGCGACCTCAGCGCTCGCGCCCGCGAGTGCACGGGCCGCGCCCTCCTCGTGGCGGTGGACGCCGAGGGCGGACGCGTCATGCGCCTGGGCCCCGACGCGGGCTGGACGGAGACGCCGTCGCACCAGGACCTCGGCCAGGCCGGCGACCTCGCGCAGACGGAGCTGGAGGCGCGGCGCATCGGCGGCATGCTCCGCGCCGCCGGCATCAACTGGAACCTCGCGCCGGTGGTGGACGTGGGCTACAACCCGGCCAACCCCGTCATCGTCGGCGTCGGCCGCTCGTTCGGGGCGAACCCGACCCTCGTGGCCGCCCAGGCCCGCGCGTACATCACCGGCATGCACGCCGCCGGCGTCCTCACCGCCCTCAAGCACTTCCCCGGTCACGGCTCGAGCGTCGAGGACTCGCACGCGGGCTTCGTCGACGTCACCGACACCGCGCGGCCGGACGTCGAGCTGGTCCCCTACCGGCTGCTGCTGGCCGAGGGCCTCGTGGACGCCGTGATGACGGCCCACGTCTACAACCGCCACCTCGACGCCTGGGTCCCGGCCACCCTGTCGCGGCCGACCATCGACGGCATGCTGCGACGCAAGCTGGGCTGGCGCGGCGTGGTCGTGAGCGACGACATGCGGATGGGCGCCATCGAGCAGCACTACGGCGCGGGCGACGCCGCCGTCCTGGCGCTCCGGGCCGGCGTCGACCTGATCTTGATCGCCGACGACCGGCTGCCCGGCGACCGCTCGGCCTCCGCGGAAACCCTCAAGACCATTCGCGGGGCCGTGCGCCGGGGCCGGCTGCCGGCCGGCCGGGTGGACGAGGCACTGGCGCGGGTGGCCGCGCTCAGGTCTCGATTGTTGACCCCCGCCGCCGAGGTCCGATAGTCTCGTTAGGTGAGGCGCGAGTTCCGGCTGCCGCTCAAAGTCAAGCTCAGCCTCCTCATCACCACCCTCGTCGCCCTCGCCGTCCTGCTCGTCAGCTTCTCGCTCCTGCGGCGCCAGGAGCAGGCCCTGACCGAAGCCGTCACCAGGCGCGGTCTCAGCATGGCCGCCAACCTCGCCGCCGGCGGCAAGAGCGCGCTGGCCACCAACGACGACCTCGCGCTCAACATCCTCATCAGGGAGGCGCTGCGCGACCGCGACGTCGCCTACGTCGTGTTCGCCGACGAGAAGGGCCTCGTCCACGCGCACTCCGACGTCACGCTGATCGGCAAGCCCGTGGTGCGGCCCGAGAAGCTGAAACCCCCCGGCAAGGAGCTGCTGGTCCAGAAGTACAGGACCTCCGGCGGCGCCGAGATCATCGACATCTCGGTGCCGCTCGTCTTCAGCAAGACGCCCCTCGGCACGCTCTACGTCGGCTTCGCCACGCGACCCATCACCGCCGCCGTCAGCCAGGCCCGCAACCAGGCCGTCGTCATCACCGCCTTCATGGTCGTCCTCGGGCTTGCCGGCGCGGTGGCGCTGGCCACCCTGCTCGCGCGCCCCATCCACCGGCTGATGGAAGCGACCGACGCCGTCGCCCAGGGCGACTTCAGCGTGTCGGTGCCCGTGACGACGCGCGACGAGCTGGGCGTGCTGACGGAGTCCTTCAACCGCATGGCCAAGAGCCTGCGTGAGAAGGAGATGATCAAGCGCGCGTTCACCCGCTACGTGGCGCGCGAGGTCGTCGCGGAGGTGCTGAAGGACCCCGAGCACGCGATGCTCACCGGCGAGCGCCGCGAGGTCACCGTGCTCTTCTGCGACATCCGCGGCTTCACCTCCATGACCGAGCACCTGAGCCCGGAACAGGTCGTGAAGGTGCTCAACGAGTTCTACACGCTCATGATCGAGACGGTGTTCAAGCACGACGGCACGCTCGACAAGTTCCTCGGCGACGCCGTCATGGCCGTCTTCGGCGCGCCCATCCGGCACCCGGACCACGCCGCGCGCGCCGTGATGACGGCGCTCGACATGCGCCAGGCCATCGCCGACCTCGGCGTGCGCCGCCGCGCGGCGAGGCAAGGCGCGTTCGAGGTCGGCATCGGCGTGAGTCTGGGCGAGGTGGTCGCGGGCACGGTGGGCACCGAGGAGCGCATGGAGTACACCGTGATCGGCGACAGCGTCAACATCGCCGCGTGGCTGCAAGACCGCGCGAAGCCGGGCTCGATCCTCCTCACCCGCCGCACGTACGAGGCGGTGAAGGATCTCGTGAACGCGAAGTCGCTCGGCACCATGAAGGTGAAGGGCAAGAAGGAAGGGGTCGAGGTCTACGAGGTGCGCGGCCTGTGCGCGCGCTGAGCCTCGTCGCCGCGCTCCTCGCCCTGGGCGGCTGCGCCTTGCTGGGCGTCTGGTCGGGGGCGGGCCCCGACAAGTCCACGGCCGCCGTGGTCGGCGAGTCGGAGGACTTCATCGTCGTCGTCGTCGCGAAGGAGCGCGAGAGCGCGGAGGCGCTCGCGCGGACTCACCTCGGTGACCCGGCGAAGGCGTGGATGATCGAGGACTTCAACAGCGGCGCGCGGGTCTTCAAGGCCGGCCAGCGCGTGGTGGTGCCCAGGCGGCCGTGGAACCCGGCGGGCGTGGAACCGACCGGCTACCAGCTCGTGCCGATCCTCGTCTACCACAACCTCGGGCCGCAATCGAAGGGCCGGCTGGTGCTCGACGCCGACGCGTTCACCGAGCAGATGCGCTATCTCAAGCGCGAGGGCTATCGGGTGGTATCGCTGGCGGAGTTCGTCGAGTGGTTGCGCCTCAAGCGCCAGCTGCCGAAGAAGTCCGTCGTGCTGACCTTCGACGACGGCTACCACTCGTTCCGCGACCACGCCTACCCGGTGCTGAAGCAGCTCGGCTTCCCGGCCACGCTCTTCGTCTACACCGACTACGTCGGCGCCGGCCGCAACGCCCTCTCCTGGGACGAGCTGAAGAGCCTCGCCGCCGAGGGGTTCGACGTCCAGGCGCACAGCAAGACCCACGGCGACCTGCGCCGCGTGAGCGGCGAGACGGAGGCGCAGTACGCGCGGCGCATGCAGGCCGAGCTGGCCGAGCCGCCGCGGCTCTTCCAGAGCCGGCTCGGTCGCGGCGTGCAGTTCCTCGCGTACCCGTACGGCCGCTTCGACGACGCGCTGCTCGCGCGCGTGCGCGAGGAGGGTTACGCCGCCGCCTTCACCGTGCGCCGCGAGAGCAACCCCTCCTTCGTGCGGCCGCTCCAGATCAGCCGCAGCCAGGTCTACTCCGGGATGACCCTCGAACAGTTCGCGAAGAACCTGAACCTCTTCCACGCAGAAGACCTCCGGTGAGGGTCTCGGCCGCGCTCGCCGCGGCGCTCCTGCTCGGCGCGTGCGCCACCGCGTCGACGAAACCCGAGCTGGCCGCATCCAGTCACGCGAAGGCCCGGAAGCTGGAAAAGGACGGCCAGCTGCGCCCGGCCCTGCTCGAATGGAAGGTCACGCGCGCCATCGATGCCAACGACGCCGAGGCGCGCGCGAACGAGGCGAGGCTGACCGCGCGCATCGAGGGGCTCGTGGCCACGAAGGTCACCGAGGCGCGCGGCTTGCTGCAGCGCGGGGCGCCGCTGCAGGCGCGGCGCTCGCTGCTGTCGGCGCTCGCGCTCGACCCGGCGAACGCGACGGCGGCGGAGATGCTGCGCGAGGTCGGCGACATCGAGTTCGTGACGTACACGGTCCGCGCGGGCGACACGCTCGCCTCGCTCGCCGAGCGCTACTACGGCGATCGTGCGCGCGGCGAGGTGATCTGGGAGGCGAACAACCTGCCGCCGGGGAAGCCGCTCGTGGTCGGCGCCGTGCTGCGCATTCCGGAGATCCCGGGCGTACCCTTCTACGCGCCGCGCGGCTCCGACAAGCCGGTGCCGCCCGACGAGCCACCGGAAGTCAGCCCGCTGCTCTCCGACGCGCGCGAGGCGGTCGAACACAAGGAGTTCGCCGCCGCGCTCGCCGACCTCGACCGCTTCCTCGCGCAGAACCCGGGCGACCGCGAGGGCGCCGAACTGAAGAAGCTCGCGCTCTACCGCCTGGGCCAGACGGCGCTCGAGGAGAAGAAGTACGACGACTCGTACCGCGCGCTGACCCAGCTGGCGAAGCTGCAGCCCGACTACCAGGACGTGGCAAGTCTGCTGCCGCAGGCGCGGCGCCAGGTCATCGACCGCCACTACCAGGAAGGCATCCGACTCTTCCGCGAGGAGAAGCTGCCCGAGGCCATCGCCGAGTGGAAGATCGTGCTCGACCTGGAGCCCCAGAACGTCAACGCCAAGCGCAACCTCGAGCAGGCCGAGCGCCTGCTGAAGGGCCTCGAGCAGCGGAAGTCGCGCTAGAGGAACCTGTCGGAGTATCGAGGGGTGCCACGGCTTCGCCGGGGCGCCCCGAGCGTGCCGGGGGAGTCCGAGGGGGGCGTAGCCCCCTTCGCTTGAAGAATGTGGGGGGCCATGTCGGGGCCCCCCATCTACTAGCCGGCCACGCGGCGGCGCAGGCGGTAATGCAGCCGGAGGAACGTGGTGCGCCAGATCGTGAGCGTGTGGTCGGCGCGCACGTGCTCGCCGTCGGCGTACACGTGGATCGTCTCGCGCATCGTGCGCACGTAGCGCGCCCACGCGCGCGTCGGTGACACCACCGTGAAGTAGAAGCCCGGCTCGCCGAAGCGCGCGCCCGAGGACACGATCGAGAGCGACCCGTCGGCGCTCGGGGTCGGCCGCATCAACACCACCGCATTGCCGTTCGGCAGCGGAAATACGACCTTCACGCACGCCCCTGCGTAGCCTGGCACGCGACAGACCGAGTAGGTGGCCGCGTACACCACGTCGCCGCTGCCGCGGAGCTCGCGCAGCCACGCGGTGTGGCGGACGGCACCTGTCGCGTCGGTGAGCTGGAGCACGTCACTCGTGAGGCCGCGGCTCGTGTCGAGCGCCGAGAGCGGCACGTTGAGCTGCTGCAGTCGCCGGCTGAAGAGTCGCGCGAGCGCCCAGCCGAACGGCCGAAAGGCGCCGCACCATTCGGCCCACGCGTCGAGGTCGTAGGCGGCGGTGTGCTCGTAGAAGTCGCGAACCCTGGGGTCGACGCGCGCGGGGTCGAAGTCGGGCCCGGCGAGCACGGCGAGGTCGGCCACGAGCCCGCAGGTCGCGGGCCGCGTGACGCGAAGCCCGCGCGCCGCCGCGAGCTCGTCGAAGAACGCGGAGCCGATTCCGCGCGGCGCACCGACGGGGCCCGCAAGCCACGGCGCCGCGGCCAGGTCGACGCGCCGGCCCGTCGCCCGCACCCAGCACTGCGTCACCCAGTCCGACAGCTCGCCGCGACGCTCACCGAGCCACACGGTCCACCTCCGCGCGCGTCGGCAGTGACGGCTGAGCGCCGCGCTTCGTGCACGCGAGCGCGGCGACCGTGTTCGCGAAGCGGAGCGCTGATGGCAGATCGCGGCGCTCGGCCAGCGCCACCGCGAGCGCGCCGTTGAACGCGTCGCCCGCGGCCGTGGTGTCCACGGCCTGCACCCGCACGCCCGCGGCGCGATGCGAGCCGCCCCGGCCGCGAGACAACACACCGGCCTCCCCGAGCGTGACGATCACCGTGCCGGCGCCGCGCGTGACGAGCGCGTCGGCGGCCGCCTCCTCGCCGGCCGTCAGGCCGCTGAGCCGCGCCGCCTCGCCGGCGTTGGGCGTCAGATAATCGACGAGATCCAGCCGATCGAGCGGCGCCCGCGGCACGGGCGCGGGATTGAGGATCGTCGTCCTCCGATGGCGTCGCGCCAGCGCCAGCGCGGCGGTCACGCAGTCCAGCGGGATCTCGCACGACGCCACCACGACCTCGGCCCACGCGAAGTCCTCCGCGCGCGCCTCGACCTGCGCCACCGTCAGCGCCCGGTTGGCGCCGGGCGCCACGCCGATCTGGTTGCGCCCCGCTCTGTCCACCAGGATCAGCGCGGTGCCGGTCGCGGCCTGCGGCGTCGCCACGACCCCCTCGACGCCAATACCTTCCTCGGCGAGCGCCGCGCGGACCTCGCGGCCCGACGGATCGTCGCCGACGCAGCCCATCAGCCGCACCTCGGCGCCCAGCCGGCGCGCCGCCACCGCCTGGTTGGCGCCCTTGCCGCCGCGCGCGACGAGCAGCGTGCCCTCGGTGACCGTCTCGCCGGGCTCGGGCAGGCGCTCGAGCGCGACCGTGAAGTCGACGTTGGCCGAGCCGACGACTAGGACGCGGGGCATAGGCGCTCCAGAAACATCCGGAGAAAGCGCGGCGAGTCCACCACCCGGGCGAAGCGGCAGTTGGGCTCGCCGGCGGCGCGCCGCGTCTGGCCGTCGGGGCCGATGGCGAGGCGGACCGGCTCCCACTCGACCAGCGTCGGATCGAGGGCGACGCCGACCGCGAGCGGGTCGTGCAGGTCCATACCGCGCTTGCCGTGCGCGAGATCGATCCGCAGCGCGTATTCGACGATGCGGCGCACGCGATCGGCGAACGGCCTCGGCGCGCGCGCGAGCGCGGCGTTCAGCGCGGCGGGCTCCAGGATGGCCTGGCGCGTGGCATCCAGCGGCACGAGGTCGAGCCGCACGCCGGCGTCGAGCACGCGGGCGAGCGCCTCGGGATCGACGTGGGCGTTGAACTCGGCGTCGGGCGTCACGTTGCCGGGCACGTCCACGGCGCCGCCCATCGCGACCACGCGGCCGGCGCCGCGGATCGCCGCCGCGTCCGCCTCGACCGCGAGGGCCAGGTTGGTCAGCGGGCCGAGCGCGACGATCGTGAGGCCGCGCTCATGGCGGCGCGCCGCGTCCACGATCACCCGCGGCGCGTCGACCGGGACGGGGCGCGGCTCGACGGGGGGCCAGTCTGGCAGGTCGCCGAGCCCATCGACACCGTGGTACGGCGCGATCTTGAGCGGCCGCGCCAGCGGACGCGCCGCCCCGGCGGCGACGAGCGGCGGGGGCAACGGCCGGCGCAGGTCGATCAGCCGGAAAACGTTGCGGGTGCCCGCCTCCAGCGGGACGTTGCCGGCGACGACCGTGACCACGTCCACCGTCCACTCCGGTGAGCCCCAGGCCAGCAGCAGGGCCAGCGCGTCGTCGATGCCGGGGTCGGTGTCGATCAGCGCCCGGCGCCTCGAATCGGTGGTCACGGAGGAGGCATCCTATACAATGGCAGGCAGCCCATCGGGAAAGGAGGAGCCTGGATGGACATCGAGATCCTCTATTGCGGCGAGTGAAACTACCTGCCTCAGGCCTCCAGTTTGCAGGCCGCCATCAAGGACAAGTATGGTATCAACGCCACGCTGCGCGAGGGCGCGGGCGGCATCTTCGAGGTGTTCATCGGCACGAAGGTCGTGTACTCCAATCAGGAGACGTACCGCTTCCCCGAGAACGAGGAGATCTTCGAGAAGATCGAGGCCGCTAAGACGCAGTAGCCGCCGCACGTTCCAGCTCCTCCCGAAACCGCGGGTGGGCCACGGCGATCAGGGCCGCGGCCCGCTCCCGCTCTCCCCGCCCCTTCAGCTTCGCCGCCCCGTGCTCCGTCACCACCCAGTCCGCGAGGAACCGCGGCGTCGTCACCGCGGCGCCGGCCGCCAGCCGCGGCACGATCCGGGAGACGCTTCCGTCGCGCCCGGTCGACGGCAGCGCGATGATCGAGGCGCCGCCGCGCGAGCGCGAGGCGCCGAGCACGAAGTCGAACTGGCCGCCGATGCCCGCCACCTGCCTCCCGCCGAGGCTCTCCGCCGTCACCTGCCCCGTGAGATCGATCTCGAGCGCGGAGTTGATCGAGACGAACCGATCGAGCCGCGCGACGATCTCTGGATCGTGGACGAACTCGGAGGACTCCATGTTGACGCGGTCGTTGTCGCGCAGGAAGTCGAAGAGCCGGCGCGTGCCCATGGCCTCGGCCACGTCCATGCGCCCGCGGTGCAGGCGCTTGGCCGCGCACGTCACCACGCCGCGCTCGACGAGCCCGACGGCGGCGTCGACGAGCAGCGAGTGCAGCGCGAGGTCGCGGTGACCGTCGAGCGCCTCCAGCACGGCCTGCGGGATGCCGCCCACCCCGACCTGGACGGCGGCGCCGTCGGGCACGAGGGCCGCCACGTGCCGGCCGACCGCGCGCTCGACCTCGCCCACAGTGGGCGGCGGGTACTCGACGAGCGGCTCGTCGACGTCGACCCACGCGTCGACCTGGCTCCGGTGCAGCCAGCAGTTGCCACGCGTGCGCGGCATGCGGGGATTGACCTGCGCGATCACCAGCGGCGCCGTGCGCGCCGCCGGCAGCGACACGCCGACGGCGACGCCCAGCGAGAGGTAGCCCCCGGCGTCGGGCGGCGCCGTGTGCACGAGCACGCAGTCGGGCGCCCAGTGGCCGCCGCGCGCGAACTCCGTGACGACGTCGAAGTAGCGCACGGGGACGAACTCCACGCGCCCGCGCCGCCGCGCGTCCTCCAGCCGCGGCGACATGTGCCACGTGGCCGCGCCCAGCGCCGCGTGCTCCGGCCGCGCGTGGGGAAAATCACCGAGGTGGATGCCGCCGAGCAGCGTGAGGTCGCGCAGCCGCTCGGCCTGCGCGCAGACCTCCGCGAGCAGCGTGACGGGCTCGCCGCAGGCGGGCGGCACGAGGACCTTCATGCCGGGGCGGAGCCGCTCGACGGCGGCGCGCGGTGAGAGCCGGGCGAAGTCGCGTGGCATCGGCCGGCTGGTATCATAGCCCGCCGTGACCCGAGCCCTCCTCGTTCTGGCGCTGCTCGTCCTGCTGGTCGGCTGCGCCTCCTCGTCGTCGCCGCCGCCGCAACAGCACCCACGCGCCGGCTCCTCGCCGCGCGTGCGGTGCCTCACCAACCCGAACGAGACGGAGCTGCGTCCGCTGTTCTTCCTGTTCTGCGTGGAGAGCCCGTAGCCGGTCACAGGGTGCCGGCGAGAACAGA